>Ga0070730_10000003_pt1 | contig 537682 bp, 530 predicted proteins | sample Coa_R1_3_FD_66447 | JGI IMG/M metagenome (GOLD analysis project Ga0070730, IMG submission 66447) | Surface soil microbial communities from Centralia Pennsylvania, which are recovering from an underground coalmine fire - Coalmine... | ecosystem: Environmental > Terrestrial > Soil >... | reverse complement strand
GCGTAGGGGCTCTTGATCCCGTAGTCGCCGAGCTTGCCGGTGAAGGCCAGGCTGACCACCCGCTCCTGGGTGTTCTGCTTGGCGAAGCTGGGCGCCTGCAGGAAGTTCGCCGCGGCGTTGCTGATGGTCTGGCTGCTGAAGATGTTGATCGGCACGCAGCCCGCGTCGGCGCCGGGGGCGCAAACCGGACCGTTGGGACCGGCCACCGCGTTCAGCGCCTGGTTCTCGCGCGCCAGGTTGAAGTTGCCGGACTGGTTGTTGTTGTCCGCCACCGAGTTGAGCAGCATGTAGCCGTCGTAGTTCCAGGTCTTTCCCAGGTCGCCGCGCAGGCCCAGCACGATCCGGTAGTCCTCGTGGCGGAAGGTCTGCAGGCGGCCGGTCCCCTCGCTGGGCAGCAGGCGGCGGGCGACGGTGCCGCTGAAGATACCCGCCGGGTTGGTGGCGCAGGTGCCGCCGCCGGTGGCCGCGGTCGGGACCAGCACGCCCCTTTCCTGGGCGGTCAGGAACGGGTTGGCGCAGTCGATGGTATGGGTCCCGGCGAAGATGCCGCCCGAGGCGATCTGCTCGGTGGAAGTGTCGTCCAGGAACATGGTGTCCATGTACGCGTCGGCCCACGGCGCGATCTGGTAGTGGGCGAAGGCGCCGAGGCTGTAACGCTCGTCAGGCCGGACGAAGAAGTTCGTCGGGCCGAAGTTGAAGACGTCGGTGGTCGCGTTGCGCGGCCGCAGCGTGTTGAAGGTGGTGGGGTCGATGGTGAAGTTGCCGACCCGGGCCGGGAAGGAGGTGCCCGAGCCTGAGCAGGTGAAGCCGGCGGCCGTCGTGGCGAGGGTGCAAGCCGAGAAGTCGCGGTCGGCCTGCAGGATCGGGTTGTTCTGACGGTAGGTGGCGTAGGCGGTGACGTTGCCCTTACCGTCCGGCGCGTTGGCGCCGAGGATCATGGTCACCTGCGAGCCCTCGCCCTCGAAGAGGCTCTTCTGCGGAAGCGCGAACTCGGACGGGATAATCCCCGTCTTCTGCGCGGCCAACAGGGCGTTCTGGCCGGTCGAATTGTTGTTGTCGTGCTGGTAGCCGTTGTACTCGGCGTCGAGGCGCACGCCTTCGAAGTTCTTCAGCATGATGAAATTGACGACGCCGGCGACCGCGTCGGCGCCGTAGGTGGCCGAGGCGCCGCCGGTCAGCACGTCGACCCGCTCGACCAGGGCCGAGGGGATGAAGTTCAGGTCAGCCGGGGTCGGCTGCGCGCGGCGGCCGTCGATCAGCACCAGGGTGCGGGCGGCGCCCAGGTCCCGCAGGTTCACGGTCGCGGTGCCGTTGGAGCCGTTGTTGATCGAGGAGCCCTGGCCGGCGAACACCTGCGGCAGGGAATTGGTGAGGTCTTCGATCCGGGTGACGCCCTGGGCCTTGATGTCGGCGTTGCCGACCGTGGTGATGGGCGCGATGGAGGTGAGGTTCGGCGACGGGATCCGCGTGCCGGTGACGACGATCTCCGCCACGTCGCCGCTCGCCGCGTCCGCCGCGGCCGCGAAGGCCTGGCTCGCGGACAGCCCCAGGAAGGCGACGCCGCAGATCATCGAAGAGGCCAACAGGCGCTCACGCGTATTTTGCATTTTCAAGATCAGCATCCTCCGGCGGCAACCCGCCGAAGGCAGGTCCGCATCCCACAATTTGCCCACCGGCGCCGTGAGCGGCTCCGATTGCGCCGTAGGTATGTGCGACTTTATTTGGAGGTCAACGTCGTTTCATCAGTTCTATCCGACCGAATTCCAGACATGTCGCATATTAGTCACATCGATATGAAGAGTTATAACAGTAACTCATGTTCATATAACAGCATTCATTGATCCCATATCGGTCTATAATTCGTATGTGAACTTCAATCCTGGCAATGTCGTCTTTGATTGAGGTTACATTCGTAACATATATCTATCGTACCTGCGTGAGATTGAACGCTGTCATCGCCGACGTGTCCGCCGTTGGCGCCACGACTATTGCTTGGCATATTCCGGATATACAGGCGCAATTTTGCTATAACTACTTCTCGTAAATCCCGTAATCTTCTTATTTTTGGTCTAAATAAAATACACTTGGGAACAATACTTTCTTGTGTTCTTCATGGCGGTTCACGGCGACCTTTTGGAACCACCCCGAAGCGGCCGTGGTTCGTGGCGTCGCCGCCGGGGCGAAGCGGCGTCTCCCGCCAGACAGAAGCCCTGCAGGCGACTGTGGCCGTCGGGACGCAATGGCGGAGATCGGCTGGCGCCTGCGCCGATCGAAGGTCCGAGGCGTTCGGCGCGCGCGCCGACGGTTCGCGAGGGGTCAAGGGGTCGGCCGCGTCCCTGTCAGCGAGTGACCGCAGGACATTCGGCCGGCGGCGTCCGCCGGGCGGCCCCGGGAATAGAACCCACGCCGCGGTGGTCGTTATGTCAGGCGCCTGGCGGCCGCTTCTGCAGCCTGGACGCGGGCGGCGCTCATCTCCGGATGGGCTTCGTGCGTCGCAGATCTCTCGCCCGGCCCTCAAACCAGCGAAGGAGCCGCCATGCGCGTGCAGGACCTGATCAAGACCAAGGGCGACATCGTCATCACCGTCGTGGATACCATCCGCATCCACCACGCCGCGCGGGTCATGCATGAGCGCGGCGTCGGCGCGCTGGTCGTGCTCACAGCCACCGGCCAGTTGAAGGGGGTGCTCTCGGAGCGCGAAATCGTTGTGGCCGTGGCCGACCATGGCCGGTACGCGCTTGAAGAGCCGATCGCGGAACTGATGCCAGCCAACCGGCCCACCGTGGGACTGACCGACAGCGTGCGTGACGCGATGACGATCATGACGGAGCAGCGCGTCCGCCACTTGCCGGTCCTGAACGACGGACGGGTGGTCGGCCTGATCAGCCTCGGTGACACGGTGAAGGCGCGCCTCACCGAAAAGATCGCCGAGAACGAAGTGCTGCAGGACATCGCCCGCTGGCCGGTCCCAGCGGTCGCCTAGCGGGCCCAGGCGTCGGGCCGCCGGTGGGCGGGCCCGGCGCCTACTGGGCGAAGGTCCGTTCGGGGCCCCGCATCGCTCACCTCCGCGGCGCGTCCGGGCGCCCAGGGGTCGTCGCCATCACACACGGTCGATGTCCAATTCCCGTGGACGCGCCGAACGATCCGACGGTTGAGGTCACAGGTCAGAAAAAAGGCGCGGGACTCCCCTGGGGTAGACAGGAGTCCCGCGCCAGTCGTCTGGTCCAAGAGCTTTGGGGGCGAGCGGACCAGATTGGCGGACGATCGGAGAGATCGTTGAAGAGGATGACGCGGGACGCCCGGCTGGCTTCTAATGGGCGCCCCGCGCCCTACCCGGCTCGGATGTAGGGACGGGACCGGGCCAGGTGCGGTCTCAGCGATCGGTCGGGTGACCGCTGGCGCGCGGCGTTGGGGCAGGAACCCGATGACGGTTCGAAGTGGTCGACGTGGCTCAAGGTCTCGGCCCCAATGCGATACTCACTAGGGAAGACACCCGGCGCCGCCGACTTATTCCCGATGCGCCGCCATCACAGGAATTGCGGTCTCTCCCGCGCCAATTGAGCCCTGCCCGACCCCTGCGCCTCCCGACCGGCTGGGAATAAAGGCCCCGCGCCGCGGGTCTAGATGGCGAGGGCGGGCGCACTGATGCGGCCGCCACCGTTGCCTTGGGAGGGGCGATTTCGATATGAGCGAGCGCAAACTGACCGGTCTTCGCCGTCGCCTCCTCTGGGTGGCTCTTGCGGTGGTCGTGGTGCTGGCGATTCCCGCGGGCGCGGCGCTCTTCATCTATGACGGCGTCTACGACATCGGCGCCGACGCGCCGCACACCAAGCCGGTGTTCTGGGCGATCAGCCAGCTGCGCGACCGTTCGATCGCGGTTCGCGCCCGCGGGATCGCACCACCCGCCGACCTGGCCGCGCCAAGCCGGATCGCCACGGGCGCCGGTCTCTACGACAAGCTGTGCACCAGCTGCCACCTCGCGCCGAAAATGAAGAAGACCGACCTGAGCAAGGGCCTCTATCCCAAGCCGCCGCCGCTCGCCTACGGCACCGACCTGACGCCAAGCCAGGAATTCTGGATCCTGAAGCACGGCATCAAGCTGACCGCCATGCCGTCGTGGGGCCGCACCCACAGCGACGACGAGCTCTGGGACATCGTGGCCTTCCTGAAGAAGATGCCGGATATGGACCCGGCGCAGTACCAGGCCGCGGCGGCCGGAGCAGCGGCGGCGGCCGGAGCAGCGGCGGCGGCCGGAGCAGCGGCGGCGGCCGCGAAATAGTCCGATGGGCGTTGTGGCGAGGCTCCATCTGACCCTCTCCGTGGTCGCCGGCGCGAGCCTCCTGGCCGCGGCGCCGGCTTCAGCCGCTTCGCCTGGTCCTGAACCTGGTAAAGCGCCGGCTTCATCTACGATCGGCGACGTCACGGTGGAAGCCTCCCAGAGACGGGCCCCCCTGGCCGATCCGACAGCGCAATTCGTCCGCGAGCATCTGCCGGAGGGTCCGTCAAACCAGCTTGCCCGCTTCCGCGACGGCGTCTGCGTCAAGGTGATCGGCCTCGAGCCCAATTCCGGCCAATTCATCGCCCAGCGAATTGCCGAGGTGGCCCGGCAGGTGAAGGCGCCGGTCGCCGATGGCGACTGCAAGCCGAATATCCACATCATCTTCTCCCCTCAGCCCCAGGCGCAGCTCGATGACATCGCCAAGCGCCGCGATCTCCTGACCGGCTTCCACTTCCCGTCGCAGTTCAAAAGGCTGACCGCGGTCGATCGGCCGGTACAGGCCTGGTACGTCACCCGCACCCGCGACACGGTCGGCAATAGCTGGATTGACGGCGCGGCCTCCTGCCCGTCGAATTTCCTTGTTGACGACGGCGCCTGCGGCGACCGGCCCTCGGGCCGTCCCGGCAGCCGGCTCGGCGCCGATCTGAGCAGCGAAATCGTTCACAGCTTGATCCTGGCCGACACCCGCAAGCTGGCGGACGAGAGGATCGAGGTCATCGCCGACTACGTCGCGGTGTTGGCCCTGGCCCGCTGGCAGGGGCTGGAAAAATGCAACACCATCCCGACGATCCTGAATCGGTTGGCCGAGGATTGCGCCGACCGGCCGGAAACGACGACCCGGCAGGACTTCGCGCTGCTGCACGCCCTCTATTCCGTGCAGGTTCGCGCGCTGGGCTCGCAGCAGCGGGCCACCATCGCAAGCGCGGTGCGCAGGGCCACTGACGACAGCCACCCCTCGCCCGCCGGCTGACATGTCCCAGCCTGTCCGGTGCGATCGCACGAGCCTCGCGGCCGTTTGCAACCTTGGCTCAGGAGTTCAAGCTTCAGGTCCGCCGACGATCCTCATTGTCGACCACGACGAACCGCTGAGAAACCGGCTTGCCGAGTACCTGACGTGCGAGGGCTTTCAGGTTTGCTGCGCGGCCGGCGGCGCCTCGATGCAACAATGCCTTCACCTCGGGTGGCCCGACCTCGTGGTGCTCGAGGTCACCTTGCCCGGTGAGGACGGCTTTTCGATCTGCCGGCGGCTGACGGCGCCCGGAGGCCCTGCCGTCATCCTTCTGAGCGCCACGGCGGAAGAGGTCGACTGCGTGCTCGGCCTGGAACTTGGCGCGGATGACTACCTCGTCAAGCCCTGCAGCCCGCGCGAGTTGCTCGCGCGAATTCGAGCCGTGCTTCGCCGGCGGCTGCGAAGCGGCGTCTCGGCCGAAGCCGGGCGGCGCCACCGGATAGACGGCTTCACACTGGAAACGCGACACCGCAACCTTCATAGCCCCCTCGGCGCGATCACCGCCCTGAGCCCTGTGGAAATGGCGTTGCTCCTAGCGCTTGCCGCAAGACCACGGCAGATCTTGAGCCGAAATGAACTGCTGGAGGCGACAGGAACGGCGGCCGCCGACGTCTTGGACCGCACCGTTTACGTCCAGGTGAGCCGCCTGCGTCGTAAGATCCGCGAGAGTTCGGCGATGCAAATCATCCGAACGATCCGCGGCTCGGGATATACCCTGAGCGCGCCTGTGACGCTGATCTGAACCGCTTTCTCGGTCGTCTGGCTTCGGATGGCTGGCCACCTCGAAAGGGTGGAGTTCTGGGGCGGGCTTGGCGGCGCGGCCCGGCCGAGACCGCGGGAGAGACAGCCCAAGCACAGCGCACGGCGCAGCCGTGAGCGAGCGAACGGACGGATGGGCGCCCGCGTGCGCTGGCCCATCTAAGTTGCCTCCTGCGGATTCTAGCCACGATCCAAAGGGGCGCGCCCTTGCGGACGCGCCCCCCCGAAGCTCCGGCGATCGCTGTGGCCTAGAAGCGGTATTGGAACTCCACGCCGAAGGTGCGCGGCGGGGTCAGGGCGTAGTTGCGCGTGATGCCGCCGGGGCCGAAGCCGGTGAGCAGCCCACTTTGCGACAGGCCCGGGACGGCGCCGTTGGTGTTGCCGACGACGGACGGCGCGCCGGGCGTGATCAGCCCGGGCGCGGCAGCGATCGTCGACAGCGGGAAGACGCCGGTGTTGCGGGTGCCGGTCACGCCGCTGTCGTAGCCCAGGGTGTCGAACAGGTTCTTCACATAGGCGATGACGGTGAAGTGGCCGTCCGTAGGCTTCCAGGTCACGCGGCCGTCCACCTGATCCCAGGACGGGGCGGCGTCGTAGTCGCGCTTGAAGATGCTCGCGTACTCCTTGTCGCGCCAGGTGTAGCTGACCGACGGGATCACCGAGCCCCGCTCCGTCTCGAAGGTGTAGAGGATGTTCAGCGCCACCTTGTTGCGCGCCGCGTTCGGCAGGACGTTGCCCTTCAGGTTCTGCGGCCGCTGCACGAAGCCGGTGCTCACGTCACACAGGGGGTTCGGGTTCGGGTTCGCCGCCGTGGCGGTCGTGCCCGTGCCCGAGCAGGCCTGCAGGGCCGTCAGCGGCTTGGCGCCCGGCTGCTGGGCCAGGGGATCGGTGGGGTCGACGATGCCCGAAAGGCTCTTAATGCCCGTCGGGTTGAACGAGTAGTTGAACAGGATGCGCAGCTTGTCGATCGGGGCCCAGGTGGTCTCGAACTCCACGCCCTCGCTGTAGGACTTCGGCACATTGAGGAAGATGTTCTGGGAGGGCGCCAGGCCGCCGGTGTTGTTCACCACGGTCAGCGGCGCCTGCAGGCCTTCGTAGTCGTAGTAGAAGACCGCGATGTCGGTCTGCAGCGTGCGGTTGAAGAAGTCCTTCTTCAGGCCGATTTCGTAGTCGTTCAGGTGTTCCGGGTTGGTCTCCACGAACGGAGTGCCAACCGACGCGACGGCGCCGACCTGGAAGCCGCCCTGTTTGTAGCCGCGGTTGTAGCGGGCGTAGACTAGGGTGCCCGGATCGGGATCCCACTCGAGGCCAAGGGTGCCGGTGGTCGCCGACCAGGAACCGTCGTAGGAGCGGTGGGCGAAGCCGTCAGGCGTGAAGGTCACGCCACCAGGTTGGCCGTTTGGCACGACGCCGGGCGGCACGCTGGCCGTAGGGAACTGCGAGCTGGTTATGTCGACTGCCGGCGTGAACTGGCCGAGCAACTGCGGCGTCACCGTGCAGGCGGTGGTGGCGAAGCAAACGAAGCGGGCCGCTTCCGTGCCGAACTCGCGGTCGTGGCTCCAGCGCAGGCCGATGGTGGTCTTCAAGGTATCGGTGAACTTCCAGTCGATCTGGCCGAACACCGCGTAGGACTCGTCCTGCATGTCCGGCCGGTCGTCGAAGATGCGGTTTTGGAAGTCCAGGGGGCCGTTCGGGAGCGCGGCGGCCAGTTGAGGCTGCTGCGGCAGGGACTGGAACACCGGCTGAACGATGTGTTCCTTATAGTAGTAGAGGCCGCCCAGCCATTGGAACGGGCCGTTGCCCGTCGAGGCGATGTTGATCTCGTGGCTGAAGTTCAGGAAGTTTTCCTGATAGGTCTGGATGTTGGTCGGGAACACCGTCAGGCCCGCGCAGCCGTGGGGCGTTCCGAGATTGATCGCCGGGCAAGGTTGCGAGGCGACCGGCAGCAGCGGGTTGAAGGACGCCGGGTTGATGGTGAACGAGCTGATCGAGCCGTCGCTGCCGCTGTTATCGGTTTCCAGCTTGTAGTGATAGTTGCTGCCGCCGCCGACGTACTTCAGGTCGAAGTTGTCGAAGTGATAGGTCGCCTGGACCGAGATGACATAGGTTTCGTCCAGCGAAACCGATTGCGCGAAGTTCGAGGCGAACTTCCGCGGATCGGTGGAAGCCGGGTTGGTGCAGCCGAGCGGCGAGGTGTTGACCACATTGCTGACCACGCCGCCCGGCGCGCAGGCGAAGCCGGCGTTGGGGTTGAGCGCGCCGAACTCGCCGAAGTTGAAGGGCGCAGCCGTATAGCCGTTGCGGGCGCCGGGGCCGCCGCCGCCGTTGTTCCAGCCGGTCAGGTCGACCTTGCCCCACAGGTCCAGCCTGTCGTTGACCTTCGCCTGGAGCTGGCCTTCCAGGAACCACTGGTCGATGACATTGCCTTCGGAAGGCTTGCCGGGGACGACGTTCTTGAAGTAGCCCTCGGTCTGCTTTTCCCAGTTGCCGACCAGGCGGTACTGCAGGTCGGGCGCCAGGGGGCCGGAGACCGCGGCTTCCAGCAGGGTCCGGCCATAGTTGGCGAGGGTCGCGCGCACCTCGGCGTAAGGGTCTTCCGTTGGGCGTACAGAGATCACGTTGATCGCGCCGCCGATCGAGTTCCGGCCGTAGAGGGTGCCCTGCGGGCCCCGCAGGATTTCCACGCGATCGGTGAAGATCGGCGTCTTGCCGGCCGGGACCGTCGAGGCGCTGAAGACGCCGTCGTCATAGAGCGCGACGGCGTTGGCGATGGGGTGGGAGTTGGTCAGACGACCGACGCCGCGGATCGAGTTGCGGTCGTTGGCCGAGGAATAGTTCAGGCCAGGGGTGAAGTTGGTCAGGTCCTGGATGGAGTTGATCCCCACCAGGTCCCGGTTCTTCGAGCTGAAGGCCGAGATGGCGACCGGCACGTCCTGCAGGCTCTGGCTGCGCTTTTCGGCGGTGACCACCAGTTCCTCGATGGTGCTGCCGCCGCCGGCCGCGGCCGATGCTGCGGCGGTCGTGGCGGGCTTCGTCTGAGCCTGAGCCGATGTTCCGAGGGCGACGGCGAACAGCACTGCGCCGGACGCTAAAAGACGACTTCTTGTCTGCAACTTGAACCTCCCATGGGCCCGCAGGCCAGGACTCCGATGATTTTTTCTTTTCCCCTGCCGGACCCCTGGAGCTTCGTCAAGCATACATGGGTGATATGGGAAACAACTATTGGCGTGATTGCAAATCTGCCACGCCATATACGCTGGCTTCGTGTGATTTTAATTACATCTCGCCAAATTCTTCGAGGTTACAATTGGAACTATACTGATCATGATTGGAGCGTTCAGTCCGACATAATCGAGGGCTTTCGCCGTCGGGAGGCGTTGGAAGCCGGCGGCGGCGCGGCGGGCGTTCGGGAATAAGTCGCGGCCCTGGGGCGTCCCACACTGAGGGCTGCATGCCCCAACCCGGTTCCGGACGGAGGCTCGATGACCGCCTTAGGTTTCGCGCACGGCGCGTATAGCAGCGGCTGGTTCGGCTTTGAGCGGCCGGACGACCGGCAGGTGGTCACCTGGGGCGCGCTCAACGGCGTTCCGGTCGAAATCACACTCGACACCGGCGTCGACCGCACCGTGATCGACGCCGCGACGGCGGCGCGCTGCGGGATCGCGGCGCTCGGCGACACAGTGAGCGTGGGCCTGACCGGCCGCGTCGAGGGCCGCACCAGCGGTCCGGTCCACTTGCAGCTGCAGAACCTGGCGATCACGATGCGCGAAGCGTCCCTGTTCGATCTCGGAGCCTTGAGCGCCATCAACGGCCGCCCCGTCGGGGTGGTGCTGGGGAACGATCTTTTCGGACGGGCGGCCGTCAGCTTCGACTTCGGCGCCGACCGGATGCTGGTGGCGGAGCCGTCGACCCTGATGCCGCACCCGGGCTTCGCGGAAATCCCCCTGACCCGCGAGCCGGAGCTTGGCCGGTTGCTGATACCGGCCTCCCTGGGGAAGGGCGTGGCCCTGGAGGCCGTCGCCGACCTCGGCAACGACGCCCCGCTCTATATGTCGGCCGAGTTCGCCGCGCAGCACCGGCTCCTCGAAGGCCGCCCCCTTTCCCGGTCGATGAGCGTCGGCGCGGAGGGGGTCGGCGTCGATACCGTCTTCACCCTCCCCAGCCTGGAGGTGGGAGGCGTCGTGCTGCGTCAGGTTCCGACGCGGATTCCCAGCAGTTGGACCGCCAAGGCCCCGGCGGTCATCGGCCTGCCGATCTTCGCCCGCTTCGATCTCACGTTCTGCGCGCCGCGCGACCGGCTGTGGATGAAAGCCCCCGCCCGGCGGATCGCGCGTCCTTTCGGCAAAGACCGCTCCGGACTCGCCGTGACGCGGGCCGGAGACAGGCTCGAAATCGCCTTCGTCGCGCCGCGCAGCCCGGCGAGCCGGGTCGGCCTCAGGCCAGGCGATGCGATCACCTCGGTGAACGGTCAGATCCTCGATGGCGGCTTCCTTGCGAACCGTCCCCGGCTAGGCGCGCGCGCCGGAGGCGCCCGGCTGGCGCTCGGCCTGGCCGATGGCCGCGCGGTCTCGCTGATCCTCGCGGACTACTACTGATTTGAACCGTGGCGCGCGCGCCCTCCATGAGGTGACGCCACAGCGGGAATAAACCGCCGGGCTCAGGGGTCTAGTCTCCCATGTCCTGGTCCCGCCTCGGCGCATGCGCCTCGCCCCTCCTAATGGCGCCGGCTCTCGCGGCCGACCCGGCCTGGGCGCACGATCTGGCGGTCTCGGTGACCGCGCGCGACGGCAAACCCGTCGCCGACGCCGTGGTCATGGTTCGGCCGCTCGCCGGCGTGCCCCGCGCGCCCATCAAGTTCTCCTGGGCCTACGAGGTGGCGCAGCGCGACCTGAAATTCTCGCCCTATGTCTTGATCGTGCCCGTGGGCGCGGAGGTGTCCTTCCCCAATTTCGACGGCGTGAAGCACACAGTCTATTCCTACTCCGAGGCCAAGACGTTTCGGCTGAAACTCTACGGCCGCGACATGACGAGGGTCGTGCGGCTGGACAAGCCCGGTGTGGTGCCGCTGGGCTGCGACATCCACGACACCATGCTGGCCTATATCCGTGTGGTCGACACGCCTTACGCGGCCAAGACCCTGGCGGGCGGCGCGGCGGTCATCCGCGATCTGCCGCCGGGTCCGGCCACGGTCACGGTGTGGCATCCCGACAGCCGCACGGCGAACGGCGAGAGCGTGCGCAGGATCGTCGTGCCGGCCAGCGGGGCGGCGTCGCTGGCGCTGCAGATGGATGTCCGCCCCGCCCCGATGCACATGAACTGAGGCCTGAGGAGTTCTCCGAGATGACAGCCTCCCCGCAGGAGACGGCAGGCGCCGCCGACGTCCAAGGCCCCCGCCGCGCCACCTGGTCGCCCCCCGCCTTCGGGCGGCTGCGCACGCGGCTGACGGTCCTCTACGCCGGGCTGTTTGTCGTGACCCTGACCCTCATCCTAGCGGTCATGTACGTGGCCGCGAGCCGCAACGCCCAACGGATCGTTGGCGCCGAGCTGGGCTCCAGCGGCACGGTGTTCGACCGCAACTGGGTCATGCGCACGACGTCGCTCGAAAGCGGCGCGCGCTTGCTGGCGAAGGATTTCGGATTCCGCGGCGCGGTGGCCACCCACGACCGCGCGACCGTCCAGTCGGCGCTCAGCAATCTCAACGGCCGCCTGGGCAGCGACGCCGCCTTCCTGGTCGGACGCGACGGCCAGGTGATTTCCGCGGGCGGCGCCACCCCCTTGACGCTGGACGCCGGCGTCGTGTCGGCCATCACGCAACAAGACCGCACCTCAGGCGTCTTCACAAGCGCCGGGACCCCTTATGAGGCGGTCGCCATGCCGATCCTGGCGCCACAGCTGGTCGGGTGGCTGGTGCTGGCCGTCCGCCTCGACGACCGGGAAATGGCCTCCTTGCGTCAGCTGTCGGCGATCCCGCTCGAACCCGAAGTCCTCACCTGGTCGGGAAACAGCTGGCGCTCGCGCGCCGGGGCCGCATCCAGCCAGGAAAGCCAGGCGATCGGCCGCTTCCTTGCCAGCGCGGCCGGCGCGCCGGCGCGCCGGCCGCAAGGCGTCGTGCGGCTGGGACAGACCATGGAGGTCTTCCGGCCGTTGCCGTCGATGACCGACGCGCCGGCGGTCCTGGTCCTGCGGTACCCCCTGACCAAGGCGCTTGCGCCCTACCGCGCCCTGCTCGGCGAGATCCTGGCGCTGGGCGTGTTGAGCCTCGGCATCATAGCCGCTGGCAGCTGGGCGCTGGCCCGCAGCGTCACCCGCCCCCTGCTGGCCTTGCGCGACGCCGCGCAACGGATGGAGCGCGGCGAGGACGCCCAGGTGACGGTCGACGGCGCCGACGAGATCGCCGCCCTGGCGCGGTCGTTCAACATCATGGCCGAGAGCATACGCGAGCGGGAACACGCCCTCGAAGACTCCCGGCAGAAGGCCGAATCCTCGAGCCAGGCGAAGAGCGAATTCCTCGCCAACATGAGCCACGAGATCCGAACCCCGTTGAATGGCATCCTTGGCATGGCCCAGGTGATGGCGCGCGAGGCGCAGGGCGCGCAACGCGACCACCTGAAGGTGCTGCAGAGCTCCGGCGAGAGCCTGCTGGGCATCCTCAACAGCCTGCTCGACCTCTCGAAGATCGAGGCGGGGCAGATCGAACTCGACACCCATGACTTCGACCTGGCCGAGACGATCGCGGCCGCCTGCGATCCCTTGCGGGTCCTGGCGGAGGAAAAGGGTCTGCAGTTCGAGGTGGATGTCGATCCCACAGCCGCCGGTCTCTGGTCTGGAGACGCGTTGCGTGTGCGCCAGGTGCTGACCAACCTGATCTCCAACGCCGTGAAATTCACCCACGCCGGCGCGGTGACCGTCTCGGTCGAGGGCGTCGCCGATGGAGTCCGCTTCCGGGTGACCGACACAGGGATCGGAATCCCCGAGGCAAAGCTCGAGACCGTCTTCGAGAAATTCTCACAGGCCGACGGGTCCACCACCAGGCGCTTCGGCGGCACCGGACTGGGCTTGGCGATCAGCCGCCATCTGGTCAGCCTGATGGGCGGAATTCTGAGCCTTGAGAGCCGCGAGGGCGAAGGCTCGACCTTCGCGTTCGAGTTGCCGTTGGTCAGACGCGAAACCGCCGCGGCAAGCGACGTCGACAGCGTCACACAGGCCAACCCCGGCGACCTCACACGACCGCTGCGGATTCTGGCGGCCGAGGACAACCCGACCAATCAGCTGATCCTTCGCTCGCTGCTGGCGACGCTCGACGTGGACCTGACTCTTGTGGAGACCGGCCGCGCGGCGGTCGAGGCCTTCAGCTGCGCCCGATACGACGTGATCCTGATGGACAGCCAGATGCCCGAGATGAACGGGGTCGAAGCGACCCTGGCCATCCGCCGGCTCGAAGCCGCTCGCGGCCTCGAACGCACACCCATTCTGGCGGTGACGGCCAACGTGATGTCGCATCAGGTGGCGGAGTACGCCGCGGCAGGGATGGACGACGTGATCGCCAAGCCGATCGAAATCCTGGCGTTGCTCAACGCGATCGACCAGGCTTTGGCGTCCCCCGCGGAGCCGGAGGCCGTCGGCTCCGCGGCCTGATATCAATTCGGCCAAGGCCGCGCGGCGACGTCGGCCGACCCGCCCGCGGACCAGCGCATCGGCCAGGGACGCGGCCCGATTGCAACCGGGGGGCTTCCGGGCCAGAGGAGGCGGGGTGTGGCGGGAGCGAACCATGGCGGCGGCCGAGCCGATCCTGATGTCCTGGAGCGGCGGCAAGGACAGCGCCGTGGCGCTGCACGAGCTGCAGCGCGCCGGCCGCGAAATCGCCGGGCTGATGACCATGGTGGCGGGCGACGCCGACCGGGTGAGCGTGCACGGCGTGCCGCGCGATCTGGTGCGCCGTCAGGCCGCGGCGCTGGGCCTGCCGCTGCACGAGGTGGTGCTGCCGAGCCGGCCGAGCAACCTCGAGTACGAGGCGGCGATCGGCGACCTGTTCGCCGCCCAACGGGCCGCGGGCGTTGGGACAGTGGCGTTCGGGGACCTGTTCCTGGAGGACATCCGCGCCTACCGCGACGCCCTCTGCGCGCGGTTGGGGATGGCGCCGATCTATCCGGTCTGGGGCCGCGAGACCCGCGCCTTCGCCGCAGAGTGCGCGGCCTATGGTTTCCGCCCGGTGCTGTGCTGCGTCGACCTCGCCCGGCTCGATCTGAGTTTCGCAGGACGGGAACTGGATGCGGCGCTGGTCGCCGACCTGCCGCCGGGCGTCGATCCGTGCGGCGAGAATGGCGAGTTCCACACCTTCGTTTTCGACGGCCCCAACTTCGCGCGCCCGATCCCGATCGAGGTGGGCGGCCGCGAGGCTCGCGACGGCTTCGGCTATTGCGCCATCCGGGCCGCGTGACGGCTTCACCCAGGGGAAGTCTTGTGCGACTTAGCCGTGCAACGAGGGAGCCGTCATGACACCGCGCACGACCGTGAGTTTCGCCTGGGCCTTGGTGCTGGCCGTGGCCACCGTGGCCGGCAGCCTGGCGGCGTCCTGCATGATGCCCTTCGTGGCGCTGGCGGTGATGTCGGCGGCGACCATGACGCGGCGCCAGGCGGCGATGACCCTGGCGGCCGCCTGGGCGGCCAATGAGGCGATCGGCTTTGCGGTGCTGCATTTCCCGGCCAACGCCAGCTCGTTCGGCTGGGGCGCCGCGGCCTTGGGCGCGGCTCTGGGCGCCATGCTGGCGGCGAGCCTGGTCCTGGCGCGCGGGCGGCTGTCGGCGGCCCGGCTGGCCTGCGCTTTCGTCCTCGGCTTCGCGGCCTATGAGGGCCTGATGGCCGTCTGGGGCCTGGCCGGCGGCGGGCTTTCGACCTTCACCCCGGCCATCGTGGCGCAGATCGCGCTCAACGAGGTGCTCTGGCTGGTGGGCCTGGCCGCGGTCCAACTGCTGCTGACCTGGCGCGCGCCCCGCCTGTTCGGCGCCGCGCCGGCGCTCAGCCTGATCTAAGGGATGGCCGGTCCGCGCATCCTGTCCCTGCTGCCGAGCGCCACCGAGATCGCCGTCGCGGTCGGGCGCGGCGAGGGCCTGGTGGGGCGCAGTCACGAGTGCGACTTCCCGGCGTTCGTGGAGGCCCTGCCGGTCTGCACGGCCACCAAGCTCGAAAAAGGCCTGACCTCGCGCCAGATCGAAGACCGGGTGCAGGAGATCGTCCGCCAGGGCCTGTCGGTCTATGAGGTCAAGGCCGCCCTGGTGCGGGCGCTGAAGCCGGACGTGGTGCTGACCCAGTCGCAATGCGCGGTCTGCGCGGTGACGCCGGCGGACCTGGAAGAGGCGCTCTGCGACTGGGTGGGCGCGCCGCCGACCCTGCTGTCGCTGGCCCCGGACAATCTGGACGACGTCTGGGCTGACCTGCGCCGGGTCGGCGCGGCGGTGGACGCCGCGGGCGAGGCCGAGGCAGCGGTCGGGCGGCTACAGGCCGGGCTAGAGGCGATCCGGGTGCGCGGCGCCGCGCGCGGCTGGCGGCCCCGGGTCGCGGCTATCGAGTGGATCGAACCGCTGATGGCGGCCGGCAACTGGGTTCCCGAATTGATCGACGCGGCCGGCGGCGAGGCGCTGTTCGCGGCGCCCGGCCAGCATTCGCCGTGGCTCGAGTGGGACGCCCTGGCCGCCGCCGATCCTGACGTCATCATCCTGATGCCCTGCGGCTACCGGATCGGCCAGACCCTGGCGGAGATGGGAGCCTTGCGCGCCCGGCCAGAGTGGCGCGACCTGAGCGCGGTGAGGGCCGGGCGCGTGTTCGCCGTCGACGGTCACCACTACTTCAACCGCCCTGGCCCGCGGCTGGTGGAGTCCGCCGAGATCGTGGCCGAGATTCTGGACCGGTGCGTGGATGCGCGATCATTGGTCGCCGGGCCGGTGGGCGAGCGCTGGCGGGTGGCGGCGGTCGCTTAGGTATCCCGCGGCGCCTCGTCCTTGAGGCCTTCCCGGAAGGCCCGGAGGCCTTTCGCGGCGTCGCCCATCACACCGGAGATTCGCCCGCGCCCGCCAAACAGCAGGGTGACGACGGCGGCGACCGCCAGAACATGCGAGATGGAAAGCGCGCCCATGGCGTCGAAGTCTCCTGAAAGCGGCCGGGTGGAAAAAAGACGCGGGACGCCGGAAGGACTGGTTCGGCGCCCCGCGTCGCGCCGGGTGGGGGCAGTGGCGCCGCCCGTTCCCGACAAGGACCCACATGGGGCAGGTCCCGGGTAGAACCGTGCGCCTGCCTGGGGGGGCGGGAAGGCTGCACGGCGTTCTGGCCGGGCGGAGGAGGCCACCGGGCCAGAAGGGCGAGGGCGGCCCGCTGAGCGGGCGCGCCGACTAGGCGGACGCTCAGCCGTCCATGCGAAGACCACCGGTCAGGGCGGCGAGGGTCGGCGGTCTGAGCGATTGAAGGCGGTGCACGGCATATCCTGATCGCAAGTCTCAGTAGTTGAGACGCCCCAGCCCGCCGACTTATTCCCGCCGGCCCGCCGCCGCCTCCACGCGCCAGGCCCGGCCCGTCTCGCCCGCAAGCAGCTATCCCCAAGCGCGCGCCCGGGCCGGGAATAAACCGCCGTAAGCCCGGGTCTAACTGCAGTACCCGGACGTCTGGCGCCGGGGCGCCCGGTGCGTGGTCCGAGACGCTCGCGCGGACGGGATGGTCACGCCCCGGCGGGCGCCCGCCGATGCGGGCGGCCGTCGGGGACAGAGGAAACAAGGAAATCCATGTTGCAGAAAAAGTACGTGTTCGGCTGCGCTTCGGGGCTGGCCTTGACGATGGCGGCGGGCGGGGCGTTCGCCCAGGCCCAGACCTTGCCGGGGCTGGCCGCCGCCGCCGACTCCAACGCCGTCAGCGAACTCGTGGTCACCGCCCAGAAGCGCTCGGAACGGCTGCAGGACGTACCGGTGGTGGTCACCGTGCTGACCGAGGCCAAGCTTGAGGCCAACAATGTCCGGTCGGTGTCCGACCTGGTGACCCTGACGCCCGGCCTGACCTCCACCACCAACGGCAGCGAGGGCACGACGATCGCCCGCATCCGCGGCGTCGGCAACGTCGCCGACAACCCCGGCCTGGAAGACGCCGTCGGCCTGTACATCGACGGGATCTACCGGCCCCGGAACGGCGTCTCGTTCAACGACCTGGGCGAGCTCAACGACATCGAAATCCTGAAGGGGCCGCAAGGCACCCTGTTCGGCAAGAACACCATCGCCGGCGTGATCCAGATCACCACCAAGCGGCCCTCGTTCACCTACAGCGCGCTCGGCGAAGCGACGGTGCAGAACTACAACGGCTACGGCGGCTCGGTGTCGCTGACCGGCCCGGTGGTAGCCGACAAGGTCGCCATCCGCCTCTACGTCGCCGACCGCGAGCGCGACGGCTATATCCCGGTCGTCCAGGCGCCTACGACCCACATCCCCGACCAGAACGACGAGCACGTCTTCACCACCCGCGACCAGCTGCTGGTCAACTTCACCGACGACCTCGACGTCAATTTCATCGCCGACTACAGCCGCCGCCGTGACCACTGCTGCGTGGCCGTGGACTACCAGAACGGCTCACCGGCCACCGTGCAGAACGAAGTGTTCCCGGGCACGGTGCCCAATCCGGTCAGCCCCCGAAACAACACCGCCTTCCTGAACCGCTCGACGCTCGACCTGATCACCGACCAGGGGATCTCGGCGGAGGGCCACTGGAAGACGCCCTGGCTGGGCAATGCGGTGCTGACCTCCATCACCGCCTATCGGGACTCGAAGGAAAACACCGGCGGCGATACCGACGGGACCCTGGCCGACATCATCGACACCAACCCGGCGACCAACTTCACGCGCTTCCGGCAATTTTCCGAGGAGCTGCAGTACCGCGGCTCCACCGCGCGGCTGAACTGGCAGGTGGGCTTCTTCTATTCCCACGAGCTCCTCGACAACGGCGTGTTCCTGCAGAACGGCCCGGCGCTAGGCCCCTATCTGAACGTCCTCAGCGCCGGAGCGCTGCCGGCCAACGGCTTCCCAGCCGGAGAAGGCGCGATGGATACCTTCCACCAGCGTGAGCACTCCGAAGCGATCTACACCCAGGAGGAGTTCAAGCTCACCGACCAGCTCTCGTTGATCGGGGGGCTGCGCTACACCTGGGAGCACAAGGATCTCAATTCCGAATACGCCAACAATGACACGGCCAACACCTGTGCGAACGTCCTGCAGGCGGCCACCGGCAGCCCGACGCCGATCCCGTTCTCGGCCTTCGGCAACTTCTCCAAGGCGATCTTCGGCACCGCCTGCCTGGTGAACCCGGCGTTCAAGGGACTGAACACCACCCAAAGCCTCGATGAAGGCGCGCTCACCGGCACGGCCAAGCTGCAATACAAATTCAATGACGAGGCCATGGTCTACGGGTCCTACTCGCGGGGCAATCTGGTCGGCGGCTTCAACCTGGCCGAGGTGACCACCCCGTTCGGCCCGGGCGGGGCGCCCAACACCTCGCTGGCGCCGCAGACCGACACCTCGTTCCCGGCGGAAAACGTCAACGCCTATGAGCTGGGGGCCAAGACCCAGTGGCTCGACCGGCGTCTGGCGTTGAACGCGGCGTTGTTCTTCCAGAGCTATCGCGACCACCAGCTGAACGCCTTCACCGGCACGCAATTCGTGGAGTTCACCATCCCCGAAGCCCAGACCGGCGGCGCCGAACTCGAAGGCGCCTTCGCCGTCACCCCGGACCTCACCCTGAACGGCGGAGTGACCTACGCCGAAACCACCTACCCCAGCGACGCCAAGAACAAGGCCGTCCTGCAGGCGCCTGGCAGCGAACTCTTCCTGCTCCCGGGCAGCCGCCTCTCCTACGCGCCCCTGTGGTCCATCACCCTGGGCGGCAGCTACAAGCATCCGGTGACCGAGGGGTGGGACGGCTTCGTCAACGTCGACGCCAAATACAGCTCCAGCTACCAGATCGGCTCCGACGAGGACCCGAACAAGAACCAGCCGGGCTTTGCCTTGGTGAACGGGTCCGTGGGCGTCACCACCCACGACAAGCGGCTGGAGTTCAGCGTCTGGGGGACCAACCTGTTCAACCAGTTCTACAAGCAGACGGCCTTCGACGGGGTGCTGCAGACCTTCTCGACGCCGCCGGCCGCCAACCCGGGGATGAACAACTACTACGCCTTCCCCGGTGAGCCGCGGTTCTACGGCGCCACGTTCAAAGTCCGCTTCGAATAGCGGCCAGGGCGGTCCGGCGCGCGCCGGACCGCCCTCTTCGGCCCTCGTCCCAACCGTCACCTGCGCAAGCCGCCCACGGCTTGCTTCCATCTCCTGGAGTTTCGATGCGAAAGATCCTTCTTGCCGCCCTGGCCCTGGGGCTCGGCGCCGCCGGCCTTGCCGGCTCCGCCCTCGCCCAATCCGCGCCACCGGCCGGAGCCGTGCGCCCTGCGCCGCCCGCGGCGGGGGTTGTCGTCGGCTTCAACGACAAGACCCTGACGGTGAAAGACGCCCATGGCATGGTCACGACCTATGCCGTCGCCGACGACGCGCGGGTCCTGCGGCTGCGCAAGATCGACCCCAGCGCGATCAAGCCCGGCAGCTTCGTGGCCACCGCCAATGTGAACCAGCCCGACGGCAGCGGCGTGTCGACGGAGTTCCGGGTGTTCGCGCCGGCCCTCAAAGGCCTCGGCGAAGGCCACTTCCCCATGGCTGGCGAGGCGCCGGGGACCATGATGACCAACGGCACCGTCACGGCCGAGGTCGCCTCGACGCCCCGCGGGCGAGAGATGGACGTCATCTACAGCGGCATCGGCGGCCAAGGCGTTCGTCACCTCGTGCTGCCGGCGAACGTGGCGATCCGCGAGATGAGCCTGGTCGATCGCACCCAGGTCAAGGCCGGCATCGCCGTCGAGGTCCGCGCCGCACGCGGCCCCGACGGCCTGCTCATGGCGCGCGCCATCCTGGTCGGTGAAAACGGCCAGCCGCCGGCGTCCTGAGTGATCCGGACGGCGCCGGTCCAATGTGAGGGTCGACGCCGGTGGAGGTGACGGCCCCGAGACCCGGCGGGTCCGCCGCCGGGTTCGCCATGATGTGCCTGGGCATGTTCATGGCCGTCCTCGACGTGCAGGTGGTGGCGACGTCGATCCCCACCATAGAGCAAGCGCTGCAGGCGCCTGCGGACCGCATCTCCTGGATCCAGACCGCCTATCTGATCGCCGAGGTGATCGCGATCCCGCTGACCGGCTGGCTGACGCGGATGCTGTCCATGCGTTGGCTGTTTGTCGCAGCCATCGCGATCTTCACCCTCAGTTCGGCCGGCTGCGCCCTCAGCCGCGATCTCCCCGGCCTGATGGGCTGGCGGGTCGTGCAGGGGCTCGCCGCCGGGACCCTCATCCCCTCGGTGTTCTCCGCGGTCTTCCTGCTGTTCCCTAAGCGGCGCCAGGCGCTGGCGACCACCGTGGCCGGCGTCCTGGCGGTGCTGGCCCCCACAGTCGGGCCGATCGTCGGCGGCTGGATCACCGAGACCTACAGCTGGCATTGGCTGTTCCTGATCAACCTCGCGCCCGGCGCCGTGGCCGCGGTCTTCGCCGCGGCGCTGCTGCCGCGCGAGGCGGCGCGGTGGAGGGAGGCGCGGTCGCTGGACTGGCTGTCGCTGGCGCTGATGGCCCTGGCGCTGGCGGCCCTCGAGATCGCGCTCAAGGAGGCGCCGCGGCGGGGTTGGCTCTCACCGGCGATCCTGGGGATGGCGGCCACCACCGTGGGCGCCGGCGCAGCCTTCGGCGTCCGCACCCTCAAGGCGCGCCATCCGCTGGTCGATCTGCGCGCCTTCGCCAACCGCGACTTCAGCCTCGGTTGCCTGCTGAGCTTCATCCTTGGCGGCGGGCTGTTCGGGTCGGTCTATCTGATGCCGGTCTTCCTGGGGGCGGTGCGCGGCTATGGCGCGCTGGCCACCGGCGAGGTCATGCTGGCGACCGGGCTCGCGCAGCTGGCCACCGCCCCGCTCGCCGTCGCACTCGAACGGCGGACCAGCCCCCGAGCCCTGAGCGCCTTCGGCTTTGCCCTCTTCGCCCTCGGTCTGGGAATGAGCACGCGCGAAACGATCCACACCGGCTTCGCGGAGATGCTGTGGCCGCAGATCGTGCGCGGCGTGGCGATCATGTTCTGCCTGCTGCCGCCGACCCGGATGGCCCTGGGCCATTTGGCGGAGGACTCCATCGCCGACGCCAGCGGCCTCTTCAATCTGATGCGCAATCTGGGCGGCGCCATCGGTCTGGCGCTCATCGATACGGTGCTCTATGGGCGCGCGCCGCATCACGCCCGGGCGATCGGAACACAACTGCGGGCCGGTGATATCGACACCGCCAAGGCCGTCGGCATTCCGCTCAAGCTGTTCGCGCTGCGCGTATCCGGCCCGATCGATTCAGCGACGCGCGCGATGCTGCAGCCGATGATCTCGCGACTGGCGTTTGCGCGCGCCGCCAACGAGGCCTGGGCGATGCTCGCCCTGCTCACGGCCGGCGCGCTGGTCGGCCTCGCGCTCGCGGCGCCGCCACGCCGCGAGCGCCGCCGCTCAGGCGGCGACCAGCCTTGCGTCCTGCCTATACCGCCCCTTCGGCCGTCGCCGCGGCGAACGCGCGAAGGCGCGTGGCGATGACCTCGCCCACCGCCTCGACCGCGGCGCGCCGCGGAAAGTGCCGGCGCCAGACGATCCGCACCGTGCGCCCCGAGCGCGTCGCCAGCGGCCGCAGCGAAAGGCCCGCATCCTGGGCCGCCCCGGCCGCGAGGCCCGGGATCAAGGTCGTCCCATAGCCGGCCGCCACCATGTTGAGCAGAGTCGAGAGGCTCGATGCCCGCAGGGCGCCGCTCAGCGCCGCGCTGTTGCCGCAGGCGGCCAATGTCTGGTCGCGAAGACAATTCCCATCGGCCAGGACCAGGATGTCGCCGGCCAGGTCCGCCTCCGCCACCACCGCGCGCCCGGCGAGGGCGTGATCGGGGGGCAGCGCCGCGATGAACGGCTCGGCGAACAGCGGCAGGCTCGCCAGGTCCGGCCCGTCCACCTCGGTCGCCAGCAGGGCGGCGTCCAGCTCGTGGCCGCGCAGCCGCTCGAGCAGCGCCAGGGTCTGGTCCTCCCACGGCTCGATCTCCAGCGCGGGCAGGGCCGCGCGTAAGGGCGCGAAGACCAGCGGCAGCAGATAGGGGCCAAGGGTCGGGATGACGCCGAGCCGAAAGCGCCCCGAAAGCGGATCGCGCAGGTCGCGCGCGACGCCGAGCATCGCCTCCGTTTCCGCCACCGCGGCCCGGGCATGGCCGATCAGCCTCTCGCAGGCGGCCGTGGGCGCCACGGTCTTGCTCGTGCGCTCGAAGAGCGCGACGCCAAGCAGGTCCTCCAGCTTGCGGATCTGCACGGAGAGCGTCGGCTGGCTGACGCCGCAGGCCTTCGCCGCACGGCCGAAATGCTCGTGCTCGGCGACGGCCAGCAGGTAGCGAAGGTCTCGAAGGTTCATCTGCTCAGCTCACGGACATCATAGGTAACACCTATCACCCTCATTGATCCATCGTGCTTCCGTTTATCGCACAGATGCCGCAAAAATCGCCATCCCCGGGCCTGAAGGACATCGCAAAGCACCCCCGCCTCGCCGCCAGCGCCGCCGCCTCGTCGGGCGAGGCGCCCTTCCCGCCCGAACCCTCAACCCAACCCGGCAAGATCGGAGACCAACATGGATGGCGACAATATCGTCGAACCCACGAGCCAATGCCCGCTGAAGCATGGCGTGCGCTTCCACACGAGCTTCGGGGGTCGGTCCAACCGCGACTGGTGGCCCAATCAGCTGAACCTCAGCATCCTTCACCAGCACTCGGCGGCGTCGAGCCCGATGCCGCCCGCCTTCAGCTACGCCAAGGCGCTCGAGACGCTCGACGTCGAAGCCCTGAAGGCCGACCTGCGGGCGCTGATGACCGACTCGCAGACCTGGTGGCCGGCCGACTATGGCCACTACGGTCCGTTCTTCGTGCGGATGGCCTGGCACAGCGCCGGCACCTATCGCATCGGCGACGGCCGCGGCGGCGCAGGCTCCGGCACGCAGCGTTTCGCCCCGCTGAACAGCTGGCCGGACAACGGCAACCTGGACAAGGCGCGCCGGCTGATCTGGCCGATCAAGCAGAAGTACGGCAACAAAATCTCCTGGGCTGACCTGATGATTCTGGCCGCCGACGTCGGCATGGAGACCATGGGCTTCAAGACGTTCGGCTTCGGCTTCGGCCGCGAAGATGTCTGGGCGCCGGAGGAAGACATCCACTGGGGTGTCGAGGACACCTGGCTGGGCGACGCGCGCTACAAGGGCGACCGCCAGCTCGACAAGCCGCTGGGCGCCGTCCAGATGGGTCTGATCTACGTCAACCCGGAGGGCCCCAACGGCACGCCGGACCCCCTCGCCTCGGCGCGCGACATCCGCGAGACCTTCGGCCGGATGGCCATGAACGACGAGGAGACCGTCGCCCTCATCGCCGGCGGCCACACCTTCGGCAAGGCGCACGGCGCCGGCGACGCGGCCCAGGTCGGTGTTGAACCGGAAGCGGCCGGAATCCTGGAGCAGGGCTTTGGCTGGAAGAACAGCTTCGAGAGCGGCAAGGGCGTCCACACCATCACCAGCGGCCTCGAAGGCGCCTGGACCCCCAACCCGATCCAGTGGGACAACGGCTACTTCGACACCCTGTTCGGCCATGACTGGGAGCTGACCAAGAGCCCGGCGGGCGCCAACCAGTGGACGCCGAAGGACCCGGCCGCGAAGACCCTCGTGCCGGACGCTCACGATCCGTCGCGGCGGCATGCGCCGATGATGGCCACGACGGACCTCGCCCTGAAGCTGGATCCGATCTACGGGCCGATCGCCAAGCGCTTCCACGAGAACCCGGACCAGTTCGCCGACGCGTTTGCGCGGGCCTGGTTCAAGCTCACCCACCGCGACATGGGCCCCTTGGCCCGCTACCGCGGCCCCCTCGTGCCGAAGGAAGAGCTGATCTGGCAGGACCCGCTGCCGGCCGTGGATCACCCGCTGATCGACGCCCAGGACATCGCCGCCCTGAAGGGCCAGATCCTGGCGTCGGGCCTGACGGTGTCGCAACTGGTCTCGACCGCCTGGGCCTCAGCCGCGACCTTCCGGGGCTCGGACAAGCGCGGCGGCGCGAACGGCGCGCGCATCCGCCTGGCGCCGCAGAAGGACTGGGCCGTCAACCAGCCCGCCCAGCTCGCCACCGTGCTGGCTGCGCTTGAAGGCGTCCGCACCGCGTTCAATGCGGCCCAGTCCGGCGGCAAGATGGTGTCGCTGGCCGACCTGATCGTGCTGGGCGGCTCCGCGGCCGTCGAAGAGGCCGCTCGGGCGGCGGGGCACGCGGTGCAGGTTCCGTTCACGCCGGGCCGCACTGACGCCTCCCAGGCGCAGACGGACGTTGCGTCGTTCGCCGTGCTCGAACCGACCGCCGACGGTTTCCGCAACCACCTCAGCGGCGAGCAGGTCCTGACCGCCGAGGAGCTGCTGCTCGACCGGGCGCAACTGCTGACGCTGAGCGCGCCGGAAATGACCGTGCTGGTCGGCGGCCTGCGGGCGCTGAACGCCAACACCGGCCAATCCCCGCACGGCGTCTTCACCCAGCGTCCGGGAACCCTGACCAACGACTTCTTCGTCAACCTGCTCGACATGGGCACGGCCTGGACCGCGACCTCCGACGAAGAGACCGAGTTCGAGGGCCGCGACCGGGCGACCGGCGACCTCAAGTGGACCGCCACCCGCGTCGACCTGGTCTTCGGCTCCAACTCGCAGCTCCGCGCCCTGGCCGAGGCCTATGCCCAGTCCGACGCGCAAGGGGCGTTCGTGCAGGCGTTCGCGGCGGCGTGGACGAAGGTCATGAACCTGGACCGCTTCGAGCTCGCCTGATGACGGCCTAGGGGCGTCCGGACGCAGCCCGACCGCCGCTGCGTCCGGACGTCTCGACAGGGATGGACATTGGGGACTGCGATCGCATGCCAAGGGTCGAGGACATGGCGCTCCGGGAGGAATTGCAGCGTGCCGGCCTGCCGGCTCCACGAGCGCTGGTTCGTCTCCTCGCCCTCTTGCGCGATTCGCCGGAGACCCACCTGCGCCTGGCCGATGTGATGCGGCTGGCCGCTCAGAACGAACTCCCCACGGGGCAACTTGGGCTCGCCCGCCAGTTGGAGTCGCTCGCAGACCACGGACTGCTCGGACGGTTGCCGACCACCGAGGCGGAAGCGGTCTTCGACACCGTGCCCGAGGCGCATGCGCACCTCATCTATGAGGAGGACGCGCAGGTCGTCGACCTCCACGTCTCGCCAGAGACCTTACTGGCGATCCTGCGTCATGCGCTCGCCGCGTGGCCCGGCGAGGTGGCGGTCCTGGCCCGTCTCCCCGCGAGGGCCGCAGGGTCGGACGCAAGCGTGGACCGCACCGCTGCGGACGGCGGCTTCCACAGGCCGTCAGGCCAAGGCTTTCCACGCTGAGACGGCGACGGCCCGCTATCCGCGCCGTGCCGGGTCCGGGACGATCGGCTCGGCCTTCCGGATGACGGCGTCGAGGCGATCGCGCAGTTGGCGGCCGCAAGGCGTCAGGCGAATGACATAGCTGCGGCCGTCGCGCGGGTTCGCATGCGCGCGCAGCAGGGACCGGGGCGAGTCGGTCTCCAGCATGCCGAGTTCACGCAGGCACCGGGAAGCGGACGATTGGCTCATCCCGGAGATGTCGGTGAGCTCCTGAACGTTCAGCCCCTCGTTCTCGCAGACGTAGAGGAAGGCCATGATGTGAAAGACGCCGACGCCTTGGTCCCATTCCCGCAGCAGCAGGATCGCCTGCAACAGGGCGTCTCGCGTTCGGCGCATGTCCCCCTACTCGTCATACTGATGCAGGGCGCCGGTCGCGAACCTTCGGCCCGCTGTCGGCGATGGCTGGGATTTGATGCGCTGGCGCCGCTCGCGAACGGTCAGGGTGGCGTCGGGGTAGCGGGCGCGGATCAGGTCCAGGAACTCTTCAAGCTGTCGTTGGTGCTCGCCGGCTTCGACGAAGTCACGGACCTGCAGCGGGACAGAAATCTCAGCAGCAAGCTTCATACTCGATCCTCAGGACACCGGGAGGTGGGGCGCGTGCGGAGGACGCCGATGGCCGCTGCGCTCGCGCCGGCCGCGCGCAGAGCGGCGGCGAGGCGCGGACGAGCGGTTGGGCGATCATCCCCAGCAAGAGCGGGGTGGCAGTCATTTGACCCCCGGCGCGCGGTGTTTATTCCTGAAAACGGCGACGAGTTTGCTTTTGTCCGGCGGACGCCGAACGGCTGCGGCGATCAAGGCGCTTTGAACGGAGCTCGCGAGGTCCAGGGCAGCATTCTGCGAAACACGCCGTCCCGAAGCCCAAATTCGTGGAACAGAGCCGCGCCGATATGCAGGCCAAGGAGCGCCAGCAGCGCCGCGGCGCCGACCTCGTGGGCGGCGTGGAAGCCGTGGGCGACGGCCCTGACCGGGGAGAGCATCGCCGGGGCGCGCCAGCCGAACAGCGCGAACGGCCGGCCGCGAAACAGGGTGTCGGCCAGGCCGGTCAGGGGCTGGAACAGCAGGACGGCATAGAGGCCGAGCTCGTTCAGCTTCGCGATCTGTTGCTGGCGATGCGACATGCTCGCCGGAAAGGGCGGCAGATCGGCGAAATGGCGCCGCCACATCAGCCGGGCCAGGACGACCCACCAGATCAGCAGGCCCAGGGACCGATGCGCGGTGAGCGCCACCATGGCTCCAGGGCCCCCCTGTCCGACCAGCCAGGCCGTGGTGAGCTGGCCCGCGACCAGACCCGCGGTGACCCAGTGCAAAGCGATGCTGACGTGGTCGAAGCGGCCGGCCGGCTCCCGCGTGCGGGACCGTTCGTTCGCCGGCCTGCGGTCTTTCTCGTTGGAGCTCAATAGTAGTCCGCCAGCGTAAGCTTGCGGGTCGACCCATCGGCGAGGCTCAGCGTCACCTCGGTTCCCGGCGCGCCTTCCGACCAGCGCGCCAAGGGTGAGCCGACGTAGCCGGGGCCGATCTTCTGGCCGTCGATCGCGACGATCTCGACGCCCTCCTTCCAGCCGGCCCAGGCCGCCGGACTGCCCGGCGCGACCTGCTCCACCTTCAGGCGATCGCCGTTCTGACTGACCACGAGTCCGGACCGGCGCTTCGGGAACGGCTCCGCCATGGCGCTGGCGTTGGGGGTGAGCCAGATGGCGTTGTGCGCATAGTCGGTGACCAGCCGAAAGCGCCTGAACACCGGCAATCCGATATTGCCCCCGGCGCGGTCGGAGCTGAGCGCGTCATTCCCCGCGTCGGGGAACGCCGCGGGGACGCTTGCCAACTGCACGCCGCCCAGGGCGATGGAGCTGACCGTGGCCATCTTGTCCGGCTTGGCGCCGCCGACACCGCTGGTCAGGGTAAGCGACTGAGGCTTGCCGTCGAGAAGATGGGCGCTGTCGCGATAGGCGCCGTAGACGATCAGCGGCGAGCCGTTGCCCAGATCGAAATCGAACGGCACGGGCGCCGCGCCCTCCACGGAGACGGGGATGGTGTGATTGTCGCCATGCTTGCCAAGCGTCAGGCGCACGGCGCCGGGTGGGCCGGAAAAGCCGGTTGGGTCGCGAAAGGCGATCTTGCGGCGCTGGAAGTCGATATCGACCACCAGATCGTTCAGCACCTCCTTGCCCAGGATCAGCGGCAAGGGGCGGCCCATGCTGTAGGCGACGCCGGACAGGTCCATCAGGCCCGCGGTGATGTGGCTGAGCGTGAGGCCGCCCAGCTTGATCTCGATATTCGGCGCGAGCTGCATGGTGCTGGAGCCGCCGACGCCCATAACGCCCACGGAGCCGCCGGCCTTGATTCCGGCCTGTTTGGCGAAGCTGCTGTCCAGGGCCGTGATCCCCGCGCCGCTGTCGAGGAGGAGTTCGACCGGGCGGCCTTCGACCGTCGCCGGGATAAAGATCCGCTCGTTCTCGTAGAGCTCGAAATCCATCCAGCCCGTCGAGTCCCGCCCGTCGGCGAAGCGCCAGATCCGCGCCGACGCCGGGCGTGCGAACAGGCTCGCCGGCAAGGGCGCATTCAGCTGGATGCTGCTCGCCTGAAAGTCCTGGTCGTCCGCGGGGTTCGGCCCCCGGTCGTGCTCGGCGAAGGGCATGCGGACACCGGAGACGCGGCGCCAGTCGTCGAATTGCGCAAAGCGGGTTTTCTGGTCCTCGGTGATGCGCTCGCCCAGCAGTTCGCCCGTCCTTGGATCGATGAACAGGTCGTAGGTGTCGGGACCGCCGAAGCTGACCCGGACGACCCCCCAGGTGCGGCCGTTGCGCTGTTCGGAGGGCAGGAGGGTGTAGCTCTCACCGGCGTCGGCCTGAACGCCCTTGGCGAACGCCAGGGCCGCGGTGCGGCGATCGCTCTCACCCAGGTCGCCGATGTCTTCGATCTGACCGCTCGTGTTCCGCGTCCATTGCACCTCGGAGGTCACCGCCTCGTCATAGGTGATGAAATCGAGCTTGCTGTGCTGGCGAAACCGCCCATCGCTCGCGAACCACTGGTCGAAGTCCCCGCCTTGCCCGCCGAACCGAATTCGCCCGTGCGCGTGGAAGGTCTGCAGGGCCTCGAAGGCGGGGCCGCCGCGCCAGGCGAGGTACTTCGCGATGAGGGTCTGGACGTCGTCCGCTCTGGCGGGCGAACCGGCCGCGATCAGGAGCGCGGCAAGCGCGATTTTGCCGATCATGCGATGGTCCTTGGCGGAAGAATCTGTGTTGGGCGGCTCTTGTTCGGCGCCGGCGAATTCGGCCGCCGGACGGTCAGGCGCCCCGTGCGGAGCTGACCCACGCCCCGTCGGCGGCGACCTTCTGGGCGAGGTGTGGCCAGCGGCTGCTCGCCGCGACTATCCCGCCGGCGGACGGTCGTATTCGCTGTTCAACGCCGTGAGCATCGGGCTGTTGAGCTTGGCGACGGCGTCGGCGACGCTCCCGCTGATGCAGCTGTCATAGTACCCCGCGAAATCCAGATTCCGGTGCACGACGGCACAGACATTCGTGGCGGCGTGGCGGAGGCGTTGGAGCAGCACCTGGGCGCCGGCGGGGTCAGACAGGTTCAGGTCCGCAAAATAGACCTTGATCGAGGCGCCACGCTCCGCCCCGGATACAGGCTCGGCGTAGGCCGGCTGGGCGGCGGCGAAGCCCAGAGCCGACAGGGCGATCAGGGCGACGAAAGTTGATCTGGCATTCATGATTTGGGTCTCGGCGGGTGTGACTGTGACGCTTGGCCGGATCGCTTTGGCGGGCATCGCGAGGCTCGGTCGGGCGTGACGAGGCGTGGAACGGGGCGGCGGAATTGACTGCCGCTTTAGAGGACCCTGAGGACCGCCATTCTATTCCCGACCGCAGGCCGCGGGCCCGGCGCCAGCGGACGGCCTTTGGGATGTTGTTCGGACTCCTACCGGCGCTCAGCGGTTCCGGGGCGCTTGGCCCAGGCCCGGTCCATCGGTCTCAGCGGGCCTTCATCGCGCCAAACCCGCCGTTCGTCTGTCGGCCGCGCGGCACGACCCGAAGCCCGTATGCTGCACCGGACAGGACGATCTTGGGAGGCAGCATCATGTGTAACGCGCATCGTCGGCGGTTTTTGAGCACCAGTCTGGGCCTGGGCGGCATCGGCCTGATGCTTGCGGCGGGTCCAAGCCTGGCGCGACAGGGTCAGGCCCCGGCTCAGCCGGGTCAGAAATGGATCTGTCCGCCGTGTGGCTGTCCGTCCGACGGCAAGGACTTCGACCAAGAGGGTGTCTGCCCGTCCTGCTCGATGCCCTTGATCCGCAAACCGGCCGCCCCGGATCCCGCCCGGAATCCTGAGCCCCCGCCAGGACGGCTGTGACCTTAGGCGCTATGCTGCAACCATGACCACGCCCGCGCCGTCGGGAAGCCCGCAGCTGCTGAATGAACCGCTGCCGCGGGATGTCGAGGCGGGCGGACTGGCGCGGTTTGCGCTTTACCAGCGATATCCGGCCTTCACCTGGCCGTGGTTCCTGCGCCGGGCCGCGGTGTTCTGGCCCTTCGCGGTCGCCTGGGGCCTGTTCCAAGGGGTGTGGCACGCCTCGTCCATGACCAGCTGGCAGGACGCCCTGCCGCTCGGCCTCCGCGCAGCTGGCGGAAATCTCGTCGAGGTCAGCGCCGGGCCGCTCCTGGCCATGGCCGTGCGCTACCGCCGTCTGCCCTATCCGGCCGAGCGGATCCTGGTGGTCGTGGCGGTGATCGTGGGCCTGCTCATCGCGTCCGCCGCGGGGACCGCGGTCGCCCACTATCACGCCATGCTGATGGCCCGGCACATGGGCATGTCGATGTCCGAGCCGGCGGCGGTGACGAACCTCTCCCGGATGCTGGGCGTGGCGATGGGCCGGCTGCCCCGGTGGATCGGTCTGTTCCTGATCGGCGGGGGGCCGGAGCTGTTGTCCTATATCACCGAGCGTCGGCGTCTGGCGGAGCGGCAGAGGCGGCGTGACGTCGACGCGCTGCGCCGGGACATGGCCGACGCCGATTTGAAGATGGCCGTGCTCCAGGCCCAGATCGAACCGCACTTCCTGTTCAACACCCTGGCCTCGGTGAGTTCGCTGATCGCCACCTCGCCCGACCGCGCCGTCTCGACCATCGACGCCCTGTCCGACTACCTGCGCTCGACTCTGCCGAAGCTGCGGCGGGAGGGCGGGCTGGAGAGCGCCACGCTCGGCCACCAGGTCAGCATCTGCGAGCAGTATCTGGAGCTGATGAGTATCCGCATGGGAGGCCGGATCACCGTTGAGATCGATGCGCCACCGGAGCTGGCTGACGCGCCGTTCCCGCCCTTGCTGCTGATCTCGCTGGTCGAGAATGCGGTCAAGCACGGCCTTGAGCCCAAGGCCGGCCCGGGCGTCATCGCCATCCGCGGAAGGGTGCGGCGGGACGCGGACGAGACCCGCCTGGAGGTCAGCGTCGAGGACGATGGCGTGGGGTTGCGCGACGACTCGGGCGCGGGCGTGGGCCTGGCCAATGTCCACGCCCAGCTGCAGCACCGCTTCGGGCCGCGGGCCAGGCTGGAGGTCGCCGGGCGTGACGGCGGCGGCGTCTGCGCGCGGATCACCGTCCCCTGGGAGCCCGCATGACCGGCCCCACCGCCATCATTGCGGAAGACGAGGCGCCGCAACGCGAACAGCTGAAGACCCTTTTGGGCGCGCTCTGGCCGCAACTGCGGGTCCTGGCCGAGTGCGCCGACGGCCGCTCGGCCATCGAGGCGATGGCCCGCCTCAACCCCGACGTCGCTTTCCTGGATATCCGGCTGCCCGGCGCGGACGGCCTGCAGGTCGCCCGCGCGGCCGGGAACCACACTCGCGTCGTGCTGATCACCGCCTATGACGAATTCGCTGTCCAGGCGTTCGAGGACGGCGCGGTCGACTATCTGCTGAAACCCGTGAAACGCGACCGGCTGGCCCTGGCCGTCAGCCGGCTGCAGATGCAACTGGCGGCGGGCGAGCCGAGCCGCCTGCCCGCGACCCTCGCCCGGCTGGAAAGCCTGTTGGACAGGCCCCGGCCGATTAAATGGATCACCGCCAGCGTAGGGACCGCCGTGCGCATCCTGCCGGTGGACGACGTCCACTTCTTTCAGGCGCACGACAAATACACCCGCGTGGTCACCGCCAGCGACGACGCTCACATCCGCACCCCGCTGAAGGAGCTGATCGGCCAGCTCGACCCCGACCAGTTCTGGCAGGTGCATCGCGGCGCCATCGTGCGGCTCTCGGCCATCAAGCTGGTCAAGCGGGATGAAGACGGCAGGCTGGTGCTGCACCTCCACGGCCGCGTTGAGACCCTGCCCGTGTCCCAGACCTTCGCGGCGCGGTTCAAAAGCCTCTAGCGCGCCGCGGCTCATCGGCGATTCCGGGACCTTCATCGCAAAGCTTGCGGGGCTCGTCGCACCGCCTCCGCCGCCCAACGCGGACCCCTAGGATCACCTCAACAGCGACGAAGAGGTTCCTCATGCCCATCAACCACCGCCTGATCGCCGTCACGGCTCTCGGCCTGATGCTGGCGGCCGCCGCGCCGCAAGCCGCCTCGGCCCAGAGCGGTTCCACCCGCGCCAAGATGCTGGTTTCGGCCGATTGGCTGAAGGCCCATCAAGCCGACAAGGGGCTGGTTGTCCTCTATGTCGGCGATCGCAAGGACTATGACGCAGGGCATATTCCCGGCGCCGAATATGGGTCGCTGATGAGCTGGTCGCGGCCCTCGTCCGGACCCGACGCCCTGACGCTGGAACTGCCGGACGCCTCCGACCTGCGCGCCAAGCTGCAGGGCCTGGGGATTTCCGACCGCTCTCGGGTCATCGTCTACGCCGGCCGCTACGACACCCAGTCGGCGACGCGGATCCTCTTCACCCTGGAGGCGGCCGGCCTGGGCGATCGCGCGGCGCTGCTCGACGGGGGCATGACCGAATGGCAGCGCCTGGGCTATCCGACCAGCACCGCCGAGCCCAAGGTGACGCCGGGCGTGCTCGCCCCCCTCAAGTACAAGACCCGCGTGGTCGACGCCGCCTTCGTCCAGTCTCACGCCACGGCGCCCGGCTACAAGCTCATCGATGCCCGGGCTCCGGCCTTCTACGACGGCGTGATGGGCATGAACGGGTTGAAGGGCCACGTGCCGGGCGCGGCCAGCCTGCCGTTCTCCTCGGTCACCGGCGCCGACCAGAAGCTCAAGTCCGCCGACGACCTGGCGGCGGCGTTCAAGGCCGCCGGTGTCAAGCCGGGCGACCACGTCGTCGCCTATTGCCACGTGGGCCAGCAGGCCACCGCCGTGATCTTCGCCGCCCGCTCGCTGGGCATCGACGCCGTGCTCTATGACGGCTCGTTCGAGGACTGGTCGCGGCGCAAGCTGCCGGTCGAGGCGACCGCCGCGCCGGCCGCCAAATGACCTCCGCCCGACCCTACGCCAGCCCCTATGTCGCGGGCGTCGCCCTCGGCCTCGTCCTGCTGGCGGCCTATGCCTTGACCGGCCAGGGTTTGGGCGCGTCCGGCGCCTTCGCCAATGCGGCCAGCGGTCTGGTCGCCGCCGTGGCGCCCGCCCAGGCGGCGAAGAACAGCTATTTCCAGAGCTACCTTGGGGCCGGCGCGCCCTGGTCGGCCTGGATCGTCTTGGAGATCGCAGGCGTGATCGTGGGCGGCGCGGTCTCGGCTCGCCTGGCCGGACGGTTCGCGACGCGGATCGAGACGGGTCCCCGTCTCAGCAAGCCCACGCGCCTGGCGACGGCGACAGCGGGCGGCATGATCATGGGACTAGGCGCCGTCCTGGCGCGCGGCTGCACCAGCGGCCAGGCCCTGTCGGGCGGCGCCCTGCTCAGCGTCGGCAGCTGGGCCTTCATGATCGCCGTGTTCATCGCCGGCTATGCGGCCGCCCCCTTGTGCCGGAGGCTGTGGCGATGAGCTTCACGCAAAGCCTGCCGGTCGCCTTCGCCATCGGCGCGGCGTTCGGCTTCACCCTCGAAAAGGCCGGGCTCGGGGACGCCAAGAAGCTGGCCGGCCAGTTCTATTTGAAGGACTTCACGGTCCTGAAGGTGATGTTCAGCGCGATCGTCACCGCCATGCTGGGCGCCTTCTGGCTCAGCCGGCTGGGGGTGATCGACCTCGCCGCCCTCTATGTGCCGGAGACCTTCCTGGCGCCGCAGATCGTCGGCGGGCTGATCTTCGGCGGCGGGTTCGTCCTCGCCGGGCTCTGCCCCGGCACCTCCTGCGTCGCCGCCGCCAGCGGCCGGGGCGATGGGCTCGCGACAGTCGGCGGGCTGCTGGCCGGCGTGCTGCTCACCGGCCTGGCGATGCCGTTGATCGGCGGTTTCTACGCCAGCACCGCCTACGGCGCCTTCACCCTGCCGCAGCTGACCGGCGCGCCCTATGGCGCGGTGGTCGCCGCCATCGTGCTGATCGCCCTGGCGGTCTTCGCCGGCGTCGAGCGTCTGGAGCGACGCGTGTGAGCCTGAACCGCAATCTCGGCCTGTGCGCCCTGGCCCTGGGCGCCGCCGCACCCTTCGCCGGCAGTCCCTATGCCGCCACGTCCGCGGACCAGGTGGACCGCCTGGCCAAGGAGATCGCCCACGGCGACGATCACGTCTCCGCCCTGCAACTGGCCGCCTGGATCAGGGCGCGGAAGCCGGGTTTGCGGGTGGTCGATGTCCGCTCGCCTCAGGAGTTCGCCGACTTCAGCCTGCCGGGCGCCGAGAACCTTCCGCTGGATCGGTTGAGCCGCGCGCGTTTCGCCCGGGGCGACACCGTGGTCCTCTATTCGGAGGGCGGCGCCCATGCTGGCCAGGCTTGGATGCTGCTGCGGATGATGGGCGTCCCCAACGCCTATTTCATCGCCGGCGGCCTGGCCGACTGGCGCGACGAGGTCATAGCGCCGAACCTGCCGGCCGGCGCGTCGCCGGAGGTCCTGCGGGCCTTCCAGCCTGTCGCCGAGCTCAGCGCCTACTTCGGGGGAACGCCCAAGATAGGCCCCGCGGGCTCGTCGCCGACGCAGATGACCGCAAGCCACGCGCCTGCGATCGGCGCCGCCGCCGACCTGGCCGCCTTGAGGCGGCGCGGATGTTAGAGGCTCTGAAACGCCCGGGGTCCGACCTGTTCGACACGCTGCGGGCGCGCGAGTTCGCGCGTCTGGACGACCAGAACCTCGCCTATCTCGACTACGCCGCCGCCGGCCTCTACGGCGCCTCCCAGGCCCGGCGCTACGCCGAGCAGTTGCAGGAGGGGATTTTCGGCAATCCCCACTCCCAACATGGTCCCTCCCAGGCCAGCGAGCGCGCCCTGGTTCAGGCGCGATCGGCCGCATTGGATTTCTTCGACGCCGACCCGGCGATCTACGAGGTCTGCTTCACCGCCAACACCAGCGCCGCCATAAAGCTGGTGGGGGAGAGCTACCCGTTCTCTCCGCGCCGGGGCTTGGTGCTGTCCGCCGACAACCACAACTCCGTCAACGGCGTGCGGGAATATGCCCGCTCGAGCGGCGCGGCCGTGGCGGTCTTGCCGCTCGACGAGGACTTGCGGCTGTTCGAGCCCCAGGCCGGCCTTCGGAAGGTCGCCAGGAATGGCCGGGGCCTGCTCGCCTTTCCCGCGCAGTCGAATTTCTCCGGCGTGCGTCATCCGCTGGACCTCGTGCAGGCCGCTCAAGCCCTGGGCTTCGATGTTCTGCTGGACGCCGCGGGTACGGGCGCGGCCGCCTATGTCAGCCTGCGGGACAACCCCGCCGATTTCCTCGCCTTTTCCTTCTACAAGCTGTTCGGCCTGCCCACCGGAGTCGGCGCCCTGATTGCCAAGAGAACCGCGCTGGCCAAGCTTCGCCGCCCCTGGTTCGCCGGCGGCACGGTGGACTATGTGACGGTCGAGCATGGCCGCCACCGTCTGCGCTCGGGCCCGGAGTCCTTTGAAGACGGCACGCCGAACTTCCTCGCCATCGCAGCGCTCGAAGGCGGCTTCGCCTTTCTAAATCAGGTTCCCCAGCCCGATCTCCAAGCGCGGCTGGCGACGCTGACGGAGGCCTTCCTCAGCCGCGTCCAGACTCTGTCGCACCGCGATGGCGCGCCGCTGGTGGAGATCTATGGGCCCAAGACCATGGAGGCCCGTGGCGGCGTCGTGGCCTTCAACGTCCTCGACCCAAGGGGCGGTGCGTTGCCATGTGACCTGGTGGAGCAGCGCGCTCACGCGCAGGGAATCGCGGTGCGCGGCGGGTGCTTCTGCAATCCGGGCTCCGCCGAACGCGCGTTCGGTTTCGGCCGCTACGACGTCGAGAAATCCCTGGACGACCTGGGGGATGGTTTCACGATCAAGGCTTTCCAACGCAGCCTGGGGCCTCAATCGGTCGTCGGCGCCGTCCGGCTGTCGTTGGGCCTGCCGACCAACGCCAACGACCTGGATCGCGCGATCGGCCTGGTGAATTCGTTCGCGGCCTAGCATGCGCCGGATGCCGAATTAGCCGAACCAGATCGGCCTCGCCTCCGCGGCCAAAAATGTCCAGCAGCCAGTGGAGCGAGTCTGAAGGTCCGCGGCTTGCGGCAGCTTCGCAATTGTCGTTTTGATTTTCTTGGAAAAATTGGCGCGCCCGGAACGATTCGAACGTCCGACCCTCAGATTCGTAGTCTGATGCTCTATCCAGCTGAGCTACGGGCGCGCACCGCCTGACGGCGAGGGCGCGGAACCTAGTCGCGGATCGTGCCAAGCGCAAGCCGGGGCGGCGGAGAATTTCCCGCCGCCGCCGCCGGGGTCCCACGGCGCCGCCGCGCCTAGTGCGGGATCAGGCCGCCGATACCCTGCAGGATCGCCCTGCGCCGGGCCGCCGCCGCGTCCTGCGGCGTCTGCTGCGCGGGCGGGGCCTGGGCCTGCTGGCCGTCGGTCGTCGCGCCGGGCGGGGCCTGGCCGGGATAGCCCCCGCGGCCCGCGGCCGCCGCGCGCCCGCCCATCGAGGGCATGGTCATGCCGAGCAGGCCGCCGGTGGCCGAGCGATAGCGGACCTTGACCTCCCACTGGCGGTTCCAGGGGATCTTCGGGTCCTTCGGCCGTTCGGGGTAGACGAAATTCGCCTCCTGGCCATAGGCGACCATCTGCAGGAAGCCCTGCGGGGCGGCGTCGACCACCTCCTTGGGCACCGCGCAGCTGGTGATCTCCGGGCCCATCAGGGCGCGGGTCTCGACGCCGCGGGCGAGGTCGCCGGGCGAGAGGTAATCCGGCAGGGCGAAGCCGCCGCCGCCCGTCTCAGACGAGCTCCACAGGACCACGGTCGGGTCGCCGCCGCCGCCGCCCCGCCCGCCGGCGCCGCTGGCGCCGATCACGATGGCCGCATAGGCCCTGGCGCCGGAGACCGGGCCCCAGCCCAGCTGCGCCGGGCCGCCGGGCGTCTTGGTGTTGGTGGTCAGCACCAGCGGCCCCAGGAAGTCCTGGTTCTCGTTGAGGCTGAACTTGATCTCGGGCGAGTAGTCGCCACGGATGGTGTGGCCGCCGATCAGCGACCCGGTCCCCGGCACCGTGGTCCGCGCCTGGGCGTTGGGCCATTCGCCGTAGCTCGTGTAGCGGCGCGCCGAGGGCGGCTGCATGCGGTTCATCGCGAAGCCCTTGCTCAGCATCTCGAAGCCGGCGGGCATCTTGCCGCCCGCCATATTGGCGGGGGTCATCTGCGAGAAATCGATGACCACCGGCTGGCCGGGCTTGGCGTGCTCGCCGCAGCCCCAGAAGATCAGCATCTTGCCCTTGGGCTGCTGGTATTCCCGCGGGACCGGCGGCTCGCGCGGCTCCTCCGGCTCCGGCGCGACCACCTTGGGCGGCTCGGGCGAGACCAGCGGCAGGGTCGGGCCGACGCCCAGGACCTGCGGCGGCAGGTGCTCGGCGCTGGGCGCCGCTGTGGGCTTTTCGGAGGAGCCGAGCTGCAGGGTCAGCGAATGGTTCGCGCCGCCGCCGCCGTTCATCATCTGCATGATCGAGCTCATCGACGGACGCCCGCCGCCCGCGCCGCCGCCCGGCATGCCAAAGCCGCTCTGGGTGGCCGCGCTCATCCAGTAGACCGCCACCGGCCCGGTGACCTTCTGCGGCGGCTGGGCGCTCGCCGCCGTCGCCGCGATCCCTGCGCCCGCCAGCACGGCGAGCTTTCGGCCCATACCCACGTTAGCCTCCCATCGTTCACTGAACGGACTACGCCGAAGCTAGCAGCGCCTTGGCCCCGGCTCCAGCCGCCTATTCAGGCGCCGCAACGGTCGCTTCCCAAGACCGCGCCGCCTGACTAATGCTCCGGGCCAGAGGGGCGAGGACCCGGCTTCCACGATGCGACCCACGAGTTTCGCCGAGGCGATGGAAGTGCTGATCGCCATCCGCAACCAGCAGGTCGCGGGCAACGAGGAGGTGGTCTTCCTGAAGCACTGCCTGCGGTACGCCGCCGACAGCCGCGCCCAGTTCCTGCAGGACATGTGGGTGACCTACGAATTGCCGGGCCTGCGGGAGGGCTTCTTCGTGGAGTTCGGCGCCGCCGACGGGGTGAAGTCCTCCAACAGCTGCTACCTGGAGCGGGAGCTGGGCTGGAGCGGCATCCTGGCGGAACCGGCGCGGGTCTGGCGCGACAGGCTGCTGGCCGAGCGCCAGTGCTTCATCGACAACCGCTGCGTCTGGACGGTCAGCGGCGAGCGCCTGGTGTTCAACGAGGCCTCGGTCGCGCTCCACTCGACCATCGACGCCTTCTCCGACAGCGACGGGCACGCGCAAAGCCGCAAGGACGGCGAACGCTACGAGGTCGAGACGGTCTCGCTGAACGACCTCCTGGCCCACTGGAACGCGCCGTCGCGGATCGACTACCTCTCGATGGACACCGAAGGTTCGGAGCTGGCGATCCTGGAGGCCTTCGATTTCGGCCGCTACGACGTCCGCCTGATCAGCATCGAGCACAACCACACCGACAAGCGCCAGCCGATCTTCGATCTGCTCACCGCCAAGGGTTTCCGCCGCAAGTTCGAGCACCTGTCGAACGTCGACGACTGGTACGTGAAGACCTGAACCGGCGATCGGGCGGCGGTAGGTGCGGCGCTCGGGTTGCCGAGCGCGGGGCGGGCGTGCGAAGGCTCAGCCGCAACATTCCGTCCGGAGTTCCCCGACACGTGACCGTCTCCAAGCGTCTCCTGCCCCTTGGCCTCGCCGCCACACTGGCCGCCTCGGCCGCCGCCGTCCCTCTGCTGGTCCACGGGGCGCCGGAAAAGGGGCCCACAGCCATGGTCGCCGCCGCCGAGCCGGACGCGGTGGACGCGGGGCTGAAGGTGCTGAAGGCTGGCGGCTCGGCGGTCGACGCCGCGGTCGCGGTGCAGGCGGTGCTGGGCCTGGAAGAGCCGCAGAGCTCAGGCCTCGGCGGCGGCTCGTTCATGACCTACTACGACGCCAAGACCCGCAAGGTGACCGCCTACAACGGCCGCGAGACCGCGCCGGCCGGCGCGACGCCCGAGCTGTTCTATGGCCCGGACGGCAAGCCGATGCCCAAGGGCCAGGCGATCGTCGGCGGCCGCTCGGCCGGCGTGCCCGGCGCCATCGCCATGCTCTACCTGGCCCAGAGCCAGCACGGGAAGCTGCCCTGGAAGGACCTGTTCGGTGACGCCGAGCACCTGGCGGCCGATGGCTTCCACGTGCCGGCCCGGATGGCGGCGGCCGCGTCCTCCAACGCGCCCCAGGCCAAGCAGCCCGACGCCGTCGCCTATTTCACCAAGCCCGATGGGACCAAGATCCAGGCCGGCGAGGTGTTCCACAACGCCACCTACGCCGACACCCTGAAGAAGATCGCCGCCCAGGGCCCCAAGGCGATCCTGGAAGGCCCGATCGCCGAGCAAATCGTCGCCAAGCTGCATCAGGGGCCCTACCCCAGCGCCATGACGCTGAAGGACCTGGCGAGCTACAGGCCCAAGGCCACCGAGGCGGTCTGCCGGCCCTACCGCGACTACACCGTCTGCGTGCCGCCGGCGCCGTCCGGCGGCCCGGCGGTGCTGGAGGGCCTGGGCATCCTGCAGCGCACCGACATCGACAGGCATCCGAACGACGCCCAGGGCTGGTACCTGTTCAGCCAGGCCAGCCGGCTGATGTACGCCGACCGCGACCGCTATTACGGCGACCCCGACTTCGTCGACGTGCCGATGGAGGGCCTGCTCGCGCCCGACTACCTCGACAAACGCGCCAAGCTGATCCTGGCCGACAAGGCCGGCCCGCCGCCCGGGCCGGGTAATCCCAAGGGCGCCGGCGTCCGCGCGCCCGACCGCACCAAGGAGCCCGGCGGCACCACCCACCTGGTGATCGTCGACAAGGACGGCAACGCGGTCTCCATGACCACCACGGTCGAGAGCATCTTCGGCGACGGCAAGATGGTCGGCGGCTTCTTCCTCAACAACCAGCTCACCGACTTCTCCTTCCAGCCGAAGGACCAGGACGGCGCGCCGGCGGCCAATGCGCCGGCCGGCGGCAAGCGGCCGCGCTCGTCGATGGCGCCGGCCATCGTGCTGGACAAGCAGGGCCGCTTCGTCGCCGGCGCCGGCTCGCCCGGCGGCCCCTCGATCATCGCCTTCAACCTTAAGGTCCTGGTGGGCCTGCTGGACTGGAAGCTGCCGCCGCAGGAGGCCGTGGCGCTGCCCAACCTGATTGCCTTCGACACGATCTACGCGTCTGAGCCGCAGAAATTCCCGCCCGGCGTGGTCGCGGCCCTGGCGGCCAAGGGCGTCGCCCTGCGGGGCGGCGGCTTTGGCGAAGGCTCCGGCGAGCAGGCAATCAAGGCGACCGCCAACGGCCTGCTGGGCGGTGCGGACCCGCGCCGCGAGGGCGTCGCGCGCGGGTACTAGGCCCTAGTCCGCCCCGTTCTTCGTCGTTCGCTTCCGCGCCGGCGCGGGCGGCGGCGCACCGGGCAGCCTGAGCTCGAAGGTGGAGCCCGCCGGGCCGGACTGAGCGAGCGTCAGGTCGCCGCCGTGGCCCTGGGCCAGTTCGCGGGCGATCGCCAGGCCCAGGCCCGTGCTGTCCGGCCGACCCGAGCCGGCGAAGGGCTGGAACAGCCGCTCGCGCAGGCGCTCCGGCACGCCGGGCCCGTTGTCGGTCAGCCGCACGAGGCTGGTCTCGCCGTTGCGCGTCAGGCTCACCGAGATGCGGCCAGGCGTCGTGCGGCCCTCCTGGTGCTCGATGGCTTCGCGGGCGTTGCGCAGCAGATTGGCCAGGATGCGGTGCAGCTGGTCGGGGTCGGCGTTGACCCGCTCGGCCGCGGCGATCCTGCAAGTGAGCGTCACGCCGCGCTCCGCCAGCCTGGCCTCCTCCGCGGCGGCGGCGGCCGCGGCGGCCAGCGGCACGGGCCTTGGCTCCGGCGCCGCCTCCTGCGTCTTGCCGTAAGCCAGCACGCCCGACGCCAGCTTCACGGCCCGGTCCAGCGCGCGCTCCAGCCTGGGCAGCGCCTGGCTGACCTTGGGGTCCTTCAGCGCCGCCAGCCGCTCGGAAGCGATCTGGGCGCTGGTCAGCATGTTCTTCAGGTCGTGGTTGATCTTGGCCACCGCCTCGCCGAGCGCCGCCAGCCGCGCGCGGGAATTGAGCGCGGCGCGCAGATCGGCCTGCATGCGGTCGAGCTCGGCCTCGGCGCGGCCGATCTCGTCGCGGCGCCCGGAGAGCGGCACGCGGGCCGCGGCGTCCTCGGGGTCGGCGCGGAACCGCTCCATGGCGTTGGTGATCCGCTGCATGGGCCGAACCAGGAACAGGTTCAGCGACAGATAGACCACCGCGCCGACCCCGCTGGTCAGGACCGCCGCCACCAGCAGCAGCTTCCAGAGATAGGACATCAGCTCGCGCTTCAGCTCGGCGTCCGGGGCGACGATCTCCACGAACTCGGCGGTGCGGTAGATGCCGGGCTTGGCGATCACCCGCACAAAGCCGCCGTCGCCACCGAACAGGGTCTGGAAGGGCGCCGCCAGCCATGACAGCGGATCCTGCGCGCGCAGGTCGACCACATAGGGCGTGCGCTTCAAGACCGGACCGGGGAGGATCGGGATGCGGGCGCCGTCGGTCTGGATCGCCACGCGCACCACGCCCGCGCCATCCAGCAGCTGCGCCGCCACCCGCTGCGAGACCTTCTTGTTGGGGGCGACATCGGGCGCCATCGAGGCGAGTTCGCCGGCCCGCGTGCGGTCGAGCAGCCACTTGGCCTCGAAGGACGCCAAGGCCGGGGGCACCGCGCAGACCCCGGCGAGGACCGCGAACAGGATCGTCAGCGTCAGCAGGCGTGCGGAGAGACCGCCCGGCCAGAAGAAGCGGGGCCTCCCGGGCCTGTCGAGCTCCTGCGGCGTAGGGGCGGGGTCCGCCATGATCCTCAACGAGTTAATGCAGCGTGGCCGCTTCGGCAACGCGGGGCCGGCCTCTGCAAGCTTTGGGCCTCTCAAGGCCACTAGAACGCCTAGTGTGCGCCCACCGCCGCATCGACCGAAGCAAAGCCGTCGGCGCGCAGGCGCCCAGCCAGCTCGCGCTTGATGCGGCCGACGAGGCCCGGGCCTTCGAACACCAGGGCCGAATACAGCTGCACGGCGCAGGCGCCGGCGCGGATCCTGGCGTAGGCGTCGGCGCCCGAGCCGATCCCGCCGACCCCGATCAGGGCCAGCCGCCCGCCGGCCGCCTGCGCGAATTCGCCGAGCACCCGGGTGGAAAGCTCGCGCAGCGGCGCCCCGGAAAGCCCGCCCGCCTCGCCGGCGAACCGCGAGGCCAGCGCGGGGCGCGAGACGGTGGTGTTGGAGACGATGATCCCGGCCAGGCCCTGGGCCAGCGACGCCTCGACCATGGTCTCGACCTCGCCCGCCGCCAGGTCCGGCGCCACCTTCAGGAACATCGGGACGCGGCCCGCCGGCGGCAGGGCGTCCCGCGCCTGCGCCAGCCGGCCCAGCAGCTCCTCCAGCGCCGCCTTGGTCTGCAGCGCGCGCAGGCCCGGCGTGTTGGGCGAGGAGATGTTGATGGTGAAGTAGGACGCCAACCCCCACAGACGCGTCAGACCCGTCACATAGTCGCCGATCCGGTCCGGCGAGTCCTTGTTGGCCCCGATGTTGGCGCCGACGGCGCCGGCGCCGCGACCGGCCAGGTTCCCGGCAAAGGCTTCCAGGCCCCGGTTGTTGAAGCCCATGCGGTTGATCACCGCTCTGTCCTGCGTCAGCCGGAACAGCCTGGGCCGCGGATTGCCGGCCTGCGGCAGGGGCGTCACCGTCCCGCACTCCACGAAGCCGAACCCGGCCCGCAGCATGGGTCGAAACACCTGCGCGTCCTTGTCGAAGCCGGGCGCGAGACCCACCGGATTGGGCAGCGCCAGACCGGCCACCGTTGTCGCCAGGATCGGGTCGTCGGGTGCGCGCACCGGGCCCAGGCCGAGCCTCAAAGCCCGCAGGGCCCAGCCGTGGGCGTCCTCCGGATCGAGGCCGCGGAGCGCCCAGGTCGCCGCGCCATGCAGGCTCACGACAAGTCGCCGAGCACCGGCGTTCCGTCGGCCCCCAGCGGCGCCTGCGTCACGTAGCGGACGAGGTCGGCGGGCAGCGCGCCGTAGAGGTGCGGGAAGAGGTCGCCGCCGCGCGACGGCTCCCAGCGCAGCATCCCGCCCAGGTCGTCGGCCTCCACCTCCAGCACCACCAGGTCCGCCTGTCCAGCGAAGTGGCGGCGCGCGGTCTCCTGCGCCTGGGCGGCGGTGGAGAAGTGGATGAAGCCGTCCTGGAGATCCAGCGGCGAGCCCTCATAGCGCCCGGCCTCATGCGCCGCGGTCCAGTCGGCGCGCGGCAGGATCTTGTAGATCCTCAATCGCCCCGCCCCAGATCGCCTTGCGGAAAGAACAGGCCGTCGAAGTGCGGCCGGCCATTGTCGTCGAACAGGAACACCGCCGCCGCCGCCGTCGGGAACTGCCGCGTCGCGCGGCTGATCAGCGACCCCGGCGCCGAGCCCTCCGTCAGCAGGCGCACCGCCAGCTCCTGCAGGCCCGGATTGTGGCCCACCACCATCACCGTCCCGACCGTGGCGCCGGCCCGCGCCGCGGCGTGGCGCACCGCCCCGGAATCGGCGTGATAGAGCTCGTCCTCGAAGCGCGCCACAGCCTTGGGGAAATGCGGCTCGGCCGCCGCCCAGGTCTCGCGCGTGCGCATGGCGGTGGAGACCAGCACCACGTCGGGCAGGAAGCCGAGATCGGCCAGCCGGGCCGCCATCTCCGCCGACTCGGCGTGGCCGCGCGGGGCGAGACGGCGGTCGAAGTCCTCGCCGCTGGCGGACTCCGGCTCGGCCTTGCCGTGGCGCAAAAGGATCAGCCGGTCCATCGACGCTCCACCCCTAGATTCCCCCTTCTAGCCGCGCCCGCGCCGCCTGCGAAGCCATTGACTCAGGGGGGTCCAGGCGGTCCAAGGCGCCCATGGACGCAGGCGGCGAAGCCCAGGCGGGCGACACGGCGGGCGGCGAGCCCGGAAGCGAGAGTGGCGGCGGGACCTGGCGGTTCCCGGCGAACAAGCCGCTGCGCCTGGAGTCCGGCGCGACGCTTGCTCCCCTGGAAGTGGCCTACAAGACCTATGGCCGGCTGAACGAAGCCAGGACCAACGCCGTCCTGATCTGCCATGCGCTGACCGGCGACCAGCATGCGGGCTCGGTCAATCCGGTGACCGGCCGGCCCGGCTGGTGGGACAGCGTCATCGGCCAAGGCCTGCCGCTGGACCCCGAGCGCTACTTCATCATCGCCACCAATGTGGTCGGCGGCTGCATGGGCTCGACCGGCCCGGCTTCGACCAATCCGAAGACCGGCCAGCCCTATGGCCTGGCCTTCCCGGTGATCACCATCGCCGACATGGTCCGCGCCCAGGCCATGCTGATCGAGGCCCTGGGCATCGAGACCCTGTTCGCCGTGGTCGGCGGCTCCATGGGCGGCATGCAGGTGCTGCAGTGGGCGGCGGACTACCCGGAAAAACTCTTCAGCGCGTTGTGCATTGCCGCGGCGCCCCGCCACTCGGCCCAGAACATCGCCTTCCACGAGGTCGGCCGCCAGGCGATCATGGCCGATCCCGACTGGCGCGGCGGGGCCTATGAGAGCCAGGGCGTGCGGCCCGAGAAGGGCCTGGCGGTCGCGCGCATGGCCGCCCACATCACCTATCTCTCCGAGCCGGCCCTGCAGCGGAAGTTCGGCCGCGAGCTGCAGCGGGACGGCCTCTCCTGGGGCTTCGACGCCGACTTCCAGGTGGAGAGCTACCTGCGCCACCAGGGGACCAGTTTCGTCGACCGCTTCGACGCCAACTCCTACCTCTACATCACCCGCGCGCTCGACTATTTCGACCTCGCCGCCCAGCACGGCGGCGTGCTCGCCCAGGCGTTCCAGAAAGCGCGGGGCGTGCGCTTCTGCGTGCTCTCCTTCTCGTCCGACTGGCTCTATCCGACCGCCGAGAGCCGCGACATCGTCCGTGCACTGAACGCCGCCGGCTGCCGCGCCAGCTTCGCCGAGATCGAGACCGACAAGGGCCACGACGCCTTCTTCCTCGACGAGCCGCAGCTCGACGCGACACTGCGCGGCTTCTTCGCCTCGACGGCCCAGGCCAGGGGTCTTTAAGTGGCGGCCCGCGAGGACTTCGCCGAGATCCTGCGGCTCGTGCGCCCCGGCGCCCGTGTGCTCGACGTCGGCTGCGAAGACGGCGAGCTGCTGGAGCTGTTGACCCGTGAAAAGCAGGTCGACGGCCAGGGTCTGGAGATCAGCCCGGCGGGCGTCGCCGCCTGCCTCGCCAAGGGCCTGGCCGTGGTGCAGGGCGACGGCGACCGCGACCTCGACCACTTCCCCACCCGCGCCTTCGACTACGCGATCCTGTCAAAGACCCTGCAGCAGATGCGCGAGCCCCGGCACGTGCTCTCCGAACTGCTGCGCATCGCCGACCAGGCCATCGTTTCCGTGCCGAACTTCGGCCACTGGCGGATGCGGGTGTCGCTGATGGCGCGGGGCCGGATGCCGGAGACCCGCGCGCTCCCCGACCCCTGGTGGTCGACGCCGAACATCCACCTCTGCACGCTGCGCGACTTCACCGACCTCTGCCGCGAGCTGGACCTGCGGGTCGACGCCTGCGCGGCGCTCTCCGGCGGCAAGGGCGCGCGCCCGATCCAGCCCGATGGCCTCCTGGAAAACTGGCGCTCGGAGACCGCGCTCTTCCTGCTGAGCCGCCGCCCGGACGCCCGCCCGGAAGCGACACCGCAGAACCTCTTCGGCGAGGTCGAACTGCCGAAGCCGGACGCGCCTACGCCTGCTCGGCGGCGCCGGACGAAGACCTAGGCGCCGGCTTCCAGCCTGGTGCGGATCGTCGCCAGCGAGGCCCGCATCAGCTCGGCATAGGCGGTGTCGAGGAACACGCGGCGCATCAGCCAGCGGCCGAGCGGCCCCAGCGACCCCGGAAACATGTTGCTCCGTAGGCGGAAGGCGTAGGTCCAGTCGATCTCGGTCTTGCCGCCCTCCAGCGCCTTGAAGACGAATTCGCCCAGCGCGTAGGCGATCGGCTTGCCGGCCGCAGTGGAATAGTCCCAGACCTCGTAGCGGAAATGCTGGCCCGGGACGGACTCCAGCACCTGCTCGGTGGTCCGCGACCCGTCGGTGAGATGCACATGGCGCCGCTCGCCGACGCCGCCCCAGGGCCCGGGCGTGAGCAGCGTCGTCCCGGTCACGCCCGGCAGCTGTTTGGTCGCCGGGATCATCTCGGCGAGCGGGCCTGAAACCACATAGGCGAAGACCGCCTGCGCCGGCCGGGCCACCACGATCCGCTCGGTCCGCGCGATGGTCGCCGCCTTGGGATCGACGGCGGGCGGCGGGGCAAGCTCGACTGTCATGGCGGCCTCGTTCAGGGTGCGACAGAGCGCCACCCTAGCTGAGCTTGGCCGGGGCGGCGCGGCAAACCTGTCGGCGAATTAAGGTGACCTGCCGGCCAGCTTCGCCTTCCCTCCCGGCATCAGTCCTACTGGGAAGGACCCAACGAATGACCAAGACTATCCTCGGGGCCCTTGCGGGCGCCAGCCTTCTGAGCCTGACCGCAGCGGCGGCCTTGGCCGCGCCGCCCGCGCCGCCCGCCCCGCCCGCGCCCGCGGCGCCGCCTGCGCCACCCGCGCCCCCGGCGATGGCGCATCACATGAGCATTGGCTGGGACTGGCCCTTCCACGGCGAAATCCCGGCCTCCCTCGATTGGCGGATCGAGCCGCAGCACAACACGACCGCGGCGGCGGCCGGCGCCATCGACTTCGAGCTCGGCTACACCAGCTTCATGAACTCATCCTGGTGGGGACGCGCGATTCAGCCCTCGGAACTGCAAGGCCTCTCCCCGGCCCAGCTCTCGGGCGCCGGCGGCCAGGTGGCCTTCACCCTGCACCGGGACGCCGGCGACTTCCGCTGTCACGGCGCCACCAGCGAGGGCAAGGGCGTGGGAACCTGCACCTACGCCGCCAACCCGGGCTTCGTCGCTGCGCTCGGCAAGCGCGGCGTCACCGGCGACCTGCCGGCCATCGCCCAGTTCGAGCTGGCGATCTCCGACGTCGGCTTCAACTATCTGGACGAGCTGAAACGCGGCGGCTACGCCACGCCCAGCGCGCCCCTGATGATCGAGGCGATCCACCATGGGGTGAACCTGCGCCACCTGACCGCGATCAACGCCACCGGCTACCGGTTCGGCACGCTGGACACCCTGATCCAGCTGCACGACCACGGCGTCTCCGACCGCTACCTCACCGACCTGCACACCTACGGCTACTCAGGCCTGAAGGCCGACGACCTGGTGCGGCTGCGCGACCACGGGGTCAGCTCCAGCTGGCTGAAGAGCCTGAAGGAGGCCGGCTACACCGGCATTCCCACCGAACAGCTGATCAAGATGCGCGACCATGGCGTCAGCTCCGGCTTCGTGGCCGAGGTGCAGATGGCCGGCTACCACATGAGCGGCGACGACCTGGCGCGCATGCGCGACCACGGCGTTTCCGGCGGCTTCGTCAGCGAACTGCACGCGCTCGGCTACGACCGGCTCTCGGCGGACGACATTATCAAGCTGCGCGACCGCGGCATCAGCCCAGGCTTCATCCGCACCTCCAACCAGGGCGGCCAGCGGCTGTCGCCCGACGAACTGATCCACCTGCGCGACAACGGCGGGCGTCGCTAGGGTCGGAGCCTCTAGCCGGCGATCGCGGCGGCGTCGCGGTCGCCGGTGCGGATGCGCAGCGCCTGTTCCAGGTCCATGACGAAGACCTTGCCGTCGCCGATCTTGCCGGTGTTGGCGGTGCGCGAAACCGCCTCGACCACCGCGTCGCAGATGTCCGACGGCACGGCGATCTCCAGCTTCACCTTGGGCAGCAGCTTCACCTCGTATTCCGCGCCCCGGTAGACCTCGGTCTTGCCCCGCTGGCGGCCGTAGCCGCGCACCTCGGTGACGGTCATGCCGGACGCGCCGGCTTCGGTGACCGCGTCGAGCACGGCGTCGAGACGGCTCGGCTTGATCACCGCGACGATCATCTTCATGGCGCAGCCTTTCGCCCAGCGACGCCCAAAGCATCGCGATCTGCAAGGCTAAGGCCTTCGCCGCCCGCCTCCAAGAGCCCGCGGCGCCCGAGCCCGCCGTCTGCCCGAGAAACGGGCGCCGGGGCCAGCAGCGGCCGGGCGCGCCGAACCCGCTGCGCATGGCCGCGCGGCTTCACCGCGAAGGTCTGCTTGACCGCTTCCATCAGCAGGAGGCCCGCGAACCCCGGCCAGAGGCGGGAGCCCGTCTGCTCGAAGCCCTCGGCCCAGCCGGCCATCCAGTTCAGCGGCGGCACATAGAGCGCGCGTGTCCAGCCGGACGGCTCAAGCTCCGCCTCGCGCAACAGTTCGGCGAGCTGGCCGCGGCTGTAGGGGCGGCCGTGGCCGAAGGGGGTGCGCTCGGTGTTGGCCCAAAGGCCGTTGCGCGCGGTCACCGCCACCACCACCCGGCCCGATGGCGCCAGCACCCGCCAGACCTCGCGCAGGAAGGCCAGCGGATCGGGGCTCTCCTCGATGCCGTGGACGATCAAGATGCGGTCGAAGAGCGCGTTGGGGAACGGCAGGCTGTCCTCGCCCACGAGCGTCGTCAGGTTGCGCTCGCCGCCCGGCCAGATCTCCACGCCCTGCTGGGCCGGCATGGCGCCGACCACGCGCCGCGCGGCGTGCCGGGCGGTGGCTACGAAGGGCGTCGCATAGCCCAGCGCCAGCACATCCAGGCCGCGTGCGTCGCCCCAGGCCTCGATCACCTTGCGGCCCACCATGGCGCGCGCCGCCCGGCCGAGGTCGGAGGCGTAGAATTGGCGCAGATCCAGGACGTCGCGGCGCATGGGGCGATGGCTATGCTCGACTAAGGCCTTGCGCCAGCCTAGATCGCATTGCCTCTGATTGTCCTTACCAAGGCTGGAGTTCCGCCATGCCGCTCAAAGTCCACCAATTCCCCTGCCTGGAAGACAATTACGGCTTCCTGGCGCTCGACGAGGCCTCGGGCCTCGCCGCCTGCATCGACACGCCCGAGGCCGGCGCGATCCTGCGGGAGCTGAAAAAGCTCGGCTGGAAGCTCGACCTGATCCTCAACACCCACTGGCACCCCGACCACGCCGGCGGCAACGCCGAGATCGTCGCGGCGACCGGCTGCACCGTCGTGGGGCCGGCCGAGGTGACCAAGCTCGCGCCCATCGACCGCGAAGTGCGCGGCGGCGACGCGGTGATGCTGGGCGAGACCCGTTTCGAGGTGATCGAGAGCGGCGGCCATACGCTGGGCCACATCGCCTATTTCGACGCACGTGACCACGTCGCCTTCGTCGGCGACACCCTGTTCGCGCTCGGCTGCGGGCGGCTGTTCGAGGGCACGCCCGAGCAGATGTGGGGCAGCCTGCAGCGGCTGGCCGCGCTCCCCGACGACACCCGCGTCTACTGCGCCCACGAATACACGGCCTCGAACGCCCGCTTCGCGCTGTCGGTGGACGACGGCCCGGCGCTGAAGGCCCGCGCCCAGCAGATCTTCGCGATGCGCGAGCGGGGCGAGCCGACGGTGCCCACCACCATCGGGCTGGAGAAGGCCACCAACCCGTTCCTGCGCGCGCCGGTCCTGGCGGGCCGGGTCGGGGCCTCGGGCGAGCCGGACTACAAGGCCTTCGGCGCCGTGCGCGCCGCCAAGGACGTGTTCAAGGGCTGAGCGCGCGCCGAGCCTAGTGGAAGCTCTGCGTCACCTTGACGATCAGGTCTGAGGAGGGCCGGCCGGCCACGCCCTGCGGCGGCGCGACGGTGACCTCCAGCACGCCCTGCGCGACCTGGACGGACGCCTTGGGCCCCTCGATCAGGTGCACCTTCAGGATGCGGTCGAGGATCTTGTGGCCGTCCGAGCGCTTGGTGATCCGCACGACCGCCTCGCTGGTGACCATGGCCGCGTCGGCGATCAGCGGCGCCGAGGTGGGCGTCGCCTCGGCGTAGAAGGGGATCAGGCGGCGCGCCGCGTGGCTCGCCCGGGCGCTCGCCTGCTCGAGCCGTTCCAGCAAGGGCTGCGGGCCCATGATCGCCAGCTTCAGCGGCGCGGCGGGGCCGGCCAGCGCCGCGGCCTCGCCGTCGGGCCGATGGTCGGTGAAGAGGGTGATGCCGCCAAGCCGCGTGGCGCGCAGCACCGGCTCGCCCAGATCGTTCTTGTAGAGGGTGTCGCCGCGCGGCGCCTGTTGCGCCGACAGCGCCCAGACCTCGAAACTGCCCTCGAATTTAAGCAGCGGCTTGGGGCCCGTGCGGTCGAGCACGAAGACATCGCCGTCCTCGGAGATGTAGCGGGCGATCGGCGGGGCGGAGAAATCGCGCCCGTCCTTGGAGTGGCGGCCGAACAGGCTCTCGCCGAGGCTGCCCAACGGTCCGGCCGCCGCCGGCTGCGCCGCGCCCAGCCCAACGGCCAGCCCGATGGCGCAAATCGCCAACGAACCCGTCGCGGACCGTGTCCCCAAGTACGTCCGTGAATGAGCCCGTGGCTTGGCCGTCATGACAGGCAAGGGCATGCCTAGGGCGTGTGGCGCTTTTTGGACCGGGGCGAGGTCTTCACCGGACAGCTTGGCCTTAGCCGACCAGGTACTGTCCGCCGTTCAGCGATAGTGTCGTTCCGGTCACATATCCGGCCCGTTCCCCGGCCAGGAAGGCGACCATGTCGGCGATCTCGTCGCCGCGGCCCAGCCGGCCCACCGGAATCTGCCCAATGATGCCCTCAAGCACCTTCTCCGGCACCGCCTGGACCATCTCGGTGTCGATGTAGCCGGGCGCGATCACGTTCACCGTGACGCCCTTCTTGGCGTTCTCCAGCGCCAGCGCCTTGGAGAAGCCGATCATGCCCGCCTTGGCGGCGGAATAGTTGGTCTGGCCGACCTGGCCCTTCTGGCCGTTGATCGAGGAGATGTTGATGATCCGGCCCCATTCGCGCGCGCGCATGCCCTCGATCACCTGGCGGGTCATGTTGAACAGCGAATCCATGTTCACGACGATGACCTCGCTCCACTGCTCGTGGGTCATCCGGTGGAAGACGCCGTCGCGGGTGATGCCGGCGTTGTTGACCAGGATGTCGATGGGCCCGAGTTCAGCCTCGACGGCCTCGGCGGCGCGCTTGCAGTCGTCCCAGTTGCCGACATTGCCCTTGATGACCATGGCGCCGGTCTCGCGCTTCAGCGCCTCGGCGGCGGCGTCGTTGCCGGAGTAGCCCGCGGCGACCTTGATCCCGTCGGCGGTCAGCCGCTCGACGATCGCCCGTCCAATGCCACGGGTGCCACCCGTGACCAGCGCAACCCTGGCCATGCCTGTCGTCTCCCAATTGAACGGCGCCGGTTGATCCGGCGCTCGTCTCTCCCAAACTCAAGTCAAACTTTTTCCACGCACATCGCCACGCCCATGCCGCCGCCGACGCAAAGCGTGGCCAGGCCCTTGGTGGCGTCGGTGCGGTTCATCTCGTGCAGCAGGGTGGTCAGGATCCGCGCGCCGGACGCGCCGATCGGATGGCCGATGGCGATGGCGCCGCCGTTGACGTTGACCTTGGCCGGGTCGAGGCCCAGGTCGCGGACCACGCAGATCGACTGCGCCGCGAAGGCCTCGTTGGACTCGATCAGGTCGAGGTCGCCCACCGCCCAGCCGGCCCGCTCCAGCGCCTTGCGGCTGGCGGGGATCGGCCCGGTGCCCATGATCTCCGGATCGACGCCGGCGTTGGCCCAGGAGGCGATGCGCGCCAGGGGCTTGAGGCCCCGCTTCTTGGCCTCCTCGGCGCTCATCAGCACCAGGGCCGCGGCCCCGTCGTTGAGGCCGGACGCGTTGGCGGCGGTGACGCTGCCCTCCTTGTTGAAGGCCGGCCGCAGCGCCGCCATCGCCTCCAGCGTCGCGCCGTGGCGGATGTATTCGTCCTGATCCACCACCGTGTCGCCCTTGCGGCCCTTGATGGTCACCGGCGCGATCTCGCCGGCGAACCGGCCGGCCTTCTGGGCAGCCTCGGCCTTGTTCTGCGAGGCCACGGCGAACCTGTCCTGGTCCTCGCGGGTGATCTGCCAGCGGGCGGCGATGTTCTCGGCGGTCTGGCCCATGTGGTAGCCGTGGAAGGCGTCCCACAGCCCGTCCTTAATCATGGTGTCGATAAGCGCCAGGTCGCCCATCTTCTGGCCGCCGCGCAGGTTCTGGGCGTGCGGCGACTGGCTCATGCTCTCCTGGCCCCCGGCGATGACGATGTCGGCCGAGCCGTCCATGATCTGCTGCGCGCCCAAGGCCACGGCCCGCAGGCCCGAGCCGCACAGCTGATTGAGGCTCCAGGCCGGGCTTTCCACCGGGATGCCGGCGTTGACGGATGCTTGCCGGGCCGGGCCCTGGCCGGCGCCGGCCTGCAGCACCTGCCCCATCACCACCTCGTCCACGTCGCTGGCCTTGATCCCGGCGCGCTCGATGGCGGCCATGATGGCGATCTTGCCGAGCTCATGGGCGGGCAGGCTGGCGAGCGCCCCGTTGAACGAGCCCACCGGCGTGCGGGCGGCGGAAACGATGACGATGTCGGTCATGGCTCAGGTTCCCAGAAGACATAGGTGGCGGCGTAAAAGGGCCCTTGCTTCATCTATTGGGACGGCCAGGAATTTCCGCAAGCCCGCCCGTGGTTATGCGGCGTCGCTACCGCTGTTTGCCAATCGCCTCGCATGCGCGATACTGCACTGCAGAAACAGTGGGTTCGCCGCAATCGCGGGCCCGGCATCAAGGATTTGGGATGGCCGATACGGAAGGGACCGCCGCCCCCGGCGAGCGCGTCGTCATCAAGAAGTACGCCAACCGGCGGCTCTACAACACCGCGTCTTCCAGCTACGTCACCCTCGAACACCTCTCCGAGATGGTGAAGCAGAACGTCGACTTCGTGGTCTACGACGCCAAGACCAACGAGGACATCACCCGTTCGGTCCTCACCCAGATCATCTTCGAGGAGGAGAGCCAGCAGGGCCAAAGCCTGTTGCCGATCCAGTTCCTGCGGCAGCTGATCGGCTTCTACGGCAACTCCATGCAGGCCTTCCTGCCCTCCTATCTCGAACTGTCGCTGGCCAGCTTCACCCAGCAGCAGGAGCGGATGCGGACCCAGTTCACCTCGCTCAGCCAGACGCCGGGCGCCACCGTCTTCGACGAGCAGGTGCGCCAGAACCTGGCCCTCTTCGACCGGGCGATGAAGATGTTCTCGCCGTTCGCCTACGCAAAGCCGGACGACGCGCCCCCGCCGCCCACGCCCAAGGCCGAGGCGCCGCCGGCCGCCGCCTCCGGCGCATCCGACGAGGCCCTCGTGGCGTTACGCAAGCAGATGGAAGACATGCAGGCGCAGATTGAGAAGCTGGCCGGCAAGCGTTAACCTCTGATTAAGAGTTGGCCCAAGTCCTGCACAGATAGCCCTGCCATGATGTTCTCCGTCGATCCGCTCCGCAGATCCGCAGGCGCCTCCCGCAGCCGCAAGGCGCAGGATGAGACAGACCGTGCCGATTTGACGCAGGAGACTGGCGCGAACCTGCTGCCCGTCCCGGTCGGACCGGCCCGCACCATCTCCTCCGGCGGGCCCCGCATCGCCGGCGCCTCGGCCATCGACGCCCAGGTGATGGGCGAGCGCCGCGGCCTGCGCGCCGGCTTCGACATCCACGGCCGGGCCGCCGGCAGCTACAACCGCACCGAATGGTCCGGCGCCTACGACCGCCGCGCCCCCAAGGGCCGCGCGGCGCGCACGGCGATTTAGCGGGCCTGGTCGACTAGGGGACGGTCGTCGGCCTCGCTGGAGCAGGCGCGAAATTGACCCGGCCGATTTCCTTGACGCCGCCCGTCCCCAGCGCACCTTCCACAAGCTCGTAGCCCAACAAGGCGAAGGTCCGCTTCCCGATGAATATCGGTCGAGCATTGCCGTACCAGTCTACGCAAGAGGCTTGGCAGCGGTCGTCGACAGCGCCGGTCCGGCTCGCCGCGATCTCGCCAAAGGGCCGTAGCTTCCGATCCTGACGGCGCACGAACACCATGGCCGCCGAAGTGTCGAAAAGCTCGCTATAGGCCGGCGCCGCGGGCCGAGCGATCGGCAGACCGAGGACACCAGAGGCTCCATCCGCCGTCGCGGCGTCTGGCTGGAAGAAAAAGCCATGGCTGCGGCTTTCGCCCTCGCTGGCCTGAACCTGGGTGAAGGTGTCGCCGATCCGCGGCGCGCCACGCCCCAGATCGACAGAACTGAACACCAAGTCGGCCCCGGCTCCGCCGATGACCACGGCGTCGGACCCCATGGGTTCGATCCGGTCAATGTCATGCGAAACCGGCAACTGCAGCGTCGCACCGCCTCGCACCGGCGCCGCCGTGACAAAGCCTTGCCAACCCGAAGTGACACTGCGCTCCGCGCTTGAGCCATAGAGCAGGTAGCGCCCCACGAAGCGGTTGTGGAACTCGAAGCTGTGGCCCGGCGGCGAGGGCAGCAGACGGTACTGGGTGTCCGGCAGTTCACCGGTCCCGTCGCCCAACTGCGCCAAGGGGATCGTCAGCAGCGCCACCGCTCCTTCTGAAAACGTCGACCGCCACATGGCGTCGCCGCCGCCCTCCGACCGAACCAGGACATTGAGCGCGCCGCGCATGGCGTCCTCACGGAACGAGAACTGATCGACGGGCGCGCCCCTGACTCCGATAGCCGAAGGCGCGGACCCATCTAGCGGCAGGCGATAGAGGGCAGAGCCAACTCGAGGCCGTCGGCCCGGTCGTGGACGGTCGCTGGCCACCCAGAGGTAGACCGAACTGTTCGACACATAGAAGTTCCGCGAGCCGGGCCCCAAGACACCCGTCGCTTCGCAGGTCATCTCTGCCGCGGCGAGGTCGCAGGTCGTCACGGTGTGCAGGGTGTCGACCTCATCGCGGCCTGCCGGACCCGGCGGGATATAGACGCGCCGGGGATCGGCGATGCGTTTGAAGCCAAGCTCTCCCTTCTGGCCGCGCCAGTGGCGTTCGGTCGGCAGCGCCTCCAGGGGATCGCGGCGCCAGTTTAGATAGAGCGGCGTGTAGAAAATCAGTCGGTGGCCAATGAGTCGCGACGCGTAGTTGCGCGCCGAGTAATAGTCGTTGGACTTCAGCTGATAGGCGTCCTCGAAGCGGAGGTGGCCCGCCGCATCCAGCCGGAAGCGGTTGATCTCGGTTCCGCCCCGCGAATAGCTGTAGCCGATCACCGCGACCCGGTCGCCTGCGACCAGCATCTCATCGTACCAGTCGCTGCTGGCGTCGACGCCAGGCGGATGAGCATCGATGGCGGCGATCGGCTGCATCCGGCCCTTGGCGAGGGAGACGGTGAAGAGCCGTCCGCGTCGCAGGATCACCAGAATATCCCCGCGCAATTTGACGATGTCGCCCTCGTCGACCCCGGCTTCCTGATTGTTGGTGATGCTGGGCGCCCGCTTCTCCGCCGTGACGACCACCATCTCTTCAACAGTGTTGGCCGCGCCCGGCGGTGAGGGGGCGTAGACAGGGGAGGAGGGCCCGACCCCCTGAAGCCTACGCAAATATCGCCGCAGTTCGTCATCGGTCCGGAACGCTGTCAGCCGAGGCGGCGACGCCTTGGCCGTCACCGGCGTTGGAGGGGCCGCCGACGCAGAAGCGGGGCAGATTGAAAACAGAAGCGCGCCCAACGCCAAACCCAATCCGAAAGCGCCTGTCACCTCTGCCTCCCGCTCAACTGACAGCACAGCATCTCATTTTACATCCGTAAGTCCAGACCGCTTGAGCGCCGTCTCCAGCACAGCCACCCGCCGCTCCAGCGCCGCGATCCGCGCGCCCGCATCGCTTTCACCGCCCGGAGCCGGCGTCGAGACGCCCGCATGGGCGGCGATTTCTGCCGCCGGAACGCCCAGCAGCTCGGCAAAGACCGCCACCTCGGCCGCCGAGACTTCCCTCTGATCCTTGAAGACCAGCGCCAGGTCCGCGCCGCTCAGGCCCGCCACCGCCGCCATCGCCTCGCGCGAAAGCCCGCGCTCCGCGAGACGTTCGTCGAACCAGGCGGCGTCGAAGAAGAGGGCCATGGAGTCCCGTCGGAGGTTGGCGCGGGTCTTGCTTAACCACGTCCAGGATTTCGACCACGGGCGGGCCTCATGCTGCAAGTTCTCCAGCGGATCATCGACGTTTCGGTCGTCGCCCTGATCCTGACGGCCCTGACCTAGTTCCGAAACAGGTCCAGGGAGCGCTGTCAGGCGCTTCCCCGCCTTAAATCTCACGGTAGATGCGAGCCTTGGGGTCTATGGCTCGGTCCGTCCGGCTGACGCTCGTCACCCTCGCTCAACGTGAATGAGCAAAAGAAAACTCACTGAAGAAAGGACCAACCGCGGTGATCGCAGAGATACGCGGAGAAGGCGCCTTGCCCGAAGGGCGGCGTTTGCAGCCTGGCCAACGGCCTGTGACCCGGGCCGGGTCGCTCCGCGTATCTCAGCGGTCTCCGCGGTTAGTCCCTTCGATAGGAAGGGTTGGGATGAGGCGTGTCGGCGTCCCTAGACCTCATCCACGCCGCCCGGCAGGCGCGAGCGGGACTGCAGCCACATCACCCCATAGAGGTCCGACAGCGACGCCCAGAGGCGGCCGAGGTTGGTGTACTTCGACGCGCCGGTCTGGCGGTGGCGGTGGTTCACCGGCAAAAACGCCGTCCGATAGCCCTCGCGCAGCATGAGCGCCGGCAGGTAGCGGTGGATGTGGTCGAAATAGGGGAGCCGCAGGAACGCCTCGCGGCGGAAGGCCTTCAGGCCGCAGCCGGTGTCGTCGGCGGTGTCCCGGAGCAACCGCTTTCGAACGCCATTTCCAATGCGGCTGGCGACCTTCTTGGCGGCGCTGTCCTGGCGCTTCACCCGCTCGCCGCCAACCAGCGCCAGCTCCGGCGGCCCGGCCAGCAGGGCGTCGACCAGGGCGGGGCCGTCGGCGGGGTCGTTCTGGCCGTCGCCGTCCAGGGTGACGATGACCGCGCCCCGCGCGCCCAGGATGCCGGTGCGCACCGCGCGGCTCTGGCCGGAGTTCTTGGCGTGGGCCAGCACGCGCAGCTGCGGAATTTCCGTCGTAAGCGCCTTCAGCGCTGCGCGCGTGCCGTCGCGGCTGGCGTCGTCGACGAAGATGATCTCGTGGCGGCGGCCCTTGAAGGCCGCGGCGATCTCGCGGGCCAGCGCCGGCGCCGCGCCCTCCTCGTCGAACACGGGCACCACCACGGAGATGTCGGGGGTTTTCGGGGCTGCAGCGCGGGCCATGGCCTCCCCATAGCGGAAAAGCTGGCCTTGGGAAGGATCGTGCTATCACCAGCGCGATGACGCTCGACGGAGACTTGGCGCGGTTCGGCCGTGGTTGGCGGGGGCCCGCGCTGGCGGCGCTGATCGCCTTCCTGGCCGGTCTCCCCGGACTGCTGGCCGTGCCGCCGCTGGACCGCGACGAGAGCCGCTTCGCCCAGGCCACCGCCCAGATGCTGGAGAGCCGCGACTTCACGGTGATCCGCTACCAGGAGGCGCCGCGCTTCAAGAAGCCGGTGGGCATCCACTGGCTGCAGGCGGCCAGCGTCTCGCTGTTCTCCAACCCGGAGGACCGGGAGATCTGGGCCTACCGCATCCCAAGCCTGCTAGGCGCCATGCTGGCGGCGGCGGCCTGCGCCTGGGGCGCGGCGGCCTTCTTCGGGCCCGGCGCGGGCCTGCTGGCCGGCGCCATGCTGGGGACGACCTTCCTGCTGTCGACCGAAGCTCTGATCGCCAAGACCGACGCGGTGCTCTGCGGGACCACCACGCTGGCGCTGGCGGCGCTGGCCCGCCTCTACGCCGAGGCGCGCGATGGACCGCCGGCGGGACGGCGCGCCTGGCTGTTGTTCTGGATCGGCCTTTCGGTGGGTACGCTGGACAAGGGCCCGGTCGCGCCGATGGTCGCGGCGCTGACCATCGCGGTGCTCTGCCTGATGGACCGCAAGGCGGCCTGGCTGGGGCGGCTGAATTGGATCTGGGGTGTGATCATCCTGGTCGCGGTCTGCGGGCCCTGGGCCTGGGCGGTGACGGTGGCCACCGATGGCGGGTTCTGGAGCGCGGCGCTGGGCGGCGACCTGGCGCCGAAGCTGGCCGGCGGCCAGGAGACCCACGGCGCGCCGCCCGGCTACCACGCCCTGCTCTCGCCGATCCTGATGTTCCCGATGACGCTGATGCTGCCGGCCGCCGCAGTCACCGCCTGGAAGCGTTGGCGCGAGCCGGGCGTGCGCTTCGCCATCGCCTGGCTGGTCCCCACCTGGCTGGTGTTCGAGGCGTTGCCGACCAAGCTCGTCCACTACACGCTTCCGGCCTATGGCGCGGTCGCCTGGCTGGCGGCGGCGGCGCTGTTGCAGCCCATCGGCGGCAAGACCCGCTGGACGGGCGCGGCCCTAACCGCCTTCTTCGGCGTCGCCCTGGCCGGCGGGACCTTCTACCTGGTCAAGGCCTATGGCGACGCCAGCGACCTCACCTTCGCGATTCCCGCCGCGCTCCTGCTGGCCGCCGCGGGGCTGGGCGGCGGCTACCTGCTGGTCCGCAAGGCGCCGGCGCAGGCGGTGGTCGCCGCGGTCGGCCTGGGCCTCGCCGGCCACGCCGCGCTCGCCGCCGGCCTCGCCCCCCGGCTCAATCCGCTGTGGCTGTCGTCGCGGGTCGAGAAGGTGATGGCCAAGGCCCAGCTGCTGCCCGAGCAGGGCATCGCCGACGCGCCGGTCACCGTCGCCGGCTACGCCGAGCCGAGCCTGGTCTTCGCGCTCGGCACGCCGACCGAACTCGCCGGCCCCGAGGACGCCGCCCAGGCGATCTACGAGCACCGCCCCGCCGTCGTCGAGACGCGCCAGGAAGCCGCCTTCGAGACGGCCCTGGCGGTCTACCATGCGCGAACCCATCTGGTGGGGACCGTGAAAGGCCTCGACTATTCGGACGGCAAGAAGATGACGCTGAACATCTACGAGGCGGCGCCCGGTTCGCCCCAGGCCCCTGATCAGTGAGCCGTCCATGACCCGCAGAATCGAAGTCGTCGAAGTCGGCCCCCGCGACGGGCTGCAGAACGAAAAGGCCCTGCTGGAGGTCGACCAGAAGCTGGAGTTCATCCATCGGCTGGAGACCGCCGGCGCGCGGCGCATCGAGACTGTCTCCTTCGTCAATCCCAAGCGCGTGCCGCAGATGGCCGGCGCCGAGGAGATCAGCGAGGCGCTGCCCCGCACGAGCGGCCGTTCGCGCATCGGCCTCGTCCTGAACGAGCGCGGCTGGGACCGCTGCGTCGCCGCCGGCTGCGATGAGGCCAATGTGGTGGTCTGCGCCACCGACGGCTTCGGCATCCGCAACCAGGGCGCCAGCGCCGCCGAACAGACCGCGGCCATGCAGGCCATCGCCGCGCGTCAGAAGGCCGAGGGCGGCCCGCCGATCACGGTGACCATCTCGGTGGCCTTCGGCTGCCCGTTCGACGGCGAGGTCTCGGAGGAGCAGGTCATGCGCATCGTCCGCGCGGCCGCGCAGGCCGGGGTGGCCGAGATCGCACTCGCCGACACCATCGGCGTCGCCGACCCCTGGCTGGTGCGCAAACGCGTCGAGGCCGCCAAAACCGCCGCGCCCGGCGTGCCGCTGCGCATGCACTTCCACGACACCCGCAACACCGGCCTCGCCAACGCCTATGCCTCCGTCGAGGCGGGCGTCGACGTGCTGGACGCCAGCTGCGGCGGCCTCGGCGGCTGCCCCTTCGCGCCCGACGCCACCGGCAACATCGGCACCGAGGACCTGGTCTACATGCTGGAGCGCGCTGGGTTCGAGACGGGCTACGACCTCGACGGCCTGATCGGCACGGCCAAGTGGATGGCCGGCATCCTCGGCAAGCCGCCCGCCGCCTCGGTCAGCCGGGCGGGCGTCTTCCCGCTGCCCGCCCCTGTCGCCTAGGCCGGCTTCACCGCCACATAGAGGTCCTGGCCGCCGTCATATTGCGCTGGCGGCGCCCAGGCGCCGTTCCATCGGCCCGCGACCGTCAGCCCCGCCTCGCCGATCGCCGCCTCCAGCGCCGCGCGCCAGTGGCCAATGGCGCGCTCGGGATAGCGCGCGTCGATGATCAGCGAGGTTTCGTCGAAGGGTTTGAAGTCGAAGATCTCGGAGCTCTTGCGCTCAGGCTCCAGCGCGAAAGCGGTGAAGGCCAGCCGCCCGCCGGGCCTCAACACCCGCGCGCTCTCCGCCAGATAGCGCCTGACCGCCGGCATCCGCATGTGGGTGAAGACCGAAGTCGCGAACGCCAGGTCGATCGTTCCGTCCGCCGCCGGGAACACCGTGTCCGCCTCCGCGACCTTGCCGGTCTCGTTGTATTCGCCGTTCCAGACGTCCAGGTGCTCGAAGCGCATATGCGGTCGGGCCTGGAACCGGCGGCGGCAGGCCTGGATTCCGGCTTTCGAGATGTCGAACCCCGCGTAAGACCCGCCGTCCTTCAGGAAGGGCGCGAGCTGTTCGGCGACCCGGCCGTTGCCGCAGCCGATGTCCAGCACCCGGTCGCCGGGCGCCAGGCCGGCGTGGTCCTTGAGGTTGCGCAGCAGCTGCGCGCCGACGGCCACGAAATCTCCGTCGCCGACATTGTGGATGAAGGCCCAGGGCTCGGCGCGGCGACTGGGATCGCGGAGGCGCGCGGGCAGGCTCTTGAGGTCGAGGAGAGCTCCGGCCAGGGCCCGGCGCACGCCCGCCGGCGCGGCGCCTGCCCATCGTCGCAGGAACCGCGGAGCCATGATCATCCTCCGCGAAAGGTCTCTAGCCGGCGCGTCCGCGGAAGCGCCACATCACCGGCCGCACGATCGCCGCCCCAACCACGATCGGCGACATCAGCCAGGCGGTCAGATGCTGGCCCACGCCCACCGCGCGCTTGCGGAAGTAACGGGCCAGGCCCACGCCCTTGTGGAACTCGACCCTAATCGGGCTGGTGAGGCTGGTGTGGCCCAGATGGATCACCTCGGCCTTGGGATGGAACAGCACCTCGCCGCCGGCGCGCCGCACGCGCCAGCAGAGGTCGACGTCCTCCACGTGCAGGAAATACTTCTCGTCGAAGCCGCCGACCGCGTCGAAATCCTCGCGGCGCATGCAGAAACAGGCGCCCGAGATGGTCGGCACCGGGGTCGGGCCGTCCGGCAGGGGCTGGCCCTCCCAATGCACCTCGTGACGCCGCCAGGCAGGCGCCATCTCGGCCAGCCGGCTGAGCGACAGCAGCGCATTGACCAGCGTGATGTCGCCGCGTCGCGCGCCCCGCTGTTCGGTGAGGTCGGCGTTCAGCACCCGGCCGCCGACGATGCAGGGCGCCGGCCGCTCGGCGATCTCGCGGGCCAGCTCGGCTATGCAGCGCGGCCTCAGGAACGCGTCGGGGTTGAGGAACACCAGGATATCGCCCTTGGCGGTCCGCGCGCCCAGGTTGGCGCCCCGGGCGAAGCCGATGTTGCCATGGCCGCTCAAGAGCGCCACCCGACGGTCGCGGTCCGCCAGGCCCTTCAGCCGCGCGCCGTCTTCGCCGGTCGAACCGTTGTCGACGATCACCAATTCGTCCACCAGCGGATCACCCAGGACCCGCTCGATGCTCTCCTGCAGCGCGGCGCCGGTCATGAACACGACCATGACGACTGAGACACTGCGCCGCCCGGCCTTGAAGCCGGGGAAATCCGGGGTCGGCGCAGGCTCTACGGCGACGATCGGGGCGGCGATGCCGTTCATCCAGCCTCCAAGGCGCCGGGCGCGCCGGAGGGCTGCGATTCAGCCGCCCCAGCCTGCGAATCAGCATCGGGCGGACTGGCTTGCGTGGCAAGCAGGTTCGCCGCTGCCGAGAGTTCGAGAATCTGCTGCCCGTCGGAGCCCAGCCGGCGCAGCGCCACCTTGCCCTCTTCCGCCTCGCGGCGGCCGACGACGGCGATCACCGGCACCTTGGCGAGGCTGTGCTCGCGGATCTTCAGATTGATCTTCTCGTTGCGCAGGTCGAGTTCCACACGCAGCCCCTTGGCCCTCAGCGCCGCGGCCGCCTTATGGGCGAAGTCGTCGGCGTCGGACGTGATTGTGGCGATCGTAACCTGAACGGGAGCCAACCAGAGGGGGAACGCCCCGGCATAGCTTTCGATCATCACGCCCAGGAACCGCTCCATCGAGCCGCAGATCGCCCGGTGCAGCATGACCGGGCGGTGCTTCTCGCCATCCTCTCCGACATATTCGGCGTCCAGGCGCTCGGGCAGCACATAGTCGAGCTGCAGCGTGCCGCACTGCCAGGTGCGGCCGATGGCGTCGCGCAGGTGGAACTCCAGTTTGGGGCCATAGAAGGCGCCCTCGCCCGGCAACAGTTCGATCTCGGCGATCCCGGCGTTTTTGGCCGCGCGCTCCAGCTTCTGCTCGGCGATATCCCAGACCTCGTCCGTGCCGAATCGAAGCTCCGGCCGCAGCGCGAGTTTCACCGCGTGCAGCTCCAGGCCGCAGTCGCGGTAGACGCTCTCCAGCAGGCGCACGAACTTCGTCGACTCCTCCTCGATCTGGTCCTCGCGGCAGAAGATGTGCGCGTCGTCCTGGGTGAAGGCCCGCACGCGGAAGATGCCGTGCAGCGCGCCCGAGGGCTCATAGCGGTGGCAGGCGCCGAACTCGGCCATGCGCAGCGGCAGGTCGCGGTAGGACTTCTGGCCGTGGTTGAAGATCTGCACGTGGCCCGGGCAGTTCATCGGCTTGACGGCCAGGACCTCGCCCTCCTCCGTCTCGCAGGTGAACATGTTCTTGCCGAACTTCTCCCAGTGCCCGGACTTCTCCCAAAGCACCCGGTCCATGATCTGGGGCGCCTTGACCTCCACATAGCCGTCGGCGTCCAGGCGGCGGCGCATGTAGGCCTCCACCGTGCGGTAGAGCGTCCAGCCCTTGGGGTGCCAGAAGATCATCCCCTTGGCCTCTTCCTGCAGGTGGAAGAGGTCCATGGCCTTGGCGATCTTGCGGTGGTCGCGCTTCTCGGCCTCTTCGATGCGGTGCAGGTAGGCCGCCAGGTCCTCTTCCGAGGCCCAGGCCGTGCCGTAGATCCGCTGCAGCATCGGGTTGCGGTGGTCGCCCCGCCAATAGGCCCCGGCGAGCTTGGTCAGCTTGAACGCCTTGCCCACGAACTTCGTCGAGGGGAAATGCGGGCCGCGGCAAAGGTCCTTCCAGTTCCCCTGGCGATAGACGCTGACATCCTCGCCGGCCGGGATGCCTTCGATGATCTCGGCCTTGTAGGCCTCGCCGATCGACTTGAAGTGACTGATCGCCTCGTCGCGCGACCAGACCTCGCGGCTGATGGCCTCGTCGCGGTCGACGATCTCCTTCATGCGCTGTTCGATCGCGCTGAGGTCGTCCAGGCTGAACGGCTCGGCGCGGGCGAAGTCGTAGTAGAAGCCGTCCTCGATCGAGGGGCCGATGGTGACTTGCGTGCCGGGGAAGAGCTCCTGCACGGCTTCGGCCATGATGTGGCTGGCGTCGTGGCGCAGGGTCTCCAGGCTTTCGCGGGCGTCGCGCGTCAGGATCTCGAAATGACCGCCGCGGGGCAGGGGGCGGTCCACGTCATAGAGTTCGCCGTCCAGCTTGATGAGCGCGGCGCGCTTGGCCAGCGACGGCGCGATGGAGGCCGCCACCGCCCTGCCCGTCGCGCCGTCGTCGTACTGGCGTTTGGAGCCGTCGGGGAAAATCAGGTCGATCATGTTTCACAGGTCCACTTGCGCGCATCGGCCCCAGAGTCCTTTGGGGGCGTCTTGCGCGGGGGCGGAACCGGGTCGAAGCCCGATCCACCGCCCCAGGGATGACAACGGCACAGCCTGCGGACAGCGAGGGCTCCCCCGCGCCACGGGCCATGGCCGATCAGGGCGTCTGCCGCATATTCCGAACAGGTCGGAAGGAACCGGCATTGCCGCCCGATCAGCGGCGAGAGCGTCAGCTTGTAGGCGCGAAGGGCGCCCCTGACGCAGCGTTCGTAGAGGTTCATGCCGGCTAAGGTCTTCCGCAGTCGGGCAGCGATTACGCTGCCACTAGCGGAGGATCAAGCTGCGCCGGCGGGGCTAGTTCGGGTCGTCGCGGTGCGCACAGCCTCGGTCACGGCCTCGAACGCGAGTAGCGTCGAGGCATGGCGGGCCGGGTAGTCCTTCACCGGGGCGAGCATGGCCAGATCCGAAAAACGTCCATCGGGCGCGGTTGCGCCCTCCTTCAACATAGCCCGAAACTGGTTACGCGCCAATTCAAGCTCGGCGAGGCTGGCCCCGATCACCTGTGCGCCGAGCACCGAAGCCGCCGCCTGGCCGAGCGCGCAGGCCTTCACGTCCTGGGCGAAATCGGCCACCTGGTCGCCGTCCACGACCACATCCACCACCACCCGGCTGCCGCACAGCTTGGCGATCTTCTCGACGCTGGCGTCGGGCGCGGCCAGCCGTCCGCTGCGTGGCAGGTTCGCCGCGAGCTTCAGCAGTTTCGCCGAATAGAGGTCGTCGATCATGCCCCCTAGATCGGGGGCCGGACGCGGACTGTCAAATATGGCCACTTGCCAGGGTCAGCGGGCGCCCTAGCGTCAAGGTCTTGAGGGGGCGTGATGACCGCAGCCACAGCCGAAGAGGCCACGCTCGTGAAAGGCCGCGACCTGTTCGGCCATCCGCGCGGCCTGGCGGTGCTGGCCGGGACCGAGTTCTGGGACCGCGTCTCGTTCCAGGGCATGCAGGCGCTGTTGACGCTCTACCTGGTGGGCCAGTTGTTCACGCCCGGCCATATCGAGAACATCGTCGGCTTCGCCGGCTTCCGCGCCGTCGTCGAGGCGGTCTTCGGCCACATGACCACGCTCGGCCTGGCGACCCAGGTGTTCGGCCTCTACGTCGGCCTGGCGATGTTCACGCCGGTGTTCGGGGGCCTGATCGGCGACCTGTGGCTGGGTCGCAAGCGCATGGTGATCATCGGCGCGCTGATGATGACCGCCGGCCACTTCTGCATGGCCTTCGATCAGTCGTTCCTGCTGGCCATGCTGCTGTTGATCTTGGGCACCGGCGCGTTGCGCGGCAACCTGCTGCCGCAGGTGGGCGAGCTCTACGCGCCGGAGGACTCACGGCGCGACACCGCCTTCCAGCTCTACTACGCCATGGTCAACCTCGGGGCCTTCGTGGCTCCGGTGGTCACCGGCGCCCTCGCCCAGAGCTTCAACTGGCACGTGGGCTTCGCCTTTGCGGGCTTTGGCATGCTGGCGGGCCTCTTCGTCTATCTCGCCGGGCAGAGCCAGGTGGTCGCTGTCACGCCCAAGCCCGCCCGCGTCGCCAAGGCGCCCAGCATCCCGCTGACCGGCGCCGATTGGCGCCGCGTGGCCGCCCTCCTCGCCCTGGTGCCCGTCGCCGCGCTGTTCTGGGTCGCGCAGTCGCAGGTCTGGAACACCTACAACCTGTGGGTCCGCGACCACGTCCAGCTGCACATCGGCAGCTTCACCGTGCCGGTCCCCTGGTTTCAGGCCATCGACGGCCTGTCGCCGTTCATCTGCCTGCCGCCGATGCTGATGTTCTGGCGCTGGCAGGCGGCGCGCGGCCGCGAGCCCGGCCAGTTCGCCAAGGCCGCCATCGGCTGCTTCATCTTCGGCGCAGGCACGCTCTGGCTGGCGGCCGCCGGCCTCGCCGCCGACGCCGACGGACGCGCGCCCATCCTGTTCGCGGTGATGTTCCACCTCGTCTCGAACCTGGGCTGGCTCTACTTCACCCCGACCATGGTCTCGCTGTTCACCCGCGCCGCGCCGACCTCGGTGGTCGCGACCCTGGTTGGGCTAAACATGTTCTCCACCACGCTGGGCAGCTTCGCCTCGGGGCGGCTCGGCAGCCTCTACGAAACCCTGCCGGCGTCGCAGTTCTGGGCCATGCATGCGGCGATCGTCGGCCTGGGCGGCGTCATCCTCCTGCTGATCGGCTGGCGCTTCGGCCCGGCCTACGGGATCACGCCTGCGGTGAAAGCCCGGCTCTGAGCGCCGCCAGCGCCAGCCGGTCGCGGGCCGCCGCGTCGAGACCGTCGAGCGTCGGCTCTGGCGCGGCCGGGCCAGCCACGATCCGGCCAGCTTCCATGTAGATCACCCGGTCGGCCAGCCGCGCGATCTCGCCGGCGTCGTGACTGACGTAGAGCGCCGGGATGGCCAGCGCCCGATGCACGCGCTCCAGATAGGGCAGGATGTCCGCCTTGGCGCCCGCGTCGAGGCTGGAGAGCGGCTCGTCCATCAGCAGCAGTTTGGGCCGGCTGAGCAGCGCCCGGCCCAGCGCGACCCGCTGACGTTCGCCGCCGGAGAGATTGGCCGGCGAGCGGCCCAGCAGGGCGCCGAGGCCCAGGAGATCGACCGTGTCGTCCAGGCCGACGCCGGCCTTCGCCGAGGTTCGCCTGGCCCCGTACAGCAGGTTCCCACGCACCGACAGGTGGGCCAGCAGGCTCGCCTCCTGGAACACCACGCCCACCGGCCGGCGGTGGGTCGGCAGGAAGGTGCGCGCGTCCTGCCAGGTCTCGCCGTCGACGCTGAGGGCGCCGGTCAACCGGGTGAGCCCGGCGATGCAGCGCAGCAGCGTGGTCTTGCCCGAGCCGGACGGGCCGCTGAGCGCGGTGATCCCGCTGGCCTCCAGCGTGAAGGCCGCATCCAGCGAAAAGCCGCCCAGGCGCCCTGCGAACCGGCCCTCGACGCCGCTCATCGCACCGCCTCATCGGTCCGGCCGTCGAGCAGCAACAGGCCCAGCAAGGCCAGGAACGAGAACGCCACCACGCCCGCCGCCAGACGGTGCGCCTCGCCGTACTGCAGGCTCTCGACCAGCTGGTAGATGCGCACCGAGATCACCTCGGTCTTGCCCGGGATGGCGCCGCCGATCATCAGCACCACCCCGAACTCGCCGATGGTGTGGGCGAAGACCAGGATGGCCGCGGTCAGGAAGCCGCGCCGGCAGAGCGGCAGGGCGACGGTGAAGAAGGCGTCGAGCGGCGACGCGCGGAGGGTGGCTGCGACCTCCATGGGTCGCGGCCCCATGGCTTCGAAGGCGCCTCGGATCGGCTGCACCGCGAAGGGCAGCGAGTAGACCATGGAACCGATCACCAGACCCTGGAAGGTGAAGGCCAGGGTACGGATTCCGAACCCATGCAGCGGCGTCATCAAGGGGCTCTGCGGGGCGATGGCGATCAGCAGGTAGAAGCCCAGCACCGACGGCGGCAGGATGATCGGCAGCGTCGTGACCGCGGCCACGATCTCCTTCCACCAGGCGCGGCGGCGCGCCAGCCACCAGGCGATAGGGGTTGCGAGAATGAGCAACAGGACCGTCGTCAGGCCCGCCAGTCTCAGCGTCGTCCAGACGACCTCGGCCACCTATTGTCCGCCCCCGTTGGTGCTAGCGAACCTCGTAGCCGTACTTCCTGATGATCGCCACCGCCTGCGGGCTTTTCAGGAAGGCGAGGAAGGCCTTGGCCGCGGCGTTGTCCTGGCCGGTCTTCAACAGGATGGCCTGTTGATCGATGGGCGCGTGGTCGGCGGCGGGCACGATCCAGCGCGAGCCGCCGGCGACGTTGATCACCTGCGAGAGCGCCACGAAGCCGAGCTCGGCGGCACCGGTGTCGACGAACTGATAGGCCTGGGTGATCGACGAGCCCTGGACGATCTTCGGCTTCAGGGCCGCATAGACCCCAAGCTTGGTCATGGTCTGGACCGCGGCGGTCCCATAGGGCGCGGCGGCCGGGTCGGCGATGGAGAGCTTGGCGAACTTGCCGCCCTTCAGGACCGCGCCGGCCCCGTCGACCAGGCCCGGCGTCCTGGAATAGAGCACCAGGCGGCCGACCGCGTAGGTGAAGCGGGCGCCCGCCACGCCCAGACCCTCTTTCTCGGCGGCGGCGGGGCGGTCGGCGTCGGCGGAGAGGAACACCTCATAGGGCGCCCCATGCGACATCTGGGCGTAGAACTGGCCCGACGAGCCGAAGCTCAAGACCGCGGTGTTGCCGGTAGAGGCCTTGAAGGCCGCCGCGATCTCCTTGGCCGGCTCGGTGAAATTGGCCGCCACCGCGACCTGGGTGTCGGCGGCGCGCGTGGCGGAGGCGCCGAACGCCACGACCGAGCCGACCGCCAACAGCACGAACATCTGAAGGCGTCGGGTGATCATGGCGGCCTCCGCTCAAGGTCAGGTGGCGAACTGCGATTTCGCCCCCTGACGATACGCGTCAAGCGATCGGCACGCCACCTGCCTAACGGTCGGCTAGAAGGTGAAGCGCACGCCCATCACCGGCGCGGCCGTCGAACTGCGGTTCAGAAAACCCGACGCCAGGCCGCCGGCCACCGCCGAGTGATTGACGCCGGCGTAGGCGTCGAAGTGCTTGTTGAAGCGATAGTCGGCGACCAGCGAGGCGTCCCACAGCGAACCCGAACAGGACGAGGCGCTGGTGTCGGAGCAGCCGTTGCCCTTGAAGCTGTTCTGGTCATACCGGTAGTAGGCGCCCGTCACGTCGAGCTTTTCGGTGACCGAATAGCGCAGACCCACCCAGGACACGACTTCCTTGCGGTGGATGGCGTAGGCGTTGTTGTTCACGAAGCTGACCACATAGCCGCCGATCCCGCGGAAGCCGTTTGGCAGGGGGTGCTTGGGGTTGGCCAGCTCGATCGCCTCGACTGCGCCGTAGATCTTGGCCTTGCCGATCACATAGCGGGCCTCGACGGCATAGGTGGTGTTGTCGGAGACCGTGCCGGCCAAGGTGCCGGGCGCGACCGCGTTCTGCGCGGCGCTGAGCGGGGACTCCGTGACCGCGTCGCTCACGTGGCTGTAGGTCAGGTCGACCGACAGCCCCTTGTAGTCGCCGCCCACGTCCATCTGGTCGGCGCGGCCGGGGAAATCGATGCCGCCCTCGAAGTTGTGCAGGTAGGCTGCGTGGACCGGCCCCTTGGCGACGACGTACTTGACGGAGGACGGGAAGCGCCCGTTCTCCGTGGCGCCCGCGCCGCCGGCGAAGCCGGAATAGCCGATCACCGAGAAAGACAGCGACTGGCTCTGCGGGTCGTACTTGGCGAAATTGTCGACCATCAAGGACGTCTGGAGACCGTAGGTGAGGGTCCCGTAGGTCTTTGACGAAACGCCCAGATAGGCCGCGCCCTGGAACAGTTGGCCCGCGCGGCTGGAATCGCCGTTGGTGGTCTGGCTGGCCAGCGGCAGGCCGTTGTCGACGATCAGGCTCCGCGAGCCGTCGCTCAGGTGTCCCGAGGTCGGCTGGAAGCCGGTTTCCAGCTTGAAGACCGCCTTGAGGTCGTCAGTGATCGGCTCGACGCCGGAGAGGCCGATCTTGGACTGTGACAGCCCGTTCGGCGAAACGGAGGTGATCGGCCGGTTGCTGTTCTTCTGGATCAGGAAGGGCAGGCCCGGCGCGTAGTAGCTGGTCAGGGGCGCGCCGTGATCCAGGTGAGCGAGACCGATGTCGATCGTCCCGTAGAGGGTGACGCCCTTCCAGGTCAGGCTGCCATCGTCCTTCTTGACGGGCGCGGGCGTCGGCTTGGGGGCCGCGTCACGTGAGGTGGCGATCGGGTCCGTCGCAGCGGCGGCGTCAGCAGACGCCGGCTTCGCGAAGGCCGCCGAGGCTAGGATGGCCACGACGCACAGCGCCAGTGTCTTGGGGGTCATCAGGAGTTGGCGGGTCATCGGGGTCTCGGATTGCGTCCCGACGGTTCTCGGCGGGTTCCGCGGCCCTTTTCCCAAAAGCGTCTGAATTTGAGGTTAATTGTGGGAATCGCGCGTCCGAGGCCGCGAGGCTAGAAGGTCTTTTGCAGCGCCAGATAATAGGAGAATTCGTTCGAGTCGCGGACGTCCTGCAACCCTCGGCCGGCGGAAAACAGCAGATGATAGTGCTCGGTGAAGTCGTAGACGCCGCCGACGTTGAAGCCGGCTGAATCGCGCCCGCCCTGATCCATGGCGGTCTGGTGGAACAGCTCCGCGCCGAGCGCCAGCTGCTTGGTGACCTGCTTCTGCAACAGCCAGCCCGCGAACCAGTAGTCCTTCTTGCCGGGCCCCGGGTTGATCCAGTAGCCGCCACCGCCATAGGTGGTCCACTCGCCGAAGTCCTTCTGCAGCCAGATGGGCAGAAAGACCCGCGTCTTGCCCGAGCCGAGACCACGGTCGGCGTTGCCGGTGGGCAGTTCCACGAGGGGGAAGACCCCGACCTGCGGGAACCAGTCCTTCTCGCCCGGCGTGATGAACCGGTACTTCGCCCCAAGCTCGATGTCGCCGATCCCGACCTGCGTACTGCCGCCCCTCGGATCATCGTAGGCCAGCGGCGCGATGACGTGCAGCTGCAGGTTCGGCGCGGCGCCATAGTTCACTTCGGTCCCCGCCAGGACTCCGGAGCTGTCGCCCTGCACATGAGTCCCGGCCGAGAAGCCGTAGACTTCCCAATGGCCCAGTTCGACGGGTTCGGGATCGTCGGTGACGAACGGCGGACCGGCCTGCGCCGCGCCCGCCAGGCTCATGGCCGCGCCGGCGACAATCGCGAGCATCCTTCGACGGAGACGCAACAGTTGCATGTAGCTCCTCGACATCAGGATTGGCCGGGCGCCGTCCGCCGCACGGCGCAGCGGCAACCTCTACTTGCCCTGCAAGAGGTCCATGAAGGGCGGAAAGGTCAGCAGGACCCCGCCGACGAACAGCAGGATCGAGGCGATATTCACGCGCGTCATGCTGACCGTGCGATCCCGCCACAGCCGACTTAGTCCGAACCACAGGATCAGCCAGAACAGGATCGCCACATCGGTGACCCCCGACAACGGGCCGGTCGGGGCCCAGAATTTGAGCCGCGCCGCCAGGGCGGGCGATGCGTCGCCCGCCAAGGCCAGGACCCCCAGGGCGAAGCATCCGGCGGCGGCGGCCAGGATCGCGGCCGCGCCCCGGCCATTGGTGATCGGGGCCTCATTCGCCGTCATGGGTTTCGCCCTTCATGATCACGATCGCCGCGCCGCCCCGGACCGGCGCGAACTTGTTCAGCATGGCTCCAAACGCGCCGGCGATCGCGGTCGTGACGAAGGCGGTTACCGCCAGCGCCATGACCGCGTTCCTGACCCCGCGGAAACGGGAAAGCTGAGCGCCGTAGCGGACGAAGATGGCGGCGACCGCGGTCAGCGTGATCGGCGCGAACCAGGCGACATGCTCCTTCCACTCCATGCCGACATCGTGCCAGCCGGAGGTCGAGGGCCGCGACATCAGCAGCTGCTTGGGATAGGCGGCAAGGTCCGTCGTCCCCGGCGGCGCGACCGCACGGTACCAGGGGTAGACGAGGTAGGCCCCCGCCAGGACCGTCAGCCAGGCCAGGGCCGCCATGGCCACCAGGTAGGCGCAGGCCAGCCGCCGCTCCTTGTCCGTCCAATGGTGGCCGGCGATTGACGTCGAGTAGAGGCCGGCGACCGCGCCGGAGAAGGCCAGCAGCAGCAGGGCGCCGAAGCCCATGCCGTGCAGCATCGTCACGGCGTCTCGGACGGTGATTTCCATGTTCGCTGCCCCGGCTGACGTGCTTCTCGACGCCTTGCACCGCAATTGTTGCGCCGGTTTGACTGGCTTGGCCAGCCGGCGCCGGGCCTATGTCCGGGGAAGGTCTAGAAGGCGAATTGGGAGCGCAACTCGACCACATGATAGTGCTGGCCGATCTCCGCGCCGGTCGGCGTCGAGAATGTCAGAGCCGAGGGCGACAGCCGATCGATCCGCACATCCTGGTAGTCGAGCATGAAGCGCACGAAGCTGTTCGGATACCAGTTGAGGCCGCCCGTCCAGATCTCCTGTTCGCCGCCACGCACAGCGTCCGCCGCCGGCGCCGAGCCGGCGGCGCCGGCGTGGTAGTTGAGGTTGAGGTCGGAGTAGCGCGCGCCGACTTCGAAGGCGCCCCATGTCCGGTCCTTCAAGCTGAAGGGGTGATTCACCGCCGGACCGTCGAAAGCCCAGCTCGTGGCGTTGAACCTGCGCTTCTCGCCCGTGAGGATGTAACCGACGTCGAGGTAGTAGCCATGGAAATCGGGATCGCTGACTCCCGCGGCGGGGTTCATCCGCTCGATCTTGATGCTCTCGTATTCGCTCTGAAGGAAGAGGCTGCCAAACTGCGCCGCGGCCTCAAGGCCCGCGGTGTCGGCGTGCCGCGAATTGATCGCGCCGGTCGAGATCAGGCGGGTCCCGTCGACCCGCAGTTCCGGACGTTCCTGCAGCGTGATGCCATAGCGCACCGCGTTCGCCGCCGTGTCCGGGCCGCCGGTGTCGGCCGGACGATCGATGTAGGAGCCGTGGACGCCCAGCTCGACCACGGCGTTGTCGGTCCGGACCGGCAGGAACCCCAGCCGCCCGATGAAGCTCAACTGACTATCGAACGGCTGACTGATGCCGGTGGCCTGGGAATTGACGACGCCCACGCCGCGTCCCGTGACAGCGGTGTTGAAGTACCATCGATCGCCATTGGCCCAGATCTCGGCGCCTTCGCGGGAGTCGCCGCCGGCAAGACCCCGGGCGACGTCAGACACCGCCGCGCGCTCAAGGAACAGCATGCTGTTGGTCGAATCCTGGTCGTCCAGGCCGTAGGACGGGGCGAAGGCGCCGATGCGGGCGTGGAACGGCTTCAGGCCTGAATACTGGATCCACATCTCGTAGACGTGGCCCGCATCCTCCTCGCCCGCGCCGCCGAACTCGTAGACGACGTTGTAGTCCCAGTCGCCGAACGCCCGGCCGTCGATGCCGATCCGCGCGCGGCGGAAGTCGGTTCCCGATGACAGATCCCGCGCGTGCGCGGTGTCGGTCGCCGCCGCGCCGCGCCGCAGATCCGTGGCGAGGGGACCCGCGCCGGCCTGGCTGTAGTCAGCGGCGTCGAAATGCACGACGGCATGCAGATTGGCGGTGAACTGGCCATCGGCGCTGGCGATCGACGGCTTGCCGGCCACGATGGTGGCGATTGCGGGCGACGGCGCCGCTGTGGCGGGTGTCTGGATGACCGCTGGCGCGGCCGGCGCGTCGATGCGGGCCTGCAACTGGTCGAGCTTGGCGGCCAGCGCCTGCACCTGCGCCCGCAGCGCCTCAATCTCCGCGTCGCGCGGGTCGACTTGGGCGTGGGCCGTGGAGGCCAGGAGGCTCAAGGCGCTCGCCGCCAGGAGCAGTCGTTTCGTCGCCATCTGTCAGATCCCCGGGCTAGAGCCAACCTGCGCTCACGCGGCGTCATGTAATCGGACCACATAGCGGCCGGCCACCCTCGCCGATGGGCGCTCTTAATCTCTACTGGATGACTAGGATTATCGTCGCATCAGTGTTTCTGGACTGTGCTCCAGTTCCGCTATGATCGCGACGCGATCGAGCCCAGGGGACCCCATGACCAAGACGCCGAATGACCGCCGAGCCTTCCTGCAACTGGCGGCCGGCGCCGTGGGAGCCCTCGGGGGCGCCGCGGCCCTGCCGCCGGGTGTCGCCAAGGCCCTGGCGCTGCCCGCCAATCGCGTCACCGGCACTATCCGCGACGTCGAGCACGTGGTGATCCTGATGCAGGAGAACCGCAGCTTCGACCACTATTTCGGGACCCTGCGCGGCGTGCGCGGCTTCGGCGACCCCAGGCCCATCGACCTGCCCAACGGCCAGCCGGTCTGGAAACAGCCGACCCTGAGCGGCGCCTCCAGCGTCAGCCCGTTCCATCTGGATACGTCGAAGACCCGCGCCGAGACCATGCGCGACCTGGACCACAGCTGGAAGGGCAGCCACGCGCGCTGGAAGCACCACGACGCCTGGGTGCCGACCAAGTCGTCGCTGACCATGGGCTACTTCACCCGCGCCGACATCCCGTTCTACTACGCACTCGCCGACGCCTTCACGATCTGCGACGCCTACCACTGCTCGATCTTCGGCCCGACCAATCCCAACCGGCTGTTCCTGTTCACCGGCACCAGCGGGCTTTCCGCCGGCGACGACAGCCGGATCGTGATCACCAATCCGGCGGAGGACAACAACAACGCCAACCCGGCGGAGGACTCGCCCAAGTTCAAGGGCCTGAAGTGGCCCACCTACGCCGAGCGGCTGCAGAAGGCCGGTGTCTCCTGGAAGGTCTATCAGGAGTACGAGAACTACGGCGACAATGGCCTCGCCTATTTCGACAACTTCCGCGGCATCGGGCCGGACTCGATCCTCTATCAGCGCGGCCGCGCCTGGTCGCCGGGCTCGACCAAGGAGAACGCCAAGGACAGCGACGGCGACCACCTGATCGCCGACTTCAAGAAGGACGTGGCGGCCGACCGCCTGCCGCAGGTCTCGTGGATCGTCACCAACTACAAGCTATCGGAGCACCCGCAGGCGACGCCCTCGGACGGGGCCTATTTCACCGCCCGGATGATCGAGGCGCTCGCCTCCAATCCCAAGGTCTGGGCCAAGACCGTCTTCATCATCAACTACGATGAGAACGACGGCTTCTTCGACCACGTGCCGCCGCCGATCCCGCCGGTGGGAACCGCAGCTGGCAAGTCCACCGTCGACCTGGCGCACGAGGACTATCACGGCGAGCCGGTGGGCCTGGGGCCGCGCGTGCCGCTGCTGGTGGTCTCGCCCTGGAGCAAGGGCGGCTACGTCAATTCCCAGCTGCACGACCACACCTCGGTGATCCGCTTCCTGGAGGCGCGCTTCGGGGTGATGGAGCCGCAGATCTCGCCCTGGCGGCGCGCGGTGACCGGCGACCTGACCAGCATGTTCGACTTCAAGACGCCGAACGGCGCGCCGACGAAGCTTCCCGACGCCTCGGGCCTGCCGAAGCGCGCGGCCCAGGCGACGGCGACCCTGCCGTTCCCGAAAGTCCCCGACACCGCGCCCGCGATGGCGCGCCAGGAGCCCGGCCAGCGGCCGGCGCGGCCGCTGCCCTACGGCTTCAACGTGTCCGGCCATCCGACCGCCGAAGGCTTCGCCCTGGTCATCGACAACACCGGCCAGGCGGGCGCCACGTTCGAATTGCGCCGGCCGCGCGGCGGCGAGCCGCGGTTCTACGCCGTCGAGGCCGGCAAGCGGCTCGAGGACGCCTTCCCGCTGGATGGTGACGCCTACGACCTGAGCCTGTTCGGCCCGAACGGTTTCCTGCGCCGCTTCAAGGGCCAGTCCGGCCCGGCCAAGCCGGGCGCCAAGGCGCAATTCGACGCCAAGGCCGGCCGGCTGCTGGTCACCCTGGAAAACCACGGGCCATCGCCCGTCAGCCTGGAGGTCACGCCCGCCGCCTACGCGAACGCGGCGCCGCGGTTGCGCCGCCTGGGACCGGGCGAGACGGCGACGGAGGCCTGGGACGTGAAGGCCAGCCACAACTGGTACGACCTGGTGGTGACCTGCGCCGAAGCGCCCAGCTTCCAGCGCCGCTTCGCCGGCCACGGCGAAGACGGCAAGCCCAGCCTGAGCGATCCGCTGCTGGGTAGGCAGGCGTAGGCCGCCTCTCTGCCGAGCGGCCCGTTAGATCGTCGTGGCCACGTGAATCCAGGCGGCGACTGTCGCCCAGGTCACGGCGGCGAAGGCCAGCAGGACCGGGATCAATTCGGCGTAGTGGTGGGGCTTCTGAAGCCCGCGCGGCGTGGACATGACGCAGCTCCTTTGCTGCCCCTAACCACTCGCTGCGCGGATTTGTTCGCCCCCTACCAGACGTGGACCCGCTTCTCCGGCGGCAGGTAGAGCTTGTCGCCGGGCTTGACGTTGAAGGCGGCGTACCAGGCGTCGACGTTGCGCACGATGCCGTTCACCCGGTACTCGGCCGGGCTGTGCGGGTTGCTCAGCAGCTGCGCCCGCAGCGCGCCCTCGCGGACCTTGTCCTGCCAGGACTGGGCATAGGCGATGAAGAAGCGCTGGTCGCCGGTCACGCCGTCGATCACCGGCGGCTCGCCGTGCTGGGCGACGTAGCGGCGATAGGCGGCGTAGGCGGCCTCGATGCCGCCGAGGTCGCCCAGGTTCTCGCCCATGGTCAGCTTGCCGTTGATATGCACGCCGGGCACAGGTTCATAGCTGTCGAACTGTGCGCCCAGGACCGCGGCGCGCTCACCGAAGGCCTTGGCGGCGTCGGCCGTCCACCAGTCGCGCACCTTTCCGGTTTCGTCGAAGTGTCGTCCCTCGTCGTCGAAGCCATGGCCCATCTCGTGGCCGATCACCGCGCCCTCGCCGCCGTAGTTGGCGGCCGGGTCGGCGCCCGGGTCGAAATAGGGCGGCTGCAGGATCGCGGCCGGGAAGGTGATCTGGTTGGCCTGCGGGTTGTAGTAGGCGTTGACCACCTGCGGGACCATGTCCCACAGGCCCTTGTCCACCGGCTTGGGATAGCGCGAAAGCTGCAGCTTCCAGTCGAACCGTTCCGCCCTGACCGCGTCGCCCAGGAGGTCGGTGCGGCTGATCTTCAGGCTTGAATAGTCGATCCATTTCTTCGGATGGCCGAGGCGCGGATCGAAGGTCGAGAGCTTGACGAGCGCGGCCTTGCGGGTGGCGTCGTCCATCCAGGCCGCGTTCCTGAACCGCTCGCCGTAGGCCGCCGTCAGGTTGGCCACCAGCTCGGCCGTCTGCTTCTCCGCCTCCGGCGGGAAGTGCTCGGCCACATAGATGCGGCCCACCTCCTCGCCCAGGTCGCGGTTGATCAGCTGGACGCCGCGCTTCCAGCGTTCGCGCTGCACCGGGACGTCGCGCAGGGTGTGCGAGAAGAAGTCGAAATTGGCCTGGTCGAAGGCGTGCGGCAGGTATTGGGCATGGGTGCGGATGAAGTGGTAGGCGAGGTAGTCCTTCCACACCGCCAGCGGCGTCGAGGCGAGCAGCTCGCCCGCGGCCTTCACCTCGCTGGGTTCGGACACCAGCACCTTCCTCGGCGCGCCAAGCCCGGTCGAGGCGAACATCGCCGCCCAGGGGAACTGCGGCGCCGTGGCCGTGAGCTTCGCCAGGTCCATCGGATTGTTGACCTTGTCGACGTCACGGGTCTCTTCCGGCTTCCAGTGAGCCTCGGCGATCTTGTGTTCGAGCGCGATGATCGCATCGGCCTTGGCGGCGGCGTTCTTGATGCCGGCCAGCGTCTGGATCTTGATCACATAGTCCCGGTAGGCCTTGCGGTAGCCGTCGTACTTGGCGCCCTCGCGCAGGTAGTAGTCGCGGTTGGGCAGGCCCAGGCCCGACTGGTCGAGGCCGACCACATAGACGTCGGGGTTGTCGAAGTCGGGACCGATGCTGACATTGACCGGGCTCTCGAAGCCGGGCTGGGCGAACAGCTTGGCGACATCGGCCTTGCTCTTCGCCGCGGCGATCCTGGCGAGGTAGGGCTTGAGCGGCGCGGCGCCGCGCGCCTCGATCCCCTTCTCGTCCATCCAGGCGGCGTAGAAGTCGCCGACCCGGCGGCCGCCCGGCCCGGCCTTGGTCGGATCCTTGGCCAGGTCCTCGACGATTCTGTGCACGTCGCGCTCGGCCTGGTCGGCCAGCACCACGTCGACGCCCGCGGAGATGCGATCCGGCGCGATCTGGGTCCGCTTGTCCCAGCCGCCGTTGACGTATTTGAAGAAGTCGTCGCCCGGCTTCACCGAGGCGTCCATGGACGTGGCGTCATAGCCCCAGGTCCCGAACTTCGCCTTGCCGGCGCCCAGCGCTTGCGGCGCGGCGCCCACGATGGCGAGCGCGCAGCCCGCGAGAACCCCCGAGAGAAGCAAAGTCTTGAACTTCAAGGAAACACCCTCCGCTGACAGGAGGGCGACAGTACACGCCGCGTCCGGCGAGGCAACGCGGCCGGCGGGCCGGTCCGCAGCTTACCGCCGCCGGCCCTTGGCCTTCGCCGGGACCTCTTCCTTGCGCGCCGCCCACAGGCTCTCGGCGCGGGCCTTCAGCGCCTCGTTCATCTCCACGAAGGCGCGGTAGATGGTGCGGCCCATGGGCTTGGCGAGCGTCGGGCCGAGCAGGCCGCCGATGATCTCGCCGTTCGAGACGATGCAGCCCTCGGTGGCCAGGGCCTCGATCTCGAAGAAGCGGATCGTCCGCACCAGGCCGCCGATCATGGTCAGCCGCCAGTGCAGCTGCTCGTTCGGCACCCACTCCAGCACGCTCGGCCGGATCACCTCGGGGTCCCGGCCGGGCAGGGCGAGCGTCATTTCCAGCACCGAGCCGATGTGGATGTCGCCGGACGCCTTGGTGTAGAGCGGGTTCCACTCGTCCCAGGCCTTCAGGTCGGAGAGCGCCTCCCAGATCACCTCGGCCGGCGCCTGGATGCCCACGCGGTGCTCGATCCGCAGGCCCTTGGGCGGCTTGGGCGGCGGCAGGCCCATCTTCATCGGCTTGGGGCCCAGCCGGGTGACCGAGCCGCTGGTTCCAAAGGGTCCGGCTTTCAGGTTCAGAGGGGGTGGCACCGGCATCAGGCCTGCTCCTTCATCCGCCAGGTGGCGCCGGCGGGTCCGTCCATGACCTCTACATTTAGCGCTGTAAGTTCGGCGCGAATACGGTCGGCTTGCGCCCAGTCCTTGGCGGCGCGGGCGGCGTCGCGGGCGCCCACGAGGCCGTCGATCTGCGCCTTCAGCCCCTCGTCGGCGCCGCCCTGGAACCAGACCTGAGGGTCCTGGGTGAGGAAGCCCATGACCGACGCCAGGGCCGTCAGGTCCTGCTTCAGGGCCGAGGCGTTGGGCGCGCCCTTGCGGACCGCGGCGTCCAGGTCGGTGGCGAGCTTCTTCAGGAGCGCCATGGCGGCCGGCGTATTGAGGTCGTCGAGCAGGGGCTCCAGCTGGTCTTCCAGCAGCGCCCCGCTGCCGCCCGCCTCGATGTGCCGCGCCCGGCCGAGCACGCCGTAGAGGTGGTCCAGCGAATTGCGCGCCTGGGCGAGCGCGTCGTCGGTCCAGCTGAGCGGCTGGCGGTAGTGCGCGCCCAACAGCGCCCAGCGGATCACCTCGCCCGGCTGCTGCTTCAACAGGTCGTGCGCCAGGGTCACATTGCCGAGGCTCTTGCTCATCTTCTCCTCGCCCATGTTGAGGAAGCCGTTGTGCAGCCAGTAGTGGGCGTAGGTCCCGTGCTGGTGGCCGTCGCACATCCCTTGGGCCAGCTCGTTCTCATGATGCGGGAAGACCAGGTCGATGCCGCCGCCGTGGATGTCGATGGGGAGGCCGAGCTCCTGCTCGATCATCGCCGAGCACTCGATGTGCCAGCCGGGCCGGCCGGGGCCCCAGGGGCTCTCCCACTCCGGCTCGCCGGGCTTGGAGGGCTTCCAGAGCACGAAGTCGGCCGGGTGCTGCTTGTAGGGCGCGACCTCGACGCGGGCGCCGGCGATCATCTCGTCCAGCGGCCGGCCCGACAGCTTGCCGTAGTCGCTGAACGCCTGGGTGTTGAACAGCACATGGCCTTCGGCGGCATAGGCCGAGTTGTTGCGGACCAGCCGGCCGATCATCGCGACGATGGCGTCCATGGTCTTGGTCGCCCGCGGCTGGGCGGTCGGCGGCAAGGCGCCCAGCGCCGCGGCGTCGCCGTTGTAGGCGGCCAGATACCTGTCGGTGATCGCCTCGATCGGCACGCCTTCCTCGGCGGCCTTGGCGTTGATCTTGTCGTCGACGTCGGTGACGTTGGCCGCATAGATGACGGCGGCCTCGCCATAGAGCCGGCGCAGCAGGCGGAACAGCACATCGAACACCACGACGGGCCGGAAATTGCCGATGTGGCTGTAATTGTAGACCGTCGGCCCGCAGACATACATCGTCACCCGCCGGGGATCGGAAGGGACGAAGGGCCGCTTTTGGCGGGCCATGGTGTCGTACAGCTGAAGCGACATCGATCTTTTCTAACGCAGGGTCACGGTTGCCCGGATGCGGGTTGGGCCCATATACAGATGGGCGGATCGGGAAGCCACGGGAACTCCTCAGGCGTTTCCCCATCCAAGCTAAGGGTGGCCACGCGTATTTCCGGGACCTTCGTCCCGGCGCAACTCAGCCCTGGAAAGAACCTCTCCCGCCATGGACGCAATCCGCGACCGAACCCTGGTCGGTTCAACTGACCTTGATCTTGACGCCGTGAAGCGCCCCTCCCGCGAGGAAGCGATGGCGGCGGTCCGCACGCTGATCGCCTGGGCCGGCGACGACCCCCGCCGCGAGGGCGTCATCGACACCCCCAAGCGCGTGGTCGACGCGTTTGGCGAATGGTTCGAGGGCTACACCGCCGACCCGGCCAAGGAGCTCTCCCGCACCTTCGAGGACGTGCAGGGCTACGACGACATCGTCATGCTGCGCGAGATCGAGGTGGAGAGCCACTGCGAGCACCACATGGCGCCGTTCCTGGGCAAGGCCTACGTGGCCTACATGCCGACCAACCGCGTGGTCGGCATCTCCAAGATCGCCCGGGTGGTCGAGATCTTCGCCAAGCGTCTCCAGACCCAGGAGACCATGACCCAGCAGATCGCCGACGCCATCACCGACAGCCTGCGCCCGGCCGGCGTCGCCGTGCTGATCGACGCCAACCACCAGTGCATGTCGACGCGCGGCGTCCACCACCGCCACGTCTCGACCATCACCACCCAGTTCACCGGCGTCTTCAAGACCGACCCGACGCTGCGCCAGAGGTTCCTGGATTTCGTGAATAGGAAATAGTCCGCGGCGTCAGGGGTTGGTGAGCGGGTTGGTCGGCTCACCCTCGCCGGGCGCACGTGGCGGATGCACGATCGTCACCAGGACGAAGCTCAGCAGGATCAAGAGGTACCAGGCCCCCAGCTTGCCGATCGGCACCAGGGCCCAGCCGTGCTTCTGGCTGGGATAGATCCAGGCGGCGGTGAAGGTGCCGATGTTCTCGGCGAACCAGATGAACAGCGCCACGAGAACCAAGCCCATCAGCACCGGCATGCGCCTGGCCGTGCGGTCCGGCGTGAAGGTGAACCAGGATCGCCAGAACATCGCGACCGAGGCGGCATAGAGGCCCCAGCGGATGTCGGGCAGATAGTGGTGGCTGAAGAAATTGACGTAGCTCGCCACCGCCAGCAGCCACGGCGCCCAGTGTGGCGGCCAGCGGATGAAGCGGATTTCGAACAGCCGCAGGGTGCGGGCAATGTAGGAGCCGATCGCCCCGTACATGAAGCCCGAGAACAGCGGCACGCCGCCGATCCGAAGCAGGCTGGGTTCCGGATAGATCCACGACCCATGCGCGGTCTTGAAGATCTCCATGCAGGTGCCGACCACGTGGAAGATCAGGATAACGGCGGCCTCGTCCCACCGCTCCAGCCGGGTGGCCAGCAGGAAGGCCTGGATCGCCACCGCGCTCAGCACCAGGAAATCGTAGCGCGCGATGGGTGCGTGCGAGGGCCAGAGGTAGTGGGTGGCGATGATCAGCCCCAGCATCGCCGCGCCGAACAGACAGGCCCAGGCCTGCTTCAGGCCGAACAGCAGGAACTCGTAGAGCCCGCCCCGCAGCCGCGAGCGCTGCGCCCAGGGCCGGACGCCCGCGTCCACGGCGATGACGCGGCCCTTGATCCGATCCTTCAGACTCATCGCCGTCAGGCTAGCGCGGCGTGGGGGAGCGGCGCCATATGGGCGTCATGACCGCGACCTTCCCCACCGCGAGCGACACCCACGCCCTGGAGCATGGGACACAGCTGGCTCCCCGCTTCGACGCCAACGGCCTGATCGCCGCGGTGGCGACGCATGTGGATACCGGCGAGGTCCTGATGTTTGCCTGGATGAACGCCGAGGCGCTCAGCCTGACGCTCTCGACCGGCGAGGCCCACTACTGGAGCCGGTCGCGCGGCGAACTCTGGCACAAGGGCGCCACCAGCGGGCAGATCCAGAAGGTCGTCGAGGCGCGCATCGACTGCGACCAGGACTGCGTCTGGCTGAAGGTGCTGCCGCAGGGCGACGGCGGCGCCTGCCACACCGGGGCGCGGTCCTGCTTCTACCGGGTGATCGAGGATGGCCAGCTCACGGAGCGGCCGTGACCGTCGTCCAGGCGCTGGCCGCCTACCTGGTCGCCGCGGGCCTGCTCACGCTGACGCCGGGCCTCGACACCGCGCTCATCCTGCGCACGGCGGCCGTGGAGGGCCCCAGGCGCGCGGCCTTCGCCGCCCTGGGGATCATCGGCGGCTGCCTGGTCTGGGGCGCGGCCGTGGCGCTGGGCCTGGGCGCCCTGCTCGCCGCCTCGAAGATCGCGTTCACCGTGCTCAAGTGGGCCGGCGCGGCCTATCTCGTCTGGCTGGGCCTCAACCTGATCCTCAAGCCCCGCGACCGCTTCGACCTGCCCGAGGGCCAGGCCTCGGCCGGCGGCGACCTCGCCTGGATGCGCCGGGGCCTGCTGACGAACCTGCTGAACCCAAAGGTCGGCGTCTTCTACATCTCCTTCCTGCCGCAGTTCCTGCCCCTCGGGGTCGCCCCGGCGCCGTTCATCTTCCTGCTGGCGGTGATCCACGCGGTGCTGGGCCTAGCCTGGAGCGCCTGCCTGATCGGCGCCACACGGCCCATCGCCGGCGCGCTGAAGAGGGCCGCGGTGGTGCGCTGGCTCGACCGGCTGACCGGCGGGGTCTTCCTAGGCTTTGGCGTGCGTCTGGCGCTCGAGCGGCGCTGAGATCGCTTTTTGGGCGGCGGTCTTCAGCGACGAGACGCCCGAAGGCCCCGGCGTCACGTGATAGGTGGCGATCGGCCGGGTGGTGAAGGCCTTGTCCTTGATGCTGGAGACCGCCATCAGCTCCGCCGTCGCCTCGCTGTGGGTGAGGGTCAGGAGCACGAAGCCCTTGGCCGTCTGATTGTTGAACAGCACCTCGCGGTTGAACTCGGCGAAGGCCTTGCCCAGCGGGAAGGCGGCGATCGACTCGCCGGGCCCCGGGCTGGTGATCCCCGCCGTGCCGAACTCCACGGCCACCCGCTTGCCGCCCACTTCGGCGTTCCACAGTTCGTTGGCCCAGAAGGCGTGGCTGTCGCCGCTGACCACGATCAGGTTGGCGCGGGCCTTTTCGACCAGCGCATAGAGCCGCTGGCGGTCGGCGGGATAGCCGTCCCACATGTCCGCGCCCCAGGGCAGGCCCAGCGCCGCATTGGCCTCGATCTTCGCCAGCCGCTGCTGGCCGGCCCGCGGCAGCTCGGCCTTGGCCGCGGCATAGGCTTCCGGCGTCATGTATTTGTGGATCGGCGGGGTGAAGAGGCGGGCCATCACCACCTCATTGCCCAGCACCTGCCAGGGCCGGCCGGACTTCACCGAGGCCGAGAGGCCGCGCGCCAGCCAGGCCTCCTGGCCCGCCGACATCATCTTGCGCGCCGGGTCGTCCAGCCGCTTGCGCCAGGCCGCCACGTCGGCGGCGGTCGGCTCGGGCGGCATCTCCTTGTCCGGATAGAGCTGGTGATCGCGCGCGGTCAGCCGGGTTTCCAGCATGAACAGGCTGGCGACATCGCCGAAATCGAAGGACCTGTTGATGGCGAAACCGCCGCCCTCCGGCTCGCGGATCGGCATCCACTCGTAATAGGCCTTGATGGCGGCGGCCTTGCGCACGTTCCAGTCGCCCTCGGTGGCCGGCTGGTGGTTCTCCGCCCCGCCGGTCCAGCTGTCGTTGGCGGTCTCGTGGTCGTCCCAGACCACGATCCAGGGCGCCCGCGCATGCGCCGCCTGCAGCTGCGGGTCGGTCTTGTACTGGGCGTGGCGGCGGCGGTAGTCGGTGAGGCTGACGCACTCGTGGTTGGGCTGGTGCGGCCGCTCGTCGGCGACGGGGCTGTCCATGCCGTAGGACCCCGGCCCGCCGTACTCGTAGATGTAGTCGCCCAGGCAAACGACCGCGTCGACGCGCGGCAGCCTGGCGATGGCGCCATAGGCGTTGAAATAGCCGTTCGGATAGAGGGCGCAGGTGCAGGCCGCCAGCACGACGTCCCTGGTCGGCCCGTCCGGCAGGGTCTGGGTGCGGCCCACCGGCGATTTCACGCCGCCGGACTCGAACTGGAAGCTGTAGGCGCGGCCGGGATCGAGGTTGACCGCGTCGACCTTCACCGTGAAGTCACGGTCGCTTCCGGTGACGCCGGAACCGTGCTTGCCACCGCCCTTGCGGTCGAGCGGATCGATCCGCCAGCTGTAGGCCACGTCTCCGCCGCCGCGCGGCGTGATCCGCGTCCACAGGATCACCCGGTCCTGCAGCGGATCGCCGGACGCGACGCCGTGCTGGAAGGCAACCGGATCGCGGGCCAGGGCGTTCGTCGCAGGTGCGGCCGCGCTTAGTCCGAGCAGAGCCAGCGCCTTGCGCCTGTCCACTTGCATTCTGTCCGCCCCGTATCCGGCCCGAAGGCCTCGCGCTTGTTCGACCGCGCCCGATTTCAACCCGCAGACTATCACAGAAGAAGGCGTTCCCGTGGCCAGTGAAACTCTCCACGTTCCGCGCGAAAAGCTCCGCCGAGAGACCCTCAACCTGCACTACGCGATCGCCTCCCTGATGGAGGAGTTCGAGGCCGTCGACTGGTACCGCCAGCGCGCCGACGACTGCGACGACGAGAGCCTGAAAGAGATCCTGCTGCACAACGCGCGCGAGGAGCTGGAGCATGCGTCGATGATCCTCGAATGGATCCGCCGCAACGACGCCGACGCCGCCAGGCAGATGAAGAAATACCTCTTCACCCAGGCCGACATCCTCAAGGTCGAGGAGGCGTCCGAGGACTAGGCGCCCAATCGCGCGCATTGCCTGGACCGGCCGCGCCGCGCTACGCCAAGCCGTGCCGCTCGCCCCCGACAACCAGGACCCGGATATCGACGACGCCGACGCCGAACCCTTCGGCGTGCGGATCGTCGCGGTGGGCGCGGACGACGCCGGCGGGCGCATCGACAAGGTGCTGGCAGACCTCCTGCCGGAGATGTCGCGAGCGCGGGTGCAGGCGCTGATCGCCCAGGGCCATGTCAGCCGCGACGGCGCGAGCGTCGCTGACGCTTCGGGCAAGGCGCTTCCCGGCGACTACCGCCTGGAGATCCCGCCGCCCACCGCCGCCGAGCCGGCCGCCGAGGCCATTCCGTTGACCGTGCTCTACGAAGACGCCGACCTGATCGTGGTCGACAAGCCGGCCGGCATGGCGGTGCATCCGGCGCCCGGCAGCGAGAGCGGCACCCTGGTCAACGCCCTGCTGCATCACGCCGGCGCCAGCCTGTCGGGCATCGGCGGGGTGGCGCGGCCCGGCATCGTCCACCGCATCGACAAGGACACCTCCGGCATCGTGGTCGCAGCCAAGACCGACGCGGCGCATCACGGCCTCTCGGCGCTGTTCGCCGCCCACGACATCGACCGCGTCTACATCGCGCTCACCCGCGGCGCGCCGCAGAAGGCCCTGGCCGGGACAAGGGCGACCATCGAGGGCGCCATCGGCCGCTCGTCCGCCGACCGCAAGAAGATGGCGCTGGTCCGCTCGGGCGGCCGCCACGCGGTCACCCACTACGCCGTCGAGCGCACCTTCGGCCCCAAGGACCGGCCGCTCGCCGCCCGGGTCGCCTGCACGCTGGAGACCGGCCGCACCCACCAGATCCGCGTCCATCTGGCCTCGGTCGGCGCGCCCTGCCTGGGCGACCCCGCCTACGGCTCCGGACCGCCGGCCGAGAAGGTCCGCGCGGCGATGGCGCAGGCGGGTCTGGCGCGCCAAGCCTTGCACGCCGCGGTCCTGGGCTTCCGCCATCCCATCTCCGGCGAGGTCCTGCGGTTCGAGAGTCCGCTGCCGCCGGACATGGCGGTGCTTGAGCGCCTGCTCGCCGACCTCTGATATTTCAGGCCCGCAGGACGCCCTCACGGCGGGGTAATCGCCACGCAACATTGGCGCCCTCATTTGGACCCGCTCAACGGCGAGGTCATACGCTGGAGCTATCGGGGGGATAATCGGCGGGTCTGCCCACGCAATCGTGGAGCCGCGCCGCGAGCGGATGAACGGCGAGTGATCTTCAAACCTTTGGGAGCTTCCACGCGCACGATGCTGTGCGCCGGCGTCTGCGCCGCGGCCCTGGCGGCCGCCGGCCAGGCCGCGGCCGGCGCGGCCGCGGCGCCGGCCCCAGCGACGCCCAAGACTCCCGCCGTCTCCGAGGTCACGGTCGTCGCCGCGCCGAAGATCCAGCCCGGCGCGGTGATCGGCGACATCAAGCCCGACATCCAGTTCCACCCCGAGGACATCCAGGCCTACGGCGTCTCCACCATCACCGAGCTGCTGGACGAGCTCGCGCCCGAGATCGGCTCCAACTCCGGCCGCGGCGGCGAGGGCCCGGCGATCCTGGTCAACGGCCGGCGCATCTCGGGCGTCAACGAGATCCGCAACATCCCGACCGAAGCGATCCTGAGGGTCGACATCCTGCCGGAGGAGGCCGCGCTGAAGTACGGCTTCACCGCCAACCAGCGCGTGGTCAACATCGTGCTGCGCGACCACTTCGGAGCCAAGTTCGTCGATGCGCAGGGGGGCGCGGCGACCGAGGGCGGCGGCGCCAGCGGCCAGGCCGAGGCCAACATGACCCGCATCACCGGCGAGCGGCGGATGAACTTCGACCTGAAGTACAACGCCAAGGCCTCCCTGCTGGAGTCGCAGCGCGACCTGACCTCGCTGGCGGCGGGCCAGGACTTCGACTTCGCCGGCAACGTCAGCGCCGCCTTGCCCGGCGGCCAGATCGACCCGGCCTTGAGCGCGCTCGCCGGCCGCCCGGTGACGGTGGCCGGCGTGCCGGCGGCGGGCGCGAGCCGGCCGCTGTCGCTCTCCGACTTCGTAGCCACCGCCAACCTTCCCAACGTCACCGACGTGCGCCCCTTCCGCACCCTGGTCCCGGACAGCCAGATGATCTCGGCCAACGGCGTGGTCACCCAGCCGATCTTCGCCGACATCAAGGCCACCCTGAACGCCACCTTCGAGGCGACGAGGTCGCAGGCCGAGCGCGGCCTGCCGGGCGTCAGCCTGCTGGAGCCGGCGGGCCTGCCGTTTTCGCCGTTCTCCAGCCCCGTCGAGATCGACCGCTTCGTGCCGGGCTTCGGGCCCCTGAACCAGGACGCCAACGGCTGGACCGGGCACCTGGGCGTCAGCTTCAACCGCGACATCGCCAAGTGGCGCCTGGCGCTGACCGGCAACTACGACCACGCCGACAGCACGAATGAGAACGACGTCGGCCTCGACGCCACGGCCCTGCAGGCGGCGGTCACCGCCGGGACGGTCAATCCGTTCGGCGCCCTGCCCGCGAACCTGCTCAAACTCCGGCCGCAAGACACCAGCCACAGCCGGTCCGACGCCGGCAACATCCAGTTCGTGGCGTCCGGGCCGATCTGGACCATTCCGGCCGGTGAGATCCGCACCAGCTTCCGCGTCGGCGCCACCGGCTCCAGCTTCGCCTCCGAGGCCTCGCGCGGCGGCCTTAGCCAGTCGCAGACCTTCAGCCAGGGCGGCGGCAATGTGCAGGCCTCCATCGACGTCCCCCTGACCAGCGCCAAGAACAAGGTGCTGGGCTGGTTCGGCGACTTCACCGTCAACACCCACGTCGCCCTGCAGTCGGTCTCCGGCTTCGGCACGCTGGATACGCTGGGCTATGGCGTGCACTGGACGCCGGTCACCGGGCTGTCGATCCTGGTCAACCGGCTGCACGATCAGGCCGCGCCCAGCCAGCAGCAGACCAGCGCGCCGATCCTGCTCACCCCCAACACGCGGATCTTCGACTTCGCCACCGGCCAGACGGTCGACGTGATCCAGATCAGCGGCGGCAATCCGGCGCTGACCAGCGACGACCGCTATCGGGACTCGGTGCGGGTGACCTGGCAGCCGATCGCCGACCAGCAGCTGATCTTCCGGGCCGACTACAACAAGATCCACTACAAGGACCCCATCGTCGGCGCCCTGCCGGCCGCCAGCGCGGCGATCGAGGCGGCCTTCCCCGACCGCTTCATCCGCGACGCGGCGGGAAACCTCACCGAAGCCGACTTCCGGCCGGTGAACTTCTCCAGCCAGGACGTCAGTTCGCTGCGCTGGGGCTTCGACTACTCCCGGCCCATCGGCCCGCCGTCCGCGCCGCCGCCGCGCAACCAGATTTTCCAGGAGCTGCGCAAGGCGGGCATCGCCGGCCAGGTCGGCCGCCGCCCCGCCGGACCGCCGCCGGGCGCCAGCGCCGAGGGCCTGCCCGCGCCCGTGCCCGGCGCCCAGGGCCCGTTCCCCGGCGCGCCGGGCGGTGCGCCGGACGCGGGCGCGGGCCCGCCCGCCGACGGCGCCCCGGCCACGGCGCCGGCCGGCCGTGGAAATGGCGGAGGCGGAGGCGGAGGCGGCGGCTTTGCGGGACGTGGCGGGCCGGGCGGTCCAGGCGGCTTCGCCGGCGGCCGCGGCGGCGCGCGGGGCGGGCCGCAGGACGGGCGCCTGCACATCTCGCTGTTCCACACCTACTACTTCGCCGACCGCTTCCTGGTGCGGCCGGGCGGCCCCCTGCTCGACTTCCTGGACGGCTCGTCGCTGAACGGGGCCGGCGGCCAGCCGCAGCAGGAGGTTCAGGCGCAGATCAACATCGCCGAGCGCGGCTACGGCGCCGAGCTCAACGCCGACTGGAAGAGCGGCACGACGGTGAGCGGGGTCACGGGCGCCACCGGCAATCTGGATTTCTCGGACCTGGTGAAGGTGAACGCCCGGGTCTTCGCCGACCTCAACCAGCGCAAGACCCTGATCGAGAAGGAGCCCTGGCTGAAGGGCGTGCGCCTCTCCTTCTCCGTCGCCAACATTTTCGACCAGCGCCAGAAGGTCACCGACGCCACCGGCGCCACGCCGCTCAGCTTCCAGCCGGACTATCTCGACCCGCTCGGCCGCACCTGGCGGATCGAGATCCGCAAGCTGTTCACCAGCCCCTAGATGCAGCTTTGCTGCAGGCTCTGTGAGAAACCATCGCCTTGATGGCGCCACCATCGCGGACTAGAAAGTCCCACTAACGCAGTAGGACATTTCCGGCTGTGCCGCAGGGGTCTTCCGCAACTGCAACCTCATACATATCTGAGAGGTTGAGGGGGGCGGATGGTCCTGTGCGCGAGATCGCGCGGCGGCCCGGACGTCCAGGAATTGAGGGGTAATAACAATGGCCGCAAGCGCCCTTTCGGTAATGTCTCCGGACGGTGGCCTCAGCCGCTACCTGTCCGAAATCCGCAAGTTTCCCATGCTGGCGAAGGACGAGGAATTCATGCTCGCCAAGCGCTGGCAGGAGCACGAAGATCCCGACGCCGCCCACCGTCTGGTGACCAGCCACCTGCGCCTGGTGGCCAAGATCGCCATGGGCTACCGCGGCTACGGCCTGCCGATCGGGGAAGTGATCTCCGAAGGCAACGTCGGCCTGATGCAGGCGGTGAAGAAGTTCGATCCCGACAAGGGCTTCCGCCTGGCGACCTACGCCATGTGGTGGATCCGCGCCTCGATCCAGGAATACATCCTGCGCTCCTGGTCGCTCGTGAAGATGGGCACCACCGCGGCGCAGAAGAAGCTGTTCTTCAACCTGCGCAAGGCCAAGAGCGAGATCTCGGCCCTGCAGGAGGGCGACCTGCATCCCGACCAGGTCTCGACCATCGCCACCAAGCTGGGCGTGCTGGACGAGGAAGTGGTGTCGATGAACCGGCGCCTCAGCGGCGGCGACGCCTCGCTGAACTCGCCCATGCGGGCCGACAGCGAGAGCGAATGGCAGGACTGGCTGGTGGACGACACCACGCCCAGCCAGGAGACCGTGGTCGCCGACACCCAGGAGAAGACCATCCGCATGAGCCTCCTCGAAGAGGCCATGACCGAGCTTTCCGACCGCGAACGCCACATCCTGACCGAGCGCCGGCTGAAGGACGAACCGACCACCCTGGAGGAGCTCGCCTCGCAATACGGCGTCAGCCGCGAGCGCGTCCGCCAGATCGAGGTCCGGGCGTTCGAGAAGCTCCAGAAGTCGATGAAGGCCGCGGCGCTGGACCGGAATTTGGTCGACGCGTAGGGCTCACAAGAAACGAGACTGAGAGGAAGCCGCCGAAAGGCGGCTTTCTTTTTGCCTACAATTTGAGGCGTTGGCCTCGCTGTTTTCCAGACTAGGTCGCGAGGTGAAGCAAGGTCACCACCGCCAGTGCAATCGTGGCCGATACAGCTAGCAGGATGATGGTGCCTCTCCTGCCAAGCGTCATGCGTCGGAGGGGGACAAAATTAGCGCCGATCCTCCACCCGCTCCCCAGGGCTACGCTTAAGATGCCGCCGACGAGGCAAGTGCCGACCGCCCACTGCAAACCGAAAAGGCCGATCTGCGAGGCCAGGCTCATTCCTTACCCCTCCGCCTTCTTGTCCGCGTCGTCATCCTTCTTCTCCGGCGCGTTCGGATCGGGGATCACCGGCGGGCCGCCGAGGCCCATCCGCAGGTCCTTGTAGGAAAACAGGGCGTTGTAGAGCATCCGGTACTCGCCGAAGTTCTGCCAGCGGTAGATCGGGTTGGTGGCGAACATCAGCACCTGGCCCTGGCCCACGGGCAGGTCGACGATGGCGGGGCGGTCCTTGATCTCGGACGCGCCGACCATCAGGCCCGACTGCACCGCCTTGTCGCCGCCCGGGAAGCTCATCAGGACGTCGTTCTGGTCGCGGATCGGAAGCGACAGCAGCGCGGTGGACGCCCAGCGCACCGTCGTCGTCGGCTCCGTGTAGCCGTAGAAGACCGGGTTGGCCGGCTTGACGATCTTGGCCGTGACGATGGGGCCCGGCGCATAGAAGGCCTTGGTCGGCCGGCTCACCTCGACCTCGGGCGCGATGCCGAATTCGCCCGGCACGGCGCTGGAGTCGCCCAGCGTGATCAGGGTCCCGCCGGCCTCGACGAACTTGCGCAGTTCCGCGACGCCCTCCAGCCCCAGCCCGCCGCGGATATCGGGCGATGAGCCATAGGCGCCCTGCGTCGGGAATTCGGCGGTCCTGGTGTAGGGCAAGGGCTTCCCGGTCATGGGAATGTCGAAGACGAAGTTCTTCGAGGAGCGCCCCTGGCTCGGCACGACGATCACGTCGTACCTGGCGCGAAGCCCGCCCTTGCGGACTTCGTCCTTGAAGATCAGGTCGTAGGGCGTCTCGTACTGGTCGAAGGCGTAGCGCACCCAGCCGACGTTCTGGGTCGAGCCCCAGGTGGAATAGACCGCGAGCCTGGGCAGCGCCGCCTCATGCGTCGCGACGCCCGGCCTCTCGCTCAGCGCCACCGCCGTCAGCCCCAGCGGGACCACGGCGGCCTTGAGCTTCTCATAGGCCTTGCCGTCGACGATGAAGGAGCCGGCGGGCACGTCCTTGCCGGCCGCCTTGAACGCGGCCTCGGCGATGCGCACGTCCTCGCCCTTCAGCCGGTAGCGCAGGGTTGCGAAATTGACCGAGCCCTGGTCGAGCACGGCGTAGGCCGGAGCGCCCGCCGCGCCGATCGAGCCGGTGACCACGTCCTTGTCCACCGGCGTCGCGGCCACATCGAGCGCCTTGAGGTCGGCGCTCGGCGTCACCTTCACATGCGCCATCATCCCCATGGACCAGGCGCTGTCGTCGTAGGTTCTGAGCTTGTTGTCGGGGAAGACCTGCTTCTCCAGCAGGATCTTGGCGAGGCGCCCATAGGGCTGGTCGCGCTTGACGATGAAGGAGCCGGCCGGGAACTTGCCTTCCTTGAGCGTCACCTCAGCGGTCGTCCTGCCGACCTCGATCCCCTGCATGCGCAGGAGGTTCACCACCAGGGCGGCGCGGGTCATGTCGGCCTGATCGCCCGGGATCAGGAAGGCGTAGGGCGCGTCCTTGCGGCCCGCCTCTATGGAATTGCGGCTCTTGGCGTAGAAGTTCTCGACGATGATCTGCGGGTTCTCGGCCACCGCCGTCAGCCCCGTCAGGACGCCGGTTTCCATGTAGTTGGTGTTGTTGCGCATCGACCATTCGACGACCTTGTAGGGCGGGTCGGGCCTAAACCAGTCGCGCTTGGTCTGGTCGTTGTCGCCGCCGTCGCCCTGCCCCGGTCCCGCCACCGCCTTGACGTGGCGCAGCTCGGTGGTGGCGCCCCCGTTGCCGAAGGTCTCGTACATCTTGAACAGGCCGTTGTGGTTGGTGGACATGAAGCCCACGTAGCCCGGCGACCACTCGTCCACGTAGCCGTGGGTCCAGACGCCCGGCATGCCGTACTTGGTCAGCTGCGCCATCTCGAAATTGGCGATCCACGGCATCTCGCCAAACAGGATCGGGTCGAGCGTCGGGTTCTGCGGCGCCTGGCCGGAGAAGGTGTAGAGGAACGGCACGGACTCGTGCAGGTCGTGCATCACCGGCGGGTGCCAGGCCAAGTAAAAGTCCAGCAGATTCCGTGCGCTAAGGCCGGAGTAGTTGATGTCCCGGTTGTTGTCGTGGAAGATGTACTTGCCCCAGTAGGGCGCGCCCGGGACCGCGTTCAGGTCGTCGGTGTCGTCGATCTTGTTGCGATAGTACCAGTCTGCGTAGCGGTCGCGGCCGTCCGGATCGCTGGCCGGATTGATGCCGACGATGACGTTCTTGCGGATCGTCTGGATGAGCGGGCTGTCCTCGGTCACCAGCCGGTAGGCCAGCTCCATCAGCATTTCCGGCGGCCCGGTCTCGGCCGAGTGCAGACCGCCGAGCGCCAGGTACATCGGCTTGGTCTTGGCGATGATCGCCTTGGCCTCGGCGTCGGAGAGGCCGCGCGGATCGGCGAGGCGCGCGAGGTTCTTCCGGTTGGCCTCCAGCCCCGCGATGTTCTCGTCCGACGAGATCAGTACCACGACGGTCGGCCGGCCTTCCTCGGTCTTGCCCGTCTCGACGATCTTCACCCGCGGCGATTTGGCGGCGAGCGCCCGGTAGTATTTGAGCAGGTCGGCGTAGTGGTCGAGCACCCGGGGCGCACCGATGTCGTGGCCCAGCACGTCGCGGGGCGAAGGCACGCCGCCCGGCGAAGACGCCGGCAGATGGTCGACCAGCGGGCTCGAGAACTCCGGCTTGGTCGTCCAGGCCTTCTGGTGCTCGGCGAAGGTGGGGTCCATCACTTGCGGCCCGGGGGCCTGCTGGGCGAAGGCCGGCGCGGCCAGCAGAATGGACAGCGCGGCGGCGCGCGCGAAAGCCTTGGCAGCGAACATAAGCAAATCCCCGAACCCGACCTAAGGGTCGAAGGGATAGACCAGCCCGCGCGGCTGTCTAGGCCGCCGGTCAGCCCGGCGCGCGCGCCCCGCGCGGTTCCCGCCTTAAATCTCACGGCAGATGCGAGCCTTCCGGTCTCGGCAAGTCAAGGAGCGGCCCTTGGCCGCCCGCCACGCGGCGCGCCTTCGGCGCGTCCTTGAGTTGCCGAGACCGGAAGGCAACCTGGCCGCCATGAGATCTATGGCTCAGTCCGTCCGAGCGGACGCGTTGCCAAGGGTCACTCGACCGCTACCGACCAGTTCTCATCATCGCGTCGCGAGTTTGGGCCATCTCGTCAATGAGGATTTGAGCGCCCACGCCGCTGACGTTGGCGCTTTGGGTGGTGCAGAAGCGGACAATGAAATCGCGATGCTCAGGGTACCGTCGGAGCTCGTAGATCGCCGCCATCTTGGTCGCGCTCGGCCGGTCGCTGTCGATGAACTGCATTAGCTCGAAGAATTGTCCTCGGCGTCTTTCAGCGGCGTCGAGGTAGATTTTCAGGACATATGCGAAAGCCGACCCCGCCAATGTAAGAAGCGGGGCCGCGAACCCAACAAGTGTTACCCACAGTGGAACAGAGGCCATCACAGCCATACTGCGGGATGGACCACAAAACGCCAGCGAGTTTCAGTCGTCCGGGACAGAGGTAGAACGCTACCGCTTCGCCCCCTAGGCCGCGACCGCCTCGTCCTTCGGCATATAGGCCAACAGCGTCGCGGCCTTGGCCTCGAGTTCGGCCTGGTCGTAGGGCTGGCCCTTCTTCTCGATCTCGTCGAGGTGGCGGCCGAAATCGATGGCCGCGGTGGTGAGCTTCAGGTCGGCGACGCTCATGCCGCATTTGCGCAGGTCGACCACCTGGGCCTGCATGGAGCGCATGGCCTGGGCCGGATCGGTCCCCACCGCATTGATGCCGGAGCGCAGGATCTTCAACGCCTGGGCCAGACGTTCGCTGTCGGGCGTCGCGCGGGCGTCGGAGCGGCGCTTCAGCGAGCCCTGATAGTCGCCGGAGTTGAAGCGGCGCCGGTCGGGACCGACGTAGTTCACCGCCTCGACCCAGTCGCGCTGGCGCAGGGTCACTGCCTCCAGGCGGCGCAGCAGGTCCTTCATGGTGAAGGGCTTGCGCAGGAATTCGTGCACGCCGCCGTCGCGCGCCGACAGGATGCCGGCCGCGGTCGCCTGGCCGGTGACCATGATCACCGGGGCATAGCGGGCCGACAGGTGGCTGCGGCGCAGTTCGCGGGTGAAGGCGATGCCGTCGATGGGCGCCGGGCCCATCTCGACGAAGATGATGTGCGGGTCGTAACTGCCGGCCAGGCGAATGGCCTTTTCGTTGGTCTCCGCGACCCAGATCTGCGAGCGCGCGATATCGCGCATCAGCTCGCCGATCAGGCGCGCGCCGGCCGGTTGCGGATCGACAATCATCACCCGCTGCATCAGCGGCGCCATCCGCTGGATGATCTTGGCGTCGGCGTTGAACAAGAGGGGCGCACTCCGGCTGATGCCGGACGCTAGTCCGCCGCTGGTAAAGATCGCCTTGACGCTAACGACGTTTTTCGCGCCGCGCCTGGCCGAAAAGCCGAGCGCGGCCGTGGACTTAGCGACTTGCGGTTTAGTCCTGGAAAGGATCGCGCATCAGTATTGTGTCGTCCCGCTGCGGGCTGGTGGAGAGGAGCGCCACGGGCGCGCCGATCAGCTCCTCGATGCGCCGCACATATTTCACCGCGCTGGCCGGCAGGTCGCGCCAGGACCGGGCGCCCTGGGTCGTCTCGCTCCAGCCTTCCATCTCCTCATAGACGGGCGTCAGCGCCGCCTGCGCCTTGAGCCCGGCGGGCAGGTAGCTGAACTCCCGATCTCCGAGCTTGTAGCCGGTGCAGATCTTCAGCGTCTCCAGGCCATCGAGCACATCCAGCTTGGTGAGCGCGATGCCGCTGATGCCGTTCAGGGCCACGGACTGGCGGACCAGCGCCGCGTCGAACCAGCCGCAGCGGCGCGAGCGGCCGGTCACCGTGCCGAACTCCTTGCCCACCGTCCCCAGGTGCTGCCCCACCTCGTCGGTGAGTTCGGTGGGGAACGGCCCCTCGCCGACGCGGGTGGTGTAGGCCTTGACGATGCCCAGCACATAGCCCGGCCCCTTGGGTCCGAGCCCCGACCCCGCCGCCGCCTGACCGGCCACGGTGTTGGACGAGGTCACGTAAGGGTAGGTGCCATGATCGACGTCGAGCAGCGCGCCCTGCGCGCCCTCGAACAGCACCCGCTTGCCGGCCTTCACCAGGTCGCCCAGCAAGAGCCACGCGGGCTTGGCGAAGGGCAGGATCAAGGGCGCCATCCGCTCCAGCTCGGCCAGCAGGGCCGCGCCATCGATGTCGGGCAGGCCGAGGCCCCGGCGCAGCGGCCCATGGTGGGCCATCAGCCGGTCGATCTTGGCCTCCAGCGCCTCGCGGTCGGCGAGGTCGGCGACGCGGATCGCGCGGCGGCCCACCTTGTCCTCATAGGCCGGGCCGATGCCGCGGCCGGTGGTGCCGATCTTCTTGGTCGCGGCGGCCTCCCGCGCCTGGTCGAGGTCGCGGTGCAGCGGCAGGATCAGGCAGGCGTTGTCGGCCAGCACCAGGAGGTCCGGCCCGATCGCCACGCCCTGGCCGCCCAGCTTGTCGATCTCTTCCAAGAGGTGCCAGGGATCGACCACCACGCCGTTGCCGATCACCGACAGCTTGCCCTGCACCACGCCGGACGGCAGCAGGCTGAGCTTGTAGACCTGGTTGCCGACCACGAGCGTGTGGCCCGCGTTGTGGCCGCCCTGGAAACGCACCACCACGTCGGCGCGGTTCGACAGCCAGTCGACAAGCTTGCCCTTGCCCTCGTCGCCCCACTGGGCGCCGATCACGGTGACATTGGCCATTTGGATACGATCCCTCTCCCTGCCGGAGAGAACCAGCCGCCCTTCGACAGGGACTCGGCGGATGGCCTGGATCAGTCTGTGGCGCCCCGGATCGGCATTTGGCCGAACCAGGCGCGGCGGGTGTTTAGACCAGCCCGGTCGCCGTCTCAAGCCGCAATCGGCTGCCGGCCTTCCGAGGCTCCGCGAAAGCGGAGGCTCAGTCTTTGAACACCAAGACCACCAAGGACACGAAGACCACGAAGACCACGAAGACGCCGAGCCTGGCGTAGCGCCGCAGCCTCATCGACCCCTTCGTGATCTTCGTGGTCTTCGTGTCCGCTCTTGGCGATCTTTGTGTCCTTGGTGGTCCAAAATGGGGAAGGCGCCGCTCCGCGGCCTTTGAGAGGAGGTTCCGCAACGGCGCGTCTCGCGCTATCAGGCCGCGCATGAACATTCCGCGCTTCCATCTGGCCTTCCCGGTCCGCGATCTCGCCGAGGCCCGCGCCTTCTATGGCGAGCTGCTGGGCTGCCCGGAGGGGCGGTCCAGCGACGAGTGGGTCGACTTCGATTTCCACGGCCACCAGATCGTCGCCCACCTGGCCCCCTCCGAGATTGGCCATAAGGCGACCAACGCCGTCGACGGCCACCAGGTGCCGGTCCGCCACTTCGGCGCGATCCTTGCGCCCGCCCAGTGGGACGCGCTGGCTGAGCGCCTGCAGGCCGCCGGGACGACCTTCGTGATCGAGCCGCACACCCGCTTCAAGGGCGAGGCCGGCGAGCAGTCGACCATGTTCTTCCTCGACCCCTCCGGCAACGCGCTGGAGTTCAAGGCCTTTGCCGACGACGCCATGGTGTTTGCCAAATGAACGCTGTCCTGACCGACCCGACCGTGACCTTCGCCGACATCGAGGCCGCCGCCCACCGCATCAAGGGCGTCGCCGTCGAGACGCCGCTCGTCGAAAGCCCGGCGCTGAACGAGCGCCTGGGCGGCCGCATCCTGATGAAGCTGGAGACCCTGCAGCGGGTCGGCGCCTTCAAGTTCCGCGGCGCCTACAACCGCCTGGTCCAGCTGACCCCGGAGGAGCGCAAGGTCGGCGTGGTCGCCTTCTCCTCCGGCAACCACGCCCAGGGCGTGGCCCTGGCGGCCAAGCTGCTTGGCATGCCGGCGCTGATCGTCATGCCGGCCGATGCGCCGGCCATGAAGGTCGCCAACACCCGCGGCTATGGCGCCGAGATCAAGCTCTACGACCGGCTGACCGAAAGCCGCGAGGGCATCGCCGCCGAGATCGCGGCCAGCCGCGGCGCGGTGATCGTACCCGCCTTCGACGACCCGCATATCATCGCGGGCCAGGGCACGGCGGGCCTGGAGATGGTCGCCCAGGCCAAGGCCGTCGGCGCTCAGTTCGACCTGGTGGTCAGCCCGGCCAGCGGCGGCGGCCTGATCGCCGGCGTCTCGGAGGCCATCAAGACGCTGACGCCGAAGGCTGAGATCTGGGGGGTCGAGCCCACCGGCTTCGACGACATGGCCATGTCGCTGCGGGCCGGCAAGCGGATCGAGATCCATCCCACGACGCGCTCCATCTGCGATGCGCTGGAGAGCCATTGCCCGGGCGTGATCAACTTCCCGATGCTGCAGCGAAACCTCGCCGGCGCGGTCGATGTGACCAACGCCGAGGTCGCGGACGCCATGCGCTACGCCTTCTCCACGCTGAAGCTGGTGGTCGAGCCCGGCGGCGTCGCCGGCCTGACCGCGCTCCTCACGGGCAAGGTCGAGGCCAAGGGCAAGACCGTCGGCGTGGTGCTCAGCGGCGGCAACGTCGATCCCGAGCTGTTCGCCCAGGTCCTGCGCGGCGAGATCTAGAGCCCAAGCCTCGCAAGCCGGCCTTGCCGGGGCCTTCGTCGTCCCGCACCAATTGGGGATGACCGCAGCCCACGGCGTCTCCCCCGGCGACTACAAGGACCTCGTCCTTTTCCTGGCGACGGCGGGGATCGTGGTGCCGCTCGCCACGCGGCTGAAGATCTCGCCGATCCTGGGCTTCCTGGGCGCCGGCGTGGTGCTGGGGCCGGAGGGCCTGGGCGCGTTGGCCGGGCGGGCCCCGTGGGTCGCCGCCTTCACCGTCAGCAGGCCGGCGGAAGTGGCCCAGCTCGCCGAGTTTGGCGTGGTCTTCCTGCTCTTCACCATCGGCCTGGAGCTTTCCTGGGAGCGGCTGCGCGCCATGCGGCGTCTGGTCTTCGGCCTGGGCGCGGCGCAGGTGGCCGTCGGCGCGGCCCTGCTGGCGGCGGGCGGGATCGCCGTCCTGCATCTGACCCCGCTGGTGGCCTCGATCCTGGGCCTGGCCCTGGCGCTCTCCTCGACCGCGGTCGCCGTGCCGGCGCTCGCCGAGAAGAAGCGCCTGCAATCCTCGGCCGGCCGCGCGGTCTTCTCCGTCCTGCTGTTCCAGGACATCGCCGTCGCGCCGCTGCTGGTGGGGCTCAGCGTGATCGGCAGCGGCGCCAACGGCCTGGGTCCGGACGTCCTGTGGGCGCTGGCCCCGCGGGTGGGCGGGCTGCTGGTCCTGGCCGCGGCCGGGCGGCTGTTGCTGCGGCCGATGATGCGCTCGGTGGCCAAGGCCCGCAGCCAGGAGCTGTTCGTGGCCGCGAGCCTGCTGGTGGTGATCGGCGCGGGCCTGGTGGCGGCGGCTGCCGGCCTTTCCATGGGCCTGGGCGCCTTCATCGCCGGCCTGCTGCTGGCCGAAACCGAGTACCGGCACGAGGTCGACGTCACCGTCGAGCCGTTCAAGGGGCTGCTGCTCGGTCTCTTCTTCCTGTCGATGGGCATCGGCCTGGACCTGTCGCTGCTGTTCCGCGAGCCCCTGCTGGTGCTGGGCATCGCGGCGGCCCTCTTGATCCTCAAGACGGGCTCGGTCGCGATCCTGGCGCGGCTCTTCCGCCTCAAGCCGCGCGGCGCCCTGGAGGCCGGCCTGGCGCTGGCGGCCGGCGGCGAGTTCGCCTTCATCGTGGTCAACCAGGCGATCGGCGCGCACCTGCTGCCCGAGGGCGCCGGGCAGGCCTCGCTGACCGCCGTGACGCTGACCATGTTCGCCATTCCGGCGCTGACGGCGCTGGGCGCGCGCGTCGGCCAGAGCCCGAGCGCCGCCGCGGCCCCCGAGCATCCGCAGCCCTCGCTGCCGCGCGGCTCCGACACCCGGGTGCTGATCGTCGGCTTCGGCCGGGTCGGGCGGCTGGTGGGCGAGATGCTGACCCATCACGCGGTCGCCTGGACCGCCATCGAGCGCGACACCCGCCTGGTCGACGCCGCGCGCCGCGAGGACATGACCATCTATTTCGGCGACGCCTCGCGACCGGAACTCCTGCGGCGCTGCGGCCTCGACACCGCGCCCGCCCTGGTGGTGACCATGGACAGCCCCGACGGCGCGGAGGCGGTGGTGGCCCAAGCCCGCGAGCTGCGCCCCGACCTGATGATCGTCGCCCGCGCCCGCGACGCCCGCCACGCGGGCCGGCTCTATGCGCTGGGCGTCACCGACGCGGTGCCGGAGACCATCGAGGCCAGCCTGCAGCTGTCCGAGAGCCTGCTCGTCGACCTGGGCGTGCCCATGGGCCTCGTCATCGCCTCGATCCATGAGAAGCGCGACGAATACCGCAAGGCGCTCAATCAGCCGCTGGCGCTCGGCGCGCGGGTTCGCCGCGCCCGCGACGGCCGCGGACCGCCGAACTAGAGGCGGTCGACCGGCGCCGGCTCCAGCGGCGGATGGCGCGGCGTGATCAGCTTGGCCAGCTTGGGCCGCAGCCAATGCTCGAAGTCGTCGACGAACTCGTAGACCACCGGCACCAGCACCAGCGACAGCACGGTCGAGGTCATGAGGCCGCCGATCACGGCGACCGCCATGGGCTGGCGGAACTCCGCGCCCTTCTCCAGCGCCAGCGCCGTCGGCAGCATGCCGGCCATCATGGCGAAGGTGGTCATGACGATCGGCCGGGCGCGTTCGCGGCAGGCTTCCAGCAGGGCCTCGCGCTGGGTCATGCCCTCTCGCTCGCGCTCAATGGCGTATTCGACCAGCAGGATCGAGTTCTTGGCGGCCAGGCCCAGCAGCATCAGGAAGCCGATCAGCGACGGAATCGACAGCGACAGGTTGAAGATCAAGAGGCCCAGGAACGCCCCGCCCACCGCCAACGGCAGGGCCGAGAGGATCACGCCGGGCTTGAAGAAGCTGCGGAACAGCAGCACCAGCACCCCGAAGATCATCGACACGCCGGCGAAGATCGCCAGGCCGAACGAACCCATCAGCTCCTTGAACGCCTGCTGCTGGCCGATGTCGGCCGGGCCGACGCCGGGCGGCAGGTGTTTCATGATCGGCAGCTTGTTGGTCGCGCCGGCCGCCTGGCCCAACTGCGCGCCGTTCAGCTCGGCGACGATGGTGATCTGCCGCTTGCGGTTCAGCCGGTTGATGGTGGTCGGGCCGGCCTGGAAGTCGATGTCGGCGACAGCGCCCAAGGTGGTCACCCCGCCATTGCCGGTCGGCACGCGGATCGCCTTCAGCTGGGCGATATTGGCGCGGGCGTCGGCCGGCAGGCGCACCCGGATCGGGATCCGCCGTTCGCCCTCGTCGAGCTTGGCCACATTGGCGTCGATGTCGCCCACGGTCGCCACGCGGGCGATGGTGGCGATGGTCTCCGCCGAGACCCCCAGCCGCGCCGCCTCGTCGAGGCGTGGGCGGATGATGACCTCAGGCCCGATCGGGGGGCTGGAGGGGTGCACGTCGGCCAGGATCGGCAGGGTGCGCATCTCGCGCTCCAGCTCGAGCGCGGCCGCGTTCAGCGCGACGGGATCGTCGCTGGCCAGGATCTGCTGGTAGCCATCGGTGCCCTGGAAGTCGAGGAAGCCGACCCGGGCGTCGGGGATGTTGTGCAGGTCGTTGCGCAGGCGCTTCTTGAACTCGTCGTCCGAGGCCTTGCGATTGGGGTCGAGATTGACCGTGATGGTGCCGTCCTGCAGGGACGAACCGCCGCCGCCGCCAAAGCCGCCTGGACCGCCGGTCGCCGCGGTGGAGCCGACCTGGGCGAAGATGCCGGTGACTTCCGGCTGCTTCTTCATCAGCGCGGTGACCCGGTCGACGACGTCGGACATGGCCTCGGCCGTGGCGCCGGGCGGCCCCTGGATCCGCACATAGACATAGTCGGGGTTGCCCGCCGGCTGGAAGCCGGTCGGCAGCAGCGGCACGAGCGCGATGGAGGCGAAGAACACCACGCCGCCGAAGATCGAGGCGACGATCCGGTGGTCCAGCGCCCATTCCAGGACGTTGCGGTAGAGGCCCTTGAAGGGCTTGCGCGGATGCGGGTTGCTGCTCGGCTTCAGGAGATAAGCGGCCATCAGCGGCGTGACCAGGCGCGCCACCAGCAGCGAGAACAGCACCGCCACCGAGACGGTCAGGCCGAACTCCCGGAAGAACTGCCCGGCCTGGCCTTTCATGAAGCTGACCGGGGTGAACACCACGACGATGGCCATGGTGGTGGCCACCACCGCCAGGCCGATGGCGTCGGCGCCTTCCATGGCCGCCTGATAGGGGCGGATGCCGGTCGCCACCCGCTTTTCGATGTTCTCGATCTCGACGATGGCGTCGTCGACCAGGATGCCGATGACCAGCGTCAGCGCCAGCAGGGTCACCAGGTTCAGCGAGAAGCCGAACAGGTGCATCACGAAGAAGGTCGGGATCAGCGAGATCGGCATCGCGAACGCGGTGATCATCGTCGAGCGCCAGTCGCGCAGGAATACGAACACCACGAGCGCGGCCAGCATCATGCCCTCCAAGAGCACGTGCTGGGTGGCGTGGAAGCTCGCCCGGGTCTCGTCCACCGAGGAGAAGATCTTGGTGAACTTCACGCCCGGATGGGTCTTCTCCAGCTGGGCCAGGCCCTTTAGCACCGCGTCGTCCACGTCGACGTCGCTGGAGTCCTTGGTCTTCTGAACCTGGAAACCGACCACGGGCCGGCCGTTCAGCCGCGCGAAGCCGCGCACTTCGGAGGCGCCGTCGCCCACGTCGGCGACGTCGGTCAGCTTCACGAACTGGCCGCCGCCGGTGGGGATGTTCATGTCGCGCAGGGCCGCCAGGGTCTTCACCGAACCCAGCACGCGCAGGGTCTGCTCACGACCGCCCACCGCGACCCGGCCGCCGGCGGCGTCGAGGTCGAAGCTGCGGAGCGCGCTGGAGACTTCCGACGCGCTCAGCTTGCGGGCCGCCAGCTTCGCCGGATCGACGACGATGTTGATCTCGCGGTTGACCCCGCCGACCCGGTTGATCTGGGCGACGCCCGGCTGGGCCTGCAGCGCGCGCGCCACGGTGTCGTCAACGAACCAGGAGAGATCGGCGTCCGACATGCCGGCCGACGCCACCGCATAGGTCAGGATCGGGGACGAGGAGATCTCCACCCGCTGCACGGTCGGCGGATCGATCTCGCGCGGCAGGATGGCGCGGGTCTGGTCGACCCGCTGGCGGACATCGTCCACCTTCTTCTGCAGGTCCTCGCCGATCTCGAACTCCAGCGCGGTGGTCGAGGCGCCGAGGCTCACACTGGAGGTGATGTTCCGCACGCCTTCGAGGCCGGAGAGCGCGTCCTCCACGGGCCGGGTGATCTGGGTTTCGATCTGGCCGGGCGCGGCGCCGCTCTGGGTGACGGTGACCGTCACCACCGGGAATTCGACGTTGGGGAACTGCTTAATCGGCAGGCCGCCATAGGCGATGATGCCGGCCAGCACGAGGGCGATGAACAGCACCACCACCGGCACGGGATTGCGGATCGCCCAGGCCGAGATCGGGAACCCGCCGCCGCGATGTTCGGTGGAACTCATTTGCGTGAGCTTTGCGGCTTGGCGGCGGGCGCGGGCGAAGCCGCCGCGCCGGTCGGGACCGGAACGTCCTGCGGCCGGATCATGTCGCCGTCGAGCAGGAAGGCGGCCGCGTTCAGCACGATACGGCTTCCGGCGGGCGGCCCCTTGATCAGCTGCACCAGGCCGCCGCCGCGCTGACCGGTCTGCACCGGCGCCTTCTTCACGCGGTTGTCGGACCCCACGACCATGACGCTGGCGCCATCGGCGTCGTAGCGGATGGCGGTTTCCGGAGCGGCCAACACCCGGCTCGAGGCCTCGCCGAACACCGCCTGGCCAAAGCCGCCGGCGCGGATGTCGGCGCGGACCGGCAGGTGCACGCGCACGGCGCCGAGCTTGCTCTGCGCGTCGATCTGCGGGCTCACCAGACGCACCACGCCCGGCACGACGTCGCCGCCCGGCAGGGTCACCTGGGCGTGCTGGCCGGGACGGATGGAGGCCAGGTCGTCCTCGGAGACCTGGGCGGAGAGCTCGACCTGGCTGTCGCGGGCGATGCGGAACCAGGGGGTGGCGCCGCCGGCGGTCGACATGTCGCCGGGCCGCACGGTGCGCTCCAGGATCAGGCCGGCGACCGGGGCGGTCACCGACAGCTTGCTGATCCGGGTCCGGATGTCCTTCAACGCCGCGGCCTGGGCGTTGGCGGTGGCCTGGGCGGCGCGCGCCTGGAAGCGGCGCTGGTCGATGGCCTCCTGGCTAAGCACGCCGGCGTTGTCGAGATCCTTGACCCGGTTGGCCTGGTCGGCGGCCTGCTGCGCCTGCACCTGCGCCTGGGCGGCGACCGCCTCGGCCTGGGCGAGCTGGGCCTGCACCAGGGCCGGGTCCAGGTCCACCAGGGTCTGGCCCTTCTTCACATAGTCCCCGACGTCGACCAGCACGCGCGAGACCCGGTAGCCGCTGACTTCCGGATAGACCGCGGCCTCCTCGCGCGACACCAGGTCGCCCGAGGCGGTAAGCGCGCCGGCGATCAGCTGCGGCTGCAGGACGACGACGCGCATGGCGCGCGCGTTCTGCGCCTCGGTGACCTTGACGACCGGCTTGTGGCACGCGGAGAGCGCCAGGGCCGCCAGCAGCGGCAGGAAAGGAAGAAGTCGTTTCATGCGGGTCTCAACGGGCCTGCTTGTCGGTGGGGAAATGCTCGGCGGGCCAGCCGCCGCCGAGCGCCTTGTAGACCTGGATCGTGCGCCGGGCGGCCTGCACCTTGGCGGCGGTCAGCTGCGAGCGGGTCGCGCGCCACGACTGTTCGGCGCTGAGCGCGGTCTGCAGGTCGGTGAGCCCGCGGTCGTAGCCAAGCTTGGCGGCGTTGTAGCCGCGCGCGGCGCGGGCCTCGCCGTCGGTCAGCAACACCACTCGCCGGCGGTCGGCGTCGAGGTTGACGAGCGCGCCCTCGCTGTCAGCGAACGCCGTCTGCACGGCCTTTTCGTAGGCGATCACCGCCTGCTCGCTGCGCGCGTCCTGCGCCTTCAGTTCGGAGAGCAGGCGGGGAATCGAGAACAGCGGCTGGGTGAAGGCCCCGCCGTTGATCACCGACTGCGCGGTGACCGAGAAGCCCGGCTGCGACGACTTCTGCCAGGTGAGCCCCGGCGTCCAGTCGAGCGTCGGCAGGAAGGAGAGCACGTCCAGCTGCGAACGCCCGGTGGCCGCGGCGACCCGGGCGCTGGCCTCGCGGACGTCGGGGCGGCGTTTCAAAAGCTCGCTCGGCAGCATGTCGGGGACCGGCGGCAGATCGCCGACGCTGGCCTCGACAGCGATGTTGGCGGTCGGCTCGACGATGCGGCCGGCCAGGATCAGGAGCGTGCGGCGCTCGACCTGCAGCTGGGCGGCCAGGCCCTCGGCCTGGGCCTTGGCCTGCGCCAGGTCGCCGGCGACCCGGTCGGCGTCGGAGGTGGGCGCAATGCCCACTTGGGCGCGCTTGGTGGCGCTGTCGTAGAGCTCCTGCTCGATGCGCTGGCTCTCTTGCGCGTCGGCAAGCTGGATGGCGAGACCACGGGCCTGGAAATAGGCGTCGGCGACGTTGGCGGCGAGGCTCGCGCGCGCGCCCTCATAGTCGAAGCGGGCTGCCGCGAGGTCGCCGTTCGCCGCCTTCGAGGTCGCGAAGAACCGGCCGAACAGGTCCACCTCCCAGCTGGCGTTCAGGTTCACGCCCGAAGCGTCCGAGACGCCGCTGGAGGAGAAGCCCGGGATGTTGAAAACCGTGCCGGCCAGCTGATGGGTGTCGGTGCGGCGCTGGCTGCCCTGCACGTCGCCCTGCGGCAGGTAGTGGGTCAGGGATTCGACACGGTTGGCGCGCGCCTCGGCGAGGCGGGCCGCGGCCGTCTTGGCGTCCGGGTTGCGGGCCAGCGCCTGATCGACCAGGCCGGTGAGCTCGGGGTCCCTGAACGCCCGCCACCAGCGGTCGAGGTCGATCGCGCCGGCCGGCGCGCGGTCGGCGGCCCCGGTCGCGCCCTCAAAGGCGGCGGGCAGCCCCGTCTCCGGCGCGCGCACATGGGCGCAGGCGCCCAAGGTCACGAGGCAGGCCAGCAGGACAGCGGAAACGGCGGGACGCATGGGTGCTTTTGGGGAGGCTTTTCGAACTTGGGAGCCGGCGCAGGGGGACAGTTCGCCCCTAGTCGCCGCCGGGATGATCATTGGATGCAAAGGCGACGGACGCACGTCTAGCGACATGAACACACAAGCCCAGTGATGAAGACGCTCCACCCCCACTCCCAAAGGAAATGGGCGTCGCACACACGGCGGACCTCTTTGCCGGGCCCCCTCGCGAGCCCTCCTCTGAGCTAAACTCCGTATGTTGTAAAGTGTTATTTGCCGTGTAGTTTAGCCACATGGCGGCGGAGTTCTCAGGCGGCGGCGATCCGGGGCGAAGCATCGCCTTGCTGTGGGGCCTGGCCGGAACCGGACGGCGGGGGCCCAAGCCGCGCCACTCCGTGGAGGACGTGGTGCAGGCGGCCATCGTGCTCGCCGACGCCGAGGGCTTGGCGGCGCTATCCATGCGCGGCGTCGCCGAGTCGCTCGGGCTCTCGCCCATGTCGCTCTACACCTATGTGCCGTCCAAGGCCGAGCTGGTGGACCTGATGCTCGACCGGGTGGCCGGCGAGCAGCAGACGCCCGACTTGCCCGTCGAGGGCTGGCGCGCCAAGCTGGAGCAGATCGCGCGGCAGGGCTGGACACGGGCGCAGCGCCACCCCTGGGTCCTGCAGGTCGGCACCCACCGCCCGCCGCTCGGCCCCAATATCCTCAGCCGCGTCGAGGCGACGCTGCGCGCCATCGACGGCCTGGGCCTCTCCGAAACGGAGATGGACCAGCTGACCTCGCTGGTCAGCGACTATGTGCGAGGCGCCGTGCGTTCCGCGCTGGACGCGCGCGAGATCGAGCAGGCCACCGGCATGACCGACGAGCAGTGGTGGGCGATGAACACGCCGCTGCTGGAGGGCCTGGTCGACCCGGCGCGCTATCCCACCACGGTGAAGATCGGCGAGGCCTACAAGTCCGGCCGCATGGCCCCGCCGGACCACGAACGCAACTTCGAGTTCGGCCTGCAACGGGTCCTCGACGGCGTCGAAGCCTTCATCGCGTTGCGCCCTTCCGCGGGGCAAACCCCGGCCTAGCCGTTTCGCCGCGAGGTCATTAGGGTCGCGGCCAACCCGTTCTCCCTGTTCGAGTGATCGATGAAACCGTTTCTCCTGGGCGCGTCCGCGCTCTGCGTCCTGTCCGCACCCGCCTTCGCCGCCGACTTCAAGTTCGACCCCAAGCTGCTCTCCGAGCACATCAGGGTGCTGTCCTCCGACGCCTTCGAGGGCCGCGGGCCCGCGACGCCCGGCGAGACCAAGACCGTCGCCTACATCGAAAAGGAATTCAAAGCCGTCGGCCTGCAGCCCGGCGGCGACAAGACCAAGTCCGGCCGCGCCTGGACCCAGAACGTGCCGCTGGCGGAGTTCAACATCGAGGGGCCCGTGGCCTTCAGCGTCACCGCCGGCGGCAAGACGCAGAGCTGGAAACAGGGCGAGGAGATCGCCATCCGCGCGCCGCAGACCGGCGTCAACCACATCGACCTGAAGAACGTGCCGGTGGTCTTCGTGGGCTATGGCGTGAAGGCGCCGGAGCGCAATTGGGACGACTTCAAGGGCGTCGACCTGCACGGCAAGATCGCACTCGTCCTGGTCAACGACCCCGACTACGAGACCGCGCCTGAATGCAAGACGCCGTGCGATTTCGGCGGCAAGGCCATGACCTACTACGGCCGCTGGACCTACAAGTACGAGGAGGCCGCGCGCCAGGGCGCGGTGGGCTTCATCGTGATCCACGAAACCGGCCCGGCCAGCTACGGCTGGAACACGGTCAAGAACTCCAACACCAACGCGGTCTTCGACATCATCCGCAAGGACCCGTCCAAGGTCCACGCGCCCATCGAGGCCTGGATCCAGCGCGACCAGACCGTCGCCCTCTTCAAGTCCGCGGGCCTGGATTTCGAGGCGCTGAAGAAGCAGGCCCAGACCCGCGCGTTCAAGCCGGTGACCCTGTCCGGCGTGACCTTCTCCACGGCCTTCAAGGTCGAGGCCAAGCACGTGATCTCGCACAATGTCGTGGGCGTGCTGCCAGGGACCAAACACCCCAATGAGCGGATCATCTACACCGCCCACTGGGACCACCTGGGCGTCGGCCTGCCGGACGCCCGGGGCGACCGGATCTACAACGGCGCCGTCGACAACGCGTCCGGGGTCTCCGGCCTGATCGAGCTTGGCCGCGCTTTCGCCCACAGCCCGCGCACCGAGCGCACCGTGCAGTTCATGGCGGTGACCGCCGAGGAAAAAGGCCTGCTGGGCAGCGAATACTACGCCACCAACCCGCTCTATCCGCTGGCCGCCACGGTCGCCAACCTCAACACCGACGGCGCGGCGGTGAACGGCCCGGCCAAGGACATCTCGACCTCCGGCGACGCCGGCCTCACCCTGCAGGACGACTTGATCAAGGTCGGCAAGGAACACGGCCGCTACTTCACGCCGGACGCGCGGCCGGAAGCCGGCGGCTTCTTCCGCTCCGACCACTTCTCCTTCGCCAAGCAGGGGGTGCCGGCGCTCAGTTTCCACTCCGGCCAGGACCTGGTGAAGGGCGGCGTCGCGGCCGGCAAGGCGGCCGCCGAGGCCTACACCCGCGACCGCTACCATCAGCCCGCCGACGAGTTCGACCCGAACTGGGACCTGTCGGGCATGGCCCAGGACCTGTCGATCCTCTGGGACCTGGGGACCAGGCTGGCCAATTCCCGCGAGTGGCCGGAATGGAAACCGGGCTCCGAGTTCAAGGCGGCGCGGGACAAGACCCAGAGCCTGAGGAAATAGCCATGGCGGCAGGAACCATTCGCGCCGGCATCGGCGGCTGGACCTTCGAGCCCTGGCGCGGCGTCTTCTATCCGGAAGGGCTGCGCCAGGCCGACGAGCTCGCCTATGCGGCCAGCAAGCTCACCGCCATCGAGATCAACGGCACCTACTATTCCAGCTTCAAGCCGGACAGCTGGGCCAAGTGGCGAGCGTCGACCCCGGAGGGGTTCAAGTTCGCGGTGAAGGCGTCCAGGTTTTCGACGAACCGCAAGGTGCTGGCCGACGGCGGCGAGAGCGTGCAGCGGTTCCTGAACCAGGGCCTGTCAGAGCTCGGCGATCGCCTGGGGCCGATTCTCTGGCAGTTCGCCAACACCAAGAAGTTCGACGCCACCGACTTCGAGGGCTTCCTGAAGCTGTTGCCAGACAAGCAGGACGGCCTGCCGCTGACCCACGTTCTGGAGGTCCGCCACCCGAGCTTCATCGACCCGGCCTTCATCGCGCTCGCCCGCAAATATGCCGCGACCGTCTGCCTGGCCGACCACAACACCTACCCGATGATCCCCGACGTCACCGGCGAGGTGGTCTACGCCCGCCTGCAGACCGGCAGCGACGACGAGCCCACCGCCTACAGGCCCGCCGACCTCGACGCCTGGGTCGACCGCCTGAAGGCCTACGCCCAGGGCTCCGCGCCCGCCGACCTGCCCATGGCCGACGCGGCCAGCCCAGCGCCGGTGAAGCCCCGCGACGTCTATGCCTTCGTGATTCACGAGGGCAAGGTCCGCGCGCCCGCCGCCGCCATGGCGATCATCGAGAAGGTCACGGCGGCTTGACCGCCCCGGCGTCAGGGCGCTTGGCTGGCTGAAAAGAAGCCTTTCAAGCCCCTTCCGGAGGACGCCCGATGACCGACCTGACCCCAGACGACCTGATGTTCCGTCCCGGCCTGATGAAGGGCCAGCGGATCCTGATCACCGGCGGCGGCACGGGTCTGGGCAAGGTGATGGCCGAGGCCTGCCTGATCCTGGGCGCCGAGGTCTATATCTGCGGCCGCCGCGGCGGCGTGGTCGAGGCCACGGCCAAGGAGCTGACCGACGCGCACGGCGGCAAATGCACGGGCCTCGCCTGCGACATCCGGGTGCCGGAAGCCATCGCCGAAATGATCGAGACGGTCTGGGCCGACGGCCCGCTGACCGGCCTCGTCAACAACGCCGCCGGCAACTTCATCAGCCGCACCGAGGACCTGTCGGCGCGCGGCTTCGACGCCATCTCCAACATCGTCTTCCGCGGCTCCTTCTTCGTGACGCTCGAGTGCGGCAAGCGCTGGCTGGCGGAAGGCAAGCACGCCTCGGTGGTCTCGATCCTGACCACCTGGGTGTGGAACGGCGGGCCGTTCACCGTGCCCTCGGCCATGTCCAAGGCCGGCCTGAACGTCATGACCCAGTCGCTCGCCGTCGAGTGGGGCAACCGCGGCATCCGCTTCAACGCCATCGCGCCCGGCCCCTTCCCGACCGAAGGCGCCTGGGCGCGCCTGAACCCCGGCGCCGGCACGGACTCGGCGCCCGCCGACCCGACCATCCCGCTGAACCGCAACGGCGAGATGCGGGAGCTCGCGAACCTGGCGGTCTACCTGCTCGATCCGGGCTCGGGCTATGTGAACGGCCAGACCATCGCCATCGACGGCGGCTCGCACCTGAAGAGCGGCGGTGGGTTCGGGCGCCTGGCGGAGTGGGGCGACGCCGAATGGGAGGCGGCCCGCAACTCGATCCGCTCGGCCAACGAGAAGGACCGGGCGCAACGGACGGTGTGACCTGGCCCGGCGTTTGCTTTCCCCACGTTTGCTTTCCCCACGTTTGCTTTCCCCACGTTTGCTTTCCTCAGGGACAGCCCTAGAGTGACACCCGTCACTTTTGAGTCTCCGTCCCGAAAGTAAGCATGTCCCAAGTCGCCTATCTCAATCCCGGCAAACGCGAGCAGACCAAGGTCGCCAACCGCCAGGCGATCCTCGACGCGGCGCGGGAAGTGTTCGGCGAGCTGGGCTACGAGACCGCGACCGTGCGCGACATCATCCGGCGCACCGGCCTCGCGGCCGGCACCTTCTACAACTACTACCGCTCCAAGGAGGAGGTGTTCGCCGCCCTGGCCGACGACGGCGCGCGGCGCTTTGCCCCCATACTCAAGAGCCTGCGCGGCAAGGGCTATTCCTTCGAGGAGTTCGTCCACAAGGCGATCAGTTCCTACTTCGGCTTCATCGCCGACGAGCACGCCAACTGGGCTGCGCGCCGCCCGGCCGGCGAGCCGCACCTGCACATCCAGGGCGAGACGCCGGAGATGGCCGCGGTCTTCGCCGAGATCCGCGACGCCATGGCCGAGGACATCGCCGAACGCCGCGGCCCCTTCGCCGACCCCGACTACATGGCCGCCGCCTGCATCGCCATCGCCCGCGAGGTCGGCGACAAGATGCTGGAGCGCCGCCCGGTCGACACCGCCGGCGCCACCGAGTTCGCCGTCAGCATGATCCTGGGCGGCCTCAAGGGACTGCCCAAGGCGCCCGCCTGATGCCAAGTCCGGGGACCCAGCGCACCATCGTCCGCACGCTGCTCAGCCTGCCCATCCCCATGCTGCGGCTGATGGCCGGCGGCGGGGTGGTCTACCAGGGCGGCCGAACCCTCGACCCGCGCCTGCAGTACCTGGCCGCCCAGGCCCGCGGAACGCCGGCCATGACCGGCTTTTCGCCGCAGGAGGCCAGGGTCGGCAGCGCCATGTCCCTGGCGGTGATGACCGGCGACATCGAGCCCGGCGTGCGTGTCGAGAGCCTCGACATCCCCGGCCCAGCCGGAACCATTCCGGCCCGGCTCTACCGGCCGGAGGCGCAGGATTCCAAGGCCCCCGTGATGGTCTTCGGCCACTTCGGCGGCGGCGTGATCGGCGACCTGGAGACCTGCCACGTCTTCTGCTCGATCCTCGCCAAGACCGCGCGCGGCCCGGTGCTCTCCGTGGACTATCGCCTGGCCCCGGAACACCGCTTCCCGGCGGGCCTGGAGGACATGCTGGCCGCCTACCGCTGGGGCCGCGACAACGCCGAGCGCTTCGGCGCGCCGGCGGCCCAGGCCGCGGTCGGCGGCGACTCCATGGGCGGCAACTTCGCCGCGGTGGTCTGCCAGGAGCTGAAGAAGGCCGGCGAGCCGCAGCCGACCCTGCAGCTCCTGATCTATCCCTGGGTCGACGTGGCCTGCGAGAGCGCGTCGATGACCACCTATGGCGACGCCTTCCCCCTGACCCGCGCCACGCTGGACTGGTTCGCCGGCCACTACATGGGCCCCGGCGACAGCCCCGCAGACACCCGCCTGTCGCCGCTGCGCGCCACCGACGTCTCGGGCCTGGCCCCCGCGATCGTCGTCACCGCCGGCTTCGACCCCCTGCTCGACCAGGGCGAGGCCTATGCCCGGCGGCTGAAGGAGGCGGGCGTGCCGGTGATCTACCGCTGCTACGACAGCCTGGCCCACGCGTTCACCGCCTTCACCGGCGCCGTGCCCTGCGCCGACGTCGCCTGCCGCGAGGTCGCCGGGCTCGTGCGCGAAGGTTTCGAAGGCCGCATCGCCTGATGCGCGCTCTGGTGGTCGAGCGTCTGGCGCCCGACTACGCCGGCTGTGTGGTGAAGGATATCCCGACGCCTAAGCCCGGTCCGGGCGAGGTTCTGGTCCGGGTGCGCGCCGCGGCGGTCAACTTCCCCGACCTGATGCAGACCCGCGGCGAGCACCAGCACAAGCCGCCGGTCCCCTTCGTCCCGGGCATGGAGCTGGCCGGCGAGATCGAGGCCGTGGGCGAAGGCGTCACCGACTTCCGGCCAGGCGACGCGGTCTGCGGCGGCGGGCGTGGCGGCATGGCGGAGTTCGCCGTCCTCCCGGCCGCCGGTCTGCGCCGCAAGCCGGAGCGCCTAAGCTTCAGCCAAGCCGCCGGCTATGCGGTGGCCTACCTCACCGCCTACGTCGCCTTCGAGCGCTGCGCGCGGCTGCAGGCCGGCGAATGGGTGCTGGTGCACGGCGCGGCGGGCGGCGTGGGCCTGGCCGCCGTGGACCTCGCCCAGCTGATGGGCGCGAAGGTGATCGCCGCCTCGGCCTCCGACCACAAGCTGGAGGTCATCGCCCGCGAATACGCCCCCGACGCCACGGTGAACGTCACCCAGGGCTTCCGCGAGCGGGTCAAGGACCTCACCGGCGGCAAGGGCGCCGACGTGATCTACGACCCCGTGGGCGGCGACGTCTTCGACGAGAGCCTGCGCTGCATCGCCTTTGGCGGCCGCATCCTCTCCATCGGCTTCACCTCGGGGCGCCTGCCGGTGCTGCCGGTCAACATCGCGCTGATCAAGGGCTTCAGCGTCATCGGCGTCCGCGCCGGCGAATACGGCCGCCAGTTCCCCGCCAAGGGCCGCGAAAACCACGAGGCCATCTGGAAACTCGCCGACGAGGGCAAGGTCCGCCCCCGCGTCGACGCCGAATATCCGCTGAGCGGTTGGCGCGAAGCCTTCGACTCGCTCGCCGACCGCAAGGTGATCGGCAAGACGGTCGTGCGGCCGGATTTATAGCCGTCTTACTCGGGCGTTCTTCCACAAAGGCGAGAAGGACGACGATCGGCGGACCCCAGCTTAGATTTCATGGCGGCGAGCATGCCTTGGGGCCTGGGCAACTCAAGGACGCGCCAATGCGCGCCGCCGCGCGGGCGGCCAAGGGCCGCTCCTTGACTTGCCCAGGCCCCAAGGCTCCCATCATCCGTGAAATCTAAGGACGGGAGGCATGTTGAAAGATGCTCCCCTCACACTCATCGCTGTCATCCCGGAAAGCCGCGAAGCGGGTTGTCCGGGACCCATAGACACGACGCTCTCCGGCGAACCACTATCTCTCGGCGCTTATGGGTCCCAGTCTCCGCGTGCCGCGAAACCGGGATGACATGGGGTTGTGGTTGACACCGCCCCTCGCTTCCCCTATCCACCGCCGCTCGATTTTCGACCCCGGAGCTAACCCGTGAAGCGGACTTTCCAACCGTCGCGTCTCGTTCGCGCCCGCCGCCACGGCTTCCGCCTGCGCATGTCCACGAAGAATGGGCAGAAGGTGCTGGCCCGCCGCCGCGCCAAGGGCCGCAAGCGCCTCAGCGCCTAAGCCACGCGCTTAAGCTATGGTGTCGGCGTGTCCGACGCCGCCCCAGAAGCAAAACTGAAAATCGAACGCCTCAAGAAGCGCCCGGATTTCCTGGCCTGCGCTCAAAGCCCCTATTGCGCGCGCGGCGCCGTGCTGATCCAGGCCCGGCTGCGGGACGCCGAGCCCGTGGTCCGCGCCGGCTTCACCGCCACCAAGCGCATCGGCGGAGCCGTCGAGCGCAACCGCGCCAAGCGCCGCCTGCGCGAGGCCGCCCGCCTCTTGCTTCCTGAGTTGGCGTCCCCAGGTTTCGACTATGTGTTCGTGGCCCGCGGCGGCGTGACGACCCGCCCTTGGCCGCGTTTGCTTGACGATGTGAAAAGCGCGCTGATAAGGCTCGCCGCCGACCGCGACCGCCCTGCGACGTAAGGGCTTTTACCTCCACCGGACCGCGCCCTTCCATGCAAGACGATTCCAACCGCAACACGATCATCTTCCTCGTGTGCGCGATCGCGTTGTTCATCGTCTATCAGGTGTTCGTGCTCGATCCGGCGCAGAAGAAGCGCGCCGCCGAGCTGAAGGCGCATCCCCCGGCCGCCGCCGCGCTCGCCGCCGCCCCAGGCGCGCCGGGCCTCAACGCCCCGCCCGCGGTGACCCGCGCCGCGGCGCTGGCCGCCAGCCCGCGCGTGCCGGTGGCGACGCCGGCGCTGAAGGGGTCGATCTCGCTGCGCGGCGCGCGCCTGGACGACCTCTTCCTCACCCAGTACGCCCAGACCACCGCCAAGGGCTCCCCGCCCGTGGAGATGCTGCGCCCCGAGGGGACGCCCTATCCCTGGTTCGTGGACTTCGGCTGGGTCGGCCAGAACGTCCAGGGCCTGCCGGGCGCCACCACCGTCTGGACGCTGGCCCAGGGCGCGACGCTCGCGCCCGGCGCGCCGGTCGTGCTCACCTACGCCAACGGCCAGGGCCTGACCTTCACGCGCAGGATCGAGGTCGACGCCCACTACATGTTCACGCTGACCGACACGGTGGCGAACACCGGCGCCGCACCGGTGACCATCGCGCCCTACGGCTCGGTGCAGCGCCAGGGCCTGCCGCCCGACGCCATCAAATCCGCGGTCGTCCACGCAGGCGCCATCGGCTACCTCGACGGCAAGGAGCGGGCCTTCACCTACAAGGACCTGACCAAGAACAACGGCCAGGCGCAGGAATTCAATTCCTCCGCCGCCTGGACCGGCATCACCGACATATATTGGCTGGCCGCCCTGATCCCCAGCTCCCACGAGCAGGTCCACGCCGTCTACCGCGACGCCAAGGCCGGCGGTGTCGACGTCTACGAAGCCAATTACACGGGCGCCGCGCGCACGGTCGCGCCGGGGACCCAGGTCACCGCCACCCAGCACCTCTTCGCCGGCGCCAAGACGGTGCCGCTGCTGAAGGACTACGAGGACAGGCTGGGCATCGCCCACTTCGACAACGCCATCGACTGGGGCCGTTTCTTCTTCCCGATCACGCGGCCGATGTTCTGGTTCCTTGACCAGATCTATCAACGGGTCGGCACCTTCGGCGTCGCCATCCTGACGCTCACCGTCATCGTGCGCCTGCTGTTTTTCCCGATCGCCAACAAGCAGTACGAGTCGATGACCAAGATGAAGAAGGTCCAGCCGATGATGGAGGACCTTCGCAAGCGCTATAAGGACGACCCTGCGAAACAGCAGCAGGAGATCATGGCGCTCTATCAGCGGGAGAAGGTCAATCCGCTGGCCGGCTGCCTGCCGATTCTGCTGCAGCTGCCGGTATTCTATTCGCTCTATAAGGTGCTCAACATCTCCATCGAGATGCGCCACGCGCCGTTCCTGAACTACGCCGACCTCTCCGCCCGCGACCCGACCACCATCTGGAACCTGTTCGGCCTGATCCCGTGGAATCCGGCCCATCTGCCGTTGCTCGGCGGGATCCTCGACACCACCCTGCACCTGGGCATCCTGCCGCTCTGCTACGGCTTCACCATGTGGCTCTCGACCTCCATGAGCCCGCAGACCGGCATCGACCCGGCGCAGCAGCGGATGTTCCAGCTGATGCCGCTGATCTTCATGTTCATCATGGCGCCCTTCGCCGTGGGCCTGCTGATCTACTGGACCTGGTCCAACGTGCTCACCACCATCCAGCAGTACGTGATGATGCGCCGCTTCAAGGTGGACAACCCCATCGACCGGATCATCGGCCGGCTGACCGGCAAGACCACCGCCGCTTAGATGAGCGAGAACTTCACCTCAGACGAGCTGGAGGCCGCCCGCGTCCTCTTCGCCCACGAGGTGACCTTCATGATGGGGGCGGTGCAGATCGCCGGCCTGCCGCCCGCCGACCTGCCCGAGGTGGCCTTCGCCGGCCGCTCCAACGTCGGCAAGTCCACGCTGATCAACGCCGTGGCCGGACGCCTGCATCTGGCGCGCGCGTCGAATTCGCCGGGCCGCACCCGCGAGGTGAACTTCTTCATCGCCGACGAGAAGCTGCGCCTGGTCGACCTGCCGGGCTACGGCTTCGCCCGCGCCTCGCGGGGCGACGTGAAGAAGTTCCAGAACCTGGGCCGCGACTATCTGCGCGGCCGCCCGAACCTGAAGCGCGCCTATCTCTTGATCGACAGCCGCCATGGCCTCAAGGACGTGGACAAGGAGGCGCTGGACGCCTTCGACCTGGCCGCGGTCTCCTACCAGATCGTGCTCACCAAGGCCGACAAGCTGAAGGCCGCCGAGGTGGCCGCGGTGGTGGAGCGCACGCTGAAGGCCATCGCCAAACGCCCCGCCGCCTTCCCCCGCGTGCTCGCCACCTCGGCCGAGAAGGGAACCGGCATCCCCGAGCTGCGCGCCGAGATCGTCGCGGCCTGCGCGATCTAGGGCGTCGAACCCGTCGTCCGCCGGACGTCTAAGCTGATAAGCTAGCGCATCGGGAGGACCTCATGGCCCAGAAGATATTCGTCGCGATCCTGGCGGCGGCGGCCCTGGCCGCAGCGTCCGCCGCCGCAGCCGCCCAGCCCTTCTTCCTGTTGATCTACAGCCCTGGCCCCGCCTGGAAGCCGGGCGTGCCGGTGGCCCAGCAGGCCCTGGCGCCGCACGGCAAATACATGCAGAGCCTTGCCGCCGACGGGAGGCTGGTGGCTGGCGGCCCGTTGCTCGACGCCGACGGCGGCATGGCCATCCTGCATGCCGCCGACCTCGCCGCGGCCCGCGCCATCCTGGCCGGCGACCCCGCGGTCCAGGCTGGCGTCATGAAGGCCGAGGTCCATGCCTGGGCCCCGGCCTTCGGCTCCAACGACCCGCTCTTGCCGCCGAAGCCCTAGCCAAGGCCCACTAGCCCTACGCCGCGTCATCGCGCTAGGAAGCGCGCATGCTCACCACCGACACCCGCACCGTCTACGACGCTGACCTGAACATGTTCCGCGACCAGGTGCGGAAGTTCTTCGACAAGGCGCTGATCCCCAACCTCGACCGCTGGGAGGAGGACGGCGTCGTCGACCGCGGCTTCTGGCTGGCGGCCGGCGAGGCGGGCATCCTCTGCCCACAGGTCCCGGAGGCATACGGCGGCCTGGGCGCCGACTACCGCTACAACGCCGTGATCGGCGAGGAGCTGAACTACGCCGGCTCCTCGGCCGGCATCACGCTCCAGTCCGACATCGTCGTCGACTACATCATCAACTACGGCTCGGAAGAGCAGAAGCAGCGCTGGCTGCCCGGCATGGTCTCCGGCGAGGTGATTACCGCCATCGCCATGACCGAGCCCGGCGCCGGCTCCGACCTGCAGGGCGTGCGCACCACCGCCGTGCGCGACGGCAATCACTATGTGGTCTCCGGCTCCAAGACCTACATCACCAACGGCCAGTCGGCGGACCTGATCGTCGTCGTCGCCAAGACCGACCCGACCCAGGGCTCCAAGGGCATCTCGCTGATCCTGGTGGAGGGCGATCGGGCCGGCTTCAAGCGCGGCCGCAACCTCGACAAGATCGGCCAGAACTCCGCCGACACCTCGGAGCTGTTCTTCGAGGACGTGCGCGTGCCGATCACCAACTGCCTGGGCGAAGAGGGCAAGGGCTTCGCCTATCTGATGAACCAGCTGCCGCAGGAGCGCTTGCAGATCGCCATCGCGGGCCAGGCCGGCGCCCAGCGGGCCTTCGACGAGGCGGTGAAGTTCACCAAGGAGCGCAAGGCGTTCAAACAGACCGTCTTCGACTTCCAGAACACCCGCTTCACGCTCGGCGCGCTCAAGGCCAAGCTGCAGGCGGGCTGGGCGCATCTGGACTGGTGCATGGCGCGCCACCTGAAGGGCGAACTCACCGCCGCCGAGGCGTCCGCCGCCAAGCTCTTCCACACCGAGCTGCAATGGGAAGTCTGCGACGCGGCGCTCCAGCTGCACGGCGGCGCCGGCTACATGAACGAGTACCCCATCGCCCGCCTCTGGCGCGACGCCCGGGTGCAGCGCATCTACGGCGGCACCAGCGAGATCATGAAAGAAGTGGTCGCGCGGTCTATCTGAGAGGGGCGATCTAGATCGCCGGGGCCGCCAGCAGCAGCACATAGAGCGGCGCGGAAGCCAGCCAGGAGACGCCCATGGCGATGGCCGCGGGGCGCCACCGCCTCGCCGGCGCCATTTGCCAGGCCACCGCCAGGCCGGCGGCGATGACCACCGTCTGCAGGCCCACCACCGCCACCTGGCTCCAGGCTTGCCAGGGCAAGCCCCCTTCGATCCGGGTCGAGGCGCTCAGGAATTCGGTCAGCTTGTAGCCATAGACATAGGCCGCGTAGAGCGGCGGCGCCGAGAGCGCGAGAAGCAGCGTGAAGCCGCGCGCCCTCACGGGACCCGCTTCACCACCTCGCCGCCCTTCATCACGAACACCGGATGCTCCAGCACCGTCACGTCGGTCAGCGGGTCGCCCGTCACACCGACCAGGTCGCCAAAGTGGCCGGGCGTCGCCTGGCCCACGTCCTTTGACCGGTCGAGCGCCTCGGCGGCGGTCAGCGTCGCGGTGCGGATCGCCTGCAAGGGCGTCGCCCCATAGCGCACCATCACCGCGAACTGGCGGGCGTTGGTCCCGTGCGGATAGACCCCGGCGTCGGTCGAGAAGATCATCTTCACCCCGGCCTTCAGCGCCTTCCTGAAGTTCTCCCGCTGGATGTCGCCGATGTCGCGGTCCTTCTGCAGGTTCTCCTCCAGCACCCCGTTCTTCTTGCCTTCGGCCTGGGTGTAGTCGGTGTTGTAGATGTCCATGCCGAAGTAGCTGCCGTGCGCGATGGCGAGCTTGATGCCCTCGTCGTCCACCAGGCTCGCGTGCTCGATGGTGTCCACGCCGCCCAGGATCGCGGCCTTGATGCCGCTGGCGCCATGGGCATGGGCGGCGACCCTGAGGCCCGTGGCGTGGGCCTCATCGACGATGGCCTTGATCTCGTCGAGGGTCAGCTGCTGGGCGCCGGGCGTATCGCCGTGGCTGAAGACCCCGCCGGTGGCGCAGATCTTGATCACCTGGGCGCCGTATTTGTGCAGTTGGCGGACCATCTTGCGGCCTTCGTCGGGGCTGTCGATCACCGCGTCGCCCTTCTGCTTCATCGACGGCGGGAAGAAGGTCGAGTCACAGTGACCGCCAGTCGAGCCAATGGCGTAGGTGGCGGTGACGATGCGCGGCCCTGGAATGAAGCCCGCATCGATGGCCTGCCGCAGCCCCACGTCCTCATAGTCCTTGGAGCCGACGTTGCGCACAGTGGTGAAGCCCGCCTCCAGCGTCGCCTTGGCGTGCGTCGTGCCCAGGATCGGCCAGAAGCTGTCGGTGAACTCCAGCCGGTTGTAGCCGCCGAACAGCGGCGAGGAGGTCAGGTGGACGTGCATGTCGATCAGGCCCGGCAACAGCGTCACGCCCGGCAGGTCGACCCGCTGCGCGCCCGCCGGGACCGTGTCGCCCTGGTGCTCGACCGCCGTGATCCGTCCATCGACGATCACGACCAGGGGCTTGTCGACATATTTGCCGCTGGCCACGTCCAGCAGCCGCTCGGCGCTCACCGCGACCGTCGCGGCCTCCGCCGAGGCCGCCAGCGCCCAAACGGCCGCAACCGCCGCCACACCCGCCACGATCCGCATACGTATCTCCCCGAGCCTTGCGCCCACGCTTAGCATGGCCGCGCAAAGGTGACAGGGGGCCCGGCGTCCGCTATCGGAGCGCTCCGAACGACAGGGCTGAAGGCGCGCCGTGACCGACAAGGACCAAAGCCAGGCCAATGAGGGCCAGGGATGGGCGACGGCGCACACGCTGGCCGAGGCGCTCCCCTATATCCAGCGCTATGACCGCGAGACCGTGGTCATCAAGTACGGCGGCCACGCCATGGGCGAGGAAGAGGTCGCCAAGCAATTCGCCGCCGACTGCGTGCTGCTGAAGATGCTGGGCCTGCATCCGGTGATCGTGCACGGCGGCGGGCCGCAGATTTCGGCGATGCTGGAGCGCGCCGGGGTCAAGTCGACCTTCATCGACGGCCTGCGAGTCACCGACGCGGCGACCATGGAAGTGGCCGAGATGGTCTTGTCCGGCGCGATCAACAAGGAGATCGCCAACTGGATCACGCTCGCCGGCCGTGAAGCCGATGTGCGCGGCGTCGGCCTTTCGGGCAAGGACGCCCGGCTGATCACCGTGCAGAAGGCCACCCGCACCAAGAAGGACCCGGGCTCGCTGATCGAGAAGGAGGTCGACCTCGGCTTCGTGGGCGAGCCCACGCGGATCGATCCCAAGCTGATCGAGGCGCTGATCTACGCCGACGAGGACTACATCCCGGTGATCGCGCCGATCGGCGTCGCCGAGGACGGCCAGACCTATAACATCAACGCCGACACCGTGGCCGGCGCGCTGGCCGGCGCGCTGAACGCCAAGCGCATGCTGCTGCTGACCGACGTCGCCGGGGTGCTGGACAAGGCGGGCGAGCTGGTCCGCCAGATGACCATCTCCGAGGCCCGCATGGCCATCGTCGACGAGGTCGCCACCGGCGGCATGATCCCCAAGCTCGAGACCTGCATCGCCGCGGTCGAGGCCGGCGTCGGCGCCGTGGTCATCCTCGACGGCCGCCGCCCGCACGCCATGCTGGTGGAGCTGTTCACCGAGCACGGGGCGGGCACGCTCGTCAAAGAATGACGGCCGACCCGCGCCCCGATTCCCAGCCTGCCGATCTGCGGCACGTCGACACCTGGCTGTTCGACCTCGACAACACCCTCTATCCGGCTGAGAGCGGCCTGATGGCGGAGATCGAGCGGCGCATGACCGCTTACGTGATGCAGGTCACGGGCCTGCCGCGCGACGACGCCTATAGGCTGCAAAAGCAGTACCTCGCCGACTACGGCCTGACGCTGGGCGGCCTGGTCGAGCACCACGGGGTCGACCCGGCCGACTTCCACACCATCTTCCACGACATGCCGCTGGAGGGGGTGGCGCAGGACCTGGAACTGGTCGCCGCCATCGCGCGGTTGCCGGGCCGCCGGCTGATCTTCACCAACGCCGACGCCTTCCATGCCGAGCGGGTGCTCAAGCACCTGGGCATGACCGAGCTCTTCGACGGCATCTTCGACATCGGCAGCGCCGACTATGTGCCCAAGCCCGCGCCCGCCACCTTCGCGCGGATCAGCGCCGAGCACGGCATCGACCCGGCCAAGACCGCCTTCTTCGAGGACAGCGAGCGCAATCTGAAGCCGGCCGCGGTGCTTGGCATGACCACCGTTCTGGTCGGCCCCTACGCCCAGGCTTCCACCGCCGACTTCGTGGACTACAAGATCGACCGGCTCGCGCCCTTCCTGGCGCAGGCCCAGCTGAAAGACGCCGCCTGATGAGCATCTCCGATCACGCCGACCTGCAGCGGGTCATCGAAGCCGGCTGGGAAGACCGGGACGCCGTGAACCAGCAGACCAAGGGCCCGGTGCGCGACGCGGTGATGGAGACCCTCGAGCGTCTGGACGCCGGAACCCTGCGCGTCGCGAGCCGCGAGGCGGATGGGACCTGGGTCACCCACCAGTGGGCCAAGCAGGCGATCCTGCTGTTCTTCCGCCTGACGCCGAACCAGCTCACCGAGGCCGACGCGCCCGGCCCCTACTGGGACAAGGTTCCGCTGAAGTTCACCGGCTGGGACGCCGCCCGCTTCGAGGCCGCGGGCTTCCGCGCCGTGCCGGGCTGCGTGGTGCGCAAGGGCGCCTACATCGCCAAGGGCGTGGTGATGACGCCCAGCTTCGTCAATATCGGCGCCTACGTAGGCGAGGCCACCATGGTCGACACCTGGGCGACGGTCGGCTCCTGCGCCCAGATCGGCAAGCACTGCCACATCTCCGGCGGCGCGGGCATCGGCGGCGTCCTGGAGCCCCTGCAGGCCAACCCGACCATCATCGAGGACAACTGCTTCATTGGCGCCCGCGCCGAGGTGGCCGAGGGCGTGATCGTGCGCGAGGGCAGCGTGCTCTCCATGGGCACCTTCCTGACCTCCACCACCCCGATCATCGACCGCAAGACCGGCGCGGTGACCACCGGCGAGGTGCCGCCCTACTCCGTCGTCGTCTCCGGCAGCCGGCCCAACGCCCACGACCCGTCGCTGCCCTCCACCTACTGCGCGGTGATCATGAAGACCGTGGACGAGCGCACGCGGAGCAAGACCTCGATCAACGAGCTGCTGCGGGACTGAGGGGAAAGGCCTGTGCGGTCAGGGCCGCACATGCAGCGATAGGCCGAAGTCGTTGAGCAGGGCCGCGGCGGTGGTCGGCCGGTTCACCTTCCAGTAGGCCTCATAGTCCTTCGGCGTCAGAGTCTGCGCCGCGAAGCGGTCGACGATCTCGAAATAGGCGTCCGCCAGCCGCGTCGAGGACGGGTCGAGGTTGCTGACCACGATGCTGCCCGTCGGCACAACGTCGACCGGCGTGATGCGCAGATCGGGCCGATACTCTCGCAGGATCGTCACCACCTTCCAGACGTCGCCCGTCCACCAGCCCGCCAGGGCCTTGTCCTGCCGCTGCTCCGGCCGGTGCAGGCGCTCGGTCATCTCCAGGTTCACCGGCAGGCAGTCGTCCATCAGGATGACGCCGTTCCGGTCGCAGACCCGCTCGGTGTTCATGAAATCGCGCAGCAGGTACTCGAAGCGGTGCATCCCATCGAGGAAGGCCACGTCCACCGGCGCACCGAAGATGGCCCGCGGATCGTAGTCCCGGAAGAACTCGTCGCTGCCCATCTGGAACAGGTGGAGGATCCGCTTGCGGCCCACAGGGTTGCGATCGAACACGAAGTTCGGATCCACGCCGATCGCGGGTTTCTCGATGAGCGCCAGAGTCGAGCCGTTGTGGACGCCCACCTCCAGATAGTTGCGCGCCGCCTTGGCGTCGGTCACCGCCTTCACGAAGTCGCGATAAGGCGGCCCCTGCAGCGCCTTCCGCGGGTGGGCGGCCGCCGCCGGGATCGCTGCGGAATCCGTCTGCGTGGTGGTCTCGGCCATGACCTGCAAATCCCTCGTCGGCCGACGACATTCCGCGTTCTGCCGCCGATGGCAAGCGCCGCGCGGCCTAGCGGCGGCGCGCGCTCTTCGTATCCGTGTAGGGCGCGCCGTCCTTGTGGCTGTACTCGCTGGCGCCGTCCTTCAGCATCAGGTCGATGTCCGGATAGTCGCAGCCGTCCTCGTCCGGCCGCCGCGACCCCACCTCCAACAGCACCGCCTCGGCGTCCGAGCGGTTCTGGAAATGGTGCCCATTGGGCGCACCCGCCGGGAAGCCCGCGCAATCGCCGGCCCGTAGCACCTGTTCGCCCTCGTCGGTCACCAGCACCACCTCGCCCGAGACCACCCAGGTGAACTCGTCCTCGGCCGTGTGCCAATGCCGCTGGCTCGACCAGACGCCGGGCGCGAGCCGCAGCAGATTGACCCCGAATTGCGTGAGGCCCGCCGCGTCGCCCAGCTTCCAGCGCCGCCGGTCCTTGCAAGGCGCGTCATAGGGCGGCGGATAGCCGGTCCCGAAGCGGGTGGGCGCGGTTTCGATGTCGATCTTGGGCATGGGCGGTTTCCGGTCTAGGAGAGGCGCCTAGCTTAGGCATCAACCCGACGGGCGACGAGATTGATCGACGCGATCAACCTGACGAAACAGCTGATCCGAGCGCCTTCGGTGACCCCCGCGGACGCCGGCGCCATGGACATCGTCGAGCAGACCCTGAGCGGCCTGGGTTTCGCCTGCCGCCGCATGAAGTTCGGCGAGATCGAGAACCTCTACGCCCGCTACGGGACGGTCGGCCCCAACCTCTGCTTCGCCGGCCACACCGACGTGGTGCCGGTGGGCGATGCGGCCGCCTGGAGCCAGGGCGCTTTCGAGGCCAAGGAGGTGGACGGCGTCCTGATCGGCCGCGGCGCCGTCGACATGAAGTCCGCCATCGCCGCCTTCGCCGCGGCCTCGGAAAAGGCCATCGCGGCGGGCCAGGTCCTGGGCTCGCTCTCCTTCCTGATCACCGGCGACGAGGAGGGCGTGGCCACCCACGGCACCAAGATGGTGGTCGAGGCGCTGGACATCGAAGACGAGGTCATCAGCCACTGCGTGGTCGGCGAGCCCACCTCGTCGGAGGCCTTCGGCGACATGATCAAGGTCGGCCGGCGCGGCTCGATCAACGTCGACATCACCGTCACCGGCGTGCAGGGCCACGTGGCCTATCCGCACCGCGCCGCCAACCCCGTGCCGGTGCTGCTGCGCCTGCTGCTGCGCCTGCAGGAGCATGTGCTCGACGAGGGCTACCCCGAGTTCCAGCCGTCCAACCTGGAGATCACCCGGATCGACGTCCCCAACACCGCCACCAACGTCATTCCGGGCGTGGCGATGGCCAAGCTCAACATCCGCTTCAACCCGCACCACACCGGCGAGGACCTCGCCAAATGGATCGAGGCGGAGGCCTTCGAGGCCGGCAGGGGCTTCAACGGCCAGGTCGACGTGGTCCCGCAGATCAGCGGCGAGGCCTTCCTGACCGAGCCCGGGCCCTTCACCGACGTCGCCGCCGCCGCGGTGCGCGACGTGGCCGGCCGCGACCCCGAGCTCTCCACCTCCGGCGGCACGTCGGACGCCCGCTTCATCCGCGCGCTCTGCCCGGTGGTCGAACTGGGCCTGGTCGGCAAGACCATGCACCAGGTCGACGAAGGCGCCCCCGTCGCCGAGATCCGCCAGCTGCAGGCGGTCTATGAAAAGCTGATCGAGCGCTATTTCGCGTCGTTCCCGGCCGAGTAACTCACCCCGGTCAGATAGAGCCCGTCAGCCGGCGCCACCTGGCCGCAGGCCTTGCGGTCCCTGGCCTGGAGCGCGGCGGCCAAATCCTCCGCCGTCCACCGGCCAAGACCCACTTCGGCGATCGAGCCGGTCATGGACCGCACCTGCCGATGCAGGAACGAGCGCGCCTCGAACACCAGCACGACCTCCTCGCCCACGCGGGTCACGCGCGCCACGTCCAGCGTCTTCACCGGCGACTTCGCCTGGCAGGCCACGTCACGGAAGGTGGTGAAGTCGTGCAGGCCGATCAGCGCCTGGGCCGCCGCGTGCATGGCGTCCGCATCCAGGTCCGCCTTGACGTGCCAGACATGGCCGCGCTCCAGCCCCGGCGGCGCGGCGCGGTTGAGGATGCGGTAGCGGTAGCGCCGCTCGGTCGCTGTGAAGCGCGCGTGCCAGCCCTCCGGCGCCACGTCCGCCGCCAGCACCACGATGGGCTCGCCGCGCAGGTGGGCGTTCAGCGCATTGCGCACGGTCTCCGCCGGCCAGTCCTTCTCCAGATCGATGTGGCAGACCTGGCCCGTGGCATGCACGCCGGTGTCGGTGCGCCCGGCCGCGTGCACCCGCACCGTCTCGCCGCAGAAGGCCGCGACCGCGCGCTCCAGCGATCCCTGCACCGTCGGCTGGTCGGCCTGGGCCTGAAAGCCGTTGTACGGGCCGCCGTCGTACTCCAGCAGGAGCCGGTAGCGGGGCATCAGGAGAGCAGCGTCCCGGCGGCCACCGGCGATCCGCGCAGGAAGGTCTCGGCGTGCTGCGGCCCCTTGCCCTCGCGCTGCACGCGCAGCAGCCGCACCGCGCCGGCGCCTGTCCCGACCAGCAGCCGGTCGTCCAGCACCTGGCCCGCAGGCCCCTCGGCGTCCTCGAAGGCGGAGAGCAACGCCTTGACCCGCACCGGCCCTTTGTCGGTCGGCAGCAGGAACCAGGCGCCCGGAAAGGGCGACAGCCCGCGGATCTTGCGGTCGATTTCGGCGCCGGTCTTGCCCCAGTCGAGCCTGGCTTCCTTGGGCCGGATCTTCTTGGCGTAGGTGACGCCGTCCTCGCTCTGGGCGCGCTCGATGGCCGTCCCCGCCTCGATCAGCGGCAGGGTCGCGGCCAAGAGCTCCGCGCCGATCGCCGCCATCCGGTCGTGCACCGTGCCCGCCGTGTCCAGCGGCCCGATGCGCAGGGTCTCCGACGCCAGCACCGGCCCCTCGTCGAGGCCTTCGGTAAGCCGCATCACTTCCACCCCAGTCACCGGGTCGCCGGCCATCACCGCGCGCTGGATCGGGGCCGCGCCCCGCCAGCGGGGCAGCAGCGAGCCGTGCAGGTTGAAGGTCCCCAGCAGGGGCGCCTCGATCACCTCTCGAACGAGGATCTGGCCGAAGGCCACCACCACAGCGGCGTCCAGCTCAAGCGCCTCGAAGGCGAAGATCTCGCCCGGGTCCCGCATTGAGACAGGGGTGCGCACCATCAGTCCAGAATCGAGCGCGAAGGCGTGCACCGGCGAGGGCTGCAGGGTGTGGCCGCGGCCGCGGGGCGCCGGCGGCTGGGAGTAGACGCAGGCGATCTCATGCTCGCCCCCGGCGACCAGACGGCGCAACGCGGCCAGCGCGAAGTCGGGAGTTCCCAGGAAGGCGATCCGCATGGGCGGGTTCTACCCGCGGGGGATGCCCGCGCAAAGGCGCCGGACTTGCAGCCAGCGGAACCTCGGCCGGAGCTTAACCGTTGGTTAACCGTAATTCGAAGGACGCCCGCCCCATGAAGCCCGCAGCGAAACTCGTCATGCGCAATTCCCACCTCGCCATCGTGCTCGGACTCTGGCTGGCGTTGGCTGCCTGCTCCAAGGCCACCACCGAGAAGACCGGCGACGACCTCAAGGCCGTGGGCCACGACGCCGCGGCGGCCGCCAAGGACGTCACCAACGCGCCCGCCGCCAAGGAGCTGGGCTCGGACATCAAGCAGGGAACGGAAGAAGCCGCCGCCAAGACCAAGGCCGCCGCCGACGAAGCCGGCGAGAAGCTGAAGGAAGGCGCCAAGGACGCGGGCGACAAGACCGACGCGGCCCTCAACAAGGCCAAGGACGACGTCTCTAAAAAATAGATCCTCCACCAGCGCGCCTCGCGCGCGTCAGGGGGAGGTGGCTCGGCGCGCAAGCGTCGAGACGGAGGGGTTTCACCCGCAGCGGAAAACGGAGTGGGCTGCAACCCCCTCAGTCAGCTTCGCTGACAGCTCCCCCTAAGGGGAGCATCAGGCCGCCTTCGCCTGCTTCTTGACCTTCTTCACCGCCTGCTCGCGCTTCAGCCGCGAGAGGTGGTCGATGAACAGGACCCCGTCCAGGTGATCCATCTCGTGCTGGATGCAGACGGCGAACAGGCCCTCGGCGTCCTCCTCGATGACTTGTCCCTGATAGTCCTGGTAGCGCAGCTTCACCCGCGCCGGCCGCTCGACCTCGTCATAGATCTCCGGCACCGACAGGCAGCCCTCTTCGTAGGGGGCGGTCTCTTCCGAGGCCCAGAGGATTTCCGGGTTCACGAAGAAGCGCGGCGCCTTCTCGTCTTCGGGCCCGGAGATGTCCATGACGATCACCCGTTTGGGCACGCCCACCTGGATCGCCGCCAGGCCGATGCCGGGCGCGGCGTACATGGTCTCGAGCATGTCATCCATCAGCGCGCGCAGTTCGTCGTCGACCACGTCGACGCGCGCCGAGACCTTCTTCAGGATCGGGTCGGGAACGACGAGGATGTCTCTGATGGCCATGGCCGCGACGTAAGGGGCCTATTCCCGACCGTCAAGGTGGGCGAATGGCCTCAGCGCCAGGATCAGCCTTCCTCGCCCTTCACCAGCCGCACCTGCGGCGGGGGCTCGGTGGGAAGCTTGGCCAGCGGGCGGACGGCGGTGTCGAGCGGCTCCAGGACCTCGACCTTGCGGCCCTCGTGGTCGACCTTCAGCTCCTCGAAGCGCCGCGCCTGGGTCAGCACCTGGGTCTCCAGGCTGCCCACGAACTGGTTGTAGCGCGCGACCGCCGCCTCCAGGGCCTTGCCGACCGAGCCCGCGTGCGCGCCCATGGTGGCGATGCGCTTGTAGAGTTCGCGCCCCAGCTCGGCGATGGTCCGCGCGTTGGCCGCCTGCTCCTCGACCCGCCAGCCGTAGACCACCGCCTTGCAAAGCGCGAAGAGCGTGGTCGGGGTGACGATCACCACCTTGCGGTCCATGGCCTCGGTCATCAGGGTCGGCGCGCGGTCGACCGCGGCGGCGAGCGCCGAATCCAGCGGCACGAACATGGCCACGAAGTCCGGCGAGCCCTCGAACTGGTCCCAATAGGCCTTGGCCGACAGCCCTGCGATATGGCCGCGCACGCTCTGCACATGGCGCAGTCCGGCGGCCTCCCGTTCGCTTTCGGCCTCGGCGGCCTGCAGCTCCAGGAAGGCGTTCAGCGAGCACTTGGCGTCAATGACGAAGACTCCGCCGCCCGGCAGCTTGACCACCACGTCCGGCCGCCGCCGGCCTTCCTCAGTGTCGGTGGAGGCCTGTTCGGTGAAGTCGCAGAAGCTGGAAAGCCCCGCCTGCTCCAGCACGTTGCGCAGCGTCTGTTCGCCCCAGCGCCCCTGCACGCCGGCGCCACGCCGCAGCGCCGAGGACAGCTTGCGCGCCTCGTCCTGCGTCGCCGTCGACGCCAGCAGGAGCGCCGCGATCTGTTCCTTCAGGCCGCCGGTCTCTTCGACGCGGGTCTTCTCGACCAGCGCCACGTGCTCCTGGAACTTCTGCAGGCTCTCGGCCACCGGCTTCAGCTGCGCCTCCAGGCGCGCCTGGGCCAGCTGCTCGCGGTTGTGGATCGCCTCCTCGTTCTTCTTGAGGATCGCCTCGGCCACGCCGGCCGCCGACTGCGCCACCTGGCTCGAGACCAGTTCGGCCTGGGTCTTGGCCATGTCGAGCTGCATGCGCCCGCGCTGCCGCTCCCAGAGAGCCCAAGCGATAGCCGCCACAGCGACAACCGCGCAGGCGAAAGCGAAGATCAGCGATCCGTTCATGCTGTGTTCTTAGACCCTTAGCTGAGTCGCCGCTAGGCCGGGCGCCGCGCCCGCATGGCTTGGGCGATGGTGCCGTCGTCCAGCCAGTCGAGTTCGCCGCCGACCGGCACGCCTCTCGCCAGCATGGTCACCGAAACGCCGGCGCCGGCCAGGCGGTCGGCGAGGTAGTGGGCGGTGGTCTGGCCATCGACCGTGGCCGGCAGCGCCAGGATCACCTCGCGGACCGCGCCGTCTGACGCCCGCGCCACCAGGCCGTTGACCCGCAGGGCGTCCGGCCCCACGCCGTCCAGGGCCGACAACAGGCCGCCCAGCACGTGATAGCGGCCGCGAAAGGCGCTGGCCCGCTCCATGGCCCAGAGCGCGCCCACCTCCTCGACCACGCAGATCAGGCTGCCATCGCGCGTGCGGTCGGCGCAGATCGCGCAGGGGTCCTGGGTGTCGAGGCTGCCGCAGGTCGCACAGACCTTCACCCGCGCCGCGGCTTCGGCGAGCGCGTCGGCCAGGGGCGAGAGCAGCTGGTCGCGCCGCTTCAAAAGCGCCAAGGCCGCGCGCCTGGCCGACCGCGGCCCCAGGCCCGGCAGCTTGGAGAGCAGGCTGATCAGCCGCTCGATCTCGGGTCCGGCTGACGCGGCCAAGTCAGAACTTCGGCATGCCGGGCATCCCGGCGAGCGGTCCGGCCGCCTTGGCCATCAGCTCGGCCGAGCGTTGGTCGAGCTGGCGCTTGGCGTCGGCGTGAGCGGCGGCCACCAGGTCACCGACCATGTCAGCCTCGCCGGGGACCATCAGGCTGTCGTCGATGTCGATGCGGGTGATCTGACCGGTGCCCCGCAGGGTGACCTTGACCAGGCCGTCGCCCGCCTGGCCCAGCAGCACCATCTGCTCCAGCTCCTGCTGCGCCTGGCCCATCTTCTGCTGCATGGCCTGGGCCTGCTTCATCAGCGAGGAGAGGTCTTTCACTTGGCGGCTCCGGTGAGGGGCAGGGGTTCGGTGAGCACCGTGGTCCCGCTCTTGACGATCTGGACCACCACCAGCTGAGCCGGTTCGGTGCGGCTGGCGTTGACAATATAGTGCGGCTGATTGGGCGTTTCAGACCACGCCTGGCCGGTCTCGAAACGCTTCTCCGGCTGGTCGCCCAGCCGGTTGATCACCGCGCCCTTGGTCACATAGGCGTAGGTCGAGGCCGGGTGCCGGTGCCCTCGCTGCCCCGCCGTGGTCAGCGGCCCGTCGCCGGCCGGGGCGATATTGATCACCTGCATATGCGTCTCGAACCCCGGCGCGATCGCGATCGCCTCATTGATCAGCGGCGGCGCGGGCTGGGCTGGGGCCGGCAAGGCTGCAGCGCCGCAGGCGCCGATCAAAACACAAAGACCACTAAGCTCACGAAGACCACGAAGACGCCTCGCGATCCCGACTTTGGTGGTCTTCGTGTCCTTCGTGGTCTTCGTGTCGAAAACGGCTTCGCCGTCAGTCGTCCTCATCATCCCCCTCCTCGTCGGCCGGGGTCGCTGTCCCTTCGGGGGCCTCGGCCTGCGGGATCGTGCGGACGCCCAGGATCTCGGCGCCGGGGAAGGTCTTCATCACCGCGACCACGAAGGGGTCTTGCTCGATCTCGCTCCTGACCTCGCGCTCCTCGCGCTTCTGGCGCTCCCAGAGGCTCTCGGCCCCGCCGCCGCCCTGGGCGGCGATCAGCCAGCGCTCGCCGGTCCAGTCCTTCAGCCGCGCCACGAGCCGCTGCGCCAGGTTCACCGGCGCGCCGGGCGCGGGCTCGTACTCGATGGCGCCGGGCCGGAAGCTGATCGGCCGGACAAACCGCTCCACGTCGAGCTTCAGCGAGATGTCCCGCTTCTTCTCGATCAGGGCCAGCATCTCCTCGAAGGTGTTGATCACCGCGACCGGTTCGCTCGCCGCCTGCGGCTGTGGAGACGCAAAGCCTCGCGCCACCGCGTTCGTCGACCCGCCGCCCGAGGCCACCGCCCCGCCGCCACCGCCCGGGCCCTGCGAAGCCGGCCCCGCCGGCGAAGCAGGGTCGCCGGCCTGCAGCCGCTTCAGCGCCTCTTCCGGCCCGGGCAGGTCGGCGGCGTAAGCCAGCCGGATCAGCGCCATCTCGGTCGCCGCCGCCGCGTCCGGCGCCCGGCGCACCTCCTCATAGGCCTTCAGCGTCAGCTGCCAGAGCCGCGAGAGCGTCCCGGCCGAGATCGAGGCGCCCACCGCCGCCAGCCTGGCCGACTGGTCCTTGGGCATCACCAGCGCCTGCGGCCCGATCATCTTGGCGACCGACGCGCCATGGCAGTGATCCAGCAGGTCCAGCATCACCTGATCCGGGTTGGCGCCATAGCCGTAGAGGGTGCGGAAGGTCTCGATCGCCGGTCCCGCCTCGCCGCGCATCAGTTGCTCGAACAGCGAGATGGTCTGCGCCCGGTCGGCCAGGCCCAGCATGTCGCGGATGGTCGCCGCGGTGACCGTCTGGCCGGGCTCGGCCTGGACGATCGCCTGGTCGAGCATCGACTGCGCGTCACGCACGCTGCCCTCGGCGGCCCGCGCGATCAGCATCAGCCCCTCGGCCTCGACCCGCGCGCCCTCGGCCTCGCTGATCATCTCCAGGTTCTTGACGATCACCTCCGGCTCGACGCGCCGCAGGTCGAACCGCTGGGTGCGCGACAGGATGGTCACCGGCACCTTGCGGATTTCGGTGGTGGCGAAGATGAACTTGGCGTGCGGCGGCGGCTCTTCCAGCGTTTTCAACAGGGCGTTGAACGACTGGGTCGACAGCATGTGCACTTCGTCGATGATGTAGACCTTGTAGCGCGCGGAGGTCGGCGCATAGCGCACCCCGTCCAAGAGCTCGCGCATCTCGTCGACCTTGGTGCGGCTGGCGGCGTCGAGCTCCAGCACGTCCATGTGCCGCCCCTCGATGATCGACTTGCAGTGGATCCCCTCGACCGCGAGGTCGAGCGTCGGCTCGTGGATCGTGTCGCTCTCGTAGTTGAGCGCGCGGGCCAGCAGGCGCGCGGTCGTCGTCTTCCCGACCCCGCGCACGCCGGTCAGCATGAAGGCATGCGCGATCCGCCCGGACGCGAAGGCGTTCTTCAGCGTCCGCACCATGGCCTCCTGGCCATAGAGGTCGTCGAAGGTCCTGGGCCGGTACTTGCGCGCGATGACCGTATAGGCGGCCGAGGCGTCGTCGCTGAGCGTCGGCGCCACGGGCGCCCCGCCGAACATGTCGATCGCCGGGGGCCCGTCTGCGAGCCCCGCGTCATCGTCGACGGGCGTCAGGTCGTCTTCATCGGCCATGCCGCCCATGTAAGTGCACGCCCCGCACACGGCAAAGCGCAAAGCCCGCGCGCGGCGGATCGCTCACAGAAAAAGGAAGGAAAGGTGGAGACCGAACGGCGACCCGGAACGGAATTCGTTGTGGCTGCTGCCTTCCGGCCCTGACCAGGTTGGCGAAGCGTCCGCCCGCCGCCGATCTCCGCGAGGGCATATGGCGGATCGGACCCAAGCAGGCAAGTGCGATGCATCCGCGGGCCACTTGGCGCCGAACTTGAAGTAGGGGTCACGCACGGTGGGCAATTGCGCCCTTTCACAACGTCACGTGCGCCGCTCTCCCGGCCTTCGCGTAACAGTTCTTCGGCCGGGAGAGCGACCCCACCCCAACCTTCCGGCCTTGACGATCGGTCCTTCGCGCGCACGCTTGCGCTCCCAGCCGGAGCTCCAGCCCATGTGCCGCAACATCAAGACCCTGTTCAATTTCGATCCACCCGCGACCCACGAAGAGATCCGCGCGGCCTCGCTGCAGTTCGTGCGCAAGCTCGCCGGCTTCAACGCGCCCTCGAAAGCCAATGAGGCGGCGTTCAACGCCGCCATCGAGGAGGTGTTCGAGGCGGGTCACCGGCTGCTGCACAGCCTGGAGACCCACGCCCCGCCGCGCGACCGCGAGACCGAGGCGCAGAAGGCCAAGGCCCGCGCCGCCCAGCGCTTCGGCCCGCGCGTCCCAGCCTGATCGCGCCTAGGTCTCGGCGGCGGGCGGCCTTGGCCCCAGCGTCTGCTGCACGGCCGCGTCGTGGGCGTCGAAGGTCTGGCGGGCGATCTTCTCATAGGCCGCGAGCAGCGGCGGGATCTGCGCGTGCAGCTCCATCAGGAAGGTGAAGGAGCCATCCAGCGGATGGTCCGACGGCGGCCCGGGAACCTGCGGCTGGCGTCCCTCCGCCAGCGCCTGCACGATCTCGAACATCGCATCCAGCGTCAGGCTGATCTGCAGCAGCAGCAGGTGGGTGCGCGTGCGCAGGACCGAGTCGCCCACGTCGAACAGGGTCTCGCGGTTGCGCTCATAGATCTGCGCCTCGCGCTCCGCGGCCTTCAGGAACCTGAACGTGATCGGGCCATAGGGGTCGCCGCGCCCGCGGGCCTCGTCCGCCAGCCGCAGGATCAGTTTGAGCGCCGCCAGGATCTCGCCGAACAGCTGGGCGGCGCTCTGCTCGCGTTCGCGGCGGCGCAGGTGCTGCTCGAACCGCCCCGACACCAGCCCGCCGAGCGAGGCCAGCACGGCGCCGATGATCACCCCCAGCAGGGTCTCGTCGTTCGGATCGAGATGCATGTCCGCCGGCCCCGCTTTCCAACCCTCAGTTGGGGGGCGCCTGACCCCAGGAAGCAAGGTCGTGATGTCACAGGCTGCGCTTGCCCGTGCGTCAGCCGAAATTGATGTTATGATCCACCGAAGATCAAAGCCAAGACGCTACACCGGGAGTCTGACGCCATGCGACGTGTCCTCATCCTCGCGCTGGGTACCGCCCTTTCCACCGCCGCCCTCGCGCTCACCCTGCCGGCGTCGGCGGCGCCCGCCGCGAAGGCCGACGCCGATCCGACCGTAACCCCGAAAGGCTGGACGGCGCCGAAGACCGCCTTCGGTCAGCCGGACCTCTCCGGCTACTGGTCGAACGCGACCATGACGCCGCTCACCCGCAACGCGAAGCTCACCGACAAGCTGGTGGTGCCGCCGGCCGAGGCCCGCGGCCTTGAGCAGGCGTTCTCCGAGGCGCTCGCCGAAGCCGACCGGCCCACCGACCAGAAGAAGGGTCCAGGCGCCGTCACCGACCCAAATTCGCCCGAGGCCAAGCTGGTGAAGATCCGGCCCGACTTCGCTGCCGCCGGTGGCGACGTGGGCGGCTACAACACCTTCTGGATCGATCCGGGCGCGCACATGATGGTGGTGAACGGCGAGTACCGCTCCTCGATCATCACCACCGCGAACGGCCTGCCGCCGGCCCGCAAGGCAGGCGCCGAGCCCGCGTTCGGCCGCTATCGCGACGTCTACGACAGCTATGAAAACCGCTCGCTTGGCGAACGCTGCATCATGGGCTTCGGGCGCAACTCCAGCCCGCCGATGCTGGCCAACGGCTACTACAACAACGACTACAACATCGTGCAGACCCCGGACGCGGTGGTGATCCAGGTCGAGCTGATCCACGACACCCGCATCATCCGGCTGAAGGGCGGCCACCGCCCCGACGACGTGCGGCCCTACATGGGCGACTCGATCGGCCATTGGGAGGGCGCCACCCTGGTGGTCGAGACCACCAACTTCCCGCAGAGCGACGCCTTCATGGGCTCGTGGAAGCACCTGAAGGTCACCGAGCGCTTCACCCGCGTCTCGCCGACCCGGATCAATTACCAGTTCCAGGTCGAGGATCCGGACACCTGGGACAAGCCGTGGGGCGGCGAGTACGACTTCGCGCCCCTGAAGGGCATCGTCTACGAATACGCCTGCCACGAAGGCAACTACGCGCTGCCCGCCATCCTGGCCGGCGCGCGCCGCAAGGAACAGGAAGCCGCCGCTGGCGGGGCCAAGCCCGGCGGGCAATAGGCGCCGAGAACCCCGCTCATCTCCGCCGCGCGGAGATGAGCGGCGCTACTTCGGCTTGCGGAACCGGAACATGAACTGATCGGTCTTGCCCAGGATCGCCGGGTCCAGGACCATCTTGCTGTGGTCGTCGTCCTTCATGGCCAGGACCGTGCTCTCGCCATCGAACTTGAAGCCCGCGGCCTCCACCTCGGCGCGCACATCGGCCGGGTTGATGCGGTGCAGCCGGTTGACCGCCGTGGTCTCGTCCATGCCGGCCGGCGCCACGTGGTCGATGATCACGAAGACCCCGCCGGGCTTTAGCGCCGCGAACACCTTCTTGTTGAACGCCGGCACATCGGCCGGGCCCATGAAGCGCACATGCAGGTCGTGGTAGTTCTGGCGGATGAAGACCGCGTCCAGGCCCATCGGCAGCGCCATGTCGTTCATCGGCACCGCCAGGGTCGTGACGTTGGACCAGGCCGGATCCTTGGCGCGCGCCGCCTTCAGGTCGACGATTCCCGGGTGCACCTTGAGGATCTCATCGGGCATGAAGCCGTAGACCTTGCCTTTCGGCCCGACGGCCTGGGCGAAGGCGGTGGTGAACCGGCCGGGGAAGATGTCGGCCACCTGCCAGCCCGGCTTCACGCCGACGAACTTCAGCACCTCCGGTCCGTGGTAGGTCGGACTTGAGAGCGCATCGCCGCGCGACGGGTCGATGGGCGAATGGATGTCGAACTTCGGCGGCTGAGCGCCGGCCCAGCTCGCGCTCAGCGCCAGGAGCGCCAAGCCAAGCGCGGCGCCTCTGAACTGGATCGTCATGTCGTTTCCCCCTCTATTTGCCGCGAGGCTAGCACGGCTGGGGGAGGCGCGCCTCAGTCGGCCTGGTCGGCGTAGATCTTCATCAGCCGGTAGAGGTAGTCGCGGCTGTCGTAGAGCACCTTGACCCGGATGTGCTCGTTCAGGCCGTGCACCCCGTCGCCATCCGGATCGCCGAAGTCGCCGCTGATGCCATAGGTCGGAATGCCCACGGGCGTGAGGAAGGCGCCGTCCGTCGCGCCCGCCGACATCAGCCGCACGTTCGGCACGCCGGACCACATCTCCGACGCCAGCTTCTCGGCCGGCCCCAGCACCTTGGGGTCCAGCGGCGGCGGCGGGGCGACCGCGTTGCGGGTCTCGCGAACCGTGACCTTCACCTTCGCATCGCCGATGACCCGATCGAGCGTCTGGCGCACCTCTTCGACACTGGTTCCGGGGAAGATGCGGCAGTTGACGTTGGCCCGCGCCCGCTGCGGCAGGGCGTTGGTGGCGTGGCCCGCGTCCAGCATGGTCGCCACGCAGTTGGTGTGCAGGATCGCGTTGATATCGAGATCCTTTTCCAGGAGGTCCCGCGCGGCCATGTCCTGCGGGTTCTTGAGCAGAACCGCGAGCGCCTCGCGCTCCTGCGGCGTGCGCGTGGCGGAAAGCCTGGTGAAGAAGTCCCGGGTGGTGTCGTTGAAGGTCACCGGGAAGCGGTAGGCCTGGATGTGGGTGAGCGCCGCGGCCAGGTGATAAATCGCGTTGTCAGGCGCCGGCCGTGAGGAATGGCCGCCCGGGTTGGTGACCTCCAGGGTGTAGTTCTGCGACAGCTTCTCGCCCACCTGGATGCCCATGAAGACCGGCTTGCCGTTGGCGTCGAGGTCGCCGCCGCCGCCCTCGTTGATCGCGAAGGCAGCATCGATCAGGTCGCGCTTGTTCTTCGCCAGATACTCAGCGCCGTTGAAGGCCCCGTTGGTCTCCTCGCCGCAGGTCAGCGCCATCTTGATCGTGCGGCGCGGGTGAAAGCCCTCCTTCTTGTAGCGGGCCATGGTGTCGACCCAGGTGGCCGCCATCGCCTTATCGTCGGCGGCGCCGCGGGCGTAGAAGAAGCCGTTTTCCTCGACCAGCGTGAAGGGGTCGCGCGTCCAGTCCTCGCGCTTGGCCTCCACCACGTCCAAGTGGGCCAGCATCAGCACCGCCTTGGCCTTGGGGTCCCTGCCCGGCAAGATCGCCACCAGGCCGCCCTCCTTGGGATGGTCCGGCGCGGCGAAGGGGTGCAGGTCGCTGTCGGGGAAGCCCGCCGCCTTCAGGCGCGCGGCCATGCGCTCGGCGGCGAGCGTGCAGCTCCCCACCGAGAGGCTGGTGTTGGTCTCCACCAGCTCCTTGTAGAGCGCACGGAACTCGACCTGGTCGGGCCTGGGCTGCGGGGCCTGGGCGAACACCGGGCCGGCGGCGACGGACGAGACGGCGAGCACGGAAATCAGCGTTCTGAACACGGAATGGAATCCCCTCGAAGAATCGCCCGCGAACCTGCGGCGTCGCGGCGGTCCTGGCAAGCCGGTCGGCCGGCCCTGGCTCAGCCGGCGAAGCGGCGGTTCAGCTTGCGCATGCCGCCCAGCCAGCGGCCGTAGTTGTCAGTCTTGTTGCGCATGTACTGCAGCACCTCGGGATGCGGCAGGATCAGGAATTCCTCGGCCTCGATCCCGCGCACCACCGACTCGGCCAGAACCTCCGGCTCCATCATGCCGTCGATGCTGGCGACGCCATCGGGATTGTTCGCGGTCATCGCCGTGCGCACCGCCTGCGGGCAGAGCACCGAGACCTTGATGCCCTGGTCGCCGTGGGTGATCGACAGCCACTCGGCCAGGCCCACCGCGGCATGCTTGGTCACCGCGTAGGGCGCCGAGCCGATCTGCGAAAGCAGGCCTGCCGCCGAGGCGGTGTTCAAGAGATAGCCGCCGCCGCGCGCCGCCATCCTGGGGACCAGGTGCCGCGCCGCCCAGACGTGGGCCATGACGTTGATGTCCCAGATCCGCTGCCAGGCGTCGTTGGGCGTTTCCGCGCCGCCGCCCACGCCGATGCCGGCGTTGGAGCAGAAGAGGTCGATGGGGCCGTGGTCGGCCTCCACCGTCTCGATCAGGCTCTGGATGTCGGCTTCGCGGGAGACGTCGGTGGTGAAGGCGACGCCCCCGACCATCTCCGCCGTCGCCTGGCAGCCCGCCGCATCGCGGTCTGCGCAGACGATGAGCTTGGCGCCCTCGGCCTTGAACCGGATCGCGAGCGCGCGGCCGATGCCGCTGGCCGCGCCAGTGATGACGATGATCTTGTCCTTCAGCTCCATGGCGCGGCGGCTCTCCCCATTGCGTGGCGCCTCGGGTTTAGGCCCCCTCTTTCGCCGCCGCCAGCTTGTCCGCCGTCTTCGTCTCGAAATCCGAGGCGTCGTGCCGCTCGTGCAGCTGGCTTTCCGGCGCCCCGAAGGCCCGGTTGACCATCCGCCCGCGCTTCACGGCCGGCCGCGCCGCGATCTGGTCGGTCCAGCGCTGCACGTTCTTGTAGTCCTGCACGCTCAGGAACTCGCCGCCCTCATAGAGCACGCCCTTCACCAGCGCGCCGTACCAGGGCCAGGTGGCCATGTCGGCGATGGTGTACTGATCGCCCGCCAGATATTCCGCCTCGCCCAGCCGGCGGTCCAGCACGTCGAGCTGGCGTTTCACCTCCATGGCGTAGCGGTTGATCGGATATTCCATCTTCGATGGCGCATAGGCGTAGAAGTGGCCGAAGCCGCCGCCCAGGAACGGCGCCGAGCCCATCAGCCACATCAGCCACGAATAGGTCTCCGCCCGCGCCGGTTGCTCGGTCGGCAGGAAGGCGCCGCCGAACTTTTCCGCCAGGTGAATGAGGATCGCGCCGGACTCGAACACCCGGATCGGCTTGGGCCCCGAGCGGTCCATCAGCGCCGGAATCTTGGAGTTCGGATTGACCTCCACGAAGCCGGAGCCGAACTGGTCGCCGGAGCCGATGTTGATCAGCCACGCGTCGTACTCCGCGCCCTTGTGGCCGGCCTCCAGCAGTTCCTCGAACATCACCGTCACCTTCACCCCATTGGGCGTGGCCAGCGAATAGAGCTGGAAGGGATGCTTGCCGATCGGCAGCTCCTTCTCGTGCGTCGGGCCGGCGATCGGGCGGTTGATATTGGCGAAACGGCCGCCGCTCTCCTTGTCCCAGGTCCAGACCTTCGGGGGAACGTAGGCGGTGTCGTCGGCCATCTTGAGAACTCCTGCGGTTGCAGCCTCCGATGTGGGCGACGCAAACGCGTTTGGCTAGTCGGAGCCCACGCCTTATGTACCGAGGCCATGGCCCTGGACGTCTTCCTCAACACCTTCGCCGGCAACCCGCTGGACCGCGCCAGCGAGCGGCGCACCAACCCCGAATGGATCGCCGAACAGCTGGCCTCGTCGGAATCCCTCGGCGTCGCCATGTGGAACGGCCGCCCCCTCGTCGAGCCCGCCCCGACCGCCGAGAACCCCACCGGCCTGCAGATCGCCTATCTGCCGGCCAAGCTGGTGGGCGAGTTGGCCGGCGGCGCCGAGCGCCTGCTGTTCATGGGCCTCTGGAAGGAAACCGCCGTCTTCGCCGTCGACCTGGAGGGCCCGGCCGACCCCGGCGAAGGCCCGCTACAGGGGTTCGGCAAGTTCGAGGACCTGCGCTCGATCGCGCTGCGCCTGCCGCCCAACGAAGCCGCCATCGTCGCCACCGCCAAGCAGATGTTCGAGTGGCGCCGGCGTCATCCGCACTGCGCGGTCTGCGGCCAGCGCAGCGAGGCCCAGGACGGCGGCTGGAAGCGCAAGTGCCCCGCCTGCGAGACCGAGCACTTCCCGCGCACCGACCCGGTGGTGATCATGCTGGCCTACCACGGCGACCGCTGCCTGCTCGGCCGCCAGGAACAGTGGCCCAAGGGGATGTTCTCGGCCCTCGCCGGCTTCCTCGAGCCCGGCGAGAGCATCGAGGAGGCCTGCGCGCGGGAGCTGTCCGAGGAGGCGGGCCTGCGCGCCCGCAAGGTCCGCTACCACTCGACCCAGCCCTGGCCCTATCCCTCATCGCTGATGATCGGCCTGATCGCCGAGGTGGAGGACGACGAGGGCGTCGCCGACCAGGCCGAACTCTCCGAGATCCGCTGGTTCACCCGCGCCGAAGCGCGCGACCTGATCGCCGGCAAGCTCGACGGCGTCGCCGCCCCCAACCGGCTCGCCATAGCCCACCAGCTGATCAAGGCCTGGGTGGAAGACTCATCCCTCCCTTAATGGGGAGGGACGTTACCCCCGCGTCCGGAACGGATCGGCCGGATACACCCCCAGCACCTCGAACTTCTCCGAGAAGAACTGCAGCTCCTCGAAGGCGCGGGCGAGCGCGATGTCCTCGGGCCGCCCGTCGACCTCGGCGTAGAAGAAGGTCGCCGCCCAGGCGCCGTTCTCCATGTAGCTCTCCAGCTTGGACATGTTCACGCCGTTGGTCGCGAAGCCGCCGAGCGCCTTGTAGAGCGCCGCCGGCAGGTTCCGGACCCGGAAGATGAAGCTGGTGATGCAGGGCTCGGTGAACGGCGGCCGCGGCGGATCCTTGTCCGCCGTCATGACCAGGAAACGGGTGGTGTTGTGGTGCTCGTCCTCGATGTCGCGGACCAGGATCTCCAGGCCGTAGATCTCCGCCGCCAGCGCCGGCGAGACCGCCGCGCGGGTCTTGTCGGGGGTCTGGCTCAGGATGCGCGCCGCGCCGGCGGTGTCGCCCACGCCCTCGGTGGTCAGTTTCATCCGCCGGATGGTCTTGCGGCACTGAGCGAGCGCGATCGGCATCGAGACGGCGATCCTCACGTCGTCCAGGGTCACGCCCGGATTGGCCATCAGCATGAAGTGGATCGGCTTGAACCGCTCGCCGACGATCTTCAGGCCGGAGTTGGGCAAGAGGTGGTGCACGTCGGCGACCCGGCCGGCCACCGAGTTCTCCACCGGGATCATGCCCAGCTGGCAGTCGCCCTTCCGCACCGCCTCGAAGGCGTCCTCGAAGGTGGCGTGCGGGACCGGCTGCATGTCCGGATAGGCGGCCATGCAGGCTTCGTGGCTGTTGGCGCCCAGTTCGCCCTGGAAGGCGATGCGTCCGTGACCTGCTTGGGCCTTGCTCATGCAAGGGTCCTAGCATGCGCCCGCGCACGCTCAAGGTCCGCCGGGTTGTCGACGCTGATCGGCGCCTCGTCGATCACCGCCGCCCAGATCGACATGCCAAGTTCCAGCGCCCGCAGCTGCTCCAGCCGCTCGCGCTTCTCGAGCGGCGATGGCGGGGCGGCGCAGAACCGCTCCAGGGCGGCGCGCCGGAAGCCGTAGATGCCGTGGTGCAGCCAGACCGGGCCGTCGCCATAGAGCACCGAGCGGGTGAAATAGAGCGCCCGCGCCGTGCGCCGGTCGGCCTGCATCGCGGCCACCACCTTGGGGATATCCGGATTGCTCCGCTCCGCCGGATCGGCCTCGGCCACCATGACCGTCGAGAGGTCGCAGGAGGGTTCAGCCTCCAACAGGCGCGCCACGGCGACCACCGCGTCGGGCCGCACGAAGGGAATGTCCCCCTGCAGGTTGATCACCACGTCGTGCCGCCCCGCCGGGTCCAACGCCTTGAGCGCGGCCACGATCCGGTCGGAGCCTGACGGCAGATCGGGATCGGTCAGCACCGCGCGGCCGCCGGCTTTTTCGACCGCGTCGACGATCTCCTGATCGCCCGCCGCGACCGCCACGGGCCCCACGCCGGCGGCCTGCGCCTGCCTCAGCACGCGGACGATCATCGGTACGCCGCCGATGTCAGCGAGCGGCTTCCCGGGGAGCCGGGTTGCGGCCATGCGCGCGGGGATGAGGACGATGGGGGTCATAGATACGCTGAGGCAGTGCTTGGGCGGTTGCGCGAGCGCCGGTAGCGTGTAAGAGAGCCGGACGCAACAAGGGGCGGGATTCCCGCGCTTTCGCCGGCGCGAGTCGCTGGCGCTTAGAGGGCCGATTTCGGGAAGATGAGCGACAGCCTAGCCTTCAACAAATACGCCGGCGCGGTGCTCGCCACCGGTTTCGTCATCGCCCTGCTGGTCAATGCCTCGGGCATGGTGTTCAGCGAGGACAAGGTCGCCAAGCCGGGCTTCAAGGTCGAGGTGGTGGAAGACACCGGCGGCGCGGCCGTGGCCGATGTTCCGCCCGACTGGGGCACGGTGCTGCCGAAGGCCGACGTGGCCGCCGGCCAGACCGTCTTCGCCAAGTGCCAGTCCTGCCACAGCCTGACCGCCAACGGCACCGGCCCGAACCTGACGGGCGTCGTGGGCCGCAAGCCCGGCACCGAGGCCGGCTACGCCTATTCCGACGCCATGAAGGCTGAAGGCGCCAAGGTGCCGGTCTGGGACTACGAGCACCTCTACGAGTACCTCAAGGCCCCGCAGGCCTACGTGAACGGCACCAAGATGACCTTCGTCGGCCTGAAGCAGCCGGTCGACCGGATCAACCTGATCGCCTACCTGCGCGGCCAGGGCGGCACGCTGCCGATCCCGGCGCCGAACCCGGCCGCCGCGGCCGCGGCTGCGGCCCCTGCCGCCGGTGGCGCAGCTCCGGCGGCGGGCGCGGCTCCGGCCGCTCCTGGTGCTCCGGCCGCTCCTGGTGCTCCGGCGGCCAAGCCCGGCGACAAGCCGGCTGCGGCGACCACCCCGGCCACGCCGCCCGCCGGCGCGGCGCCCGCGCCGAAGTAGGCGTCCCCGCCGGACCTAGGGCTTGGGTTTCGCCGGCGCCGCCGGCGGCCCGACCGCGCCTTCCAGCCTGTTGTCGATCGCGGCGATATCGGCCGGCGGCTTGGGCAGGCTGGCCCAGGGCATGGGCTTCTTCAGCGTCTCCGCCCACCGGCTGACCCACTGGTTGCCGTTGGTCCCGACCGCGTCCTCGGCCATGACGTAGGCCGGGTCGGTCATCGCCCGCGCCAGGGTCACGGCTTTCAGGTCGTTGGCCTTCAGGATCGCCGCCAGACCATCGATGCTTTCGGCGTTCAGCCGCGTGGCGTGCATCAGGAAAACGAACTTCGGCTCGCGGCCGAGCACGCCCTTGGCCGCGGCGATGTACCAGGGGACGATCTGAGCGGTGAAATCGAGGTACGCCTTCTGGATGCGCGCGGCCTCGGCCGCATCGCCCTTCAGCACCGCCTCGTCATAGGGCATGGCGAACATCCAGTCGGAGTTCTCCATGGAGACCGGCGCCACGCGGTAGCCATGCGCGCCCAGCCAGGCCTCGAAGGTCTTGCGCGCCTCGTCGGTGGCCCCGGTCTCCAGGTAGGGATGGCGGAACCAGTGGGGGCTGCGATGACGCGCGGCCAGCAGGGCGCGGGTCACCACCTCGCCCTTCTCGACCTCGGCGATCTCGGCGGCGGCGTCGGTGGTGAAGTGCGGGTGGTCGTAGGTGTGGTTGCCCAGGTCCATGCCGGCGTCGAGCCAGGCCTTGAGCAAGGCGATCCGCTCGGGCTTGTCCCGCGCTTCCAGCTTCACCTCGTTGACGAAGCCGATGGCCGGGAACCGGTGACGCTTTAGACCGGCCAGCAGGTCCTTGGTGGTCACCACCGCATAGTCGGTGGTCGGCGAGAGCGCCATGGTCGGCAGGTCGTCGAAGGTCAGCGCCACCTCTCCCGCCAAGGCTGGCGAGGCGACCGTCGCCAGCAGCAGGGCCAGGGCGAGCGCGCGCAACTCTAGAGCCTGCGGAACGCGGTCGGCTGGCCGACGCCGGCGGCGTCGATGCGGGCGATGGCCTCGTCCAGCGGCTCGATGGCGACGGCCATGTGGTGGCCGTTGGCGTGGACGATGCGGGTCTCGTCGAGGCCGATGGCCATGTGCCCCCGCCAGAACACCAGGTCGCCGCGGCCGAAGTCGGCGCGGCCGATCGCGCGGCCCATTTCGGCCTGCTGATCGGCGTCGCGGGGACAGGCCTTGCCGCAGGCGAACAGCGCCGCCTGCGAGAGGCCCGAACAGTCGAGCCCAAGGCTCTCACGCCCGCCCCACAGATAGGGGGCGCCCAGGAACCGCTCGGCGACCGCCGCCATGTCGGTCTCAAAGACGCCGATGGGCGCCAGATGCTCCACGGCCATCCAGCCCGCGCCGGCCGCCTTGGCGAGCCGGCCCTCTACCGCTTCGACCGCGACCAGCGCGTTCATCGAATAGGGGCCCAGGGCCCGGGCCTTGATGCTGGGTTCGGCGAAGGCGTAGGTGCGGATCGCGCTGACCCGGTGCGTCGGCTCGGGGCCCGGCGCGGCGAGCGCGCTGGCCGCCACGAAGCCGACATAGCCGTCGCGCCGCGCCTGGCCCCAAAGGTAGGCGCCCTCCTCCTCGACCGCCTCGAACGTCTCGCCGAATAGCAGCTGGTCCATCTGTTCGGAGGCGGCGTCGGGCGCGCGGTGGATGCCCGCGGCCGGGGCTGCGCAGACGCGGACCTTGGAATCCAGATAGACCTCGGCGCGCAGGACGCCCTCCAGCGCCCGGCTGGCGATGCCGTCCCGCAAGGGGGTCGTGCGTGGATCCATGTCCATGCTCAAGCGAACCGATCCCGGATCATCCGGTAAAGGCCGCGGATAGCCTGCGCCTCCGCGCCCACCGGATGGCCCGGCCGGTTGCGCGGGTTCCAGGCGAAGATGTCAAAATGCACCCAGGGCCCGCACTTGGGCCCGGACGGGGCGAAGCGCTGCAGGAACAGGGCCGCGGTCACCGATCCTGCCTGGGCCCAGCCGTCCGGATCGTTCTTGATCTCGGCCACATCGGAGTCGAGGGCGTCGGCATAGGCCTTCCAGAGCGGCATCCGCCACACCGGGTCGCGCTCGGCCAGCGCCGCCGCCTCGATCTGGCGGGCGAGTTCGTCGTCGTCGGTGTAGAACGGCGGCAGTTGCGGCCCGAGCGCCACCCGCGCGGCCCCGGTCAGCGTCGCCAGGTCGATGGTCAACGCCGGCTCCAGCTCGCTGGCCCGGGTGAGCGCATCGGCCAGGATCAGCCGCCCCTCGGCGTCGGTGTTGCCGACCTCGATGGAGAGCCCCTTGCGGGAGGCCAGGACGTCGCCCGGCCGCATGGCGTCGCCGGAAATCGCGTTCTCCACCACCGGCGTCAGCACCACCAGCCGCACCGGCAGCCGGGCGGCCATGATCATCCGGCCGAGCGCGAGCGCATGCGCCGCCCCGCCCATGTCCTTCTTCATCTGCCGCATGCCGGCCGAGGGCTTGATGTCGAGGCCGCCGGTGTCGAAAACCACGCCCTTGCCGATCACGCAGACCAGCGGCATGCCCTCGTGCCCCCAGGTGAGCTCGATCATCCGGGGCGCGCGGGCCGGGTGGGCGGCGCGGCCGACGGCGTGCACCGCCGGATAGTTGGCCTCCAGCAGGGCGTCGCCGGTGACCACCGTGATCTGCGCCCTGTGCTGCTCGGCGATTTCGCGCGCGATGGTCTCGATCTGCAGCGGGCCCATGTCGTTGGCCGGCGTATTGACCATGTCGCGGGCGAGCGCGCAGGCGTGCGCCACCTGGCGCACCTCGACGGCGTTGGCGCCCTCGGCGACCAGCCGGGCGTGCTCCCCGGCATGGGCCTTGTAGCGGTCGAACCTGTAGCTCCCCAGCGCAAAGGCGATGGCGATCTGGTCGGCGCTCATGCCCTCCGGCGCGCGGGCGATCCGATAGGTTCCGGCCGGCAGCTTGGCGGCCAGGCTGCGGAACACCATCGGGTCGCCGCCCTCGCCCAGACCGAACAGCACGCTGGCGAGCGCGCCATCGGTTCCTGGGATCAGCAGGATCTGCCCGGCCTTGCCTTTGAATTCGGTGATGGCCGCATAGGCCTTGCCGCCGGGGGGAGCGGCGTCCAGCGCCGGGCCGGTCTCGTGCTCCAGGATCGCGCGCACCGGGATCGCGGCGGCGTCAGCGGTGTCGAGGATCACGTCTGACATGGCGGGCGCTCTGGAGTGGACGAAAGAACCGGCCCTTCTCCTAGGCGCATCTGGGCGCGCCCCGCAACTTCCCTAAAGGTGCGCCGCCAGCGGCGAGACCGGGAAGGCCGCCAGTGCGCCGACCGCGATAGCCACGCCATAGGGCACATTCTCGCCGGGCTCGGCGAGGCGCGTGAACCAGGCGGGCCCGGCCGGCATGATCGCGCGGACCCGCTGCGAGCGCAGGCCCAGGAGGCCGATCGCCAGGGCGCCGCCGGCCATGCACGTGAACAGCAGATAGCTCATCGCGCCCGGCAGGCCGAGCCACAGCGCCGCGGCGGCGAACAGCTTGGCGTCGCCGCCGCCGATCCAGCCGGCCGCGAACATGCCCATCCCCATGACCAGCGCCACGACGCCCACCGCCACGCTCAGGCCGATGACCGAAGGCGACACGCCGAGTGCGATGGCCGCGATCGGAAAGGCCGCCGCCAGGGCCAGCGAAATCTGGTTGGGAATCGTGAAGCTGGTCAGGTCCTTCAGCGCGCCGGCTATCACCAGGGCGGGGAAGATCAGCAACAGCAGGGTCTGGGCGGCGTGCAGCATCTTTGCAAACTCCAAGGCGCCCAGCATGGCGCGCGCCGATGAACGGAGGGTTTCGCGTCCGCGCTTCAGCGCCGCCTTCAGCCACGAAAAACCCCCCGACGGTCGCCCGTCGGGGGGTCTCTTGGGCTCAACTGGTGAAAACGGTGGCTTAGCCGGCCGGCTTCAGGTCGTTGGCGACGGTGGTGAAAAGGGTCGTGAGGTTGGTGCCGACGGCGGTAAGCGCCGTCACCAGAACCACGGCGACGAGAGCGGCGATCAGGCCATATTCAATGGCGGTGGCGCCGGATTCGTCCTTCAGGAAGCGGGTCACGAACTTCGACATATGTCATCTCCTTTTAGCGAGCAGTCGTTGTCGGGCTTCAAGCTGTCGCCTGCTCGCCCTAATGCCACATCAAGTTCGCAGACTTCGCTTAATTGGAAGTAAAGCGAACGGCAATCAGCCTAATTTTCTTTGGTGAATTGATTTTAACTCTAAATTCCGATTAACCAAGAAGTAAAATAGAGCAATCAAAATGTTATATTCTGTTATCCTCGCACTTAAACCTTAGTTAGGCACAGATCGGTAGACTACGCGCCACGTTCCGAGAGAATCCCGTGCGTAGTCCCTCGCCCGCCCGTTCCAGCCCGTTGGCCCGCTTCCTCCGCCGCTTCGTGCGCGCCGAGCAGGGGGTCACCGCCCTGGAATTCGGCCTGATCAGCCTGCCCCTGATGCTGATGACCTTCGGCCTGCTGGAGCTGGCGATCGTCTTCGTGGTCGGCGCCACCCTGGACACCGCCACCGAGATCGCCTCACGCCAGATCCGCACAGGCGAGTTCCAAACCAGCGCGGCCAGCACTCAGGCCGACTTCAAGAACCTGGTCTGCGGCCGCATGTCGTGGCTCAGCGGCCAGTGCGCCGCCAACCTCTGGATCGATGTGCAGACCTTTTCGACCTTCAACGGACTGGCCAATGCGCCGCCGGTGAACACCGCGACCTTCAATCCGCCGGCAGGCCTGTGCTTTTCGCCAGGCCTGCCCACCGACATCGTGCTGGTCCGCGCCTATTTCGAATGGAGCCTGTTCACCCCGCTGCTGAACAACGCGCTCGAGAACATGGGCGGCGGCTCGGGCAAGCGGTTGATCACCTCGACGACCGCCTTCCGCAACGAGCCCTACAACGTCACCCCGCCGGAAGGCACGAAATGCTGACGCGCTTTGGACGCGACCGGCGCGGCGTCGCCGCCATCGAGTTCGCGCTCATCGCCCCGGTGGCGATCGCGCTCTACATGGGCTTCGCCGAGCTCACCATGGCGATGATGGCCGACCGCCGCGTGGCGCACGCCGCCGCGGTGGTAGGTGACCTGGTGGCGCAGTCGCCCACGGTCGCGCCGAGCGACCTGACCGACATCTTCCAGGTGGGGTCCCAGATCATGTCGCCGTTCACCGCCACGCCGCTGAAGATGCGGATCACCAGCGTGGTCGCCGACGTCAACGGCGTGCCGAAGGTGGCCTGGAGCAAGGGCAGCGGCATGACGGCGATGACGGTGGGAACCACCGCCGGCGGCGTTCCGGCCAACCTGCTGGCGGCCGGCGACAGCGTGATCCAGGCCGACGTGTCCTATTCCTACACCTCGCCGCTGGGCTTCACGCTGAATGCGCCCATCACCTTTGCCAACACCTTCTTCCTGAAGCCACGCCAGTCGGCGTCGGTGGCCTGCGCCCTCTGCTAGGCGCGCCCGGCCGGCGCTAGTCGATGTGCGTCACCTCGCGCCCGCCGCCCTTGACGAACAGCAGCCCGATCAGGCCCACGATCATCAGCAGGATGACGCTGGCGAAGCCGCCCTGCTGGCTGTGGGTCAGGCGCGTGCCGATGTTGACCATGCCGGGCGCGAGCCAGGCCGTGGCGACGCCCGAGAGCCCATAGATCCCGAAGAAGGCCCCGGTCTGGGCCGGTGGCGTCAGCCGGGTCAGCGCCGTGCGCGCCGAGGCGTACTGGGCGGTGATGAAGATCGAATTGCTGAGGCCGACCAGCAGGAAGACCAGGCTGGGCAGGGTGCGGTAGACCGGGCCGGCCCACACCGGCCCATGGGCGGCGACGTCGTAGTGCCAGAAGTAGAGGATCTTGTCGGGCGCCATACCCAAGAGACCGATCAGCGCCAGAACCGTCATGAAAATCTCCAGGCGCAACGCGTTCTTCGGCCCCATGTTGTGGTCCAGCCAGCGTCCGACCAAGCCGCCGAAGGTGGCGATGATGCTGCTGATGATTCCGCTGGCCAGGAGTTCCAGGGGACCCCACTTCATCACGCCTGCCGCCAGCACGCCGTAGAAGAACAGCACGCCGTTCATGCCGTCGAAGAAGAACATCCGCGAGATCAGGTAGACGAAGGCGTCCCCGTAGCGCCGCACCGTCGTCAGCATGGCCCAGAGGTCCGCTGCGCCCTCCTTCAGGGCCCGCAGCACCGGGACCCTGGTCCTGGGCGCATCCGGCGTGAACAGGAAGATCGGAATCGAGCCGACCGCGAAGATGACCGCCGCCAGGAGGGCCACCACCCGCTCCGGCTCGTGCGTGGCTGCGTTCAGCCCGAACAGCGGGTGCGCTGGCACCCAGGCCCAGGCCACCTTGCCCGGCAGGGCGAAGGCCCAGGCGGTGAAGCCGAGCGCGAACACCGAGGCGAAGTTGCCCAGGGATAGCGCGAGGCCTGACGCGCTGTGAGCGCCCTTGAGGCCCGCCGCGCGGATTAGCATCGAATTGTGCAGGATCTCCGTCCAGGCAAACAGCACATTGATCACATAGAGGATCGAAAGCGTGGCCAGGATCGACAGGCCGGAAAGGTCCGGTTTGGCGAACCACAGCATCGCCATCAGCGGCGCCATGACGATCACGCACAGGGCCAGCAACGCCTTGCGCGGCCCGATCTTGTCGATCGAGGCGCCCAGGAACGGCCCGGTCGCGAACACGGTCCAGCCGACATACTGCTGCAGGGCCGAGATCGTCTCCTGACCCTTCACCGGGTCGCCGATCATCGTGGCCGAGACATAGGGCATGAAGACGAAGATCGTCATCAGGATGACGTAGGGGTCGCGCGCGCCCTCGAAGACCGACCAGGAAATCCCACCGCGGGTAAGCTTGGCGTCGCCGCCGTATTCGGCCTCGATGGGCGCATCGGCGACGGAGGCGGGGCCCAGAGCCTCGGGCAGGGGGCTTTCGCCCGGTATCGGACTGGTCAAATCGTCGCCTCCCGGGGCATCCGCCTTTTGGAACAGCGGTATGGGACGACGTTGCCGGTTATTTGCGGCGGTGGCTAGGCGGGACCCGCTTTGCCGAGTTGCTTGTCCGCCGCCGCCAGCGCGGCCTTGGCGTCCACCGCCAGGCCCTGCGCCGCCAGCGCCTCGCAGAGCGCGGTCAGGCACAGCCTCACGTGCCAGGGGGTCGCGGACGCGCCCATCAGGCCGATGCGCCATACCCTGCCCTTCAGCGCCCCGATGCCGGCGCCGATCTCCAGGTCCCAGGCCTTCAGGGCGTGGGCGCGCACCGCCGCCTCGTCGATCCCGTCGGGCACGATCACGGTGTTGAGCTGCGGCAGGCGGTCCTTGGCGGCGACCAGCATGGACAGCCCCGCCGCCTCGATCCCGGCCACCAGCGCTTCATGCATCCGCGCATGGCGCACGATGGCCGCCTGCTGACCCTCCTCGAAGATAGCGACGAGGCTCTCATGCAGGCCGTAGAGCGCGTTGATGGGCGCGGTGTGGTGATAGGTCCGGCCGCCGCCCCCACTTCCATCAGGGCCGCCCCAGTAGGACATCAACAGATTGAAATCCAAAAGCCAGTTGCGGACCTTCTCCTTGCGCCCGGAGATGGCCGCCTGGGCGCGTTTCGACAGCGCGATGGGCGAGAGCCCCGGCGGGGCCGAGAGGCACTTCTGCGTCCCCGAATAGACCACATCGGCGTCCCAGCCGGCCACGTCGACGACGATGCCGCCGAGCGAGGTCACGCAGTCCACGACTGACAGCGCGCCATGCTTGCGCGCGATGCCGCAGAGGCTCGCCGCATCGCTCTTCGCGCCCGTCGAGGTCTCCGCGTGGACGAAGGCCAGGACCTTGGTCGGCGCCTCGGCCAGCGCCGCTTCGCACCGCGCCACGTCCACGGCCTGGCCCCAGTCGTGGTCGACGGTCACCACCGTGGCCCCGGCGCGCCCGGCCATGTCGGCCATGCGGCCGCCGAACGCCCCGTTGACCGCCACCACGCAGCGGTCGCCCGGCTCCAGGAGGTTCATCATCGCCGCTTCCATGCCCGCCGTTCCCGGCGCCGGCAGGGGCACGCAGGCGTGATCCGGGGCGTTGAACAGCCGCTGCAGCGCCGCCTTGATCTCCTCCATCAGGTCCTGGAACGCCGGGTCCAGGTGGCCGATGGTCGGCCGCGCCAGCGCCGCCAACACCCGCGGGCTGACGTCGGAGGGGCCCGGCCCCATCAGGATGCGGTGGGGCGGCTGGAAGCTCTGCATGGGGAATCCGTCTCAGGCCCGAATTTCTAGGCTAGGAGACGGGCGTGTAGCCTTTTGCGCAGGGCCTCGTCCACGCCCAGGACGTCAGCCAGATAGGCGTCCAGGCTCCCGTGCCGCTCGACGATCACCGCGAACGCGGTCTCCAGATAATCGGTGTTGACCCCGACCGCGACCTTCAGCGCCTCGCGCGACACCGTCAGCCCCACCTGCTTTTCGATCCAGGGGCCGAGGAAATCCATCTTCCGCGCCTGGCGCGCCTCGTCGTTGGTGAGCAGATAGTCGGCCATCATGTCCTCGCGGCTGACCCCGGCCACGTGGTGGGTCAAGGCGCAGATCAGGCCCGTGCGATCCTTGCCGGCCGCGCAGTGCACCACGATCGGCCCGCGCCCGTGCGCCAGCTCGCGGAAGTAGCGGCTGTAAAGATCGATGTGCCGCGGCTCGAAGGGCGCGCGGCGGTAGTAGCCGAGGCCGTCCTCGTAGAACCATTGCGGGGTGATCTCGGGCAGGCCCTTCATGATCACCGCCCAGTCGGCGTGGTCGGACAGGATGTCGTTCTCGATGACCTGGGCGTCGAAGCCCTCCCAGCGGCGGTTCGGCTCGCGGGTCCGCTCCTCGGTGCGGCGCAGGTCGATGATGGCGGCGAGCCCCATGTCGCGCATCCGCGCGAGGTCGGCGTCGCTGGCGTAGGCGTGGTTGGCCGAGCGGTAGAGCAGGCCGGTCTTCAGCGGCCGTCCGTGATGGGTCTCATACCCCCCGAAATCGCGGAAGTTCTCGATGCCGTCGAAGTCGATGTGCCGGGTCATGGCGCGAGGCTGTAGCCGGAGTCGAAGCGGAACAAAAGCAGGCCGCGCCTACATCGCCGTCCTGAGCGTCAGGAGTTCGGGGAACAGCTTCCGGTCCAGCGCCTTGACCAGGTACGACACCCCCTCAGAGCCGCCGGTTCCGCGCTTGAAGCCGATGATCCGCTCCACCGTCTTCATGTGGGTGAACCGCCACTGCTGCAGGCGGTACTCCAGGTCGACCAGCTTCTCGCCCAACTCGTAGAGGTCCCAGTATTCCGCGGTGTTGCGGTAGACCTTGAGCCAGGCCGCCTCGACGGCGGGACTGGCCTCATAAGGCTCGCGCCAGTCGCGCTCCAGCCGGTCGGCGGGCACGTCGAAGCCGCGCCGCGCCAGGAGCCGCAGCGCCTCGTCGTAAAGGCTGGGCGCGGCCAGGATCGTCGCCAGTTCGTCGCGCCGCGCCGTGCCCGGCTCATGGACCTCCAGCATGCGGCTATCCTTGGCGCCCAGCAGGAACTCGAGCTGCCGGTACTGGAAGGACTGGAACCCCGAACTCGCCCCCAGCGCCTCGCGGAAATTGGCGTAGTCGAAGGGGGTCATGGTCGCCAGGATCTCCCAGGCCTGGATCATGTGGGCCTGGATGCGCGCCACCCGCGACAGCGTCTTGAAGGCGCCCTGCAGGTCGTCGGCGGCGATGTCGGCCGCGGCGGCGCGGATCTCGTGCACCGAGAGCTTCAGCCACAGCTCGGTCGCCTGGTGGATGACGATGAACAGCAGCTCGTCATGCTCGCCGGTCTTCGTGGCCTGGGCGCTGAGCAGGGCGTCCAGTTGCAGATAGTCGCCGTAGTCCATGGCTCTGGGCCTTAGGCCTTCGCGGCGCGCAAGGCCAGATGCGCGTCTAGCCCGGGCCCGGCGGCGGCCCATTCTCGTATTCGAAGCCAGGGTCACGCGCGGCCTTCGCATTGGCGCCGCCGAAGCGGTAGTCGAGCCGGAAGAAGGCCGCGCGGTTCACCGGCCGGACGAACAGCTCCTCCCGCAGCGTCGGACTGTCCAATTTGCGCCGGAAGTTGTTCGACGCCAGCAGATCCTGCCCCGTCACCGTCGCGGTCAGCCGGTCGCTGAACTTGTGCCGCCAACCCATGTTGAGCGTGAAGTTCGGCTCGAACGCGCCCTGGGTCGCGATGTGTGCGCCCTGCTCGATGGCGTTGAACTGGATCATGTCGTCAGGCCGCACCTGCCAGTTCAGGTTCACGCGGCCGCCGACCGCCCAGAGCGTCCGGCTGCCCTCGCCGATGCCCAGATTGCTGGCGTCGACGTGGCCGTTGTAGGGACTCACGCTCGCGCTGTAGCTCAGCGTCGAGGTGAGCTTGCCGTTGGCGCTGAAGTCGACGCCCAGCGCGGTGCTGGCGCCGGCGTTGGCGAAGGTGGTCTCGAACACGCCGGGCGCGGTCTCGCGATAGATGATCGAGAACTCGTGGTGGGCGTCGCGGTAGTAGAGGTTGGCCTGGAAATCCTGGCCCCAGGCGTGCTGCTGGTAACCCAACTCGTAGACCTGGACCTCCTTCACCTTCAGGCGCGGATTGCCGACCTGGCTGCTCTGCGGGTCGAACACCTGGATGAGCGGATTGAGGATGAAGCTCGGGGGCCGCTGGACGCGGACGCTGTAGCTGGCGGTCAGCTTGGCGTCGTCGTTCAGCTTGTAGGCCGCATGCAGGCTCGGGTAGGCGCGCTCGTAATGCTGACTGTCGCGCTCGCCCGAGGTGAGCTGGGCCAGGGTGAAGTTCACATCCTCGCCCCGCAGGCCGGCTTGCAGGTCCAGGTCGCCGAGACTGCGGTGGTAGGTGACGTAGATCGAGTTCACCAACTGCTCGAAGAGATAGTGATTGGCGAGGTTCGCCTGCGGCGCCAGCGAGGCGGCGGTCGGCCCCATCGAGTCCGCGTAGTTGAAGTCGTTGTCCTCGCGCCGCACCTCGTAGCCGGCGTTCAGCGACCCGCCGGCCAGCGGCCGTATGTAGGACACCGTTAGCTCGGCGTGGTGATCGCTCTCGTCGCCCCGCTGCAGTTCCAGGGGGATCGCCGTCGGCGGTAGGATCGGGGTCGTCGCATAGACCACATGATCGCGGGTCAGGCTGTCGTTGTAGACTGTATTCACCGACAGCTCGTGGCCGTCGCCGAAGGTGTGCTTCCAACCCCCTGAGAAACTGTTGTCGGTCTCCAGGAAGCGCCGCTCGCCCAGCCGGCCGATGATGCTCACCGGCGCGCCGTCAAGGCCATCGGTTTCGAAGCGGTCGAAGGGATGGCCCTGACGCAGCAGCGAGTTGTAGGTGACGCCGCCGGTGAACTGGTCCTTGTCCTCAGGGGTATAGGTCACCGACAGCCGCGCTGTCGGGCCGCGCACGAGGTTGCGGCCGGTGTCCAGGTCGTCGCTCTTGATGAACTGGCCGCTGGTGGCGTCGAAGCCGGCGCGGGCGTCATCGACGTGCACCTTATTGCGCTGATAGTTGCTCGATAGCGCGGCCGTCACCGCGAGCTTGGCGGAGTTGTAGCCGAAGCTAGCCCCCGAGCGCTTCAGGCCGCCGCTGGCGGCGGTGACATAGGCAGAGCCCGTCACGCCGGCGCCGCGGCTCTTCTTGGTGATCAGGTTGATCACCCCGCCGGTGCCTTCCGGATTGAGCGCCGCCGAGGGGTTGGTGATCACCTCCACCCTCTCGATCTGGTCGGCCGGCAGCTGCTGCAGCGCGTCGGCCCGGCCGACGCCTTCGAACATCGGCGAGGGCTTGCCGTCCACCAGGATGGTGACGTTGCTGTCGCCGCGCAGGGAGAGCGTCCCCTGCGGGTCCACCTCGACGGCCGGCAGGTTGCGCAGTGCGTCGCCGATCGAGCCGGTGGTCGCCGTCAGGTCCTTGCCCAGCGTGTAGCTCTGCCGGTCGATGGAGCGCTGCACGTCGGGCGTGGCGCCGGTCACCGTCACGCCCTCGACGGTGCGCCCCGCCGGCTTGCCGGACGCCTTGGGATCGGCGGGCTTGGCGACCGCCGGCGGCGGGTCGGCGGCCTTCGATGCGTCGGTTTGAGCCTGGGCGGCCAGGGGCGCGCCGGCGACCACCGCACCGGCCAGCCAAATCCACGCCCTCGCCATTCGACCTCTCCCCGACGCGGCCATGCTGATGGCCCAGGTGGCCAAATGAAGGCCGACACCGATTACATCCGTAATCGTATTTCGCGAAATCTGTCAAACGACGGTGAGCGGCGGGGTTAGCCGCCGTTTTCGTATTCGAAGCCCGGCTCCTTGGCCTTCGAACCGCCGCCGCCAAAGCGGTAATCCAGGCGGAAGATCACCGAACGCGCCATCGGCCGCGAGACCAGGTCCTCGACCAGGGTCGGCGTGTTGAGCTCGCGATGGAAACGGTTGGAGGCCAGCAGGTCCTGGCCGGTGACGGTCGCCGTCAGCCGCTCGTTGATGACGTGCCGCCAGCCCATATTGAGCGTGAAGATCGGCCGCAGCGTCCCCTGGGCCACCACGCGGCTTCCGTTCACGATGGCGTTCAGCTGCAGCATGTCGTCGGGACGGACCTGCCAGTTCAGGTTGGTCCGGCCGCCGAGCCCGTAGATCGAGTGTTGGCCCGAGACGCCGAGGTTGGTCTGTCCGACGTCGATCTCGTTCCAGTAGGGGCTGAGCGTCAGGCTGTAGCTCAGCACCGCGTTGAACTTGCCGTTGGCGCTGAGATCGGCGCCCACCGAATGGCCGGTTCCCAGGTTCAGGAAGCTGGTTTCGAAGACACCCCCGCCGATGTCGCTCTCCACCTGGCTGAAGTCGTGCTGGGTCTGCCGATAGTAGAGCGTCGCCTGGTAGGACTGCTGCCCCGCGTGCTGCTCATAGCCCAGTTCGAAGGACTGGGTTTCCTTGGGCCGCAGGTCGGGATTGCCGACCTGGATGTCGAGCGTCCCGGGCTGCATGTAGACGAGCGGGTTCAGGATCGAGGCCGGCGGGCGCTGGACGCGGACGGCGTAGCTGGCGCTGAGCTTGCGGTCGTCGTCCAGCTTCCAGGTCAGGTGCAGGCTGGGATAGACCTTGTCGTAGTGCTGTCCGTCGCGCGCGCCGCTGGTCAGCTGGTCGAAGTCGAACTTCACGTCCTCGGCGCGCAGGCCGACCTGGACGTCCAGCGGGCCGTAGCCGTGCTGGTAGGTGGCGTAGACCGCGTTGACCCACTGCAGAAACAGATAGTGGTTCGCCAGGTCCGGCCTGGGCGCCAGCCGGTCGGGCGCCGGGCCCGTCGGGTCGGAGTAGTCGTCGTCCTCGTCCTCGTGGCGAAGCTCGTAGCCGGTCTTCAGCGCGCCCCCGGCGACCTTCTGCGAATAGGCGACCCGCAGCTCGCTGTGATGGCGGTTGTCGTCGTCGTGGTAGAGGTCGAACAGCGGCGGCGCCGGCGGCAGCGCCGTGGTCACGGTGAAGAGCACGTGATCGGGCGAGATGGAGTCGTTGTAGGCCGCGTCCACCGACAGCTCGTGCCCCTCGCCGAAGGTGTGCTTCCAGCCGGCCGAGACAGCGTTGTCGAGCTCCAGGTAGCGGCGGCGGCCGTGGACGTCGAAGATCGAGGTGGGTCCGCCGGCGCCGCCGATCACATAGCTGTCGTCGGGATGGCCGTGCAGCACCTGCTCGGTGTAGCTCGCCGCGGCGGTGACCTGGTCCTTGTCGGTGGGGGTCCAGGTCAGGTTCAGCCGCGCGCTCGGCCCCCGGTTGAGGTTGCGGCCGAGGCTGTGATCGACGTTGGTGAGCAGGGCGTCGCTGATCGGATCGGCCGCGTCGCGCGCGAGCACGGTGTGGTTCTTGTTGCGCTGATAGTTGCCCGACAGCGCCGCGGTGACCGCCAGCGTCGGGGAATTGTAGCCGAGATTGATCCCCGCCCGCTTCAAGCCGGCGCTGCCGGCGGTGGCGTAGGCCGAGCCGGTCACGCCGCCGCCGCGGCTCTTCTTGGTGATCAGGTTGATGACCCCGCCGCTGCCCTCGGGGTTCAGGGCGACGGAGGGGTTGGTCATCACTTCCACCCGCTCGATCTGATCGGCAGGGAGCTGTTGCAGGGCGTCGGCGCGGTTCTTCCCTTCGAAGGCCGGCGAGGGCTTGCCGTCCACCAGGATGGTGACGTTGGAATCGCCGTGCAGGCTGAGGTTGCCCTGCAGGTCGACCTCGACGGCGGGCACGTTGCGCAGCGCGTCGGCCACCGAGCCGGTCGTCGCCAGCAGGTCCTTGCTGAGCGTGTAGCTTTTGGTGTCGATCGTGCTCTTCTCGTCCGGGACGAGGCCTGTGACGGTGATCGTGTCGACGGTCTTCACCGCCGGCGCAGCGGCCTTGGCCGTGGCGGGGGCCGGAGGTTTCGCGGGCGGCTTGGCAGGCGCGGCCTGAGCCGCATCCCCTGCCCCGGCGGGCGGCTGGGCAGGCGCGGGCTGCACCGGGGTCTGGGCCTGGGCCAGGGCCGCACCGGGCAGGACAAAGGCCATCGCGCCCGCGAGACAGAACCGCCGATACGCCATCGAACTCCCCAGGAACCCCCGCACCCTGAGAACACCGGCTCAGCCGCGTGGGACAACCTGAGGTCTACAGCCGTTAAGCAGCTGTCAACTTAACGGTTTTTAACGCGGCGACGGCTTCCCTAGCGGAACGGCGGCTCGTCGAAGCTGCGCAGCTTGCGCGAGTGCAGGCGCGGGCCCTCCTGGCGCAGCAGATCCATGGTGGCGATGCCGATCTGCAGGTGCTGGCCGATGGCGCGGTCGTAGAAGGCGTTGGCCTGGCCCGGCAGCTTGATCTCGCCGTGCAACGGCTTGTCCGACACGCAGAGCAGCGTCCCGTAGGGCACCCGGAAGCGGTAGCCTTGGGTGGCGATGGTGGCGCTTTCCATGTCGATGGCGACCGCCCGGCTCTGGTTGAACCGAAGCGCGCTCTTCGAATAGCGGAGCTCCCAGTTGCGGTCGTCGGTGGTCACCACCGTGCCGGTGCGCAGCCGCCGCTTCAGCACCTCGCCGGTCTCGCCGGTGACGATCTCGGCGGCCCGGTTCAGCGCCACCTGCACCTCGGCGATCGGCGGGATCGGGATCTCCGGCGGCAGCGCATCGTCCAGCACGTGGTCGTCGCGCAGATAGGCGTGCGCCAGGACATAGTCGCCGATGGTCTGGCTCCCGCGCAGGCCCCCGCAGTGGCCGATCATTAGCCAGGCCTGGGGCCTTAAGACCGCCAGGTGGTCGCAGATGGTCTTGGCGTTGGAGGGGCCGACGCCGATGTTGACCAGCGTGATGCCCGCGCGGTCCTTGGCCATCAGGTGGTAGGCCGGCATCTGGTGCTTGCGCCAGGCCGCCGCCTGCACCACCGCCTCCGGGTCCTCGGTCGTTTCGTCCACCAGCACATTGCCGGCCGCCGAAAGCGCTGTGTACGGACTGTCCGGGTTCTTGATCTGCTCGCAGCCCCAGCGGACGAACTCGTCCACGTAGCGGATGTAGTTGGTGAACAGGATGTACTGCTGCACGTGGGTGGCCGGCGTGCCGGTGTAATGCGCCAGCCGCGCCAGCGAAAAGTCGGTCCGCAGCCCATCGAACAGGGCCAAAGGCTTGGGCCCCTGGTCGTGCTGCGACCAGGCGCCGTCGGCGATCTCGTCGCCGATGAAGGCCAGTTCCGTGGTCGGAAAATGCCGCGCGATCTCCGCCGAGCCTATGTCGGCCAGCGCCGCGTCGGCCTGGCCGTCCAGCACATAGGGGAACGGCATCTCCTGGGTGGAGCGGCCGACCTCGACCTCCACCTTGAAGTCCTGCATCAAGAGGCTGAGCTGTTCGATCAGATAGTCGCGGAACAGCGCCGGCTTGGTCACGGTCACCGCATAGCGGCCCGGCGCGCCGATGCGGGCGAAGGCGCGGCTGATCCGCGGATAGGGCTCGCCCACCGGCCAGTGCAGGCGCAGTTCCGGATAGGCGAAGGCCCCGGCCGCGCGCACCGCCGGATCGGGCGGCGGTCCTCCGGCCATGAAACTCTTGAGCGCGCCCCTCAGGGCTTCCACCGTCTGGCGGTATTCGTCTTCCAGCCGGTCAACGATGCCGGCCGCTGCTGTCTTTGATGTCATCGCCCCATTATAGACGCCGCTGGCCGAGCTTGGCGAGCCGGGCAGGATGGACGCGCGCGCGCTTCCCGGCGACAAAGGCCGCGAACTTCACCGTCGGGACCTTCATGAATCGCCTTTTCACGATCCTCATCGTCGCGGCCATGGTGCTGGGCGTCGCCGTCGGATGGGGGGTCCATGAATACGCCAGCCCCGCCGGCGCCAAGGCGGTGGCCGGCAACCTGTCCATCGTCACCGACGTCTTCCTGCGCCTGATCAAGATGATCATCGCGCCGCTGGTCTTTTCCACCCTGGTGGCGGGCATCGCCCACATGGAGAACGCCTCGACCATCGGCCGGGTGGGCGCCAAGACGCTCGGCTGGTTCATCTCCGCGTCCCTGGTCTCGCTGACCATCGGCCTGATCATGGTCCACCTGATCCAGCCGGGCGCCGGCATGCACCTGGTGGCCGATCCGGTGGCGCCGGGCGCCGCGGTCGACATGACCAAGTTCAATCTCAAGGAGTTCGTCAGCCACATCTTCCCCAAGTCGATCGTGGAGGCGATGGCCAACAACGAGATCCTGCAGATCGTCATCTTCTCGGTGTTCTTCGGCACCGCGGTGGCCGCCATCGAGGACCGCGCGCCCGCCGTGGTGGCCGTCGTCGAACAGGTCTCGGCGATCATGCTGAAGGTGACGAGCTACGTGATGAAGACCGCGCCGCTGGCGATCTTCGCCGCGCTCGCCGCCACGGTCTCCACCCAGGGGATCGGGGTGCTGGTCACCTACGCCAAGTTCGTCGGCGGCTTCTACGTCTCGATGCTGCTGCTCTGGGCGCTGCTGATCGCCGTCCTGGTGCTGATCGTGGGGCCCCGCGCGTTGAAGCTGATCGCGCTGATCCGCAGCCCGGCCCTCCTGGCCTTCTCCACCGCCTCTTCTGAGGCGGCCTATCCCGGCACCCTCGAGGCCCTGCAGCAGTGGGGCGTCTCGCGCCGGGTGGCGAGCTTCGTCCTGCCGCTGGGCTACTCGTTCAACCTCGACGGCACCATGATGTACTGCACCTTCGCGACCCTCTTCGTCGCCCAGGCCTACGGCATCCACCTCACCATCGGCCAGCAGATCACCATGCTGCTGCTCCTCATGGTCACCTCCAAGGGGGTGGCCGGCGTGCCCCGCGCCTCGCTGGTGGTGATCTCCGCCACGCTCACCTACTTCCACCTGCCGGAAGCGGGCCTCTTGCTGATCCTGGCGGTCGACAACCTGCTCGACATGGGGCGCTCGGCCACCAACGTCGTGGGCAACTCCGTCGCCGCCGCCGTGGTCGCCAAGTGGGAAGGCCAGATCGAGGAACCCAAGACCGAGGATGCGGTGATCGCCAACAACGCCGCGTGAAGGCGGCGCAACCAACACGGGTGCGGCTTATCGCCTGTTAAGCGTATCGTTTGACGGGGCGTTCACTTCACCCGAGCTAACTCTCGCGACCTTGTTTTCGCGCCCTGAGGCTTCCCCCAACCGTGCCCGATAGCGTCCAAAAGCTTGCGGCCCTGACGGCCCGCGTGGCGGAGCTCGAATCCGAGCGGGCGCTGACGCTCAGACTCGCCCAGACCGACAGCCTGACAGGCCTGGTCAACCGCGGCGCCTTCACCGCCGAACTCTGCGAGCGGCTTGAGGCGGCCAAGCAGGACGATGGCCAGGTTGCCCTCTTCGTCATCGACCTCGACCGCTTCAAGCACCTGAACGACACCCTCGGCCACCACGCCGGCGACCTCTTCCTGGCCGAGGTGGGCGAACGCCTGCGCTGCGACACGCAAGCCGGCGAGCTGGTCGCGCGCACCGGCGGCGACGAGTTCGCGCTGATCACCACCGGCGCCGACCCCGCGCGGCGCGCCCAGCGCCTCGTCCGCCTGCTATCCCAGCCGCACATGATCTATGGCCGCATGGTCTCGCCGGGCGCCTCGGTCGGCGTGGCGGTCTATCCGGACCATGCCGCCGACGCCGGCGACCTGCAGCGCTTCGCCGACATGGCGCTCTACCGCGTCAAGCTGAAGGGCGGCCGGCGCTGGTCGGTCTTCGACGCCGAGCTGCGCGACGAGAACACCCGCCGACGCACCCTGGAGGCGGAGCTTCGCCGCGCCATCCCCGCCGGCGAGATCGAGCCCTGGTTCCAGCCGGTGATCGATTCCAAGGACGGCCGCATCACCGGCGTCGAGGTCCTGGCCCGCTGGCGCCACCCCGAGCAGGGCCTATTGGCGCCCGCCGCCTTCGTGCCGATCGCCGAGGAACTGGGGCTGATCGGCCGCATCGACGAGGCGGTGTTCGAGGCCGGCTGCGCCCGCGCCGCGCCCTGGGTCAAGGCCGGGCTGATCGAGGCCGTCTCCTTCAACGTCTCGCCCCGCGACCTGCTGGATCCCAGCTTCTCGCGCAAGCTGATCGGCCGGTTGGGCAAGACCGCGCTGCCGCCCACCGCGCTCACCGTCGAGATCACCGAGACTTTCCTGCTGCAGGACCTGGCGCTGTCCCGCCGCCACATCGAGCGGCTGAACGCCAAGGGCGTGCGCATCGCGCTCGACGACTTCGGCACCGGCTATTCCAACCTGCGCGCGCTCATGCACCTGCCGATCCAGACGGTGAAGCTGGACCGCAGCCTGATCTGCGACGTCGCCAAGGACCAACGCGTGGCCAAGCTCGTCGCCTCGATGCTGCACGCCGCCCGCGCGCTCGGCGTCCGCATCGTCGCCGAAGGCGTCGAGGAGGAGGCCCAGGCGATCTTCCTGCGCGCCGCCGGCTGCGACCGCATGCAGGGCTACTGGTTCGCCAGGCCCATGCCCGCCGACCAGATGGAGATGGCGCTCAAGGAATCCCACGCCGACACCCCGCGCTTCTTCACCGCCGAGCCCACCCGCCGCCGCGCGCGGCGCTGACGCGGTCCCCATAAGATCCTCCCCCAGCGCGGAGCGCGATTGAGGGGGAGGTGGCTCGGAGCGAAGCGACGAGACGGAGGGGGTTGCAGCCCGCTCCGCGAGCCGCCGCGAACAGCGCCGACGTCAGTCGCCGTTTTCAAGGAAGCCCCGGATGGTGCGCACAGCGGCATCCACGTCGCGCAGGATCAGCGACGCCGCCAGCCGCAGGGTCGAAATCCCCTGCGCCGCCAGCCAGGCGTCGCGCCGCTCGTCGCGGACCGGCCGGTCGCCCGCGCCATGGCTGGCCCCATCGACTTCGACGGCCAGCTTCGCGGCGTCGCAGTAGAAGTCGAGCACGTAGGGTCCGATGGGATGCTGCTTGCGGAATTGCAGGCCGTCGATCGCACCGCCCTTGATCGCCTTCCAGAGCAGCACCTCGGGCAGGCTCATGGCGCGCCGCAGAGCCTTGGCGCGATCCTTGGTGACCCGCGACCCGTCCATGCGGCGAGCCTAGCAAGGGTCTTGTCCCGACCAAGCGCTTTCTCGGTTCGAAGCGCCGTGGGCGGCAACCCCCTCCGTCGCATCGCTTCGCTCTGCGACACCTCCCCCTCAATCGCGCTTCGCGCTGGGGGAGGATCTTGGAGACATCAATACCGCCAGCTCGTGAGGTCGGCGCCGGGCGGCGCGGTCTTGGCGATCCGCTCCAGGATCTTGGGCACGTACATCGTGTTGTAGTGCAGCCGGGAATAGGCGTTGGGCAGCTTCGGATCGCCGTTCCAGCAATGCTCGGCCCGGTCGCCATAGGCCACCTCGCCGCCCCAGGCCGGGGCCTTCAGGCTCTCCAGGGTGTCCTGCGCGAAATAGACCGCGTCGGTCAGGAAGTAGGTGTCGGCCGAGCCCACATAGATGTGCAGCTTGCCCGCCAGCTTCGGCCCCAGCGTCGCCCAGTCGCGCTCGATGATGTGGGTCAGGTCGAAGTGCTCCTTCCAGTAGGCGACGACCGTCGGGTCGATCTCGCCGGTCTGCTTGTTCCAGACCGGGGCCGGATAGCCGTCCTTCCCCTGCGGCCCGAACACCGCCTCCCAAATGTCGTTCTGCTCGCCCGACCGGTCATGGTCGCCCAGCACGGCTTCCATGTCGGTTTCGTCGCGCTGGGTGGCGGTGATGTGGCCCAGATAGTCGCGTTGCGCCGCCCTCTCCTCGCTGTTCACCAGGCCCTGCTCGTAGAAGGCGTTCTTGTCGGCGTAGAGGTTGATGTTGGTGTAGGCGTGGAAGTCGATGGGGTCGGGACAGGCCACGAAGGCGCCGTTGTACATGTCCGGATAGAAGACCTGGGTCGCCATCGCCTCCCAGCCGCCGGTCGAACCGCCATAGGTGAACCGCGCCCAGCCGGCGGCCAGCCCCCGGAACTGCTTCTCGATCGCCGGGATCAGCTCCTTGTTGATGGCGTCGCCGTAGGGGCCCTGGTTGGCCGAATTCACCGCATAACTGTCGTCGTAGTAGGGCGTCGGGTGCGCGATCTCGATCACCAGGAACCGCGGGAAGTCCTTGCCGGTCCAGGTCTTGTAGAAGTTGTAGGCCTCCTGCTGCTGGATGCGGTTGTAGCCCGCCAGGTGGAAGCGCTCGGAATAGTCAGGCTTCAGGTCCGGGTCCGGCGGCGTGGTGCGGAAGTTGGAGATGTCGTCCGGGAAGTGGCCGTGGAAGACCATCAGCGGATAGTGGGCGTTCGGGTGGCTGTCGAAGCCCTCCGGCAGCAGCACGTGCGCGGTCAGGTATATCGGCCGGCCCCAGTACTTGGTGAGCAGCGCGCTCTGTATCCGCACATGCTTGATGTAGGGCGTGTCGGCCTTGGGCTGGATCGGGCCGATCTCCTGGTCGAGCGACAGCTTCAGCGCGCTCTTGGCGGTGATGTGGACCTTCACCGGCTTCGAATAGAGGTTGCCGGGCTTCAGGTTCCAGTGCTGGCCCTCGCCCTTGTCCGGCGGCAGCTTGACCACCGTTCCGTCGGCGCGGTGGAAGGTCTCGTAGCGGTTCAGCACCGCCTGCACCCAGTAGTCGCCGGCGGGCAGTTGCGAGAGCTTCTGTTTCGGCCAGCCATAGGCCTTGTCGCCCAGCACCACCGCCTTGCCGGGCGCCAGTCCGTCGACCGTCTGGCCGAAGATGTAGGGGGTGCGCAGCGGCGCCTCCAGCTCCACCTGCATCCGCGGCTCGGGCGCCGCCTTGGGCGTGACGATCAGGATCAGGCGGCCATCCAGAGCCGCGGCGCTGCGGGCCGCCGGGAAGGACACCGAGACCGTGGCCGCCTGCGCGGCGCAACCAAGCCCGATCGCCGCCAGGCCTCCCAAAGCCATCCGCCGCAACAGCTTCGCCGCCATGATTCCCTCCACCCTGCCGAGGGGAATTTCTGTCATCCCATGAGCCCCAGGGCCAGCGCGGCTTAGAAACCCTGGACGGCGCGCGCCGCAATGTAGACAAGCTTCCCGGCTTGATCCGCCCTTCCATGACCTCCCTTTCGCGCACCCTGGCCCTGGCGGGCGCCGTCGCCCTGGCGGCGAGCGCGCCTGTGCATGCCAAGAGCCACGGCAAGGGGCGGATCATGGCCGACGGCTATTCGCGCCCGGCCGAGGAGGTGTTGGCCCAGGCGCGCAAGGCGTCCGGCGGGGCCGGCTGGAACCTGCTGCGCGGCATCCACGTCACGGGCCACGAAAAGGCGGCTTCGGGCGATATCCGCTTCGAGACCTGGGTCGACCCCCTGCGCTACGGCATGCGCACCGAGACCCGCCAGGCCGCGGGCGTGCTCACCGAAGGCTTCAACGGCCAGGGCGACTGGCGGATTCTGCCCGACGGCAAGACCGTCGCCATCGACGACCACGCCGCCGTCGACAAGCTGCGCACCGAGGCTTTCCTCGCCGCCGGCGGGATTTTCTACACCAGCCGCTTCGAGGCCCACGGCGAGCTCATCGGGGTCAGGACCAGCGGCGGCAAGAGCTTCGACGTCCTGAACGTCGAGCCCTGGGGCGGCGCGCCTCGCGAGCTGTGGTTCGACCGCTCGACCCACCTGCTCGCCCGCGTCGTCGACCGGACCGGTCCGCAGGCCGTCACCACCGAGCTTTCCGACTACCGCCGCGTCGGCCCGGTGCGCATCGCCTTCCACACCGTGGTGCGCGGCCCGTCCCCAGGCGCCATCCAGGACCGCCAGCTCGACAGCGTCGTCTTCACGCCTGCCGACCGCAGCCTCTTCAGCCTTCCGCGGACAGAGACCCCGGCGGCGCCCTGATCCGGCCCGTGTCCCATGCGCCCGCGCTTGGCTATCGCGCCGGCCTGCGCCATACCAACGCCGACGGAGCGCAAGGAAAGCTCCGCGTGCGGGGGATTTGAGACGTGGCGCCGTCAGGATCGCCGCCGGGAGGGGCGCCGAAAGAAGCAGGCGCCAGCCCCCTGACCCTGGCCTTCCTCGAAAAACGCGAGAGTCTGCTGCTGTTCCTGGCCGCGCGGACCCGCTCCATGGCTGCGGCCGAAGACCTGGTGCAGGAGCTTTACCTGAAGGTCGCCGCGGTGGACCCGCAGGCCGATGTCCGCTCGCCCGCGCCGCTTCTCTACCGCATGGCCGCCAACCTCTTGATCGACCAGGTGCGCAGCGCCCAGCGCGACGGCCGCCGCAACGCCGAATGGCGTAGCCAGACCCACGTGACCCTGGGCGGCGAGGACATCGTCGCCGAGCCCGCCGCCGACGATCAGCTGATCGCCAAGGACCGCGCCCGCCAGCTCGCCGACGCGGTCGAGGCCCTGCCGCCGCAGATGGGCCGCGCCTTCCGCCTGCACAAGCTGGAGGGCAAGAGCCAGTCCGAAACCGCCGAGGTGATGAAAATCTCCCGCAAGATGGTCGAGCAGCACATCGCCGCCGCCATCCGTCACCTCACCCAGAAGCTCCGGTCGTGAGGGGGCTCAAGCCGATGATTCGCACTGAATTTGTTCAGCGACCTAGGGCTATGTCGTCACGGCGACGTCTCATTCGCGGACCGGCGCATTCCGCGCCGCTCGGACTATTTCGCCGATGAGCAGCATCGTCGCATCAGAGGATCAAGCGATGATCGACGCCGCGGCGTGGGTCGCGCGCCTCGACGCGCCTGATGTGGGCGAGAATGACGCCGCTCAGTTCGACGCCTGGCTCGCCGCCGCGCCGGCCAACGCTCAGGCGTACCGCCGCACGCTCGCCCTCTGGCACGAGTTCGACGCCGCCGCGCCGCAGGTGCGCGAGGCGCTGGCCCAGCGCGGCGCCGCCGCAGGCCGTGTCGTCCACCCCCGCTTCGGCCAGTCGCGCCGTCGTTTCCTGTTCGCCGGCGCGGCCGCATCGATCGCCGCCGCCCTCGTCGTCGTGGTCGCGCTCCCGCCCACGGCCCCGGTGGAAACCACCCATCAGACCTTCGCCACCGCCAAGGGCCAGCATCAGCGCGTTACGCTGGCCGACGGCTCGGTGATCGACCTCAACGCCGAGACCCGGCTCACCGCCAGGATCAGCGGCTCGGAGCGGCGCATCACGCTCGCCGAGGGCGAGGCCGTCTTCGACGTCACCTCCGACAAGACCCGGCCCTTCACCGTCGACACCGCCCAGGGCGCGGTGCGCGTGGTCGGCACCCAGTTCGATGTGAAGAGCCGCGATGGCGAGCTGACCGTCACCGTCGCCCGCGGCAAGGTCGCCGTGCGCTCGGCGGCCGCTGACGCTTCGGCGGACCCCGTCTTCCTGACGCCCGGCATGCAGCTCTCGCTCGGCGCGGCCAGGACCGAGGCCGTGGCCCATGTGGACCCGCAGGCGACGTTCGCCTGGCGCGAGGGCCGCCTCGTCTACCGCGACCAGCCGCTGACCGCCGTGGTCGCCGATCTCAACCGGCAGTTCCCCGAGCAGATCGCCATCGGGGACCCCACCCTCGACAAGATCCGCATCACCGGCGTGATCGTGCTGGATAATCCGCAGGCTGTGACATCTCGCCTTGCGTTGATGCTGCCGATAAGAGCGATAAGCTCGGAACGGGGGCTGCTGCTTCTCAAGAAGTAGACGCCGAGCCGTGGGGCGAGCGAGATTTCAGTGCGTCGGGAACTTGCGGTGGGAGTCGGGCTGGCGGCCCTAACGCTCGCCGCCGCGCGCCCGGCGCTGGGCGCGGCCCCGCAGATCCGCTTCCACATCGAGCCCAAGCCCTATTCCGAGGCCCTGCTGGACCTGGCCCAGCAGGCCAACGTCACCCTGGTCGGGGCCGGCGCCTGCTCCGGCGCCATGCAGATCCGCATCGCCGCGCCCATGACGCTCACCCAGGCGCTCGACCGGGTGCTGGGCGGCGCCCCGTGCGCCTGGAAGATGGTGGCGCCCGGCGCCGTGCAGGTGTTCCCGCTGGCGCATGAGGCGCCCAGGCCCGCCGACTATGTCTCGGTCTCCGAGCTCCTGGTCACCGCCACCAAACGGGTCAGCGATCCCAGGCAGCTGTCGGTGGCGGTGACTGCGGTGCCGGGCGACGCGCTCGAAATGACCGGGTCCAGCGACGCCGACGCCGCGTCTGCCCAGCTCTCCGGCCTGTTGACCACCAATCTCGGCCCCGGCCGCGACAAGCTGCAGCTGCGCGGCCTCTCCGACGGCGCCTACACCGGCCGCGCGCGCTCGACGGTCGCCACCTACCTCGACGAGATCCCGCTCAACTACAATGCGCCGGACCCGGACCTGCGCCTGGTCGACGTCGACCGGGTGGAGGTGCTGCGCGGGCCGCAGGGTGCGCTCTATGGCTCGGGCTCCCTCAGCGGCATCTACAGAATCGTCGCGGCCAAACCCGATCTGGACCACTATGGCGCGCAGCTTCGCCTCACCGGCGCGCTCACCGACAACGGCGCGCCCAGCGAGTCGACCGAGGGCTACCTCACCGGCCCGCTCTGGCGCGGGGTCGCGGGTCTGCGGCTCTCGGCCTACCAGGACCTCGAGGGCGGCTACCTCGACGACGTGAACCTCAAGCTGCGCAATGCCAACCAGACCCAGCGGAATGGCGGACGGCTGACCTTCCTGGTCGAGCCCGGCGACGACTGGACGATCGACCTGACCTTCGCCGGCCAGCACCTGCGCAGCGACGACACCCAGTACACGAGCCCGGGCCTGGGCCTGACCCGCATCAACCGCATCGCCGAGCCGCACGTCAACGACATCGTGCTGGGCACGGTCACCATCAAGAAGGGCTGGGGCTGGGCCGAGCTCACCTCGTCCACCGGCTACATCCAGCACAACTACGGCAGCTTCTACGACGCCACCGCCGTGCAGGACCTCTACACCGCCTTCGCCCAGACCTCCGCCTATTCCGAGCGGACCCACACGCGGGTGGTGGTGGACGACACCTACCTGACCTCGCGCGGCGCCGGGCGCTTCCAGTGGCTGGCCGGAATCTATGGCTCCGTGACTCAGGAGCATGAGCCCTCGGTGTTCCTGGCCCAGCACAGCTTCGCGCCGGACGTGCCGGTCTACAGCGACAACCGCTACGACCGCATCGCTGAGATCGCCCTCTACGGCGAGGCCTCGGTGGAGATCACCGACGCGCTTCGGGCCTCGATCGGCGGCCGCGGCTTCGACATCCACACCGACACCACCTCGGCGGTGATCTCCGAGCGCTTCCCCTCGCGCAGCATCGCCGGCGTCGAGCATTACAAGGGCTTCTCGCCCAAGGCGTCGATCCAGCAGTCCTTCAATCACGGCGACCTGATCTACGCCGTCTATTCGGAGGGCTTCCGGGCCGGCGGCATCAATTCCGGCGGCGCGGTGCCCCTGCCGGGCGCCCTGGTCATCTTCGCGCCCGACACCCTGCGGAACATCGAGGGCGGCTTGAAACTCCAGGGCCTGGACGGGCGCCTGGCGGTCAATTCGGCGCTGTTCTACGACACCTGGAAGGACATCCAGACCGACCAGTTCCGCGCGTCGGGCATCCCATTTACGACCAACGTCGGCGACGCCGACATCGTCGGCTTCGAGACCGAGGTCGGCTACCATTGGGGGAACGGCTTCTCGGCCCAGGTCAACGGCCGCCTCGCCCACACGAGGATCACCCATCCCAACGTGGCCTTCATCCCAAGCCCCTTGAACGGCCTGCCGGGCGCGCCGGCCATCTCCGGCGGCGCCGTGGTCAGCTACGAGCGCGAGCTGCTGGGCGGCTGGCGGCTGCAGCTGGTCGGCGAGACGACCTATGTGGGCCGCAGCCGCGTCACCTTCGACACCACCTTCCAGGCCATGGGCGGCTATGTCCGCTCCAAGCTGCTGGCCGAGGTCCGCCACAACTGGCTGGGCGCGCAGATCTTCATCACCAACCCGACCAACGCGTTCAGCGACACCTTCGCCTTCGGCAATCCGTTCAATCCGAACCAGACCCAGCAGGTCACCCCGCAGCGGCCGCTGACCGCCGGCCTGACGCTCTTCGCCACCTACTGAGATTTTTTGGTAGGCGAACATCGGGATGTGGCGCGGCGGCGCCGTCATTTCCGCGACCTGGCTCACCTGGAGGGGGCTTAAGGTCATGCCACGGCGTCGCCGCGCGAAACTCCCCCAAAAGCGCGCTGCGGCCGGCAGGCGCGGCCCGGACGTAGGAGAGCGTCCAGGGCCGCGCCGTGGGGCTCCTTCGCTTTTCCGACTGATGGCGCTTTTCCGACTGATGGCGCTTTTCCGACTGAATGGCGCCTTTCCGGCCCAGTGGCGGCTTTCCGACTCAAGCGCGATTGGACGCGCGCGGCGAAGGTGCTAACCTGCGGTGTCGTCGGGTCTCCAGTCTGACGCCGCCCAAAGCCCCGGTTCGAGGTGTCACACCCTTGGCCGGGGCGCTCTGGCCCATCCTTCTGGCCAGCCGCTCAGGCCTATCCATGAACCGCTACTGGACCCTGGCAGCCCGCCCGCTCGACCCATGGCCGACGCGGGACACCTTCGAACTTCGCGAGGCGCCGATCCCGGAACCGGGGCCGGGCCAGGCGCTGACCCGGACGATCTACGTCTCTCTCGACCCCTATCAGTGGGGCTACAAGAAGCGGGGCGTCGAGCCGGCCGGCGCGCCCTGCCACGCCCGCACCGTCGCCCAGGTGGTCGAGAGCCGGATGGCGGGTTACGCCCCCGGAGACCTGGTCTTCAACACCAACGGCTGGTCGGACTACGGCCTGATGGGCGAGGGCGTGCCCAGGCCCGGCTACATGATCCCCCGCAAACTCGACCCCGCGCAGGGCCGGATCTCCCAGGCGGTGGGCGTGCTGGGCATGCTGGGGCTGACCGCCTACGCCGGCATGATCCTGCAGGCCGAGCCGAAGGCCGGCGACACCGCCGTGGTCTCCGCGGCCTCCGGCGGCGTCGGCCAGATCGCCGGCCAGCTCGCGCGGCTCAAGGGCGCGCGCGTGGTCGGCATCGCCGGGCGCGAGGAGAAATGCCGCTTCGTCATCGAAGAGCTCGGCTTCGACGCCGGCGTCTCGCACCTGTCGCCGACCTTCGCGCAGGACCTCGCCGCGGCCTGCCCCAAGGGCGTCGACGTCTATTTCGAGAATGTCGGCGGCGCGGTGTTCGACGCGGTCCTGCCGCTGTTCAACCCAGGCGCCCGGATGACCATCTGCGGCCTGATCGCCCACTACGGCGACGACGCCGGGACCGACGCCCGCGCCGCCCTGATGGCGCGCGGCGAAGAGATCTTCCGTACACGGCAGGTCACCGTCAAGGACCTCTTTGTCGGCGACTTCGTAAAGGATCACGAGGCCACGTTCCTGCGCGAGATGGGCGGCTGGGTCGACCAGGGCCAGGTCCGCTACCGCGAAGACATCCGCCAGGGTCTGGAAAACCTCCCTGAGGCCTTCGCCGAGATGCTGAAGGGCGGCGCCTTCGGCAAGATGCTGGTGCAGGTCGCCGAGGACCCGACGCTCTAAGCATAGCCCAAATGCATTTGGCGCAACGCCGGTCCTTGACTTGGCCGTGCAGGAGGGCTCGCATCCGCTCAAACTTCAAGGGGACGAAACCACCATGTCGCGCATCACGCTTATCGCCGCCGCCGCGGCCGCCACCCTGGCGCTCGGCCTTCCGGCCGTCACCGCCTTCGCCCAGACGCCGCCGGCCAACGCCGACGCGCTCACCGACCCCGCCATGAAAGGGCCCGAGGTCATCGCCTTCATCGGCCTCAAGCCCGGTCAAAAGGTCGCCGACGTCATCGCCGGCCGCTTCGTCCGCGCGCTCAGCCAGGCGGTCGGTCCCAAGGGGGTGGTCTACGCCTACGAGCCGGACGAGATCGTCAAGACCCACCCGGAGGCCGCCGCCGGCCTGACCAAGATCGTCGCCGACCCGGCCTACGCCAACGTCAAGGAGGTGACCGCGCCGATCAACGCCGCCAACCTGCCCAAGGGCCTGGACGCGGTGTTCATCCGCCAGAACTACCATGACCTCTACGACAAGTTCATGGGCCCGGCCGACGTGCCCGGCTTCAACAAGCAGGTGTTCGCCGCGCTCAAGCCCGGCGGCGTCTACGTCATCCTCGACCACGCCGGCGCGGCCGGCTCTGGCCTGACCGGCACCGAAACCCGCCACCGGATCGAGGAGGCCCGCGTCAAGACCGACGTGCTGGCCGCCGGCTTCAAGCTCGATGGCGAAAGCACGATCCTCGCCAACCCGGCGGACGACCATTCCAAGATGGTCTTCAACCCGGCGATCCGCGGCAAGACCGACCAGTTCCTGCTGCGCTTCAAGAAGCCGAAATAGGCTTCGCCGACAGGTCGCGGGGCGGCGGACACAAAAGTCTCAAGCCCCGCGCCTAGTGTGCGCGTGCGATTCCAGTCGGGAGATCATATGCCTAAGCTTCATCGCCTCGCGTCCGCCTGCGCGATCGCCGGAGTGTTCGCCCTCGCCGCCTTGCCGGCCGCGGGCGCGGGCGCCGGCGCGGACGACCTGCGGCTCAACCAGATCCAGGTGATCGGCAGCCACAACAGCTATCACGCGGGCCTCACGCCGGGCGTCGCCAAGATGCTGCAGGCCACCAATCCCAAGGCTTTCGACGGCCTGGACTATCAGCACGCCCCGCTGACCACCCAGTTCGACAAGGGCATCCGCCAGATCGAACTCGACGTCTATGTGGACGCGCACGGCGGCCGCTTCGCGCACCCGTTCGGCGCGACGCTGAACGCCGGCGGCGCGGCGGCCTTCGATCCGGAGCACGTCTTCGCCAAGCCGGGCTACAAGGTCATGCACGTCCAGGACATCGACTACGTCTCCAACTGCCAGCCCTTCGTCGGCTGCCTGAAGGAGATCCGCGCCTGGTCGAAGGCCCACCCGAACCACGTGCCGCTGTTCATCCTGGTCGAGACCAAGACCCAGGATCCGATCAAGGCCGTGCCCGGCATGGTCGACTACGAACGCTTCACGCCGCAGGCGCTGGATGCGCTCGACGCCGAAATCCGCTCGGTCTTCCCGGAAAACGAGATGGTCACCCCCGACCAGGTGCGCGGCAAGCACGCGACGCTCCCCGAGGCGGTGGCTCACGGCGGCTGGCCCACCCTGAAGGCCGCCCGCGGCAAGGTGGTCTTCCTGCTCGACCAGACCAACATCACCCCCAACTACGTCCTGGGCCACGAGGCGCTGAAGGGCCGCGTGCTGTTCACCAACGCCAAGGCCGGCGCGCCCGACGCGGCCTTCGTCGAGCACAACGACGCCGATCCAGCGCAGATCGATGCGCTGGTGAAGCAGGGTTACATCGTCCGCACCCGCTCCGACGCCGACACCAAGGAAGGCCGCACCGGCGACACCACCACCCGCGACAAGGCGCTGAAGAGCGGCGCCCAGATGGTCTCCACCGACTACCCCTGGTACGAGCCCTCGCGCTGGACCGGCTACACCACAGCCCTCCCCGGCAAGGCCTCGGTCCGCTGCAACCCGGTGACAGCGCCGGCCGGCTGCAAGGACGCGGCGATCAAGGATGCGGCGGTCGCGAACTGAGGCGCGAAAGCCGACGCGCGGACATGACGACGCCGCCGGTCCATCGACCGGCGGCGTCATGGATGTCCCTTTCGTCTAGGCGTGGACGATCTTGCGACGGCGGCGCAGGGCCGCCCCGGCCAGTCCGAAGCCGCCGATCATCAAGGCCCAGGAGGCCGGTTCGGGAACGGCCCCGCCGCCATTTGCGAACCTCACCTCGTCGGTGAACGCCCACGGCCCGTTGGAGACCTCCTGGACGCGCACATAGCGGGCGTCGATGCCGAGGCTGTTGACGTCCAGCCACACGTGCGGGCCGGTGTCGAAGACATAGCGATCATTTGCATCGCTGGGTGGCACGACCAGGGAACCGGCCAGGACCCAGGTCAGGTCGTTGTTCGACGAGTAGATGTTGAGTGACGGCAACACGACATCGCCCAGGTTGTCCTGGGTGGATCCCACCGAGACGGAGTCGATGGTCTTGGACGACCCGAAGTCGAAGTCGATGTTCACCAATCCTGCGCCGCCGACGTTCCAGCCGACCCAAGGCGCGGCGCCGTCGACCTCCCAGCCGGCGTCGCCGATGACGCCATCGGTGAGCTTCGTGAACCCCGGATCCAGGTAGCAGAACGACCCGCAGTTGGCGCCGGGCGTAAATGTGTAGCTCGCGGGGGTCACCTGGCCGGCGTTGGCCGCCATGGCGCCCAGGGCCACAAAGCCCGCGGCAACGGTTGGGGCGCAGACTCTGGAAATATTGCGTCGCGACATTGGCAAAACTCCCACGCCGGCGCGACCGGACATTCGCTCACCCCGGTTCCGACAACGCTATTCTTCGACCGATGTTTTTCCAAATCGATTCGCCTGAAACGGGAATCTGGGACCTGGACGATGGCGGCCCAGTCGCCCCTCTGCCTACCCTCTCCCCTCGGACCTCGCCTCGCGGGAGAGGCAGCCCCAAATCCTCCGCCCGCCCTTGCCCACCGCCACCCATTTCACGCTAAGGTCGCGCGGCAAAGCTTGGGGGATGTTCCACGTGATCGAGTACCGGCGTTTGGCCCGCGCGGCCGCCTTGGCCCTGGCCACCGTCCTGGCTTCCGCATCCCTGGCGCCGGCCCAAACCGCGGCGCCAGTCCAGGCGCAGGACGAGGCCTACACCGCGCTGATCAAGAAGCACCTTGTCGATCCGCGCTTCACCACCGAGCTCGTCGACCACATGCCGGCGTCGGACACCGTGCCGTCACCCTTGAAGTTCTTCGGCCGCATCCCCGGCACGCCGGGCGAACTGACCTACGCCAAGGACATCGAGCGCTACTATCAGGAGCTCGCCAAGACCTCGCCGCGCGTGAAGTTCTGGACGGTCGGCAAGTCGGAGGAAGGCCGCGACCAGGTGGTGATCGCCATCGCCGACGAGGCGACGCTGAAGGACCTCGACAAGTACAAGGCCCAGCTGGCCGCGCTCGGCGACCCGCGCAAGACCACGCCGGCTGAGGCCAAGGCGATCATCAAGACCGCCAAGCCGATCTACTGGATCACCAGCGGCATTCATTCGCCGGAGACCGGCGGCCCGGAGATGCTGATCGAGCTCGCCTACCGCCTGGCGATCGAGGAGACGCCCCTCGTCCAGAACATCCGCAAGAACGTCATCACCTTCATCACCCCGGTGGTCGAGGTCGATGGCCGCGAGAAGATCGTCGACACCTACTACTACGGCAAGAAGACCGGCAAGCCGAAGCCGCCGCTGGTCTACTGGGGCAAGTACGTCGCCCACGACAACAACCGCGACGGCATGGGCCAATACCTGAAGCTGACCCAGAACATCACCGCCGGGGTGCTGGAATGGCATCCGACCATCCTGCACGACCTGCACGAGGCGCAGTCCTACCTCTACGTCTCCACCGGCACCGGCCCGTACAATCCGGAGCTCGATCCGGTGCAGTCTCAGGAGTGGTGGCTGCTGGCTGAGACCGAGCTCACCGAGATGGCCAAGCGCAAGGTCCCCGGCGTCTTCACCTACGGCTACTATGACGGCTGGGTGCCGAACTATCTGTTCTGGATCGCCAACGCCCACAACTCGTTCGGCCGCTTCTACGAGGTGCAGAGCTATGGCCCCGACGTCCAGAAGGACCTGAAGCTGCCGGTGACCGCCACCAGCCGCGAGTGGTACCGCCAGAACCCGCCCCTGCCCTCGGTCGATTGGGGGCCGCGCAACAACACCAATATCCAGGAATCGGCCCTGCTGATCGCGCTGGACCGGGTGGCCAAGGACCGCGAGGTCTATCTCGACACCTACTATGTGAAGAGCCAGCACGCCGTCGACGGCGGCAAGGTCGATGGCGGCAAGACGGGCGCCGCCAACGCCTGGATCGTTCCCGCCGACCAGACCGCCAGGCTCAACGTCGCCGACATGATCAACGACGTCCGCCGCCAGGGCCTGGAAGTCAGCGTCGCCGACGCCGCGTTCACCGCCGGCGGGGTTAAGGTCGCGCCGGGCGACTATGTGATCCGCGCCGACCAGCCCTACCGCACGCTGGCCGACCTCTATTTCAGCGTCCAGAACTACCCGGCCGCCAATCCCAGGCCCTACGACGACACCGGCTGGACCATGTCCTACATGCGCAACGTCCGCATGCAGACGATCCATGACCCGGCGGTCCTCAAGCAGCCCATGACCCTGCTCACCGCCGACGTCGCGCCCAAGGGCGTGGTGGCCGGCGGCGGCAAGACCATCCTGGTCAACCACACCGGCGACAACGAGCTCGTCACCTTCCGCTTCAAGCTGAAGGACGTGAAGATGCTGGCCGCCGAGACCGCCTTCGACGCCGGTGGCAAGCACTACGCCGCCGGGACCTTCATCATCCCCGACGCCCCGCGCGCCCAGGTCGAGAAAGCCGTGGCGGAACTTGGCCTGACCGCCGAAGCGGTGGACGCCGCGCCGACGGTCAAGTCTCACGCCCTCACCGTGCCGCGCATCGGCTACCTGCACTCGTGGCTCCGGACCCAGGACGAGGGCTGGTGGCGCGCGGCGCTGGACCACTACGGCGTGCCCTACACCTACCTCGCCGACACCAAGGCCCGCCAAGGCGACCTGCGGAAACGTTTCGACGTCATCCTCTACCCGACCGTCGGCTCCTCGGCCCGCGACCAGGTCGTCGGCGTGGCCATGAACGGCGACGTGGCCATCCCCTACAAGAAGAGCGACCTCACCCCGAACCTCGGCGTCCTCGACAGCGCCGACGATATCCGCGGCGGCCTGGGCGCCGACGGCCTGGCCGAGCTGCAGAAGTTCGTGAAGGCCGGCGGCGTCTTGATCGGCGACGGCTCGACGGTGGAGATGCTGGCGAACTACGGCGTCGCCGCTGGCGTCAGCGTCGCCGCCCCGCCCGAGCTCTACACCAAGGGCGCCCTGATGCGCGGCGTTTTCACCGACCAGGCCAGCCCCATCGCCTATGGCTACGGCGCCAAGGAGATGCCGGTCTATTTCGCCGATGCGCCGGTGATCACGGTCGCGACGCCCGGGCAGGGCGGCTTCGGCGGCGGCGGCGGGCAGGGCGGCGGCGCGGGCGCCCGCTACGCCCAGACCATCACCCCCAACGCCGTCGCGGCCCACGTCTCGCCGTTCCCGACGCCCGACCAGCCGGCCAAGCCCGCCGCCGCCCCGGCCGAACCGGTCGAGACCGCCCCGCCGGCCTCGCGCCAGGGCGGCGCCGAGCCCACCCAGCGCCCGCGCACCGTCATGGCCTTCCCGGCCCAGGCCGACACCATCCTGCTGTCGGGCATGCTGGAGGGCGGGTCGGCGCTGACCCGCAAGGCGCTGATCGTCGACGTGCCGGACGGCAAGGGCCACATGGTGCTGTTCGGCCTGCGCCCCTACTGGCGCTGGCAGACCCAGGGCTCCTACTTCCTGGGCTTCAACGCCATCCTCAACTGGGACCACCTGGACGCGGGCATGCCGCCCAAGCCCGCGCCGGCCAAGGATGCGAAGGACGCGCCCGCCAAGGACGCTCCGGCCAAACCCGCCGACTGAGCTGAGGATAAGTCACAAAGCCGCAGCCGCGAACGCTTCCCTCCAGGCGCGAAGCAGCCGAGTCTGGGCTCCAAGGGGCTTGGAAGCGGATATGTGCCATGAGTGATGCGACCTACGTCGCCTTCGTTCCCGCCAAGAAGTGCGACCGCCTGCGCGAGATGCTGCAGACCGAGGACACCGGACCGCTCGAGTGGAAGGAGCGCCGCGCCTTCTCCGGCGGCAGCGAATTCTACTTCTCCGGCCCGTCCGCGCTCGCCCGCCGCGCCCATGCCTACGTCACCGAGTGGGTGATCGCGGACTAGATCCGGGCGCTACTTGCCCTTCATCCTGCAGTTCTTGAAGGCCGACTTGGCGCCCTCGACCTGCACGGTCTTGCCGTCGGTCCAGAACTTGGCGGTCCCGGCGGCGAACGCCACGCCTGAGGGCGACGGCGTCCGCTTCAGATCGACCGGTTTAGAGCCGTCATTGGCGGTCATCTCGACCTTGGTCGGCTGGTCGGAGTCGTAGTTCAGATTGAACGCCGCCCCGCCGTCGCAGTTGTAGAAGGCCTGGTAGAAGTCGTTCATCGGCGGCTGAGGGCCTCCCGACGCGGCGGGCGAGGCCGGCGGCGTCTGGGCCAAAGCCGCTCCGGCGGCCAGCAAGGCCGCGACGGCGAGAACACGCGAGCCATTCACTCTCACAAAAGCGTTCATTCCAGGGTCTCCCCATAGGATCGCTTCAATGGTTCCGAGACGCAGTATGCCGTGTAACTTTGTGACAGCAAAGCGCGCTCAGCGCCGCGGCTAGCCCCTCCGGTTCCAGGGCAGGTCGAAGCGGCGCAGCATCGCCGCCTCCAGGCCCGCGGCGGTGTTCACCGGCCAGCCGCTCCAGACGCTGTCCAGCGGGCTCACCGTATAGATCTCCACCGACGCCGGCCGCCGAAGCTCGCCCACGAGCTTCTCCCGCAGCCGCACATTGGCCGGCAGTTTGCTGCGCCCCGGCCGGTAGAGCTCAAGCCGCACGTCCAGCCGCCGCAGCGTCAGGCCCATGTAGACCGCCCGCCCGCCAGTGACGAAGGCGTAGAGCCCCGGCCGCTCCGGCGCCCGGCCGCTCATCGCCAATTGCCCGTCCTCGTCCAGGCTCCAGACGCCGGTGTGGTGGAATCCGCCGGCGATCAGCGCCGCCGCCTCCAGCGCCGGCTTGCTGTTCTTCGGCGGCGGCGGCGGCGCGATGGCGCTGACCACGGCCCCGATCAGGCCGGCGTCGCGCAGCACGTCCTCGGCCACGTGCGGCCGGATGCCGAGCTGGGAGGCGATGCTCGCCGGCTCGAACCCCTGGTGGTGCAGGTCGATGATCCGCTGGTTTCTGCTCAACCCCTGCTCCCCGCGCGGCCGGCCGGATAGCCCGACTCATTTGCCGCACAGCATCTCATCCGCGCGGGCGATCCGCACGCGCATCTTGTTCGTTACGCGAACGCGGGTCTTGGGGATGCCTTTAGGGGTTGAGACTCAGCCGCCGCGCAGCATCTGCACCTGCGAGCCCGCGATCTGGCGCACCTCGCAGACGCCTTCCCAGCCCGGCATGTGTTCCACGTGCAGCTCCATGAAGTCGCGCGCGCTCTGGATCGCGGCGGCCATGTCCGGAAGCTCGAAGACCGCGAAGCCGCCGATCACCTCCTTGGTCTCGGCGAACGGCCCGTCGGTGACCGCCAGCTTGCGCTTGCGGATCGAGACCTCGGCGCCGGCGTCGCGCGGGAAAAGGCCGCCGTCGCTGATCATCCGCCCGGCCGCGACCTCGCGCTGCGCCATGGCGTGCATGGCCTCCATCATGGCGGGCGGCGGCCCGGCCGTCTGCTGGCCGTCGGTCTTGATGATGAACATGAAGCGCATGAGGTCTCTCCTGAAGGGCGCACCATAGCGCCGGAGCCCTCAGGACGGGCCAGCCCGCGCCGACCCGACATTTTTTCTTCGACCGTCCCGGCGAGGCCTTCAGCCGCCGCTGGCGGCCGTCTGCCGGGGCGCCGACGTGCGGAACACGGGGCCGCCGCTGTAGGTGAAGTAGAGCTTCCCCTGGCTGTTGGCGACATAGACGTGGTGGGCCAGGAAGAAGTCCGCCCCGATCAGCACGTCGAAGTCGCTCGCCACGGATTGCCCGATGGCGAGCTTGCCGTTCTTGATCTCCTCATCGCCGATCTTGACGCTGGCGAAGGTCGCGACCCAGGTCTTGATCTGGCCGTCGAGGCCCTGGCTCTCGCCGATCTGCGTGACGCCGGCGTCGCTGGTCTTGACGCCCGCCCGCGCCGCCGCGTGCTGGGTGATGAAGGAGGTGGCCGCCCCGGTGTCGAAAAAGGCGCGCATCGGCTGGCCGTTGATCGAGATCATCGCCAGCGTGTGCTCGCCGCCGTTGTTGCGGCCGGCCGCCTCCAGCGGCAGCACCGAATAGGTCATCTGCGGCGTCGCCCAATAGGCCAGGTTCGCCGTCTCGCAGTCCTGCGGCCGCACCAGCCGCAGCACGCCGGCCTTGAAGTCGTACTCGTCGTCGGAGCTGTGCAGCAGGTTCTGCCCCACCAGGCCCGAGGCGCCGCCGTCGAGGTCGCGGATGGTCAGGAACTTCACGTTGGGAAATTTCGAGCCGCCGAACTCGAAGCTCGGCGCGATCACCAGGCCCGTTTCCGTGGCGTGGCCCTTGGCCCCGGTGGTCACCGTGTTGGCCGAGGTCGGCACCAGCGAGCCGATCGCCTTGGCCGTGACCGCGGGCAGCTTCGCCTGCGCCGCGAAGCTGGCGGTGAGCGAGCTGCCGAACGCCCCGGAATCCAGCAGCAGCTGGACGGGCTGGCCGTCGATCTTCGCCGCCACCAGGGGCCTCAGGCCCTGCATGGTGACCGGCACCTCCGCGGTCGCCAGCTTGCACGCGGCGTGCGCCGACAGCGGCCCGGCAAGTGCGGCCGCGAGGACGGCGAAGGGTGCGATTTTCATTTTCGGTTCCGTACTTTAGGCATGGGTTGGCCCAGCCGCGACCGGGGGCGTGGCAAGGACGTCACCGGCCGCAGGCTTCCCGAGGCGCGCCCGCGGCGCGTGAGGCGAGATGTAGCAGCTTCGCCGTTGGGCCCGGCGCCGGTCCCGCTGCGGTTGACGGGGCGGCCGGTTCAGCGACTGCTGCGCGGGCGGGGGAGAGAACGCATGCAAGATGATCCGGCCGGCGGGCGCCTGCGGCGCAACCTCAATTCCTTCGAGGTCCTGCTGCTGACGCTGTCGTGCCTCTCGCCGGTGGTCTCGATCTTCGGCATCGGCGGCGACGTGCTGCACCAGGTGGGGACGGGCGCGGCCGCCCTGTTCGCGCTGGGCATTGGCGCGGCGGTGGTCTGGGCGGCGATGTATGCGGAGCTGGGCTCGGCCTATCCCTACGCCGGCGCCGACTATGTGGGCGTGGGCACGATCCTGGGCGGCTGGGCCGGGGTGGTGACGCTGGGCCTCTGGGCGGCGACCGTCGGACCCTCGCTGGCGTTCACCGCCAAGTCCCTGGCGCCCTACGTCATCGAGCTCGCGCCGGGCCTGCCCGCCGGGCCGATCCCCTTCGTCACCCTGGCCGCGGCGGCGGCCATCGCGCTCCTGGGCGTCCGCACCGGCGCCCTGGTCACCGGCGCCTTCCTGGCCATCGAGCTCGCCGCGGTCGCGGTGCTGATCGGCGTCGGCCTGATCCACCCGGCCCGCGGCGTCGAGACCCTGGCCGCCCAACCCTTCGCCATGATCGGCGGGCGCTGGGCCGCGGTTCCGGCCGGCGCCATGGCGCTGGGCGCGATCACCGCCATCTACGCCACGGTCGGCGGCAACCAGGCGCTGGCGTTCGGCGAGGAGCTGAAGGAGCCGCACCGGCGGATGGGCCGGGTGGTCGTCGCCGCCTGCATGATCGGCGCGTTCGCGACCGCGCTCCCGGTGGTCCTGGTGATCCTGAGCGCCCGCGACCTCCCCGCCGTGCTGGCGAGTCCGGCGCCCTTCGCGACCTTCCTCTCCGCGGCGCTCGGCCCCTGGGCCGGGCCGGCGCTCTCCGCCGGCGTGGCCCTGGCGATCTTCAACGCGCTCGCCGCCAGCGTGATGATCTATGGGCGGCTCTATTTCAGCCTGGGCCGCGACCGCCTGTTCGGCGCCCGCCTCAACGGCTGGCTCGCCCGCGTCTCGCCCGGCGGCGTGCCCAGGTCCGCGACGCTCACGGTCACCGCCTTCGGCCTCGCCTGCTGCTTCATCGACGGCCACGTACTGCTGGTCTTCATGAGCGGCCTATTGGTCTACGGCTGGGGCCTGGTCTGCCTGGCCGTCCTGATCGGGCGCAGGAAGGGCCTGACCGGCGCGCCGGGCTATTGGCGCGCGCCCCTCTTCCCGCTGTTTCCGGTGCTGGGCCTGATCATGACCGCGGTCTTCACGGTTTCCGACCTGATGGACGCCGACGCCGGCCGGCCCAGCGTGCTGCTGCTGGGCCTCGTCGTGCTGGCGGCGCTCGCCTGGTATTACCTGGTCCTGAAGCGCCGCCCGGGCGGCTGGACGCCCTCGCTCGAGCAGCCCTGAACGCCGCCGCCGCCCGGACACCGCATGCAGCGACTTGGCGTCGTTGCGCGTTCATTCCCATGTCGACAAATGACGTGAACAGAGCGTAGGCCTTCTCCACCATGTCCAACGCCCGCGCCCTGCGGAGCCGCCGGAACCGTCCGCCGGACTGGAACGAAGCCACCTGGCGGAAGCGGATGAACGGGAAACGGCCTCAGCAGCTCACCGATCTCGCCGAGGCCGACCGCTTCCAGATCCTGATCGATGCGGTCAAGGACTACGCGATCTACCTGCTCGACGCCGACGGGCGCGTCACCACCTGGAACACCGGCGCGCAGCGCTTCAAGGGCTATCGGCCGGACGAGATCATCGGCCAGCATTTCTCGGTCTTCTACACCGACGAGGACCGCGCCATCGGCCTCCCCGCGCGCGCCCTGCACACCGCCGCCACCGAGGGCCGGTTCGAGGCCGAAGGCTGGCGCGTCCGCAAGGACGGCACGCGCTTCTGGACCCACGTGGTCATCGATCCGGTGATCGGCGAGGACGGCGGGGTCATCGGCTACGCCAAGATCACCCGCGACATCTCCGACAAGCGCGCGGCCGACGACGCCCTCATGGCCAGCGAGCGGCGTTTCCGGCTGCTGGTCCAGGCGGTGCGCGACTATGCGATCTACATGCTCGACCCGCAGGGCAACGTCACCAACTGGAACGCCGGCGCCCAGGCGATCAAGGGCTACACCGCCGAGGAGATCGTCGGGCGCCACTTCTCGCTGTTCTACACCGAGGAGGACCGCGCGGCCGGCGCGCCGGAGCGCGCGCTGGCCACCGCGCGGCGCGAGGGGCGCTTCGAGGGCGAGGCGCAGCGGGTGCGCAAGTCCGGCGAGCGGTTCTGGGCCAACGTGCTGATCGACCCGATCTACGACGAGGCAGGCGTCCTCATCGGCTACGCCAAGGTCACCCGTGACATCACCGAACGGCGCAAGGCGCAGGCGGAGATCGAGCGCGCCCGCGACGCGCTGGCCCAGGCCCAGAAGCTGGAGGCGATCGGCCGGCTGACCGGCGGCGTCGCCCACGACTTCAACAACCTGCTGACGGTGATCCGCGCCTCGGCCGACTTCCTGCGCCGTCCCGATCTCAGCGAGGAGAAGCGCGCGCGCTACGTCGACGCCATCGCCGAGACCGCCGGCCGCGCCGCGACGCTGACCGGCCAGTTGCTGGCGTTCGCGCGGCGCCAGTCCTTGAAGCCCGAGGTGTTCGATGTCGGCGCCCAGCTCACGGGCCTGCGGCAGATCATCGGCACGACCTTGGGATCGTCGGCGCAGCTGGTGCTGGACCTGCCGGAGGTCCCCCTGCTGGTGGAGGCCGATCCGAGCCAGTTCGAGACCGCGGTCCTGAACATGGTCATCAACGCCCGCGACGCCATGCCCAAGGGCGGCCAGGTGAGGATCAGCGCCGCGGCGGCCGACCGGGTGCCGGCCGTCCGGGGCCACGCCGCCGCGGCGGGCCGCTTCGTCGCCGTCGAGGTCGCCGACACCGGCTCCGGCATGACGCCCGACACCATCACCCGCATCTTCGAGCCCTTCTTCACCACCAAGCCCGTCGACAAGGGCACGGGCCTGGGGCTGAGCCAGGTCTACGGCTTCGTCAAGCAGTCGCAGGGCGAGGTCGACGTGCGCAGCGAACTGGGCGTGGGCTCCGTCTTCACCCTCTATCTGCCGCGCTCGATGGCGCCGGCGCCGGCGCCGCACGGCCCGCGTCCCGTGGACCTGGGCGCCGTCCCGGCCCGCCGGATCCTGCTGGTGGAGGACAATCAGGGCGTGGGCCACTTCGCCGCCGGGCTGTTGCGCGAGCTGGGCCAGACCGTGACCTGGGTGGGCGACGGCCAGACTGCGCTCGAGCTGCTGGCCAAGGACGCGGCGGCCTTCGACCTGGTGTTCTCCGACGTGGTGATGCCGGGCATGAGCGGCATCGAACTCGGCCACGCGGTGAAGGCCCGATGGCCCGGCCTGGAGGTGATCCTGACCAGCGGCTACAGCCACGTGATCGCCGAGGAGGGCTCCCACGGCTTCGAACTGCTGCGCAAACCCTACTCCGTCGACGGCCTGCTGGCCGCGCTTCGCCAGGCCCCCGCGCCGGCGGCGCCCGCGCCTTGACTCGCCGGGACCGGCAGGCTCGCATCCACTGTGAGATTTAAGGGCAGGCGGCGCCTGACGGCGCCCTCACCGACCGGGGGATCAGCATGAGACGTCTTGCGATGGCCATCGGACTGCAGCCGCGGACCTTGGCCCTGCTAGCCGCCGCCCTGCTCCTGTCCGGACCCGGCGGCGCCAACGCCCAGGCGCGGCGCTGGGACATCCCGGCGCCCAAGGCGCCGCCGGGCGCGATTCCGCTGACGGCGCCCGCGCCGCCATCTTCAAGCTCCGGGGCCCCGGCGCCGCCGGAGACCTGGAGCATGTCGAGCTCCGACAACGTGCCGGTGGTGCAGAACGTCTCCGCGCCCACCCTCACGCCCTTCCTCCCCGCGCCCGGCAAGGCCACCGGGGCGGCGGTGATCATCGCGCCGGGCGGCGCCTTCTACCTGCTGGCCATGAAGCACGAGGGCTGGGACGTGGCGCGCTACCTGCAGGCCCACGGCGTCGCCGCCTTCGTGCTGAAGTACCGCGTGCACCCCACCGAGCCCAAGGCCGCCGGCCTCGACAAGGGCCTCGCGGCCCTGGGCGCCCTGCCCCCGCCGCAGCGCCTGGCCGCCCTGGACGAGGGCGCCAGGATCGCCACCGAGGACGCGCAGGCGGCCATGCGCCTGGTCCACGCCCGCGCCGCGCAATGGCACATCGACCCGGGGCGGATCGGCTTCATGGGCTTCTCGGCCGGCGCCATCACGACCATGAGCCTGGTCTACGCCGACGCGCCGGGGACGCGGCCCGCCTTCATCGCCCCGATCTATGGCGGCCTGGGCGCGCCGGCCAAACCGATCCCCAACGCCCCGCCGCCGATGTTCGCCGCCATGGCCGCCGACGACCCGCTGTTCGGCAAGACCGACTTCGCCCTGATCCCCGCCTGGGAGGCCAAGGGCGGCGCGGTCGAACTGCACCTCTACGAAAAGGGCGGCCATGGCTTCGGCTTCCCGGGGCGCCCGGGCACCACGACGCTGGGCTGGCCGGACCAGTTCCTGGCCTGGATGCGCGCGCGGGGGTTGCTGACCAGGGCGAATTAGGTCGCGCCGCCTCGCCTGCAAAATCAGTCGTGGCCGCCCAGGCCCAACGCGGCCCGCCCTCCGGGCCACAGCGCCTGAAAGCGCGCCTCCGCGGCGAACCAGTCGCGAAGGTCCTCGCCGATGTCGACGGCGTCCGCGAACGATGGCCAGCGCCGCCGCCACGCCCGCATCGTCGTCGCGCACGGCATTTGCGGGTCGCGGTCCAGGTCTCGCAACGACGCGCCGTGCGTCAGCCGCAGGCCCACCGCGTCCTCCGCCGCCCACGCCCGCGCGCGGCAGCGCGCCGCCGCGGCGCGCGCCTGTCCGCGCCGCATCGCCGTCTTCAGCGCCGCCGCCCATTCCGGCTGCTCGGCCCGCCAGCGGTTCAGCACCTTCAGCGAGGGAAAGTCCGGATCGCTGGCCAGCGTCCGCCGCATCGGCGCCCCCTTCAGCACCGCCGCCAGCAGCCGGCCCGCCACCTGCGCATCCCAGGCCCGCCAGCGCGGATGGCCGCTCATCGAGCGCTGCGAATAGCCGCCGGCCCGCAGCCGCCGCAGCGCCGCCTGGAACCCCTGCTGCGTGCGCCGCCAATAGGCATAGGCCCGCTGGCTCGGCATCCCCGGCCGCCCGAGCAGCTCCCGCACCGTCTCGCCAGCCGCCAGCCGCGCCAGGAAGGCGGCGGCCACATCCTCCCGGAACATCAGCCCGCGCGCCCAAGCCCCCTTGCGCCGCGCCGCCGCCAGCTCCGCCGCGAACCAGGCGTCCGCGCGGGCCCAGCCCCGCACGCTGTCCGCCGACGGCGCCCCCGCCGCCGCGCAGATCGCCGCCACCGTTTCCCCGGCCGCGACACGGGCGATGATGGCGAGCTTGATCTGGCCGCGGTCGGGGTAGGAAGGCATGGCGAGAGCCTGCCACAGATAGCCGCAATCGAGAACATATTAGGAACATACTGGCGCGCCGTGCGCGTGGATCGGATTGCGCGCCCGGCGCGTTAGCTTCCGCCGAGGGACGGCGCTTTCGAGATCGGAGCACCGTCATGCAGACCACCATCCCGGCCATCGCCGCCGCCGCGAGCCTCGCCACCGCGCTCATCGCCGCGCTCACCGCCGGCGCCGCCCAGGCCGCGACCTGCGCCTGCGCCGCCCCGCGCCATCACCACGTCCGCCACCTGACGCCGGCGCGCTATCGCCCCTACTACGTGCCGGAATACCGGCCGTACCGGATCGCCTATGCCGCGCCCGGGCCGCTTTACGAGGAGCCCGCATTCATCCCAGGACCGCCGCCGCCGCCGGTCCGCCTCGTCCGCCGCGTCTACGAGCCCGTGGTCTACGCGCCGCCGCCGCCGCCGCCGCCCCCGCCGCCCCCTATCGAATACGTCGACGGCCCCGGCTACCGCGCGGTCGACGCCGCCTACATCGGCCCCGATCCGGACTGGCGCCCGCCCGTCCGCCGCCACCCCCGCCACGCCCCGATCTGCCGACGGCCCTAGGAGGCGCAAGTCCACCCCCTCTCGCTCATCCCCGCGAAGGCGGGGTAAGCAAGGACCCACGCGACTTGTGTTCACCCGAGCGGCAGTTCCTCAAACAGATCCCGCCATCCGGGATTGAACCGTTCGATCAGTTCGAGCTTCCAGAGCCGCCGCCATTTCTTCATGGCCCGCTCTCGGGCAAAGGCGCCCCCGCGCCCCTCGAACACCTCGTAGTAGACGAGGCGCTTGACCCCATACGTCGCGGTGAACCCGGGGATCGCGCCCTCCCGATGCTCGATCATCCGACGGCTGATGCTGTCGGTGTGGCCGATGTAGAGCGTACCGTTCCGCTGGCTCGCAACGATGTAGACGTAGAAGGCCATCGCTCACCGCGACACCGATTGTTCCCCTTCCGTTCTAACACTCCGCTCATCCCCGCGAAAGCGGGGACCCAGGTGTTTTGTGTTTCAGAGGTCCCGCTTCCTAGGCATCGCCCAACTAGGCGCCGCTACGAAAAAAGCCTGGGTCCCCGCTTTCGCGGGGATGAGCGGATTAAGGGGTGGCGCATGGAAAGGCGTCCCTCGGGACGGACCGAGCCATAGATCTCATGGCGGCCAGTTTGCCTGCCGGCCTCGGCAACTCAAGGACCGGGCTTCGCCCGGCCGCGGCCCGGCGCGCCAAAGAGCGGGTCCTTGACTTGCCGAGGCCGGCAGGCTCGCATCCCCTTCGGGGGATTTCATATGAGAACTCGCGTCTTCGTTATCATGCTTTCGGCGCTGACCCTGGGCTTGCCCATGGCCGCGCACGCTCAAAGCCATGCCATCGATCCCAAGGCGCCCAATGGCTGGCAGATGCTGGACAGCCTGCCGACCTACAACAAGCTCCCCTGCACGGCCCGCATGGGCGGCGCGGAGATCAATGTGAACCTGTCGCTGAACAACGACGGGATTCCGTTCCTGGTGCTGGCCAGGCCCGATTGGCGCGACCTGCGGGGCGACGCGGTCGCCAAGGTCTCGGTGGACGGCGCGGCCGCCGACGACCAGCCGGTGACCATGATCGGCAACCTCGTCCTGGCGCTGGTGCGCGATCCGGCGCTGGTTCAAAAGCTGAGGGGTGGCCGCAGCGTCGCATGGACGCTCCCCATCGGCCGCTTTGAAGGGCGCATCGACGGCTTCGACGGCGCCCTGACGGCGGTGACCGCCTGCATCGTCAAACGGGATGGGCGAGGAATTTAGAAGGCGCCCGCCGGGGCGCTCCTGCCGGGGGGCATGCCAGTGAATCGTTGCGCCATTCTGGCGGTCGGAATGACCGCGCTCGCGACCGCCGCCGCCGCGGCCGAGCCGTTCCGCTTCGAGTCTGTCGCCAGCCTTCAGGACATGCAGGCCTTGGCGAGGCACGATTTCCCGCTCGGCACGCCGCGTGACCAGGTGCGCGCGGCCTTCGTCCAGCAGGGCGGCGCGACCCTCAAGCTTCACGCGAAGCGCGCCGAGACCGAGAAGTACCTCTACGACATCGACCTCTGCGGCTACTACGTCTGGCGTTGGAACATCTCGGCGGACTACGACGCCAAAGGCGGCTTGAAGCAGCTCTATGTGAACGCCACCCCGATGCTTGCCAACGCGCCGCCGCCGCCCTTGCCCGCCAAGGGGCCGTTCTACATGCTCTCCCGCCCACGGCCTCAGGCGGCCAAGGGCGAGAGCACCCTGAAGGCGATCATCAACGGCGATCAGATGATGCTGACGGCCATCGGACCCACGCGCCCCGATCCCCTGAACATGGGACGCGCCATCAACTACACCGGCGAGGTCTGGCGCTCGATCTTCGACGCCGACGACGCCGACCACATCGCGCCCTACGCCGGTGACTGCGCGAAGGTGGACGCGGAGATGAAGAAACAGATCGAGGCGGCGAAGGCGGCTCCTAACGGCGCGCCCTCCCACTGACCGTCATCCCAGGACTTGTCCCGGAGTCCCATAAGCGACGGCAGCGCAAGCAAGCCCCCACCCCTCTTCCCCGCTCATCCCCGCGAACGCGGGGATGAGCGGATTAGAGGGAGGGCTCGTAGGAAGGGCGTCCGTCGGACAGACCGAGCCATAGATCTCATGGCGGCCAGTTTGCCTGCCGGTCTCGGCAACTCAAGGACCGGGCTTCGCCCGGCCGCGAAGCGGCGCGCCAAAGAGCGCGTCCTTGACTTGCCGAGACCGGCAGGCTCGCATCTACCGTGAGATTTAGGGGCAGGAGTCATCCTGACGATGCATCTTCGTGATCGGGGCGCGGCCTCCATCGTGCTGGCGCTTCTGTTGATGTCGTCGTCAACGGAAGCTCGGCAAGCCTCGGCGAACCAGATCGTCAGAGTCGGGATCGGAGGCGGAATCCGTGTCCCGTCCGACAGCCCTGTTCGATACGTCCGTACCGGCAAAGAAGAAGGTGACTCCCACTTCTTCGGTCAGTTCGTCATCACCGGAACGTACAGATATGGCTGCTTCGTGGGGTGCGATGGCCCGCTCCAACCGGATGACCTCGTTCTCAAATTCTATCCTGACCGCTCTCTTGTGAAGCGGCTACCAAGCTGGGTTGTGTACAAGGAGCCGGCGGACGAAATTATCATCGAGAAGGCGGCCCCCTTCGTACAGTCCGTCGTCAGTTCGAAAATCCGCGGCCAGTTGCTCTCGAACAAACGCCAGTACGTCAGCGGTCGAGCTTCGATCTTGGTCGACGACTTCACGATGGATATCGAATGCGATTCTCCGAGCTATTTCGCTCGCTTCGTCCGAATCGTTCAGAGCCTGGATGCGCCAAAGCCCACCCCGGTCAGGCAAGTGGGCTGCGGCTAGCTCCTACTCCGCCGGTATCCCCTCCGCCGCGCTCTTCTTCGCCTGCATGTCGTCGAACGCCGCCCAGACGCCGCCGCCGCCATGCCACTGCCCGCGCGTGGCCGCCTTCGAGTACTCCGTACTCCGCGCCTCGAAGAAGTTCGCGTGCTCCACCCCGCTCAGCATCGACTGCAGCCAGGGCAGCGGGTTTTCCTTCACCCCGTAGACCTCCGGCAGCTGCAGCTGCCGCAACCGCCAGTCGGCGATGAAGCGGATGTAGGCCTTGATGTCGTCGGGGGTCATGCCCTGGACCTCGCCGGCCTCGAAGGCCAGGTCGATGAACTTGTCCTCCAGGCCCACGACCGTCTTGCAGCAGTCGACGATGTCGGCGGCGACCGACTTGGTGACCGCGCCCGTTTCGGCGTTGAAGGCGTGGTAGACCTTGATCATGCCCTCGCAGTGCAGGCTTTCATCCCGCACCGACCACGACACGATCTGGCCCATGCCCTTCATCTTATTGTTGCGCGGGAAGTTCATCAGCATCGCGAAGGACGCGAACAGCTGCAGCCCCTCGGTGAAGCCGCCGAACATGGCGATGGTGCGGGCGATGTCGGCGTTCGTCTCGACCCCGAACTGCTGCATGTAGTCGTGCTTGTCGCGCATGGCCTGGTAGTCGAGGAAGGCCGTGAACTCGGCGTCCGGCATGCCGATCGTCTCCAGGAGGAGCGCGTAGGCGGCGATGTGGATGGTCTCCATGTTGGAGAAGGCGGCCAGCATCATCTTCACTTCGGTCGGTTTGAAGACGCGGGCGTAGCGCTCCATGTAGTTGTCGTTCACCTCGACGTCCGACTGGGTAAAGAAGCGGAAGATCTGGGTCAGCAGGTTGCGCTCGCGGTCGTTGAGCTTGGTCGCCCAGTCCTTGCAGTCCTCGCCCAGCGGCACCTCCTCGGGCATCCAGTGGACCTGCTGCTGCTTCTTCCAGAACTCGTAGGCCCAGGGATAGCGGAACGGCTTGTAGGCGGCGGACGGGGTGAGGAGACCCGGGAGCGTGCGGACGTTGGAGGTCGGCTTGTTCATCGTCGCGCCTGTGCGTGTATGGTTTCTGCAGGGTTAAGGTGACGCAAGATATAGTGGTCGGCAAGCGGCGCGACGCCGCATGTTGCGTTTATCCACGAGGTTGTGATGGCCGGTGGATATGTCCCGCGGCGCCTGCTCGGGAAAGATTTGAACCACGAAATACACGAAATACACGAAAGCGATCCGGCGGCCCGAAAGGCCGAAGGCCAATATCGACCCTCGCGCTGGACAGGACAGCGAGCTTCGCTCGCGGGGGCACGGCCGCTTTCGTGTATTTCGTGTATTTCGTGGTTCGCGCCGAAGGTGCCCGCCACCTCGCCGCTAGTGCGGGCGGATGGAGAGGGAGAAGGCCACCACCGAGTCGGCCTTGGGGTCGACGCCGAACAGCATGTTCTGGCCCTTCACCTCGCGGTGGATGTAGCCGAACGAGGTCTGCATATCGCCCTTGCGCCAGCCCACGCCCACCTGGGCGTCGCCGGTCAGCGTCGAGGTCTGGTCGGTGGACCAGCCGGCGCGGTTCCAGCCCTGGTCGCCGTGCAGCATGTTCATGCCGACCGCCCGCCCGCTCGCCGCGGCGAACAGATACCAGCGGCCGCGGTCGCCGAAGGCCCCGCCGTCCTGCACGCCCATGGCCCGCAGCTGCTCGGCCATGGCGGCGTCGGACCGCATCACGCGCAGCGTCGCGCCAGCCTCGGCGGAGGTCCCGTAGCTGGTCATGCCCAGGCCGGCGTGCGGCGTCAGGTCGACCCCGAAGGGGCCGGTCCGCAGCGCGAACGCCGCCGGCCAGGCGCGGGTGATGGTCACGTCGTAGGCGTCGGGGTCGTACTGGGCGTGGCTGAGGTTGAGCGGCAGGCCGCCCGGCGTCCGAAGGGCCCCGCCGACGCTGACCCTGAGCGAATCGACCGGGCCGCCGGCGCCGGCCGGGGTGAGTTGGGTCTCGCCGGTCATCCAGCGCATCAGGCCGGCCCCCGGCTGATAGGTCTCACGGTCCAGCAACTGGCCGACCGGGTCGACGCCGTCGGAGGCGGTCTTGGGCGCGAAGGCCGCGCCGTTCAGGATGGCGAGCGCCGTCGCCTCGTCGGCATGCGCCGCGCTGGTCAGAATGTCGCTGGAAGCGGGAAGCGTCAAAGTCAGCGGTTGCGCACTCGCGGCGGTCGCCGCGGCGCAGGTCAGGACGGTGGCTAGAATAGCCAGCGGCCGCATCGTCTCTTCTCCCCAGCCCGCCGTCTAGTCTGCGGTCCGTCGCTATGTGTTCTGCATAGCCAAAGTCGCAAACCGATCAGCGGTTCCCCAATGACAGCGTAGGCATGCGCCGACGCTTTCGCGAGTCATTTTCGCCACATGCATAAACTGTGCCGAAACCCCGCGCTCCCCTTGGTTCCAGGGACGCCGCGAAGCGTTCATCGCCTCAATAGCGGGCAATGCCGTTTTTACGCCGGCTTGCCGCCACACCGATGTTATCCTGGGCAATCGTCGCCTACTGGCAGGCGAGGCATTCCTCGTAGTCGGTCTTGGCCGCGCCCGACATGTCCACCGCCGCGTGGGTCTCGCCCCCGGCGTGCGCCGCCCGCTGCACCGACTTGGAGCGCAGATAGTAGAGCGACTTGCACCCCCGCTCCCACGCCTGCCAGTGGAGCATGTGCAGGTCCCACTTATCGACGTCACCCGGCAGGAAGATGTTGATCGACTGGGACTGGCAGATTTCCGGCGTGCGGTCGGCGGCGAGCTCGACGACCCAGCGCTGGTCGATCTCGAAGGCGGTCTTGTAGACGTCCTTCTCATCCTGGCTGAGGAAATCCAGGTGCTGCACCGAGCCCTCGTTCTCGAGGATGCCGTCCCAGACCGCCGAGGTGTTTTGGCCCTTCTCCTCGAGGAGCTTCTCAAGATAGGGGCTCTTCACCGCGAAGGTGCCGCTGAGCGTCTTGTGGCTGTAGATATTGGCCGGGATCGGCTCGATGCCGGCGGACGTGCCGCCGCAGATGATCGAGATCGAGGCGGTCGGCGCGATGGCGAGCTTGTGCGAGAAGCGCTCCATGATGCCGCGCTCTTCGGCGTCCGGGCACGGCCCGCGCTCGGCGGCCAGCGTGCGCGAGGCGGCGTCGCACTGGCGGCGCAGCGTCTTGAACAGGCGCATGTTCCAGCTCTTGGCGAGCGCGCTCTCGAACGGCACGTTCTGCTGCTGCAGGAAGGTGTGGAAGCCCATCAGGCCCAGGCCCACCGACCGCTCGCGCACCGCGGCGTAGACGGCGTTGGCCATCTCCGGCGGGGCGCGCTGGATGAAGTCCTCCAGCACATTATCGAGGAAGCGCATGACGTCCTCGATGAAGGTCGGGTGGTCGCGCCATTCCAGGAAGGTCTCGGCGTTGACGCTGGAGAGGCAGCAGACGGCGGTGCGCTCCTTGCCCAGGTGATCCTTGCCGGTGTGCAGCACGATCTCGGAGCAGAGGTTGGATTGGCGCACCGACAGGCCCAGCTCCCGCTGATGCTGCGGCATGGAGCGGTTCACGGTGTCGGCGAAGATCAGGTAGGGCTCGCCGGTCTGCAGGCGGATCTCGAGGATCTTCTGCCACAGCGTGCGGGCGTCGACCTCCTTGACCACGTCCTTGGTCTTGGGCGAGCGCAGGCCGAACATGGCGCCGTCGCGCACGGCCTCCATGAACTCGTCGGTGATCGAGATGCCGTGGTGCAGGTTCAGGGACTTGCGGTTGAAGTCGCCCGAGGGTTTGCGGATTTCCAGGAACTCCTCGATCTCCGGATGGTGGATGTCGAGGTAGACGGCGGCCGAGCCGCGGCGCAGCGAGCCCTGGCTGATCGCCAGCGTCAGCGAGTCCATCACGCGGATGAAGGGGATGATGCCGCTGGTCTGGCCCGCGCCCTTCACCTTCTCGCCGATGGAGCGCACGCCGCCCCAATAGGTGCCGATGCCACCGCCGTTGGAGGCCAGGTGCACGTTCTCGTTCCAGACGCCCTGGATGCCTTCCAGGCTGTCCGGCACGGCGTTCAGGAAGCAGGAGATCGGCAGGCCGCGATTCGCGCCGCCGTTCGACAACACCGGCGTCGACGGCATGAACCACAGCTTCGAGATGTAGTCGTAAATCCGTTGCGCATGGTCGGCATCATCAGCGTAGGCCGTGGCGACTCGCGCGAACATGTCCTGATAGCTCTCGCCGGCCAGGAGATAGCGGTCTTCCAGCGTGGTCTTGCCGAAGTCGGTCAACAAGGCGTCGCGCGACCGGTCGACCTCGACCTTCCTGACCAGCGTCAGCTGCGGGCGCGAAGGCTCGTCGACAACCCGTTCAATAGACTCGGCAATCCCAACTTTCGCCGCTTCACTCATCGTCCCTGACCCTATGCCCCTATGGAACCCGCCACCCCTGGCCTAGGTCCCTTGCCCCTACATGTTGTGTGGCGACACGCCCGAACAACCTACATATGGGGCACCCGTCCTAATGACTCGTCAATGAGGGCGGCGGTTTGGCGCCCAAGTTTTTTCGTAAACCAAAGGTTAACGAGCACCCTTGCCTCTCGGCAGATCAAGGGCTTGGCGGTCATTGACGCACCCCCGCTCACGACACTGTGAAGGGCTTACCGCGTAAGCGGCCTGACGCGCGGGATCAGCCGCTTCCGTCCGGCGGAAACGCGTCAGGGGCTGGAAAGCTGCGCGCTGGCGCTGGCCGAGGATGCAAACGAAAGGAGCCCGGCCTTTCGGCCGGGCTCCAAACGTTTCACCGATCGCTCGGTGGCCGAGATCAGAAGCTGATGTCGACCGTCGAACGGCGGTTCAGCGGTTCCTTCACGCCATCGGCGGTCTGGACGGCAAGGTTGGTCTTGCCCTTCCAGTCGACCGACAGGGCGGTCTGGGCGACGCCCATTCCGACCAGCGCGTCGGCCACGGCCTTCGCACGGCGTTCCGACAGGCGGATGTTGTAGGCCGCCGAACCGGAGGTGTCGGTGTAGCCGACCACAGTCACCTTGGTCGCATGACCGGCCGAGGAGTAGTTGGCCGCTTCCTGCACCACCGACTGGGCTTCCGGCGTCAGGATGTACTGATCGAACGGGAAGTAGACGATAAACTGCTTGGCCTCGTAGTGCGGCGGCGGCGGCGGAGGCGGCGGCGGCGGCGGGGGAGGCGGCGGGGGAGGCGGCGGCGGCGGGGGCGGCGGCGGCGGCGGGGGAGGCGGCGGCGGCGGCGGGGCGGCGAACGAATACCGCAGGCCCAGCGTCACCGAGTTGTCCTTGTAGCGGCCTTCGAAGTTGCCGGGCTGCAGCGCGCCGGTGCCGGCCGAGCTGTAGGTCGCCGGCGAGGTGCCGAGGTAGCGCCAGGTCACGTCGACCTTCAGGTGATCGGTCGCCTTCCAGGTCGCGCCAGCCAGAAGCTGATAGGCGAAGACCGTCTGGCTGTCGTCGATCACCAGGTTCTGGATCGCCGGGTTCGCGCCGTTCGGCGCGGTGACGGTGCCGGTGATGTTGGAGAACTGACCGTTGGTGGTCAGGTTCAGGTGGTCCACGCCGATGCCGGCGCCGATGAACGGATCGATGACCCAGTCCGGACCGATGTCATAAATGACATTGCCCAGCAGGGACCAGGATTCGATCTTGCCGCCGGGCGCGCCGCAGGACGGCGAAGCGGCGGTGCGCAGCACGTCTGGCGAGCAGAGGCCGATGACCGCCTGATTGGTGCCGCCGCGGACCGAGGTGAGATCACCCGGGCGATATCCGACTTCCGCTTCAACGCGCCAGTGATCGGTCACTTGGTAGCCGAGCCGGGCGAAGGCGGTGTAATCCTTGTCCTGCTGGAAATTCCAGATGTACTTGTTCTGGTTGGCGGCCAGGTTGCTGGAATCCAGCTTCATCGCCATCGGCATGTGGTAGCCGAGATCGACGGCGCCATACCAGCCGACTTGCGCAGAGGCGCCCGACGCGGCGAACACCGCCGCCAGCGCGGCCCCTGCCAGGAGTTTGAACTTCATAATCAGAGCCCTCTCAGTTGCCCTAGCGCTGCGGCCTTTCGACCCAGCTTTTCTTATATCAAGGCCCACAGATTGCGTAAGTGTCACCGAAGCCACACTCGAACCTCAATCTCTTAGACCCGCGAACCTTTGCCGGACGCTATACGACTATCGCCGTGCGGATCAACATGGTCTCGTAAGTCGATCCATTTCTTCACAGAAAATCCGTCGCGCCCGACGCCCAGACCGGTGGGCGTGTTACTTGGCCTGAAGTTCGATTCGCCCACTGGCGGCCCGACTATGGGGCCGCGCGGCCGGATCGAAATCCTTGGAATGACTTGTAAATCCCCTTCTTTGCCGCAGGTGGCGCACCGATCCGCCGAAAAGCCGTTTTGACCTGGGCCAACCGCTTTCGGAACCTCGCTCGCGCTGCGACTTGCGCCCCCTGTACTGACCCGCGCCCCAATCGCGCTCACCTTGCAACGTGGACGGCGCCGCTTGGTTCCCACCACAGGGCCGGACACGGACCAAATTCGGGCGCCGTACCGGCGCCGTTGAGGCCGCAGGGTGTGTCAGGTGCTCGACAGTAAATGTGGGGCGTCCCGCGCGACTCACGGCGTCGCTTGAGAATTCGCGCGATGGGCCTAAGCAGGGCTGCCCGGAGATCTGACCGATGAAGCCGCTGCTGTTCGCCCTGTCGCTGGTCGGCGCCGCCGCCGCGCTCGCCGCCGCGCAGGCGGGCCCGGCGGGCGTCCAGGTGCTGCGGCCGTGGAGCCGGCCGGCCGTCGAGGGGACCAACGCGATCGGCTACATGGTGCTGGCCAACCGCGGCCGGCGCGTCGATGTCCTGGAAAAGGTCGAAAGCCCGGTCGCGGCCAGCGTGGAGATGCACGAAAGCGCCATGGCCGGCGGCGTCATGTCGATGAAGCCCGTGCAGATGGTCTCGGCGCCGCCCGGCGGCCAGGTCACCTTCGGCCCCGGCGCCTACCACCTGATGTTCATCGGCGTGAAGCGGACCCTGAAGGCGGGCGACCAGGTTCCGGCCACCCTCAGCTTCGCCAGCGGCGCCAGGCTGAAGGTGAGCTTCGCCGTGACCTCTGGCCTGCCGCCGACTTAGACCTGCGGAACGCAGGCCGCACATTCCTGACCAAAATGTAACACCCGGCAACCTCTTCGCCGGGGCATGGTCGCAGCAGGTCAACCTATCGAGAGCCCTAACTGGAATGAAGACTTTCTGGCTCGCGGCCGCCGCGGCGGCCGCCCTCCTCGCCGTCGGCCCCGCGCTCGCGGAAACCGAACCCGCCCAGCCGCCTGTGGCCAAGGCGCCGGCGAAGAAGCATCCGGCGAAGAAACCGGCCGCGAAACCGGCTCTGGCCGCGGCGACGCCGCGCGGGCCGCAACCGGACCTCTCCAAGGCCGTCCGGATGGGCGCCTGGGGCTTCGACCTCGCCGGCCGCGACACCAGCACGTCGCCCGGCCAGGACTTCTTCCAGTACGCCAACGGGGCTTACGAGAAGAGCCTGACGATCCCCAGCGACCGGGCGAGCTTCGGGTCCTTCGATGCGCTGAACGACCTGTCGCAGGCGCGCCTGCACGCCCTGCTCGAAAAGACCGCCGCCGACACGTCTGCTTCCTCCGGGGCGACCGGCGAACAGGCCAAGGTCGGCGCGCTCTACCGCAGCTTCATGGACGAGGCGGCCGTCAACGCGCTGGGCGCCAAGCCGATGGCCGCGGACCTCGCCGCCATCAAGGCCGAGAAGACCAAGGCCGATGTCGCCCGCGGCATGGGCCACGCCCAGAAGGTGTTCGGCGGCTCGGTGTTCGCCGCCTCGGTGCAGGTCGACGGCAAGGACCCCGACCACTACGCGGTCTATCTGAACCAGGCGGGCCTGGGCCTGCCCGACCGCGACTACTATCTGGAAAAGAGCTTCGCGAAGCAGAAGGCCGCCTACGAGGCCTATGTCGCGAGGCTCCTGACGCTGGCCAAGTGGCCCAACCCGGCCGCCAGCGCCAAGGCCATCGTCGAGATGGAGACGCAGATCGCTCAGGCCTCCTGGACGCGGGCGGAACAGCGCGACGACAACAAGATGTACAACGCCTACGAGACGGCCAAGCTCGGCGAACTGGCGCCAGGCTTCGACTGGCCGGCCTTCATGGACGGCGCGGGCCTTTCCAAGGCGACCCGCGTCGTCGCCCAGGAGAACACGGCGTTCCCGAAGATCGCGGCGGTCTTCGCCAAGACCCCGATCGCGACGCTGAAGGCCTGGCAGGCGTTCACCCTGGCCGACCAGGCCGCGCCCTACCTGTCGCAGCCCTTCATCGACGCCCGCTTCGATTTCCGCGGCAAGGCGCTGGCCGGTCAGCCGGCGCAACGCCCGCGCTGGAAGCGCGGCGTGCAGCTGGTCGACACCCAGATCGGCGAGGCGCTGGGCAAGGTCTATGTCGCCGCCTACTTCCCGCCGGAGAGCAAGGCCAAGATGCTGGGCCTGGTGGGCGACATCCGCACCGCCATGAAGGGGCGCATCGAGCGCCTCGACTGGATGACCGCGCCCACCAAGGCCAAGGCGCTGGAGAAGCTCTCCCAGTTCACCGTCAAGATCGGCTATCCGGACAAGTGGCGCGACTATTCGGCCTTAACGATCAAGGCCGACGACCTCTACGGCAACGTCAACCGCGCCTCGACCTTCGACTGGGACTTCCGGGTAGGCCGCCTCGGCGGGCCGGTGGACCGCTCTGAGTGGGGCATGACGCCCTCGACCATCAACGCCTACTACAACCCGACCGGCAACGAGATCGTCTTCCCGGCCGCGATCCTGGCCCCGCCGTTCTTCGATCCGGACGGCGACATGGCGGTGAACTACGGCGCGATCGGCGGGGTGATCGGCCACGAGACCACCCACGGCTTCGACGACCAGGGGCGGCACTACGATGGGACCGGGCGGCTGACCGACTGGTGGACGGCGGAGGATGCAGCCAAGTTCCAGGCGGAGACGGTGAAGCTCGGCAAGCAGTACTCGGCCTTCGAGGTGCTGCCGGGCGCCAAGATCAACGGCGACCTGACCATGGGCGAGAACATCGCCGACCTGGGCGGCCTGCTGCTGGCGCTGGACGCCTACCACACGTCTTTGCACGGAGCGCCGGCGCCGATCATCGACGGTTTGACCGGCGACCAGCGGGTGTTTCTGGGCTGGGCGCAGGTGTGGCGCGCCAAGACCCGCGACGACGCGCTCCGCCAACAACTGGTCAGCGATCCGCATTCGCCGGAGCGGGCGCGGGTGGACGTGCCCATGCGCAACGTCGACGCTTTCTACGCCGCCTTCGGCCTGAAGCCGGGCGACGCCATGTACCTCGCGCCGGGGGATCGGGTCAGGATCTGGTGAGTCTCCCCTCCCCGTTCCGGGGGAGGGATACTTTTGGCTCTCTCGTCAAAAACAGTTCCGCGCAAAAATTTGGCCCGCTGCAGGGGATAGTTGCAGCGGGCCTTATTTTGAGCAGTCGCTCTAAAAGAGCGGGCGTTTCCTCCCCGAAACGCCGGAGATCGGAAGGTCTTGCGCCTTCATGTCTCTCGCGGGGGTGAAGAGATGGCAATTTTTCACCCGAGTCAACGTTGTGCAGGCCACAAGCGCGCATGAAGCGATCAGTTTTTCGCGAGCCCGGGCAATTTCGGTCTCGTTTTGACGAGTCCGTCAAATAACGCGGTGCTTCAACGCGATAAACGGCGGGCAGTCGACCTCGAAGACGAAGTCCGGCTGCGAGACCGTGACGGGACCGAGCCCGGCGGCTGTCAGCGCCGCGGCGGCCTCCGCGGCGCGCGAGCTTTCGATCATCAGGCCATGCGGGCGCGGCGTCGCGCCCGCAGCGGTGAGCGTCTTCACCGCCTTCGCCTCGGCCGGCTCGCCGGTGGCCGGCCAGATCAGGGTCGAGCTGGTCAGCGCCGCGGCGCGGGCCTCGACGGCGCGCAGCAGGCGCTCCGCGCTCGCCAGCTGCTCGGCGCTCCAGGCGGCCTTCAGGCTGGCGGCGAGTTGGGCCTGGCTCTTCAGGATGAGGCCGTCCGTGAGGATTTTCAGCCCGTTGGCGGCCAGGGTCGCGCCGGTGGTGGTGATGTCGACGATCAGCTCGGCTGCGCCCGAGGCGGGCGCGCCCTCGGTCGCCCCGCCCGATTCGGTGATCCGGTAGTCGACCACCCCGTGGCGGGCGAAGAAGGCGCGGGTCTGGGCCAGGTACTTGGTCGCCACCCGCATGCGCCGCCCGGTGCGGGCCAGGAAGTCGTGCGCCACCTCCTCCAGGTCGGCCATGGTGTCGACGTCGAGCCAGCTCTTCGGAACGGCGGCCACCAGGTCGGCGCGGCCGAAGCTTAAGGGCCGGAGCAGCAGCACCCGGCTCTCCAGGTCGCCGCGTTCGCGCAGCAGATCCTCGCCGGTGACGCCCAGGTGCGCCTCGCCCGCGCTCAGGGCGTCGGCGATGTCGGAGGCCGACAGCAGGCGCACCTGCACGCCCGGCAGGCCCTTGAGATTCGCCAGGTAGCCGCGCGCGCCGCCGCTCACCGCCAGCGGCAGACCGCAATCGGCCAGCCATGCCTCGACCTGTTCCTTCAGCCGGCCCTTGGAGGGGATGGCGAGGATGAGGGGTTCGCTCATGCCTCGCCTCCCGCGTAGGCGCGCCAGGGCCGAACGACACAGCCGACCGCGCGGGCGTCGGCCGTTCCGCCCAGGCGGGCGAGCAGGCTGTCGTAACGGCCGCCCGAGGCCACGGGCCGGTCGGCGCCCAGCGCGTCCGAGCGCACCTCCAGGGTGATGCCGTCGTAGTAGTCGAAGGCGTGGCCCAGGGCCGGCGTGAAGCGTAGGCGCTCAGCCGGGATGTCGGCGAGCTTCGCAAGCCGCGCGTCCCAATCCGCCAGGGCGGCGTCGATGCCCGCGCCCTTGCCGGCCAGCGCGCGGACCTGCAACAGGGCCGCCGCCGGCGCCTGCGAAATCGCCATGAAGGCTTCGATCGCCTCGGCCTGCGGCTTGGTGAGGGCCGGCGCGCGGGCGGCCTCGGCGCGGCGCACCAGGCGCGCGGCGATCTCGCCGGGTCCCCGTCCGCCCACCGGTTCGACCCCGGCCAGCGCCCAGACCTCCTCCAGCATGGCGGCGGCCTGGGGTTCGGAGAGGCCCGAGAGCATGGCGGCGAGCTGGCCGCCACCGGCCGCGGGCGCCGCGGCTTCACCGGCCCGGCCAAGCTCCGCCCAGAGCAGGCGCGGGCGGCCGGCCACGCGCTTCAGCCGCGCCGACAAGGCGTCGGGCAGCTTCAGGCTCTCGATGAAGGCCGCGAACAGGCCGACGTCGCCCAGCCACAGCGTCAGGTCCTTGCGGCCCCCGGCCAGCGCCGCCCTCCAGGCGAGGCTGGCGATCTCGGCGTCGGCCTCGACCGTCGCGGGGCCGGCGGGCGCGAACAGTTCAACGCCGAGCTGGACGAATTCCTCCGGCCGCTGACCTTCCGGCTCGGAGCGGAACGCCGGGCCCTCGTAGACATAGCGCCCGGCCGTCGCCCCGCTGTCGATGTGCTGGCGCGCCACCGCGGCGGTGAAGTCGGGACGCAGGCAGGCTTCCGCCCCACCTTCGGCCTGGACCACGAAGAGGCGCGCGCGCATCGCCTCGCCGGCCAGGTCGAGCAGCAGGTTGAGCGGCTGCAGGATCGGCGCGTCGACGGGCTGGGCGCCCGCGCCGGCCAGCGCCTCGCGAATGGCCGCCAGGGCCGTGGCCGGAACCGGCGGTTCGACCCTCACGGCTGCGGATCCACGATCCGGCGCACGGCGGCGACAAGCTCCGCACGCGGAACGGTCATCTGGCCGGGCCGCTCGGCGCGCCAGGCGGCGTTGTCGCTGACGCCGGACGCCAATTCGCGGCCGAGGTCGAGGTCCTTCAGCGTCACGGTCCCGGCGGCGAACTCGTCGCCCCCGATGATCACCGCGGCGGGTGAGAGGCGACGGTCCGCATACTTCATCTGCGGCCGCATGCCGGAGGTTCCGAGGTAGACTTCCGCCGCGATCCCGGCCGCGCGGAGTTCCCCGGCCACGGCCATGTAGTCGGCCATCCGCTCAGACTCGAGCACCAGCACCACCACCGGCCCGCGCGCGTCGGCGGCTAGGTCGCGGCCCGCCGCCTTCAAGGCCGCCGCCAGCCGCGTCACGCCGAAGGAGAAGCCGGTGGCCGGCGTCCGCTCGCCGGTGAAGCGCGCCACCAGGTCGTCATAGCGCCCGCCGCCGCCGATCGAGCCGAACCGCATGGGCTGGCCCTTTTCGTCCGTGGTCTGAAGAAGCAGCTCCGCCTCGAACACCGCACCGGTATAGTACTCGAGCCCGCGCACCACCGACGGATCGAAGGCCGCCCGGTCGGCGCCCACGCCCATGCTGCTCAGCGCCGCGTCGATGGCCGCCAGTTCGGCGAGGCCCTCGTCGCCCTCGGCCGAGCCACCGACCACGTCGGCGAGTTTCGCCAGGGTGCCCGTGCGGTCGCCGGCCCCGGCGGCGGTGAAGGCAATCACCCGCTCGGCGGCGGCGGCGCTCAGGCCGGCGCCCTTGGTGAAGTCGCCGCTCTCGTCCTTGCGCCCCTCGCCCAGCAGCAGGCGCACGCCGTCGGGGCCCAGGCGATCCAGCTTGTCGACGGCGCGCAGCACCGTGAGCTTCTGCGCCTCGCTGGCGACGCCGGCGGCGGTCATCAGGCCGTTGAGCAGTTTGCGGTTGTTGATTTTCACCAGCGCCGAGCCGGCCGGCAGGCCCGCGGCCTCGAGGCCGGCGACCGCCATGGCGATGATCTCGGCGTCGGCTTCCGGCCGCGCCGAGCCCACGGTGTCGGCGTCGCACTGCACGAACTCGCGGTAGCGGCCGGGCCCCGGCTTCTCGTTGCGCCAGACCGGGCCGAAGGCGTAGCGGCGGAAGGGCTTGGGCAGGGTCTCCCAGTTCTGGGCGGCGAAGCGGGCCAAGGGCGCGGTCAGGTCGTACCTGAGCGCCATCCATTGTTCGTCATCGTCCTGCAGCGCGAAGACGCCCTCGTTGGGACGGTCGGCGTCTGGCAGGAACTTGCCCAGCGCATCGGCGAACTCGAAGGCGCCGGTGTCCAGCGCCTCGAAACCGTAGCGCTCATAGACCTCCGACACCGCGGCCAGGATCTTCCGCTCGGCGGCGAGGTCGCGGGCGCGGCGGTCGATGAAGCCGCGGGGGCTGCGGGCTTCGGGACGCATGGTGTCGGTCATGGTCCCGCGCTTAGCGTCTGCGGCGTCTCGGCTCAAGGAAGCTTCTTGGGAAGGGAGGTCGTCCATGGTCGTGTCCTGGTGAAGAGGAAGCGACGGACGAGGCTGAAGTGAAGGAGGCCCCGTCCGCATCGGCGGGGCTTCGGAGAGGGTCGCTTTAGGCCAAGCGTTCCCGAACCGAACCCGCCAGGGTCGGATGGTGATGGCCGTGATGATGCGCGAAACCGCTCATGGGAGCGGGCTAATAGCGGGGAAGCGTGAAGAAAGCGAGTCAGCCTTTCAGCTTGCCGATCAGCCGCGCCGTCGACGGATCGTGGGCGCCGGACGGGCCGCCTTGCAGCTCACCCAGCACCTTGGCCGCCAGGCTCTTGCCGAGCTCGACGCCCCACTGGTCAAAGCTGTTGATCTCCCAGAGCACGCCCTCGACGAAGGTCTTGTGCTCGTAGAGGGCGAGCAGAGCTCCGAGGCGTTCCGGGTCCAGGCGGTCGAGGAGGATGAAGGCCGAGGGGCGGTCGCCCGGGAAAGTGCGCTGCGGCGCGAGCGTCTTCAGCTCGTCCTCGGAGACGCCCTTGGCGGACAGCTCTTCGCGGACCCGGGCCTCGGACTTCCCGACCATCAGGGCCTCGGCCTGGGCGATGACGTTGGAGATAAGGATCGTCTGCGCCGCCGGATCGCCCTCGGAGGCCTCGCGGACGGCGATGAAGTCGGTGGGGATGATGTCGGTTCCCTGGTGCATGAGCTGGAAGAACGCGTGCTGCACATTGGTGCCGGCGTCGCCGAACACCGCCTGGGCCGTGTGGTGCGGCGCGGGCTGGCCGGCCTTGGTCACCTGCTTGCCGTTCGATTCCATCTCCAGCTGCTGCAGGAAGTTGGGCAGGAGGCGAAGGCGCTGGGCGTAGGGCACGACGGCGCGGACGGGCCGCCCCAGGCCGTTGCGGTTGAAGACGTGGGCCAGCGCCAGCAGCGTCGGCGCATTGGCCGCTAGCGGCGCAGTCTGGAAATGGGCGTCCATGGCCGCCGCGCCGGCCAGCAGGCGTTCGAAGACCTCCGGCCCCAGGCCGATCACGCAGGACAGGCCAACCGGCGACCAGACCGAGTAGCGGCCGCCCACCCAGTCGCCGAAGCCGAAGACCTGGTCGTCTGGCACGCCGAAGGCCGCCGTCTCCTTCAGGGCCGCGGAGACCGCGACCAGGTGGCCGTCGGCGGCCTTGCCAAGCGCCGCGCGCAGCCAGTCGCGGGCCGCCTTGGCGTTGGTCATGGTCTCTTGCGTGGTGAAGGTCTTGGAGACCACCACCACCATCGTCTCGGCCGGGTCGAGGCCGTGCAGGGCGAAGGCGAGGTCGGCGGGATCGACATTGGCGACGAAGCGGACCTCGATCTGCGGGTCGAGCGGGCGCAGCGCCTCCCAGACCAGCCGCGGGCCGAAGTCGGAGCCGCCGATGCCGATGTGCACCAGTTTGCGGAACGGCTTGCCGGTCGCGCCCTTGTGCGCGCCGGAACGGATCGCGTTCGCAAAGGCGGCCATGCGCTCGCGCATGGCGTCGACCGCCGCGCTGACGGGTTCGCCATCGGCCTTGAAGTCGGAGCCCTTCGGCGCGCGCAAGGCCATGTGCAGGGCCGCGCGGTGCTCGGAGCTGTTGACCGGCTCACCGGCGAAGAACCGGGTCCGCGCCGCCTCGACATCCGCCGCGCGCGCGAGGTCGAGGCAGACGTCGAGATCGGCGAGCGACCAGGGCTGTTTGGAAAGCTCCAGCTCCAGGCCCGCGGCCGCGACGGTCAGGCGGCCCAGCCGATCGGGCTCGGCGTCGAACAGGTCCACGATACGGCGGCTGTCCGCCTTGGCGGCGGCGTCCTTCAGGCGCCCCCAGGCGGCGGTCAGGTCGGACAAGACGGCTCCTTGGGCGGGCCTATTCGGCGGAGTTGTACTTCACGCTGCAGCCATAGGGTTGCGAGACGGGCGTGGCCACCGGGCGTCCGGCCTTCAGGTCGGCGAGCGCCAGGGCGACATAGGGCTTGGCGCCTTTCAGGCTCTCTGGGTCCGAATAGGGCCGGTCGTCGATGCCGCCCATGTAGGCGATCTTCCCGGCCTTATCGATGACGAACATGTGCGGCGTGTTCTTGGCCTCGTAGGCGCGGCCGATCTTGCCGGCGCTGTCGAGCAGGATGTCGGTGCCGGCCCAATGCTGCTTGGCGGCCCAGGCCTTGGCGGTCTTGGCGGTGAAATAGCCCTGCATGTCGGGCGCCGAGGAGGAGATGGTCAGCCAGACGACGCCGTCGGCCGTCTCCTTCTTCTGCAGGGCCTGCATGGTTCCGGAGCCATAGTGCTTGCCGACGTAGGGGCAGCCGGAGTTGGTCCACTCCAGCACCACCGTCTTGCCGGCGAAGTCGGCGAGCGAGCGCACGTGACCCTGGTCGTCCATGGCCTTGAAGGCAGGGGCGGGCTGGCCGAGTTGCGGCGCGGCGAGCGCGGGCGCGGTCACGCCGAGCGAAAACGCCAAACTGAGAAGCGTGCGGGAAATCGTCATCGGCAGGCTCCTTTCTTCTAACTCTTGCCCATTCTAACTCTTGTCAGCGGCCTCCACCGCCTTGACCACAATATCCGGCGTCAGGATGGACGGCAGGATAACGCCGTCGCCGCCCTGGGTTCCATAGACCAGATAAAGCGGCACGCCGGCCCGGCCGTGCGCGGCCAGTTCGGCGGCGATGTCGCCGTCGCGCTTCGTCCAATCGGCCTTCAAATAGGCGACCTTATGGCGCGCGAACGCCTGGGCCACCTGGTGGGTGGAGATCGCCACCTTGTCGTTGACCTGACAGGAGACGCACCAGGCGGCGGTATAGTTGACGAACACCGGATGGCCCTGCGCGCGAAGCTCGGCCAGGCGCGCGGGGCTGTAGGGCTCTGTCTGCAGCTCGGCGGCCTTGTCCTGCGGCCAGACGACCGCGGCCACCGCGAGGACGCCCAGCAGAGCCGCGGCGGCGGCCGAGGCGACCGGCTTGCCGCCCAGGACCGCGCGGCGCTGCGCCAGGCCGGCGAGCCAGGCGGCGAGGCCCACCGCCACGCCCGCCGCGAACAGCTTGGCGAGGTCTTCCGGCCCCGCCTGCTGGGCCAGCACCCACGCGAGCCAGGCCGCCGCGCCATACATCGGGAAGGCCAGGGCCTTGCGGAACAGCTCCATCCAAGGGCCCGGCCTGGGCAGGCGCGAGAGCAGGCCCGGCGCATAGGCCACCAGGACGAAGGGGGCTGCGAAGCCAAGGCCGAGCGCCAGGAAGACGCTGAGCGCCGCGACCGCGGGCTGGGTCAGCGCCCAGCCGAGCGCTGGGCCCATGAAGGGCGCGGTGCAGGGCGCGGCCACGACGACGGCGAGCGCGCCGGTGAAGAACGCGCCCAGGCTGCCGCCGCGGCTGGCGAGGCCCGAGCCCGCGCCCTGCAGCGAGGTCCCGACCTCGAAGAGGCCGGAGAGGTTGAGCGCGACGGCCAGCATCAGGAGGCACAGCACCGCGACCACCGGCGGCGACTGCAGCTGGAAGCCCCAGCCGACCGCCGAGCCGGCCGCCTTGAGCGCGATGAGCCCGGCGGCCAGCGCCAGGAAGGTCAGGACCGAGCCCGCCCCGAAGGCCAAGCCCTGGCGGCGCGCCTCGGCCTGCTCGCCGCCGCCGTGGCCGGCCAGCGAGGCGGCCTTCATGGCCAGGATCGGGAACACGCAGGGCATCAGGTTGAGGATCAGCCCGCCCAGGAAGGCGAACAGGGCCGCGGCCGCGAGGCCCAGGGTGTCGCCGCCCTGAGCCTTCAGCGGCGGCGGGCCGAGGCCGGCGGCGCCGGGCGGCGGGGTGCCCGGCGCGGCGGAAACCTCATAGGCGTTGCCGCCCACCGCCAGCACGCCAGCGAGCGCCGCCGGGGCCTTGCCGCCCTGGAAGGCGTAGCCGGGGGCCAGCGTCAGCGTCAGGCCGTCGGGGCCGCGCTCGATCGCCTGCGGCTTTGCGTGGTCGATGACGGTGGACTCGAACGGGAAGAAATAGGCGCCAGCCATGTCGGCGCCCTTCAGCACCGCCCCGGTGACCGCCAGCGCGACGTTGGGACCTTTCGGCTGGAAGACGGCGTTGAGCGCCGCGGGCTTGGGCGCGGCGGCGACGGCGGCTTCCACCTGATCGCCCCACTTGGGGTCCTCCGAGGCCGTGGCCCCGGTGACCGGCAGGGTGAGCGTCAGCGCATCGTCCTCCGGCACGCAAACGTCGGCGCAGACCAAGAGCGAGACCGCCGCCTTCAGGGTGACCTTGTCGCCCGCCTTGGCGCCCGCCGGCGCCGTCAGGGTCATGGGCAACAGGACCTCGTCCTCGTAGCCGTAGTTCATCAGGGGTCCGACCGGGATGCGGACCGGCGCGGGCCAGATAAAGCCGCCGGCCTGCCAGCCGTCCGGCAGGGTCCATTTGATCTGGGTCGGCTCGCCTGAGTCGCCGGAGTTGCGCCAATAGGTGTGCCAGTGCTTCTGGATCTGTTGGCGCAGCGCGATGTGGATGGTCTCGCCGGGCGCGATTCCCTGGCGCTCGGCCACCAGCTCGACGGCGACATGTTTCGCGGGGCCCGGCGTGCTTTGCGCGGGCGGCTGCGCCGCGGCCGGCATCGCCATCATCAGCGCCAGGAACAGGCCTGCCAGGAACCGCATCTTCGCCTCTTACGCACCGTCAACCGCGGGCTATATGGCCCGGCTTGAGCCTGCGCGCAAAGCAAGGCTCGACTTGGGCGCGCGGCCACCCCCATCATCGTCCTCTTCGCTCTTCCGAGTCCTGAGGTTACGCGTGCCCGCATCCTTCGACGACATCGCCATCGGCCAGGTGGTCACGCTGGGCGCGGCGGCCGTGGATCCGGACGCGCTCACCGCCTTCGTCGCCGCGTTCACCCCGGGCTGGACGGCCGACCGCGGCGCGCCGGACGCGATGGTCTACGCCATCTGGGCCAAGCTCGACGCGGTCGCCCATACCGACTGGCCGCAGACCAAGCGCTTGGGGGTCGACGCGCTGCGCTGGGTGCGCAACCCGCCGGCGGGCGAGCTGTTGCGCGGGCGCATGACCATCATGGCCAAGGACCCCGTCGGCGAAGGCAAGGGCATTGTGATCGCCCAGCACGACCTCCTGGACGAGGCCGGGCGGCTGGTCTTCTCCTGCCTGACGCGGAGCGTCTTTGCGCGGTAAGCCTTAGGGCTTGCGGCCGTTCTGGGCCTCGAACTGCTTCACCAGGGCCAGCGCCACCAGCCGGTCCCAGCCGAGCAGCGAGATCAGGTGGGCGTGGATCTGCGGCAGCGCGCCGTTGTCGCGCAGTTCGATGTACTTCTCGACCGGCAGCTTGTTCAGTTTCTCCTCGGAGACGCCGAAGTATTCCGCGATCTTCTGCGGCTCGCCGGGCTGGTTGTTGGCGTCGACCGGCGTGAAGGTGGCGGTCTTGGATTCGAACAGGTCCAGGTCGTTGAGGATCTGGATGAAGCTCTGGGTCTTCTGCCGCTCGAACTCGAAGTTGTTGCAGAACTCGATGCAGTTCTTGGTGTAGGCGCTGGGCTGGCCGTCGGCCTCGAAGAAGGGCTGGTCGAAGCCCTTGTCGACCACGAACTCGGCGGCGCGGTCGATGCACAGCACCATCTGCTTGGCGGCGTCATCGTTGGCGAAGATGAACGGGTAGCGGCGGATGTAGGCCGGGACGTAGACGCCCGCCTCGAACAGCCCATCCGGGCGCAGGAACATGTTGTCGCCGGCGTTCAGGCCCATCACCAGGATCGGCAGCTTTTCCTCGCCCATGAAGATGATCGGGCCGGTGGCCACGGCCGAGGGGAACTCGCCGACCGTCAGCGGCACGGCGTGGCCGGCCTTCGCGAAGCCGAACGGCCCGTCCATGTTCTTGACGCCGATCTTGCCGTGCATCTCGGGCGAGAGCGGCTCGGGTTGCGAATAGAAGAGCACGTTGCCGGTGATGGCGGGCTGGCCGGTGGTCGTCATGAAGCGCCTTCGAGAAACGAGGAGAACCGCGAGGGGCGAGTGCGCCCCCGCGCGGGAAGTCGCGCCTTCTAGCCGATCAGGCCCCGGCTCGCAAACGGGGCTGGAAAATGCGGGCGCTCGCCGCTTGCGCCGCCCGGAACGAGAGGCTTTGATCGCAGGCATAGTTCATGGCCGTGAGAGCCAGCCCATAGGAATTCGGAGGAATAGTCGTGCCCATCTTTTACCCGGACATCCTCGACCAGAAGACCGCGCCGCGCACCTTCACCTACGGCGACAAGGACGTGATGCTCTATGCGCTGGGCGTCGGCATGAGCCGCGATCCGATGAACGAGACCGAGCTCGCCTTCACCTATGAGAAGAACCTGAAGGTGATCCCGACAGCGGCGACGGTGCTGGCCTCGGCGGGCGGCCGGCCGGCCCGGGGCGCCGATCAGGTCGAGCAGAAGCCGGGCCATCGGGCCAGCGTCATCAACTTCCTGATGGTGGTGCACGGCGAGCAGAAGGTGGAGCTGCACAAGCCGTTGCCGACCTCGGGGACCTTCACCGCCCAGGGCCGCACGATCGGCGCCTATGACAAGGGCAAGGACAAGGGCGCGGTGATCGTCAACGAGACCGTCTGGACCGATGAGGCCGGCGAGAAGGTCGCCACCCTGACCGGCTCGACCTTCGCGCGCGGCGACGGCGGCTTCGGCGGCCCCTCGGAGGGCCAGCCCGAGCCGCACGCGATCCCGTCTCGCAAGGCCGACCTCTCGGTCGATATCGAGACCCGCGAGGACCAGGCGCTGATCTACCGGCTGAACGGCGACCGCAACCCGCTGCACTCCGATCCGGAGAGCGCCAAGCGCTCGGGCTTCCCGCGGCCGATCCTGCATGGCCTGTGCACCTACGGCATCACCTGCCGCGCCGTGCTGCAGGCGATCACCGGCTACGATCCCGACCAGATCCTCAGCCACCAGGCGCGGTTCTCCGCCCCGGTCTTCCCCGGCGACACCATCACCGTCGACCTTTGGAGGGACGGGAAAGAGATCTCGTTCGAGGCCCGGGTCGCGGCGCGGGGCGCCACGGTGATCAAGAACGGCCTCACCGTGCTTCGCAGCTAGGGCCGCCTCGCCGAGAATAGGACGTGGCGGCGGAGCGGATGGTCCGCCGCCAGCTTCGGATGGTCGAAATCGCGGGCCGGGTCGGGCGCCATGCCGACTCGGCGCATCACCGCCTGGGAGGCCAGGTTGGTGGTCGCCGTGATGGCGATGATCTCCGCCAGATCGCGGTTCGCGAAGCCCCAGTCGAGGGCGGCGCGGGCCGCCTCCGAGGCGTAGCCCTGGCCCCAGGCGTCGGGCGCGAAGCGCCAGCCGACCTCGACACAGGGGCCGGGCGGCAGGTCGTCGCCCATGACGATCAGGCCTGTGAGGCCGACGACGGCGCCGCTGGCCTTCGGCGCCACGCCCCAGAAACTGAAGCCGTGCTCGGCCTGGTGCGCCATGACCCGGTCGACGAAGGCGTCGCTCTGCGCGCGGTCCTGGGCGCCGGCCAGCCAGTCGCCCACCCGCGGATCGCCGTTGATGGCGAAGACGGCGTCGCGGTCGCGGTCGTCGAGCGGCCGCAGCATGAGGCGGCCGGTTTCGATCAAGCTGGCCGGCCCTGGGTCAGCGCGCCATAGAGGTCGGGCCGGCGGTCGCGAAAGAAGCCCCAGGCGGCGCGGTGGGTGGCCAGGAAATCGAGGTCGAACTGCGCGACCAGCGCGCCCTCGTCCTCGCGCCCGAAGGCCTGGACGAGGTCGCCGCGGTGGTCGGCGATGAAGCTGGAGCCATAGAACAGCTGGCCGCCGTTCGGATAGTTCTCCCAGGGCTCGAAGCCGGTGCGGTTCGCGCCGACCACCGGGATCACGTTGGAGACCGCGTGGCCCTGCATGGCGCGCCGCCACGGGGCCGCCGTGTCGAGGGTGGGATCGTGCGGCTCCGAGCCGATGGCGGTGGGATAGAGCAGCACCTCGGCGCCCATCAGCGCCATGGCGCGGGCGGCCTCGGGGTACCATTGGTCCCAGCAGATGCCGACGCCCAGCCGCCCGAAGCGCGTATCCCAGACCTTGAAGCCGGTGTCGCCGGGCCGGAAATAGTACTTCTCCATATAGCCCGGGCCGTCCGGGATATGGCTCTTGCGGTAGACGCCCTTCAGCGAGCCGTCGGCGTCGGCCATCACCAGGCTGTTGAAATAGTGCGGCCCCTCGCGCTCGAAGATCGAGATCGGCAGGACGACACCCAGCTCGGCCGCCAGGGGCGCCAGGGCGGTGACGCAGGGATGCTCGCGCCAGGGGTGGGCCTGGCTGAACCAGCGCTCCTCCTGGGCGACGCAGAAGTAGGGGCCCTGGAACAGCTCCGGCGGCAGGATCACCTGGGCGCCCCGGCCGGCGGCCTCGCGGATCAGCTCGGCGGTACGGGCGACGTTGGCGTCGAGATCGAGGCCGAAGCTCGCCTGGAGCGCGGCCACTTTGATCATACGGGCCATCAGGCGGGCTCCTGCTGGGTGATGCAGTGGAACGAACCGCCGCCGGTGAGGATCGCGCGCGACGGCAGGCCGATCACCTGGCGGCCCGGGAACAGGTGCTCCAGCGCCTGGACCGCGAAGGCCCCTGCCTCAGCGGCGTAGATGGGCACGATCACCGCCCCGTTGGCGATCAGGAAATTCATGTGGCTCGCCGGGGCGGCGGTCTTGCCGTCCGCAGCGTCGATCCAGCCCGGCGAAGGGATCCGCACCACCTTCAGCTTGCGGCCCGCCGCGTCGGTGGCCTCACCCAGGCGCCGGGCGGCGTCGTCGAAGGCCTTGGCGTTGGGGTCGTTGCGCCCGAAGGCGACGGGACAGACCACGACGCCCGGGGCCACGAAGCGCGCGAGGTTGTCCACGTGGCCGTCGGTGTGGTCGTTCAGCAGTCCGTCGCCCAGCCAGATCGTCTTGGTCGCGCCAAACGCCGCAGCGAACGCCGCCTCCGCCCTCGCGTCGCCCCAGCCGGCGTTGCGGTTGACGTGCAGCACGCACTGGCCGGTGGTCAGGATCGTGCCTTCGCCGTCGTGGTCGACCGCGCCACCCTCCAGGATGAAGTCGTGGGCGACCAGGGGAACGCCGGCGGCCTGAGCGATCTGGGCGGCGACGGTGTCGTCGTGCTCCAGCTCGTACTTGCCGCCCCAGCCGTTGAAGCGGAAGGCCTGGGCGCGCGGGCCGTCCGGGCCTTTGGTGAAGATCGGGCCGGTGTCGCGCAGCCAGATATCGCCAAAGGCGCCCGGCACGATCTCGATCCCGGCGACGCCGCCCAGCTGACGCTGAGCGTCGGCTTCGCCCTCCGGCGAGCCGGTCATCAGCTTCACCTGCTCAGCCCCGGGACCGGCCAACGCGCGGGCGAGCGCGGCGACCTCCGCCTGGGCTTCGGCCAAGTCGTCCTCCCACAGCTCCGCATGGCTGGGAAAGCCCAGCCACATGGCCCGGTGCGGGCTCCATTCTGCGGGAACGGTGAGCGTCATGGCGATCCAAACTCAAGGCGACGCGCGCAGATGGTCCGCGCCCAACCGCCCGTCAAGGCCCGCCCAAACGAAAGGGGCGGCCCGTCGCCGGACCGCCCCCTCGAACCCAAGGCCGTAGCCTCTCGACTTAGAACTGCAGGTGCAGCGTTACCGAATAGAGACGCGGCGAGTTGTAGGTCGGGAAGAAGGGCACCGGCGTCTTGGTGAAGGTCGGCGTCAGCACCACGGAGGTGGCGTTCGGAACCGACGCCGTCAGCTTGTAGGGCTCGCGCGCGTTGGTCAGGTTGGACACGTTGAACTGCAGGTAGGTGTTCTGCGCGCCCCACCAGGTCACCGGCAAGCGGGCGTCGGCGTTGACGATCGTGATGTCCGGCAGGGCGACGGTGTTGATGTCGTCGAGCCAACGGCTGGAGGTGTACTTCACGTTGGCGCCCACATCGATCCAGCCGAAGTCATAGCGGGCGTTGGCCGTGAAGGTGCGGTCCGGGGTGAGCACCAGTTCCTTGCCGGAGGTCGGCAGGGCGATGCCGACGCCGCCGGACGAGGCGACGACTTCGTTGCTCTTCACGTCGCTCTTGATGAACTCGGCGCTGGCGTAGACCGAGAAATGCTCGAACGGCGTCGCGCCGATTTCCAGATCGACGCCGTAGATGTCCACCGTGCCGATGTTGCGGTCGATGGAGATCGTCGGGTCGGCGGGGTCGAAGGACTGGACGATCCGGTTCTTGTACTGCACGCCGAAGGCGTTGGCGGCCGCGGTGACCACGGAGGTCTGGTAGCGGTAGCCGGCCGCGACGCTTTCCGAAGTTTCCGGCTGCACGAGCGCCGGCGACGACGAGTAGAGGTCGTCGGTCTTCGGCGCCGAGAAGCCCTCCGCATAGGTCGCGTAGACCATCTGGCTGTCGGTGAACCGGTAGGTCACGCCCGCGTTCGGCAGCACCTTGTTGAAGTTGAACGTCTGGTTGAACGGCAGGCGGAAGGCGAGTTGCTTCGTGGTCGGATCGAAGTTGATCGCGCCGTTCCGGCCGAACAGCAGATTCGACAGGAGCTGCTTGGCGTTCCCAGTCGCGTTGTCGGCGTTCAAGGCCGCGAGGACCTGAGCGGGATCGATGGTGTCGCAATAGGCGCTGGTGCCGTTGAAGGTGTAGCAGAACTGCTCAAGCTCGCGCTTGAAGAACGGGGCGCGGACGCCGACGTTCACGTGCAGCTTATCGTCCATGAACTTGCCGATGTAGTTCAGGTCGACCTGATTCAGCTGGGCGATCGAGTGGCGGTCGCGGCCGCGCAAGGTGCTGCCGTCGGCCGTGGCGACCGGGGTCGAGCCGTCCATGCCGTTGCCGCCGAACACCGAGCCGGGCAGGCCGTTCACCGGATTGATGAAGCCGAACTCCTGGGTCTGGCGGTGCATGCCGTAGTCGAGCGTGTAGCCGACCGAGAAGTGGTTGTGCTCGTCCATGTCGTAAAGGAGCGAGCTCAGGATCACCCAGCGGTGGGTGTTGGTGTTGTTCGGGCTGTAGAGGTCGACCGTGTCGAGGAAGTCGCCGTCGCCGTTCAGGTCTACGCCGGGCGATCCGGCCTTGTTGCCCTTCAGGCGCGGGTCGGTTTCCGAGATGGCCTGGACGCCGCCGCCGTTGGCGAGCGTGTAGAAGAAGCCCGGGTCGAAGGTGAAGGTCAGCTTGTCGGTGATCGAGAACTTCGACTGGCCGCGGATGGTGCCGAAGATCACCGGGTTGGGGTGCAGGGCCCAGAAGTTGCCGTCCAGACCATTGGCCCCGCCGCTGCCCTGCTGGAAGCCGTTCAGGCAGCCGCCGTTGATCAGCGTGCCGCAGCTGGCGAGCGGGGTGTCGGCCTTGCCGGCGACCGCCGTGGGCACGGACCAGGCGGTGTTGAAGTCCAGCGTGGACTTGCTGAGGCCCGGCTGGGCGAACTGGGCGAGCGACGAGCCGTCGTAGAAGTAGTCGTGCTCGAGCACATAGCTGGCCGCGAGGCTGACGAAGTCGGAGCCCTTCAGCGGCTGATAGATGCGCGCGTCGAAGCCTTCCTTCATTTCCGGGCCGATGCCGACCCACTTGTCGGAGTGGTCGTAGTTGCCCGACAGGTACATGCGGGTGCCCCAGGGGCCGATCTCGCCGCTTTCGATCTCGCCGTAGTAGCGGGTCCAGTTCTCGCCGCCGACCGTCGCCGCGCCGATGAATTCGCGGTCCTTGGTCGGGATCTTGGAGACCAGGTCGACCGTGCCGCCGACCGCCGAGGCCGTCGGGCTGTCGACCGAGGTCGCGCCCATGTTGACGGTGATGTGGTCGGTGATTTCCGGGGTCAGGTATTCGCCGGGGAACACCGCGTAGTTGCCGGTGTCGTTCACCGGCACGCCGTCGATGGTGACGCCGATATGGGCGCCGTCGAAGGCGTGGATGCGCAGGTCGCCTGACAGGTTACCGGTGCCGTCTTCCGAGGTGTAGTTCACGCCCGGCAGCAGGTTGATCAGCTGGGCGAAGTTCTGGCCCGACTGCTGGTGCTCGAAGAACTCGTGGTTGACGATCGATTCGTCCTTGGCTTCCTGCACCTGGGTGATCACACCCGCGACGCTCGGTTGGCCGCGGGCCCCGGTGACGACCAGTTCCTGGACCTGGGTCGCCGTCGACTGCGCAAACGCGCCGGAGGCCATCAGCAGGCCAGAGGCCAAGGCGGTGGTCGCGCAGAGAGCGCGGTTCAGTTTCAGCTTCATGATATCCCCTCTTAGAGCACCCCGAAGCCGCCACCCCAGGCGACTCCGCTGTCTTGATTTAGCCGTATAGCGTGCAAATGGCATCCGATGGTGACGCTTTTGCTACGGTGACATCAGGTCGCGCATGGAAGCCACAAGGTGTGGCGCCGGCGCCCTCCCTGGGGCGCCGGGCGGCAACGAAGTTCGACGGAAATGGTAGGCCTACGGATGTCTGACGCCGCTGACGCAAGGGATGGTGAGGCGCAGACCCGCATGGCCCTATGGCTTGTGGCCGGACTCACCATGATCCGGATGATCGCGCTGTTCCGTACACCGCTGGAACTCTATCCGGACGAGGCCCAGTACTGGCTTTGGTCGCGCGCCTTGGCGTTTGGATATTATTCCAAACCGCCGGTGATCGCCTGGGCGATCTGGGCCTCAACGGCCTTCGGCGGCGACGCCGAGCCCTGGGTGCGGCTGCCGGCCGCGCTGTTCCAGGCGGGCGCCGCCTTCGTGGTCTTCGCCATCGGCCGCCGGCTCTATGGCCCCAAGGTCGCGCTTGTCGCCACGGCCCTCTATGCGCTGGCGCCGGCGATCCAGCTCTCCGCCACGGTGGTGGCGACCGACGCGCCGCTGCTGTTCTTCATCGGCCTGACCTTGAGCGCCTATACAGCCCTGCAGGAGGCCGCAGGACGGGCGCGCCTGCTGCTCGCCGCCACCCTCGGGGCGGCGCTGGGCCTGGCGTTCCTCAGCAAGTACGCGGCGGTCTACGCCCTGATCGGCATCGGCCTGCATCTGGCGCTCTCGCCGGCCGCGCGGCGCGGCTGGACGGCGGCCCCGGCGGCCCTGGCGCTCGGGGTCTTCGCGCTCGTGCTGGCGCCCAACCTCGCCTGGAACGCCGCCCACGGATTCGCCACCCTGCAGCACACCGCCGCCGACGCCCACTGGGCCGGACGCAAGCTCTTCAACCTGGCCGAACTGGGCCGATTCCTCGGCGAGCAGTTCGCCGTGTTCGGACCGATTCCGTTCGCGGTCCTTGTCGTCGGCGCGGGCCTCCTGGCGTGGCGCCGGCGCCTGGAAGCGCCCGACGTCCTGCTGCTCTGCTTCACCCTGCCGCCGATCGCCATCGTCGCGGTGCAGGCCTTCGTCAGCCGCGCCAACGCCAACTGGTCGGGCGCGAGCTATCTGCCGGGCGCGATCCTGGTGGCGGCCTGGCTGATCCGCTGGCGGACCCGCAAGCTCATGATCGCCGCCATCGGCATGCAGGCGGCCATGGCGGCGGCGTTCCTGGCGGCGGTGATCTCGCCCCGGCTGATCGACAATCTCGGCGGCTCCAATGCCCTCAAGCGGGCCCGCGGCTGGGACCAGACGGCCCAGGTGGTGGTGCGCCGCGCGCGGGCTGAGGAACTCGGCGGCCTCACGGCCATCGCGGTCAACAACCGCTTTCTCTACTATGCGCTCGCCTACTATGGCCGCGACTACTTCCGTGAGCCGACGGCCGCGCCGCTGACCATCTGGTTGCGCGGCACGACGGCGGGCAACCAGGCGGAGGCCAGCGCGCCGTTGACGGCCGCCCGCGGCGGCCGGGTGCTCAACGTCGCCTACGAGAGCTGGTTTAACACCGAAATGGCCGCGGACTTCACCAACGTCGAGGACCCGCAGATCGACGACATCTTCCTCGACCGCAAACACCAGCGGCGGCTCGACCTGTTCCTCGGGACCGGCTTTACGCCGAAGCCCCGCGACCCGAAGACCGGCTACCCCAGCCCGGAATGGAAGCCGGGGGACAACGTCAAGGCGACGCGCGCCGAGATCGTCATTCCGCCCGCGCCGCCGCCCGCGCCGGAAAGGCCCTGATCAGGACGTCTTGGCGGCTTTCGCAGGCCGGGCGGCCTTCGCCTCCTGTTCCGTCGGGAACACCAGCGTCGGCTGAGCGACGTAGCGGTCGGGGAACACCTGACGCAGCGCGACGACCTTGGGGATGTCGTAGGCGGGGATGTAGGGATTTTCGGGGTGCCGGACGAGGTAGTCCTGGTGGTGATCCTCGGCGTTGAAGAAGCCCTTCAGCGGGTCGACCCGGGTGGCGATGGGCTTGCGATACACGTGGGCGTCGTTCAGCTGCTTGATGTAGGCCTCAGCCACCCGCTGCTGGTCGGGGGTCGAATAGAAGATCTCGCCTCGGTACTGCGGCCCCTCGTCCGGGAACTGCATATTGACCTGGGTCGGGTCGGTGGCGACCGTGAAGAAGATGCGCAGGATCTCGCCATAGCTGATCTCGGCCGGATCGAAGATGATCTTCACGGACTCCGCATGGCCGGTCGTACCTGTGCTGACCAGTTCGTAGTGCGCCAGCGAGCCGGGACCGCCGGCATAGCCGGAGTAGACCTTCTTCACGCCCTTCACGTGCTCGAACACGCCCTGGACGCCCCAGAAGCAGCCGCCGGCGAGCACGGCGGTCTCCGTCTTACCCGCCTCGGCGGTGGAGACGTCGATCTTCGGCACAGGCAGCGCATTGGCCGGCGAAGCGGCCTGGGCGACGGGCGCGGCGACGGCGATGAGGAGGGCGGCGGCGGCGAAAAGACGGAGTTTCATGGGGTCGGGATACCCTTGGGTGAAGCGTGTCGGTCGCTTCAGTATACGCCATCCCGCGCCGGATGGTTACAGGGTGCGTTCTAGACCTTCACCGCGAACGCCGCCTCGGTTTTGGCCTTCACCTCGTCCACGGTCACGCCCGGCGCCAGTTCGGTAAGCGTCAGCGGCGACTTGCCCCGGCTGACGTCGAAGACGCCCAGCTCGGTGATCACCAGGTCGACGACGCCCTGGCCGGTGAGCGGCAGCGTGCAGGCCTTGACCAGCTTGGGCGCGCCGGACTTCTCGGTGTGCTCCATGACCACCACCACGCGCTTGACGCCGGCCACCAGGTCCATGGCGCCGCCCATGCCCTTGACCATCTTGCCGGGCACCATCCAGTTCGCCAGGTCGCCGTTCTCAGCCACCTGCATGGCGCCCAGGACCGACAGGTCGATATGGCCGCCACGGATCATGGCGAAGCTGTCGGCGCTGGAGAAATAGCTGCTCATCGCCAGCTCGGTGATGGTCTGCTTGCCGGCGTTGATCAGATCGGCGTCGACCTCGTTCTCGGTGGGGAACGGCCCCATGCCCAGCATGCCGTTCTCGCTCTGCAGGGTCACCGAGACGCCGGGCGGGATGTAGTTGGCCACCAGGGTCGGGATGCCGATGCCCAGGTTCACATAGAAGCCGTCGCGCAGCTCCATAGCGGCGCGGGCCGCCATCTGGTCGCGGGTCCACCCTTGCTTGAGTTCAAGAGGCATCAGGCGGTCTCCGTGGCGCGGATGGTGCGCTGCTCGATGCGCTTCTCGAAGGTCGCGCCCTGGAAGATGCGGTCGACGTAGATGCCCGGCGTGTGGATCTTGTCCTTGTCGAGCGCGCCGGTCGGGACCAGCTGCTCCACCTCGGCAAGGGTCACCTTGCCGGCCGTGGCCATCATCGGATTGAAGTTCCGCGCGGTCATCCGGTAGACGAGGTTGCCTTCGTGGTCGCCCTTCCAGGCCTTGACGATGGAGAGGTCCGCGGTGAGGCCGCGCTCCATCACATACGTCTCGCCATCGAACTCGCGGACTTCCTTGCCCTCGGCGACGAGGGTGCCGACGCCGGTCTTGGTGAAGAAGGCGGGGATGCCCGCGCCGCCGGCCCGGATGCGCTCGGCCAGCGTGCCCTGCGGGTTGAACTCCAGCTCCAGCTTGCCGGAGAGGTAGAGCTCGGCGAACAGCTTGTTCTCGCCGACGTAGCTGGAGATCATCTTGCGGATCTGGCCACCGGCCAAAAGGATGCCGAGGCCGAAGTCGTCCACGCCGCAGTTGTTGGAGACCACCGTCAGGTCCTTGACGCCGGCGTCGCGGATCGCGGCGATCAGGTTCTCGGGGATGCCGCAGAGGCCGAAGCCTCCCGCCATGATGGTCATGCCGTCGAAGAGCACGCCGCTGAGCGCCTCGCGGGCGCCGTCTGTTGTCTTGCTGGCCATGGCCCACCTGTTACGCCGCAATGCAGCAATTGAGAACTGCGGACCTCAGAAAAATCGCGTGCAAGCCGCGCCCCGGCGCCGTCCACTGGCGGCATGAACGCCCACGCCCTGCTGACCCAAGTGCTGGTCTATCTGGCCGCCGGCGTGGTCTCGGTGCCGATCGCCAAGCGGCTGGGGCTGGGCTCGGTGCTGGGCTACCTGCTCGCCGGCGTGTTGATCGGCCCCTTCCTGCTGAACCTCGTGGGCCGGCCCGCCGAGGTGCAGAAATTCGCCGAGTTCGGGGTGGTGATCCTGCTGTTCCTGATCGGGCTGGAAGTGCGCCCGGCGCTGCTCTGGAAGATGCGCACCGCGATCTTCGGCCTGGGCCTGGCGCAGCTTCTGGGGACTGCCGCCCTGCTGGCCGGCGCGTCGCTGGCCTTCGGGCTCGACTGGCGGGTGGGCGCCGCCGTCGGCCTGATCCTGGCGATGTCCTCCACCGCCATCGTCCTGCAGAGCCTGGAGGAGAAGGGCCTGCGCCAGGGACCGGTGGGCGAGGCCTCGTTTGGCGTGCTGCTGTTCCAGGACCTGGCCGTCATCCCGCTGTTCGCGCTCCTGCCGCTGCTGGCGCCCATGGGCGCCATCGCGCCCGCCGCCAGCCGGGCGGAGAACCTGCTCTCAGGGTTCCCGGCCTGGGCCCAGCCCCTGGCCCAGATGGCCGCGGTGGCCGTGGTGGTGGTCGGCGGCCGCTACCTCACGCGGCCGCTGTTCCGCTTCATCGCCTCGGCGCGCCTGCGGGAGATTTTCACCGCCTCGGCCCTGCTGCTGGTGATCGCGGTCGCGGCCCTGATGGAGCTGGTGGGCCTCTCCCCCGCGCTCGGCGCCTTCCTGGCCGGCGTGGTGCTGGCCGAGAGCGAGTTCCGGCGCGAGCTGGAGACCGACATCGAGCCGTTCCGCGGCCTGCTGCTCGGCCTGTTTTTCATCACCGTGGGCGCGGGGCTCGATCTTGGCCTGGTCGCCGCTCACCCGCTCGCCGTGGCGGGTCTGGTCGCGGGCCTGATGGTGCTGAAGACGCTCGCCATGTATGGCGCAGGCCGCCTCTTCCGGCACTCGCACCGCACGGCGCTTACCACCGCCGTGGCCCTGGCCCAGGGCGGTGAGTTCGCCTTCGTGCTGTTTGGCTTCGTGCTCGGCGCGCAGGTGATGAACGCCCAGCTCGCCCATCTGCTGACCGCGGTCGTCGCGGTCTCGATGGCCGCCACCCCGCTGGTCACCGCGGCCTATGACCGGCTGGTCCTCAGCCGCCCGGACAAGCGCGCCGAACCCGAGCGCCTGCCCTTCGACGAGGGCGATCCGGACGTGATCGTCGCGGGCTTCGGCCGGTTCGGCCAGATCGCCGCTCGCCTGCTGATCGCCAACAAGTTCAAGGTCGTGCTGCTCGACTCCTCCGTCGAGGCGATCGACGCCATCCGCCGCTTCGGGTGGCGCGTGCACTACGGCGACGCCAGCCGCATCGACCTCCTGCGCACAGCCGGCGCCGAGAAGGCCAAGGTCCTGCTGATCGCCATCGACGACCGCGACAAGGCTCTCGAGATCACCGAGGCGGCGAAGCAGGCGTTCCCTCAGCTTTACGTCGCCGCGCGCGCATTCGACCGCCCGCACGCCTTCGAACTCCTGGCCCGCGGCGCCGACTGGGCCGAACGCGAGACCTACGAAAGCGCGCTCAACTTCGGCCGCCACGCCTTGGAAGGCTTGGGCTTCACCGACCGGCGCGCGCTCAAGGCCGCGATCGTGTTCCGCGAGCAGGACAACCAGCTGTTCCGTCAGCAGCAGGCGAGCTACGGCCAGGGCGAGGAGCAGTATGTCAGCGCCGTCCGCGCCTCCCGAGAGACCTTCGAACGGCTGATCCAGGCTGAGATGGCGCGGGTCGGCGAGGAGGAGGAAAACGAGAAGGACGGACCGCCGCGCGAGGACCGCAAGCGTCTGGAGGCGGACAAGGAGCGGGTGTAGAGATCGGAAAATGAGCCAAGCCCACACTCTCCCGCCCCGCATCGCGCCGGTCTCCTTCGAAGGCTTCGACCGCGAGTTTTCCAAGTTCTCCGACACCCTGGGCGGGTCCTTCGCCCGTTTCGGCTTCGCGGTGATCTCCGACCACGGCATCCCGCAGGCGCGCATCGACGCCGCGGTCGAAGCCGGCAAGCGGTTCTTCGCCCTGCCCGAGGCCGACAAGCTGAAATACAAGCTGCCGCCAGGCGCGGGGGGCGGCGGCCAGCGCGGCTACACTCCGTTCGGCGTCGAGACCGCCAAGGGCGAGGTGAACTACGACCTCAAGGAATTCTGGCACGTGGGACGCGACCTGCCGGCCGGCCACCCCTACCGCGACCACATGGCCGACAATGTCTGGCCGGACGCCGATGTCGCCGACTTCCACGAAAAGGTGGGCTGGCTCTTTGGCGCGCTCGACGCCATGGGGCTGAAGTTGCTGGAGGCGATCGCCACCTACCTGGGCCTGGATCGCCACTTCTTCGATCCCACCGTCGACTTCGGCAATTCGATCCTGCGCCTGCTGCACTATCCGCCAGTGCCGGCCGATGGGCCGAACATCCGCGCCGCGGCGCACGAGGACATCAACGTCATCACGCTGCTGCTCGGGGCCGAAGAGGCCGGCCTCGAGGTCTTGGACCGCGACGGCCAGTGGCTGGCGGTCAATCCGCCGCCGGGCGCGCTGGTCTGCAACATCGGCGACATGCTGCAGCGGCTGACCAACCACAAGCTGCCGTCCACGACCCACCGGGTGGTCAATCCGGCCCCGGAGCGCCGCGGCTTCGCCCGCTATTCGACGCCGTTCTTCCTGCACTTCAACTCGGACTATCTGATCAAGACCCTGCCGAACTGCGTCGACGCGACCCATCCCGACCGCTACCCGACCCCGATCACGGCCAACGACTACCTCCTGGAGCGCCTGCGCGAGATCAAACTCGCCTAAGGAAGCAGCGCCGCAACGAAACTGGGCTGAACGCGTTCACCCAACGGCCGCGGGACACAGGGCGCAAATCTGTGCGCCTCTCCCGCCCGAAGGATTCCACGAAAATGAAACGCACCCTGATCGCCGCCGCGGCGGCCCTGATCGCGCTCACCGGCTCGGCCGGCGCCGCCATGGGTCAGCCCGGCGACAACCACGACCGCGGCGGCCAGGACCAAGGCCGCGGCCACAACCAGGGTCATGACCAGGGTCAAGGCCACAGCGCCTACGTCCGTCACGACGACTGGAAGAAGGGCCACCGCCTCGCCCAGGAAGACTGGTCGCGCGGCCAGCGCATCGACTATCGTCAGAACCACCTGCGCGCGCCGCCGCGCGGCTATGAGTGGCGCGAAGTGGACGGCAACTACGTGCTGGCCGCCGTCGCTACCGGCCTGATCGCCTCGATCATCGCCAACAGCCACTAGTCCAAGCGAGCGGAGCCGCTTGCCGCGCGCTGCGGCCCTGTTAGCCTCCCCCAACGGTTGCAAATGAGGGGGACGTCATGCGTCGGGCTGCGGTGGCGATGGGATTGGTTCTGGCCCTGGGCCTTTCCGGCGTCGCCAGGGCCGGGCCCTCCACCGACGACCTCGGCAAGTGCCTGGTGAAGTCCACCACGCCCGGCGACCGCGACAGCCTCATGACGTGGCTGTTCATGGCGATCAGCGCCCATCCGTCGGTCAAGGCGATGGCCAACGTCACGCCGGCCCAGCGCGACGACGCCGACAGGCAGATCGCCGTCGTGGTGCAGCGCCTGCTGACGCAGGATTGTCGCTCGCAGACGGTGGACGCGATCCGCAACGACGGCATGGGGGCCATCCAGGGGTCCTTCACCGTCCTCGGTCAGGTAGCGATGGGCGGCCTGATGCAGGACCCGGCCGTCTCCGGCCAGATCCAAGGGATGGCGAAATACCTCGATGTGCAGAAGTTCACCGCCCTGCTGACCGATATCGGCCAAGCCCCGCCGCCCGCCAAGAAATAGCTAGCGCTCGATCTCGGCCACGCCGGCCGCGCCGTCCTCGCAACCCCAGGCCACGCACCGTGCGTCCGGGGTGATGGCGAGCGCGGTGACCGGGCTGCCCTTCTCGGCCTTCAGCGGCGTGATCTTCTGGCCGGCCAGGTCGCAGGCCCAGACGCGGCCGTCGTCGAGCCCGGCGGCCACCCAGTTCAGCGCCGGCGTTCCAGCCACGGCCACCACCATGGCGGCCTCGTCGTAGCCCACCTCGGCGGCCTGCTTGCCCATCGGGCCTGTGGCGCCCGCGAAGGGCCAGACCACCACGCCATTGGCGCCGGAGGTGGCGAGCAGGCTGCCCTTGTTCAGGAACGCCAGGCTCCTGGGCTTGGCCGGATAGCCGCCCATCCGCATGTTCTTCTCGTCGGCCACGCGCCAGCCGTGCAGCTGGTTCTCCTGCATGGCGCTGAGCAGGAACTTGCCGTCCGGACTCCAGGCGCAGGCCACGTGGCTGCCGGCCCAGGCGAGCTTGGCGGGCTTCTGGCCCTCGATGCGGGCGTACCACAGCCAGACCCCGCCGTAGGTGGCGGCGGCGAGGCGCCGGCCCTTCGGCTCGAAGGCCAGGTCGGCCACCGACTTCTCATGCGCGAAGCTGCGCGAAAACGCCGCGTCGGCTGTGTCGCGCACCTGGACCTCGCGGCCGGAAGCGAAGGCGATCAGGCCGGAGGCGGCGCTGGCCGCCACCGCATCGATCCATTTTCCGGGCAGGTTGGCGATTTCTGTGGCGCCTGACCCCCGCGACCACACCAAGCGGCCGTCGTCGCCCCCGGTGATCAGCCCCTCGCCGGAGGGGTGCGCGCAGGCGGCCAGGACCGCCCCATCGTGCGCCGTGACAGCGTCCGCGCCCTCGAAGCGCACCGTGCCGTCGCCGAGCGCGAAGACCGCCCGGCCGGCCTTGTCGAACGAGACCGCCGTTACGTAGGCGTCGAAGGCGTACTGCATGGCTCCAACTAGATCGCGGCTTCGGGCTTTACAACGGCGCGGCGGCTTGCCAATGGTCGGCGGACTCGTAAAGGACAGGGCGGACATACCGCCTCAGGGAAGGATTTTCGTATGGGCGCCAAGCTTGGCGGTGGCGGCGGCGGTCGCTTCGACCTCGGTCAGAACAGCGACATCAACGTCACCCCGTTCGTGGACGTGATGCTCGTGCTCCTCATCATCTTCATGGTGGCGATCCCGCCGGCCACGGCGGCGATCAAGCTCGACCTGCCGCCGGCGATTCCGCCGCCGCCCGGGACCAAGGTGAAGGAACCGGTGCTGATCAACATCCAGGCCGGCGGCGGCGTGTTCATCGGCGAGCGCCCGACCAGCCTGCCCACCCTGCCCGCGGACCTCTCCAAGGTGCTGTCGGCGGACGATCCGACCCTTCCGCCCACCCAGCAGCGCGTCTACATCCGCGCCGACAAGCAGGTGCGCTACGCCGACTTCATGTCGGTGATGAACACCCTGCAGGGCAACGGTTTCTATCAGGTCGCCCTGATCAACGAAGAGATCTGATCGGTCGGATCCTTCGCGAAGAAATTGGGCCCGCCGGGGCGACTCGGCGGGCTTTTTCGCGCCTCATATTTTGACGAATGTAATTTTCTGACTTTACGAATGTAATATTCAAGCGTTTCCTTCAGGACGCGGCTGCGGGCCGGGGCACTCGAGGAGACGGAGATGGGCGCGAAGCTTGGCGGCAGTGGCGGCGGGCGCTTCGAGTTGGGTCAGAACAGCGACATCAACGTCACGCCCTTCGTGGACGTCATGCTGGTGCTCTTGATCATCTTCATGGTCGCCCTGCCGCCCGCGACCGCCGCCATCAAGCTCGACCTGCCGCCGGCCAAGAAACCCACCGAGAATGAGCACCCGAAGCCGCCGGTGGTAATCAACCTGCAGGCCGACGGCGGCGTCTTCATCGGCGAGACGGCGAGCCGCTTGGCCACCCTGCCGGGCGACCTCAGCAAGATCCTCACGGCGCAGGACCCGACTCAGCCGCCCACGCAGCAGCGCGTCTACATCCGCGCCGACAAGCACGTCCGCTACGGCGCCTTCATGTCGGTGATGAACACCCTGCAGGGCAACGGCTTCTACCAGGTCGCCCTGATCAACGAGGAAATCTGAGTGGCGGGGATATCTCGGGCGACGTTAAGCCTACCCCGCTGTTCACGATTAATCGGCCCGTAACCCCGTTGGGCTTAACCATGGAGGTCTAGGTGGGGCCAGAACGGCCGCTATAACAGCGCGAGGCGCGAAGACGATGTGGAATTCCGTGCAGGTGGCCGTCGGCCACAAGACGCACCGGGGCCGTTACCGGATGGAGGGCGACCAGCTGGTGCTCGAATGGCGTGGAGGCCGTGAAGCCGCCCGCTGCGGGCTCGTGAAGCCGGAAGTGGTGGCGATGGAAATCCTCCGCCACAACGTCGCGAGCGCCCCGATGGCCGCTTAAGGCCGATCCCTAGCTAGGCGATCGTCGCCTCAAACCCTTCGCGGAGCTTGGCTTCGTCGAGGTTGCGGCCGATGAACACCAGCCGCGAATAGCGGTCCGCGCCATCGCGCCACGGGCCCTGGAAGTCACCCTCCAGGATCATGTGCACCGCCTGGAACACCAGGCGCCGGTCCTCGCCGGCCACGTCGAGGATGCCCTTGGCGCGCAGGATGTCGGGGCCCTGGGCCTGCAGCACCTCGTTCAGCCAGGCCGTGACGCGGTTGGCGTTCAGCGGCTTGTGCGCCGTCAGCGAAATCCCACGAATGCCGCTGGCCTCGATATCGTGGCCCCCATGACCATGATCGTGGCCGTGATGGTCGTGCCCGTGGTCATCATGATGGTCGTGGTCGCAGTGTTCGTCGTGAACGTGCCCCGCCTCGCCGTGGGCAGGGTTCAGGAAGTCGGGCTCGATCTGCTCGATCCGCGCCAAGTCGAAGGAGCCGCGTCCCAGCACCAGCTCAAGCGGCACGTTGGACCGCTGGGCCCGATGAATCGGGGCCAGCGGATTGAGCCGCCGAATCGCGCGCTCCACCTCGGCCAGCTCGGCCTCGGTGACCAAGTCGGTCTTGTTGAGGATGATCTGGTCGGCGAAAGCCACCTGCTCGGCCGCCTCCTTCGAATCCGCCAGCCGCAGCAGCAGGTGCTTGGCGTCGACCACGGTGGTGACGCTGTCGAGCTGCGTCTTGGCCCGCACGTCGTCGTCCACGAAGAAGGTCTGGGCGACCGGCCCGGGATCGGCCAGGCCGGTGGTCTCGACGATGATCGCGTCGAAGCCGCCTTTGCGCTTCATCAAGCCGGACACCACGCGGATCAGGTCGCCGCGCACCGTGCAGCAGACGCAGCCGTTGTTCATCTCGAAGACCTCTTCGTCGGCGCCGACGATCAGGTCGTTGTCGATGCCGACCTCTCCGAACTCGTTGACGATGACGGCGTATTTCTTGCCGTGATCCTCGGAGAGTATGCGGTTGAGCAGGGTCGTCTTGCCCGCGCCCAGGTAGCCGGTGAGCACGGTGACGGGCGTCTTTTGATTGGCGATCGCGTTCATTCGCCCCATGTAGGACCGGCGGGCGGATTTCTAAAGTGGCGTTCTTAGCTGGGCGCGCTACTGGGTAGGCCCAATGACTGGTGTGATTTCCCAAGGGTCGCGGCGTGGCCCGATGCGTTCCAGGCTGCTGATCGGCGCCGCCGCGGTGCTGCTGGCCGCGGGCGCGGCGGCGGGATGGCTGGGCGCGAGCCGCCTGGCGCCGCAGAAGATCGCCTACACCAAGGGCCCTGCCGCGCCGCTTGCCCGCCGCGACGCCCCGCCCGCGCCGCCTGAGCTGCAGGCCACTCTGGAACGGATCGCCGCGGGCTACCGTGAACCGGTGGGCATCGCGGTCGCCGACGTCACCTCCGGCTGGACGGCGCAGGTGCTGGGCGAGGAAACCTTCCCACAGCAGAGCGTCTCGAAGCTCTGGGTGGCGCTGGCGGTCATGCAGGCGGTGGACGAGCGGCGCCTGTCGCTGGACCAGACCGTGGTGCTGCACGATGACGACCGCAGCGTCTTCTACCAGCCCCTGGCCTCGCGCATCCGGGGCCCCAACGGCTTTCCGATCACGCTCGCCGACCTGCTGCGCCACGCGCTGATCGAGAGCGACAATTCCGCCAACGACCGGCTGATCCGCGAGGTCGGCGGCGCGGGCGTCGTGACCCAGAACATCGCCGACAAGCATCTGGCGGGCCTGGCGGTCGGGGGCACCGAGCGCGACGTCCAGACCAAGACCGCGGGCCTGGAGTGGAAGCCGGAATACGGCCGCACCTGGATCTTCAAACAGGCCCGCGAGCGCCTGCCCGACGACGTGCGCGATCAGGCCCTGGCCAACTACCTGGCCAATCCGCCGGATGGGGCGACGCCGCTCGGCATCGTCACCGCGCTCGCCGAACTGAAGCGCGGCGAGCTGCTCAGCCGCGCGTCCACCGACTTCATGCTGGACCTGATGGGCGAGGCGCGCACCGGCCAGCTGCGCCTGCGCGCCGGCATGGCCCCAGGTTGGAGCCTGGCCCACAAGACCGGCACCGGCCCCGACTGGCGCGGCGCCTCGGTGGGCATCAATGACGTGGGCCTGATGACCGCCCCAGATGGACATAGTTACGCGGTGGCCGTGATGGTCCGCCAGACCAGCCAGCCGCCGTCAGCACGGCATCGGCTGATGGCCGGCGTGGCGCGCGCGGTGGAAAGCTACTGGGCGGTGGCGGGGCGCCCGGCCGAGACGCAGCAGGCGGCCAACGCCGCCCCGGCCGTCAGCGGTCCCTAACCCTCGACCTTGGTGACGTGGCCCTTCACCAGCTTCAGGTGGATCGGCGTGCCGGTGAGGTCCTTGGCCTCCAGCCCCTTGGCGGGATCTTCCGGGAAGGGCTGGCAGACGCTGATCGGCAGGGTCGGCGGCTTGGACTGTTTCAGGCAGACCTTTTCGCCTTTAACGCTCCAGGTGCCGGCCAGCGGATTGCCGCGGCGGCTTAGCCCCGTCCAGCTATGGTCCGGCGTCAGCCATATCTTCTGGGCGCGGCCGTCGGGATAGACCGACAGGACCGTGTTGCCGAACGTGGCTTCGACGTTGGCCTGGCCGGTCTTGGCCTTGTCCGGCTCGGCGGCGTGGGTGGCGGTCGCGGCATAGGATGCGGCGGCCAGGGCGAGGGCGGGAATGATGAGGGCTGTGCGGTTCATGCCGCCTCCAACGCATGACGCGGGATTTGGACCCGCCGCTGGACATTCAATCGGCGGCGGATGAACTGAAGCTGACAGATTGTTGCAACAGGGACGCGACCCATGGAGACCCCGATCTTGGCCGATGCGGAGCGGGCCGGCATGCTGGCGGCCCTGCACGCCATCATCGTCGGCACGCTGTCGACACTCAAGCGCAAGGGTCTGCTGACCGCGCAGGAAATCGATCAGCTGTTCGAGGCCGGCATCGTCACCTTCGAGCGCGGGGAGCCTGACGACACCAAGGCCGCGGCGCGGCTGACGCTGGAAATCCTGGCGCAGTCGCTCAGGGACTAAGGCGCCGGCTTAGTGGGGCGCGACGGCCTCGTCGAAGCCCAGGCGGGCCGGGCCGCCCTCGATGCGGGCCTCGGCGCCGCGCCAGGCATGGACCTCGCGGCAGACCGGGCAGCGAAACGAGCGCGGCTCGACGACGGCGGCCAGATCGAAATCCTGGGTGCGGTGACCGGTGGGGACGTCCGCGCCGGTGGTCGGGCAGCTGATGATGATCCTGGGCATGCAACCCTAACGGATTCAGACAGATAAGGTTGCTTACCCCAGGTCGTGCTCAAAAGCCGGGCGGCGGCCGGAAGCCGCCAAATTCCCGCTCCAGCAGGCGCGCGAAGCCAATTGTGGTGCGGTCTTCCAGGTAGGGCCCGACGATCTGCACGCCGAACGGCAAGCCCGCCCGGGTCTGACCCAAGGGCGCCACCGTGGCCGGCAGATTGCCGAACGTCGCCAGGCCGATCCAGGCCAGCTGGGCGAAATAGGGCGTAGGCTCGCCGTTCAGCTCGATCGTCCGCGCGCCCATCTCGGGATTGTCGTCATGGGGGAAGGCGGCCGTCCCGTGGACGAAGGTCAGCACCAGGTCGAAGCTTTCGAACAGGGTCTTCAGCCGGCGGCGGAACGCCACCTGCACGTCGAGCAGGTTCATCCACTCCGCCGCGGTGATCGATGGCGCGCTGGGGTTGCCCCGCGCCATCGCCGCCTGCAGCAGAGCCATGTAATTGCCCTGGGTCTCTGCTTGATCGGGCAGGAGCTCGCTTGAGCGCGCCACCTTGGCGCCCAAGGCCTCCAGGCGGCCCGCGAGCCCTTCCAGGCCGGCGCGCAGCTCGTCATCGGCCTGCGCCATCGGATGGCTGTCGATCAGCAGGATCCGGTGGTCCGCCAGGGTCTGGTGGCGCGGCGGCGGCAAGGCGAGCCTGTAGCCCACGCCCTCGATCTCGTCGGGCCCGGCCAGAACGTCCAGCGCCAGGTCGAGGTCCGCGGCCGAACGCGCCAGGGGCCCCAGGACCGCCAGCACGATGCCGCCGCCGTCGGTGTAGGGCGGGCTGTGGCCCCGCTGCGGCAGCAGATTCCAGCTCGGCTTATGGCCGTAGACCCCGCAGAAATGCGCCGGATTGCGGATCGAGCCGCCGATGTCCGACCCGAATTCCAGAGGGATCATCCCGGCGGCCAGCGCCGCGGCCCCGCCGCCGGATGAACCGCCGGGCGTTCGGCTGGCGTCCCACGGATTGACCGTGCGGCCGTAAATCGGGTTCCCGCTCTGGAAGTCGCCCAGCCAGGGCGGCACGTTGGTCTTGCCCAGGATCACCGCGCCGGCGCCCTTCAGCCGCGTGACGCCGACGGAATCGGCCGGCGCGATCCAATCCTTGAAGCCTTCGAAGCCCCAGGTGGTCGCAAGACCTGCGATGTTGTGGCTTTCCTTGACCGTCATCGGCAGGCCGAGCAGCGGGCGGCGCTCGCCGCGGGCCAGGGCCGCGTCGGCGGCGCGGGCGGCCTCGCGGGCCCGCTCGAAGTCGCGCACCACCACCGCGTTGATGGCCTTGTCGCGGGCCTCGATGCGTCCGATGGCCTCCTCGGCCAGCTCCAGCGCGCTGACGCGGCGGGCCGCCAGCGCGGCTGTCAGGTCGGTCGCCGAGGCGTCCAGGGTGTCGCGGCTCAGAGTCTCGGACATGCTCAAATCTCCATTCTCCGACAAGGGGAGCATCCGCGCGGCGGCCTGTCCATGACCGCGATTGCTTAGAAAACCTATCGGCGTGGTCGCGATGATTTGACTGCGGGGACAGCCGCGCCCGTGCCTATGGTGGCGGGCAACAAGGGACGAGACCGATGTTATTCCGCGCGCCCGAAGCTCATTCGCGCTCGTTCATCAAGGCTGTCAGCTGGCGCATGGTCGGCAGCATCGACACCTTCGTGATCAGCTATTTCGTCACCGGCCGGCTGGTGTTCGCCGCGTCCATCGCCTCGGTGGAGACCTTCACCAAGGTGGTGCTGTTCTATGGCCACGAGCGCATCTGGGCCGCGGTGCCCTGGGGCCGCGCCGACAAGATCGCGCAGGCGCCCGCCCTCGAACCTTCGGTGATCGAACCGGCGGTGGCCGAGCAGGCGGCCTAGCGCCTCAGACGACCTGACCGGCGGCCTGGGTGCGGTGCGGGCTGTCGACCGACCAGATCTTCTCGATGTTGTAGAAGCTGCGCACCTCGGGGCGGAAGAGGTGGATGATCACGTCGCCCGTGTCGATCAGCACCCAGTCGCAGGCGGGCAGGCCCTCGACGCGCGCGCGGCCGTAGCCCTCGTCCTTCAGAGCGCGCAGCAGGTGGTCGGCCATGGCCCCGACATGGCGGTGCGACCGCCCGGAGGCGACCACCAGACCGTCGGCGACGGCGGATTTGCCCTTGAGGTCGATGAACACGACGTCCTGCGCCTTGTCGTCGTCGAGACGCGCCAGGATCATGTCTTCCAGGGCGCTGATGCGGGCCTGGATACGCTTCGATGGGTCTTCGGAAGGCGTCTTGCCTCCCCGCGCACGGGGCGCAGCTTCACGGGCCAGCGGGGTGCTCCTTTATCCTCGCAAGGCTCTCCCTAGCACGCCGAAGGCCTCCAGTCAGCCGGCGAGCCGCTTCAGCCGTTCACGAAGCGCCGTGGAGCTCTGGAAATTGAAGCGGCCGAACAGGAAGATCCAGGCTGGCGGCCGGGTGTCCGCCAGGCGCAGCGCCGCGGTCGACGGCAGGCGGAAGCGCGCGAATCGCTGGGCGGCGGGCGAAAACCGGCTCTTCAGCGAAATCCACGGCCGCGAGACGATAGCGACCGGCACCTCGCGCATGATCTGGGTCCAGCCGCGCCAGCGGTGGAAGCTCGCCAGGCTATCGGCGCCCATGATCCAGACGAACTTCACGCCCGGATTGCGCGCCTTCAAAGCCCGGATCGTGTCGATGGTGTAGGCGCTGCCGAGCAGGGTCTCGACGTCGGAGACGATCATGCCCGGCCCCTTGGCCAGGGAGCGCGCGCCGGCCATCCGCTCGGCCAGGTCGGCGGTCTCGTCGCGCGACTTCAGCGGATTCTGCGGCGAGACCAGCCAGATCACCCGATCGAGCCGCAGGCGCCGCTTGGCGGTTTCGGCCACGTGGGCGTGGCCTTCGTGGGCGGGATTGAAGGATCCGCCATAGAGGCCGACGCGCAGGCCGGGACTCAGATGGAATCCGGGCCTGAGCGCGCCTGGGCGTCCCCCCTCAGGGACGCGTCTGGCCGGTCCCGCGGACCACATATTTGTAGGTTGTGAGCTGTTCCGCGCCCACCGGCCCGCGCGCGTGCAGGCGGTCGGTGGCGATGCCGATCTCGGCGCCGAAGCCGAACTCGCCGCCGTCCGCGAACTGGGTCGAGGCGTTGATCAGCACGATGGCGCTGTCGACCAGGGCGGCGAACCGCTCGGCGGCCGCGCCATCCTCGGCGACGATGGCGTCGGTGTGCGCCGAGCCGTACTTGGCGATGTGAGCCGCCGCGCCCTCCACGCCATCCACCACTGCGACGCTGAGGATCGGGGCGAGGTATTCGGTGCGCCAGTCCTCCTCGGTGGCCTCGGCCATGCCCGGGACCAGCGCGCGGGCCCGGGCGTCGCCGCGCAGGGCGCAACCGGCCTCGCGCAGCGCGTTCGCCACCGGCGGCAGCAGGCGCTGGGCGTCGGCGCTGTCGACCAGCAGGGTCTCGGCGGCGCCGCAGACCGAGACGCGGCGCATCTTGGCGTTGACCGCGATGGCGGTCGCCTTCGCCAGATCGGCGCTGGCGTGCAGGAAGACGTGCACCAGCCCCTCCAGGTGACCCAGCACCGCGACGCCCCGCGCCTCGTCGCGCACCCGCGCCACCAGCCCCTTGCCGCCGCGCGGGATCAACAGGTCGATGGCGCCCTCCAGTCCCGTCAGCATCAGGCCCACCGCGGCGCGGTCGGCGGTGCGCACGATCTGCACGCAGGTCTCCGGCAGGCCGGCCGCCGCCAGGCCCTTGGCCACCGCCGCGTGGATGGCGAGGTTGGTCGCCAGGCACTCCGAGCCGCCGCGCAGGATCACCGCATTGCCGGACCGCAGGCAGAGCGCGGCGGCGTCGGCGGTCACGTTGGGCCGGCTCTCGTAGATGATGCCGATCACCCCGATGGGCGTGCGGATACGGGCGATGTCGAGGCCGTTGGGCCGGTCCCAGCGGTCGAGTTCGGCGCCGAGCGGATCGCGGATCGCCGCCACGGTCTCGACGCCCCTGGCCATGGCCTCGATGCGGGCCGCGTCCAACAGCAGGCGGTCGACCATGGCGCCCGCCATGCCCGATGCCGTCGCGTCGGCCACGTCGCGGGCGTTGGCGGCGAGGATCTCGGGCGCGCCGGCGCGGATGGCGGCGGCCATGGCCTTGAGCGCCGCGGTGCGCGTCGCCGCATCGCCCAGACGCAGGACCGCGGCGGCTTCGCGGGCCCCGCGTCCCATTGCGCTCATCTGCCCTGTCAAGCTTGCAGGTGGCAAGCTCGCGCCCGCATCGTCCATTGGTCAGGAGCCCATATGCTCAATCTGAGCCTTACCTAGCCGCATTGCCGGGCGCAGGGCCAGAGCCGATGCGTCGGATGCGCCGTGAACGGAGCGTGGGACGGAGCGTGGCCACGCCCGCCGACGCGGCGTAAAAGCCCGCCATGGACGCCTTCCCCGCCTTCTTCCCGCTGTCCGGCAAGACCGTGGTCATCGCCGGCGCGGGCGAGGCGGCGCAGGCGAAGGTCCGGCTGTTCGAGGGGTCGCCCGCGACCATCCGGCGGCTGGACGGGGCGCAGGCCTTGGACCCGCAGGCCTACGCCGGCGCGGCGCTCGCCTTCATCGCCAGCCCTGACGACGCCTTCGCGGCGTCCGCGGCCGGCGCGGCGCGAGCGGCCGGCGTGCCGGTCAATGTCGTCGACCGCCCGGCGCTCTGCGACTTTACGACCCCGGCCGTCATCGACCGCGGCGAGGTGGTGGCGGCCATCGGCACCGGCGGCGCCTCGCCCATGCTGGCGACCCTGCTGCGCCACGACATCGAGGCCCGGGTGCCGGAGGGCGCCGGGCGGATCGCCGCCCTGTTCGCCAGCTTGCAGGACGAGGTTCGCGCGGCGCTTCCCGATCCGCACCGCCGCCGCGCCTTCCTCCGCGCCGCGCTCACCGGCCCCGCCGCCGAGGCCGCGGCGCGCGGCGACAAGGCCGGCGCGGCCAAGCTGCTGCTGGCGGCGCTGGCTCGCGACGAGCCGGGCGCGGGCATGGTGCAGTTCGTCGACGCGCGCGGCCCCGCCGACCTCCTGACCCTGCGGGCGGCGCGGACGCTCGCCTCGGCCGATGTGCTGGTCTGCGACGAGGCCGCCCACGCCGACGTCCTGGCGCTGGCGCGGCGCGACGCGGAACGCACCGGCCCGCAGAGCGTCGAGCACCTGGCGGCGCTGGCTGCCCAGGGCCTGCGCGTGGCGCGCCTGGTCACCAACCCGGCCTGGCGGAACGAACAGGCGGCGCTGGAGACCGCCGGGGTCGAGACCGAGGTCCTGCCGATCGCCCGGTGATTTTTACCCGGGCAATATTGACGGAAGGTTTTATCCGGGTAAAAGAGCGGCCCGCGTCCGGAGCCGCCCATGTCCAATCCCATTCCCGAGGTCTTGCGGCCCGCGGTGGACCGCGCGCTGCGGGCGGCGTTCGGCACGGCGGAGCTCGACAGCGCCACACCGCTCTCCGGCGGCCTGAGCGGGGCCGGCCTCTGGCGCATCCGCGTCGGCGGCATCCCCTATGTGCTGAAGATCGAGGCGGGTCAGCACGCGGTCATTGACCCGGCCCGCAGCTACGCCTGCATGCGTATCGCCGCTCAGGCGTGCCTCGCCCCGCGCGTGCGTTACGCCGAGCCCGCCGACGGCGTGGCGGTCATCGACCACGTGACGCCCGTCCCGCTGCAGGAATACCCGGCCGCCGGTCACGCCCTGATCGTCGAACTGGCCCAAAGCGCGCGGCTTCTGCATCAGACGCCGGCCTTCCCGCCGCTGGCCGACTATCTCGACGGTCTGAACGACATGGTCGGCCAGTTCCTGGCTCTGGACGTCCTGGAGACCTTGGCCACCGGCGAGCTGTTCGCCCGCTTCGCCGACCTGCGCGGCGCCTATCGCACGCGGCCGGGAGACCTGGTCTCCAGCCACAACGACCTCAATCCCGGCAACGTCGTCTACGACGGGCGACGCCTGTGGCTGGTCGACTGGGACGCCGCCTTCCTGGCGGACCGCTACGTGGACCTGGCGACGCTTGCCAACTGGTTCACCCGCGATGCGGCCGGCGAGGAAAAGTTGCTCACCACCTATTTTCGCCGCTCCCCGGAGCCGCAGGAGCGCGCCCGGTTCGAGGTGATGCGGCTGGTGAACCACGTCTTCACCGGCGTGATCTTCCTGGCCACCGCCGCCGCCGAGCGGCCCGGCGAAAGCCTCGCCGACCGCACCCTGGCGGGCCCCAGCCTGCCGGACCTGCACGAAAGGCTGCGCACCGGCCGGTTCGCCATGCTCGAATGGGAGAACCGGGTGACCTACGGCAAGGCCCGCCTGGCCGCCGCGCTCGAAGGCCTGCGGGCGCCCAAATTCGCCGCCGCGCTCACGCAACTGGCCGCCGGACCACAAGGCTGATTGACGGCGCCCGCCGCGCGGGCATTGTCCGTCCACGGTTGGGGAGATGGCGATGCGCGGATATCGGGTGCTCGGCTTGGCGGTTGGCGTGGCTCTGATGGCGGGGTCGGCCGCGCTCGCCCAACCCACCGAGACGCAGCTTAAGGCCCGCGTCGCCGCGGTGCTGGCGAAGACCCCGCTCATCGACGGCCACAACGACTTCCCGTGGGAGGTGCGCGAGCGCTTCGCCCAGAAGACCGGCGTCTTCGACATGAAGTCCGACCTTAGCCATGCTGCGCCGGTCCCCGGCGGCGAGAGCCAGGGCGGCTTGATGACCGATATCCCCCGCCTGCACGCCGGCGGCGTCGGCGGCCAGTTCTGGAGCGTCTACATCCCGGTCAGCATCACGGGCCCGGCCGCGGTGCAGACCACCATCGAGCAGATCGACATCGTCAAGCGGCTGGCCGCCCGCTATCCGGGCGATCTTGGCATGGCCTACACCGCCGACGACATCGTGCGCCTGCACAAGGAGGGCCGCGTCGCCTCCCTGATCGGGGTGGAGGGCGGCCACCAGATCGACGACTCCATGGCGGTGCTACGCGCCTACTATGCGCTGGGCGCGCGCTACATGACGCTCGCGCACTTCACCGACAACCACTTCGCCGATTCCGCCACCGACGATCCGCTGCACCACGGGCTTTCGCCCTACGGCAAGGCCGTGGTGGGCGAGATGAACCGGCTGGGGATGCTGGTCGATTTGAGCCACGTCTCGGCCGAGACCATGCGCGACGCCATCACGGTCAGCCAGGCGCCGGTGATCTTCTCGCACTCCGGCGCGCGGGCGCTCAGCGACCATCCGCGCAATGTGCCGGACGACGTCCTGGCGCTCGTGGCCAGGAACCACGGCGTGGTGATGGCCAATTTCGCCACCGGCTATGTTTCGGACGCGCGGCGGCGCTGGAACGCCGACCAGGCCGCCGAGACGGCGCGCGAGGCGAGCCTGTTCACCGGCCAGCCCGACCGGCGCAAGGCCGCCATGGCCGCCTGGGAGGCCGCGCACCCGAAGCCGCGGGTGACGCTCGCCCAGGTCGCCGACCATATCGAGCAGATCCGCAAGGCCTGCGGCGTCGATTGCGTCGGCATCGGCTCCGACTTCGACGGCGTCCCCGATACGCCGGACGGCCTCGATGGCGTCGACAAATACCCAGTCCTGCTGGTCGAACTGGCCCGCCGCGGCTGGAGCGACGAGGACCTGGGCAAGCTCGCCGGCGGCAACCTGCTGCGGGCCTTGCGAGAAACCGAGGCCGTGGCCAAACGCCTACAGACCACGCAGCCCTCGGAAGCGACGATCGCCGAGCTGGACGGCGTTGCCAAGCGCTAGTCGTGCAGCGACCGGCGCCTTGTCTCCGGCAGCAGGAAGATCGTCACCACCGCAGCGAGCAGGGTGAAGGCGAACGGATACCAGAGGCCGGAATAGATATCGCCCTTGGCCGCCACGATAGCGAAGGCGGTGAAAGGGACGAAGCCGCCGACCCAGCCGGTGCCGATGTGATAGGGGAGCGACAGCGCCGTGTAGCGGATGCGGGTCGGGAACAGCTCCACCAGGCAGGCGGCGATCGGTCCGAACAACGCGGTCGAGGCGACCACGAAGACCATCAATATGCCGATCGCGGCGGGGAAATTGATCCGCTTGGGATCGGCCTTGGCCGGATAAGCGGCGCGGACCAGGGCCTCCTTGATCTTCACCTCGACGCTGGTCTTGATCGCCTTGGCGACGTCCTTGGGCAGGTTGCGGGCGTCGAGGGAATCGACCGTGGCGTATCCCACCCGCACCATGGCCGCCTGCCCCGGCGTCCCGGCCTGGTTGATGTAGGAGACCCCGGCGTTGGCCAGCACGCTCTTGGCGATGTCGCAGGACGAGGTGAACGACGCCTTGCCCACAGGATCGAACTGCAGGGAGCAGTCGGCGGGGTCGGCGATCACCGTGGCCGGCGAGGCCGCCGTCGCCTCCGCCAGCGCCGGATTGAGCGCGCTCGCCAGCATGTGGAAGCCGGGGAAGTAGGCGAGCAGCATCAGGACCATGCCGAACAGCAGGATCGGCTTTCGCCCAACCTTGTCGGAGAGCCAGCCGAAGAAGACGTAGAACGGCGCGGAGAGCGCCACGATGACCATCATCAAGAGGTTGATGGTCGCCGGTTCGACCTTGAGGAATTTCTCCATGAAGGTCTGGACGTAAAAGAAGGCCGTGTACCAGACGGCGCCCTGGGCAAACATGATGCCGACCAGGGCGATCAGCACGACCTTGAGGTATTTCCATTGCCCGAAGGCCTCGGCGAACGGCGCCGTCGACTGGCCGCCTTCCGCCTTCATGGCCGCGAACTCGGGGCTCTCGGTCAGCTTCATGCGCATGAAGACGGAGACCGCCAGCAGGGCCGACGACAGCAGGAACGGGATCCGCCAGCCCCAGGCGTCGAAGGCCGTCGGGCCGAACAGCTTGCCCAGCGAAAGGCGGGTGACCAGGATCACCAGAAGCGCCCCGAAGAGGCCGAAGGCGGCGGCGGTCTGCACCCAGCTGGTCGAACGGCCCCGCGCGTCGGCGGGGGCGTGCTCGCAAACATAGGTCGCCGCCCCGCCGTATTCACCGCCCAGCGCGAAGCCCTGCAGGATGCGCATGAGCAGCAGGAGGATCGGCGCGGTGATCCCGACCGTCGCGTAACTGGGCAGAAGGCCGATGGCGACCGTCGCGCCGCCCATCAGGGCCACGGTCACCAGGAAGGCGCCCTTGCGCCCCACCCGGTCGCCGATCCGGCCGAAGACCAGCGCGCCGACCGGGCGGAACGCGAAGCCCGCGCCGAACAGCGCCAGGGCGGCGATATAGCCGGCGGTGTCGTTGAGGCCGGAGAAGAAGGTCTTGGAGATGACCTGGGTCAGGCTGCCGAAGACAAAGAAATCGTACCACTCGAAGGTGGCCCCGGTGGCGGAGGCGGCGACGACGGTGCGCAGGCTGGCGGAACTGGCCGGGACCGGAACCCCATCCACCGCGATCTCCGCCATGCCGTCATCTCCCCCGGTTCGTGTGGGGATGGATTAGCACTCGTTGCCGAGCGGTTGGAAGAGTTCGGACCTATCCCTCAGCAGGTCTTGTGCTTGGGGTTGCCGGCGACGGCGGGGAGGGCGTGGATGTATTCGCCGATGGCGGCGTTGTCCGCGTCGGGCAGCTTCGAGGTCGAGGCGATGACCTCCTTCATCCCGTCCGGCTCGTTGAAGCACTTGTCGGTCCCCGACTTCAGGAAGTCGGCGATGTCCTGGGCGCTCCAGTCGCCAAGTCCGTCCTTGTGCGGGGTGATGTTGGAGGCGAAGCGCCCGCCGGCCTCGAGGTTCGGCGCGCCGGCGTAGAGCTTGTCGGTCTCCATGCCGCCCAGCGCATTGCGCGGCGTATGGCACTCGGCGCAGTGCGAGGGGCCCTCGGCCAGGTACATGCCCCGGTTCCAGGCCGCCGACTTCTTCGGATCGGCGGCGAATTCGTGCGGATGGAAATAGAGCAGCTTCCAGCCGCCGACCGCGAGCCGGATGTTGAAGGGGAACTTCAGCTCATGCGGCGCGGTCGGCCTGGCGACGGCCGGCAGGGTCTTCAGATAGGCGAAGAGATCGCGCACGTCCGACGTCTTCATCAGGCTGTAGGACGCGTAGGGGAAGGCCGGATAGAGGTGCTCGCCGTGGCGACCCGTGCCGCGCTTCATGGCGTTGAGGAACTCGGCCTCCGTCCAGCCGCCGATGCCGAACTTCGGGTCCGGCGAAATGTTGGGCGTGACGAACGTCCCGAACGGCGACTTCAGCTTCAGGCCGCCGGCCAGCTGGGTGCGGTCGGTCTGGCCGGGCGCGGTGTGGCAGGCCGAGCAGTTGCCGGCGGTGAACATCAGCTGGCCGTTGGCGACGTCGGGGTGATAGCCGGCGGCGAGCTCGGAGGCGGGCAGTTTCTGCGGCCGGGTGATGAACAGACCGGCGCAAACGCCGACCACCACCAGCACGATGAGCCAGATCAGAATCCGCCGCATGATCGTCCCCCTTTGGGCCGCCGTCGCCTAAGGCTCAGGACTTCTTCTTCATGCGATAGACGTCGTGGCAGCTCTTGCAGGTCGCGCCGACCGCCGCATAGGCCGGCTTGAAGGCGGCGGCGTCGGCCGCCTTGCCGGCGGTGGACGCAAGCGTCGCCATCTCGGTCAGGCGCTTGTCGAAGTCGGCCTTGTTTTCCCAGACCTTCGGGTCGGCCTCGGTCTTCGGGTCCGCGCCGCTGCCGGCCGGATAGAGGCCGTGCAGCTTCTTGGCGTTGGCGGCGACGCCATCCATCAGGGCCTTGGCCTTGGCCGCGTCGAAGGTCGCCGGCGTGTTGATCGCCGCGGCTTCCTTCATCGACTGGCCCACCGCCTTCATCGTGGCCTGGCGGTCTTCCACGGGATTGCCGGCCGAGACAGCCGAGAAAGCCATGCTCAGCGCCAGGCAGGCGCCGCTCGCGGCCAAAAGAACAGTCGAAGCGCGCGTCATCCCAAAGCTCCCAGCAACATGAGTTATTCCGCTATGTCAGCGACCTACCGCGACCGCGCGGACGCGACAAGGGGCTTGGCCTAGCGGAAGCGGGCCGTACCGAAAATTCGAAAATGCCGACGCGCGAGGCCTTCTCAGGGCTTCAGGGTCATCAGGTAGTCTGCGATCTGCTTGGCGGTGGCCGCGTCGGCGCCGGAATAGTCCATCTTGTTGTTGGGGATGGATTTGTTGGGATCGGTGATGAAGGCGGTCAGCGTGTCGGCGTTCCAGACGATCGTCGAATTCTTCATGGCGTCGGAATAGTCGAAATCCTTGGCCGTCCCGGCCTTGCGCCCGCCGACCGCGAAAAGGTTCGGGCCCACCGACGGCGCGGCGCCGGCGGTGCTTTCGTGACAGGCTTGGCAGACCGCGAACAGCGGCGGGGCGGCGGCCGGTTGCGCGGCGGCGGCCGAGGCCAGCGAAGCGGCGGTGAAGAGGACAGCGGCGGCGGCGATTCGATTCAGCATGGGAACTCCGGCATGGGTCGCCGGAACCACTAGCATCGCTCACCGTCGGCCTGGAAGGCGCCTTCGCTAGGCGACCTGCGCGACCTCGGCCTCGCCCGGCGCCGGCGCGCTCAGGCGGGCGATCTCGCGCAGCAGGGTGCCGGGCGAGATCGGCTTGCCGACCACCCCGTCCATGCCCGCGTCCAGGTAGGACCGCCGCTGGTGGGCCAGCACATTGGCGGTCAAGGCCACGATCGGGGTCTCGGCCGCGGCGCCGCCCAGCGCGCGGATGCGGCGCGCCGCCTCCAGCCCGTCGATTCCCGGCATCTGCACGTCCATCAGGATCAGGTGGAAGTCGCCGGTCTGCGCGGCCTCGACGCCAAGATACCCATCCGCCGCCGTGGCGACCTGCGCCCCAAGGCTTTCCAGAAGCTTGGTGGCGATCATCCGGTTGGTGGCGTTGTCCTCGACCACCAGCACGCGCAGGCCGTCGAGCACCGGCTCCAGGCTTTCATAGGTCTCGGCCACCGCCTCGGTGACCGGCGCCTCGATCTCCAGCCAGAAGTTGGAGCCCAGGCCTTCCTCGGAGGAGAAGCCCACGGCGCCGGACATCATCTCGGCCAGCTTCTTGGTGATCGCCAGGCCGAGGCCCGAGCCGCCGAACTTGCGGGTGGTGGACGCGTCCCCCTGGTCGAAGCGCTGGAAGATGCGGTCCTGGGCCTCCGCCGGAATGCCGACCCCGGTGTCGATCACCTCGAAGCGCAGGAAGCCCGCGCGGGGGCTCGTGCAGCGCACCGTCACCGAGCCGCGCTCGGTGAACTTCACCGCATTGCCCACCAGGTTGAACAGCGCCTGGCGCAACCGCACCGGGTCGGAGCGCACCCAGCCCAGGTTCGCGTCGGCGTCGAGGCGCAGCAGCAGGCCCTTGGCGTCGGCCTGCGGTCGCAACAGGCGCACCACGCCCTCGACGACGCCGCGCGGATCCAGCGGCTCGTCGGCCAGCTCCAGGCGCCCGGCCTCGATCTTGGAGAAGTCGATGACGTCGTTCAGCAGCTCGGCCAGCATCTGGCCACAGGAGAGCGCCTCCTCCAGCATGTGGCGGCCCTCCTCGGTGAGCTTCTCGCCCTTGAGCAGGTGCAGCACGCCCATCACCCCGTTCATCGGGGTGCGGATTTCGTGGCTCATATTGGCCAGGAAGGCCGACTTGGCCTCGCCCGCGGCCTCGGCGGCGCGCTGCGCCTCCAGGAGCGCGATCTCCTGGCGCTTGCGTTCGTCGAAGTCCTGGATCAGGCCCACCGCCTTCAGCCAGCGGCCGTTGCGGCCCACCTTCAGGTGGTGCGAGATGCGGACCCAGCGGGTCTCGCCGTCGGCGCGCACGATGCGCGCGTCGAAGGCGCCGGCCTGGCTATTGCCGGTGTGCAGCCGGCGGAACGACTCGCGGACGTGGTCGAGGTCGTCGGGGTGGAAGCCCGGGAAGCGCAGCTGTGTGGCTTCCTGATAGGTGGCGTTGTCCTGGCCGGTGATCTTCACGAATTCCGGCGAGGCCCAGAAGCTCTTCGACACGTGGTCGATCTCATAGACCCCGGCCTCGGCGGCTTCGAGGGCGACGGCGAGGCGCTGGGCGTTGGCCTCGGCGTCGCGCTGGGCCTTCTTCATCTTCAGCTCGCCGCGCCGGGCGGCGTCGCGGGCGGTGGCGAGCTCGGTGATCTCTTCGGAGATGCCCTTGAGCGCGAACACCCCGCCGGCGCGCGGCAGGGTGCGGAAGGTGGCGCGCCAGTGCGTCCAGCGGCCGCCCACCTTCATCCGGTGCTCGAGCGTCGTCCCCTCGCCGGTCATGACGGCGTGGGCCATCAGGGCGCGGGTGTGCTCGCGGTCGCGCGGGTGGACCCGCGAATAGAACTTCTCGGGAGCGTCGATGTCCTCGATGTCGAAGCCGGTGAGGCCGAGCAGGTCCTGAGACCACTCGATACGGTCGTCCAGCGGCTCGTAGAGCCAGGTGCCGATGCCGGCCGATTCCGAAAGCTCGCGGCGCAGGCGCCGCGTCTCCTCCAACTCTTCGCTGCGGGCGCGCTCCTCGGTGGCGTCGCGCATGGTCACGATAAGTTCGCCGTCGGGCATCTTCTGGGTGCGCGAGGCGAACCAGCCCCAGGTCTCGTCTCGGCGCCGCACCCGCATGGGATTTTCGGCCACCTCGCCGGGCGCGAGCCCGCGGATGTGGTCGCGCACGACCGCGATGTCCTCGGGATGCAGGAAGTCCAGCGCGCGCTCGCCGATCAGGTCGGCCTCATCCCAGTCGGTGAGCACCTTCCACGCGCCATTGACGAGCTTGAAGCGGCCATCGGCGCCGATGACCTGCATGAGATCGCGGCTGTTCTCGAACAGCCAGCGGATCATCTCAGCCTTGTTGGCCGCGCCTGACGCGCTTTTTCCGGCCATGTACGGTTCCCCCCGAGGGCGAGCGGACCGTAACGGCCAGTCGTAAACATTCCCTTGGCCGCTGCGGCGGCCGGATGACGCGGTTCGGTGGGCGCTTCTAGAAGGCGTTTTCGCCGGTGATGGCGCGACCGAGGATCAGGGCGTGGACGTCGTGGGCGCCCTCGTAGGTGTTGACCGTCTCCAGGTTCGCCGCGTGGCGCATCACGTGGTACTCGCCCGAGATGCCGTTGCCGCCGTGCATGTCGCGGGCCTCGCGGGCGATGGCGAGCGCCTTGCCGCAATTGTTGCGCTTCATCATCGAGATGGCTTCCGGCACCCAGGCGCCCTCGTCGATCATCCGGCCGAGCGCCAGGGCGCCTTCGAAGCCGAGCGCGATCTCCGTCGACATGTCGGCGAGCTTCTTCTGCACCAGCTGGCGCGAAGCGAGCGTCCGGCCGAACAGCTTGCGGCTGGAGGTGTAGTCGCGGGCCGCGTGCATGCAGAACTCGGCCGCGCCCATGGCGCCCCAGGCGATGCCGTAGCGCGCCTTGTTCAGGCAGGAGAACGGGCCGCGCAGGCCACTGACGTTGGGCAGCATCATGTCCTCGGGCACGAAGACGTCGTCCAACGCGATCTCGCCGGTGACCGAGGCCCGTAGGCTGAGCTTGTTCTGGATCTTCGGCGTCTCGAAGCCCTTGGCGCCGCGCTCCACCAGGAAGCCGCGGATCACGCCGTCGAGCTTGGCCCAGACCAGCGCCACGTCGCTGACCGGCGAATTGGTGATCCACATCTTGGCGCCCGACAGCGAATAGCCGCCGGCGACCTTCTTGGCGGTCGTGCGCATCGAGGCCGGGTCGGAGCCGCCGTCGGGCTCGGTCAGGCCGAAGCAGCCGATGATCTCGCCCTTGGCCATGCCGGGCAGGAACTTCATCCGCTGCTCTTCCGAGCCAAAGGCGTAGATCGGGTACATGACCAGCGACGACTGCACGCTCATCGCCGAGCGGTAGCCGCTGTCGACCGCCTCGATCTCACGCGCGATCAGGCCGTAGGCCACGTGGTTGACCTCGGCGCAGCCGTACTTCTCCGGCAGTGTGGGACCTAAGAACCCCAGCGCGCCCATCTCGGTCATGATCTCGCGGTCGAACCGCTCCTCGGCATAGGCCGAGACCACGCGGGGCAGCAGCTTGTCGCGGGCATAGGCGCGGGCCGCCTCCCAGATCATCCGCTCGTCCTCCGACAGGCGCGAGGAGAGGTCGAAGGGGTCTTCCCAGCGGTAGGTCTTCTGCTCGGCGGCGGTGTCGAGGGCCATGAAAATGTCTCCAGAAAGAATGCCGGGGCTTATGGCCGGATTTCAGGTGCCTGTGTAGACGCCATCGCGCTTCTCCATGAACGAGGCGCGGGACTCCTTGACGTCGTTGGGCGCGCGCCGGGCGTAATAGAGGCCGGCGGTCTCGTAGCGCAGCGCCGCCTCCAGCTCGGCCTCGGTGTTGTGCTGCAGCACCCGCTTGGCGGCGCGCATGGCGATCGGCGGCCAGCGGGTCATCTCGTTCGCATAGGCGACCGCGGCGTCGATCAGCTCGGCCGCGGGGACGAGGCGGTTGAGCAGGCCCAGCGTCTTGGCCTCCTCGGCGCCGACCGCGCGCGAGGTGAAGATCAGGTCGGCGGCGGCGGCGTAGCCCACGATGCGCGGCAGGAAGAAGCTCATGCCGCTGTCCGGCGACAGCGAGCGCTCGATGAAGACAGTCTTGAAGCGGGCGTGCTCGGAGCCGATGCGGACGTCGCAGGCGAGCGCGGTGGACATGCCGGCGCCCGCCGCCACGCCGTTGATCGCGCCGATCACCGGCTTGTCGAAATCGGCCCACATCATCGCCCAGCGGCCGACCCAGCCCATCTCGTCCAGCCGCTCGAACTGGCTCTTCGGCTCCGGCGCCGTGCCGCTGATCGCCTGGCCCGCGCCCATCAGGTCGGCTCCGGCGCAGAAGCCCCGCCCCGCGCCGGTCACCACCAGGGCGCGGACCTCGTCGTCGGCTTTCAGCGCCGCCACGGCTGCGGGGACCTCGGCCATCACCTCGCGGTTGATGGCGTTGAGCCGGTCGGGCCGGTTCAGCGTCAGGATGGCGACGTGGCCGCGCCGCTCCACGGTGATGGTCTGATAGTCGACGGCTTCATAGGCCATGGCGCGTTCCTCGCTGTCCGGGCTCGTTTTCCAGAGCATCGCGCCGATCCGCCCGGGCGTCGAATCCTCGGGATCTCAGTTGCAACTCATTCTCATTGCTAAGTCGCAACTCTACAATTAAGAACGATTCTCAATTGCAGATAGAGAGTTGGGACGAGCGATGCATAGCGGGGTGTTCGGCGTGGTCGCCTATCGCAGGGCGCGGCCGGCGCGGCCGGCGCGGGTGGGCCTGGCGACCATGGCCGGCGTCGCGAGCCTGTGCGGCGCCGCCCATGCGGCCGACACCGCCGCCGAGACCACCGCCGACGCGGACGCGGGCGTCACCGTCTCCAGCGTCACCGTGACCGGATCCGACCGCCTGCTGGACCACGCCACCGGCCTCGCCGTCCTGCAGTCCAGCCTGCAGGACACACCCCAGGCGATCAGCGTGGTCACCGGCGAGCAGCTGAAGGCCCAGGGGATCGCCAGCCTGGAGGGCGCGCTTCGGAACGTGCCCGGCATCACCATCGCCATCGGCGAAGGCGGCACGCTTTCCGGTGACCAGTTCAAGATCCGCGGCTTCGACGCCAAGGACGACGTCTATGTGGACGGCCTGCGCGATTTCGGCGCCTACACCCGCGACAGCTTCAACTACGAGGAAGTGCAGGTGCTGAAAGGCCCGTCCGGCGCCCTGTTCGGCCGCGGGACGACCGGCGGGGCGATCAACACCATCTCCAAACAGGCCAGGCTCGACGATTTCACCAGCGTCGACGGCTATGTGGGCGGCGGCCGCTACTACCGCGCGCTCGCCGACATCGACCGCAGGATCGGCGACAGCTCGGCGGTGCGTCTCACCCTGATGGGCAACTCCACCGGCGTGGTCGACCGCGACCTGATCTATTCCGACCGCTGGGGCGCGGCGCTGACCGCCGGCTTCGGCATCGGGACCGACAATCGCCTGTCGGTCAGCTACCTGCACCAGCACGACCACCAGCGGCCGGACTATGGCGTCGTGGTGGTGCAGAAGCCCGGCGACATCATCGCCCTGCCCGCCACCGAATACGGCGTGGGCGTCGAGCGTTCGAGCTTCCTGGGCTACCGCAACGATATCGACCGGTCGGACACCGACATGCTGACCGTGCGCTTCAGTCACGACGTGAACGACAAGGTGACGATCACATCGGACACCCGCTACGCCATCTATTCCCGCTACTTCCAGTACTCCACGCTCGACCAGTGCACGGCGGCCTGCACCGCCGCCCTGTTCGACGGCGATCCGGCGACCGAGGCCTTCGGCGGCAACGGCGGCCAGGGCCCCTACGACATGGACGCCTGGGGCCTGCAGAACATCTCGACGGTGACGCTCAACCACGACGTCGCCGGTCACAGGAACCAGCTGATCGGCGGCTTCGATGTCTCGCGGCAGGAGAACGACAAGACGATTTTCGCCTACGTCCTGCCGGCGGGCTTCACGACCCGGCCGGCGATCCCGCGGCCGCTGGTCAACCCGGACCCCAATTTCCCGGCGGGCTATTCCGTGTTCCGCGCGGTCCCCGGCCAGAACATCGCCTGCCCCTCGGCCACCGCTAACTGCACCACGGTGGTGAGCGGCGTGACCCTCTTCACCAACACGCTGGGGAGCGCGACGCAAAAGAGCGACGGGTCGTCCACCGACGCCGGGATCTTCGTCACCGACCGCTTCTGGCTGAACGAGACCCTATCGGTGATCGGCAGCTACCGCGTCGACGCCTATGCCGCCGACCTGGACTCCACCTTCTTCAACGCCGGGACCTCAAGCCTGAAGGTCAAGCCGACGCTGAAGAGCCCGCGGGTCAGCCTGGTCTGGGAGCCGGCGTCCGACCAGACCTACTACGTCTCCTGGGGCAAGTCGCAGACGCCGCAGGGGACCTCGGTCGTAGGCGCCGCTGCGGCCTTCACGGTCACCACCAAGGACCTCGCGCCCGAAGACAGCGAGATCGAGGAAGTGGGCGCCAAGGTCCAGATCCCGCACACCCGCCTCGCCTTCACCGCGGCGGCCTTCGACATCAGGAAGGACAATGCGTTGCAGACCGATCCGGCCACCGGCTTCCTGCAGGCACAGTCCGGCGAGCGGCAGGAGGTGAAGGGCTTCGAGCTCGGCCTTACCGGCAAGGTCACGGGCGCCTGGACGGTCAGCGCCGGCTACACCTACCTCGACGACCGCATCAAGCAGTCGTTCGCCAACTGCGCGGTCCCGACGACCACCATGGGCGCCCCGACCGCCGTCGTCTGCCCGGTCGGCGTCGCCGCCGCGATCCCCGTGGTCAACACCGTGGCCATCGGCCAGCAGGTGGTGTTCGTGCCGAAGCACTCGGCGAGCCTGTTCACCACCTACGACCTCTCCAGCTGGATCGACGGCCTGTCGGTCGGCGGCGACGTCACCTACCAGAGCCGCCAGTTCCTCGGCTACACGGCCCGCAGCGTCAGCTTCACCGACCGCACCGACCTCACCGCGCTGAGGATCGCCGAAGCGCCGGAGAACCTCACCTTCGACGCCTACGCCAGCTACAAGGCCGGCCCCTACCGGTTCGCCGTCAACGGCTACAACCTGGCCGACCGGCTGAACTACACCCAGGTGTTCGGCACGCGCGCCACCCCCTCGCCCGGCCGCACGATCATCTTCTCCGTCGGCGCGAGCTTCTAGCCATGCTGCTGCACATCGAAGGCGTGCTCACCCCCGACCAGGTGGCCCATTGCCGCGAGACGCTCAGCGCCCAGGCCTGGGTCGATGGGCGGGTGACGGCGGGCGAGCAGTCGGCGCTGGCCAAGCGCAACCTGCAGGTCCCGGAGGACGCCCCGGCGGCGCGCGAACTGGGTGAGATGATCCTGACGGCCCTCGGCCGCAATCCGCAGTTCGTCTCCGCCGCCCTGCCGCTTCGGGTCTTCCCGCCGCTGTTCAACCGCTACGACGAGGGCATGGCCTTCGACACCCACGTGGACAACGCGATCCGCTTTGCGGGACCCGTGCGGCTCCGCACCGACGTCTCGGCGACCCTGTTCCTGAGCGATCCCGGCGACTACGACGGCGGCGAACTGATCGTCGAGGACGCCTATGGCGAGCACGCGGTGAAGCTCGCGGCGGGCGACATGATCCTCTATCCGGCGAGCAGCCTGCACCGGGTGGCCCCGATCACCCGGGGCTCGCGCTGGGCGGCCTTCTTCTGGGCCCAGTCGATGGTCCGCGCCGACGCGCAGCGCAGCCTGCTCCACGACCTCGACAACGCCATCCAGGCGATGAGCCTTAAGGTCGGCCAGGGCGACCCCGCCGTGGTCAGCCTGACCGGGACCTACAACAACCTGTTGCGCATGTGGGCGGACGTCTGAACGGCGTCACTTTTTCGCGTAACACGGTTAAGCTTCCGGCAACCCAACGCATCTGACGGTGTTGGTCATCCGTAGAGTCCAGCAGGAGCTCGAACGATGACCGCCGCCGACTTTCACCTTCCCGCACGCCCGCTGTCGCTGCTGGAGTTCGTGCGGCCGTTCCTGCTGCTGGCGGTCCTGGCCTTCCTGGCCGGCTTCGGCGGCTACCTGATCCTGGGCCCGCCCAACGTGATGGGCCTGACGCCCGCGACGCAGACGACCGCGGCTGTTACGGCCCCGACGCCCGCTTCGGAAATCACCGCCTCGGCGCCGGCCGCCACCGGCGACTGGAACGCCCCGAAGCAGATCTAGCGCGGGCCTAGGCGCCTCTGGCCACGAACCAGCCGTTCTTGAAGCCGTCCTGCGCCTTGCCGTAGAGGAATGGCTCGCCCTCCGGCGTCGTGAACCGCCCACCGGCCGCCTCCAGCACCGCGTGCCCCGCGGCGGTGTCCCACTCCATCGTCGGCCCATGGCGCGGGTAAATGTCCGCCGTCCCCTCGGCGATCCGGCAAAGCTTGATCGAGCTGTCCATCGGCTGGCGGATGTCGAAGCCATATTCGGCGGCGAGCTTGTCGGCGGTCTCCGGCTTCATGGTGTGGCTGATGAGCGCGATGGCCGCGCCCTTCGGCCAGGGCCTGGCCCGCACCGGGTGGGCCGCGACGCCCGCCAGCCGCTTCAGCGTCTGGCCGCCGGACGTGTACCAGCTCTCGCCGGACGGCGGCGCGGTCACCGCGCCGGCCACCGGGCGGCCGTGCTCGATCAGGCCGATATTGACCGTGAAGTGAGGGTCGCCGCGCACGAAGGCCTTGGTGCCGTCCAGGGGGTCGACCAGGAAGAAGCGCGGGCCGATGGCGTCGGGAGTGCCGAACTCCGACGCGTCCTCCTCCGAGATCACCGGAATGTCGGGAAAGCGCTCGGCCAGGCGCTTGAGGATCAGCGCCTCGCCCTTCTGGTCGGCCTCGGTCACCGGGCTCTCGTCGGCCTTGTGGGTCACCGCCAGGCCCGAGCGCCAGAGCGGCAGGATGAGCGCCGCGGCCGCCTCGCAGATTTCGGCCAGCTCGGCCCCGATATCGTTCATGCCTGCCTCGTTCGACCCTCTTAATGCTTTGGAGGGCGGGCTGTCTTACGGACCCACAACGGTTTTCCAAAGACTCAAATCACGACAAGGTCCCGCGCCATGAGCGAAGCGCCCTCCATGACTCCCGACACAGCCGCCCCGATCCGTCCCGCCGAACTCGCCGCCTATCTGGCGGCGCGGATGTGCCACGACTTCATCAGCCCGGCGAGCGCCATCGTCTCGGGCCTGGACCTCTTGGAAGACCCGACCGCGCAGGACATGCGCGAGGACGCCATGGGCCTGATCGGGACCTCGGCGCGCAAACTGGCGGACCTCTTGGCCTTTACCCGGGTGGCCTTCGGCGCCTCGGCCTCCGCGGAGACCTTCGACACCCGCGAGCTGGAAAAGCTCGCCCGCGGGGTCTTTTCCCACATGCGCGCCGAACTCGACTGGCAGGTGGAGCTGGCGGGCGTCAACAAGCCGGCGGCCCGCACGCTCCTGAACCTCGCCCAGATCGCCGGCGCCGCGCTGCCCACCGGCGGCAGCGCCCGGGTGCGCGCGGTCGAGGAAGGCTCATCCATCGCCATCGCCATCGAGGCTGTCGGCCCGCGTGCGCGGCTGCGCCCCGAGGTGCTGGGCGGCCTGCTGGGCGAGGGCCCGGGCGAGGGCCTGCACGGCCACTGGGTCCAGGCCCGCTACGTCCACCTCTTCGTCACCGACGCCGGCGGCCGCGTGTTCGCCGATGTGGCCGAAGAGAAGGTCACGCTGGCGGCGACGATCCCGGCCTAACCTCCGAGAGGGGCGCGCCTCAGTCGTGGACGCCCGCCAGCATGACGCAGCTCGGCGGCTTTCCGGCGTGGACCATCACGGTCGCTCCGTGGCCGATGCCCGGCTCGAAATAGGTCGTGCGCCCGCCGGCCGTCACTGCGAGCCCGCCCGGCGCGTCGAACTGGCAGACCGGGAAGGTGACCTTGGTGAACAGGCTCTTCTCCGGCACCGGCGCGCAGGCGACGTCGCCGATCTGGAAGGCGAAGCCCACGCCCTTGTAGACAAAGGGCCGGGGCGGCTTGGCCCCGCGCGCCGCGGGCGATAGCGCCACCACTACCGGACAGGCCTTCCCCGCCGCGATCCATTCCTTGCGCAGGCCCCGGTTGGTCGACCAGGCGGCGTAGCCCTCGGACAGTGGGATGCTGGCGATCGCCAGCAATAGGGCGACGATGCCCAGGTCCTGCAGCTGGCGGAACAGTTTCGCGCGCGCCGGGTTGCCGCCGGTGTCGATGGTGAGAACCAGGCCCTCGGCCGGCGGCGTGCGCTGGGGTTTGCGGAAGATCATAAACTACAGATGTAAATTACATCTGCAGGCTTGGCTAGCCCTTAGTGCGCCTCGGCGGCGCTCGCCTTGCGGATCGCGCTGGCGATGCTGGCGCGCTGCTGCGTGCCGAATTCGCGGGGGTCCACCGAATAGAGCCCCGACAGCAGGGCGATATCCTGTGGCGTCGCGGCCTGCGGCGCGCCTTCGCGGTCGCAGCCGTCGGCCATCAGGTTGAGGATGGTCGGGATCGCGTTGCAGCGCGCCAGCCCCTGCCAACGCGCGAGCGCCAGCACCGCCACATAGTCGGCCACCGCGCCGATCTTCTCGTCCGCCACCTTGTTGGCGTCGGCCAGGATCAGGCTGTGCACGATCTCGGCGCTCATGCCGTTGGCGAGGCGGCTGCCGGCCCGTCCGGAAGGCGGCTCCTTGTTCTGAGCCGGGTCGAAGCGGTCGGGGTCCCAGACGTCGAGCTGGCTGCGGCCGTTGTCGCCCACCGTGCGGGTGACATAGCGGGCCTCGATCGGGCGGGTGACCTTCGACAGGCGCTGCAGCTGCGGCATGAACTGGTAGCCGATCAGGATGTCGCGGCGCTTGGCGATATCGCTGAGCTGCGCCTGAGGATGGGCGCTGAAGATCACATTGACGTTGGGCGTGCAGTCCGCGGCCTTGGCCACCGGCGCCCGGACCTCCGCGGCGAGCTCGACGATCCGCTTGGCGACGAAGGCGTCGAACTCCGCCGGCAGGCCCTGCACCTGCACGCAGATCTCGTCGTGGAAGCGCGGGAACTGCAGGGCGTGCGGCCCTTCCGGCAGATGCTCGCGCACATATTGGGTGGTCGGATCGACCAGGGGGTTGGCCTTCGGGGCCGGCGTCACCGTGACGCCGCTCAGGCTGGAGCCGGCCGTCTTCGCCGCCGGTGCGGGGTCGCCGCCCGTAGCGCGTGCGGAACTCGCGGCGAGCAGGGCTGCGGCGGCCACGCCCGTCAGGACGAAGGACAGGCTTTTCATCGGCTCATCTCTCCAAAGTGGCGGCCGCGTCGCTGGCCTTGCGCATGGCGCTGGCGATGGAGGCCCGTTGCGCGGCCCCATCCTCCCGCGGATCGACGGAATAGAGCCCGGTCAGCAGGGCCAGGTCGGCGGGCGTCGCGGCCTCGGGGCGGTTGTCGGCGTCGCAGCCGTCGGCCAATAGATTGAGCACTGTCGAGACCTGGGTGTTGCAGCGCTCCAGGCGCGTCCACCGCGCAAGCGCCAGGACGGCGATATAGTCGGCGACCCCGCCGATCTTGGCGTCGCTGACCTTGTTGGCGTCGGCGATGACCAGGCTATGCACCACCTCGGCGCTGACCCCGTGCGACAGGCGGCTGCCGGCGCGCCCGGCCGGCTTTTCGGCCCAGGAGACCAGTGCGTTCTCGACCTCCAGGAAGCTCTCCCCGTGATCGTCGCGCGTGCGGGTCAGGTACCAGGCCTGGATCGGCCGGTCGAAGGTGGTGACGCGCTTGACCTGCGAGTGGAAGCGGAAGCCCAGCAGGATGTCGCGGCGGCGGTAGATGTCGTCGATCTGCGCCTGGGGCGTCGGGCTGAAGACGATGTTGACATTGGGCGTGCAGTCGCCGGCCCTGGCCACCGGCGCGCGGACCTGATCGGCCACCGCGATCACCCGCGCCTTGATGAAGGCGCCGAACTCCGGCGGCAGGCCCAGCACCCGCACGCAGACCGCGTCGCGGAACCGCGGATACTGGTCGGTGAAGACGTTTTCCGGCAGGTGCTGGCGCACGAACTGGGTGGTCTTGTCGACCAGCGGATCGGGCTTCTCGCCGGTGACCGTCACCCCGCTGACCGTGCCGGACGGCGGCGCCTTCTCAGGCGGACCGCCGGTCGCCAGCGCCGGGGCGGCGAGCAGCACGGCCGCCGCGGCGAGGATGCCAGCGCCGGCGCGGCTCACCGCCGGTCCCCCTCGGCCGCATCCTTCTTGACCGCGGTCTCCATCCGGCCAGCGATGGTCATCCGCTGCTGCGAGCCGGATTCGCGCGGGTTCACCGTGTAGAGGCCTTCGAGCAGGCCCAGGTCGCCGGGTGTGGCGGCCTCGGCAATGGCGTCGGCCTCGCAGCCGTCCGCCATCAGGTTGAGGATCGTCGGAAGCGCATTGCAGTGCTCCAGCCCCTGCCAGCGGGCGAGCGCCAGGACCGCCACATAGTCCGCCACCGCGCCGATCTTGGCGTCGGCCACCTTGGTCGCGTCGGCCAGAATGAGCGCATGCACCAGCTCGGTGCTCATGTCGTTGCCGAGCCGGCTGCCCGCCTTGCCCATCACCGCCGGAGCCTTGATGTCACAGGGCGGCGCACCAGGCGCGCCGGAGCCGACGCAAGGCGGGGTTTCCAGCAGCTCCAGGATGTTGTTGCCCAGCGTGTCGCGGGCCCGGGTCAGGTACCAGGCCTGGATCGGCCGGGTGAAGGTCGTCACCTTCTTGGTCTCGGCCTTCAGGAAATAGCCGAACAGGACGTCGCGCCGCTTGGCGATGTCATCGAGCTGGGCTTGGGGCTTGGGTGAGAAGATCACGTTCACATTTGGCGTGCAGGCCGGCGACGGATCCACCGGCGCCTTCACTTCCTCGGCCAGCTCCACGACCCGCTTGGCGATGAAGGCGTCGAACTCGGGCGGCAGACCCAGCACCCGCACGCAGATCGGGTCGCGGAAGCGGGCGTATTGCTGGTTGCGGTTCTCCGCCAGATGGCCGCGCACGAACTGGCTCTCAGGGTTGACCAGCGGGTTGGGCTTCTCCGGCGCCGTGACGGTGACGCCGCTGACGTTGCCCACGGCCGGCGGAGCCTTGGTCGCCTGCGCCGGCTCGACGCCGGTCGCGAACGCCGGGCTTGCCGCCCACATGGCCGCCAGCACGGCCGCGCCCGCAATTCCCACCAGCCTCCGGCTCAGCCCGGCCATCCGCGCCACTCCGCGTCTTCGTGCAGTCGCCTTTGACTATAGCGGCGGTTCGCCCCGGCGCGACCGCAAAGATAACCCGTTCGCCGAGGCGCGCCGCGGTTCCCCTCACCGGTCCTTAACCATCCCGGGGCGAGAACCTAGGCATGGTTAAGAGCGACTCCGCCACGGGCGTGAAGCTGTGCCTGGTCGTCGATGATAGCCGGGTGGTGCGCAAGGTCGCGCGCCGCATCCTGGAGGACCTGGGCTTCGAGGTGGCGGAGGCCGGCGACGGCGCCGAGGCGCTCGCCTGGGTGCGCACGGCCATGCCCGACGTCGTCCTGCTCGACTGGAACATGCCGGTGATGAACGGGATCGAGTTCCTGCGCCGCCTGCGCCAGGAACCCGGCGGCGAGGCGCCCAAGGTGATCTTCTGCTCGGTGGAGAACGACCTCGACCGCATCCGCCAGGCGCTGGACGAAGGCGCCTGCGAATACATCATGAAGCCCTTCGACGGGGATATCGTGGCCTCCAAACTGATGCTGGCGGGCGCGCTGTGACCCCGCAGGACCGCGAGCTCATCGCCCGCCTTTGCGCCGAGCGCGCGGGGCTGAAGGTCGACCCGGAGAAGGCCTATCTGCTGGAGAACCGGCTGGCCCCGGTGGCGCGGCGCGAGGGCTTTTCGTCGGTGCACGATCTGGTCGTGGCGATCCGCGACCGCGACGACGACCGGCTGGCCTGGGCGGCGGTGGAGGCCATGTCACCCGCCGAGACCGCCTTCTTCCGCGATCCGGAGACCTTCGACCAGATTGTCAGCGAGATCCTGCCGGACCTGGCCATGCGGCGGCAGGGCGACACCCTTCGCCTGTGGGCGGCGTCCTGCGGCACGGGCCAGGAAGTCTATTCGCTGGCCATGGCGCTGGAGGAACAGGCGCCGGCCGGGGTGACGATCGAGGTCTTCGCCTCGGACCTTTGCGAACGGCGCCTGGAGAAGGCCCAGGTGGGCGTCTACAGCCAGTTCGAGGTGCAGCGCGGACTTTCCGCCCGCCGCCTGGTGCGGCATTTCGAGGGGCTGGACGAAGGCTTCGCGCTCTCGCCGCGGGTGCGCCAGATGGTGCGCTGGCGGCGCGTCAACCTGATGGAGGACCTGAGCCGGCTTGGCCAGTTCGACGTCGTGCTCTGCCGCAACCTGATGGGCTACCTCCTGGAAGACGCCCGCGCCCGGGTGCTCGGCAACCTCGAACGGACCCTCAAGCCCGGCGGCTGGCTGGTGCTCGGCGCCGGCGAGACCGCGCCCTGCTTAAGCCCCATCGCCGACCGCCCCGGCTTCCACGGCCGCCCCGCCACGGCCCGGGCGGCGTAGCGAAGGCGCATAAGAAAACCCCGCCGCTCGCGCGACGGGGCTCTCCGACTTCAAGTCTGGAATAGCTAGTGCTTGGCGTCGTCGGCGGTGTTGGTCACGGCGTGACCGGCGTCCGAGACGTCCTTGCCGGCGCCGGCAACAGTGTTGCAGGCGGAGACGGCCAGACTGGCGGCGAGGACGGCGAGCAGAACGATCTTACGCATGGGGTTTCTCCGGGGGTGTAAACTTGCCCCGCTAAGAACCCCTATGCTGCCGCTTGGTTCCCCGCGCTCGTCTCATCGGGTTGCGGGAGGCTGGCGGCCGGGGTCGGGAAAATCAGCCGCGCGGTCACTCCGCCCTGGGCGTTGCGCACCAGATCGGCGCGGCCGCGAAGCTGGCGCGCGAAGGCGGTCATCAGGACGCGCCCGACGCCGGACGAGGTCAGGGCGTTCTCGCCGCACTGGCCGTCGTCGGAGATTTCCAGCTGCGCCTCGTCGCCGTTCACCTTGAACGACAGGGTCAGCATGCCGCCGCGGGCCGCAAAGGCGTGCTTCTGGGCGTTGGTGATCGCCTCGACCGCGAACAGCGCCAAGGGCGCCAGGCGGTCCGGGTCGATTACCAGGGGCTCGACCGAGAGCTCTGTGCGCACCGGCGGCCCCGAACTGATCTCGCCGGTCACCAGCTGGGCGGTGAGTTCCTCCAGGAACGGCCGCAGGTCCACGCGGTTGAGGTCCGGTCCCTGATAGGAGGCCCGGTAGATCAGCGCCAGCGCGGTGATCCGCTGCCGCGTGTCGCTCAGCGCCGCGCGCGCCGCCGGGTCGGTGAGCGCCCGTTGCTGCATGTTCAGCAGCGAGGAGATGACCTGCAGGTTGTTCTTCACCCGGTGATGGATCTCGCGCATCAGCGCATCCTTCTGGGCGAGGCTGTCGCGCAGGCTCGCGTCGCGCCCGACGATGGCGTCGGCCATCTGCTCCAGCGTCTCGGCCAGTTCGCGAATCTCCGGCGGCGCCTGCTCGGCCTGGATCGGCCGCACCGAGAACCGGCCGCGGGCGTAGAGCGAGGCGATCCGCTGCAGATAGGCGATCCAGCGCAGCATCACCCGGTCGGTGACCCAGAGCACCGCGCCCAACGCCAGGACGAAGCTTATCAGCGGGAAGGCGATGCCGGAGAGCGGGTTCAGCCACGCCCAGGACAGGATTCCCGGGGACTGGGCGGAGAGCACCACATAGACCTCGTCGCCGGCCACCGGCGCGGCCGAATAGACGCGGCGCTGGCCCCGCGCATCGGCGCCGTACCAGATCATCGCCCCATTGGTGCGGACCTGATCGCGCCAGCCGGCCGGCAGCGCCGGGAAGGCCTTGCCATCGGTCTCGCTGATATAGTGGCCGCCGGCGTCGACCAGCGCCACGTCGGCGTGCGCCGGGAGCGTCGGGTCGCTCGCCGAGGGCTGCAGGCTGGCCAGGGTGATCACCGCGGCGAAGGCGCCGTCGAAGGTCTTGGGCGCATCGGCGCCCGGGCCGGCGGACTCTGCGCGGACCGCCGCCAGCACTGACGGCTGACTCGCCAAGGTCGCGCCTGGGTCGCGGGTGATCACCAGCTGGTCGCCGCTTTGCAGCCGCTGAAACCAGGGCTTCAGCACCCGCTGCGGATCGTAGGGCACGTCGCCGGCGGCGCAGGCCACCCGGCCGCGCCGGTCGAACCGCACCAGGTTGGCGTAGCCGGGGATGCGGCGGGCGACCTCGGCCAGGCGGTCGGCGCACTGGTAGCCGATGGCGCCGGGCGCCAGCGTCTGCAACAGGATGCCGGCGCCTTCCATGCGGCTGCGTGCGGTCGCCGCGCTGCGCTCGGCGGCGAAGCCCAGGTTCTGGCGCAGGGCCACGCGCTCGCGGTTGAAGGCGATGGCCGATTGCACGACGCCCAGGATCAGGACCGGCAGCAAGGCGGCGACCAAGGCTGCGGTCAGCCGCACCCGGATCGTGCTGAGCGCGCCCCAGTTCGGGCCGGTCATAGGAGTGGGCCGGTCATGGAGCGCCGAATTCCATCCTTTAGCGGACGGTGCTTAGCCGCTCCGCATCCGCCAGGATAGACCGCATGGCGTCTCCCGCCGACCTGCCGTCGCGGTCGTAGGACCCGTCCTCCAGGATCGCGTGCAGCGCGCGCCGCGCCCGGCTGACCCGGCTCTTCACCGTGCCCACCGCGCAGTCGCAGATCTCGGCCGCCTCCTCGTAGGCGAAGCCGCCGGCGCCGACCAGGATCAGCGCTTCGCGCTGTTCGGCCGGCAGCATGGCCAGGCCCTGGCGCAGCTCGTCCAGCGCCACCGGCGCCTCCGGATCGTCCACCGCCACCAGGGTCCGCTCGGCGGCCTCCTGGTCCAGCTGGCTCTGGCGCCAGGAGCGCCGCTTCTCCGAATAGAACTGGTTGCGCAGGATCATGAAGGTCCAGGCCTTCATGTTGGTGCCCATCTGGAAACTGGCGCGCGCATCCCAGGCCTTCATCATGGCGTCTTGCGCCAGGTCGTCGGCCGCGGCCGGATCGCCGCAAAGGGTGCGGGCGAAGGCGCGCAGGTGGGGGATGAGTTGCACAAGCTCGCGCTTGAACCCCTCATCGTCCGAGCCGGAGCGAGAGGGACGGGCCGTGCTTTCGCCGTCCATTATCCCTGCTCCGCGGACTTGCTGTCGGCGCGGCGCAGGATGTCCAGGAACTCGTCGGGGACATCCTCGTTGACCACTTCGTCGAACATCTGGCGCAGGCGCACGCCGATCGCCTGCTGGCGCAGGCGCGCCTCGTCCAGGGCGGCGGAAGGTTTGCGCGGATCCGGTTCGGGCATGTTTTCGATCATATTGTCGGCGTTGCGCTTTCGCGTCGGCCGCCCCCTCTTAGCATCCTCGTCGTGCATCAACGCCCGGCTCCGCTTCGGGTTCCATCCCGCCGCGTGCAAGATGCTGAAAACCCCTCGATTTGGGAACAAGTTCCAACAAGCCGCGTTTTTGTTCCATGATGGGGTCACGGTCGGGGGAAATCCCTCCGAATGCCTGGCCTGGGTTGAGGTCGGTGCGTCCAAAGCTTGGGATGCGCCAATATCTAGGGAGGGGTCACCCCTTGAGTCTTTTAGCTCGTCTTGCTCCGCATTTGCCCTATGTCCGCCGCTATGCGCGCGCGCTGACCGGGGATCAGACGACCGGCGACCACTACGTCCGCGTGGCGCTTGAAGCGCTGGCGGCGGGCGAACGCACCCTGGAGGCGAACCTCACGCCGCGGGTGGCGCTCTATCACGTGTTCCACGCGATCTGGTGCTCCTCCGGCGCCCAGCTGGAGAACCCGCAGGACGACTATTCCAGCGCCGACGATACGACGCGCCGGCTGATGCGCATCGCGCCGCGGTCGCGCCAGGCTTTCCTGCTCACCGCCCTCGAAGGCTTCACGCCCTCGGAAGCCGCTCAGATCCTCGACGCCGACTTCGGCGAGGTCGAGCAGCTGATCGCCGAGGCGCAGCAAGAGATCGACGCGGAACTGGCCACCGACGTCCTGATCATCGAGGACGAGCCGGTGATCGCCGCCGACATCGAGGCCCTGGTCAAGGAACTGGGCCACACCGTGGTCGACATCGCCGCCACCCGCACCGAGGCGGTCGATGCGGTCGCCCGCAAGACGCCCGGCCTGGTGCTGGCCGACATCCAGCTGGCCGACGGCTCCTCGGGCATCGACGCGGTGAAGGACATCCTGGCGCGCTACAACGTGCCGGTGATCTTCATCACCGCCTTCCCGGAACGCCTGCTGACCGGCGAGCGCCCGGAACCCACCTTCCTGATCACCAAGCCCTTCCAGCCGGAGACGGTGAAGGCCGCCATCGGCCAAGCGCTGTTCTTCCATCCGCGCAAGGCGTCGAAACAGGCCGCCTAGCGGGGAACAGCCGATCTAGCTTCCCGTTGGAGAAGGGCGCCGCATCTGGGGCGCCCTTTTTCATGTGGAGAGAAAAGCCATGCTCGGTTGGGCTCTGGTGTTTGCGGTCCTGGCGATCCTCGCGGGCTTCCTGGGCTTCGTCAGCCTGGCGGGCCTGGCGGCGACCATCGCCAAGATCTGTTTCGTGGTCTTCCTGGTGCTGCTGGTGGTGGGCTTCGTCGTCCGCGCCTTCCGGGGCCAGTCGGTGGTCTGAACGAGGCTTCCGCCCACGGAGAAGGCCGCCGGCGATCCGGCGGCCTTTTGCGTTCCGGCGCCTTGACTCTGCGCTCAGATCGCCTGCCAGCCCCAGGCGATCGCCAGCGCGACCGCCGCCAGCAGCGTACTGATCACCAGGACCCAGAACACCGGCCGGCCCAGGCGGCCCTGGCGGGCAGGGGTCGCAGCGACGACCGGGTGATGGTCGGCGGCGTCTTGCGGTTTCGCGGGGCTGGCCACGGGCGGGCTCCTTTTACTCAGACGGGAAATAGCTGAACGGACCGGTGGCGATCCGCGGGCTCGACGCCGGCTGGGTGAGCGCGCCGATCAGCGCGCTGGCCAGCGCCAGCGCCACGACGCCGGCTGCGACGGCGAAGCGTCTTCGGCCGGCCTGTTGTCGAGAGTTCGGGGTCTTGGTCAGCAACGGACCTCGGCCGACCGCGTAGTCCGAGCGCATGGCGGAACGCTCCCTTCTGAGCGACCAAGCGACGGGGTCGCCGGCCGATCTGAACAACGTTTCCAGGTCCCGCCCGTTCCAGGCGTCATCTCCAATCCGGGCCAAGCTGGCGCCAAATCTAAATGGAAACAGCATCTTACCGAGCCCGCTCCGACCCTCCTCGGCGGCCGCGAAAAAAGTTCGAAAAAAGTTGGCGCCAGCGCGGAACGCTTTTCCCGGAATTGGGTTCTTCAATCTGCGGAGGCGGCGACGCCCCCCCCGACTTGAGACTGGCGAATGCCAGTCTGCCGTCTCCGCACCCCTTTTCTCGATGATGCACAAACTCGGGCGGACCTTCGGGTCCGCCCGATCTCTTGGCGCGTGCAGATGGCGGACCTTCGGGTCCGCCCGATCTCTTGGCGCGTGCAGGGGGCGAACCTTCGGATCCGCCCGATCTCTTGCGTATCGATCCTGGGCTTAGCTCGGCGCCGACAGGTGCACCACGATGTCCGCGCGGCGGCGCAGCGGCCTGGAGCGCCCGTCGGCGGTGGTCGAACCGGTCTCGCCGACGGCGGAGACCTTGAACTCCCCGGCCGGCAGGCCGACCGAGGCCAGGGCGGCGGTCACCGCCTGGGCGCGCTTCTTGGAAAGGTCGAGATTGCTGTCGGGGGTGCCGCCCACATTGTCCGCCAGGCCCAGCACCTCGACGCTGGTGACCTTGCAGGGCTTGCTCTGAGCCGCGGCGGCGGCCAGCACCGCGCGGCCTTCCTTGGTCACCTCGGCGGAGAACTGCTCGAAATAGATCTGCACCGTCTGGTCGGAGCAACGGGGCGCCGCCTTGACGACGCGGTCGCGGCCGCCGGTCATCGTCGAGCAACCGGCCAGCCCCACCGCCAGACCGAGAGCTGCGAAGCCGAGTGTTTTGCGGCGAATGGTCATGGTCTTAGGCCCCTTCAACCCATGACAAAGGCGGCCGGACCATTCCGACCGCCCTCGCCAGCTCTTCGTTCAGGCGGCCTTAGCGAGGGCTGCCGTCTTCCCAGAAATACCGGCCGGTGGCGGAGTCGAAGTAGTAATACCGCCCGGCCTGTTCGTCATAGTACTGCTTGTGGTTGGCGTGGACGGCGCCGCAGCCGCCCTGATCGGCGCAGCCCTTGGCCGCGCCCAGCAGGCCACCGGCCGCGGCCCCGATCAGGGCGCCGCTGGCGGGATTGTGCGCACCGACGTTGTTGCCGATCACCGCCCCGGCCACAGCGCCGAGCGCCGCGCCGCCGAGGGCGGTGTTGGTGGTGTGCGGATCGTCAGCGCAGGCGCAGCACAGCGCGCCGGCGCCAGCGAGGGCGATCAGTGGTTTGAGCAACATCAAAAGCTCTCCTTGCTTGTCCCCTGCGGCCCCAAACGCCGCGCCGCCGGGGGCAGTTCCTGCGGGACGGCCGGGAGCGCGGCGGGTGTGGCCTCACGGAACCGCGGTCGCCGCCCGCCGTTCAGTCCCCGCAACGAACCCATGGAGCACTTCCGATGGTCGGCGGACGCCTCAATCCCGATGATCCCACCTCAGCCCTGAATCGAGCCGAAGCGCTCGATCTCAAGGAGGTGCAGGCCGACGTCCGCGAGGCCTATGAGCGCGGCCGCCGCGACGAGCGCGCCAGCCGCCGGCGTCATCCGATCTTCATGACGCTCACCTTCGTCGCCGCGATCTGCGGGGTGGCGCTCCTGGCGCTGGCCGCGGCCAACGGTTCGTTCAGCGCGGGCGGCAGCATCGCCGACCAGAACCTCACCGCCGCGGTCAACAAGGCCGAGCCGGAGGTGCGCGGGGCCGCCAGCCAGGCCGGTCAGAGCTTGCGCGACGCCGGCCAGGCTGCGAAGGCCAAGGCCACCGGCTCCTCTAGCTAGGACCTAAGGTTTGGGGGCGAAGCTCAAGACCGTCGAGGTTGTGGCCAATGTGGCGTCCGGCAGCGTCGGGAAAACCGCGCCCGCCGAGATCGAGGCCATGCTCACCGCGGCGGGCCTGACGCACCAGGTCTGGTCGCCGGAGCCGCACGATATCCTCTCCTGTCTGAGCGCGGCGATCGCCCGCGCTCCGGATCTGCTCATCGTGCTGGCCGGCGACGGCACGGCGCGCGCGGCGGCTGAGCTGGCCGGTCCCGGCGGCCCGCTGATCGCGCCCCTGCCCGGCGGGACCATGAACATGCTGCCGCACGCGGTCTATGGCGTGCGCCCGTGGCCGGCGGCGCTGAAGCTCGCCCTCGAGCACGGCTTCGAGCAGCCGATCGGCGGCGGCACGGTCGAAGGGCACAGCTTCCTGGTGGCCGGCATCTTCGGTTCGCCCGCGCTCTGGGCGCCGGCGCGGGAGGCCGCGCGGTTCGGCCAGGCGCGCCTCGCGTGGCTGCGGGCGCGGCGGGCCATGCGCCGCACCTTCCACGGCCGCCTGCGCTATATCCTCGACGAAGGGTCACGCGAAAAGGCCGAGGCGCTGATCTTCATCTGTCCCCTGACCTCCAAGGCGATGCAGAACGATGAGATGGCGCTGGAGGCCGCCGCCCTCGACGTGCACGGGGCCGGCGACCTGGTGCGGCTGGGCCTGCACGCGGTGACCGGCGACTGGCGCGACACGCCGGGCGTCGAGGTCTCGCGCTGCCAGGTCGCCCACGTCTGGGCCTCGCACGGCATCCCGGCGATCCTCGACGGCGAGACGGTGCAGCTGAAGACCATCGCCGAGGTCCGCTACAAGCCCAAGCTCGCCCGCATCCTGGCGATCCCGAAGGAGCTCATGGCCAAGGACGCCAAGGCGTGAGCGTCCGCCTGGCCCACCTCTCCGACATCCATTTCGGCGGCGAAAACGCCGACGCGGTCGCGGGCGCCCTCAGCTTCGTCAATGATGGCCGCTTCGACCTGGTGGTGGTCAGCGGCGACCTGACCCGCTTTGGCGAGGTCGACGAGTTCAAGAGCGCGGCGGCCTGGCTGGCCAAGATCCGCGCGCCCAAGCTGGTGACGCCGGGCAATCACGACGCGCCCTACCTGGCCTGGGGCGAGCGCATCTTCACGCCCTTCCGCCGCTACGAGGAGATGATCGGCCCGGCGCCGGCCCAGACCCACCTGGGCGGCGGCTTCGCGGTGAGGGGCCTGAACACAGCGCGCGGCGTGCAACCGCGCGCCAACTGGTCGAAGGGCCAGATCTCCAAGCGCCAGGTGGCCGCCGCGGTGAGCTGGTTCGAGCACTCCCACGCAGAGTGCGTGCGCATCGTCGCCTGCCACCACCCGCTGACCGAGATGATCGGCGGGCCGATGACCGGCCGCGTCTGGGGCGGACCGGCGGCGGCGCGGGACTTCGCGCAGGCCGGCGTCGACCTCGTCCTTTCCGGCCATATCCATGCGCCGTTCACCTGGCCCTACCCGTTCGGCGACGGGAAAACCTATGCTGTCGGCGCGGGCACGCTATCGGTCCGCGAGCGCGGCGGCGTGCCGCCAAGTTTCAATGTGGTGGACATAGAAGGGGCGGCGATCCGCATCGCCGCCCTGGGGTGGAAGGGCTCGCACTATGAGCCCTACCGAACTTGGTCCGTGGACCGTCGCTTGCGCGGCTAGGGTCCGTGGACCGTCGCCCTAGAGCGACGTGCCTCGTCCGCCGCGCACGAAGTTCATGATCAGCGAGACCACGAACAGCACCAGGAAGACGTAGAAGGCGATCTTGGCGATACCGATCGCGGCGCCCGCGATGGTGGTGAAGCCGAGAACGCCGGCGATCAGGGCGACCACCAGGAAAGTCAAAGCCCAGCCGAGCATTGGGGTTTCTCCATCCGCGCCGTGATTGGCGCCATTGGCAAACCAACGCTCGGACTTTCGCCGTGTTCCGAACCCTACTTCCTGGGCGGTGGCGGCGGGGCGAACAGGCCCGCGATGATGGCGGTCAGGATCTTCGGGTTCTTCAGCGCCAGGGTGACGGCGGCGGCGGCGGCGACCGTGGCGGCGCCGGCGGCGATTACCGGCCGTTCGCGGGCGAGGTCGATCAGTTTGGCGGTGAGGCTCGGCGGCTCACCCTTGGCGGGCTTCGGCGGCTTGGCCTTGGCGGTGACGATGAGCGCGATGACAAGCGCGATCAGGGCCACGATCCCGGCCGTCGCCGCCGCCGCCCAGGCGGGACCGATCACGTCGCGCAGCCCCGCGTAGATCGCGAAGGCCAGGGCGACCATGCAAATCGCCGCCGCCGCCGCGATGGCGGCGAGCGCGGCGATCATGCCGACGAACTTCGAAAAAATGACAGCCCCCGAGGTGCTTTAGGGGCTAGCGGCGCGACGAGGAGGCCGCGGCAAGCAACAGGCCGATCAGCACGCCCACGCCGAGCGCGGCGCCGGTGGCGGCCAGCGGCCGTTCCTTGACCCGCTCGGTAACGTATTGCTGCGCCTGGTCGAGCTGTTCGCCGGCGGTATCGGTGTAGGCGCGGGTCTGGGCGCGAATCTGTTCGATCCCTTCGCTCACCGCGCGCTCAAGACGCTTGGCGGCTTCGGCGAAGGAACGCTGGGCGTCGGCGGAGGCCTTGGTGGCGGCTTCAGCGGCCGAATTGACCGCTGCCTTGGTCTCGTCGGCGGCGTAGTCAACGCTGTTCGCGGGCATGGGAAGTCTCCGAAAGGTGGGGCCCAGACGCGCAGCCGGGGCGCACGATGGGGATGTCCAAGGCTAACGCCGCCTACCCTAGCCGGTTCCAGCGACCGCCGCAAAGCTGCGCCGCGACGGTTCCGCCAAGCTTCCGCACGGTTGTGGTCGCGCTCTCGCGCGCGCGACCCTATGTTGGCGGGATGACGTTGGGTGACCTTGGCCATAGCGAGGCGCACCGCCGGCTCGAGCGCACACTTGAGGTGGCGGGACTGGGCGAGTTCGAATGGGACCGCGCCCGGGGCCAGTTCGTCGTCAGCCCGCGCATGTCGGCCATCACCGGTCTGCCCGCAGGCGCCATGCCGGCCGAAAACATGAAGGCGTTGGAGCCCTTCATCCACCCCGACGACCTCGCCGACTTCCGCGCCAGCGTGGCCAGCCAGCGACCGGCCGGCGGGGTCTATGAGTTCGAGTTCCGCCATGTGCGGCCGGACGACGGCCGGGTGGTCTGGGTGCGGGTGGCCGGCGTCATGGCGCGCGGCCCGGACGGGCGGCCGCTCAGCATCACCGGCATCGTCCAGGACATCACCGCGCGCAAACTGGAGGAGGACCAGCGCCAGACCCTGATGGCCGAGCTCGACCACCGGGTGAAGAACGTGCTGGCGACCGTCCAGGCCCTGGCCGTGCAGACGGCCAGGCGGACCACCTCGCTCGAGGGCTTCCTCGCGAACTTCGCCGGCAGGCTGAAGGCCATGGGCTCGGCCAACGAACTCCTGACCGCCGCCCGCTGGCGCGGGGCCGCCATCGACCACCTGGCGGCCGCCGAGCTGGGCGTCCTGGCGCCGGGCCAGACCGGCTGGGAGGGTCCTGAGCTGTTCCTCACCCCGCGCGCGGCCAATGCGCTCGCGCTCGGCCTGCACGAACTGGCCGCCAATGCGGTGAAATATGGTGCGCTGTCGCTGGAGACCGGCCGGGTGAACCTGCGCTGGGTGCGCCTGGCCGACGGCGGCTTCGAGCTCACCTGGACCGAGAGCGGCGGCCCGACCGTCGCGCCGCCGACCCGCCGCGGCTTCGGCTCGACCCTGCTGGAGCAGGTCACCGGTCGCGAACTCAACGGGAGCACGTCCATCGACTACCGCCCGGCCGGCGTGGTGGCGAAGCTGCGGGCCGGCGCCGCCGCCGTCGCCCCACGTCCGGAGACGGTGCCCGAGGCGCCCGCGCAGCGCATCGCCGAGACGGTGATCACCTCGTCGGGGCCGACCAACCTGAGGGGCGCCCGTGTGCTGATCGTCGAGGACGCGGTGCTGCTGGCCATGGAGCTGGAGACCGGCCTCTCCGACGCCGGCGCCCAGGTCATCGGGCCCGCCTATGAGCTGGAGGAGGCCATGGGCCTGCTGGACCAGCCGATCGACGCGGCCGTGCTCGACGCCAACCTCAACGGCCATTCGGTGACGCCGGTCGCCGAAGCGCTGAGCGCGCGGGGCGTGCCCTTCGTCTTCGCCACCGGCTATGGCGAGGCGGCCGGCGCGCCGGGCGGCTTCGACGCGCCGGTGATCCGCAAGCCCTACGACGTGACCCAGGTCGCCGCCGCGGTCGCCGAGCTGCTGCGCGACCGAAGCGCCTAAGGCCCGATTGGCGACAGGCTAAGAGGTCGCACCCGGAAAGCGTTGCCTGAGACAAGGCGCCGCCTCCCCGACCGGCCGCCCGAGGGATAGACAGATGGCCAGGGGGGCCTGCGGACTTCGCAGGGGCCGGACCGGCGGCCCACGGACTTCGCCCGCGTCAAGCGAGCCTCAACTCCCTCGTGCGGTCCGCGGCATAGGTCGCGGACCGAACGCTCCCTCAGATGATCCCCTTCCCTCTGAGCTCCGCCAGCCGCTCGGCCGAACAGCCGGCCCGCTCGCCCAGCACCTCATCGGTATGCTGCCCCAGCGCCGGCCCCGGCCAGCGGACTGACCCTGGCGTGCGCGAGAGCTTGGGGAAGGCGTTCTGCATGCGGATAGGCCCGAACACCGGATGCTCCGTGGTCACGATGGACTCGCGCGCCGCGTACTGCGGGTCCTGCAGCATGTCGGGCGCCCGGAACACGCGGCTCGATGGTACGCCCTTGGACTCCAGCAGCGCGAGCAGGTCCGGCAGGGTGAAGCCGGAGGTCCAATCGGCGATGATGGCGTCGAGCTCGTGCTGGTTCACGCCGCGCGCGGCGTGGTCGACGAACTTCGGATCGGTCTTCAGGTCGGGCCGGCCCATGGCCTCGGTCAGCCGCGCATAGACGGTGTCGCCGTTGCCGCCGATCAGGATCAGCTCGCCGCCCTGGCAAGGATAGGCGTTCGACGGCGCGATCCCGGGCAGCACCGAGCCGGAGCGCTCACGGACATAGCCGGTGATGTCGTACTCGGTGACCAGGTTCTCCATAACCGCCAGCACGCTCTCGTAGAGCGCCGCGTCGATCACCTGGCCCTTGCCGGTCCGTTCCCGCTCGTGCAGCGCCATGGTGATCCCCATCACCGCATGCATGGCCGCCAGGCTGTCGCCGATGGAGATGCCGGCCCGCGCCGGCGGGCGGTCCGCCTCGCCGGTCACGTAGCGCAGGCCGCCCATGGCCTCGCCGATCAGGCCGTAGCCGGCGCGTTCCGCATAGGGGCCGGTCTGGCCGAAGCCCGAAACGCGGGCCATCACCAGCTTAGAATTGTCCTTCGAGAGGACCTCGTAGGAGAGGCCCCACTTCTCCATGGCGCCCGGACGGAAGTTTTCGATCACCACGTCGGCCTGGGCGATCAGCGCCTTGGCCAGCGCCTGCCCCTCCGGGGTGCGCAGGTCGAGACCCACCGATTTCTTGTTGCGCCCGATCACCGGCCACCAGGGCGAGTGGCCCTTGGGCAGGCTGCGGCCCCACTGGCGCATGGGATCGCCCACCTTGGGGTCCTCGATCTTGATCACCTCAGCCCCGAAGTCGCCGAGGATCTGGCCGGCGAAGGGGCCGGCGATCAGCGAGCCCATCTCGATCACCACGAGGTCTGAGAGCGGGCCTTGGTTGGGGACAGGCATGGAAACTCCAGGTCGTGGGCGCCGAGCGGCAGGCAAAGCCGGCCAAGCCTCGCCTTGTCAACGACGCGGGCTTGTCAAGCGCGGCGCACACGGTCCATCTCGCGGCGACAATGCGATGGGGAGGCTGAATTTGCGATCCTGGAACCTGCTGCGGGCGCTGAGCGCCGCCGTCCTGCTCGCCGCCGGCCCTGCCGCCGCCGCGCCGCCGGCGCCCATCCGGGCGCTCAGCGCCGGCGCCGTCGCCTCGCCCGACCGCTACGGCGCGCTCGCCGCCCAGGAAATCCTCGGGGCCGGCGGCAATGCCGTCGACGCCGCCGTCGCGACCGCCTTCGTGCTGGCCGTCACCTATCCGGAAGCCGGCAACCTCGGCGGCGGCGGCTTCATGACCCTCTATGTCGACGGCAAGCCCTACTTCCTCGACTACCGCGAGACGGCGCCGGCCAAGGCCAGCGCCGGCATGTACCTCGACGCCAAGGGCGCTCCGATCGTCCAGGCGAGCCTGGTCGGGCCGCTCGCCGCCGGAACGCCGGGGACGGTGGCCGGAATGGCGGCGGCGCACGCCAGGTTCGGCAAGCTCGCCTGGGCGCGCGACCTTGGCCCCGCCATCCGCCTCGCCCGCGACGGCTTTGTGGTCCCAGCCGGCGAGATCAAGGAGCGCGACGCGGACCGCAAGGCCTTCGGCGCCACCAACTTCGACCACTATTTCGCCGGCATGGCGGCGGGGAAGCCGTTCCGGCAGCCCGAACTCGCCGCCACCCTGCAGCGGATCGCCAGGGACGGCGCCAAGGGCTTCTACGAGGGCCAGACCGCCGACCTGATCGTCGCCCAGATGAGCCGCGGTCCCGCCCACGGCCTGATCAGCCGCACCGACCTCTCCGGCTACAAGGTCGCCTGGCGCGCGCCCATCGAGGGCGAGTGGAAGGGCTTCCACGTGATCACAGCGCCGCCGCCCAGTTCGGGCGGCATCGCGCTGCTGCAGATGCTGGCCATGAAGGCCGACGACGAGGCGTTGTTCAAGGGCGTCCCGCTCAACAGTCCGCAGTATCTGCACCTGATCTCGGAGATCGAAAAACGGGTGTTCGCCGACCGGGCGGAATATCTCGGCGATCCGGATTTCTGGAAGGTGCCGGTCGCGGCGCTCACCGATCCGGCCTACATCGCCCGGCGCGCCCGCGAGGTGGACCCGGTCAGGCCCTCGCCCACCAAGGCCGTGAAGCCCGGCCTCGAAAAGCCGCAGACGACGCACTTTTCCATCGTCGACCGCTGGGGGAACGCCGTCTCCAACACCTACACCCTGAACGGGTCCTTCGGCGCCGGCGTGGTCGTCGAGGGCGCGGGCTTCCTGCTCAACGACGAGATGGACGATTTCTCGGTCAAGCCTGGCGCGCCCAACCTCTACGGCGTGGTCGGCGGCGACGCCAACGCCATCGCCCCCTTCAAGCGGCCGCTGTCGTCGATGACGCCAACCATACTGACCAAGGACGGCAAGCTGGCCATGGTGATCGGCACGCCGGGCGGCTCGCGGATCTTCACCTCGGTCTTCCAGGTGCTGGCCGATGTCTACGACTTCGGCCTGCCGCTCCCCAAGGCCATGGCCGCGCTGCGCTTCCACCACCAGCTCCTGCCGGAGAACACCATCTTCACCGAGCCCTACGCGCCGCTCCCGGCCCCGCTGGAGGCGGCGATGAAGGCGCGCGGCTACAAGATCGAGGGCCAGGGCTTCAACGGCGACATGGCGGCGATCCAGGTCACAGGCGGGGCGCCGCAGCCGGCGTCCGACCCCCGCGCGCGCGGCGTCTCCCTGGTCGTGCGCTGAAAGGGTTCACTTAAGCCGGGCTGAGGCGTAAGCGGGCGCCATGACCGCCTATCTCTTCGATCCGCCCCCGACCGTGACCGTGCCCATCGAGGGCCGCGCGGAGGTTTTCCCGGTACGCCGCATCCTCTGCGTGGGCCGCAACTACGCCGCCCACCGGCGCGAGATGGGCGGCGACGACCGCGATCCGCCGTTCTTCTTCGCCAAGCCCGCCGACGCGATTGTCCCGCCGGGCCAGGACGCCGCCTATCCGCCGAAGACGTCGAACCTGCATCACGAGATCGAACTGGTGGTGGCCTTGAAGGGCGGCGGCAAGGACGTGCCGGTCGCCAAGGCCCTGGACCTGGTGTTCGGCTATGCGGTCGGCGTCGACATGACCAGGCGAGACCTGCAGAACGCGGCCAAGGACAAGGGCCAGCCCTGGGACGCGTCCAAGGGCTTCGACGAGTCGGCGCCGATCAGCGCCATCAAACCCTGGACCGGTCCCGCGCCGCAGGGCCGCATCTCGCTCTCGGTCAACGGCGAAGCCCGGCAGGACGCCACCGTCGCCGACATGATCTGGGCGGTCGACGAGATCGTCGCCGAGGCTTCCAAGCTCTGGACGCTCAAGCCCGGCGACCTGATCTACACCGGAACGCCCGAGGGCGTCGGCCCGCTGGCGCGCGGCGACACGGTCACCGGCGCGATCGAGGGCGTGGGTGCGCTCAGCTTCAAGGTGGTCTGATGAGCTTCACCCTCTATTCGGCCTGGCGGGCGACAGCGCCCTACCGGGTCCGCATCGGCCTGCAGCTGAAGGGCGTGCCGTTCGACTATTCGGCCCTGGACCTGATTAAGGGCGACCAGCGCAGCCCAGAGTACGAGGCGGTGAACCGCCAGAAGCTGACCCCCGCGCTGGACCTCGGCGGCGGCCGGGTGCTGACCCAGAGCCTGTCGATCCTGGAATGGCTGGAGGAGGAATATCCCGATCCGCCGCTGCTGCCGGCGACCTCGCTGGAGCGCCAGGCGGTGCGCGCCATGGCGCTGATCATCGCCTGCGACATCCACCCGCTGAACAACACCCGGGTCGGACGCAAGCTCAACAAGATGGGCATCGACCAGGCCGGCATCCTGGAGTGGACCCAGGGCTGGATCCGCGACGGCTTCGACGCGCTGGAGCCGATGGTGGCGCGCTACGGCCAGGGCTACGCCTTCGGCGAGACGCCGACCCTCGCCGACTGCTGCCTGATCCCGCAGGTCTATTCGGCCAACCGCTACGAGGTGGACCTGAGCCCCTATCCTGCCATCCGCGCGGTCAATGAGCGTTGCGCCGCCCACCCGGCCTTCCAGGCCGCCCATCCCAACCAGCAGCCCGACGCGGTCCCCACTTAAGAGTAAGAGCGCCTGATGCTTGACGACCTGAAGTCCAACAACCGCGCCTGGGCCGCGCGCAAGACCGCCGCCGACCCGGGCTTCTTCAAGCGCCTGGAGGGTCAGCAGGCGCCGGAGTATCTGTGGATCGGCTGCTCCGACTCCAGAGTGCCGGCCAACGAGATCGTCGACCTCGATCCGGGCGAGCTGTTCGTCCACCGCAACGTCGCCAACCTCGCCCCGCCGCAGGACGCCAACTATCTGTCGGTGCTGCAGTTCGCGGTCGACGTGATCAAGGTCAAGCACATCATGGTCGTCGGCCACTACGGCTGCGGGGGGATCGCCGCGGCCATCGACGGCAAGCGCCGCGGCCTCGTCGACCACTGGCTGCACCCGATCCGCGAGGTCTGCCACGACCACCGCCACGAGCTCGACGCCATCCCTGAGGAGCGCGCGCGGCTGGACCGGCTGTGCGAGCTCAACGTCATCCGCCAGGTGCGCAATGTCGCCTCCGACGTCTTCGTGCAGGACGCCTGGGCGAGGGACCAGCAGCTCTGCGTCCACGGCTGGGTCTATTCGCTCTCCAATGGCCTGGTCACAGACCTTAACGTGACGGTCGGCGGCCTCGACGACCTAGCGACGCTGGACGGTTGCTGAGCCGCAAGGGCGGAAACAGGGTTGTCGCCCGTTCATCATATCCTTGCTGAATCAAAGATTTACCCTTCTTCGTAACTGATTCCTTTACGCTGATGGGGTCATCCTCCACCCGTTGAACTCGGACTCGGGTGACCAGATGCGAAATCTTTTCAGCCAATCTCGCCTGCTTAAATTCCTGGCCAGGACCGCCCGCGACAAGCGCGGCGTGACCGCCGTGGCCTTCGCCATCACCTTCGCGGTGCTGGCCCCCATGTCGCTCGGCATCTTCGATGTCTACACGATGACCGAACAGCACGGGAAACTGCAGGACGCGCTCGACGCGGCGACGCTCTACGCGGCGCGCTCCAACGCCTTCACCTCCGCCGACGTCAATACGATCGGCCAGAAGGCGCTGACCGCGAACCTGCAGCTCATCCCCGGCGCCACCCTGCAGTCATCGAGCTTCGCCCTGGTGGCCTCCGGCGGCGACACCAAGGTCGTGGCCAACGCCGCCGTGGCGTTGCCCGCCTTTGCGCCGATGGAATTCAACCACGACCCGGTCTCGGTGACCTCGGAAGTCACCCGGCCTGGCAACAACCTGGAAGTGGCGATCGTGCTGGACAACACCGGCTCCATGCAGGGCTCGCCGATGACCAGCCTGCAGTCGGCGGCCAACCAGCTCATCGATCTGGTCGTCTCCGACACCCAGACACCCTACTATTCGAAGGCGGCCATCGTGCCCTATTCGAACTCGGTGAACGCCGGCGGCTTCGTCAACAGCGTGCGCGGCGCAGCGACCGTCGGCACCCTCACCGACGCCGTCGGCGACACCAAGGAGAAATTCACGCCTGATTCTGGCAGCACCAAGCCGACCTTCAATGTCAGCAACTGTGTGAGCGAGCGGATCGGCGCCCACGCCTTCGACGACGCCAGCTACGCCACGGCGACCGTCGGCTGGGTCTATCCGCCCACGGATGGCAACAACAACTGCATCACCGCGGCCATCCAGCCGCTGACCAGCAACAAGACCACCCTGCACAGCGAGATCGCCACCCTGACGGCGGCCGGCTCGACCGCGGGCCACATCGGCATAGCTTGGGGCTGGTACATGATCTCGCCCAACTGGGCGCCCTTGTTCCCCACCGCCAGCCAGGCCGTCGCCTACGGCACGCCGCATACGATCAAGGCGATGGTGCTGATGACCGATGGCGCCTTCAACACCACCTACTGCAAGGGCGTGATCGCCGGGCCGACCTCGGCCGCCAACAACGGCGCCGGCAACGCCACCGACATGTCCCTCTGCGCTTCGCCCAACGGCGACTCCTTCACCCAGGCGCAGAACCTGTGCAACGCCATGAAGGCCGCGCCGAACAATGTGGTGATCTACACCGTGGCCTTCCTGCACGGCGGCGCCGACCCGCAGGCGCAGGCGATCCTCGCCAACTGCGCCACCGACGCCAAGCACGCCTATGTGCCGACGGACGGCACGTCGTTGCAGGCGGCCTTCCAGTCGATCGCGGCGGACCTCAACAAGCTGCGGATCTCGCACTAGGCGGAACAAGGCTTGCCTGACTTAGCGGCGGGGGGCGTAAGCTCCTCGCTTCTTTTATTGTCCGGCGAGGATGGTCCAGATGAGCGAGACCCTGGCGAAAGCCCCCAAGGATGCAGGCGCCGAGACCGCTCCCGAGGTGCTCTATGAGGTCGCGGACGGGATCGCGACCATCACGCTCAACCGGCCCGAGCGGATGAACGCCATCTCAGGCCCGATGCTGGCCAAGCTCAGCCAGGACCTGCTGAAGGCCAATGCCGATCCCAAGGTGCGGGTGATTGTGCTGACCGGCGCCGGCCGCGCCTTCTGCGTCGGCCTGGACCTGGTGGACGCCACCCAGGGCTCCGGCATCGGCTCGGCGTCACAGGCGCAGAGCGTCTCAGTGAACCTCGACCTGCGCAACACCCCACCGACCATCCTGTTCAACCTCGACAAGCCGACCATCTGCGCGCTGAACGGGGCGGCGGCCGGCTACGGCCTGGACACGGCGCTCGGCTGCGACATCCGGATCATGGGCGAGAGCTCGAAACTGGCCGCCGCCTTCGTCAAGCGCGGCGTGGTGCCGGAAAGCGGCGGCACCTGGCTCCTGCCCCGCCTGGTCGGCTGGTCGAAGGCCGCCGAGCTGATCTTCACCGGCCGCACCCTGTCCGCCGCCGACAGCCTGGCGCTGGGGCTTACGAGCGAGGTGGTCCCCGACGCCGAGCTGCAGGCCCGCGCCCGCGCCGTCGCCGCCGAGATCGCCGCCAATGCGCCCCTGGCGGTGCAGTCGGCCAAGCGGCTGATGCGCATGGGCATGGAGGAGACGTTCAACGACCACGTCCACCACGTCTATCTGCAGTTCCTGCAGCTGGTCCGCACTCAGGACTTCCGGGAAGGCATGACCTCGTTCCTGGAAAAACGCCCGGCGGATTTCCACGGAAGGTAGGCGGCGCCTCGAGGCCGGGGGGCTGACCCCGAGACGCCGTCCGGCCCCAGGGTCAGGCGGCCTGGGGCGTCTCGTTCGCCAGGGCGTGGCTGAGCGCCGGCTCGGCGAGGTTGACCAGGGTCGCGTAGCCGAAGGCGTGGCGCAGGTGGCGGTGCAGGCGCCGTTGCAGGAGCGCCGCGTCCCGCTCCGCGTAGCGGCAGGCCAGCCGCGCGCCACGATCGGGCGCGATGTCCTCGCCATAGGCCGGGTCCAGATGCGCGCGCACCACCGCGTGCGAGGAGACCGCCATGGCGGCCTGCAGGTCGGCGTCGCCGAGCTCGACGCCCCAATGCGCCCAGATCCGCCGCACCCAGGTCTGCGGGTCGCGCTCCACGTCCTCGTAGCGCACCACCATCACCTCGCGCGGGAAGACCCGCTTGAGCGCGCCCCAGCGGTTGAAGAAGCGGATGAACCACCAGACGTCGACGCCTTGGGCCGAGGGCTGGCGCGCCACAAAGCGGTCCAGCTCGCCCAGCCCCTTGGCCTCGCGCCATTTGAAGAAATAGGAGAGCAGGGAATCGGGGATGTGCCGCACCAGCAGCACCACCGGCGGCAGCCGCAGGATTCGCGCCGCGCCCAGCATCGCCACCAGGCGGGACGGCATGTGGTGCGAGCTGCCGATCTTCGGCGCATGCGGATAGCGGCGGCGATGCCGCGCGTGGCCGATATAGAGGTCGCTCTCCGGCCCGCTGGAATAGGCCGGCCGCGGCAGCCCCAGCCGGCTGGCGATCGCCGCGCTCAGCATGAAGCGCAGCCAGTGGGTGCCGGAATTGTGGCCGCTGATCAGGAAGCCGTCGACGCGGTCGCCGTAGTGCAGCAGATGAAAACGGGAGAGATCGTCGCGGACGTCGGCGGCGAGCAGCGCCAAGCCTTCTTCTCGCCGGCCGAACTGATCGTGCATGGGACGCCCCGGGCCAATTCCGGGAATCACATGAACAGATTTTTATGCCGTTCTTATATCGCTACCGTGTCAGTGCGTTTCAGTAACGCAACTATGCCGAGCGCCTTTAGGGAGCTTCACCCCATGGGACACCGTTGTCAAACCGACCGCCGATCGCCGGGTCAGTAGTAGCGCGGAATCGGTCCGCGCTGCGGCGTGCGGCGCTCGGCAAGATCGAAAAACACCTCGTCCAGGTAGCACCAGCCCCAACCCTCGGGAGGGTCATAGCCCTCGATGATCGGATGGGCGGTGGCGTGGAAATGGGCGGTCGCATGGCGATGTGGCGACTGATCGCAACAGCCGACGTGGCCGCAGGTTCGGCACAACCTCAGGTGCAGCCACACCGAACCGATCCGCAGGCACTCCTCGCAGCCGAGCGCGCTTGGCGTCACGTCGCGGATGCCGCGGGTGTGGGGGCAGGCGTCTTCCATGGGGGGCTCCTCTAGTCGAATCCGCGCAGTTCGCCCCAGAGCTCGAACGCGTCGCGGCTGGCCCTCAGGGTGTTGATCGGATGATCCTCCTGACGGTGGCCCAGGGCCATGCCGGCGAACAGCATGTGATCGTCTGGCAGACCCAGGAACTCGGCCACGGTCTTCGGATAGCGCGCCCAGTATTCCTGCGGACAGGTGTCCAGCCCCCGCTCGACCGCCAGCAGCATCACGTTCTGCATGAACATGCCCAGATCCGCCCATTGCGGCGGTCCAAGCTTGCGGTCGAGGCAGAAGAACAGGCCGACGGGCGCCCCGAAGAAGTCGCCGTTCTTGGCCAGCTGCCGCAACCGGGCCGGCTTGTCTTCGCGGGGAATCCCGATGGTCGCATAGAGGTCTTCGCCGTTCTGGAACCGCCGGGTGCGGAAGGGCTCCCACAGGTTCGGCGGATAGACGTGGTATTCCGGCTCCTCGCCAAACGGATTGGCCGCGACCTTGGCCTTGAAGGCGGCCAGCGGCTCGCCGGCCAGGCCATAAACCCGCCAAGGCTGCAGGTTCCCGCCGCTGGGCGCCTGAGCGGCGCGGGCCAGGATCTCGGCCACCACGTCGCCGGCCACCGGGTCGGGGCGGAAGGCGCGGATCGAGATGCGGCGGGCGACGGCGTCCGAGACGTCCATGGGGAACCTGCTCCGGCTTGACCTTGAGGGGCGGCGCACGCCAGCTATCGCTGCGGCCCCTAAGTCAGGCAAGGGGCGGGTTGGGGACAACCATTCCTTTGGCCAGACGCGCAGGATCGCAGCGACAGGGCCGGCGCGGCGGGCTCATCGGCCGGCTGTTCCGCTGGATGCTGATCGCCGTGCTGATCTTCGGCCTGGCCGGTCCGGTGCTGGTCGTCGCCATCTACCGCTTCGTGCCGCCGCCGATGACCTGGCTGATGGTCGAGCGGATGTTCGAGGGGCACGGTTTCGACCGGCGCTGGGTGCCGCTCAGCCGCATCTCGCCGCAATTGGTGCGCAGCGTGATCGGCGCCGAGGACAGCCGCTTCTGCGAACACCACGGCTTCGACTGGAACGCCATCCAGAAGGCCATGGATCACAACGCCGACGGCAAGAAGCTGCGCGGCGGCTCGACCATCAGCCAGCAGACCGCCAAGAACATCTTCCTGTGGCCGCACCGCGATTGGGTCCGCAAGGGACTGGAGACCTGGTTCACCGTCCTGATCGAGGGGATCTGGGGCAAGCCCCGGATCATGGAGGTCTATCTGAACTCCATCGAGTGGGGCCCCGGCGTCTATGGGGCGGAAGCCGCCGCCCAGGCCAATTTCCACATCAGCGCCGCCCAGCTGAACCCGGCCCAGGCCGCCCGGCTGGCCGCGATCATTCCCAAGCCCCTGGCCTGGAAGGCCTCCAGGCCCGGCCCCTACATCCAGAAACGCCAGGGCCACATCACCGCCGCCGCCGGCACGATCCGCCGCGACGGCCTGGCCGACTGCGTCCTGAAATAGCCGCCGTAGGCCGGCGAACGCGTCTGGCGCGCGAGTTGCACCGTACCTGAGCAATAGGGGGAGCTGTGCCGTAGCGGTACGGAGCCCTCGCTCTGGACACGAGGCTTACCTTTGAAAACCTTTTTCGCCGCCGGCGCCGCCGCCATCGCGCTCGCCGCCGCCGGCTCCGCCTCGGCCACCGAGCTCCTGACCAGCGGCGACTTCAGCGCCGGCAATGTCGGCTTCAGCAGCGGCTATGCCTATTCGCCGCCGAACGGCTTCGGCAACAACCTGTGGCCGGAAGGGACCTACGACGTCACCACCAATCCCAATCTGGATCACCCGCTGTTCTCCTCGTTCGGTGACCACACCACCGGCGAAGGCGAGATGATGGTGATCAACGGCTCGGGTACGCCCGACACGATCATCTGGTCGGAAGGCACGAACGCGAACCCGCTGCTGGGCGCCGCCAACACCGCCTACGACTTCAGCTTCTTCCTGCGTTCGGTCTATCCGGCGAGCCCGGCTCACTTGCAGCTGTGGATCAACGGCGCCGCCGTCGAGGGCGCAACCTTCCAGGCCACCAACGACACCAGCGCCTGGTATCAGTTCAGCTATTCCGGCGTCACCGGCGCCGGCGGCCTGAAGAGCATCTCGCTCACCAACCTGAACCTGGAGCCCAGCGGCAACGACTTTGCGCTGGACGACATGCACCTGGGCGGCACGGCCGTTCCGGAACCGGCCAGCTGGGCGCTGATGATCCTGGGCTTCGGTGGGGCCGGCGCCCTGCTGCGTCGCAATCGTAGGCGGATGATTGCCCTAACCGCCTGATCCCGAAGAGACCTCTCCAGCTCTTCGGGCGTGTAGAGCGCCGCCGGGTTCCCCGACCCGGCGGCGCTTCTCATTTGGGCGCAGCCCGCTGGACCTCGTCCGCCGCCAGCGTCCGCGTGACGCCCAGGCAGATCAGCGCCTGGCCGGCGAAATAGAGGCTCCAGACCAGAAAGCCGACCACCGCCGTCGCCTGCCCCGCCAGCGGCCCGGCGCGGGCAAAGATCAAAAGGTCGGAGACCAGGAACATCAGCGCGCCCAGCGCCACTCGCCCGCGCGGGAAGCGGCTGAGACCCGCGCTCGCCGCCATCGCCGACAGCCCCAGCGCATAGGCCGCCACGCCCGCCGCGCCCGCCCGGTCCGCCGGCAGCAGCCAGGCGGCGGTCACCGTCGCCGGGATCAGCAGCAGGCCCGAGACCCAGTCGCCGCGGCTGAGCCCCGGCCGCCGGTTCCTGAGGTAGAGCCAGATCGCCACGAGGTGCCCGAGCAGAAACATCCCGCCGCCGACCACGAACCCCGCCGCGCCCAGCAACACATCGCCCGCCGCGCCCAACGCCATCACCGCCGCCAGCAGCCAGCCGTCGAAGCTCCTGGCCCGAAGCGCCGCATAGACCGCCAGCAAGCCGACGCCCGACCCCTTCCAGGCCAGACCCGCCGCCACCGTCAGCGGCAGATAGTCCGCCGCCAGATAGCTCACGCCGCCGACGATCGCGGCGGCGAGCGCCAACCGCGCCCACAAGCTTTCGGACCTCATCAACCTGCCCCCGTTTCCGTCCCAAGGTCGACGCTTGGCGCCGGCGAGGCAACGCCCCATCGACTTCCGCGAGCCCATGCCCTAAACCCGCGCCAAATACGCAAAAACCAGCCTCCCAGGAGCCTCTCATGCGCGTCGGTGTGCCTCGCGAGATCAAGCCTGACGAATACCGTGTCGGGCTTACGCCCACCGCCGTGCGCGAATACGTCAGCCACGGCCACCAGGTGATCGTAGAAAAGGGCGCGGGCGTCGGCGCCGGCTATCCGGACAGCGCCTACACCAAGGCCGGCGCCTCGATCGTCGCCGACGCGGAGGCCGTCTTCGCCGGCGCCGAACTGATCGTGAAGGTCAAGGAGCCGCAGCCCGTCGAATGGGCGCGGCTGACCGACAAGCATATCCTGTTCACCTACCTGCACCTGGCGCCCGACCCGGCCCAGGCTGACGGCTTGCTGGCCTCAGGCTGCGCGGCCATCGCCTATGAGACGGTGACCGACGCGCAAGGCGGGCTGCCGCTGCTCGCGCCGATGTCGGAAGTGGCCGGGCGGATCGCGGTCTTCTCCGCCGGCGAAACCCTGCTCAAGCACAACGGCGGCATGGGCCTCCTGCTCTCCGGCGTGCCGGGCGTCGCGCCCGCCCGCGTGGTGGTGCTGGGCGGCGGCGTGGTCGGCATGAACGCCGCGCGCATGGCCGCGGGCCTGGGCGCCGAGGTGGTGATCGTCGAGCGCTCGATCCCGCGCATGCGCGAGCTCGACAACATGTTCCAGGGCCGGATTCTGACCCGCTACTCGACACAGGATGCTGTGGAAGAAGAGATCCTCAAGGCCGACGTGGTGGTGGGCGCGGTGCTGACCGCCGGCGCCAGCGCGCCCAAGATGATCCGCAAGGACGACCTGAAGCGGATGAAGCCGGGTTCGGTGCTGGTGGACGTCTCCATCGACCAGGGCGGCTGTTTCGAGACCAGCCGGCCCACCACCCACGCCGACCCGACCTATACCGTCGACGGCGTCGTCCACTACTGCGTGGCCAATATGCCGGGCGCCGCGCCGCGCACCTCGTCGGAAGCCCTGGTGCACGCCACGCTCAGCTTCGGCCTGGCGCTCGCCAACCACGGCCTGGACGCGCTCAAGAAGGACAAGCACCTGGCCAAGGGCCTGAACGTGCTCAAGGGCCAAGTGACCCACCCCGCCGTCGCCGAGGCGCTCGGCAAGCCGTTCGTGGACGCCTACGGGGCTTGGAAATAGCTCAAGGCCAAGAGAAGAAAACCACGAACCCGCACAAACGGACACGAACGCGCCCTGCCGGCTGAAAGCCCGAAGGGCCATCTCTCGATAGGCCACGCCTTAAGATCAGATGGCAAGCTCCGCTCGCGGCGCGCACGCCCCGTTCGTGTCCGTTTGTGTGGGTTCGTGGTTGAATCTTGAAAGCTGCTGACGCGCCGAAGGCCTCAGCTATCTCGGGCCTTCCGCCGAAACGGCCGGCGCTTGAGTTCCTTCTTCTCGCCCTTGGCCTTGGCCGTGATCTCCTTGAGTTTCACGGTCTGGAGCGCCGAGAGCGCCTGGCCCGGCGCGCCCTTTTCCGGGTCGCCGAAGGCGCGGCCGTAGGTCTTCAGGCGGTCGGAAACGCTTCCCAGGAACTCGCCCTCCCACTCCGAGAGCTTGACGCCCGCGCGGTCGGCCTGGCGCTGGGCGCGCTTCAGGGCGTTCAGGGCAGCTCGCTTGGCGACCGCCTTGGGATCGGGCGGCTTGCGGTTGGACCCAAAGCTGCTGCGCTTCGGCCCGGTCCTATCTGGCGGTTTTCGGTTCAAATCTCTCCGATGGCCGAGAGATAGAGGTCGAGGATGGCGTCCTCTTCCAGGCGCTTGGCGCGGTCCTGTTTGCGGATGCGCACCACCTTGCGCAGGATCTTGACGTCGAAGCCGTTGCCCTTGGCCTCGGCGAACACTTCCTTGATCTGCTCGGCCACCTCGGCCTTCTCGACCTCCAGCCGCTCGATGCGCTCGATGATCGACTTGAGCTGCCCCTGGGCGGCCTGATTCAGCACATCGGGATGGGCGGAGGCGTCGTCGGCCATGGGAAGTCTCTTCGGTACGGGAACGGAAAGCTGGCCGGGACCCTAGCCACGCGCCCGGCTCCTGTCATGGTGGCCAAGAACCTTGCCTGTGGATAAGCGCCCATACGGTAAGAGGTGGGCGGCGCAACGACGCGGAGGCTGCATGAGCAGGAAGTCCGAAGTCACCCAGTCCGACGCCGAGGCTGCGGTCCGCATCCTGATCGAGTGGGCCGGCGACGACCCCGACCGCGAGGGCCTGCTGGAAACCCCGGCCCGGGTCGCGCGGTCCTACCGAGAGCTGTTCGCGGGCTATGAGAGCGACCCCAAGGACTACCTCGCCAAGACCTTCGAGGAGGTGGCCGGCTACGACGAGCTGGTGATCCTGAAGGATATTCCGGTGGTCAGCTTCTGCGAGCACCACATGCTGCCGTTCATCGGCCGCGCGCACGTGGGCTATCTGCCGTCGAGCCGTGTGGTCGGCATCTCCAAGCTGGCGCGGGTGGTGCGCGGCTTCGCGCGGCGCCTGCAGATCCAGGAGAAGCTAACCGCCGAGGTGGCCGGCGCCATCCAGGAGATCCTCAAGCCCAAGGGCGTCGGCGTGGTGATCATCTCCGAGCACAGCTGCATGACCATGCGGGGCGTCAACACGCCCGGCACGCGGCTCACCACCAGCCACTTGCTGGGCGAGGTCCGCGACGACCCCCGCACGCGCCAGGAGTTCTTCGACCTGGTCCGCCAGCCCGACCGCTAGCTCAGATCAGGCCCGCCGCCTCCAGGGCGGGCGCAAGCGCCGCCGGGTCGGTGAAGTGGTGCGTCTGGAAGCCCAGGGCGCTGGCCGCCGCGATGTTGGTCGCGCTGTCATCGACGAACAGGGCGTCCGCCGGCGCAAAGCCGAAACGCTCGCAGGCCAGGCGGAAGATCGCCGCATCGGGCTTCATCACCCCTTCTCGCCCGGAGACGATCCGCCCGTCGAGCCTGGCGAAGGCCGGGCTCATGGCGAAGGTCGCCTCTTCGGTCTCGTGGCTCATGTTGGTCAACGCATACTGCTTCACGCCCCGCGCCTGCAGCGCGGCGATGGCCGCTTCCGTCTCGGGGATGGCGCCGGAGAACATCTCGCCCCAGCGGTGCTTCCAGGCCCAGATCGCCTCGCGGTGCTCAGGAAACCGGGCGCTCAGCGCCGCGCAGTTGTCGTCGAAGGTGACGCCGCGGTCGGTGGGCGCGTGCCATTCCATGGTGCAGACGTCAGACAGGAACCGGTCGCATTGCGCCGGATCGTCGAAAATCCTCGAATAGAGCGTGCGCGGGCTCCAGCGCACGATGACGTTGCCGACGTCCCAGATGACCGCCTTTGTCACCTGCGGGACGCTCAGACGGTCGTCAGCCCTGCTTGGCCTTGAAGCGCGGGTTCGTCTTGTTGATCACATAGACGACGCCCTTGCGGCGCACGAGCTTGCAGTCGCGGTGACGCGTCTTGAGCGACTTGAGCGAGCTTCTGACCTTCATGACCTAATTCTCGGGCGCGCGGACGGTGGCGTCCGGGGGTTTTACAAGGAGCGCGCGGATATACGGAAAGGCCCCGGCGAAGTCAATGTCGCGAGGCAACGGTTCCGATTGAGTGGGACGCAGGCGCTCGCTAGACTCCGGCCGATGCGCTTTCGCCATCTCTCGCTCGTGCTGTTCGCCGTGCTGGCCGCATGCGCGAGCCCCTACGCCAAACCGCCGGCGCCCCAGCCTCTGCCATCCGCTCCGCCGCCGAGCGCCGCGCCGCCTGCGCCAGCTGCGCCCGCGCCGAGTCCGGAGGCGGCGCCGGTGTCGCCGGTGACGCCGCCGGCGGTCAGCGGCGACATGATTTTCGACGCCTGGGCGTCCGCCTTCTATCCCAAGGCGCTGAAGGCTGGGATCCGCCGCGACGTGCTGGACCGCGAGATGGCCGGTTTGACGCCCGACCCGCGCGTCGCCCAGCGCGACAGCCGCCAGCCCGAGTTCTCCCAGCCGATCTCGGTCTACATCAAGGGCGCGGTGACGCCCGGCACGGCGTCCAAGGGCGAGCAGGAGCGGGCCGACGTGCCGCAACTGCCGGAGATCGAGCAAAAATACGGCGTGCCGCGCGAGATCCTGATCGCCGTCTGGTCGCGGGAGAGCGCGTTTGGCGCCATCCAGGGCGACTTCGACGTCATCCGCTCCATGGCCTCCCTGGCCGCGCAGGGCCGCCGCCGCGACTGGGCGGAAGGCGAGCTGATCGCGGCCTTGAAGATCATCCAGTCCGGCGAGGCCAGCCGCGCCGAGCTCAAGGGCTCCTGGGCCGGCGCCATGGGCCAGACCCAGTTCATCCCGTCGGCCTATCTGTCGACCGCCGTGGACGGCGACGGCGACGGCAAGCGCGACATCTGGGCGTCCAGCGCCGACGCGCTGGCCTCAGCCGCCAATCTGCTGGCCAAGGGCGGCTGGCGGCGCGGCGAGAGCTGGGCGCGGGAGGTCACCGTGCCGAGCGACTTCGATTTCGCGCTCAGCGAGGGCCCCAAGCTGACGCCGGACGCCTGGACGGCGCTGGGCGTGCTGCGCGCCGATGGCCTCCCATGGAGCGACGCGGACAGGGCCGCCGAGGCGCAGCTCCTGGCGCCGACGGGCGCGCAGGGGCCGATCTTCCTGCTGTTCCCCAATCACTTCGTGATCCGCAAGTACAACAACTCTGTGGCCTATGCGCTGGCGGTCGGGCTGCTGGCCGACCGCATCGCCGGCGGCGGGCCGCTGGTGCGGGCGTGGCCGCCTGAGACGCCGCTGTCGCTGGCCGACCGGATGACCGCGCAGCGGGCGCTGGCGGCGCTGGGCTTCAGCCCCGGCACGCCGGACGGAATCGTCGGCGCCGGCACGCGCACGCAGCTGCGCGCCTGGCAGAAGGCCCGCGGCCTCACCGCCGACGGCTATCTGTCGCCGGACATGGTGGCGCGGCTGAAGGCCGAGGCCGGCGGCGCGACCGCGGCGCCCCCGATCGCCCCGGCGACCGCCCAGTCCGCAGCCGATACGCCGCCGACCTGACAGGCTTCAGTGGGCCGCCTCAGTGTTTTTGGGCGTAGGCGGCCGCCTGCTTGCCGACGATCCGCACCAGGTCCCCCATCGAATGGTCAACGTCGATCAGGTGCAGGCCCCACGACCAGTCCGGCCCGGTCGGGCGGATGATCTCGCCGCCCAGCTCATGGGTGCGCGCGCCCTTGATGTCGCCGTTCACATGCATGGCCAGATAGGTGAAGTCGCCGTTCGAGACGCACTCGGTGGTGATCAGGCCGGGGACCTTGACGAAGGGCGTCTTGATCTCCGCCGCGGGAGTCGTCCAGGGCGGCTGGGTCGCGCCGCCTGAGCCGTTCAGGAAACCCTGGGTGAGGAAATAGCCGTCCGGCTGGCCCTTGCCGCCCTTCAGGTCCGCCGGGTTGGTGCAGGCCGCGCGCATCCCGTCGCGGCCGCGCCCGAACCGCGAATTGGCCGGCGGCGGATTGGTGTCGCGGAAGGTCGAGTAGTTGATTGCGCAGCCGATCTGGCTCTCGTCATGGCAGAGCGGGATGGTCTTGAACGAGCCGCCGACGTCCTTGCCCGGCGGCACCATCACCGGCGCGCCCAGGATGAGCGCCGAAATTAACTGCTTCTGGGCCGGCTTGCCCTCGATCTCGGCGGCGATGAGGCGGGCGATGACCCCGGCGCCCTGGCTGTGGCCGATCAGCACGACGCCCCGGCCATGGTTGTCGTGGGCGAGGTAGTAGTTCCAGGCGTCGACCACGTCGTTGTAGCCGCCGAAGCCCGGCGCGGGGCGCGGGCCCACGGGAGGCGCACCGCCGCTGGCCACCCGAAGTCCGGTGAGCGTGCCCTGGCGGTAGAGCGGCGCGAAGGTGCGGCAGACCGACCCGAAGCGTGCGAACTGCAGCTTGATGTCATCGAACTCCATGTGGTCGGGCGAGAAATCCGACTGCCAGCCCGGATCCATCGAGACCGTCGGATAGACGAAGAAGCAGTCGATCTTTGGGTCCTTGGCCGGGACGAACTTCTCCACCGTCAGCTTGCCGCTCGCCGCGATCGAGGTCGCGTCCAGGTCGACCTTGCATTTGTTGTCCTTGAGGTCCGGCCGGCAGAGCCAGAGCGCCGGGTTGGCGTAGTCGGCATGCGCCACGGTCGGGTCCGGCGCCTGAGCCGCCGCCGAAGTCGCCACCAAAAGGCTCAGCGCGGCGCCTGCCAGCACATTGCGGATCATACGGCCCTCCCAGCCTTGCTTTTGCGACAGCTAGGGCCTTGTCGCGCCTTGCGGCAAGGGCTGGCAGCTAGGCGCCCTCGTCGCTGCGCTCGATGGTGGCCATGGTGGCCTCCTCGCGGGTCACCGCGGCGGGATCGGCGTTGGCCAGCGGCTTCGAAACGAAGGCGTAGACCAAGAGGCACAGCATCAGGGCGGCGTTCAGGTAGAACGGGGCCGAGTGGCTGGCGTGATAGAGCGCCATGAAGGCCGGCGCGAAGACCGCGTTGATGCCGTTGACCGCGGCGATGGCGCCGGCCACCCGCGCCTGGTCCTTCCACCCCACCGCCAGCGACGCGCCCGCCGTGAACCCCGGCCGGGCGAAACCGAACCCCATGCTGGCCAGGGCATAGCCCGCCACCACCATGTTGAAGTCCGGCGCGATGGCCACCAGCAGGTTGCCGGCCACGCCGCAGACCACGCCCCAGCGCAGGAGCTGCTTGGGCGTCATCTGGAACATGCGGATGATGCCCCACTGGGCGAACAGGCCGGCCAGCGCCCCCATCATCATGGCGATGGCGATCTGTCCCTTGGCCTCCAGCGGGGTGACGCCCAGCTTGTCGATCACCAGGAAGCCGAGCGTCTGCTGCTGCGCCGTCTGGCACGTGGCGACGACGAAGCCGTAGAGGGCGAAGGGGACCACCCGGGGATCGCGCCACATCGGCCGCTGCTTTTCGGTGACGGCCTCTTCCGCCTCCTCTTCCGCCGCCTCCGGCCGCCGGCGGCTTTCCGGCAGCAGGCGCCAAACGACGACGAACATCGCCGCCGCGATGCCCGCGAAGGTGAACAGCGGCCCGGCCACGCCCACCACCGGATAGATGAAGTAGGGCGCGATGAACGGCCCCACCAGCGTGCCGATGCCAAAGGCGCCGGCCAGCATGGCCATCGACTGGGTGCGCTCCTCGCGCGGCGTGTGGTCGGCGATATAGGCCTGGTAGGCGGGGTTCGAGGCGGCGCCGAACAGGCCGAACAGCGCGCGCCCCAGGAGCAGGGCGCCGAAGATCACCATGGGAGCCGCCAGCCCCTTCAGTCCGGCGCTGACCACCGCCCCGCAGACGGTCATCGAGACCATGAAGCCGGTGAGGCCCACCAGCATCAGGGGCTTGCGGCCATAGCGGTCCGACGCGCGCGCCCAGAAGGGCGAGGACGAGGCCCACAGGATCGCCGACAGCGAGAAGATGGCCACCACCATCTCGTCGGGGATTTTCAGCGAGCGGCCGATCAGCGGCAGGACCGAGATCAGGCCGTTGTTGCCGATCGCCGTCGCCACTGAGGAGAAGAAGATGATCGCGAACGCCCGCTTCGGCAGCGTGCTCTGAAGTGCAGACGAAGGAACGGCGTCGACGGGCATGACTGCGGGATTAGGCCGCAAGGCGCTGCGGTGCAAACTGAGGCCCGCTAATCATCGCCTATTAAGCAATAACGGCGATGTTCTCCGCTGCGTCGCGGGAGAATCCCTTGTTCCAGATTATCGGCATCGTTGTGCTGTTCGCCCTGGTGTTCGGCAGCTTCATCATGACCGGTGGCAACATCGCCGTGATCCTGGGCGCGTTGCCGTCCGAGATGATGACCATCGGCGGCGCCGGCATCGCCAGCGTCCTGATCGCCAATTCGCTGGGCGTGCTGAAGGGCCTGGGCGGCGGCATGGGCAAGGTCTTCAAGGGCCCGTCCTGGAAGGCGTCGGACTACCGCGACCTCCTGAGCCTACTGTTCCTGCTGACCAAGACCATGAAATCCAAGGGCGTGATCGCGCTGGAAAGCCACATCGAGACACCCAAGGAGAGCTCGATCTTCTCGCGCTACCCGAGGATCATGAAGGACCACTTCGCCGTCGACTTCATCTGCGACACGCTGCGGATGATGACCATGAACCTGGAAGACCCGCACCAAGTCGAAGATGCGATGGAGAAGCAGCTCGAAAAGCACCACCACGAGGCGCTGGCCCCGCCGCACGCGCTCACCACGCTGGCCGACGGCCTGCCGGCGCTCGGCATCGTCGCCGCCGTGCTGGGCGTCATCAAGACCATGGGCGCGATCACCGAACCGCCGGCGGTGCTGGGCGAGATGATCGGCTCGGCTCTGGTCGGCACGTTCCTGGGCGTGTTCCTGGCCTATGGCCTGGTCGGCCCGATGGCCACCCGCATGGCGGCGGTGATCGAGGAGGACTCCTCCTTCTATAAGATCATCCAGTGCGTGCTGGTCGCCCACCTGCATGGCAACGCCGCCCAGATCTCCGTCGAGATTGGCCGCGGCAGCGTGCCGACGCCGAACCAGCCAAGCTTCCTGGAGCTGGAAGAGGCGCTGAACACCATTCCGGCCGAGGGCGCGGCCTAGACGGAGTCGGAGCGATGAGCCTCGATCTTCCCCGCAAGCTGCTGATCGCCGCCGTCGCCGCCCTTGCGCTTGCGGCCTGCTCGAAGGCCGCCGACAAGGCCGACGCCGCCAGCACGGCGGGCTCGCCCTCCAACAGCGCCGAGGCCGACACCGCCAAGGCCCAGGCGGCCCTCACCGCCGCCGCCGACGCCGCCACTGACGACAGCCGGGCCGAGGAGGCCGCCACGCCCTCCGCCGGTCCCGCGCCGGCCACGACGCCGCCACCAGCCGCCGCCGCGCCTGGCGCCACGCCGCCGAAGAAATAGGCCGCCGCAAGCCCGCAAAGCCCCGCGACGCGCTATACCGGCGCCCCGATGAGCGCCGACAACCCGCCAAGCCCTCCGACCGGAAGTCCCCTGACCTGGACGGACGACGGCCAGCCGCGCTCGCGGCTCTATGACGACGTCTATTTCTCCGCCGAGGACGGCCTGGCCGAAGCTCGCGCCGTCTTCCTGCAGGGCTGCGGCCTGCCAGACGCCTGGGCGGCGCGCGACCGCTTCACAGTGGCTGAACTGGGGTTCGGGACCAGCCTCAACGTGCTGGCGCTCATCGAGCTTTGGTCGAGGACCCGCCCGCCGGGCGGCCGGCTGCACATCTTCTCCGTCGAGGCCCATCCCATCACCGCCGACGAGGCCCGCCGCGCGCTGACCGGCTGGCCCGAGCTTTCGGTCCTGGCCGCGCGGCTGACCGCCCAATGGCCCGGCCAGGCGAAGGGACCGCACCGCATCGAGTTCCCGGACCTTGGCGTCATCCTCGACGTGGCGGTGGGCGAGGTCGAAGACGCGCTCGCCGGCTGGTCCGGCCGCGCCGACGCCTGGTTCCTCGACGGCTTCGCGCCGGCCCGCAACCCGGCCATGTGGCGCGACGAGGTGCTCAGCCTGGTCGCCGCCCGCTCGCACGCCGGCGCGGTGGCCGCCACCTTCACCGTCGCGGGCCAGGTGCGCCGGGGCCTAGCCGCCGCCGGTTTCGAGGTCGCCAGGGCCCCAGGCTTCGGCCGCAAGCGGGAGCGGCTGACCGCGCGGCTTCCCGGTGAAGCCGCCCAACCGGCCGGCCGCAAGCGGATCGCGATCGTCGGCGCGGGCATCGGGGGCGCCTCAGCCGCCCGCGCCGTGCGCGCCCTGGGCGCCGAGGCCATGGTCTTCGACGCGCAGGGGCGCGGCTCCGGCGCGTCGGGCAATCCCGCCGCCCTGGTGACGCCGCGGCTCGACGCTGGCCTCGCCGAACCCGCCCAGGTCTTCGCCCAAAGCTTCCGCCGGGCCGTGGCTCTGTATGGCGCCGAACCCGGCCTGATCGTCAGCCGCGGCGCCCTGCAGCTGGCCGTGGACGCGCGCGACCTCGCCCGCTTCGACAAGGTCGCCGGCTCCGACCTCTTCGAACCCGGCTCGGTGCAGCGCCTGGCGGCGGACGCGACCAGCGCGCGGCTCGGCGAAGACGCCCCTGAAGGCCTGATCCTGCACGACGGGCTGGTGATCGAGCCCGGCGTTCTGCTGGCCGCCTGGGCGCCGCAGGTCCGCGAGGCGGCGGTCGCCAGGCTGGAGCTGGCCGACGACGGCTGGCGGCTGCTGGACGCCGAGGGCGAGGTTCTGGACACCGCCGACGCGGTGATCGTGGCCGCGGGCCTGGCGACCGGCGACCTGGCGCCCGGCCTGCCGCTCAGCGCTGTGCGCGGCCAGGCAAGCTTCACGCCGCTCGACGATCCGCCGCCGGCCGCGGCCTTCGGCGGCTATGCCATCCCGACGCGCGACGGCGTCCTCTTCGGCGCCACCAACGACCGCGACGACACCGCGCGCGACCTGCGGCCGCAGGACCACGCGCGCAACCTGGGCTTCCTGGCGCAGGGCCTGCCGATGCTCGCCGCGCGGCTGGGCGGGCGGCCTCTGGAGGGCCGCGCCTCGATCCGCGTCACCACGCCGGACTATCTGCCCGTCGCCGGCCCCGCACACGCAAGCCCGCCGGGCCTCTTCGTCCTCACCGGCTTCGGCGCCCGAGGCTTTTGCCTCGCGCCGCTGCTGGCCGAGCATGTGGCGGCGCTGGCGCTCGGCGCGCCCTCGCCCCTACCGCAGCCGCTGGCCGCCTTCGTCGACCCGGCCCGCTTCGCCCGCCGCGCCGCCAGACGCGGTTCCTAGGCAACCTTGGCCGCGGGATGTAGGTTGACGCTGGGGGACGGAGTTTCACGAGGATCCGATCGATGAAGACCCCATTCGTCATCGCCGCCACCGCCCTGCTGCTGGCGCTGGGCGCGGCCTCCGCGGCCAGCGCCGCCGACAAGGCCTCCAACGACCAGTGCTTCTGGGCGCGTAATGTCACCAGCTTCGCCGCGCCCGACGACCACACGGTCTATGTGAAGGTGAACATGCACGACGTTTACCGCCTGGACCTGATGATCGCCTGCCCGGACGTCGACTGGAACCAGCGCGTCGCCCTGCAGTCGAGTCACGGCGCCGGCGGAAGCATCTGCAGCCCGCTCGACGCCGAGATCATCAGCCACGCCCAGGGGATCGGCCGCCAGCGCTGCCCGGTGAAGGCGATGCACAAGCTGAGCGCCGACGAGATCGCCGCCCTGCCGAAGAGGGCGAAGCCCTGAGGTTGGAGGCTTAGTGGTGCAGGCTGACCACGAACAGCAGGGCCGGCATGACGATCGCGCCGAGCGCGACCGCAACGCAAAGGCCCCAGCGCTCGTAGAGTTCGTTGTCGTGCTTACTGTACTGCACCCGATCGTCTCCATGATCATGTGAGGCCCGGAGCGATACGCCGCCGGGACCTCAAGCCCTCGAGGGCAGGCAACGGATTTGGCAGGTGGCGGTTCCCGCGCCCCGGCCGCCGCACAAGGCGCAGTCGGCGGGAAGGGATGGTGGACGTGACAGGGATCGAACCTGTGACCCCCTCGATGTCAACGAGGTGCTCTCCCGCTGAGCTACACGTCCAAACCGTCGTCTCGGGAAGGCGGGGATATACCGATGCGCCCCTCAAGGCGCAAGCGTCAGCCTAGGCGGCGATCATCCGCTCTACCTCGGAGACGATCTCGCGCAGGTGGATAGGCTTGCTGAGCACCTTGGCGCCGGCCGGGGCCTGGCTGCCGGCGGCGAGCGCCACGGCGGCGAAGCCGGTGATGAACATGATCCGCAGGTCCGGATGCAGGGCGGCGGCCTGGCGCGCCACCTCGATGCCGTCCATGCCCGGCATGACGATGTCGGTGAGCAGCAGGTCCCACTCCTGGTCCAGCACGGCCACGGCCTCCTCGCCGTCGGCGCAGGCGGTGACCTCATAGCCGGCCCGTTCCAGCGCGCGCGCCAGGAAGCCGCGGAGGCTGTCGTCGTCTTCGGCCAGGAGAATTCGGGGCATGGGAACTCGAGGAATACGGGGCGGACGCGGGATCGACAGGAAACACCCTAGATAGCTTCGGATCGGTAAAGGCGCGATGAACCTTTGCCCTCAATGAACCTTTGCCCAACGAACCTTTGACCGAACCTGAGGCGCAGCGTTCTATGTCGGGTGATGAACGCCTGGGAGCCCATCGCCGCCAAGGAGACGCTGGCCAAGGATAGCTTGGCGCGCGGCGCCTTTGGCCTGTGGCGCGCCGCCGCAGACGGCCAAGCTCCGCCGACGCCCCTGGTGTTCGCCTCGCCCCATTCCGGCCGCGACTATCCCGACGACATGATGGCCGCCGCGGCCCTCGACGCCCAGACCATCCGCCGCTCCGAGGACGCCTTCGTCGACGACCTGATCTGCGAAGCCCCAAAGCTGGGCGCCAGCGTGATCGCCGCCCGCTACGCGCGGGCCTATATCGACCTCAACCGCGAGGCCTTCGAACTCGACGCTGGCATGTTCGAGGACGAGCTGCCCGAGTTTGCGCGGTCGCGCACCGCCCGCGTCGCCGCGGGGCTGGGGGCCATCGCCCGCGTGGTCTCCGAGGGCCAGGAGATCTACGCGCGCAAGCTCACCTTCTCCGAAGCGCGCGGCCGGATCGACGGCGCGCACCGGCCCTATCACGCAGCTCTTGAGCGGCTGCTCGCCGAAACGCAGCGGGCGCACGGCGTCGCGATCCTGATCGACTGGCACTCGATGCCCGCCGCCGCGGCGCGGGCCGGCGGGCGCGACCGGCCCTGCGACTTCGTGCTGGGCGACCGGTTCGGCGCGGCCTGCGCCGGTGTGCTGACGCAGCGGGTGGAGCGCGAGCTGGAGGCCATGGGCTACCGCGTGGCGCGCAACAACCCCTACGCGGGCGGTTACACCACCGAGCACTATGGCCGGCCGGCCCGGCGCACCCACGCCCTGCAGATCGAGATCAACCGCGGCCTCTACCTGGACGAGGCGACGCTCACGCCCACCGCGGGCTTCGAGGCGCTGAAGGCCAACCTGGAGCGGTTGACCCGGGCGCTGGCGGGCGCCGACTGGGCTGGGCTAAAGGCATCCTGACGCCGCCGAACAGGACCGCCGGGACTTGACCGAAACCCCACCGCAGACGGCCGGCGAGTGGCGGCGCGCCGGCGCCCTCCACTACCGCGCCGGCAGGTTGGCGCAGGCGGAGGCGGCGACGCGGGAGTCGGTGCGCCTGGAGCCCCGCGACAGCGCGACGCTCGCCAACCTGGGCGCCATTCTTCGTGCGCAGCGCCGCACGGCCGAAGCCCTGGAGGTGCTGGACCAAGCCCTGGCCATCGCCCCCGCCGACGCCTCGGTCTTGCTGAACCGGGCTAACGTGCTCAACGAGTTGCAGCGGTTCCAAGGCGCTTTGGAGAGCGCCGACCGCGCCTTGGCGCTCGCGCCCGGCAACGCTTTCGCCCACACCGCGCGCGGCAATGCGCTGGCGGGCCTTGGCCGCCGCGGCGAGGCCATCGAACGCTTCCGCGCCGCCCTCGAGCTGACGCCGGACAACGCCACCGCCCGCTTCAATCTGGCCACCGCGCTCGCCGCCGACGGCCAGGGCGAGGCGGCGCTGGTGGTCTATGACGCGGCCCTCGCCTCGGGCGCGGCGACGGCTGGCGTCCACGCCGAACGCGGCCATCTGCTGGCCCGGCTGAACCGCTGGGGGGAGGCCGCGGCGGCCTATGACGCGGCCCACGCCATCGACCCCGGCCTGCGCTACCTGGCCGGCCAGCGGCTGCATGCGCGGATGCGGACCTGCGACTGGCGGGATTTCGACGGCCTGGTCGGCGAACTGCGGGCGCGGATCGACGCCGGCGAACTCGCCGCCATTCCGTTTCCGACCGTGGCCATGCCGCTCTCGCCGGCCGAGCAGCTGCGCTGCGCCACCGCCTACTGCGCCGCGACCCTGCCCCCGGCCCCGCGCCGCGCGCCGCCGCCGCCTGGCCAGTGCCTGCGCATCGGCTACTTCTCGGCCGACTTCCACGAGCACGCCACCGCGCACCTGCTGGTCGAGGCCCTGGAGCTGCACGACCGGGCCGCCTTCGAGATCAGCGCCTTTTCGTTCGGGCGGGCGGACGAGAGTCCGGTCCGCCGCCGCCTGCGAGCGGCCTGCGAGCACTTCGACGACGTGGCGGCCCTCGAGCCCGCCGCCATCGCCGACCTTGCGGTCCGGCGCGGGCTCGACATCGCCGTCGACCTGAAGGGTTTCACCGCCGAGTCGCGGCCCGGTATCTTTGTCGCCGGCGCCGCGCCGATCCAGGTGAGCTTCCTGGGTTATCCGATGACCACCGGCGCGCCCTCCATCGACTATCTGATCGCCGACGCCACGCTGATCGGGCCTGACGAGACGGCCGGCTACTCCGAGAAGATCGCCTGGCTGCCGGGCTGCTACCAGCCGAACGACCGCCGGCGGCCGGTGGATGCGCGGACCACGACGCGGGCCGACCACGGCCTGCCGGAGCAGGCTTTCGTTTTCGCGAGCTTCAACGGTTCCTACAAGATCACGCCCCAGGTGTTCGCCGTCTGGATGGACCTCCTGCGGGCGGTCCCGGGCGCCGTGCTCTGGCTGCTGCAGGACGCGGCGGCCGACAACCTGACGCGCGCGGCGGCGCAGGCGGGCGTCGATCCGGCCCGGCTGGTGTTCGCCCCAAAGCTCCCCGCGCCCCAGCACCGGGGCCGAATCGGCCACGCCGACCTCTTCGTCGACAGCCTGCCCTGCTGCGCCCACACCACCGCCAGCGACGCGCTCTGGGCCGGCCTGCCGCTGATCACCTGCCGGGGCGAGACCTTTGCGGGCCGCGTGGCCGCGAGCCTGCTCACCGCCGCCGGCCTGCCGGACCTGATCGCCGAGAACCTGGAGGACTATCGGGCGCTCGCCCTGGCCCTTTCGCGCGATCCCCAACGTCTGGCTGAGGTGCGGGCGCGGGTGGCCGATGTCAGGACCTCGGCGCTCTTCGACACGCCGGCCTATGTCCGCAACCTGGAGGCGCTCTACCGGCGCATGCACGAACAGCGTCTCGCCGGCCTGGCGCCGGATCACCTGCCGCCAGCCTGAGGCCCAAAAAAAAGCCGCGGCCGAAGCCGCGGCAGTTCATAGGGAGGAAACGCCCAGGAAGGGCAGAGGCGACAAGGCCGCCTCACAAATCCAATGTATGGTGCAAAGCACAACGACGCAAGCGCCTGCGACAAAAAACCTGCAATTTCATGACGGTGACATGGGAAAGCCTAGGTTTTTCCGGGTCTTGCGCGCAGCCCCGGGCTCCCCATTTAGGTTGCACCGCACAACAGCTTGGCCGTGCGGGGCCTGCCGCAGGGTCACAGGCGCCAACTCGAAGCTGGCGGTTGTGGCTTCTCTCCCCTACAAGCGCGCCTTCCTCGCTCCCGAGACACGCCTTTAAGAATCCCATGTCGCTCCGCAACATCGCCATCATCGCCCACGTCGACCACGGCAAGACCACGCTGGTGGACCAGCTGCTCGCCCAGTCCGGGGTCTTCCGCGCCAACGAGGCGCACGCCGAACGCGCCATGGACTCCAACGATCAGGAGCGCGAGCGCGGGATCACCATCCTAGCCAAGTGCACCTCCGTCCTCTGGCACGGCGAGGCGGGCGACACCCGCATCAACATCATCGACACCCCCGGCCACGCCGACTTCGGCGGCGAGGTCGAGCGGATCCTGGGCATGGTGGACGGCTGCGTCATCCTGGTGGACGCCGAAGAAGGCGTCATGCCGCAGACCAAGTTCGTGCTCGGCAAGGCGCTGAAGATGGGCCTGCGCCCGATCCTCTGCCTCAACAAGGTCGACCGGCCGCACGCCGATCCCGACCGCGTCCTGAACGACGTCTTCGACCTGTTCGCCGCCATGGGCGCCACCGACGAGCAGCTGGACTTCCCGCACATCTATGCGTCGGGCAAGAACGGCTGGGCGACGCTGGACATGGCCAAGCCCAATGACAACCTGGCGCCGCTGTTCGACCTGATCGTGCGCCACGTACCTGAACCGGCCGTGGTCGCCAACAAGGACAAGCCCTTCCAGATCCTCGCGGTGCTGATCGAGAACGATCCGTTCCTGGGCCGCCTGCTGACCGGCCGCATCCAGTCGGGCAAGGCGACGCCCGGCATGGCCATTCACGCGCTCCACCTGGACGGCAAGGAGATCGAGCGTGGCCGGATCACCAAGGTGCTGGCCTTCCGCGGGCTGAAGCGCCAGCCGATCGAGGACGCCGAGGCCGGCGACATCGTCGCCATCGCGGGCCTCTCCAAGGCGACCGTCGCCGACACGCTCTGCGCCATGGACGTCACCGAGGCGCTGCCCGCGCAACCCATCGACCCGCCGACCATCTCCATGACCGTCAGCGTCAACGACAGCCCGCTCGCCGGCCGCGAAGGCGACAAGGTGCAGAGCCGGGTGATCGCCGCGCGCCTCCTGAAGGAAGCCGAGTCCAACGTCGCTATCCGGGTGAGCGAGACTTCGGAAAAGGACGCCTACGAGGTGGCCGGCCGCGGCGAACTGCAGCTGGGCGTCTTGATCGAAAGCATGCGCCGCGAAGGCTTCGAGCTTTCCATCAGCCGCCCGCGCGTGGTGTTCCAGGCCGATCCCGAGACCGGCGAGCGCCTGGAGCCCTTCGAGGACGTGATGATCGACGTGGACGACGAGTTCACCGGCATCGTCATCGAGAAGCTCTCGGCCCGCAAAGCCGAGCTGAAGGACATGGGCCCGTCGGGCGCCGGCAAGACCCGCCTCAGCCTGATGAGCCCCTCGCGCTCGCTGATCGGCTACCAGGGCGAGTTCCTGACCGACACCCGCGGCTCCGGCGTGCTGAACCGGGTGTTCAGCCACTACGAGCCCTACAAGGGCGCCATCGACGCGGGCCGCAAGGGCGTGCTGGTCTCCAATTCCGACGGGGAGACCACCGACTTCGCCCTGTGGAACCTGGAAGACCGCGGCACGATGTTCGTCGGCGGCGGCGAAAAGACCTACCAGGGCATGATCATCGGCGAGAACTCGCGGGCGGACGACCTGGACGTCAACCCGATGAAGTCCAAGCAGCTGACCAACATCCGCTCGGCCGGCAAGGACGAAGCCGTGCGCCTGATTCCGCCGCGCCGCCCGACCCTCGAACAGGCCATCGCCTATATCGAGGAAGACGAGCTGGTGGAGGTGACGCCCAAGTCCATCCGTCTGCGCAAGAAGGTCCTGAACCCCTCCTTCCGCAAGAAGCGCGTCAAGGAAGACTAGAGCTTAGGCGGGGCTAACATCCCCGCTGATCTCACCGTCGGTCTTGGCGTTGGTGTGGATGTTGACGACGATCCGGCCATTGGCGAGCGCGGCGACGAACTCGTCGAAGCTGGCCTTGGAGTTCACCAGCTTGGCGCCCTCGGCATAGGGCTCGGCCTTCATCTCGACCTTGAAGCCCTTGGGCGTCGACACATAGTTGGGCCCATAGGGCAGCGGGAACATCAGGGCCGAATCCGCCCCGCCGCCGTGATCCTTCGAGCCGTAGACGTGCAGGTGGATCGCGCCCATCGGCGAATGCAGCAGGTTGGTCCAGAGATCCTCTATTCCCAGACCCTCGACGTTCAGCGCCACATCGACCGTCTGGGTGTCGGTGTTGACCTTGATCTTCGCCTCGCCCGTGGCCTTCGAGCCGGTCGTGGTCGACGGCGTCGCGCCGCTGAGGTTCGCCTTGAACGCCAGCTCCTTGGCCGCCGCGGGGCCGGCAAGCGCCAGGGTTATGGCCGCTGAGATGGCCGCGATCGGTCCGAACATGCGGGTTTCCCTGAAGGTCAAGCTGCCTGCGATTCATGGCGGCGCGCGCGAAGATTGCAAAGCGATAACTGGACGAACCCCCGCCAAGATGAGACCGCTGATAGAGACCTCCGCGGGAGCCCGGATATCCCCATGACCCTGATCGCGCCCACGCCGGCTCCGGCGCCAGCCGCCAAGCCGCCCCGCCACTATCCGACTTCGGCCGCCAAATGCGCCGACCTAGTGGTGCACATCGTCGGCCTGACGCTGGCCCTGATCGGCGGGATCGTGCTCCTGGCGTTCGCGGTCCGCGCCGGCTCGATCAGCGCGGTCGTCGGGGTGTCGATCTACGGCGCGGGGCTGCTGGCCATGCTGGCCTTCTCCACCGCCTATAATTTCGCCAAGGCGCACTACCGGCCCAGGCTGCGCAACCTCGACCACGCCGGCATCTTCCTGATGATCGCCGGCTCTTACACCCCTTTCACCATCCACAATCTCGAGGGCGGCTGGGCCTGGGGCATGACCATCGCGGTCTGGAGCATCGCGGGCCTGGGCGTGGCGATGAAGCTGACCCTGCCGAAGATGGACCGGCGGCTGTCGCTGGCGCTGTACCTGGCGCTCGGCTGGCTGGTGGTGGTGGCGCTCAAGCCGATGATCGACCACGTCTATTGGGTGGCCCTGCTGCTGCTGCTGGCCGGCGGCGTGCTCTATTCCACCGGCGTCATCTTCTATGTGAACAAGCGCCTGAAGTTCGCCCGCGCCATCTGGCACGGCCACGTGGTCGCCGCCGCGGCGGCCCACTGGACGGCCGTCCTGCTGGGCGTGGTGCTGGTCAGCCGGAGCTAGTAGCGCCGCTCCATCCAGGTGTCGCCACGCGCGTAGTCGTTGCGCGCGGGCCGCGCGGTGTCGACAAAGCCCATGGTCCGGTAGAGGCCAAGCGCTGGCGCCAGGCTCGAATTGGTCTCCAGGTAGAGCCGTGGCGCGCCGGCCTCCGCGCCCGCGTCGATGCAGCGCTGCATCAGGAGCTTGCCCAGACCGGAGCCGCGCAGGGTTTCGGCGACCGTCATCTTGGCCACCTCATAGCCGCCGTCATCCATGCGGATCAGCGCCACGCAGCCCACGGGTTCCGCATCCTTGAAGGCCATGAAGATACGACCGCCGGCGTCGACGATCTTGCCCTTCGGATCGTCCAGCACCTCGCGGTCCTTGGCCTCGATGGCGAAGTATTTGGTGATCCACGCCTCGTTCAGCGCCTTGAAGGCGCCCGCGTGCTCCGGCGTGAACTCGACGATCTCCATGGACGGGCAGGCTCCGCTCAGGCGAAGCTCCGCCGCCCCGCAATCGACTCGAATGATTTAATGCCCAACCCGATCTTCTCAAGCCTGCCGATGACCGTCTTCGAGGAGATGTCGGGGCTCGCCCGCACGCTGGGCGCCATCAACCTGGGCCAGGGGTTTCCGGACGACCCGGGCCCCGAGGCGGTCCGCGCGAAGGCGGCCGACGCTGTCCTGAACGGCTACAACCAGTATCCGCCGATGGCCGGCCTGCCGGAGCTGCGCGCCGCGGTCGCCGGGCACTATGCGCGCACCCAGGGCCTGGACCTCGATCCCACGTCCGAGATCACCATCACGTCCGGCGCCACCGAGGCGCTCGCCGCCGCCTTCCTGGGCCTGATCCAGCCCGGCGACGAGGTGATCGTCTTTCAGCCGCTCTACGACAGCTACCTGCCGGTGATCCGCCTGGCCGGCGGGGTCCCAAAGCTCATCAGCCTGCAGCCGCCGCGCTGGCGCTTCGACCGGGCGATGCTGGAGGCCGCCTTCAGCGACGCGACGAAGTTCGTGGTGCTGAACAACCCCAACAATCCCGCCGGCACGGTGCTGCCCGACGAGGACCTGGCCCTGCTGGCCGAGCTCTGCGTGAAGCACGACGTCATCGCCATCTGTGACGAGGTCTGGGAGCAGGTGGTGTTCGGCGCCGCCAAGCACCGGCCGCTGATCAACCTGCCCGGCATGCGCGAGCGCTGCGTGAAGATCGGCTCGGCGGGCAAGATGTTCGGCCTGACCGGCTGGAAAGTCGGCTTCCTCTGCGCCGCGCCGGCGCTCTCCTACAGCCTGGCCCGCGCCCACCAGTTCCTGACCTTCACCACCGCGCCCAACCTGCAGGCCGCCGTCGCCTGGGGCCTGGAGAATTCCGAGGACTGGTTCGCGACCATGCCGCGCGACCTCGAACGTTCCCGCGACCGGCTGAGCGAGGGCCTGAGGCGCGAAGGGTTTGCGGTCCTGCCCGCCCAGGGGACCTATTTCGTCAACATCGACCTCACCGCCTCCGGCGTCGCCGAGGACGACCGCGCGTTCTGCCTGCGCGCGGTGCATGAGGCGGGCGTCGCCGCCATCCCCGTCTCCGCACTCTATGAGGCGGACCACGTCCGCAACATCGTGCGCCTCTGCTTCTCCAAGCGCGACGCGACGCTGGACGCCGGCGTCGAGCGCCTGGCCAAGGCCCGCGAGCTCAGCGTGGCGTCGCCAGCCAGATGACGTGCCGCGCGCCGCGCTTGCCGCCGGTGGCCCTGACCGGGATTTCCTGCGCCAGATAGCCGGCGCTCTCCAGCCGCCGCGTGAACCCGTCGTCGCGGCCGCCCGACCAGACCGCCAGCACGCCGCCCGGCCGCAGCGCCCGCTTCGCCGCGTTCAGCCCGCCGATCGAATAGAGCCGGTCGTTGGCGTCGCGGTTCAGGCCGCCCGGGCCGTTGTCCACATCCAGCAGGATGGCGTCGAAGGCCGCCCTCGCGCTCCCGATCAGATCGGCGACATCGGCCTCGCGGACCGTGACCCGCGGGTCGTCCAGGCAGCCGGCGAACAGCTCCGCCATCGGCCCGCGCGCCCAGGCCACCACCGCCGGGATCAACTCGGCGACCACCACGCCCGCGTCCTTCGAAAGCTCGGCCAGCGCCGCGCGCAGGGTGAACCCCATGCCCAGGCCGCCGATCAGCACCTGCGGCCGCGCCCGGCCCGCCAGCCGTTCGATGGCCAGCGTCGCCAACGCCTGCTCCGAGCCGCTGAGCCGGCTGTTCATAAGCTCGGTCGACCCCGACATGATCGACAGCTCCGCGCCCCGCCGCATCAAGCGCAGGTCGCCGCCGCCGGGGATCTTCGCGCTGTCGAGGTGCTCCCAGGGGATCATCGCCCTCCTTCGCACCGCACGGGCGCCGGCGCCATGCCTCAGGCCGGGCGGTAGCGGCCGGGCGTCACCCCGAAGGCGCGCTTGAAGGCGGCGATGAAGGCGCTGGGGCTCTGATAGCCGCTTTCCAGCGCGGCGGCCGTCACCGAGGCGCCGGCGCTCAAGGCGACCACGCCCTGCTGCATCCGCGCCCGGCAGCGCCAGGGCTCCAGCGGCAGGCCGGTCTCGGCGAGGAACAGCCGCTGCAGGGTGCGCAGGCTCGCGCCCGAGCCCCGCGCCAGGTCGGCGAGCGTCGCCTCGTCGCCGGGACTCGCCAGGATCCGTTCGGCGAGGCCCCGCGCGCGGCGATCCCTGGGCAGCGGCAGCTCAAGCGGCAATGTCCGGTCCCGCACCAGCAGGTCGATCAGCAGCCCACCCAGCCGCTCGTGCTCGGCGTCGCCCTCGCGCAGCATCCCCAACCGCACGATGTGCAGGATCAGCTCGCGCAGCAGCGGCGCCACCTCCAGCGCCCGGCAGTGGGCCAGGCGTCCCTCCGGATCGACCGGCGTCAGATAGAGCGTCCGCATCGCCACGACGCCGCGCATCTCGATGGCGTGCGGCATGTTCGGCGGCAGCCAGATCGCCCGTGTCGGCGGCGCCAGCCAGGCGGCGTGCGGCGTCTCCACCTGCATCACCCCGCTCACCGCATAGACCAGCTGCGCCCAGGGGTGCGTGTGCAGGTCCAGCCGATGGCCGGTTCGATAGGTGGTGGCCAGGCCCCGCACCGGATAGCCGTCAGGATCGGGCTCGATTTGGCGCATCGGCGACATTGTTCGGCAGACTAGCGCAAGCACGCCGCCCCGCGAAAGGTCTAGCTTGGCCGCGAAGGAGCCTCCGCCATGCCCGCCGCCCAGCCCGCCATCTTGCGCCACTTCGCGATCAACGCCGATGACGTGCCCCGCGCCAAGGCCTTCTACGAACAGGTCTTCGGCTGGACCTTCACCCCCTGGGGCCCGCCCGGCTTCTACCAGACCCGCGACTCCGGCGGCGGCCACGTGGCCGCCCTGCAAGGCCGGCGCGACCTCGGCGGGGTGAAGATGCCCGGCATGGAGATCACCTTCGGCGTCGAAGACATCGAAGCCGCCATGGCGGCCATCGAGGCGGCGGGCGGCAAGGTGCTGATGCCGCCCTTCCACATCGAGACCGTCGGCCACCTGATCTTCTTCCAGGACACCGAGGGCAACATCGCCGGCGCCATGCAGTACGAGAGCGCGCAGTGGCCGGAATGAGCGAGCCGGTCGCGAAATCCGCCGCGGGCGCCTAAGTTCAGGGCCTCCGAGGATCGAGGCGACACCCATGGAACGGCCGGACTTCATCGCCCACTGGCGCGACCTCGAGGGTCCTGACGACAGCCACTATCCCGGCGACACCGAGCTGCAGTCGATCGGCGCGCCGCTTGGCCGCAAGCTCGGCCTGACGAAGATGGGCATCCACCACGAGCGGCTGCTCCCCGGCCGCCGCACGTCGTACCCGCACGCCGAAAGCGCCGAGGAGGAGTTCGCCTTCGTGCTGGAAGGCCGCCCCGATGTCTGGATCGACGGGGTGCTGCATCCCCTGGAGCCGGGCGACTTCATCGCCTTCCCGGCGGGGACGGGGATTTGCCACACCTTCCTCAACAACACGTCGGAAGAGGTCCGCCTGCTGGTCGGCGGCGAGAAGTCCAAGCCCGAGAACCGCATCCACTACCCGCTGAACGAGGTCTACGAAGCCACCCGCGAAGACCGCTGGGCCGACGTCCCGCCGCGGACGCTGGGCGGCCACGACGGCATGGCGCGGGCGGGGTCGAAGACCTAGTCGCAGCGCGGGCTCAGCAGGTCGAGCCGCCATCCACCACAAACGTCTGCCCCGTCGTCCAGGCGCCCGCCCGGCTCGCCAGATAGACCGCGGCGCCGGCCAGGTCGTCGGGCTCGCCCAAGCGCCGCAGCGGGGTGCCGGAACTGGCGCGTTCCTCGCCGGCCGGGGTGTCCCAGAGCGCCTTGGCGAAGTCGGTCTTCACCAGGCCCGGCGCCACGCAATTGACCCGGATGTTGTGCGGCCCAAGCTCCTTGGCGAGGTTGCGGGCCAGCTGCATGTCGGCGGCCTTGGAGATGCAGTAGGCGCCGATCACCTCGCTGCCGCGCAGGCCGCCGATCGAGGAGACGATGATGATGGAGCCGTCGCGGCGTTCCTTCATCTCCGGCGCGACCATGCCGATCATCCAGTTGTTGGCCACGATGTTGTTGGTCAAGATCTTGCCGAAGGCGTCGTCGCTGATGTCGAGCTGGCTGCCGTAGAACGGGTTCGAGGCGGCGTTGCAGACCAGGATGTCGATCTTGCCGAACGCCTTGCGGGTCTCGTCCATCAGCCGCTGCAGGTCGTCCTTCGAGGAGATGTTGGCCGGGACCGCGATGGCGTGGCCGGCGGAGCGGGCGTTGATCGCCGCGGCCACCTCCTCACAAGGGCCCGCCTTGCGCGACGAGATCACCACCTTGGCGCCATGCGCCGCCATCTGCTCGGCGATCGCCTTGCCGATGCCGCGCGAGGAGCCGGTGATCACCGCGACCTTGCCGGTCAGGTCGAACAGGGTGCCCGCGAGGCTGCCGGCCTTTGTCATCGTGTCGCTCATCCCTGGGCTCCCTCAAAACGCCTGTTTGATTTGCCGGCCATTTGCGATGCCGTCCCGACAGGCGTCAAGGTAAGCTCGCGTCGAATTGGGGAGCCTGCGCATGCGGACGATCGGACGGCTGTTGCTGGGCCTAGTGCTGATCCTGGGCGTTCTGGTGGCGGTGGTGCTGGTCAGAACCTTCAGCTTCAAGCCGCCGGCCGCCGCCGACCTGGCGTCGGTGAAGGTCGCCCCGGCGGTGGCGGTCGACGTCGACGCCGCCGCCCAGCACCTGTCACAGGCGGTGCAGATTCAGACCGTCAGCCACCAGAGCCTGGCCGACGACCAGCCGGCCGAATGGGCCCGGCTGCACGATTTCCTCAGCACGACCTATCCCGCCGCGCACGCCGCCATGAGCCGCGAGATCGTGGGTAAGAACACACTGGTCTACACCTGGAAAGGCTCAGACCCGTCGCTCAGCCCCATCATACTGATGGCCCACCAGGACGTGGTGCCGGTGACCGCGGGCTCGGAGGGCGACTGGAAGCATCCGCCGTTCTCCGGCGCCATCGCCGAGGGCGCGGTCTGGGGCCGCGGGTCCATCGACGACAAGGGCAGCCTGATCACCCTGTTCGAAGGCCTGGAGACCCTGGCCAAGGGCGGCTTCAAGCCCAGGCGCACCGTCATCGTGGTCTCCGGCGAGGACGAGGAGACCCACGGGACCGGCGCGCGGGCCGCCGCGGCGCTGCTGAAATCGCGCGGGGTGAAGGCGCAGTTCGTGGTCGACGAGGGCCTGGCGGTGATCACCGAGAATCCGATCACCGGCGGCCGCCTGGCCCTGATCGGCACGGCGGAGAAGGGCTACGCGACGCTCAAGGTCACCGCCAAGGCCGAAGGTGGCCACTCCTCGGCCCCGCCCGCCGACGGCGGCGGCGTGGTGACGCTGGCCCACGCGGTCAGCGCCATCGCCGCCCACGGCTTTCCGATGGCCTTCCGGGGCCCGGGCGCGGCGATGCTGCAGACGCTGGCGCCCACCGCGCCGTTCCCGGTCAGGATGGCCGTCGCCAACGCCTGGCTCTTCAAGCCGCTGCTGATCAAGCAGATCGGCGCGGCCCCGGCTGGCGCCGCGCTCCTGCACACCACCATCGCGCCCACCATGCTGCAGGGCAGCCCCAAGGAGAATGTCCTGCCGCAGGACGCCGCCGCCTGGATCAACTACCGCATCGCGCCCGGCGACAGCTCGGCGGGCGTCATGGCCAAGGCGAAGGCGGCCGTCGCCAGCCTGCCGGTCACGCTGGGTTGGGTCGATCCGCCCTTCGAGCCCTCGCCGGTTTCATCGACCAGCTCCGAGGGCTGGAAGGTGTTGGCCGCCGTGGCGCATCGGGTGACCGACGCGCCGGTCGCGCCCAGCCTGGTCACCGCCGCCACCGACAGCCGTCACCTGCAGTCGGTGGCAGTCGATGTCTACCGTTTCCAGCCCATGGACTTCGGCGCGAGCGAGATCGAGGCGATCCATGGGACCAACGAACACCTGACGCTCGCCAACCTGAAGCAGTGCGTCGAGTTCTACGCCCGCCTGATCGCGACGGCGGCGGGCTAGGCGGCCCTCACCCGCAGCTGGCCCTCGTAGTCCCGTTTGCCGAGCGGTACGCCGTTGCTGCGCAGGATCGCGTAGGCCGTGGTGGCGTGGAAATGGAAGTTGGGGACCGAGAAAGAAAGGATCAGGGTCTCCGAGGTGAAGGCCAGGCGCCTGGGGCCGATCTGCAGGTCCAAATCCCGGCCCGCCCAGCCGTTGACCTCGTCGGGGACATAGGCCCGCAGCGCCGCCTCCGCCTGCGCGACCATCGCCTGCAGACCGGCGAAGGGCTGCGCGCCGATCAGGCCCGGCGGATCGAACACCCCGGTCCGCGCCGCCTCGATCCCATAGACAGCGTGGTGCGACAGGGCCTCGACCTGGAAATGGAAGGGCGCCATGTCCTCGTAGAGGCGCGCGCCCACGAAGTCGTCGGGGTTGCGGCCCGCCTGAGCGCAGTACTGGACCGTCCGATTGAGGAAGCCGCCGACAGCGGTCACCGTCTGCAGGAAGCTCGCCACGCTGATGTCGTAGAACGACGACGCCATCGAAAAATCTCCGCCGAAGATGCCTTGGGCTTCAGACCCTGTTACTGCCATTTGGCCTAAGGCTTGTCAGGCCGCTCGCGCCAATAAGCCGAGGGGAATCGGCGGGCGCCCCCTTGCGGTGGCGGCTCCGGCGACGCACGTTCCGGGCACACCTTTCCACGAGGACTACATGCGCGAGATCTACACCAGCTGGCTCGACGACGAAGACGGCGACGACGAGGACAAGGGCCGCCAGCCCGACATGCCGATGACCGCCGGGCCGGTGCAGAACGCGCTCTTCAAGTCGCGCACGGTGCTGATCTTCGGTGAGATCGACATGCGGCTGGCCGAGCGGGTCACCGCCCAGATCACTGCTTTTTCGGCGGACAACGACAAGCCGATCCGGGTGATCATCAACTCGCCGGGCGGCCATGTCGAAAGCGGCGACACCATCCACGACATGATCCGCTTCTGCGGCGTCGAAGTGAAGGTGATCGGCACCGGCTGGGTGGCCAGCGCCGGCGCGCACATCTTCCTGGGCGCCAAGAAGGAAAACCGCCTCTGCCTGCCCAACACCCGCTTCCTGCTGCACCAGCCGGCGGGCGGCATGCGCGGCCAGGCCAGCGACATCCAGATCGAGGCCGAGCAGATCATCAAGATGCGCGACCGTGTGAACCGGATGATCGCCAAGGAGACCGGCCAGACCGTCGAACGGATCGTCAAGGACACCCAGCGGAACTTCTGGATGAGCGCGGAGGAGGCCGTCGACTACGGCCTGGTCTCGCGGATCATCAACGACACATCCGAGGTCTGACCTAGGTGGCGAAGCCGTGGTGGCAGGGCGCGGTCCTCTACCACGTCTACGTCCGCAGCTTCTTCGACAGCAATGGCGACGGGCAGGGCGACCTGCCGGGCGTGGAGGCCAAGCTGGACTACATCCAGAGCCTCGGCGTCGACGGGATCTGGCTCTCGCCCATCCACCCCTCGCCCAACCGCGACTGGGGCTACGACATCGCCGACTATGACGGCGTGCAGGCCGACTATGGCGCGGCCGACGACTTCCAACGGCTGCTCGACGCCGCCCACGCCCGCGGCCTGAAGGTGCTGCTGGACGAGGTGCTGAGCCACACCTCCGACGTCCATCCCTGGTACGTCGAAAGCCTGACCGGCGGCGCCGACGGGCCCAAGGCCGACTGGTATGTCTGGGCCGACCCGCAGGCCGACGGCACGGCGCCCAACAACTGGCTATCGGTATTCGGCGGCCCGGCCTGGGCCTACCAGCCGGCGCGCCGGCAGCACTACCACCACAAGTTCCTGCGCCAGCAGCCGAAACTCAATTGGCTGAGCGACGGCGCGCGCGAGGCGGCGCTGACCGTCCTCGACACGTGGCTCGCCAGGGGCGTCGACGGCTTCCGCCTCGACGTGGCGGGCACCTTCCTGCACGACGCGGCGCTGACGCCCAATCCGCCGGTGCCGATGGCCGAGCGCACCCGGTACGACTGGTCCCACGCCGGCAACCTGCAAAAGCACCTGTTCGACTCCAACCTTCCTGAGAACAAGCCGCTGCTCGACGTGGTCCGGCGACGGGTGGAGGCGCACGGCGACAGGTTCGTGTTCGGCGAATTTTCCGAAGAAGAGGAACGCTGCGGCGCCTATCTCTCGCCCGCCGAGGGCCTGCACTCGGCCTACACCTTCGTCCTCTTGCTGGCCCGCAAGCTGGAGCCCCAGTTCATCAAGGACCACTACGCGACGCTCGCGCGCTTCCCGGCGCATTGGCCGACCATCAGCTTCTCCAACCACGACGTGCCGCGCACGGTCAGCCGCTTCGGAGGCGAGCGCACCTCTCCCGAGTTGGCGAAGCTGCTGTTCGCGCTGCTGCTCAGCCTGAAGGGCACGACGCTGATCTATCAGGGCGAGGAGCTGGGCCTGCCGCAGGCGTCGCTGCGGCGCGACCAGCTGCGCGATCCGGTCGGCGATCTCTACTATCCCTACACCGGCGGCCGCGATGGCTGCCGCACGCCCATGCCCTGGGCGGCGGGACCGAACCTCGGCTTCAGCGCCGGGACGCCCTGGCTGCCGGCCGCCGCCGAGCACGCCGACCTGACCGTCGCGGCCCAGGACGCCGACCCGGACTCCACGCTCAATTTCGCCCGCGCGATAATCGAGTTCCGCCGGGACTCCGCGGCCATGACCGCGGGCGAGCTGACCTTCCTCGACGTCCCCGATCCCATTCTGGCCTTTGTCCGGCGAGACGGCGACGAGGCTATCGCCTGCCTGTTCAACCTGAGCGGCGAGCCCCGGTTCGTCGACGCCCCGGAACTCGCCGGCGCGACCCTGCTGGAGGTCCGCGCCGGCGACGCCGACCTGCGCGGCGGCTCCATCGGCCTGTCGGAATGGGCCGCGGCCTTCCTGCGGCTCGCCTAGCGCCCCGCCTTCAGGGTGAAGAAGACCGTGTTGCCCGTCACCGGGTCGGCGTCGGTCCACTGCTCGCCCGCATGCTTGCCGACCCCCTTGTTGCAGTAGGTCTTGATGCGGTCGGGGGCCACCAGATGGTCGGCGGTCGTGCAGAGCTTGCCGTCCTTCAGTTCCCAGGTCCCACGCACCTCGCCGTCCGAGCCGGTCTCGCGGAAAGTGTGGTCGGCGGCCAGGTAGTATTTGGCGCTCCAGTCTCCGGCCGGCACATCGATCTCCCAGGTGCCGGAGAGGAAGTCGCGCACGGCGGCGGCCTCATCCGTCCCGGCCGTCTGGGCGCGAGCCGGGCTGGTCAGCAGCAGGGCCGTGGCGGCGCAAATAGCAATCTTCAGCATCAGCAATTCTCCATCGCTGGCTGTTGACTAGACCGCGGTCGTTCGCCGGAAAAACGAATTTGCTTCACCTGTGAATTCGATCTCATTGAATACCTGGACTCGCGCCGAGGCTTCCGCCCCGCGCCGAGCCAGCCTAGAACCGCACTATGGCCGAGGGCGACAGCAAACCAGGCAGGGCGGACAGCAAGTTCGGCCAGGGCTTCCTGACCGACATCTGGTATTTCGCCGCGCTTTCCAGCGACCTGCCGCGCGGCCGGATGAAACGCCATGAGCTGCTGGGAGAGCCGGTGCTGCTCGGCCGCTCGAACGGCGGCGAGCTCTTCGCGCTGCGCGACATCTGCCCGCATCGCGCGTCGCCCCTGTCGGCGGGTCACTTCCACCGCGAAGCCGACGGCGCCGAGACCGTCGAGTGCCCCTATCACGGCTGGCGGTTCCGGGCCGACGGCGCCTGCGCGGCGATCCCGTCGCTGGTGGACGACCAGGCGATGGACGTCAGCCGGATCCGCGTGCGCCGCTATCCGGTGGCCGAAAGCCAGGGCCTGGTCTTCGTCTGGGTGGCCGGCGACGCCCGCGCCGCCGCCGAGCCCAGCGAGCCGCCGCCCACCTTCCCGGGCGTGGTCGGCGGCGGGCCCAAGCTGGTCGACCGCATGGACTTCGCCGCCCACATCGACCACGCCGTCGTCGGCCTGATGGATCCCGCGCACGGCCCCTACGTCCATCAGCAGTGGTGGTGGCGCTCCAAGGCCAGCCAGCACGAGAAGGCCAAGAGGTTCGAACCGCGCGAGGCCGGCTTCGCCATGGTCCGCCACGAGCCCTCGAAGAATTCCCGCGCCTACGCCATCCTGGGCGGCGAGCCCTTGACCGAGATCACCTTCCGCATCCCGGGGCTGCGCTGGGAGCACGTGACCGTCGGCAAGCGCCAGGTGCTGTCGCTGACCTGCCTGACCCCGGTGAACGACAGGACCACCCGGATCACCCAGATCGTCTGGTCCGACCATCCGGCCTTCCTGTTCCTGCGGCCGTTCATCAAGGCCGGCGCGCGCGCCTTCCTGCGCCAGGACGGCGACATGGTGAACCTGCAGAACGAAGGGCTGAAGTACGACCCCAGCCTGCTCTGGATCGACGACGCCGACCGCCAGGCCAAGTGGTACCAGCAGCTCAAGCGCGAATGGACCGCGAGCCGCCGGGAGGGCCGCCCCTTCGCGAACCCCGTGGAGCCCGTGACGCTGCGCTGGCGCAGTTAGGCTAGTCGGCGGCCTTGCGCGGCTTGTCCTGTTCGACGCCCACGAAGTCGACCTTGGTCCCCTTCTTCACCGCCTGACTGAGCTGGCGCGCGTCCCAGTTGGTCAGGCGCACGCAGCCGTGGCTGGCGGCGTTGCCGACCATCCTGGGGTCGGGTGTCCCGTGGATGCCGTAGGTGTCCTTGGTCAGGTCGATCCAGGTCGAGCCGACCGGATTGTTCGGCCCCGGCGGGATGGTGAGCTTGCCGTTCGACGCCTTGCCGAAGGTCAAGCGGCTGGGGTCATAGGTGTAGGTCGGGTTGGGCGCGACCGTGCGGACCGCCCACTCGCCGTCCGGCGCCGGCCGGTCGGTCGAGCCCACCGTCGCCGGATAGACGGCCAGCAGGAGGTCGGCCTGGCCGTAGGCGCGCACCTGGCGCTTGGTCTTGTCGACCTCGATGCGGCTGACCGGAACCTTCAGCCTGTCCGACCCGAGCGCGGCGACGACGATCTGCGTGCCGGCGACGCTGAAGTCAGCGTTGGGATTGAGGCTCTTCAGCAGGGCCTCGTCCATGTGGAAGCGCTCGGCCAGCTCCTGCACCGGGCCGGTGAAGCTCATGGCCGGCAGCTTGGCCATCTCCGCCATATCCGTGGGGACCTTGGCCAGGAACGGCCCTTTCACGTCGTCGGCGGTGATCGTGTAGTCGGTGAGCGCCGGCTGGGCGTCCTTGGAAAGCGCCGTCCAGACCGCCGGACTCATCTTGCCGTCGACGGGCAGCTGGTGGGCGTTCTCGAAGGCGCCGATGGCGTTCTTCAGGTTGTCGCCGTCCTGGCCGTCGATGACGCCGGGCGAGAACTTGGCGCGGGCCAGCAGCACTTCGGCGCGGATCAGGGCGTTCTTCTTCGCCTGCGGCGTCACCGGCTCGGCCTTCCAGTCGGCGACGTCGATGGGCAGGGCCAGCCGCGAGGCCGACTGCACGATGGCCGGATCGGGCGCGTCGGGGCGGATGTCGCCGTCCGGCGCGGGCTGCACCGAGGTGAGGTCGGCCGCCGTCGGCGTCGGCGCCAGTTGGGCCACCACCATGGGCGAGCCGCCCTGGCTGTTGCTCGCCTGGCTGCTTGCGCCCTGCGACTTGGAGCTCGGGTCGGAGCAGGCCGCCGCCAGAAGCAGGAGGGGAACGCCGCCGCAGAGCGACAGCTTGGCGAACTTCATCATGGACCTCGCGCGGGCGCCATGCGTTGTCGGGCGCGTGAGGTTCAAGCCTTCAGAAGCGCTACGGTTCCTGGCGGGCCTTGCCGTGGCGGTCCTCGTGCTGGGTTTCGTCGTCCTGCGCGTGACCAGTTGCACCCCCGCGCCGCCGCCCAAACCGGCCCCTTTGGCGGCTAAACCGGCCAGCCCTAGCCCCCCGACCCCCAGTCCCTTGGCCCCCAGTCCCGCGGCCCCGCCGCCCGCCCCGCCGCCGCCGGCCCACACCCCGGCTCTGGCCGCGGCCATCTGCTCGGACGGCCCGGCGGCGGCGGCCCGGTCCAACGCCGCCTCGTTGCCGACCCTGGCCTGGAGCCCGTTCGGGCGCAGCGAAACGGGCTGGGCGACCTACGCTCCCTTGGTCGGCCGCGAGGTCCACACCGCCTGCGCCCCCAGCACGCCCGGCTTCGCGCTGGCGCTCAGCCAGTGGGCCAGGGCCCGCAACCTGCCGAGCGATGGCGTCTTCAGCGCCGCCATCTTCACGCCCCTGAAGACCACGATCCAGCTGCGCCGGCCCTTCGTCCAGCTCAGCGCCAGGGGCGTTTGCCCCAATCCGCCGGCGGCGGCCGCGCTCGCCACGGCCACGCCGGCCGAAGGCTATGGCGGCAAGCTTGTCCAGCTTCGCCCCGGCGCGCTGGCGGCCTACCGCCGGATGGCCGCCGCCGCCCGGCGCGCGGACCCGGCCATCGCCGCCGATCCCAGGAACCTGACCCTGTTCTCGGGCTTCCGCAGCCCGGCCGACGACGCCGCCCGCTGCGCCCGCGAGCACAATTGCAACAATGTGGTGCGCGCGACCTGCTCGGCGCACCGCACGGGCCTGGCCATGGACCTCTACGTCGGCCAGGCGCCGGGCTTTTCCCCCGACTCCAGCGCCGACCCCAACCGCGCCTTCATGAGCGCCACGCCCGCCTACCGCTGGCTGGTGGCCAACGCCGACCGCTTCGGCTTCGTCCCCTATCCGTTTGAGCCCTGGCACTGGGAGTGGACCGGCGAGGCGCCTTGAGGCCGACGCCAACGGACCCTAGGGTCCCAGTCCATGGCCAGCTTCCTCTCCGACGGCGTGCAGATCGCCTATGACGACATCACTCCGGCAGGCGGCGCTGACAGCGCCGTCGTCCTGATCCACGGCTTCGCCTCCAACCGCGTCGAGGGCTGGAAACGCACCGGCTGGTATGCCGCTTTTGAACGCCGCCGCACGCGGGTGATCGCGCTCGACCAACGCGGACACGGCGAGAGCGCCAAGCTCTATGACCCGCAGGCCTACGAGCGCGAGCGGCTGGCCGCCGACGTGCTCAACCTGATGGACGAGCTGGGCGTCGAGCGGGCCGACATGTTCGGCTACTCCATGGGCACGCGCACCGCGCTCGAACTGGCTGTCGCCCAGCCGAGCCGCCTGTCGCACCTGATCCTGGGCGGGGTCGGCGGCAAGCTGCTGGAAAAGGCGCCGGACGTGGCGGGCGAGCCCATGGCCGACGCCATGCTGGCCGACGACCCCTCGACCATCACCCAGCCGATGCTGCAGTCCTTCCGCCAGTTCGCCGACGAGCAGGGCGAGGACCGCAAGGCGCTCGCCGCGGTCACCAGGGTCCGCAACATGCCCTTCAACCACGACGCGCTTCGCGACATGCCCGTGCCGACGCTGGTCGTGGCGGGCGCCGGCGACACCGGCGCGGGCGACACCGCGGACCTGGCGCGGATCTTTCCGCATGGCCGCAGCGTGACCATCCCCGGCTGCGACCACTTCTCGGCCATCCCCCACGCACTCACCAAGGCCGCCGTCTTCGACTTCCTCGACGGCGTCATGGACGACGACTTCCCGCCGTTCGAGTAGACCTTGAGCAATCCCGCGAAGGACATGGCCGAGCAGGTGCTGGCGGGCTCCGGCCTGAGCGCCGCCAAGCTCGGCCTGCGGTTCGACCGGGTGGTCGTTCGGGCGCTGGGCGATCTTCGGGCGTGGGCGGACAACGCGGTCCCGGAGGGGGCGGCCGTTATCGTCACCATCTCTGCGCCCATCCGGCTGCCAGCGAAGACGGTCGAGGCCCTGCGGGAGAGGATCGCAGCCTTGCTCTCTTCCGCCGATCCCGCGCGCGATTGGAGCGGCGCCGCGCACGGCAATCAGGTGGGTCTGCGATTGGTGCGCCGGGCTGCGGACCAACGCCTCAAGCTCGTGGGATTCGTGCACAATCCCTCGACCGGCGCAGGCGATCTACTGGACCTTGCGGAGCGTTGGCTTCGTCATCGACAGGACGACGACTTCCGGCCTCTCGAGTAGCGCCGACCAAGTATTTCTACGGGCTTGCGGGCGGCGCCCACCGCCCTAGGTTGGCCGACCTTCACGCATCGGCAGGCGCGAGCCCAGGGGGGCAAGACGAAATGAGCTGGCCATTCGCCGGACCCATGACGGTTCTCGGTCTGTGTTTTGACGGATCGGCGCACGGCATCGCCGTCCACCACGATCGGGTCCTGGTATTCGTCTCCTTCCTGATCGCAGTCCTGGCCTCGTTCACGGCGCTGGAGATGGCGGAGCGCCTGCGCGGAGCCGCGGGCCCGAGCCGCTGGCTCTGGCATGGAGCCGGCGCTGTCGCGCTCGGGGGCGGCATCTGGTCGATGCACTTCGTCGCCATGCTGGCCTACGAAATCCCGGTGTCGCATGGCTATGACGCGACCTCGACCGTGCTCTCGGGCCTGGTGGCCATCGTCGCCGTCGCGCTTGGCCTGCGGGCCTTCGAGAAGGACATCACCCTGCCCCGCATCCTCGGGGCGGGCCTGCTCGTCGGCCTCGGCATCGTGATCATGCACTATTGCGGCATGAGCGCGTTGCGCCTGCCGGGCGCGATCTACTACCGCCCGGATTTGTTCGCCCTATCGGCGGTCATCGCCGTCGGCGCGGCGACCGTCGCCCTATGGCTGGCTCACATCCTGCGTTCGACGCTGCAGCGAGCCGGGGCCGCGCTGGTGATGGCCCTGGCTGTCTGCGGCATGCACTACACCGGCATGGCGGCGACCATCCTTGTCGCGGCCGGACCCGTCGTGGAGGCGCCAGCCGGCGTCGTCCGCGCCGAGACCCTCGGGGCCGCGGTCACCCTCAGCGTGATGGTCATCCTTGGCCTGGGCCTGGTCTGCACCCTCGTCGACCGGCGCTTCGAGGCGCGAGCCGCCCGCGAAGCCGAACGGCTGCGGGACTTGAACACCGCGCTCGCGGAACAGACCGAGCGCCTCACCTCGGCCCTGGCGGAAGTCGATGACGCGCGCCGCGCGGAGGCGGCGACGAAGGCCAGGACCGAATTGCTGTCCTCCATGAGTCATGAGCTGCGGACACCGCTCAATGCGGTCCTGGGGTTTGCCCAGGTGATGCGGCTCAACCAGGCGCGCGAGCCCCTGACGCCGCGCCAGCAGGACGCCGTCGACCGGATCATCAGCAACGCCGACGACCTGTTGGCGCTCATCGTCGCCATGCTCGATCTGGCGCGCCTCGACCGCGGCGAAGGATCGTTTTCCCGTGGCGGCCTCGACGTCGCTGATCTGCTGGCCGATCTGACCGACGAGTTCATCCCGGCCGCCGACCAGGCGCAGGTCAGCCTGAAGCTCGAGATGGACGCCGCCGTGCCCTGCGTCGCCTTCGCCGACCGCACCCGCCTGCGCCAGGCGCTGTCCAGCATCATCTCCAACGCCATCAAGTACAATCGCCCGGGCGGCGACGTCAGGATCGTGGCGCGGGCTCGCCAAGGCCAAATCGAGGTGGCGGTCCGCGACACGGGCGACGGCATTCCGGCCGCCCTGCTGCCCCGGTTATTCGACGCCTTCGATCGCCTGGGCCGCGAAGGCGGCTCGATCCTGGGCGGCGGCATCGGCCTGGCCGTCAGCAAGCGTGTGATCGAGGCGATGGAAGGCGAGCTCTGGGTCGAGTCGGCAGAGGGACTGGGCTCGACCTTCACGGTGACCGTGCCGGCATCGCCGCGCGCGCCGCGGGCGGATACGGCCGAGATCTGCGCCGCCTGACCCCGCTCGGGATTTGTGTGACCGAACTCGCCGCGCGCTCTAGGTTCGCGGACCCAGATTATACGCCCCGCCCTTCTCCAGCGCCCGCACATACGCCGGCCGCGCCTGGAAGCGCTCCACCCAGGCCGCGATGTTCGGGTGCTTGTCCATCTGGCCCATGGCGCGGCCGACTTCGCCCACAAAGCTCATCTGCACGTCGGCGGCGGTGAAGTCGCCCATCAGCCAGTCGCGGCCTTCGAGGGCTGAGTTCAGATAGCCCAGGTGGTTGTCCATCTCGCTCTGGATGCGCGGCCGCAGCGGCGCGGCGGCGTCGCCCAGGCGGCCGGTATAGAGGTTCAGCATCAGGGGCAGCATGGCCGAGCCCTCGGAATAGTGCAGCCACTCGCGGTACTTCTCGCCCGCGACATCGCCCGCCGGCGCGCCGAGCTTGCCGGCCCCGTGCTTGCGCTGGATGTAGTCCACGATGGCGCCGGACTCGGCGATGGTGATGTCGCCATCGGTGATCACCGGGCTCTTGCCCAGCGGATTGACCGCCACCAGCTCCGGCGGCGCCAGGTTGGTGGTCGCATCGCGCTGATAGAACTTGATCTCATAGGGCGCGCCGAGTTCTTCCAGCAGCCACAGGATGCGCTGCGAGCGCGAGTTGTTCAGGTGGTGGACGACGAGCATGGGGCGGCCTCTTCCTTTTTTGTGGCGCACAGCAAAGCCGTGTGGCGCGACGGAGCGCAAGCATCGCCTATAGTCGGCGGTGATGACGCTGATCCTGCCCGATCTCCTGGACCTCCTCGACCGCGCCGGCCGCGAGGCCGAGGTGCTGGTCGCCGAGCTGCAGGACGCGGTCGCCGAGCGGGTGCGCCCAAATGGCAAAGGCGACGGCCGCCTCGACCGCGCCGCGCTGGACGCCGAGCAGCACGCCGCCCACGGCCTGGCCTGGAGCGCGGCCTATGCCGAGACCCTGCGCCAGACCGCCCACTGGGCCCGCGCGCTCGACGCCGACGAAAAGTTCGGCGAGGCCGAGGCCCTGCCGGCCCAGCTGCTGGCGCATGAATATCTGAGCCAGCTCGCCGGCGGACTGCCGATGAACCAGGGCGAGATGTTCCGCCCCGCCGACCTGGGCGTCTCGGCGCATCGCCTGGCGCCGGTGATCGCAGCCCTCGCGCCCGGCGCGTCGCAGGCGGTGAAGGACCGCGTCGTCGCGCTGCTCGATCAGGCGCGCGGCCAAGCCTCCCTGGAGGCCAGCGGCCTGGACGAGACCCTGGACGCGATCCGCGACCAGTTCACCGCCTTCACCGCCGAAAGGATCGCGCCCTTCGCCCACGGCTGGCATCTGCGCGACGAGCTTATCCCGCTCGACCTGCTGGAGGAGATGGGCCGCCTGGGCGTCTTCGGCCTGACCGCGCCAGAGGTCTGGGGCGGCTCGGGCCTGGGCAAGGTCGCCATGTGCGTGGTGACCGAGGCGCTGTCGCGGGGCTTCATCGGGACCGGCTCGCTCGGCACCCGCTCGGAGATCGCCGCCGAACTGTTGCTGGCTCACGGCACGTCGGACCAGAAGGCCCGCTTCCTGCCCGGCATCGTCTCCGGCGCGATCGTGCCCACCGCCGTCTTCACCGAGCCGGAGGCCGGTTCCGACCTAGGCTCGCTCAGGACCCGCGCCGTCCGCGACGGCGATGTCTGGCGGGTGACCGGCGCCAAGACCTGGATCACCCACGCCGCCCGCGCCGACCTGATGACGCTCTTGGTCCGCACCGACGGGGCGTCGAAGGACCACCGGGGGCTTTCGATGTTCCTGGCCGAAAAGCCGCGCGGCACGGCCGCCGACCCCTTCCCCGCGCCCGGCATGGGCGGCGGCGAGATCGGCGTGATCGGCTACCGCGGCATGAAGGAATACGAGATCGCCTTCGACGGCTTCGAGGTCGCCGACGCCAACCTGCTGGGCGGCGCGGCGGGCCAGGGCTTCGCCCAGCTGATGGCGACTTTCGAGAGCGCCCGCATCCAGACCGCGGCGCGCGCCATCGGCGTCGCCCAGAACGCGCTGGATCTGGCGCTCGACTATGCCCTGCAGCGCCGCCAGTTCGGCGAGCCGCTGGCCGCCTTTCCCCGCGTGGCCAACAAGCTCGCGATGATGGCCGCCGAGATCCTGGGCGCGCGCCGCCTCGCCTGGTTCGCCGCCCAGGCCAAGGACGCCGGGCGCCGCTGCGATTTGGAGGCCGGCATGGCCAAGCTGACCGCCGCCCGCATCGCCTGGGCGGCCGCCGACAACGCCGTGCAGATCCACGGCGGGACCGGTTTTGCGGTGGAGCAGCCGGTCAGCCGGGTGCTGGCCGACGCGCGCATCCTCAACATCTTTGAGGGCGCCGGCGAGATCCAGGCGCAGGTGATCGCGCGCCGGCTGTTGGAGGGCGCCAATTAGCCCTCCAAAAGAACCCCGCGCGCCGTGGCGCATTCGTGGATATGAACACCCTGTGCCGGACGCCTCAGGAGGATTGCGCATGACCTTTGCAAAGACAGCCGTCGCGGCGGCCCTGGTCGGGCCAGTCCTGGCGGCGGCCGGCGCCTACGCCCAGACCAACATCGGAACCCAGGCGCCCGAGGCCGCCCCGCCGTTCAACATGACCCAGGTGGCGACCTTCAGCCTGCCCTGGCGCATCGCCTTCCTGCCTGACGGCCGAATGCTGATCACCGAGAAGACGGGGTCGATCCAGCTGGTCACCCAGGCGGGCGAGAAGACCGCCGTCGCCAATGTTCCGAAGGTGCTGGCGCAGGGCCAGGGCGGCATGCTGGGCGTCTTCCTCTCGCCGCACTACGCCGCCGACCACTTCGTCTACCTGACCTATTCCGAGCCCGATCCGGCCGGAAAGCTGGATGGCTCCAGCCTGGCGCTCGCCCGCGCCAAGCTCGGCCTCAAGCCGGGTGCGCCCAGCCTGGACGACCTGAAGGTGATCTGGCGTGACGGCGGCCGCGGCAAGGGCGGCCAGTTCGGCGCCCAGGTGGCCTTTGCGCCGGACAGCAAGTCCCTGTTCTTGTCCTCTGGCGACCGTCAACGGATGACCCCGGCCCAGGACCCCAACAGCCCGCTGGGCAAGATCCTGCACCTCACACTCGACGGCAAGCCGGCCCCCGGCAACCCGATGGCCGGCCAGACCGGCGCGGCCAGCATCCCGATCATCGATCCGCCAGTCGACACCGAGAAGGCCAAGACCGCGGCTGTGATCCGCGACTACGCCTTCCCCGGCCCGAACCTGACGCCGTCAGAGACCTGGTCCAAGGGCCACCGCACGCCCTATGGCCTGGCCTTCGCACCCGACGGCCGGCTGTGGGAGGCCGAGATGGGCCCGCGCGGCGGCGACGCTCTGAACCTGATCGAGCCCGGCAAGAACTACGGCTGGCCGCTGGCCCGCTACGCGGTCAACTACAACGGCGTGCCGATCCCCAGCCCCGACGCCGTGCCCGGCGTCACCAAGCCGGTGCTCTACTGGACCCCGGTCATCGATGTGGGGAACCTGATGTTCTACTCAGGGTCCATGTTCCCGCAGTGGAAGGGCTCGGCCTTCGTCAGCGGCCTGGGGACCCGGACGCTGAACCGCATCGTCATCACCGGCGCCACGGCCAAGTCCGCCGAGCGCTGGTCCATGGGCCACCGCATCCGCGACGTGGAGCAGGGCCCGGACGGGGCGCTCTGGGTGATCGAGGACGCCGCGCCCGGCGGCCTCTTCAAGCTGACGCCGAAGTAGCGTCCCCGCCCCGTTCCGGGGAGGGTGGCGAGGCGAAGCCGAGACGGGTGGGGAAGTATGGGCCGGCGTGCCGAGCCCACAGATGACCCGCCCTTCCCTACCCTGATGGCTTGGCAATCTGTCCCTCCCCCGAACGGGGAAGGGAGTGGCCCCTACCGCGGTCCCAAGCCGTCGGTGATCAGGCCGATCTGGCGGTCCATGGCGGCGGTCATCTCCTGCGCGTCGGCGCCGTCCAGCGCCGCCATGCGGTAGATCCACACATAGGCCGCCATCAACAGGTCGACGGCCTCCTGCGGCTCGACCGCGGGGCAGACGTCGCCGTCGGCGATGCCCTTGGCGATGCATTCACGGATGATGCCGATCAGCCGGGGATTGCGGCCCATCGGCCGGGCCGAGGGCGGGAGCGTCCAGTCGTAGGCCGCGGCGATGTGGGCCAGGAACAGGCGCGTCCGCCGGGCCTCGAACGAGAAATGAATCGCAAAGATCGAGCGCAGCCGGTCGCTGGTCGAGCCGCGCAGGTTGGGCACCACCCGGTCGAGCTCGGCGTAGAGTCCGTCCAGCCGGTCTTCCATCACCTGGCTGAGGATCTCGCCCTTGGAGGCGAAGGTCGTGAAGACGCTGCCCACCGAGACGCCGGCATGGCGGGCGATCTCGCGGATCGTGGTGCCCTGGTAACCCTGGGTGTCGAACAGCTCGCGCGCCGCGTCGATCACCCGGTTGCGGGTGGCCTCTTTCTGCGTCTGGCGGGAGCTGGGCGCCGTCACCGGATCGGCCCCGGCGACGGGCGCGACGGCCGGATTTGCGGGCGGCTCCTGATTGGCGCCGCCCGCGAGATCTTCAGCCATGGAGACGTCGTTGGGCGATGTCATGTCTACACAAGACGGCGCCGCTCGCCTACTTCCTCCGAGCGCCCGCCAGCAGGATGCGGATCTGCTCGCGCGCCCGGCCTTCCAGGGCGTCGATCGACCAGCCTTGGAAGATCGCCTGGTCGTAGTTCGACAGGTAGGCGTCGAACAGCATCTGGGTGCGGAGCGGCTCGGCGGCGCCGACGGTCAGTTCGCCGTTCTGCTCGCCGCGGGCCAACTGCTCGGAGATCAGGCCCAGCAGGGTCTGCACCGGCGGGGCGTTGCGCAGCGCCGGGCCGTCTTCCGGCGACCAGCCGACGCTGAACGCCGCGCGGGCCAGCGGCAGCTGGGTTTGATAGAAGCGGTAGCCGGCGCCGAAGATCTTCAGCAGCGTGTCTTCGCAGCCGTCGCCGTGGCTCGCGGCCTCGGCCATGGCTTCGGCGAGCGCCACCATGTCGGTGAGCATGATCTCGCGGAACAGGTCGGACTTGTCGGTGAAGTTGGCGAAGACCGCGCCGGTGGACATGCCCGCCTCGGCGGCGATGTCGCGGATGGTGGCGCCTTCATAGCCCTGTTCGCTGAACAGGCTACGGGCGGCGGCGAGGACCTTGGCGCGGGTCTGTTGCTTGGCGAGCGCCCGGCGGGTCGGGGCCTTGGTCACATTGTCGTCGGCGACGGCTTTGATCTGGGAGTGAATCATGGGGGATTTTTCGACGGCGGAGCCGTCCTCTCTTAAAGGTTCAACCCGAGCCATGCGTCCAGACACGCTCGGTGAACATGTTCAAGTATCATGTTACCCGATTTCTCAGCGCAATTCTACGCAGTATTCGGACAACTTTAGGTCGGCTGGGCGTTGCGGGGGGACGCAGGCTTCCCGTATGCACCCGGAGTAGGGCCAAAATTCGACCCGTCAACGAATTCGGCTCGTTGAACATGCTCACCAACGGTTGGGGGAGGCGCCGCTTAGCCTGCTTGGCTGTGGTTCGCAAGCCCAAGCTGCCCTAAAGTGATCGAATGGATATTTTCAGTTTCCTGATCCCGGCGGCCCTGATCGCGGTGGCGACCGTGCTGGCGATCGGCATCTACGCCCTGTTCCGCGGCGGCGATTTCGGCCGCTCCTATTCCAACAAGCTGATGCGCCTGCGGGTGGTGATGCAGGCGCTGGCGATCGCGGTCCTGGTCGGCGCGGTCTGGTGGCGCGGCAGGCACTAGGCGGTGGTCACGCTCAATCGCATCTACACTCGCACCGGCGACGCCGGGACCACCCGGCTCGCCACCGGCCTGAGCGTCAGCAAGGCCGATTTGCGCGTCGAGGCCTATGGTGCGGTGGACGAGACCAACGCCTGCCTGGGCCTGGCGCGCGTCCACACGGCCGGCGACTTCGACGCCCTGCTGGCGCGCGTCCAGAACGAGCTTTTCGACCTGGGCGCGGACCTGGCCACGCCGGCCGCCCCCGACGAGGCGGAAGGCGCGAAGCTGCGCATCCTCGACCGCCAGGTGGCGCGGCTGGAGAGCGAGATCGATGCGCTCAACGCCGAACTGCCGCCGCTCGCCTCCTTCGTGCTGCCGGGCGGGACCCCGGCGGCGGCGGCCCTGCACCTGGCCCGCACCGTCTGCCGCCGCGCCGAGCGCGAGGCCGTGCGCCTGACCGAGGCCGGCGAGAGCGTGAGCCCACCCGCCCTGCGCTACCTCAACCGCCTCTCCGACCTGCTCTTCGTCGCCGCCCGCTACGCCAACGACAAGGGCGCGGCCGAGGTTTTCTGGCAGTCCGGCGCGACGCGTTAGGGCTTGGGAACCGCGACCGGCGCGGGCGGCGGGGCGCGGCCGATGGCTTGCAGGGCCTCGGCGCGCGCCTTGGGATCGGTGATCAGGCGGCCGGTGATGTCGGAGGTCAGGATCGGGGTCGCGCAGACGCGAGCGCCGCCGTCCCACCATTTGTGGGTGCCGACGCACTGCTCCTCGGGCCGCGCCCAGCCGAACGTCCACACCAGGATGCCGACGTTGGCGACGGCGAAGATGCCGATGAAGATCCACTTCAGGCGGTCGTAGGTCCTGCGGATGCGGCTGTAGCTGTTGTTCATGGATGTAATATTAGCGGATCGGGGCCGCCGCTGGCTAGCCATGCGGTTTGCAAACTGCGCCGGAACCGCTATTGCCCGCAGACCCTATTTCCCGAAGCAATTTTGAGGCGCTAGCAACCCATGAAGGTGTTGGTCCCGGTCAAGCGGGTGATCGATTACAACGTCAAGGCCCGGGTGAAGCCCGACCAGACGGGTGTCGACCTCGCGAACGTCAAGATGTCGATGAACCCCTTCTGCGAGATCGCGGTCGAAGAGGCCGTGCGCCTGAAGGAAAAGGGCGTCGCCAGCGAAATCGTCGCCGTCTCCATCGGCCCGCAACAGGCGCAGGAGACCCTGCGCACGGCGCTGGCCATGGGCGCCGACCGCGCCATCCTGGTGCAGACGACCGAGGACCTGGAGCCGCTGGCCGTCGCCAAGGTTCTGGCCGCCATCATCGGCAAGGAAAGCCCTGACCTGGTGGTCATGGGCAAGCAGGCCATCGACGGCGACAACAACGCGGTCGGCCAGATGCTGGCGACCATCCTCGACTGGCCCCAGGCGACCTTCGCTTCCGCGCTGGAGGTCTCGGGCAAGAAGGCCAAGGTGACCCGCGAGGTCGACGGCGGCCTGCAGACTCTGGAAATCGACCTGCCGGGCGTCGTCACCGCCGACCTGCGCCTGAACGAGCCGCGCTACGCGAGCCTGCCCAACATCATGAAGGCCAAGAAGAAGGAGCTCGCCATCGAAGAGCTCGCCTCGTTCGGCGTCGACACAAAGCCGCGCCTGAAGGTCCTGAAGGTCACCGAGCCGCCGAAGCGCTCCGGCGGGATCAAGGTGGAGACCGCCGCCGACCTCGTCTCCAAGCTCAAGACCGAAGCGGGGGTGCTCTGATGGCCGTTCTCGTCATCGCCGACCACGACAACGCCCACCTGCGGGACACCACCGAAAAGACGGTGACCGCGGCGCTGAAGCTGTCGTCCGACGTCGACATCCTGGTGGCCGGCAAGGGCGCCAAGGGCGTCGCCGACGCCGCCGCCAAGATCACCGGCGTGCGCAAGGTGCTGCTGGCCGAAAGCGACGAGCTGGGCGAAGGCCTGGCCGAGAGCATGGAAGCCCTCGTGGTGCCGCTGATGAGCGGCTACGACGCGGTGCTGACGCCCGCCACCAGCCAGGGCAAGAACTTCAGCCCGCGCATCGCCGCCAAGCTGGACGTCGCCCAGATCTCCGAGATCGTCGATGTCGTCGACGCCAACACTTTCGTGCGCCCGATCTACGCCGGCAACGCGCTGGAGACCGTGCAGTCCTCCGACGCCAAGAAGGTGATCACCGTGCGCCCGACCGTGTTCAAGGCGGCGGCGGACGGCGGCTCGGCCAAGGTCGAGACGATTCCCGCGCCGGCCAAGCCCGCCAAGACCCATTTCGTGGATCAGAAGCTGGTGAAATCGGCGAGGCCCGAGCTCTCCGGCGCCAAGATCGTGGTCTCCGGGGGCCGCGCCATGGGCTCGGCGGAAGAGTTCCAGAAGGTGATCGAGCCGCTGGCCGATAAGCTCGGGGCCGCCGTCGGCGCCTCCCGCGCGGCGGTCGACGCGGGCTACGCGCCCAATGACTACCAGGTCGGCCAGACCGGCAAGGTCGTCGCGCCCGAGCTCTATATCGCCATCGGCATCTCCGGCGCCATCCAGCACCTGGCCGGCATGAAGGACTCCAAGGTGATCGTGGCGATCAACAAGGACGCCGACGCGCCGATCTTCCAGGTCGCCGACTACGGCCTGGTCGCCGACTACAAGACCGCCGTGCCGGAGTTGATGGCCGCCCTCACCGCCGCCGGAAAGTAGGCGCCGGCGCCGCGACGAAAAAGCCGGCGTCGCGACGAAACAGAAGGGGCGGCCCCGTCAGGGACCGCCCCTTTTTCTTGGCCCGGATGGCCGGCTCAGCGGCCGGCGACCTCGGCGGCCCGGCCGCCGCCGACATTGAGGGTCACCGCGCCATCCAGCAGCCCCACCGGCGGATTGGCCAGGAGAACGCGCTGCAGCACGGTGGCGACCTTGCGGTCGATCTCCGGAGCGCCGGAGCTTTGCAGCACGGCGACGCCGGTCACATGGCCGTCCGGCGCCACGGTGGCGCGCACCGAGATCGGCCGCGAAGCGGAGTCGACGCCGACCGCGCTCAGCCTTCGGTCGACCTGGGTCTGCACCTGGGCTGACATCAGCAGTTGTTGGCTGGGCGTGGCGAGGGCCGCGGAGGGGGCCGCCGAGGCAGCCAGCAGAAGGCCAGCCGCGCTCAGCATGAGAAGCTGGGCTTTCATGGTGTTCGTTCCTTGGGTTTGCGTTTCAGGTCTGCGGCGCCGCTGGATCGGATGTGGGGTCGCGACCGGTGTCTTGCGAACGATAGATTCTGGTCCGGGTTGTTATTGCCGCTAACAACCCCACCTCTCGAGTCCAGAGCTTGAGCTTGCCGTCCAGACCCCGGTTCCCGCCCGCCATGGCCCGCCTGCCGCCCTTCTTCTCGCTCCGCGCGCTCGAGGCCGCCGCCCGGCACGGCAGCTACAGCCGCGCCGCCAGGGAACTGTCGGTCACCCACGGCGCGGTCAGCCAGCAGATCCGCCGCCTGGAGGCCGAGCTCGGCGCACGGCTGTTTCAGCGGCGCGGCAACACCATGGTCGCGACTCCGGCCGCCGCACGCCTGGCGCGCCGGGTCGGCGAGGGCATGGACATCCTGCAGAACGCCGTGGCCGAGTTCGCCGCCGCCGCCGAGCGCGATCCCCTGGTGCTGAGCCTCGACACCCAGTTCGCCAGCCGCTGGCTGCCGCCCAGGCTCGCCCGCCTGCTGGGCGATCCCGCCGGCGCCAACCTGGAAATCCGCGTCGACGACCGGCTGGCCGACTTCACCACCGACGGGGTCGACGTCGCGGTGCGCTATGGCGCCGGCCGCTGGCCGGGTGTCGAGGTCCGCCCGCTGTTCGCAGACGCCCTGTTCCCGGTGTGCACTCCGGCTTTCGCTCAGGCCCATCCCATGCGCCGGCCGCAGGACGTGCTTTCCGTGCCGCTGATCCACCACCTGCACCGCCCCTGGGAGCTGTGGTTCACCGCGTTTGGCCTCACGCCGCCGCCGCGGAGCGGGCTGGTGATGGAGGACTCTGTGATGGTGATTGAGGCCGCGGCGCAGGGCCTGGGCGTCGCGCTCGGGCGCAGCGGCCTGGTCGAGGCGGACCTGGCCAACGGGCGGCTGGTGCGCCCGGTGGAGGGCGACGTCGCCTCCGACCTCGGCTTCTTCGTCGTCTGGCGCGCCGACAACCGCAAGGCCGCCCGCATCGCCGCACTGCAAGATTGGCTGGCGGCCGAGACGGCGCTCGCCGCCGTCGGCGGGATGGTCCGATCGGCTCTTTACGATTCGCCAACCGACGACGGCCACGCTGCGCCGCAGCAAAACGCTTGCGGCAGTACGGCGCCGCCATGTTAGAAAGTCGCCATAAAAAGAAACGCGGCGCCAAATCTTCCCGGGTTTGTCCGGCGCCCGTTCATCGAGGCTCATTTGAATGGTTCAGATTAAGTCGGTCGGCGTCATCGGCGCGGGCCAGATGGGGACGGGTATCGCCCATGTGGTGGCGTTGGGCGGCTACGAGGTGCTGCTGCATGACGTGAGCGCGGAACGGCTGGAGGCGGGCATGGGCCTGATCCACCGCAACCTCACCCGCCAGGTCGGCCGCGGCATCGTCACCCAGGACGAGATGGACGCGGCGCTGAGCCACATCAAGCCCGCGCCCGAGCTGCAGGCCATCGGCCAGACGGACCTGGCCATCGAGGCCGCCACCGAGAACGAAGAGACCAAGAAGACCATCTTCAAGGCGCTGGGCCCGCACCTGGGGGCGACCACGCTCCTCGCTTCCAACACCTCGTCGATCTCGATCACCCGGCTGGCGGCCGCCACCGACCGGCCCGACCGGTTCATCGGCCTGCACTTCATGAACCCGGCGCCCTTGATGAAGCTGGTGGAGATCATCCGCGGCATCGCCACCGGCCCGGAGACCTACGAGACCGCCGTGCAGTTCGCCCAGAGTCTGGGCAAGACCACCGCCAACGCCGAGGACTTCCCGGCCTTCATCGTCAACCGCGTGCTGGTGCCGATGATCAACGAGGCGATCTACACCCTCTACGAAGGCGTCGGCACGGTGGAAGCCATCGACACCGCCATGAAGCTGGGCGCCAACCACCCGATGGGGCCCCTGGAACTCGGCGACTTCATCGGCTTGGACACGGTCCTGTCGATCATGAACGTGCTCTACGAAGGCCTGGCGGACTCCAAGTACCGCCCCTGCCCGCTGCTGGTGAAATACGTCGAGGCCGGCTGGCTCGGCCGCAAGGCCGGGCGCGGCTTCTACGACTACCGCGGCGATGTGCCCGTCCCGACGCGGTAGGGGCTAGGTCAGGAGGCATCCTTGAAAGGGCTGTCATTTTTCGCGGCCATTACAATGGTTGGATTGCAAGCCGTAGCGACGGCGGCAGGCGCCAGAGAGTGTCGCGTCGTGCAGGGGCGGTACGCAATTTACGCGAACCATGACCGGCTGTGGGTCGTCGGCAGCAAACATCTTCTCGATGTCAGCATCGACAAGCTCGACGATGAGCTGGACACGCGCGGCTGGGAGAAAACTGCCGCCTATGGGACCTTCACGATCTGCGCCGACCACATCGGAGACCCCCGAGCCCTAAGCGTGCGAGATCGTGTGCAGGTCACCGACCATGGTCACCTTGAGTTTCGACCGCACCGCTAAGTGATGGCCTCGGCCAAACGGAAGTCCATCGTCGTCCGTCGGGACGGACTGAGCCATAGATCTTATGGCGGCCAGTTTGCCTTCCGGTCTCGGCAACTCAAGGACGCGCCAAAGGCGCGCCGCCGCGCGGGCGGCCAGGGGCCGCTCCTTGACTTGCCGAGACCGGAAGGCTCGCATCTGCCGTGAGATTTAAGGCGGGGAAGCGCCACGAAGGACGCGCCTCCGACCCGGTTGACGATCCTTCCCGGCAAGGCCAGGTTTCCCGTCTCGGTCGATGCAACCGGCCGCCTGCGCCCGTCCGGGCATGGTGAATGCATCTCTTGAAGCGCGGTTAGCTCCCTTTTCTGGGCGGACCGATCAGGAACGCAGGCGCTGATCTCTGTGGTTCGCCCCAGAACAAGGGGTTCACATATATGCGCAACTATCGCGACGCGAAGATCATGGCCAAGGCGCTCCGCCAGGAGTTGGCCGAAAAGGGCGTCTCGCTCACCCACAGCGAGTGCCTGGAACTGGTGGCCCGCCAACTCGGCGTGGACAATTGGAACATCCTGGCCGCGCGCCTCGCCGAGGAGCCGGCGCCGCCCGCAAAGACAGGGCTCACCCTGCCTGCCGGCTGGATCGTGGGAGGCTCTAAGCCGGGTCTCTACGACGTCGGCGTCGATCCGCAGGTCCGGCGCGGCTCGGCCCCCGTCGCGGTCATCAGGACGCGCTATCCCGAAGACGATCCACGATACGCCGAGACGGGTTTCGCGACCCTGATGCAAAGCGTCGTCGCCGATCCGTTCCGAGGCCGGCGGATGCGCCTGACGGCCGACCTCAGGACCCGGGATGTGGTGGGCGCGGCGACCCTGTGGCTGCGGGTGGACGGCACGCCCAGGGGAACACTCGCGTTTGACAATATGGAGCAGCGCACCGTCGATGGCCCGCTCGACGGAACCCGGGATTGGACGCCGAGGAAGGTCGTCCTCGACGTGCCGGAGGAAGCCGGAAGCCTGCACTTCGGTTTCTATCTCCGCGGGCTCGGCTGCGCCTGGGCGACCGGGTTCGATCTTCACGAAGCGCCGTCGGAGGAGGTGACCGGCGGGACGAACTATCGCCAGCGGCCGACCAACCTCGACTTCCGGGAGCCGGGCTAGCCGCGCGCCGGCCCGCAGCCCTCCGACACCCCCTGGAACCGCCCTCAGAATTCCTGCGTTCTAATATCTACTGAATTGGTAGGAATATGCGGCCGAACCCTAGAGGAGCAGGCGCATGGCGGCGATTGGCGAGCTCTACAACGTACCCACCGGACCGGCGCCGCAGGGGGTGCTCGGCCTGGAGCGGCTGTTGCGGCCGCCGGCGGAGGGGCGCGGCTTCTCCGCCCGGCCGGTCTCGCTGGAGGTGCTCGAGGAACTGCAGGCGCTGATGGCGGTCAGTCCCGGCATGACCGGCGCCTCGCCGACCCGCATGCTGTTCATCTCCACCCCGTCGGCCAAGGCGAGGCTGGCCCAGCGGCTGGCGCCCCGCACCCGCGACGCCGCGGTGCTTGCGCCGGTCTGCGCTGTGGTCGGCTATGACCGCGAGTTCGCCGAGCAGCTGATCGCCTTCGTGGGCGACGGCCCTGCCGGGGAGTCCTGCTTCGACCGCCCCGCGACGCTCCGCGCCACCGCCCTGCGCAACAGCGTGCTGCAGGGCGCCTACCTGACGCTTTCCGCCCGGAGCCTGGGCCTGGAGGCGGCCTTCCTGCACGGCTTCGACGGCGCAGCGGTCGCCCAGGAGTTCTTCCGCGACCCCGCCGTCAGCGCGATCTTCGTGGCGGCGCTGGGCTATCCGCGGCCCTAGTTCACCGCCGCCTGAGCGATCGGCCGCATCAGGTCGTAGCCGGCCTTCAGCGGGTGCACCCCGTCGCGACTGAGCGCGGGCTTCATGCCGCCCTCGGGCGTGGCGAGCACCGGCCCGTAGTCCACGAAGCCCTCGCCCTCAGCCTTCGCGAAGGCGGCGATCCAGGCGTTGAGCTCGCGGATCTGCCCCGCCGGGTGGATGGCGGGCCGCCACGAAATCACCGCCGCCGGCGGGATCGCGCCCAACACCACGCGGATGCGATGCGCCTTGGCGACGGCGACCATGGCGCGCAGGTTGTTCTTCAGGTCCTCCGGCCGCTCGGGGCCGTTGTTGCCGGCCACATCGTTGGTGCCGATCAGGATGTGGACGGTCTTCGGCTTCAGGGCCACCACGTCCTGCTCGAAGCGCAGCAGCAGCTGGCTCGAGGTCTGGCCGCTGATGCCGCGGTTCACGATCCTGTCGCTGAAGAAGCCCGGGTCGGCGGCGCCCCAGAGCTCGGTGATCGAATCGCCCAAGAACACCACCCGCACCCCGCCCTGCTTTTCCAGCCGCGCGTCGTCGGCGCGGAAACGGCAGAGGTCGGCGAAATCGTTCTTGGCGCTCCAGGCGGCCAGCCGGTCGCGCTCCGGCCCCTCCTTGGCGTAGGCCGCCATGACCTCGGGGCTCGCCGGCACGCCCGTGCTCAACGCCTGGGCGAGCGCCTTCATCGCCGCCGAACGCCCGAAGCTGCCCGGCGGACAGGGCTGGTCGACCATGCCGACGGCGCCGGCGATCGGCGGCAGGGGCGGCGGCGTCTGGGCCTGGGCGACCCCCGCCAGCAGACCCGCCGCCAACAGGCCGGTCATCGCCAGTCTCACGGCGTGTCCAAGATGTCCGGTCATCGTCTCGATCCCTCGCTTGGGCGCCTATCAGGGGGCGAACCGAACCCGAGAGCAACCGCGGTCAAGACAGGCCTGCGCCGCCGCGCGATGATGCGGCCATGAACGCGGCCCCTCAGCCCTCGACGCTTACCGACCCCATGGAGCGGGCGCGGCGGCATATCGAGGCCAACCTCGACGGGGCGCTCAGCCTCGGCGACCTCGCCGACGCCGCCCGGCTCTCGCCCTACCACTTCACCCGCCTGTTCACCGGCCGCTATGGCCTGAGCCCCATGGCCTATGTCCGGGTGCGGCGGCTGGAGGGCGCCGCCGAGCGGTTGCGCGCCGAGTCGCTTGGGGGCGCGCGCCTCACCATCATCGACCTGGCCTTCGACTGCGGCTTCGACAGCCAGGAAGGCTTCACCCGCGCCTTCATCCGCGAATTCGGCATCTCGCCCGGCCGCTACCGCGACGGCGAACGCCCGCACCGACCGGAGACCCTCGCCATGCCGACCGCCGACCTCCACGCCAGCAACCTCACCCAGGCGCCCTCGCCGGCCCGAAAGCCGGCCTTGCGGATCGCCGGGATCGGGGCCGACTTCGACGAGGCCAATGTCTCCGGCATCCCGCTGCTCTGGGGCCAGTTCGCGCCGCGCCTGCCGTTGCCGGGCCAGGTCGGCGGCGGGACCTTCGGGGTCTGCTGCGCCGGCCCCGGCGGCAAGGGGGTCCACTACATCGCCGGCGCGGCCCTCGCCGAAGGCGCGCCCGCGCCGCCGGGCATGAAGGTCATCGAGATTCCGCCCCATGCCTATCTGGTGTTCCGCCAGGTGCTGAGCGGCGGCCCGCTGCACCCGCAGATGCAGTCGGCGGTGCGCGAGATCTGGGGCGAGCGGGTCCCTGCCTCGGGCCACACCCTCGCCCGGGGCGTCCCCGACCTGGAAGTCTACCCCGACGACTTCGCGCCGGACCGCGCCGGCGGCTGGGTGGAATGGTGGATCCCGGTGGAGGCCTAGGCGAAAAATCGCCGACCGGCGTCGATTCCCCACGAGCTCGTTCGACGTCTTGATGAGGCGGCGAAAACGGACCGGCTCGATCGAGGGAGACAGACGATGCGGGTCATGGTGATCGGGAAAGCCACCGAGGCGAGCGAAGCGGGGACGCCGCCCACGATGGAGGCGTTCGAGGCGATGGAGCGGTTCATCGAGGAGCTGGCCCAGGCCGGCGTCCTGGTGGCCGGCGCGGGCCTCAAGAACTCCGCCCAGGCCAAGCGCATCGTCATCGACGGCGACAGCCGCACGGTCATCGACGGGCCGTTCGCCGAGGCGCGCGAACTGGTCGCCGGCTTCCAGATCTGGGAGGTCAAGGACATGGACGAGGCCATGGCCTGGGCGATGCGCAGCCCCAATCCCATGCCGGGCCGCTCCGAAATGGAGATCCGGCCGTTCATCGAGGCCGAGGACATGGCGCAGGCCCTGAACCTCGAGGGGACCCACGAGCCGCCCAGCGGGGAGCGCGGACGGCTCGGTGTCGCCTGATATCGCGGACGGTCGGCGGCCGGAGCGCCGTCTTGTCTCCCCTGCGGCCATGGCCGAAAAAGCCTCGTGACCGCAGGCGAGACCCCAATTCCAGGCGACACACACCGGGCGATCGAGGCGACCTTCCGCATCGAGCGGGCGAGGCTGATCGCCGGCCTCGCCCGCCTCGTGCGCGACGTCGGCCTCGCCGAGGAGCTGGCGCAGGACGCGCTGGTTATGGCGCTGGCCGAGTGGCCGAGGAGCGGCGTCCCCGCCAGGCCCGGCGCCTGGCTGATGACCGTCGCCAAGCGCCGCGCCATCGACGCGGTGCGCCGCGACCGGATGCGCGAGCGCAAGCACCAGGAGATCGCCCGGACGCTGGACGAGGTCTCCGACGACGCGGTCGAGGCGATCGATGCGGCCATGGACGACGATCTCGGCGACGAACTCCTGGGCCTGATCTTCACCGCCTGCCACCCGATGCTGTCGCCCGATGCGCGGGCGGCGCTCACGCTCAGGGTGGTCGGCGGCCTGACGACCGACGAGATCGCCCGCGCCTTCCTGGCGAGCGAGGCCACGATCGCCCAGCGCATCGTCAGGGCGAAGAAGGCGATCGCCAAGGCCGGGCTCGCCTTCGAGACGCCGCGGGGCGCGGAGCGGGCGGCCCGGCTGCCCTCGGTGCTGGAGGTCATCTACCTGATCTTCAACGAAGGCTATGCGGCCACCGCCGGCGACGACCTCGTCCGCCCGGGCCTCTGCCTGGAGGCGCGGCGTCTGGGCCGGATGCTGGCCGCGCGGATGCCCAAGGATTCCGAAACGCTCGGCCTCTTGGCGCTCATGGAGATCCAGGCGTCGCGCCTCAGAGCCCGCACCGGGCCGGACGGCGCCTTCGTGCCGCTGACCGAGCAGGACCGCGCCCGCTGGGACCGGCTCTCCATTCGCCAAGGCCTCGACGCGCTCGCCCGCGCCGAGGCCCTGGCCGGTCCCCAGGCGAGCGATTGGGGACCCTATGTGCTGCAGGCCGCGCTCGCCGCCTGCCACGCCCGCGCCCGCCGGGCCGCCGACACCGACTGGCCGCGGATCGCCGCGTTGTACGACCAACTGCGCGCCGTGGCGCCCTCGCCGGTCGTCGATCTCAACCGCGCGATCGCCCACAGCATGGCGTTCGGGCCCGACGCGGGCCTGCGCCTGCTGGACGCGCTCGCCGACGTCACCGTCCTGCGAGGCTATGCGCCCTTGCCGGCGGCGCGGGGCGACTTCCTGTTCCGGGCCGGCCGGCGGGCCGAGGCGCGTTCGGAGTTCCAGGCCGCCGCCGCCCTCGCCCGCAACCTGCGCGAACGCGATTTTCTGCTCGCCCGCGCCGAGGCCTGCGGCGACGCCGCTCGATCCTAGCCCTCCAGCGCCCCGATCATCGCCACCCGCGCCACATGCCAGCCGCCGTCGAACGACGCGGCCAGGAACGCATCCACGATGTCGAGCGCCAGGCCCTCGCCCACCACCCGCGCGCCGAGCGCCAGCATGTTGGCGTCGTTGTGCTGGCGGATCATCCGGGCGGAGTAGGTGTCGGCGCAGACGCCGCAGCGGATGCCCTTGACCTTGTTGGCCGCCATCATGATCCCCTGGCCCGTGCCGCACAGGATGACGCCGAACCGGCAATCGCCGGACGCCACCAGCCGCGCCGCCGCGGCGCCCTGCTCAGGATAGGGCGTGCTCTCCGGCGCCGTCGGCCCGATGTCGACCGCCACCCAGCCTTGAGCCGCGATGTGGGCGGCGATGGCCTGGCGCAGCGCAATGGCCGTGTGGTCGCTGGAGAGGACGATGCGGTTGTCGGCGGTCATGGCGGCGGCGTCCGTCCCGTTTCGCAAGACAGCTTAGCGGCTCCGCCCTAAGCCGCCACCTTCGCCCGCGCCGGCGTGGGATTGCTGAACTCCAGCGTCCCGTCCTCAAGCTTCGCGTACCGCAGGCTCATCAGGTCGAGCGCATAGTTCTGGTGCAGTTTCCAGGGCGCCTTGGACCCCTGCTTGGGGAACTTCGCCATGGCCCGCTGGACGTAGCCGGAGGAGAAATCCAGCCACGGCTGGCGCTCGATATCGGGATCGTCGTTGCGCGGCGTCACCTGGCGCAGGCCGGTCCTGGCCATGTGGTTCAGGAGGCGGCAGATGTATTCGCAGGTCAGGTCGCACTTCAGCGTCCAGGACGCATTGGTGTAGCCGAACGACGACGCCAGGTTGGGCGTGTCCTCGTACATCATGCCCTTGTAGGAGAGCGTCGCGCCGGGATCGACCGCGCGCCCGTCGACGCTGATCGAAAGGCCGTTCATCACCTGCAGCGTCAGGCCGGTGGCGCTGACGATGATGTCGGCCTTCAGCTGCGCGCCGCTCCTGAGCTTGATCCCGTCCTCGGTGAAGCTCTCGATGTGGTCGGTGACCACGCTGGCGCGGCCCGCCTTGATCGCCTCGAAGAGGTCGGCGTCGGGGACCAGGCACAGGCGCTGATCCCAGGGATTGTAGGTGGGCGTGAAGTGCTTGCCGACATCGTAGTCGGGACCGAGCTGGGCGCGGACCATGTCGATGATGTTCTTCTTCACCGCGTCGGGCTTGTTGCGGGCGAGGCGAAAGAACCACATGCCGAACAGCACGTTGCGCCAGCGGATCAGGTGGTAGGCGAGCTTGGCCGGGAGCGCCTTGCGCAGCCGGTTGGCCATCGCGTCCTCGGCGGGCCGCGAGACCACATAGGTCGGCGAGCGCTGCAGCATGGTCACGTGGCCGGCCGTCCCCGCCATGGCCGGGACCACGGTCACCGCCGTCGCGCCGGACCCGATCACCACCACCTGCTTGCCGGCGTAGTCGAGACCCTCCGGCCATTTCTGCGGATGGATGAGCGTCCCCTTGAACCGCTCGACGCCCGGGAACTCCGGCGTGTAGCCGCCCTCGTAGCTGTAGTAGCCGCCGCAGAGGAAGACGAAGCCCGCGGTGAGCGTCACCGCCGCGCCATCGCTGCGTTGGGCCTCGACCGTCCAGCAGGCGTCGGCGCTCGACCAGGCGGCCGAAGTCACCTTGTGGCCATAGCGGATGTTCCGGTCGATGCCGTTTTCGGCCGCCGTGTCGCGCACATATTTTAGGATCGAGGGGCCGTCGGCGATGGCCTTGGCCTGCGTCCACGGCTTGAAGGCGTAACCCAGCGTGTACATGTCGCTGTCCGACCGGATGCCCGGATAGCGGAACAGGTCCCAGGTCCCGCCGATCGCGTCCCGCCCCTCCAGGATCACGTAGGAGCGGTCGGGGCATTTGTCCTGCAGGTGCCAGCCGGCGCCGACGCCGCTCAAGCCCGCGCCCACGATCAGCACATCGAAGTGCTCGGGCCCCGCCTTGCCCGCCGATCCGTCCGCCATCTGAAGCTCGCTCCGGGTTAGGTGAACACCGATCACATATTTTCATCGGAGAGGCCAGCGCGGCGGCGGCCGCCCAGATTTGGAACCCCGGAAACACGGAAAGAGCACGGAAGAAGAAAGAAACCACGGACCCACACAGACGCACACCGACCCGCCTTGCCCGTCGCGAGCGCAGCTCGCCTTCTGATCCTTAGCTAGAACCTATCGGAAGATGGCCTTCGGCCTTTCAAGCGGCAGGACAGGTCCGTGTGCGTCTGTGTCCGTCCGTGGTTGAATCCTCCTTCCGTGTTTTCCGGGGTTCAAAACAGCTGAGCCTCCGCCGCTCGGCGCGCCATCGCCGCACCCGGCGTTAATCCATTCGACTTGCCGCCAAGCTGCGTCGGATACTCACCCAAGTGATTCGGATGGCGGGACCATGCGTCGCCTGACCCTTGGCCTTCTCTGCGCGACCTACCTCTGCCTGTCGCTGATCGTCTCGCTGACGCTGTGGCGGAACGGCGGCGGCTGGGGCGCTGGCGTGGCCGCCCTGGTGGGCGGGCTTGGCCTCTGCTTCGCCTTCCACGGCCTGATCGAACGCGCGCTGGAGACCGGCGCCATCAAGGGCGATGTGGAGAACCTGCGCGAGGCGCACCAGATCCTCATCTCCCAGGTCGAGGCCCTGGACACCCGGGTCAGCGAGATCTTCGAGGCCGCGGTGCAGGACGCCACCCGCTCCGACGCGCTGATCGACGAGGTCCACATGCTGGAGGACCTGGTCGAGCAGATGCGCCGGCGGCTCGATGAGCAGGGCGACGCGCCGGCCTTCCCGGCCCACCTGGGCGGCGACGCGCGCCACACGCCGGCCCTGCTGGACACCGTGCGCGAGGCGCTGACCGAGAACCGTGTCGACCTCTATCTGCAGCCGATCGTCAATCTCCCGCAGCGGCGCACCCAGTTCTACGAGAGCTTCTCGCGCCTGCGTGACGAGAGCGGCCGGGTGATGATGCCGGCGGAGTACCTGACCGTCGCCGAGCCCGGCGGCCTGGTCACCGCCATCGACAACCTTCTGCTGTTCCGCTGCGTGCAGATCGTGCGGCGCCTGGCCAAGCAGGACCGCAAGATCGGCATCTTCTGCAACGTCTCCATGGCCAGCCTCGCCGACGAGAGCTTCTTCCCGCAGTTCCTCGACCTCCTGACCGCCAACCGCGACCTGGCCGGCGCCCTGATCTTCGAGATCGGCCAGCAGGCCTTCGACGCCCGCGGCTCGGTGGAGGCGCGCAACATGGGCAAGCTCGCCGACCTCGGCTTCCGCTTCAGCCTGGACAAGGTCACCGACCTCGACCTCGATCTGCAGGACCTGTCGCGCGCCGACGTGAAGTTCCTGAAGATCGCCGCCCCGGTGCTGCTGGACGAGCTGACCGAGGTCGACGGGCGCCTGGTGCTGCGCGCGTTGCCCGACCTCGCCGCCGAGGACTTCACGGCGCTGACGCTGCGCTACGGCGTGCAGGTGATCGCCGAGAAGATCGAGGCCGAGCGCCAGGTGGTCGACGTGCTCGAGCTCAACATCGGCTTTGGCCAGGGCCACCTGTTCGGCGAGCCCCGCGCCATCAAGGAAGCCGTGCTCACCGAAGCCGGCCCGCCGCCCACCCTGGTCCGCCCGCAGTTCCGCGACACGCTGCAGAAGCGCGCGGCGTTCGGCTAGGGAGTTGCCTCCCGGCACATGCCGCCCAGAATCCGCCAGGTGTCGCCCCGCTGGACCCAGGTGTGGGTGAAGTTGCGCACCTGGGGTTTGCCCGAGCCGTCGGCCGCCGGCGTCGTCGCGCGATAGTAGACGACCACGAGGCCCGGCCCGCCGGTGGCGGCGCGCGCGTCGAGGACGGGGGGAGACCTTGTCAGGTTTGAGCGATATCGCGGCCTTGTCCGCGAGCGTATCGGCGCCGCAGGGCCAGCCTGTGAACCGCGCGTCGAACAGCTCGAGATAGCCCGCGCTGTCTCCCGCCGCCCGCATCGCCCAGTAGCGCGCCTCCCGGGCCCAGACCGCGGCGACGTCCTTGGGCGCGGGCTGGGCCAACACGCAGGTCGCTGGAATGAGCAGCATGGCCAAGGCCATCGCGAATGCCGCAGGTCGCATGTGTCGTCCCCCTGTCCCCGTCGAAGACCTAGCACACGTAGCCGCCGGCGCGACAAAGGCCGTTGACCGCGCCTGGGGCCCCCGCTACCCGCGACGCCCATGACCGCTCCCAAGCCTGCCGCCGGCCTTTCCCAGATCGCCCCGGCCTATGACGCCCTGCTCTGCGACGTCTGGGGTGTGATCCACAACGGCCGCGAAAGCTTCCCCGCCGCCTGCGCGGCGCTGGCGCGCTACCGCGAGACCCGCGGGCCGGTGATCCTGATCTCCAATTCGCCCAGGCCGCATGGACCGGTGATCGAACAGCTCGACGGCCTGGGCGTGCCGCGCGACGCCTACAGCGCCATCGTCACCTCCGGCGACGCCACCCGCCTGCTGTTGGCGCAGCGTGCGCCCGGCCCCGCCTGGAAGATCGGCCCCGACCGCGACGACGCGCTCTACGAAGGCCTCGGCGTCGAATTCTCGGGCCTCGCCGACGCCGCCTTCATCTCCGTCACCGGCCCCTACGACGACGAAAACGACGAGCCCGGCGACTATCGCGACCGGTTCATCGAGGCGGTGGGCCGCGATCTGGTCATGCTGTGCGCGAACCCGGATATCGTCGTGCAGCGCGGCGACAAGCTGATCTACTGCGGCGGCGCGCTCGCACAGCTCTACGAGAGCCTGGGCGGCCGGGTGCTGATGGCTGGCAAGCCCTATCCGATCATCTACGACCTCTCCTTGCAGAAGGCCGCCGAGGCGCTCGGCGCGCCCGTCGACCCGGCCCGTGTGCTGTGCATCGGCGACGGCCTGCCCACCGACATCCGCGGCGCCAATGCGCGGGGCCTGGACGTCCTGTTCGTCGCCAGCGGCATCCACGGCGGCGAGACCATCGGCCCTGACGGCGCGCTCAACGCGGCCGCCGTCGCCGACCTCCTGCGCCAGGATGGCCTCAACGCGACCTACGCCATCGCCGACCTGGTCTGGTGAGAGCGGTCAATCGTGGCTAAGTGAAACCGCGAACACTCGGGGAGCAGCCGTTGCAGGGTCTCTATTTCGACGAACTCGCCGTGGGCCAGACCGCCGAGGTCAGCCATGTGGTCGGCGCCGCCGACATCGAGGCCTTCGCCGCGGTCAGCGGCGACCACAATCCGGTGCACATGGACGAGGCCTTCGCCAAGACCACGCCGTTCGGCGGACGGATCGCGCATGGCATGCTGTCGGCGGCCTATATCTCGGCGGTGCTGGGCAATGACCTGCCGGGACCGGGCGCGATCTATCTGTCGCAATCCCTGCGCTTCCGCCGGCCGGTGAAGATCGGCGACCCGGTCACCGCGCGAGTCACCGTCAAGGCGCTGGACGCGGCCAAGGGCCACGCGACCTTCGAGACCGTCTGTCTGGTGGGCGGCAAGACCGTGGTCGACGGCGAGGCCCTGATCATGGTTCCGCGCAGGGACAAATGAGGCGCCTGCGTCTGATCAAGGGCTGGAAGGACCTGCCGCAGGGCGATCGCGGCGCGGCCGTGGCCATGGGCAATTTCGACGGCGTCCACCGGGGCCACCAGCAGGTGATCGCGCTGGCCGCCAAGGCCGCGGGCAAGCTTGGCGCGCCTCTGGGCGTCATCACGCTGGACCCGCATCCGCGCGTCTATTTCCGCCCCGACGAGCCCGCCTTCCTCTTGATGAAGGCCGATCAGCAGGCCCGCGCCCTTGAGGCGCTCGGCGTCGACATCCTCTACGTCCTGCCGCTCGGGCCCGAGCTCGCCCAGATGACCGACCGCGAGTTCGCGCAAATCGTGCTGCACGAGGGCCTGGGCGCGCGCCACGTGGCCGTCGGCTTCGACAACTCCTTCGGCAAGGACCGAACCGGCAGCCCCGCCACCATGCAGGCCTATGGCAAGGAGATGGGCTTCGGCGTCTCGGTGGCCGAGGCGGTCGAGGACGCCGACGGCGAGAAGTTCTCCTCGTCCGGCGTGCGCGAGGCTTTGCGCGGCGGCCATCCGGAAGTCGCCGCCCAGATCCTGGGACGCCCCTTCGCCATCGAGGGCGCCGTGCAGCGCGGCCGGCAGCTGGGCCGCAAACTCGGCTTCCCCACCGCCAACGTGGCGCTGGCCGACTATGTGATCCCGAAGTTCGGCGTCTACGCCACCCGCACCCGCCTGCCCGACGGCCGCGACATTCCGGGCGTCGCCAACATCGGCATCAATCCGACCATCGAGGGCACGCGTGCCCCCCTGCTGGAAGTCTGGCTCTTCGACTTCGACGAAGACATCTACGACCAGGTCATCGAGACCGATCTGATCAGCTTCCTGCGCCCCGAGTTGAAGTTCGACGGGCTGGAGACCATGACCGCCCAGGTCATGAAGGACGCCAAACAGGCCCGCGACCTCTTGATGCCGGACTTCGGCTAGGCCGCGACCGCGCCGAAGATTTCATTTGTGAGCAGGGCTGATCGCAGGAGATAGTGCGCCGGCGGGCCGCCAAGAGCCCCGGGAAGAGCCGCTGCGAGGAAGCCGATGCCTTACGCCCAGGGCCGCGTCTATCACGACGCCGACAGCCATCTGATGGAGCCCGCCGACTGGCTGGTGCCGTTCGCCGAGGGGGCCATGAAGGACCGCCTCCTGCGGCGCGATGCGCCCTCCACCCGCCCGCCGGTCGTGGCGCCCAAGGAGAAGGTCATCGAGGGCCTGATCGCCGGGCCCAAGGGCAGGCTGGCCTACGGCGCCTGCGATCCGGCCGAACGCACCCGGGCGCTGGACGAGCTGGGCTTTTCGAGCCAGCTGGTGTTTCCGACCTCGGCGCTGCGGCCCTTCCGCACCTCCTCCGACATCGACGTGGTCTACGCCGGGACGCGCGCGGCCAACCGCGCCATGGCCGACTTCTGCCGCGACCCGCGCCTGATCGGCGTCGCCTATGTGCCGCTGGACGATCCCGCCCGGGCGCTGGAGGAGGCGCAGGAGGCGATCCGCCTGGGCTGCGGCGCCATCTGGACGCCCTCGACGCCGGCCGGCGAGCGCTCGCCCGGCCACCCGGACCTGGACCCGTTCTGGAAGCTCTTGGCCGCCAAGCGGATCCCGTTCGTGCTGCACATCGGCGCGGGCTCCCGCGTCCTGCCGCAGGCCTACATCAACAACGGCCGCGCGCCCTCGCCCGACCTGCACGGCGGCGGCGAGAACCTGCGGTTCAAGGACTATGTGGTCCTGCCGCACTCGGCGGAGATGTTCCTCGGCGCGCTGGTCTACGACGGCGTCTTCGACCGCATCCCCGAGCTGCGCGGCGGGGTGATCGAATACGGCGCCTATTGGGTGCCGGGGTTCCTGCGCCAGATGGACATGGGCGCGCGCAGCTTCGGGCGCACAGACCCCTATCTGCAGGCGCTGTCGGCCAAGCCCTCGGAGATCATCCGCCGGCACGTCAAGTTCACGCCGTTCCCGGGCGAGGACGCCGGCTACCTGATCAAGGACTCGGGCGCCGACCTCTACATGTTCTCCAGCGACTACCCGCATCCGGAGGGCACCAACGACCCGATCGGCCGCTTCGAGCGGACCTTCGGCGACCTGTCGGACGCCGACCGCGAACTGTTCTATTCGAAGAACTTCGAGCAGATGCTGGGGCTCACCGAGCCGGCGACCGCCTGAGGCTGCGCGCCCGGGCGTTTGAGCGAACGCGCGCCTCGCGCGTTCCCTGTCGTATGACCAGCTCCACAGTATCGAGTTCCCTGTCCGAAACGCCGATCCTCCCGGCCCACATCGACGAGACGGTGCAGGCGATCGCCCGCCTGCACATCGACCACCGGCGCGGCTCGACCGGCCTGCAACGCACGGTCGAGCGGCTGACGCGGTTCTTCAGCCGGCCGCGCGCCGCCGGCCTGCTGGCGGTCGGGGTCACGCTGTGGCTCGCGCTCAACCTGGGGCTTGGCGCGGCGGGGCTAAAACCCTTCGATCCGGCGCCCTTCGGCGCGCTGCAGAGCGTGACCAGCGTTGGCGCGCTGTTCATGACCCTGTTCATCCTCGTCACCCAGCGCCGGGAGGACGAACTCAGCGAACTGCGCGAACAGCTCACCCTGGAACTGGCCATGCTCTCGGAGCAGAAGGCCGCCAAGCTGATCGAGCTGATGGAGGAACTGCGCCGCGACCTGCCCAACGTCCGCAACCGCCCCGACGCCGAGGCCGCCAGCCTTTCGCACCCCGCCGATCCGGAAGCCGTGCTGGAAGTGCTCAAGGAAAACCAGATCGACGCCCGGGGCGACGACACAGCGACGGCCGCCGACGCGGAGGTTCCGTCTTGAACGGGCGCCCGAACCTTCGGCCGGCCTAGCGCATCGCCGAGGCCGTCAGCGTTTTCAGGTCGAAGCGGTCGCCCGCCTTCATCAGGTAGTAGTGGCCGCCGTTGGGCTGTTCCTTGCCGTCGTGGATGAAGACGTGGCCGGCGCCCAGCACACTGAAGCTGTCGGCCTTCACCTCGATGGCGGTCGACTGGTCGATGCCGACGCCCAGCAGTTCGGGGTGCTTGGCGACCAGCGCGTCCAGGTCGCCCTCGCGGTGGCGCGCCGTGACATGCTGGTCGACGCCGGCGCCTTGGATCAGGCCCCAGCCGACCTCGTGATCCGGCGCCATGACGACATCGTTGCCGCTCACCGCGCCGCGCACCAGGTAGGAGGCCTGGATCGACGCGCCGGCCGAGGTGCCGCCCGCCACGCCGCCCCGCGCCAGCAGGTTCTTGATCTCCGTCTCGGTCTTGGTGCCGGAGTAGCTGTCCACCAGGCGCCACTGCCGGCCGCCGACGAACCACACCGCCTTGGCCCGCTTCAGCGGCGCGACGAAGGCGTCGCTATCGGCCTCCTGGCGGTCGAGAGTGTGCAGCACGGTCAGGTTCGCCGCGCCGAGCTCGCGGAAGATCTTCAGGCAGTCGCAGTCGGGGCCGTAGGTCTTCGCCCCGCCCGCCGTCGGGATCACCACGATCTCGGCCGAAGGCCCGCCCGCCAGCTTGATGAAGCGCCCGAGGATCTCCGGCCCAAGCTTGCCGCCGCCGGCGATGATCAGCGTCCCATGCGCGGGGCCCTTGACCACCGGCGGCGGCGAAGCAGGCTTGTCGGCGGCCTGGACCGGAGCGGCCGAGAACTGGACGGTGAGCGCGAGCGCAATGGCGCTGAGGCGAAAGAACATGGAATCCCCGGACCTTGGAAGCGGACGTCCGGACAACTCAGCCCATCGCCGGGACAAAATCCAGCCTCCCCAGGACGGACAGCGCCTCTTGGGTTCGCCGCCGTCGTCTGTTAGAGCCTCGCCCCATGACCTCGGTCCGGAAGAGCTCGCGAATTACCCGCCCGGCGTGACGCCGGACGAGACCGTCTGCGCGCGCCGGGACTTGTAAATCCCGTCATCCCCGGTCAACGAAGTGGCGCAAGCCACGTAGGCCGAACCGGGGATCTCCCCCGGACCACGCTGGAAAGTTCAATGGCCGACGACGCCGCCCCTTCGCGCGATTACCGCGAGACCGTCTTCCTTCCCGACACGCCCTTCCCCATGCGCGCGGGCCTGCCGCAGAAGGAGCCGCAGATCCTTGAGCGGTGGGCGCAAGTCGACCTCTACCACGCCATGCGCAAGGCCCGGCAGCATGCGGGCGCCCCGCTGTTCGTGCTGCACGACGGCCCGCCCTACGCCAACGGCGCGATCCACATCGGCCACGCCCTGCAGAAGACGCTCAAGGACTTCGTGGTCCGCTCGCGGTTCCTGCTGGGCTACGACGTCGACTATGTGCCGGGCTGGGACTGCCACGGCCTGCCGATCGAATGGAAGATCGAGGAGGAGCTGCGCGGTCAGGGCCGGCGCAAGGACGAGGTCTCCAAGGCCGAGTTCCGCACCCGCTGCCGCGACTATGCCGCCAAGTGGATCGGCGTCCAGATGGCCGGCTTCAAGCGTCTGGGCGTGATCGGCGACTGGGAGCACCGCTACGCGACCATGGACTATCCGAGCGAGGCGGCCATCGTCGCCGAGTTCCAAAAGTTCGTCGCCTCCGGCCAGCTCTACCGCGGCTCCAAGCCGGTGATGTGGAGCCCGGTGGAGCGCACCGCTCTGGCCGACGCCGAGGTCGAGTACCACGACCACGTCTCGCCCACGATCTGGGTGAAGTTCCCGGTGGTCGAGGGGTCCGACGCGGCCCAGGGCGCCAGCGTGGTCATCTGGACCACGACCCCGTGGACGATCCCGGCCAACCGCGCCGTCAGCTACAATCCCGACATCGCCTATGCGGTCTATCGCGTCGACGCCATCGAGGAGGGCCTGGAGTTCGCGCCCTGGGCCAAGCCCGGCGACAAGCTGATCGTCGCCGAAAAGCTGGCGGCCGAGGTCATGGCCGCCGCCAAGGTCGCCAGCTACGAGCGCATCGAGAAGGTCGATTGCCAGGGCATGGTGCTGGCCCACCCGCTGGCGGGCCTCGACAGCGGCTACGGCTTCCAGGTCCCGATGCTGGCCGGCGACCACGTGACCGAGGACGCGGGCACGGGCTTCGTCCACACCGCGCCCGGCCACGGCGCCGACGACTACGCCGTCTGGCTGGCCCACGGCCACCGCGAGATCCCGGAAACCGTCGATCCGGACGGCGCCTACTATCCAGGCGTGCCGCTGTTCGCCGGCCTTAAGGTCTTGGAGACCGAGGGCAAGAAAGCCGGCAAGTTCGGCCCGGCCAATCCGGCGGTGATGGAAAAGCTGATCGAGGCCGGAACCCTGCTGGCGCGGGGCCGGGTCGAGCACGCCTACCCACACAGCTGGCGCTCCAAGGCGCCGGTGATCTTCCGCAATACGCCGCAGTGGTTCATCCGCATGGACGAGCCGCTGGAAGACGCCGCCCACAAGGGCCGGACACTCCGAGAAACCGCGCTGGAAGCCATCGAGGCCACCGCCTTCTATCCGGAGGCCGGCCGCAACCGCATCCGCGCCATGGTCGAGAGCCGCCCCGACTGGCTGATCAGCCGCCAGCGCGCCTGGGGCGCGCCGCTGGCCATGTTCGTCGACAAGGAGACCGGCCAGCCGCTGCACGACGAGGCGGTCAACAAACGCATCATCGACCTCATCGAGGCCGAGGGGGCCGACGCCTGGTTCACCCGGCCGGTCTCCGACTTCCTCGGCCAGCACGACCCGCAACGCTTCGAAAAGGTCGAGGACATCCTCGACGTCTGGTTCGACTCCGGCTCGACCCACGCCTTCACCCTGGAAAACCGCGCCCACACCCACTGGCCGGCCGACCTCTATCTGGAAGGCTCCGACCAGCACCGCGGCTGGTTCCAGTCGTCCCTGCTGGAAAGCTCCGGCACGCGGGGCCGCGCGCCCTACGACGCCATCCTCACCCACGGCTTCACCATGGACGAGGCCGGCGAGAAGATGTCGAAGTCGAAGGGCAACGTGGTCGATCCGGAGGTGGTGATCCGCGAGAGCGGCGCCGAGATCATCCGCCTGTGGGCCGCGATGATCGACTATTCGGACGACAGCCGGATCGGCAAGACGGTGCTGCAGACCACGTCGGACGCCTACCGCAAGCTGCGCAACACCGTCCGCTACCTGCTGGGCGCGCTCGCCGACTATTCGCCGGACGAGGCGGTGGAACTGGCCGACATGCCGCCCCTGGAGCGGTTCATCCTGCATCGGCTCTATGAGCTCGATGGCCAGGTGCGCGCGGCCTACGAGGGCTATCTCTTTCAGGACGTGATCCGGCCGGTGATGGACTTCTGCCAGGAAGACCTCTCGGCGCTGTTCTTCGACATCCGCCGCGACGCCCTCTACTGCGATCGCCCCGAATCCTTACGCCGCCGCGCGGCGCGGACGGTGATGCAGGCGGTGTTCGAGCGGTTGACCGCGTGGCTCAGCCCGCTGATGCCCTTCACCACCGAAGAGGCCTGGACCACGCGCTATCCCGACGCCGGCTCCAACTGCCTGCGCGTGATCCCCGACACGCCCGCCGAATGGCGCGACGAGGCCATGGCCCAGCGCTGGGCAAGGCTTCTGACGCTCAAAAGACGAGTTAATTCGCACCTAGAGCAAGCTCGAACCGCTCGCATGATCGGGGCGACGCTGGAAGCGGAGGTCGAAGCGGGCGTCCTGAAGGACGAGCCCGCCGCTCCTGGAGAGCCCATCGTTTCCGATTTCGAAGGCCCCGGCCTATCGACAGACGAGTTCGCTGCGGAGTTGTTCGTAACAAGCTTGGCAAAGATTGGCCCCGAGTGCAGCGGAGTGATCATTTCCAAGGTTGGAGACGACCCAATCAGAGAAGCTCATAAGTGCCTCCGCTGCTGGCGCGTCCTTCCTGAAGTGAAGGCCCCAAAATTCCTGTGCCTCCGCTGCGACGACGCGGTCGCGGCCTGGGACGCCGCCCACGGAAAAGCCCCCCAAGAAAAGACCGGCGCATGACCTCGATCACCAAGCTCGGCTGGACGGCGCTGGTGCTGGCGCTGGCCGTCGTCGTCATCGACCAGGCGACCAAGGCCTGGATCCTGACCGGCCTGAATCTGCCGCTGCGGGCCAGCGTGCAGTTGGCCGGCCCCTTCTACCTGACCATGGTCTGGAACCCGGGCGTCAGCTTCGTCGGCGGCTTCCTGCAGGCGCACAAGGAAGCCGTGCGCTGGCTGCTGGCCGCCTTCTCGATCGGCGTGGCCGGCGTGCTGGTGAGCTGGGTGCGCAAGGCCGAGCGGCCGCTGTTCGCCATCGCCATCGGCCTGGTGATCGGCGGCGCCATCGGCAATGTCGTCGACCGCATCCGCTTCGGCGCAGTGGCCGACTTCATCGACGTCTCGCGACTCATCTACTTCCCGTGGATTTTCAACGTCGCCGATTCGGCGATCACCGTCGGCATCTGCCTTCTTCTGGTCGACATGCTGCGGCAAGACGGCAAGGAGCGCGCCAAGCGGGCTCCGCAGGATGCGGCCTAACGCGCCGTTGGCGAGACCGGCTGTTTGCGCTATCCACATGCCCTTCTGGCCGGGGGCGGCCTTAGGAGTAGCTAAGTTCATGAACGCCAACCGTGTGATCGTTGCGGCCGCGCTGATCGCGGCGACCGGTCTCGCCGGATGTGTGTCGACGCGCAATGCGCTCGGCATGAACAAGGTGACCCCCGACGAGTTCCGCGTGGTGACCAAGGCCCCGCTGGTGGTGCCGCCCGACTTCGCGCTGCGCCCGCCGGCGCCCGGCATGCCGCGCCCGCAGGAACTGCAGCCGGAAAGCGCCGCGCGCACAGCGCTCCTGGGCGTCCGCGAGGGCGAGGCCCGCTCCGAGGGCGAGAAGCTGCTGGTCGCCAAGGCCGGCGCCGACAAGGCCGACCCGCTGATCCGCTACGTGGTCGACGACGAATTCGGCGGCGTGGCGCACAAAGAAAAGAGCTTCGCCGACCGCGTGATGTTCTGGCGCGCCGACAAGACCGCCGCGGCCCCCGCGCCGCTCGCCACAGGCGACGGCACAGCCCCGATCGACCCGGCCGCCGAGGCCGACCGCATCGCCAAGCTGACCGGCGGCAAGACCGTGATTATCGCCCGCGAAGGCGACAAGAAGCTGAAGCTGCCGGGGCTCTAAAAATCATCCCTCCTCTTTAGGGGAGGGACAGGCCGCAATCCGCCCCCGCTGGGGGCGGCTCGCGAAGCGAGGGGGGCGCCGGGTCGCGGAGCGACCCGGTGGGCGACCAGGGTGGGGGACTCGCGTTCAAGCGCGGACGTCGGCGCCCTGGCCCTTGACCCCCACCCGTCTCGGCTTCGCCTCGCCACCCTCCCCTAAAGAGGAGGGATGGAAACCCACTGAAACACCTCGTCCAGGCTCGCCTCGAACACGTGGGCGATGCGGAAGGCGGCCTCCAGCGACGGCGAATATTTGCCGGCCTCGATGGCGGCCACGGTCTGGCGGGTCATGCCGATCTTCTCGGCCAGCTCCGACTGGGTCATCTCGCCGTGCTCGAAGCGCAGGCGGCGGATCTGGTTGGCGATGGGGAGCGCCATCCCGCCTAGCTCCCACGCCGGAACATCACGATCTGCGCGATCGCCACCGTCAAGGCCGAGATCACCACCGCCAGCAGGGCGAAATTGGCCATCTCGATCCCGCGGTGCCCGAAGAAGGCCGGCGCGAACAGGCCGACCGCCAGCACCATCAGCACATGGAAGCCCAGGCTCTGGGCGCGCAGCTGGATCAGCCGCTCGCGCTCGTCGGCGAGGCCGCGTCCGGCCTTGGGCGTGGTCCAGGCGGCGATCGCGGTCAGCGTCACCTGCAACACGACGAGCGCCAGCACCGCCAACAGCAGCAGATGCACCGATTGCAGGCCGCCGAAATGGTGGTGGCTGCTCGCCAGGCCGCCGAACAGCTCCACGAAATAGGCCCCGAAGCAGACCAGCACCGTCACCAGGGTGATCCAGGCGGATTTCTCGCGGAACGACATGCGGCCGGCCTCCTACGTAAAATTCATTTTACATGATGTATGATATCTTTTACATCACGTCAGACATTCTTGGCATGGCTAGCAGCCCTGGGGACTCCCGTGAACCGACAAATCGCCACCTTACTCGTCGCGGGCGCCGCGCTCGCCGCCCTGGCCCTGGCCGCGCCAGCAGCCGCCCAGCACCCGGCGCCGGCGGCCAAGCCCGCGAACAGCGCCAGCCTGCAGGGCAATGACGAGCAGCGCTGGATCAACGACCCGCACATGCACGCCTGGTTCGACCTCACCCGGACGGCCTTCTCGGGCGGGCCCGGCAAGGTCGACGTGGACGGCTACGAGCAGAAATCCTTCGCGATCTTCCGGGACTTCGCCCCGGTCATGCACATGACGCCGGAAGGCATGGTCGATCACCTGAAGCTGATCCCGCGCCAGGTGGTGCAGATCGTGAAGGAGGACCCGCACGTGCTCGACAACTACGACAACTTCGTCGCCGCCACCTTCGGGCCGCAGTAGCCCCTAGGACTCCTCGCCGGGCGTCGTCACCGTGAAGCCCTTGGCGCGGAGCTGGTCCAGCACCCCGCCCTGGGCCAGCAGCGGCCGCAGCGGCACGACGGCGACGGCGTGGCCGGGCTTCTTCAGGGCCTGCTCGATCTGCGCCACCTGATCGGCCTTGGTCCTCGCGTCGAAGGCCTGGGCGCCCGGGACGAGCGCGATGCAGCGTTCGTAGGTCCGCTCATTCGCGAGCGCGCCCGGCACATCGCCCTTCGCCCAGGCGGCCGCCGCGCCCTGGGTGATGCCGGGGCCCGCCTCGGCCTGGGCCAGCACCTCGTCGAAGCAGGCGCGACCCGCCGCCGGCGGCGTGCGGATCACCGCCCCCATCACCGGCCCAAGATCGTAGGCCTTCTGCGACACCGGAACCCTGGCGCGCGCGGCGAGCAGCTTGATCAGCTTGGTGGGATCCGACGTGGTGAGCCCGGTCTTCTGCCGATAGTCGGTGGCCAGGACGAGGCCGGCGGCCAGCGGGTTCTTCGTCCCGTAGTGGTCGGCGCTTTCGCCCAGCCGCGTGCGGACGGCCACGAAGCGGGCCTTCGTCGCGGGGTCCAGGGTCGCCTCGAACGGTCCGCCGCCCTTCAGACGCAGGTAGTTGAAGGCCGCCCCGAACGAGCCCAGCACCGTCACATGCACATCCTGGAACGGCAGGATCACCACGCTCGCCCCGGCCAGATGCCGCTCGAAGATCGCCCGGTCCCAGGTCATGTGCTTGGGCGCCAGCGAGGGCGAGCCCAGCACATAGACGGTGGTGGTCCCGTTGGAGACCGTCCACCAGGCCGGCCCCGGCAGGCGGCCAACCACCACCAGCTCCTCGACCAGCACCGAGTCCGGATCGTTGGGGTCGGGCTTCGAGGCGGCGAGCGGGACCTGCGCCATCGCCGGCGTGGCCAGCGCGAGCGCGAGCCCCAGCGCGGCGGTGCGGCGACGCCAGCCCGCGCGCGGCCCCGGAATCGTCCTATATTGGGGAACTGCCGAAAGCCTCACCATGCCGATCCGTCGTCTTCCGCCCGAAACCGTCAACCGCATCGCCGCCGGCGAGGTGGTGGAACGGCCCGCGAGCGCGGTCAAGGAACTGGTCGAAAACGCCCTCGACGCCGGCGCGACCCGGATCGAGGTGCAGGCCGACGGCGGCGGCCTGACCCGCATCCTGGTGGCCGACGATGGCCAAGGTTTGACGGCTGACGAACTGCCGCTGGCCATCGAGCGGCACGCCACATCCAAGCTCAGCCCCGACGACGCCGGCGACTACGATCTCCTGCATATCTCGACGCTCGGCTTCCGCGGCGAGGCCCTGCCCTCGATCGGCTCCGTCGCCCGCCTGTCGATCTCCAGCCGCGCCAAAGGCCACACCGACGCCCACGCGATCTTCGTCGAAGGCGGCGCGGTCGGGGCGGTCTCGCCCGCCGCCTTCCCCGATCCGCACGGCGCCCGCGTCGAGATCCGCGACCTCTTCTATTCGACACCCGCGCGGTTGAAATTCATGAAGTCCGAGCGGGCCGAGGCCATGGCCATCGCCGAGGAGATCAAGCGCCAGGCCATGGCGCACGAGGCCGTCTCCTTCACCCTCGATCTCGATGGTCGAAGGACGGTGCGCCTGCCCGCCGAGACGCCCGGCCCGGAGGGGCGTCTGGCCAGGCTCTCCGACATCATGGGCCGCGAGTTTTCCGACAATGCGCTCGCGCTGGACCACGAGCGCGAGGGCGTGCGGCTCTCCGGGTTCGCGGGGCTGCCGACCTACAACCGCGGCAACGCGGCCCATCAGTATCTGTTCGTCAACGGCCGCCCGGTCCGCGACCGCCTGCTGCAGGGGGCGCTCAGAGCCGCCTATGCCGACTTCCTGGCCCGCGACCGGCATCCGCTGGCGGCGCTCTACGTGGAGCTCGACACGGCCTATGTCGATGTCAACGTCCACCCGGCCAAGGCTGAGGTGCGGTTCCGCGATCCCGGCCTGGTGCGCGGCCTGATCATCGGCGGCCTGCGCCATGCGCTGGCCAGCGCCGGACACCGCGCCTCGACCACGGTCGCCAGCGCCGCGCTCGGCGGTTTTAGACCGGGCGGTGGCTGGACCCCGCCGCCGTCAGCCGCGGGCTACTCGGCCTGGCGCCAAGGCGGCTGGCAGCCGCACGCGGGCGGTGGGCTCGCCGCCGCCGTCCAGTCGATCCCCGGCCTCACCGAAGTCTCCGCCCGCGCCGAACCGAATTGGGAGCCCAATTGGCAAGAAGGAGGCGTCGCGGAGGAAGGCGCGCCGGCCCCGGTGTTCGATCCGGTTGACTATCCGCTCGGCGCGGCGCGGGCCCAGGTGCACGAGACCTACATCGTCGCCCAGACCCGCGACGGCGTGGTCATCGTCGATCAGCACGCCGCCCACGAACGGCTGGTCTATGAGCGCATGAAGCACGAGATGGCCGACGGTGGCGTCACCCGCCAGGCCCTGCTGCTGCCCGAGGTGGTCGAGCTCGACCCCGCCGAGGCCGACCGGGTCGTTGCAAAGGCCGAGGAATTGGCGGCGCTCGGCCTGATGCTGGAGCCCTTCGGCCCGGGCGCCGTCCTAGTGCGCGAGACCCCGGCCCTGCTCGGCGAGACCAACGTCCAGGGCCTGGTCCGCGACATCGCCGACGACCTCGCCGAAAACGGCCAGGCGCTGGCGCTGAAGGAGCGGCTGGAGGACGTCTGCTCCACCATGGCCTGCCACGGCTCGGTCCGCGCCGGCCGCCGCCTCACCGCCCCGGAGATGAACGCCCTGCTCCGCCAGATGGAAGCCACGCCCCACTCCGGCCAGTGCAACCACGGCCGCCCGACCTACGTCGAACTCAAGCTCGCCGACATCGAGCGCCTGTTCGGCAGGCGCTAGACCCACCGAACAGGCAGCCGCGTTCAGCCGAGCTGACTTTCCGCGAACGAGGCCATGGCCGCGGCCATGTACTCCGCCAGGCCCGCCTGACGGCCGTCGTAGCGTTCGCGGAAGCGCGGATCGCCGAGGTACATCTCGCCCAGGCCCTTGAACGCGGCGGCCGGCGCGTCGCGGTTCCAGCCCTTGACGACCCAGGCGTGCTGGCGGCGCATCAGCGCGACCACCGTCGCGGAATCGGCCGGCAGGCCGTCGACCAGCGCCTTGGCCATGCCGGCCTCGATGGCGTCGGCCTCGGCCTGCATGGCGTCGTAGTCGGCCTGTTTCCACCCGGCCATGCCCTGCTTGGCGTGGTCGATATGGCCCTGCATGGCCGGGCCGTGCTTCTCGACCAGCTCCTTTTCGTAGCCGGCTTGTTTCTCGGGGTCGAAGCCCCGGTACATGGCTTTTTCTTCCATCTTCGCTGCTCCTTCGAGGGACGCGAGGGTCTGGTCGATCGTGCGCATCAGTTCACGGTAGCGCTTCGTCTCCGCCTCCAGCTTCGCGCGGTGGGTCTTCAGCGCGGCCACCTTGTCGAAGCCGGCCGCGTCCAGCGTCCGCCCGATCTCCTCAAGCGAGAAGCCGAGCTCGCGGTGGAACAGGATCTGCTGCAGGCGCAGCAGCTCCTCGCGGCCGTAGTAGCGGTAGCCGTTGGCGCCGACGCAGGCGGGCTTCAGGAGCCCGATCTCGTCGTAGTGGTGCAGCGCCCGGACGCTAACGCCCGACAGCCTCGCCACCTGTTTCACCGTATGGCCGCTCACGATCGTCTTTCCCAAATCCGTCCGATTCAAATCTCGATTCAGCGATCAGATGGTCCACCTGATCCCATCGAGATTTGCGATGGACGAGGTATCAGGCCTCACGGGGCGTGAGGGTCAACACGGCTTTTCAGGCGGCCTCGAAACGCGCCTCTTCGAGGGCGTTGGGAACCACCGGCTGGCCCAGGACGGCGCTCATGGCCTCCAGCAGCCGTTCCGGCTTGATCGGCTTTTCGACCACGCCGTTCATGCCGCACTGGCGGTAGACGGCGGCGTCGGCCGGATCGGCGTTCGCGGTCAGCGCCAGGATCGGGATGAGCGCGCCCGCCTGGCGGCCCGAACGGATCAGGCGGGTGGCCTCGACGCCGTCCATGCCCGGCATCTTGATGTCCATCAGCACCAAGCCAAAGGCGCCGGTGGCCGCCGCCGCCACCGCCTTGGCGCCGTCCTCCACCGCCTCGCAGGTGCAGCCGAACATCTCGCACAGCGTCTGGGCGACCATGCGGTTGGTGGCGTTGTCGTCGACGATCAGCACATGCAGCGCCCCGCCCGCCGCGGTCACCGGGCAGGCGACCGTCGTGGCCGAGGCCGGCTCCGGCAGCCAGTGCAGCGGCGCGGCGAAGCGGAAGAGCGCCCCGCCGCCCGGATTGGCGAGCGCCTCGATGCGCCCGTCCATGCGCTCCAGGATCTGGCGGCAGACCGCCAGGCCCAGGCCCGCACCGCCCAGCCGCACCCCGTCTTCGGTCTGCTGGAAGGGGTTGAAAATGGTCTCCAGCCGGTCGGCCGGCACGCCGGGCCCGTTGTCGGAGACCTCGCCCGCCAGCGCCACATAGTCGCCCTGCCGCTCAGCGCGCAGCCGCACGTCCACCGCGCCGCCGGGGGCGAACTTTATGGCGTTGCTGACCAGGTTGTTGATCACCTGCTGCACCCGCACCCGGTCGGCCAGCACCCAGAGGTCGGCCGGCCCGTCATAGGCCGCGCTCAGGCTCACGCCCTTCAGCTCGGCCTGGGCCGACCAGAGCGCCACGACATCGTCGATGACCCACGGAGTCAGCATCGGCTCCTCGTGCAGCTCCAGGCCCGAGGCCTCGGCCCGCGACAGGTCCAACGCATCGTTCAGCAGCCGCAGCAGCGTGCCGCCCGACTGCAGGATTGTGTCGACCAGCGGCTCCAGGTCGGCCTGACGCGACTTGCGGCGGATGATCTCGGCCACCGCCAGCACGCCGTTCAGCGGGGTGCGGATTTCGTGGCTCATCACCGCCAGGAACCGGCCCTTGGCGGCCAGCGCGTCCTGGGCGTCCTTGGCAAGGCCAGCCATGACCGCGGCGTGGCTGGCGGTGGCCGCGGCGGTCACCTGCAGCAACGACAAGGCCGTGCCCACGCCCGCGTAGCGGCCGGCGCAGGTGACGATGAACCCCTGCAACAGCTCGGAGGGCCGCTCCTCCAGCACCCGGCCGCAGAACTCCTCCACCGTCATGTCGCCATCAGCGATCAGCGGGTCGGTCTTCATCCAGTGGGAGATCGGCCGCTCGGCCCACAACGCATAGCCGTATTGTCCGGCCATGCGCACCAGGAAGGCGTTGCGCTCCACCAGGCCGATCGGGCGGCAGGCGTCGTCGACCACCGCGATGACCAGCAGGTCCGGATCGTCCTCGAAACGCCGATAGACCTGCCGGCCGGTGTTGCGCGGCGTCATCGGCGGCGAGAAGGGCGCAATATCGAGCAGCAGGGTCATCGTTCACTCCCCCAGGGAACGACGGCCTCTTCGCAGGGGCGGCGCTAACGGCGCGTTAGAAGCGCGCGGCCGCCTGGTTAAGGGCGCGCGAAGTGTTTGTGACAGGGTTAGCGGGCGTTAGGACGCACTGTCATGGAAGCGCAGGAAATGCACCCGCGCCGCGCCGTAGTCGCGCACGTCCAGGGCCTCGAAGCCGGGCGCCGCGAACGCCGGCTCGGACGCGCCGCGCTCGAAGACCACGATGGCCCCAGGGGCGAGCCAGCCGCCGCCGGCGAGTTTCTCCAGGGCGATCTCGCCCAGCCCTTTGGCATAGGGCGGGTCTAGGAACGCGAGGTCGAACGCCGGGCCGTCGGCGCCGGGGCGAACGCCAAGGTCAGTGGCGTCGCGGCGGTGGACGCGGGTGGTTCCGAACTGTCCCATGGCCTCGACGTTCTCCCGGATCGCGCCGCGGGCCGCCGCGTCGGTCTCCACGAACAGGCAAAAGGCCGCGCCCCGCGACAGGGCCTCGAAACCGAGCGCGCCGGACCCGGCGAAGAGGTCGATGACGCGGACGTCGCGCAGGCCCTTCGACCAGGCGGCGTGCTCCAGGATGTTGAAGATCGCCTGCCGCGCGCGGTCGGACGTCGGCCGCGTGGCCTCGCCGTCCGGGACGGCCAGGGTCTTGCCGCGGAAACTGCCGGAAACGATGCGCATAGGCCTAGCGGCGCTTCGGCCCGCCGGGCTTGGCGCCGGAGCGGCGCTTGGGGCCGCCGGTCTTGGCGATCACCGGCTTGGGCTTCGGCTTCGCCCAGCCGGCCTTGTATTCCATCTTCTTGGGCGCTTCGCCGGTCGGCGAGGGCCCACGCGGCCAGCGATCGGGCTTGCCCGCGCGCGTCTTCTGGCCCGGCCGCCCGATCTCCACCGCCCCGCGCCGGGGCCCCGCGGCGGCCTTGGCCGGCGCCTTCCAGAGCGGGCGGTCGCCCTTGGGCAGGTTCCCGGGCTCGATGTGCTGCGCCAGCTGCTCGCGGATCACGCGCGGCCCGACCTCCTCGACCTCGCCGGGCATCAGGGTCCCCAGCGCAAAGGGCCCGTAGGAGAGGCGGATCAGCCGGTTCACCTTCAGGCCGAGCGCCTCCAGCACGCGGCGCACCTCGCGGTTCTTGCCCTCGGCCAGCACCACGGTGATCCACAGGTTCGCGCCCTGCGGCCCCTCCTTGGCCTTGTCCAGCGTCGCCTCGATGGACCCGTAGTGGACGCCCTCGACGGTGATCCCCTTCTTCAGCGTATCCAGCCGCTCCTGCGTCACCCGCCCGCGCGCCCGGGCGCGGTAGCGGCGCACGATGCCGGTGGCCGGCATCTCCAGCGCCCGCGCCAGACCGCCGTCGTTGGTGAGCAGCAGCAGGCCCTCGGAATTGATGTCCAGCCGCCCGACCGAGATCAGCCGGGGCAGCCCCGGCGGCAGGCGCTCGAACACCGTCGGGCGGCCCTTGGGGTCGCTGTGACTGGTCACCAGGTCGATGGGCTTGTGGTAGCGGAACAGGCGCGCCGGCTCGGCCTCGGTGACCACCGCGCCGTCCACCGTCAGGATGTCGCCGGACTCGACCTTCACCGCCGGCGTCGTCAGCACCTGGCCGTTCAGGGCCACGCGCCCAGCCTCGATCAGCCGCTCCACCTCGCGCCGCGAGGCGACGCCGGCGCGGGCCAGCATCTTGGCCACGCGGTCGCCGCCGGCGTCTCCGGCGGGGCCTTCAGAGGGCGTGCGGGGTTGACCGGAGGGGCGGGCGCCGGTTCGGTGCGGATCGTGGACCATGACCATCGCACCATGCGCATCGCGCTAGACGCCGCGCAAGCCGCCGCCGAGCGCGGCGAGACCCCGGTGGGCGCGGTCATCGTCGACGAGGCCTCCGGCGAGGTGATCGCCATCGCCGCCAACGGCCCCATCGCCGCCCACGACCCGACCGCCCACGCCGAGATCCTGGCGATCCGCGAGGCCGCGCGGAAGCTTGGAAACTACCGCCTGCCCGGCCTCACCCTGGTGGTGACGCTGGAGCCCTGCGCCATGTGCGCCGGCGCGATCAGCCACGCGCGGATCGGGCGCGTGGTGTTCGGCGCGGAGGACGCCAAGGGCGGCGCGGTGGTCAACGGACCCAGGTTCTTCGAGCAGCCGACCTGCCACTCTCGCCCGAGCGTGACGGGCGGCGTGTTGGCGGAGGAGAGCTCGGCGATGCTTAAGGCCTTCTTTAGGGCCCGAAGACCCTAGCCAGATCTGCCATATCCCGCCGGCGCTCCAATCATACAACATGTTTTTCCTGTTGATTTAACATTATGGATGTTGCATATAACATACATAGCGAAGGAAAACGTATGAGCAAATACGATCCGCTGGCGCATTTTCTGAAAACTCAGAAGTCGGCTGAGACGCCCATGAGCTTCTTGGAAATCGAGAAGGTCTTGGGGTTCGAATTGCCCCCGTCGGCGCGCCAACATCCCGCTTGGTGGTCGAACAATGTGGGAACCCACGTCAACGCGCGCGCGTGGCGTGAGGCGGGTTGGAGGACCAGTCGGGTCGACCTGGGAAGCGAGCGCGTGACCTTCGTCCGGGACCCCGACTTCGGCCGTGACGCTATGGGAGTCAGCGAAGGCGAGTCGCCCTTCATCCATCGACCTGCAGGGCCTTCGGCGAAGGCCGTCGTGATCCCTCTCGACGGTCTGTCCCTGTCCGCCCTGCGGATGATCGACGATTGGGCCGAGGAAGCCGGCGTGGACCGGTCGACGGCGACCGCGGCCATCCTGGAGGCCTCAGCGGCAGGGCGCCGCCGGCGACTGCTGGAGAGCCTCTCGGTCGCGGTCATGCCGCCCGGCCACGACAGCACGGCGCTGATCCGGCAAGACCGTGACGAGCACTGACCTCTGCATCCTGGACGCCTCGATCGCCGTCAAATGCCTGGTCGACGAGGCGGATTCCGACCTCGCCCGCGCCGCCCTGGCGAATTGCACCGACTGGACGGCGCCGGATCTCATCTTTCTGGAGGTTGCGAGCGTCGCGGTGAAATCCATGCGTCGGGGATGGCTCGACCGTCCGCAAGCGGCGGCCATGGTCGCGGCGCTGCCTCGGATCCTCGCTGAGGTCGTACCCTCGGACGAGCTGGCGGCGGCCGCCTTCCAGCTGGCGGCGGACCACGGTTTTTCGGCCTATGACGCCGCCTATCTTGCCCTCGCCATCGACCGCAAGGCGCAGATGCTGACGGCGGACCTGAAGCTCGCGGAACGCGCCCGCCTCGCGGGATTGGGTCATCTCGTGGCGACGCTGCGCCCCGCCTGACCGCTTGCCAATCACCCGCCGGCGGCGGGAAGATGCCGCCCATAAAACCAAAACCTATTGGGAGTGACGGTCATGGCGGGTCTGCTCGAAGGAAAAGTCGCGATCATTACAGGTGCCGGCGGCGGCCTGGGCGAAGCCTACGCCAAGCTGTTCGCCAAGGAGGGCGCGGCCGTGGTCGTCAACGACCTGGGCGGCTCCCGCGACGGCACGGGGACCGGGACCAGCGCGGCGTCGGAAAAGGTCGTGGCCGAGATTGTGGCGGCGGGCGGCCAGGCCGTGGCCAACGGCGACGACGTCTCCACCATCCAGGGCGGCGAGAACATCCTGCAGACCGCGCTCGACGCCTTCGGCAAGGTCGACATCCTGGTCTGCAACGCCGGCATCCTGCGCGACAAGACCTTCGCCAACACCAGCGAAGAGGACTGGGACAAGGTGATCAAGGTGCACCTGAAGGGCACCTATTGCTGCGCGCTGCCGGTCTGGAAATACATGAAGGACCACGGCGGCGGCTCGATGGTGCTGACCTCGTCGACCTCCGGCCTCTACGGCAACTTCGGCCAGACCAACTACGGCGCGGCCAAGGCCGGCATCTACGGGATGGTCCGGGTTATGTCGATCGAGGGGCGCAAGTACAACATCCGGGTCATGGGGCTCGCGCCCGGCGCCTACACCCGCATGACCTCCGACCTCCCCGGCCGCATCGGCAAGGAGCCGGACCCCTTAAGCCTGCCGGAGAACGTCGCGCCGGGCGTGCTGTTCATGGTCAGCGACCTAGCCGCCGAGCATTCCGGCAAGATCCTGGGCGTCTCCAGCCGGGGCGTCCGCGAGATCAAGATGCTGCAGACCTCCGGCTTCCAGCCCGGCCGGCCCTACACGGCCCAGGAGGTCGCCGAGCACGCCTCGGAGGTGTTCTTCCAGAACGCCGAGGAGCGCACCGCGCAGACTGCGTAGGGGGCCTTTGCATCCAACGCCCCTGGCCGTGGCGACTAGCTAGCGAAACGGCGGGGGCGGCGCGATGGCGAAGGACGGCGGACAGATCGGCGAGGCGCTGGCGCGGCTGAGCGGCGTGAAGAAGCGCTATGGCGCGACCGTCGCCCTGGACGGCCTGGACCTGGAGGTTCGCCCCGGCGAACTGCTCTCGGTGCTCGGCCCCAACGGCGCGGGCAAGACCACCGCGATCGCGCTCATGCTGGGGTTGCAAGTCCCCGACGCCGGCGAGGTCGCCCTGTTCGGGCGCTCGCCCCACGACCTGACCGCCCGGCGAAATGTGGGCGTGATGATGCAGGAGGTGGCGCTTCCCGACGCGCTTACCGTGCGCGACCTGATCGGCCAGGTCTCGGCCTACTATCCCGCGCCGCTCGCGCTGGCCGAAACCATCGCCTTCGCGGGCGTCGAGAAGATCGCGACCCGGCCCTATTCCAAGCTCTCCGGCGGCCAGAAGCGCCAGGCGCAGTTCGCGCTCGCCATCTGCGGCTGCCCGCGCCTGTTGTTCCTCGACGAGCCGACCGCCGGCCTCGACATCAATGCGCGGGAGACCATGTGGGCCGGCGTGCGCGGCCTGGTCGCCGCCGGGACCTCGGTGGTCCTCACCACCCACTACATCGAAGAGGCCGAGGCGCTCGCCGACCGGGTGGTGGTGATGGCCAAGGGCCGCGAGGTCGCGCAAGGGACAGTGCGCGAGATGCGCGCGCTCGTCTCGCGCAAGCGGATCGATTGCTTGACCGCGCTCAGCCTCGCCAAGGTGCAGGCCTGGGCCGAGGTCAGCGCCGCTGTGCTGGGGGAAAACGGCCAGCTCTCCATCACCACCGCCGACGCCGAGGCCGTGGTGCGCAAGCTGCTCGCCGCCGACCCGGACCTGAAGGACCTGGAGGTGCGCCGCGCCGGCCTCTCCGAAGCCTTCGCCGAACTGACGCAGGAGCCCGCGGAATGAGCGTCTCAGCCCTCGACACCGGCCCGAAGATGACCTTCGCGCGCCTGATCGGCGCCTATCTCAGCGACGCGAAATACGAGTCCCTGCGGTTGCTCAGGACCCCGGCCTTCGCCATGCCGATCCTGGCCATGCCGATCCTGTTCTACACCTTCTTCGGGGTGATCCTGAACGGTGGTCCCCACCGCCCGCCCGGCTTCGCCGACATGATGTTCGTGGGTTGGACGGTCTATGGCGTCATGGGCCCGGGCCTGTTCGGCTTCGGCATACTTGTCGCTGTCGAGCGGAACATGGGCTTGATGACCTTCAAGCGGGCGCTGCCCATGCCCGCCGGCTCCTACCTCGCCGCCAAGCTGATGATGGCCTACGTCTTCGCCATCGTGGTCATGGCCATGCTGGTGACCGCGGGCCTGACCATCGGCCACGTGACCCTGCCGCCGCTGAAGCTCTTCACGGTGGCGGCGGTGATGTCGCTGGGCGTGATCCCGGCCTGCGCCATCGGCCTCTTCATCGGCGCCTGGGCCCCGGCCTCCAGCGCCAGCGCCATCGCCAACATCGTCTATCTGGGCATGGCCTTCCTGTCGGGCCTGTTCTTCCCCCTGAGCGGCGTCCTGCACGACATCCGCTTCATCTGGCCGACCTATCACCTGAAGCAGCTGGCCATGGCCTCCGCCGGCGCGCCGACCGAGGGCTCGGTGACCGGTCACGTCGGCGTCCTGGCCCTGCTGAGCGGCGTGCTGATCGTCCTGGCGGCGCGCAAGCTGGCGCGGCGAGGCTAGCCGAACTCCGCCAGCCGCGCGTCCAGGCCATCGCGCACCGCCGGCCACTCGTCCGCCAGCACCGAATATACCACCGTGTCGCGGATGCGGCCGGTCCAGACCACGCGGTCCCGCCGCAGGATCCCCTCCTGCACGGCGCCCAGCTTCAGCACCGCGGCGCGGGACCGGGCGTTGATGGCGTCGACCTTGTACTGCACGCGCCTAGCCCCGCTCGCAAACGCGTGCGCCATCATCAGCCGCTTGGCCGAGGGGTTCACCGGGCCGCCGCGAACCTGCGGCGCGAAATAGGTGCCGCCGATCTCCAGGCTGGCGTTGACCGCGTCGATGGTCAGGAAGCTGGAGACCCCCATGCAGCGCCCGCCCACGACTACCGCGAAGTTCATCCGGTCGGCCGGCGGCTCGCCGTAGAAGCGCGGCCAATTGGCGTCGAAATGCTCGCCCGCGAGCGAATAGGGATAGAGGTCGGTCCAGGTCGCCGGATCGGCGGCGCAGGCCGCGCGCAGGTCCTCGCGGTGCGCGTCGGCCATCGGCTCCAGGCGCACGAAGCGGTTTTCCAGGACCATCGGCTCGATCTGCATTTTTTCGTCACGCCTTGCCAAAAAAGTTGCCCCAGCGCCTTGCAACGCCGGTTCGCGCACATAGATGAGGCCTGCCCATTCCTGGGCGTTTCCTCCCTAGACTTCAAAAGGCCGGGTGTTCGCACCCGGCCTCTTTTTTGTCCTAGCCCCCGGCTCAGCCGATATACAGCCGGACGGCCTGCACGAGATAGGCCGCGCCGATCACCGTCAGGATCAGCCGCAGGTAGCGCTTGAAGTCGACGTCGCTCAGCCGGTTCAGCACCACGCCGCCGGCCGCCGTGCCCAGCATGGAAAGCGGGATGGCCAGCGCGAAGACCCACAGCGGCGGCACGCCCTTGCCGCCGTGCAAGAACAGCGGCGTCCCATAGACGGCGATCTTCATCAGGTGGCTGAACACCTGGGTCGCGGCCTTGGTGGCGACGATCTCGTGGCGGGTGAGCGCGGTGCGCACGAAGAAGACGTCGAGGAACGGCCCGGCGACGCCTGCGGTCAGGTTCACGCCGGTGACCGACAGGCCGCAGATATAGGCCTGGCCCGGCTGCGAGGCGTCGACCCTGATCCAGCCCGGCGGCAGCCAGACCAGGCCAGGCACCAGCCCCATCAGCAGATATAGCGTGGCCCGCGTGGGCTCGTAGGCGATGAAACCCACCAGGGCGCCGGCCGTGAACGCGCCCAGCGCATAGACGCCGACGATGCGCCACTTGACGTGTTTGCGATGCAGGATCGCACGCCAGCCGTTGGCGACCAGCTGCAACAGACCATGGACGACGAAGGTGGCCGAGACGGGCAGGACGAGGGCGAGGCAGCCCTTAAGCAGCAAGCCTCCCGCCATGCCGAAGACCCCGGAAATGGCCGCGGTCACGAACGACATGACGACGATGAAGACGCCGGCAGCTAGAGACATGGGGAAGGTCCTTCACGGTTGCGGACCGCTTCGCGAAGGGGGCACAGGCCCCTTCGTCCGCGGGCCTGCGGCGCGACGTGCGCCAGAAGGGGCCGGCCGTCCGGCTGGGGCTCAAGGCGGCTACTGGCCGAGCGCGTGGGTTCGGGACGGCGCGCGCATAGACCTCGCCCGCGGGCTCTGCGAGCGGCGGGGGTGCTATGGAAAGGGCGTCAGTCATCGGAACGGCGTTCGCTTACGCCCAGCTTGGCCGTGGCGCCAGTCCAAAAGCTTACCCAAAACCGCTCATCCCGGCGAAAGCCGGGACCCGAGCTGAGTCCGCGGTTAGGCCAGGGCGCTCGCATAAGCCCCGACCGCCGGTTGGATCCCGGCTTTCGCCGGGACGAGTGGAAACAAGGAAAGCTCAGCCCTTCTTCGCCTTGCCCGCCGAACAGGCCCAGCCGTCGCCCGACTTCCGCGCCACGCCCGGGTAGGGGCACAGCAGCTGGGTCGCTCCGCTCTGGCTGGTGGCGGTGACCGCCTTGGGCGCTTCGCCCGCCTCGACCCAGCGGTCCACGATGGAAAGCCAGTCCACCGTGTTCGGCCCAGCCCCACCCTGGCAGTGCAGCATGCCGGGGATCATGTAGAGCCGGTAGAAGCTGTCGGCGTTCTTGGTCTGGGCCTCCACCAGGTCGTGGTACTTGATGGAGCCGCGCGGCACGACCGCCGGGTCGTTCCAGCCGTGATACTGGATCAGCTTGCCGCCGCGCTTTTCGAAGGGCGTCAGGTTGGCGTTGGTGGCGTCGAGGTCATGGACCACGTGCTGGCGGTCGCGGTCGTACCCGGCGCCGGTGTCCATCTTCAGGAAGTCGAACGCCGGGTCGTCGTGGATCAGGTACTTCATGAACTGCGAGCCCATGGCGTGGCCGGAGGACTCCGTCCAGCGGTCCTGGGAGACGCCGGTGTTCCAGGCCTGCCAGCCGCCGCGCATGGCTTCCGCGCCCGGCTCGAAGCCATAGAAGGCCGGCTTGCCGTTCACGGTCCGGCCGCCATAGATCGCCTTGGCCGAGGCGATCTGCGGGGCGGTCAGGCAGCCTGAGGTCTCGCCCGGCTTGCACTTCAGGACCGCGGGATCGAAATGGCAGGCGAGCTGGTCGTGGATGTAGGGCTCGCCGCCTGCGCATTGCTTCAGGGCGGCGTCCTGCAGGAGCTGCAGCTGCTCGGTCCCGAGGTAGCCGCCCGGCCGGGCCAGCACCTGTTGCATATAGGCGCGGCCGCCGTAGCCCAGCGTGTTGTAGTTGGCCGTGGCGCCGGCGACGATGCCGTCGAAGTCGTTCGGGAAGCGCTGGACCTCCATCATCGCCTCGCGCCCGCCGGCCGAGCAGCCGACGAAGTAGGAGCGCTTGGGCGCTGTGTCCTTCTGGGCCTTGACCAGCAGCTTGCCGGCCTCGGTGGTCTCCTTCAGCGAGCGCCAGCCGAAGTCGGCGATCTTTTCCGGATGGTGCAGGGCCCAGACCGCGGTGCGGCCGTTGCCCGTATGGCCGTCGTCGGTGCCGGCCGAGGCGTAGCCCTCGTCGGCGCGCAGCTTGACCTGGGCTGTCGGGATCTGGCCGGCCAGGCCCCCGTTGCCCACCTGGACGAACTTGCCGTTCCAGGCGGAACCCACCGGGATCATCACCTCGATCTGGATGTCGCTGTCCGAGGTCGGATGGCTGCGCAGATGGATGTCGCAGGCCTGGCCGCCCTTGATCGCCACCGGCTTGGCGGAGGTGATCTCGGCGTGCGGCAGGCTGGTCCTGGCCATGTCGGCGCAGGACGTCTCGGCGCGGGCGGCCCCGGATACGAACAGGGGCGCGACCAGCGCCACGGCGGCGCCGGCGGCGAACAGGATCCGCTTCATCGGCTCAGCCCTTCTTCTTCGGAACGGCGCAGGCGTAGCTGTCGCCGGTCTTCTGCGCCACGCCCGGGAACGGGCAGAGCACCTGGCTGGCTGGGCCGCCGGGCGCCTGGCCTGGACCACCCTTCGCCACCAGTTCGCCGGGCGCCTTCTTGGCTGTGACCCAGCCGTCGAGTTCGGCCACCCAATCGACGTTCGACGGCCCAACCCCGCCGCCGCAGTGGAGCATGCCCGGGATCAGGTAGAGCTTATAGAAGCCGTCGACGTCGCCCATCGTCTTGCGGACGTCCTCGTAATAGAGGACCGACGAGCGCGGCGGGATCGCCGAGTCGTTCCAGCCGTGGAACTGGATCAGCTTGCCGCCGTGCGCCTTGAAGGCGGCAAGGTTCGGGTCGGGTGAGTCCAGGACCGCCGCCATCTTCTTGCGCGCGTTTTCATACGGGCTGCCCATGTCCATCTTCAGATAGTCGAAATTGGCGTCGTCGAAGCCGAAGTATTTGAAGGCGTTGGAGGAGAACGACGGGCCGGCGGCGCGTTGGTTGGTCTCCGGGGTCGGGCCGGTGATCCAGGCGTCCCAGCTGCCTCTGAGCGCCTCGGCGCCGGGGCTGTAGCCCGGGAAGATCAGCTTGCCCTTGGCGTCCTTGTGGCCCTCGTACATGGCCTTGGCGGTGGCGACCTGCGGGGCGGTCAGGCAGCCGCCCCCATCAGAATTTGGCGTCTGGCCGGCCTTGCAGGCGAGCTTGCCCGGATCGAAGTGGCAGCTCATCGGGTCGCGGATCATCACGTCGCCACCGCATTGCGCCAGCGCGGTCTTCTGCAGCAGCTCGCGCTGCGGGGCGCCGAGATAGCCGCCGGGCTTGGTCATCAGCTGCTGCTGCACCGCCGACAGGCCGAACAGCTGGCTCATGTAGTTGGCCGGCGCGCCGGCGACGATGCCGTCGAAATCGGTGGGGAAGCGCTGCGCCTCCATCAGCGCCTCGCGGCCGCCGTCGGAACAGCCGTAGAAGTACGACTTGCTGGGCTTGCCCATCTTGGCCGCCAGGATCGCCTTGGAGGCGTCGGTCGTCTCCTTCAGCGCCCGCCAGCCGAAGTCGACGACCTTTTCCGGGTGACCGAGCGCCCAGGACGCATTGGTGCCGACCGGGTCCTGGTGGCCGTCGTCGGTGCCGGCGACGGCGTACCCCGCCTTGACCGGTCCGTTGAACGAGGCGCGCGGGATGGAGCCCGCGAACCCCCCGTTGCCGACTTGCACGAACTTGCCGTTCCAGGCCGCGCCTTCTGGAATCCACAGCTCGAGCCGGATGTCGCTGTCGGCGGTGGGCTTGCTGGTCACCGACACCTTGCAGACCTGCTTGTCGCCGACCGCCTCGACGACCGCCTTGGTCACCGTGGCGTGCGGCAGGCTGGTCTTGGTCAGGTCGGCGCAGGCCGTCTCGGCGCGGGCCGCCATCGGCGCCGCCAAGCTGAGCGCGGTCACCGCGCAACCCGCCAGCATCATGGTGGTGAATTTCATCGAACCGCCTCCCCTATTTGTTGAGGCGATTTAGGCACAGCTGCCTGCGGGGCGCAAAGCGGCGGTAGAAGGAACCACGAAATACACGAAATACACGAAAGGCGCGGAGCGCGAGCTGATCGCCCCCTCGGCCGCCCGGCAGCTCTCTTTCGTGTATTTCGTGTATTTCGTGGTTCGAAACGACTGAGCCACCGCTTTCGCGGAGGCTCAGGAAACATCGTCTCGTATTATTGGCTAGTTCCGGAAGACCGCGGCCATCGACGGGTCGTTGGGCATTTCGCGGTACTGCTGCAGCTCGTTGCGGCCGACCACCATGTGGTGCACCTCGTCCGGGCCGTCGGCGATGCGCAGGGTGCGGGTGTTGGCGTACATCCGCGCCAGCGGCGTGTGCTGCGAGACGCCGAGCGCCCCGTGCATCTGGATCGCCTCGTCGATGATCTGGCAGACGCGCTCGGGCACCATGGCCTTGACCATGTGGATCCACACGCGGGCCTCGCGGTTGCCGAGCACGTCCATCGCCTTGGCCGCCTTCAGCACCATCAGGCGCATGGCCTCGATGTCGATGCGGGCGCGGCTGACGCGCTCGATGTTGCCGCCCAGTTGGATGATCGGCTTGCCGAAGGCCACGCGCTGCATGCCGCGGGTGACCATCAGGTCGAGCGCCTTCTCGGCCGAGCCGATGGCGCGCATGCAGTGGTGGATGCGCCCCGGTCCCAGGCGCAGCTGGCTGATCTCGAAGCCGCGGCCTTCGCCCAGCAGCATGTTCGAGGCCGGCACGCGGGCGTTGTGGAAGCGGATGTGCATGTGGCCGTGCGGCGCGTCGGGGTCGCCGAACACCTGCTGGCCCTGGACGATCTCGACGCCCTCGGTGGGCAGCGGCACCAGGATCTGCGACTGCATCAGCTGCGGCGGGTCGTTCTCGCCGCCGGTGCGGACCATGCAGATCATGATCTTGCAGCGCGGGTCGCCGGCGCCGGAGATGTAATGCTTCTCGCCGCTGATGATGTACTCGTCGCCGACGCGCACGGCGCGGGTGTCGATGTTCTTGGCGTCGGAGCTGGCGGTGTTCAGCTCGGTCATGCAGTAGGCGGAGCGGATCTTGCCCTCCAGCAGGGGCTCCAGCCACTGCTTCTTCTGCTCGGGCGTGCCGACCCGCTCCAGCACCTCCATGTTGCCGGTGTCGGGCGCGGCGCAGTTCATGGTCTCCGACGCCAGCCGGTTCTTGCCGAGCTCCACGGCGATGTAGGCGTAGTCGAGGTTCGACAGACCCTCGCCGGTCTCGGCGTTGGGCAGGAAGAAGTTCCACAGGCCGGCGGCCTTGGCCTTGTCCTTGGCGGCCTCGAGCACCTCAAGCTGGCCGGGCGCATATTGCCAGATGTCCGGACGGCCCTCGCCCAGGCGGTGGAACTCCGCGCTCATCGGCTCGACCACGTCGCGGATGAAGTCCTTGACCTTGTTGAGCAGCGGCACGGCCTTTTCGCTCATCCGAAGGTCGTTGAGCTCGTCCTGCGGGTTCAGCGCGAAGCTCGACTGGGCGCGATCGTGGGCGCGGTCAGCGGTCATGGTCATTCTGGTTTCTCCCACGGGAATTCGTTTGCGCCAGCATTGGCGCATCCCCAGGGTTCAAACAAGTGTTTAAGTGCATCGCTGGCGCCTCCCCTCCCCTGTGGGGACGGTGGCGAGCGAACGCGAGACGGGCGGGGAAGTGTGGCCCAGCGCGCTCACTCGGCAGGCTGACCCACGCTTCCCCACCCTGGCCGCTTACGCGGCCTGTCCCTCCCCGGCACGGGGAGGGGAGATCACTTCACCGGGTAGGAGCCGGCCTTGGCGCAGACGGCGGCCACCAAGGCCTCGTCTTCAGGACCGCCCAGCTTCTTGGGCGTGTCGGAGCGCCAGCTTTCCGGGATCGAGAAGGTGGCCGAGGGCTTGTAGCCACCCATGTTGATGATGTTCTTCTTCTCGCAATCCACCGCGTAGACCGAGCCGACGCCAGTGGGCGGGCCCGACGGCATCAGGTTGGCCGAGGGCTTGGAGATCGCCTGCATCACCACAAGACGGCCGGTCGCCTTGTCCTTGTAGATGTAGTCGGCGTCATAGGACCACTCGATGCCGTTGGCGCCGTCGGCGAACTTGGTCCAGTGCTGGGCATAGGCCGAGCCGGCGGTCGAAAGGGCGATAAGGGCGGAAAACGCCAGGGCGCGACGCATGGGTCTTCGTCTCCAGAGACTGTTGTCGTTCTTCGGAGCGGACCCTAGCCGTGGGACCGTGACGCCGCCAACGGAAATCGAGAGGCCGGTTCAGGCGACCTGGCGCACGGGCTCTGCGACTCGCGGATCGCTGCGCGCCATATAGTCGCGGGTGATCGGCGCCGCGTCGATCCGTTTGGTCAGCTGCATCTGGAAAACGAAATGGCCGCGGTGGCGGAAGGCGAGTTCGCTGATCGCCAGATAGAATTCCCACATCCGGCAGAACCGCTCGTCGTAGATCGCCGCAATCTGGGCCCGCTGCGTTGCGAACCGCTCGCGCCAGCAGCGCAGGGTCTCGGCGTAGTGGAGCCGCAGGATCTCGATGTCGGCGACGATCAGGCCAGCGCGTTCGACGCAGGGCATGACCTCCGAGAGCGCCGGGATATAGCCGCCGGGGAAGATGTACTTCTCGACCCACGGCTGGTTCAGCGCCGGGCCCTCGGAGCGACCGATCGCGTGGACCAGGGCGACGCCGTCGTCTTTCAGCAGCCGCGCGATCTGGTCGAAGTAGTCCTGGTAGTTCGGCCGACCCACATGCTCGAACATGCCCACCGAGACGATCCGGTCATAGGGCCCGGCGACGTCGCGGTAGTCGGTGAGCGTGAAGCGCGCGCGATCCGCCATGCCGGAACTCTCGGACCGCCAGCGCGCGGTGGCCAGCTGCTCGGCGGAGAGCGTGATCCCGTCCACGACCACGTCGGCGGCGCGGGCGATCGACAGTCCCAGGCCGCCCCAGCCGCAGCCGATATCCAGCACCTTCTGGCCGCGTCTGAGCAGCAGCTTGGCGGCGATATGCTGCTTCTTCGCCGCCTGGGCCTGTTCCAGCGTCATGTCCGGCTCGGCGAAATAGGCGCAGCTGTACTGCAGGTCCGGATCGAGGAAACGGCGGTAGAAGTCCACCGACAGGTCGTAGTGGTGGGCCACGTTGCGCCGCGCGGCGGCCCGCGCATTGGCCTGCAGCCGCCGGTCCAGCCACCAGCGGGCCAGTGCATTCGTCCGCTTCAGCGGCCGGTAGCCGGCGTTGCGGCCGATCAGCTCGATGAGATCGTGGATGCCGCCGGTCTCCATGACCAGGCCGCCGGCCATATAAGCCTCGCCGAGCGCCATCGAGGGATAGACGGCGAGCTTCAACGCCCAGAGGCGGCTGGTGATCCGCAGCGCCACCGGCGGCCCTGAGCCATCGCCGAGCGTGATCGCGCGGCCCGACGGCAGGGTCACCTTCAGATCTCCTTCGCGAATGACCCGGCGCAGGTAGGCCTCGAGTGACATGGCCGCGTTCCTGATGGCTGTTCAGATCGTTGAACGAGGCTTTGCGCCGGCGGTTCCCGCACAGGGATCTAAGCCGCGGCAGGGGCGATTTTCCCCCGCGATCCTTGACTCCATCGAGGGCTTTTCCTACTTGCAGCGCGCCGTTGGCACTCAAGGGCCGCGATTGCTAACACGCGGCCTGACGGGCGCCGGCGCAGTCATCAAACCAACCGTCGATTCGAACGGAGAAAGAGCATCATGGCGTTTCGTCCCCTGGGAGACCGCGTCCTCGTCAAGCGCGTCGAGGAAGAAGAGAAGACCAAGGGCGGGATCATCATCCCCGACACCGCGAAGGAAAAGCCGCAGGAAGGCGAAGTCATTTCCGTCGGCCCCGGCGCGCGCGACGACAGCGGCAAGATCCAGCCCCTCGACGTCAAGAAGGGCGACAAGATCCTGTTCGGCAAGTGGTCCGGCACCGAGATCAAGCTCGACGGCGCCGACCTCTTGATCATGAAGGAAAGCGACATCCTGGGCGTGCTCGAGGCCTAAGCGGCTTCCGACCTCCAGAGCTTCCCTCCCCCTTAGAAACTCAGAAAAAGAGAACCCAACATGGCTGCGAAAGACGTTTATTTCGCCTCTGACGCCCGCGACCGCATGCTGCGCGGCGTCAACACCCTCGCCAACGCGGTGAAGGTGACCCTCGGCCCCAAGGGCCGCAACGTGATCATCGAGAAGTCCTTCGGCGCCCCGCGCTCCACCAAGGACGGCGTGTCGGTCGCCAAGGAAATCGAACTGGCTGACCGCTTCGAGAACCTCGGCGCCCAGCTGATCCGCGAAGTCGCGTCGAAGACCAACGACAAGGCGGGCGATGGCACCACCACCGCCACCGTCCTGGCGCAGGCCATCGTCGTCGAAGGCCTGAAGTCGGTCGCGGCCGGCATGAACCCGATGGACCTGAAGCGCGGCGTCGACAAGGCGGTCGCCAAGGTCGTCGAGGAGATCAAGAACTCCTCGCGCAAGGTCACCACCAACGAAGAAATCGCCCAGGTCGGCACCATCTCCGCCAACGGCGACGTGGAAGTCGGCGCGATGATCGCCAAGGCCATGGCCAAGGTCGGCAACGAAGGCGTCATCACGGTTGAGGAAGCCAAGACCGCCGAGACCGAACTCGACGTCGTCGAGGGCATGCAGTTCGACCGCGGCTACCTGTCGCCCTACTTCATCACCAACGCCGAGAAGATGGAGGCCGACCTCGAAGAGCCGATGATCCTGCTCTTCGAAAAGAAGCTCTCCTCGCTGCAGCCCCTGCTGCCGGTGCTGGAAGCGGTCGTTCAGTCGGGCCGTCCCCTGCTGATCATCGCCGAAGACGTCGAAGGCGAGGCGCTGGCCACCCTGGTGGTCAACAAGCTGCGCGGCGGCCTCCGCGTCGCGGCGGTCAAGGCGCCGGGCTTCGGCGATCGCCGCAAGGCGATGCTGGAAGACATCGCCATCCTGACCGGCGGCCAGCTGATCAGCGAAGACCTCGGCATCAAGCTCGAGAACGTGACGCTGGAGATGCTGGGCAAGGCCAAGAAGGTCACCATCACCAAGGACGACACCACCATCGTCGACGGCTCCGGCAACAAGGCCGACATCGAAGGCCGCATTTCCCAGATCAAGAAGCAGGTCGAGGACACCACCTCCGACTACGACAAGGAAAAGCTGCAGGAACGCCTGGCGAAGCTCGCCGGCGGTGTTGCGGTGGTCCGCGTCGGCGGCTCGACCGAAGTGGAAGTGAAGGAAAAGAAGGACCGCGTCGACGACGCGCTCAACGCCACGCGCGCCGCGGTTGAAGAAGGCATCGTGCCTGGCGGCGGTGTTGCGCTCCTCAAGGCCTCCAAGGTTCTGGACGGCTTCAAGGGCGACAACGACGACCAGGAAGCCGGCGTCGCCATCGTGCGCCGCGCGCTGCAGGCCCCGATCCGCCAGATCGCCGAAAACGCCGGCGTCGAAGGCTCGATCGTGGTCGGCAAGGTGCTCGAGAACGCCTCGGCCACCTTCGGCTTCAACGCCCAGACCGAAGAGTACGTCGACATGGTCAAGGCCGGCGTCATCGACCCGGCCAAGGTCGTGCGCACGGCGCTGCAGGACGCGGCCTCGGTCGCCGGCCTGATGATCACCACCGAAGCGGCCATCGTTGAAGCCCCCAAGAAGGGCGGCGGCGGCGCCGGCATGCCCGGCGGCGGCGGCATGGGCGGCATGGGCGACATGGACTTCTAGTCGCCTTAGAAGCCGTCATCCCGGCCAACGGAGCGGCGCAAGCCGCGTAGGCCGAGCCGGGATCGAGAACGAGGGCGGGATCGCAAGGTCCCGCCCTTTTTCCTTGCCCGTCGTCACGACAGCTGTTGGATGTCGCGCGCTAGCGACAGCGCGATCCAGATAGTAGTCTGGACGCCGCGATGTGGCATCGGGGCACTAGCGAATGAGCGATGAGATTGGCCAGATTCGCGGCCTCTTGGATCTTCTGGAAAGCCGGATTGCCTCGTCACCGGACGAAGTGGCATTGCGAGATTTCGCCGCCTTGGAACTTCCGGAGATCGTTGCTGACGTCATTGACTATCTGACGCCGCAACTAACTCCATATGAGGCGGCCTTTTATTTCTATCTGTTCCGGCATTCGATAATTTCGGCAGGGACGCAGTATATCCGGGCGAGCAATCCTCGCTTGCGTGCCATAGCCGCTCCTCCAAAAGGAAACGCGCTGATAAGTGAGCAACAAGTCACTGATTGTCTGAGGAAGCTTGTTGAAAAGGGCGTGATCCGAAAGGAGTCGGAGCCGAACCGTGACGGAACGCTCTACAAGGTGCTGATTCCCGAAGAGATACTATCCTGCCGGGAAGCCATGAAGGTGGCTCTTGCAAGGCCAGTCCCTGTCGTAAATCCACTGGCGGTGGCGGACTATTACAACGTCCGTGAGAACCGAACTGCGATATTCGAGAGAGACGGTTATGCCTGCCAATATTGTCAGAAGCAGCTAACGCGATTCACGGCAACGCTCGACCACATTGTTCCGGTGTCAGCCGGTGGCGGAAATGAGTACGCCAATGTCACTACCGCCTGTCCTGGGTGCAACTCAAAGAAGGCCGGGAAGCCGCTGGGTGATTTTCTAGCGGACACCAACCCCACCTAATCGTCGATGCTGCGTAGATTACTGGGTGACCCTGAGATGACGAATGGGTGGGTAGCCAGTCCCAGCCATAAATCTCATGCCGGCCAGTTTGCCTTCCGGCCTCGGCAACTCAAGGAGCGGCCAGAGGCCGCCCGCGTCGCGGCGCGCCGAAGAGCGCGTCCTTGACTTGCCGAGACCGGAAGGCTCGCATCTGCCGTGAGATTTAAGCACCGGAAGCATCTCACGATGCTTCGCCACTCCTCTCCAATGTCATCCCGGAAAGCCGCGCAGACGGCTTGTCCGGGACCCATAGGCACGAAGCTCTCCGGCTAGCCGCCGGCCATTGGCGCGTATGGGTCCCGGTCTTGGCTGCGCCAAACCGGGATGACATCGGGTGCAGCGTCAAAAACCCCTGGGTCCCCGCTTTCGCGGGGATGAGCGGAATGGGAGGATGGCGAAACAATAAGGCCTGGAGTCCGCGCCGATGTCCCTGCTTTCCGACCTCAAGGTCGTCGAATGGTCCACCTGGGTCGCGGGGCCGGGCTGCGCGGGCGTGATGGCCGACTGGGGCGCGAGCGTGATCAAGGTGGAGTCGGCGGCCGGCGACGCCACCCGCGCCTTCTTCCCCGACACCGCCGAGAGCCCGGGCAATCCGGTCTTCACGATGGAGAACCGCGGCAAGCGCGGCGTGGTGCTCGACACCGCCAAGCCGGAGGGCCGCGCGGCCCTGGTGGCGCTGCTCAAGCAGGCCGACGTCTTCATCACCAACGTGCGCCCAGGCTCGCTCGCCCGCGCCAGGCTCGACTTCGACAGCCTGAAGGCGGAGCTGCCGCAGCTGATCTACGCCAATGTCACGGGCTACGGCCTGACCGGCGAGATGGCCGACACCGCCGCCTTCGACATCACCGCCTTCTGGACCCGCAGCGGAGTCGCCCACGCCTTCATCCCGCCGGACCAGGAGCCGTTCGCAAGCCGCCCGGGCTTCGGCGACCACTTCACCGCGCTGGCGACGCTGTCGGGCATCCTGGCGGCGGTGCATGAGCGGACGCGCACCGGGCGCGGGCGGCAGGTGGAGACGGCGCTGATGCGGGTCGGCGCCTATGCCGTCGGCTGGGACCTGTCGCTGCAGCTGCGCTATGGCGACGTCACCACCGCGCAACCGAAGAAGGACCGCATGGTGGCGCTCTCCGGCTTCTTCCACACCGCTGACGACCGCTGGCTATGCATCGTGGTGAAGAGCCCTGCCGACTATCCCAACGTCATGCGCGCCTTCGGCCGCGGCGACATCCTGGCCGAGCCCCGATACCTGCCGCCCTACGCCGACATCGAGGACGTCCGCCACGTGCGTGCGATCCTGGAGGCGGGGTTCGAGGCGCTGACGCTGGAAGAGGCGGGCGACCTGCTCAACACCGCCGACGTCGCGTGGGCGCCGATGGACACCCTGCAGGACCTGGAGATGAACCCGCAGGCGCACGAGGCCGGCTGCTTCGTCGACACGCCCGACGGCTGGGGCGGCAGCTTCTTTGGACCCGCCTCGCCGGTGCGCTTCCCCGGCCTCGACACCAGTCCCAGGGGCCCGGCGCCCAAGCTTGGCCAGCACACCCGCGAGGTGCTCGCCGAGGCCGGCTACGCCGCCGACGAGGTCGAGGCGCTGATCGCGGCGGGGGTCGCGCTCTAGCGCCAGTCGCGGCGGTACTCGCGCCGGTCGTCGCGCAGCACCATGCCGCCGATCCAGCTGGAGATGCCGGTGACGATCGCGGCCAGCACGCCGGCCAGCAGGCCGTGCACCTCGAAGCCCGGAACCACGACCGAGACCAGCCCGATCATCGCGGCGTTCACGATCAGCAGGAACAGGCCCAGCGTCAGGATCGTCAGCGGCAGGGTCAGGATGGTCACCACCGGGCGCACGAAGGCGTTCACGATGCCCAGCAGCAGGGCCGCCAGGATCAGCGCCGTGGTGTCCCTGACGTAGATCCCCGGGACCAGCTTGGAAGCGACCCAGAGGCCCAGCGCCCCGAAGATCACCCGGACGACGAACTTGGCGAGCATGCGGCCTCCGCGTTTTCGCCTACGAATATGGGACGGGCGGAGCTTGACTGCCAGCACCGCCCGAAGAACTGCTTTGGGCGGCTTAGGAAAAGGGTTTCAGCCCGACACGCGCACGGCGCATTTTGGCCGCAGCGGGCGGGTCTAGCTGCGCCCCGCGTAACTGAGGTTTGGGAGACTGACCGCTTGCGGCCGCACAGCTATCGACGCCTGATCATTCCGGCTCTGTTGGTGAGCCTTGCCGCCTGCGCGGGCGGACCGCCGCCGGACAAGGGGCCCGGCTGGCGCGGCGGGCCGACCCGCGGCGAGCGGCTGGCGCCGGTGCGCCTGTTCATCAGCCCGTCGGGCGAGCCGTTCCGCGGCGAGAACGGCTTCGAGCGCTGGTTCGACCAGACCGACACCGACCACGACGGGTCCATCGACCTGGCGGAGTTCCGCGCCGACGCCCTGCACTCCTTCAAGGTGGTCGACACCAACGGCGACGGGGTGATCAGCGGGCTCGAACTGCAGCACTACGAGCACGACCTGGTGCCCGAGGTGAGCAGCGAGACCTTCGACACCGGCCCGACTGCCGGTCAGCGCCCCAGCGGCGGCGGCGGCGGTGGCGGCGGCGGCCGTCGTGGCGGCGGAGGACGCGGCGGTGGAGCTGGCGGCCCTGGCGGCGGCGGTCGGAGCGGCGGCGCCAACGACACCGGCTTTGGGCCCGACCTTTCCCAATCGGCGCCGGCCCGCGATCCCCGCGCCGGCCTGATGGGCGCGGCGCGCTATTCGTTGATCAACGAGCCGGAGCCGATCGCGGCGGCGGACGCCGACCTCGACGGCAAGGTCACCCTGGCCGAATGGATGACGATCACCGACCGCCGCTTCACCAAGCTGGATCGCCTGAAGACCGGCAAGCTCACCCGCGACAGCCTACTGCACCCGCCGCCTCCGCCGCCCAAGCCGAAGACGCCCTAGGCGCTGACCGTTTCCACCACCGGCACGGTCTCGCTGAGCCGCCCGCCGATGCGGATCGGCTCGACGCGGCGCGCCAGGCCCGTGGCGTTGTCGGTCTCGACGAACACGCCGCAGACCGTGGCCGGGCCTTCCGCCGGCTTGTAGCGGCCGCCCGAGATGCGGGTGGTGAAGCGCCGCAGCGGCTCTTCCTTCTGGTTGCCGATCACGCTGTCGTAGTCGGCGCAGGCGCCGGCGTCGGTCTGGTAGGCGGTGCCGCCGGTCAGGATCTGGGCGTCGGCGGTGGGCACATGGGTGTGGGTGCCGACCACCAGGCTGGCGCGCCCGTCGCAGAAGTGGCCCATGGCCATCTTCTCCGAGGTGGCCTCGGCGTGCATGTCGACCACGATGGCGTCGGCGACCGCGCCCAGCGGGCAGGCCTCCAGCTCCTTGTCGACCGCGGCGAAGGGGTCGTCGAGGCTGTCCATGTGCACGCGGCCGAGCAGGTTGATCACCAGGATCTGCTTGCCGGTCCCGGTCTCGAAGAGTTGGGCGCCGCGTCCGGGCGCGTCGGAGAAGGCCGAATAGTTCAAGGGCCGGATCAGCCGGGGCTCCCGCACGATGTAGGTGAGCGCCTCCTTCTGGTCCCAGCTGTGGTTGCCGAGCGTCAGCGCGTCGGCGCCGGCGTCGAACAGCTCGCGCGCCGTGGATTCGGTGATGCCGAAGCCCGCCGCGGCGTTCTCGGCGTTGACGATGACGAACTCCAGCCCCAGGCGCTTGCGCAGGCCCGGCAGGTGATCGGCGATGCCGTCACGGCCCGCGCGGCCGACCACATCTCCAAAGAAGGCAAATCTCATCTGCCCTCCTTAACGACTTCGATGAACTCCGTCTCCGTCACGATGGCGTCGAGCCGCTGGTCGTGGGCGTCCATGGGCGCCTCGTCGATTTCCTGGCCGGAAAACGCCACGCCCAGCACAAAGACCGGGCGCTGGCGGCGCAGCGCCTTGAGCGTGCGGTCGTAGTGGCCGCCGCCCTGGCCCAGGCGCCCGCCGCGCCGGTCGAAGGCCAGCAGCGGGGTGATCAGCAGGTTCGGCAGCACTTCGGGCGCCGAGGCCGGCGGCGAGGGGATGCCGCAGGCGTCCTTCTCCAGCGGCTGGTCGGGGCGCCAGAGCCGGAATTTCAGCGGCGAGTTCTTGTCGAGCGCCACCGGCAGCGCCGCCTGGGCGTGGCCGGCGTTGAGCTCCAGGATCGCCTGCAGGATCGGGCCGGGGTCGAGCTCGGAGCCCTGGGCGCAATAGGCGCCCACCAGGCTGAACCGGGAGAAGCGGGAAACGGGAAGGCGCCTGGCCGCGCGTATGGCAGCGTCGGGGTTCTCGTCCGCCAGGTGGCGGCGCAGCGCGCGCATCTCGATGCGCAGCTTTTTTTTGTCGAGGACCTGTTTGTTGGGCGGCGGGGTCACAGCCCTGACTTTACAGGGAAAAGGTGAGCAAAGGGTGGCGGCGCCGTGAGAACCGTGAAGGACTGTTTCATTCCCTCGACCTGGTAGACCAGGTGGGCGCCGTGTGCTCGAGACCACGATCCCGAACAGGGACAGCTCCCTAAGAGTGAATTAAGGTCGCTGGAATATGTCGCCTTCGACGTGGGCCGCAGCAGACCCGCCGGCAGCCAATGTAGGGCCGCGGGGCCCGGTTCTCAAGCGCGGCGCTTTAGCCGCCCTTGCTGTGGGCGATCAGCATGGCCAGCTGCGCCAGCGGGAAGGTCGCCGGAACCAGCAGCGAGCCCCACAGGCCCATGGCGAACGCGGTTTTCCGGTAGCGGCCGACATCGGCCGGCTTCACCCAGGCCTCCACGGCCGGACCCAGCAGATAGAAGACGTTGGCGAAGCCCATCACCACCAGGAACACGGTCCCCAGGAACAGCGTCATGCCGAGGCCGCCGCGCCAGTCCTTCCAGACCGGATGGCCGAAGGCGTAGTTCAGGCCGACCGCCGCAGCGTAACCGGCCCAGCCGCCGGCTGCGAGGGTGAGGTTGTAGCGAAGTCGCCGGACCTGCCACCAGGTCCAGGTCTCGCCCGGGATGAAGGGGTTGGACTGCACGCTATCGAGGGAAGCCATGGGCCTGCTCCGTCTTGACGGGGCAGACTAGCACGGAGTGCTAGCTGGCGGCAGCGGAGCCCTGGCCGGACCCGCGTAAATATAGGTTCGTGAGATAGGTCGTGGCGACAATCAGCGTGACGAAATAGATCAAGGCAAAGGCCAGGTAAGCGGCCCAGCTGGCTCCGGTCATGTCATGTCCGGTCGGCACGAGGCCGGTCAGCCACAAGAGCACTGTGCTTGGCGCGAGAATCAAAAGCATGCCGAGATAGATACCTCGTCCTGAACCTCTCGCGATCTTTAGGGCCGCATGTGTCGATCGATCCTGAGCGCCAAGTGCGACGGCGATGAAGACCATCGCCCAGGGGCTTGCGAGGACGAGCACCAGCAAACTGAACAGGTCTGCGAGCGCACTCAGGAACCAATGCGAAGCGCTCGGCAACTGAGACTTCAGCCAGGGTTCCGCTCCGTTGACGAAGCGAATGAAAACCCCGGCGAAAAGCCATCGCCATAGAAATCCCCAAAGGGCGCCAATGGGGACAGATAGCAGCGATCCGCGCTGGCCCGTTGCGAGGTAGCGGGTCCATCGGATCGAGGCGATCATGGGCAGAGCAGCGAAGGCGAGCAGGAAGGCCACCAGGCCCCAGAGGGTCTCTATCGCTTCCACCTTCGAGATGGGCTTGGTGGCGATCATGGCGAGCAGCACCAGCGGAAGCGAACAGTAGGCGACGAACCACGGGCCGGCCTCCCAGGCGACCGCGTCACGCTCGCGACTCAGCAGGACCAGCGCCTCAGCGACATTGCCCTTCGCCTGCATGGCCGGAACTATCTTCGGCGGAGACCTTCGACGTTCTTCAAGCTCCGCCCATGACCGGTTCATGTTGCGCGCGGTGAACGGCACATAGGCAATCGCGGAGCCTATCAGCATCGGCCAAATTGCCAGACCTATCGCGCGTCCGGAGAAGAGCGTCGGCCAAATCGTGATTCCTGCGGCCATGGCGGCGAAACTCGCCAGCACCAGAGCGACGCCGATCGCGACCAACAGCCGAAGCCGGACAGCCAGCGCGGCCGCAAGTGGGCGCGATACTATCGGCAGCGCCACGACGCAGAGCACTGAGATGACCATCGCCCACGTCTGGGCGTCCGATGTAAGCAACAGCCCCGCGCCCACCGAGATGATGAGGCATAGCACTACGAACGGCAGCGCGAATGTTTGCAATGTGGACCCCCCGGCCTGAAGTCGGAGGTTGCGCTGAGATCGTTGGCGCCTCAAGCGAAAGCGCGGCCTACGCCTCTTCGCTGGCCAGCTTCTCGATCCGTTTGGCGGCGCCTTCCAGGGCGCTGACGGCGCGGCTTTCGGCGCGGGCGCGGTCGGCCTGCAGGCGCGCGACCTCGGCCTGCAGGGCGCCCAGGCGGCCCCGGGCGTCGGCCAGTTCGTCGGCCAGCAGCAGGGCCCCCATCAGGAACAGCCGCGTGTCGCCGAGCTGGCCCATGTCCTGGCCGACCTGGCGCACCTGATGGTCGAACATCTTGGCGAGTTCCATGAGGTGGGCTTCCTGCCCGTCCTCGCAGCCGACGGCATAGGGCCGACCGTTCACCTCGACGCTGATCTGGGCCATGCCGCTAGTGCTCCGCGGAGGATTGAGGCGCGGCGCCGTTCAGGGCGGCGCGGATTTCCAGGATGGCGCGGCCGAGCGCCGCCGAGGCCTCGGCGCCGGCGGCCTCCAGCTCGCGTTCGCGGGCGCGGGCGTCGTCCAGCTGGGCGGCCAGGTTGGCGCGGTCCTGGTCGAACAGGCCGCCGACCGCGTCGCCCGCCGTCTTCAGCCGCTGACTCAGCCGCTGCTCAAGCACGTGCACCGCCTGTTCCAACCGCCGGGCCGCCAGGTCCAGGGCGCTCTCGCCGCCGCTCATCGCCGTCCTCCTGTTGCCGTTGACTATAGACCCGCGTCGCTTCCCTTCGAAAGCGCGCCCTTTCCTTGACCCATGCGTTTCGTCATGCGACCCCGCGCGCACTCCCGCCGCCGGACTTTCGAAGGGTTCCTATGCCTGCGCCGCTGCAATCCATGGCCAATGCGATCCGCGCCCTTTCGATGGACGCGGTGCACCGCGCGAAGTCCGGCCACCAGGGGATGCCGCTCGGCATGGCCGACGTGGCGACCGTGTTGTTCACGAAATTCCTGAAATACGACGCGTCGCAGCCGTCCTGGGCCGACCGCGACCGCTTCGTGCTCTCGGCCGGCCACGGCTCGATGCTGCTCTATTCGCTCCTGCACCTGACCGGCGTGAAGGCCGTCACCATGGAGCAGATCAAGAACTTCCGACAGCTGGGCTCCAACACGCCCGGTCACCCGGAGTACGGCCATACGCCGGGCGTCGAGACCACCACCGGGCCGCTGGGTCAGGGCCTCGCCACCGCGGTCGGCATGGCCATGGCCGAGCGGCACGTGAATTCGCGCTTCGGCGACGAGCTGGTCGACCACCGCACCTGGGTGATCGCCGGCGACGGCTGCCTGATGGAGGGCGTCAGCCACGAAGCGATCAGCCTGGCTGGGCGCTTCAAGCTCAACAAGCTGACCGTCCTCTTCGACGACAACGACACCACCATCGACGGCCGCGCGACCATCGCCGAGACCGGCGACCAGCTGATGCGCTTCAAGGCGGCCGGCTGGGCGGTGAAACAGGTCGACGGGCACGACTACGCCAAGATCGCCGCGGCCATGCGCTGGGCGACGAAGCAGGACAAGCCGACACTGATCGCCTGCAAGACGATCATCCTCAAGGGCGCCGGGCCGATGGAGGGCGACAGCCACGGCCACGGCTACGCCCTGTTCGACGACCAGATCCGCGACGCGCGCATCGCCATGGGCTGGGAGGCGCCGCCCTTCGTGGTGCCCGACGAGGTGCTGAAGCCCTGGCGGGCCGCCGGGCGGCGCGGCGCGAAGGCGCGCAAGGCCTGGGCGGCGGCGCTGGCCGCCTCGCCCAAGCGGGCCGAGTTCGAGCGCGCCATGGCCGGCGATCTGCCCGCCGGCGCCTTCGAAGGCCTGGACGCGCTGATCGCCAAGGCCGAGGCCGACAAACCCGCCGCCGCCACCCGCCAGCACTCCGGCTCGGCCTTGGAAAAGCTGGCGCCGGTGATCCATGAGATGATCGGCGGCTCGGCGGACCTGACCGGCTCGAACAACACCATCGTCAAGGACATGGGGACCTTCGATTTCCCCGGTTACGCCGGCCGCTACGTCCACTATGGCGTGCGCGAGTTCGGCATGGCCGCGGCGATGAACGGCCTGGCCCTGCACGGCGGGGTGATCCCCTATTCCGGGACGTTCCTGGTGTTCTCCGACTACAGCCGCCCGGCGATCCGCCTGGGCGCGCTCATGGGCATCCGGGTGATCCATGTGATGACCCACGATTCCATCGGGGTCGGCGAGGATGGGCCCACCCATCAGCCGGTGGAGCAGGTGGCGTCACTCCGCGCGATCCCCAACCTCAACGTCTTCCGCCCGGCGGACGCGGTGGAGACCGCCGAGTGCTGGAAGCTGGCGCTCAATTCGACCAAGGCCCCCTCGGTCATGGCGCTCTCGCGCCAGAAGGTTCCCGCCGTCCGCGGCGTGGTGGCCGGCGAAAGCCTCTCGGCCCGGGGCGCCTATCAGCTCCTGGGCGCGAGCAAACCCGCCCAGGTGACAATCTTCGCGTCGGGCACGGAAGTCTCCGTCGCGGTCGCCGCGCGCGACCTGCTGGAGGCCGACGGCGTCGGCTGCCGCGTGGTCTCGACGCCCTGCTGGGAGCTGTTCGACGCCCAGCCCACCGACTATCAGGCCCAGGTGATCGGCGAGACCCCGGTGCGCGTCGCCGTCGAGGCCGGCGTCCGCGAAGGCTGGGAGCGCTTCATCGGCGAGAACGGCGCCTTCGTCGGCATGAAGAGCTTCGGCGCCAGCGCACCCGCCGAGGTGCTGTTCAAGCACTTCGGCATCACCGCCGAGGCGGTGGCCGCCGCCGCCAAGGCGAAGCTCTAACGCGCATGCGTCCCTATTCTTCGCGCTTGGGCACGCCGCTCTCGCCCACCGCCGTCAAGGTGATGCTGCTGGGCTCCGGCGAGCTCGGCAAGGAGGTCGCCATCGAGCTGCAGCGGCTGGGCTGCGAGGTGATCGCCGTCGACCGCTACGCCGACGCGCCGGCCATGCAGGTTGCCCATCGGTCCCACGTCATCGCCATGACCGACGCGGCCGCCCTTCGCGCGCTCGTGGAAGCCGAGAAACCGCATCTGATCGTGCCGGAGATCGAAGCCATCGTCACCGACGAGCTGGCGGCCATCGAGGCGGCGGGACTTAGCGTCGTGATCCCGACGGCGCGGGCGGCCCAGCTGACCATGAACCGCGAGGGCATCCGCCGGCTCGCCGCCGAGGAATTGGGCCTGCCGACCAGCGCCTACGCCTTCGCCTCAACCGAAGCCGAGCTGGCGGCCGGCGCGGCCAAGGTCGGCTTCCCCTGTTTCGTGAAGCCGGTGATGAGTTCGTCGGGCAAGGGCCAGTCCTACGTCGAGACCCCGGACGGAATCGCGGCGGCGTGGCGCTATGCGCTCGAGAGCGGCCGGGTCGCTGAGGCCCGCGTCATCGTCGAAGGCCGCGTGGACTTCGACTTCGAGATCACCCAGCTGACGGTCCGCAGTCTTTCGGACGGCGAGATCGTCACCAGCTTCTGCGAGCCGATCGGCCACCGGCAGGTGAAGGGCGACTATGTGGAAAGCTGGCAGCCGCAGGCGATGAGCGCCGCAGCGCTGAAGGCGAGCCGGGACATGGCGGCCAAGGTCACCCAGGCGCTCGGCGGCCAGGGCCTGTTCGGCGTCGAGCTGTTCGTGAGGGGCGACGAGGTCTGGTTCTCCGAGGTCAGTCCCCGGCCGCACGACACCGGCCTGGTCACGCTGGTCAGCCAATACCAGAGCGAGTTCGCCATCCACGCCCGCGCGATCCTCGGCCTGCCGGTGGACGTGGGCCTGCGCGAGCCCGGCGCCAGCGCGGTGGTCTACGGCGGCCTGGAGGCGCGGGGCATCGCCTTCGAAGGCGTCGCCGAGGCGCTCGCCGTCCCTGGCGCCGACCTGCGCCTGTTCGGCAAGCCCCAGAGCTTCCTCAAGCGCCGCATGGGCGTGGCGCTGGCCCGCGGCGCGGACGTGGCGCAAGCCCGCGCCCGCGCCACCGAGGCCGCCGGCAAGGTGCTGCCGGTGGAGGCTTAGTCCTCCTCTTCGGCCAGCAGCTCGCCCAGGGCGTCCAGTTGGCGTTCCAGGGTGTTGCGGCGCTCGGCGATCCAGCCTTCCAGGATCGAAAAGCCGGCGGTCTCGATGCGGCAGGTCCGCACGCGACCGGTCTTCCAGGTGCGCACCAGACCGCTCTCCTCCAGCACGGCCAGGTGCTGCGCCACCGCGGTGATGGTCACGCCCAGCGGCTGGGCCAGGCCTGAGACCGAGCGAGGTCCCTCGCTCAGGCGTTCGACTATGGCCCGCCGTGTCGGATCGCCCAGGGCATGGAAAGTCCGGTCCACGAGGCTCCTTTCCACAGGTTTGGCTGTCGAAACTCCGGCGCTCATGCGCTCGCGGTCTCCGAGGCGATCTCCGCCGCCAGCCGGTCGAACAGCGCCTGCCAGCCGCGCTCGCGCATCTCCCAGCCGCCGGAGTTCTCGAAGAACACCGCCTGGTGGGTGCAGGTCAGTTTCGTGCCGGCCGCGGTCGCTTCGAACTCGAAGGTGATCAGGGCCACCGAGATCCGCGCGCCGCCGAGCGTCATCGCGGTGCCGACCACCACCCGCTGGTCCGGCACGATGTCGTAGTAGGCGCCCTCGTTGGCCAGCTCGACGCCGGGGAACGGGGTGGTCTCGCCCATGCGGTAGGCGCTCCGCTCCGCCCCGCCGACGCGGAACTCCATCTCAAAGCTGTCGATCGAGTGGTTGGCGGATTCGGCGTACCAGCGGCGCTTCTTCGCGGGATCGGCGAAGGCGGCGAACACCCGGGCCGGCTTGGCCGGATAGGTCCGCTCGATGACGAAGGTGTTGTGGATCGGGGCTTGCATGGAGGCGTCTCTCAAATAGTGAAGTGTTGGCTTCAGTGATATGGTGACGGCCGCGGATAGTCAAGTCCTTACTTCAGTGTTTGGCGCCGGGGGTTGACTTCGAGGCCCCCGGCTTGAAGAAACCGCGCCACCACAGCCACCGCAGGAGCCCCGTCTCATGACCGTCCGCGTCGCCATCAATGGTTTCGGCCGCATCGGCAGGCTGGTCCTGCGCTCGATCGTCGAACATGGGCGCACGGACATCGAGGTGGTGGCGATCAACGACCTGGGGCCCGTCGAGACCAACGCCCATCTGCTGCGCTACGACAGCGTGCATGGCCGCTTCCCCGGAACGGTGACCACCGGCGACGACTGGATCGACGCCGGCGCGGGCAAGATGAAGGTCACGGCGATCCGCGACCCCAAGGACCTGCCGCACAAGGACCTGAAGGTCGACATCGCGCTGGAATGCACGGGCCTGTTCACGGCCCGCGATAAGGCCGCCGCCCACCTCGAGGCCGGCGCCAAGCGCGTGATCATCAGCGCGCCCGGCGAGAACGCCGACAAGACCATCGTCATGGGCGTCAACGACGACACGCTCACCGCCGACGACCTGGTGATCTCCAACGGCTCCTGCACGACCAACTGCCTGGCGCCGGTGGCGCATGTGCTGCAAGGCCTCTGCGGAATTGAACGTGGGTATATGACCACGATCCACTCCTACACCGGCGACCAGCCGACGCTCGACACGATGCACAAGGACCTCTACCGCGCCCGGGCCGCGGCCATGTCGATGATCCCGACCTCGACCGGCGCGGCCAAGGCGCTGGGCCTGGTGATCCCGGCGCTGAAGGGCAAGCTCGACGGCTCCTCGATCCGTGTGCCGACCCCCAACGTCTCGGTGGTGGACCTGAACTTCGTGCCGACCCGTAAGGTCACGGTGGAGGAGATCAACGCGGCCATGGAAAAGGCCGCCGCCTTCGGCCCACTGAAAGGCATATTGGCGGTGACCAAGGACCCGCTGGTCAGCCACGACTTCAACCATGTGGACGCGTCCTCCACCGTCGCCCTGCCGCAGACCCAGATGGTCGAAGGCGGCCTGGGCCGGGTGCTCAGCTGGTACGACAACGAGTGGGGCTTCTCGACGCGGATGGCCGACATCACCGCCGCCGTGGCGCAGTTCCTCTAAGACCCATGGCCGCGTTCCGGACGCTCGATGACGCCGAACTCCAGGGCAAGCGGGCGCTGGTCCGGGTGGACCTCAACGTCCCCATGGAGGACGGCAAGGTCACCGACGACACCCGGCTTCGGGCCACCAGGCCCACGGTCGACAAACTGCGCGCGGGCGGCGCCAAAGTGATCCTGCTGGCCCACTTCGACCGGCCCAAGGGCAAGGTCGTGCCGTCGATGAGCCTGAAACCCATCGTCGAGCCGCTGTCGAAGGTGCTGGGCGTGCCAGTAGCCTTTGCGCCCGACTGCATCGGGCCCAAGGCGCGCGAGGCGGTTAACGCCATGCAGCCCGGCGACGTGCTGCTCCTGGAAAACGTCCGCTTCCACGAGGGCGAGGAGAAGAACGAGCGCAAGTTCGCCGACGCGCTCGCCGCCAACGGCGACCTTTACGTCAACGACGCCTTCTCCGCCGCCCACCGCGCCCACGCCTCGACCGAGGCGCTGGCGCACCGCCTGCCGGCCTATGCCGGCGAGCAGATGCGGCTGGAGCTGGATGCGCTGGACCGGGCGCTGGGCAACCCCGAGCGGCCGGTGCTGGGCATCGTCGGCGGCTCGAAGGTCTCCACCAAGCTCGACCTGCTGCGCCACCTGGTGACCAAGCTCGACAAGCTCGCCATCGGCGGCGGCATGGCCAACACCTTCCTCTATGCCCAGGGCCACGACGTCGGCGCCTCCTACTGCGAAAAGGAGCTGGCCGAGACCGCCCGCGAGGTGATCCGCCTGGCGGGCCAGAACAACTGCAAGCTGTTCCTGCCGCTGGACGTGGTGGTCGCCGAGAAGATGGCCCCAGGCGCGCCGGCCCGCGTGCGCGATCCCGGCTCCATCGACGACGACGAACGCATCCTCGACGCCGGCCCCGAGACGGTTGAGCGTCTCTGCCGCGCCATGGCCAATTCCAAGACCCTGATCTGGAACGGCCCGCTGGGCGTGTTCGAGATGCCGCCCTTCGACAAGGGCACCCTGCAGGCGGCCCGCTACGCGGCGAAACTCGCGAGGGACGGGAAGCTGGTGGCCGTGGCCGGCGGCGGTGATACCGTAGCAGCCTTGAACGCGGCAGGCGTCGTCGGCGACTTCACCTTCGTCTCGACAGCCGGCGGCGCGTTCCTTGAATGGATGGAGGGCAAAACCCTGCCCGGCGTGGCGGCGTTGTCCCGATAGCGAACGATAAGAGCGAAGAGACCATGGCCCGTATCACTCTGCGACAGCTTCTCGACCACGCCGCCGAGCACAGCTATGGCGTGCCGGCCTTCAACATCAACAACATGGAACAGGGCCTCGCCATCATGGAGGCGGCCGACGCGGTGGACGCGCCGGTGATCATCCAGGCCAGCCGCGGCGCGCGGTCCTACGCCAACGACATCGTGCTCAAGCACCTGATCGATGCGCTGGCGGAGATGTACCCGCACATCCCGATCTGCATGCACCAGGACCACGGGAACAACGAGGCGACCTGCGCCACGGCCATCCAGTTCGGCTTCACCAGCGTGATGATGGACGGCTCACTGAAGGCCGACGGCAAGACGCCCGCCGACTACGACTACAACGTCGCGGTGACCAAGGCGGTCTGCGACATGGCCCACTGGGTCGGCGCGAGCGTCGAGGGCGAACTCGGCGTGCTGGGCAGCCTCGAGACCGGCATGGGCGAGAAGGAAGACGGCCACGGCTTCGAGGGCAAGCTCGGCCACGACCAGCTGCTGACCGACCCGGATCAGGCCGTCGAGTTCGTGAAGGCCACCCAGGTGGATGCGCTGGCCATCGCCATGGGCACCAGCCACGGCGCCTACAAGTTCACGAGGCAGCCGGACGGCGACGTGCTGGCCATGAACGTGATCGAGGAGATCCACCAGCGGCTGCCCAACACCCATCTGGTGATGCACGGCTCCTCGTCGGTGCCGCAGGACCTGCAGGACATCATCAACCAGTACGGCGGCGAGATGCCTCAGACCTGGGGCGTGCCGGTGGAAGAGATCCAACGCGGCATCAAGCACGGCGTGCGCAAGATCAACATCGACACCGACAACCGCATGGCCATGACCGGCGCCATCCGCAAGGTCTTCGCCGAGAACCCCGGCGAGTTCGATCCGCGCAAATATCTGAAGCCCGCGATGGATGCGATGCGCGCGGTCTGCCGCCAGCGGATGGAGGAGTTCGGCTCCGCCGGCTGGGCCGGCAAGATCACGCCCCTGCCGATGGCCGTCATGGCCAAGCGCTATGCGTCGGGGGAGCTGGCCGCCAAGATCGGCCTGACCCGCCACGCCGCGGAATAGCCCCCCAAAGAGTCCGGAAGGACAGGAACCGCCTGCGGCCGAGGGGACTTGGTCGCATATGCGCCGGCACTACATCGTCTATGCCCTGGCCTTCGCCGGGCTCGCGGGCTTCGCCCTGTTCTGCGGATGGGCCTTCTTCGCCGCCTCGAAGATCGGCGATGGCTGGCGCGGGCTCGGCCCCATCTGGCCCTATGTGGTCGGCGGCGTGGCCGTCACCGCAGCGCTCGCCGGCTTCCTGATGTGGCTGGCCTTCTATTCGGCCAACCACGGCTATGACGACCGGATCGATCGGGACGACTTCTAGAGCCGGCCATTGGGGGCCCCTGATGAAATTCACCGTCCTCGCGCTCGCCCTGCTCGCCGCGCCGGCGTTCGCCTCACCGGCGCCGACTCCGCCCGTGGCCGACGTCCTCGCCGCGGCGCCGGCCTCGGACTGGCGGCCGATCATCCAGGAGCGGCTGCTCTATCTGCAGACGCCCAGGGGTCAGGTGCTGATCGAGATGGCGCCGGACTTCGCCCCCAACCATGTCGACAACATCAAGCGCCTGATCGCCGCCGGCTTCTTCGATCACGTGGCCCTCGTCCGCGCCCAGGACAATTTCGTCGTCCAGTGGGGCGTGCCTGACAAGGACCCCAAGCCGTCCTCCGGCTCGGCGCTCAGCAAGATGCCGGGCGAGTTCACCAGGTCCGCCAAGGGCCTGGCCTTCACCGCGCTCCCCGACCCCGACTCCTATGCGCCGCAGACCGGCTTCGCGGATGGCTTCCCGGCGGCGCGAGACCTCAAGACCGGCCGCGCCTGGCTAACCCACTGCTACGGAACCGTAGCCATCGCCCGCGACAACGCGCCCGACACCGGCAACGGCGCGGAACTCTATGCGGTCATCGGCTCGGCCCGGCGCCTGGACCGCAACCTCACGGTGGTCGGCCGCGTGGTGAAGGGCATGGAAATCCTGGCTGTGACGCCCAGAGGCGATGGGCCGAACGGCTTCCTCAAGGCCGCCGATATCGCGCCGGCGCGGATGCGGCTGGGCAGCGACCTGCCGGCCGCCGAGCAGGTCTCGCTGCAGGCGCTGCGCACGGACAGCGCGACCTTCACCAAGGTCATCGAGGGCCGGCGCACCCGCCGGGACGCCTTCTACGCCGCGCCGCCCGGCGGCGCTGACGTCTGTAGCGTCCCTTTGCCGGTCAGGCCTAAGCCCTAGGTGTCGGCCGCCTAGTCCTCGATCTTCGCGCCCTTCATCTCTTTCACGAACAGCAGGCCGATCACGAAGGTCACCGAGGCCACCACCACCGGGAACCAGAGGCCGAAATAGATGTCGCCGCTGGCCACCACCATGGCGAAGGCGGTCGGGGTCAGGAAGCCGCCGAACCAGCCGTTGCCGATGTGATAGGGCAGCGACATGGAGGTGTAGCGGATCCGCGCCGGGAACATTTCCACGAGCGCCGCGGCGACCGGGCCGTAGACCATGGTCACGTAGACGGCCAGCAGCCAGAGCCAGAAGACCGTCAGCGGCACGTTCATCTTTGCCGGGTCGGCCTTGGCCGGATAGCCCGCGGCCTTCAGGTCGGCGCCGAGCGCCTTGGTCCAGGCGCCTTTCTGCGTCTTGAGCTCGGCGGCCGATAGGGTCTCGCCCTTGAAGCTCGGCAGCGACGCCGCGCCGATCTTCACCGCCGCCACGGAGCCGGCGGGCGCCGCCTCGTTCTTGTAGCTGACCCCGGCGTTGGCCAGCGTCGACTTGGCGATGTCGCAGGAGGAGGCGAAGGACTTCTTGCCGATCGGGTCGAACTGGAAGGCGCAGTCGGCCGGGTCGGCCACCACGGTCACGGGCGCGGACGCGCTGGCCGCGGCAAGCGCCGGATTGGCCGACACGGTGATCGCCTTGAAGATCGGGAAGTAGGTCAGCGCGGCCAGCAGGCACCCGGCCAGGATCACGGGTTTGCGGCCGATCTTGTCGGACAGCCAGCCGAACACCACGAAGAACGGCACGGCGAGCAGCAGCGCGCCGGCCACCAGCTCATTGGTCATGACCCCGTCGATCTTGAGGAACTTCTCGAGGAAGGTGAGCGCGTAGAACTGGCCGGTGTACCAGACCACCGCCTGGCCGGCGGTCATGCCGAGCAGCGCCAGGATCACCAGCTTCAGGTTCGGCCAGCGGGCGAAGCTCTCGGTCAGCGGCGCCTTGGACGTCGTGCCGTCCTCGACCATCTTCTGGAAGATCGGGCTCTCGTTGAGCCGCAGACGAATCCACAGCGAGACCAGCAGCAGCAGGGCCGAGACCAGGAACGGGATCCGCCACGCCCAGTCCTTGAAGGCGTCTTCCCCGAGCCGGGTGCGGACCAGGATGATCACCGCCAGGCTGAGCGCCAGGCCGAAGGTCGCGGTGATCTGGATCCAACTGGTGTAGAGGCCGCGCTTGCCCTCGGGCGCGTGCTCGGCGACGTAGGTGGCCGCCCCGCCGTACTCACCGCCCAGCGCCAGGCCCTGGATCAGGCGCAGGCTGATCAGCGCGATCGGCGCGATCACGCCCCAACTGGCGTAGCTCGGCAGCAGCCCCACCGCGAAGGTCGAGAGACCCATCAGGGTCATGGTCACCAGGAAGGTGTTCTTGCGGCCCCAGAGGTCGCCCAGCCGTCCGAAGACGATCGCCCCGAACGGCCGCACGGCGAAGCCCGCGGCGAAGGCCAGGAGCGCGAAGACGTAGCCCGTGGTCGGGTTCACGCCTGAGAAGAAGTGCTCGGTGATCACACTCGCCAGCGAGCCGTAGAGGAAGAAGTCGTACCACTCGAAGACCGTGCCCGCCGACGCCCCGGCGATGACCATGCCCGTCGAGGTGCGCGAAGGCGCCCCGGCGCCCGCTGCTGCCGCCACCATCGTCTCGCTCCCAACCCGTTTTATCGTTGGCAGGGAGCCTATGGCGAAGCCCGGCGCGCGGCTAGTGCATCGTGCGGGCGTCGCCGCCCTTCCGCGACAGCCCCTCGCTCAGCACATTGGCGAAGCCGATCCAGCCGACGTAGGGGGCGACGAGGCTCGCCGAGGCCGCGTCCACCTGGCGCGCGCGCCAGACGTAGGCACCGGCGGTGCCGAACGAGGCGATGGCGGTGGCCAGCTGGCCGCCGAGCTTCTTGGGCCCCAGCGCCATCCAGACCGCGTTCAGCGCCTGCACCGCGCCCCACAGCGTCAGCGCCTGGGTGCGCGCCGCGCTCTTCGGCGCATTCCAGATGCGCAGGCCCGACAGCGTGAGCGCCATGAACAGCGGCGGCCACAGGGTGGCGAACACCTTGGAGCGGGGCTCGACCGCGACCATCACCGGGGCGTCGTAGTCGGAATAGGCCTCGTAGTCGTCCTGTGGCGGCGCATTCAGCCGCGCCACCAGCGCCGAGATCGCCACCGCGCCCACCGTCAGGCCGACGCCGATGGCGATATGCTGGGCCGAGCGGCCACGGCTGTTGGCGAGGCTATCGACAGCCCCGCGGACGGGATTGGCTGGCATGGCTTGGGTCCCACCTCCTTGGCGCCCTTGAAACCAAAATCCGCGGGCGCGGCCAGAGTTCCGACGGGCCGGCGGCTCAGCTGTCGCCGAGGTCGCCCATCGCGCTCTGCAGGACGTTCTGTTCGCCCAGGCCGCGCGACAGGGCAAGCTGGGTCGCGAGGAAATCGATCGATTCCTTGGGCGTCGCGTCCCGCGCGCCCGCTTGTCGCTTGAGGGCGCCGCGGGGGCGGCCTAACACCGGCCCATGGCCCAAGACGCTCAGACGCCGCTCTGCCGCCTCTATCTGATCACCCCGCCCAGGCTCGACGACCTGGCGGGCTTCGGCCGCACCTTGGCGCACGCGCTGGACGCCGGCGACGTGGCCGCCCTGCAGATCCGGCTGAAGGACGTGGGCGATGAGATCGTCGCCGCCGCAGTCGACGCCCTCATGCCGATCGCGGCGTCGCGCGGCGTCGCGGTGATCCTGAACGACCGGCCGGATCTCGCCGCGCGGCTGGGCTGCGACGGTGTCCACATCGGCCAGGGAGACGCGACGCTCGCCGAGGCCCGCCGGGCGGTCGGACCGGGCCGCATGGTCGGGGTCACCTGCCACGACAGCCTGCACCTGGCCATGGAGGCCGCCGAGGGCGGCGCGGACTATGTGGCCTTCGGCGCCTTCTTCCCGACCACGACCAAGGACGCAGCCACCCGCGCCGACCCCGAACTGCTCACCGGCTGGCAGGCGGACATGGTCGTCCCCTGCGTCGCCATCGGCGGGATCACCGTCGCGACCGCCCGGCAGATCGCCGCGGCAGGCGCCGACTTCCTGGCCGTCTCGGCCGGTGTCTGGAGCTACGGCGAGGGGCCCGCCGCGGCGGTGAAAGCCTTCAACGCCGAGATCGCGCTTGGCGTAGGCGACCGTGACTAGGCTGCTAGCGCCCTCTCACGCACGTTGAAAGCCCAGTTCCAAATGCGGAACTGCAACATCTCGCTCGCAGTCGCCAGCGACGGATCGCGACGAACTTCGAAGCCGATGCGCACCTTCGCGACCTCAGACCAATAGCCGTCATCGCGATCATAAGGCATCAAGTGGCCCCAAAGGGCCCACAGCATACGACCAACCGAACACTCAACCTTTTCCATCAGTTACCCCCCATTTTCAACTGACACGCATTCTACACTAGTCGAGCGGCTTGCGCGCCTGCTGAGCGGCCACTAGGTTCCGCGCCCTCTAGCCCTGCCGAGATCTTTCAAACCGTGAGCACGCAATCCGCCCTCCTGAAGGTCATGAGCGACGCTGCCCGCAAGGCGGCGCGCGGCCTCAACCGCGACTTCGGCGAACTGGCCGAGCTGCAGGTGGCCAAGAAGGCGCCTGCCGACTTCGTCTCCGCCGCCGACCTCAAGGCCGAGCAGGCGATCTTCGAAGCCCTGCAGAAGGCGCGCCCCGGCTACGGCTTCCTGGGCGAAGAGCGCGGGATGATCGAAGGCACCGACAAGACCCACACCTGGATCGTCGACCCGCTCGACGGCACCACCAACTTCCTGCACGCCATTCCGCACTTCGCGATCAACATCGCCCTGCAGCGGGAGGGCGCGATCGTCGCGGCGGTGACCTACAATCCGGTGACCAACGAGCTGTTCTGGGCCGAGAAGGGCAAGGGCTGCTTCCTCAACGACAAGCGCCTGCGGGTCGCCGCGCGCACCCGGATGGACGAGGCGGTGCTGGCGACCGGCATCCCGTTCCTGGGCCATGGCCAGCACGCCACCTTCCTGAAGGAGCTGCACCAGATCAGCCAGCGGGTCGCGGGCGTCCGCCGCTTCGGCGCCGCGGCGCTGGACCTCGCCTGGGTCGCGGCCGGCCGCTACGACGGCTACTGGGAGCGCGACCTGAACGCCTGGGACCTCGCGGCGGGCATCCTGCTGGTGACCGAGGCCGGCGGCCGCGTCACCAACGCCGCCGGCGAGGACGACGTGCTGGGGACGGGCTCGGTCTGCGCCGGCAACCTGGAACTCCAGCCGCAGATCCTGGAACGCCTGCGCCAAGCGGCGAAATAGGCGCCATTGCCTTCCCCAGGCGGCTGACGGACTGTCACACGAAGCACTTAGGGGAGGCTCATGGATATCAACCGCCGGACCTTTGGGGCCGGCGCCGCGTCCGCGGCCGCCGCCGCCGCCCTGCCCGCCCCGAGCTGGGCCATGCCGCCCTCCATGGGCTTCAAGAAGACGCCGCTGGTCATCGCCCACCGGGGCGCCAGCGGCGAGCGGCCGGAATCGACGCTGCTGGCTTTCCGCCAGGCGATCGCCGAGGGCGCGGACTTCATCGAGCCGGACCTGGAGGTGACCAAGGACGGCCACCTGGTGGTGCGCCACGAGAACGAGATCAGCCAGACCACCGACGTGGCCAACCGGCCGGAGTTCGCCTCGCGCAAGGCCACCAAGGACGTGCAGGGCCAGAAGGTCACCGGCTGGTTCACCGAGGACTTCACGCTGGCCGAGCTGAAGACCATCCGCTGCCGCGAGCGCCTGCCGAAACTTAGGCCCGGCAGCGCCGCCTACGACGGCCAGGAGCAGATCCCGACCTACCAGGAGGTCATCGACCTGGCGAAGTCCGAGAGCAAGCGGCTGGGTCGCGTGATCGGCACCTATCCGGAGCTGAAGCACGCCAGCCACTTCGAGGCGCTGGGCCTGAAGATGGAGGGCCGCCTCGCCGATATCCTCAAGAAGAACGGCCTGAACAGCGAGACCGCGCCGGTCTTCATCCAGTGCTTCGACGTCCTGCCGCTGAAGACCATGATGGGCCTGGTGAAGTGCCAGCGAATCCAGCTGACGTCGGGCGGCGGCGCGCCCACCGATTCCAAATCCACCCCCTATAAGGACATGGTCTCGGCCTCGGGCATGAAGACCATCGCCACCTACGCCCACGGCGTGGGGCCGGACTACACCCAGGTGATCCCCACGGTGGATGGGGGCCTCGGCCCCGCGACCGCCCTGGTGAAGGACGCCCACGCCGCCGGCATCGCCGTGCATCCCTATACGGTGCGGGCCGAGAACGCCTTCCTGCCGCCCAAGCTGCACATCGGGACCGATCCGGCGGCGCACGGCGACGTGGACGCGCTCTACAAGGCCCTGCTCGCGGCCGGCGTCGACGGCCTGTTCAGCGATTTCCCCGGGCTCTGGGCGAAGGCGCGCGGATGAGACGGCTTCTCGCGCTGGCCGCCGCAAGCGCCCTGCTGGCCTCGGCGGCGCACGCCCAATTGCCCGCCGCTCCGCCGATCCCCACGCGCAATCCGCTGGCGGTGATCCCCATCGCGCCGGGCAAGCAGGTCGACCGCGTCGAGACCAACCGGGTCGACTTCCTGCCCGGCCAGGCCATGCCGACCCACAAGCACACCGTGCCTGTGGTCTGCTTCATCTCGAAGGGTCAGTTCCGGGTGAAGATCGGCGACGCGCCCGAGCGCCTGGCCGCCACAGGCACGGTCACCTACGAGCCGCCGGGCGTCACCGTGCACTACTTCAAGAACGCCTCGGCGACAGACCACGCCGAACTGCTCTGCGCCTCTCTCGCCGGTGAGGCGGACAAGGAGCTGAACGTGATGCTGGCGCCCGAGCCGATTCCCTAGGCCGCTTCCCCGAACTGCAGCGACGCCAGCCGGGCATAAAGCCCGTTCTTGGCCACCAGCTCGTGGTGGGTGCCGGTCTCGACCACGCGGCCTTCGTCCATCACCACGATGCGGTCGGCCTTGAGCACGGTCGCGAGGCGATGCGCGATGACGAGGGTGGTGTGGCCGACCATGGCCTCGTCCAGCGCCAGCTGCACCAGCCGCTCGTTTTCGGCGTCCAGCGCGCTGGTCGCCTCGTCGAGCAGCAGGATCGGCGCGTGGCGGACCAGCGCGCGGGCGATGGCCAGGCGTTGGCGCTGGCCGCCGGAGAGGCTGCGGGCGCGCTCGCCGATCTGGGTGTCCAACCCCTGCGGCAGGGCGGCCAGGAAGTGCTCGGCCTGGGCGGCCCGGACGGCGGCCTGCACCTCTTCGAGGGTGGCGCTCTCGCGGCCGAAGCGGACGTTCTCCAGGGCCGTGCCGGAAAACAGCGGCGATTCCTGCGCCACGAGCGCCATGCGGGCGCGGACCTCCACCGGGTCGGCGTCGCGCACGTCGACCCCGTCCAGCAGCACGCGGCCGGCCTGCGGATCGTAGAAGCGCAGCAAGAGGCGGAAGACCGTGCTCTTGCCGGCGCCCGACGGGCCGACCAGCGCCACCCGCTCGCCGGGCTTCACCGCGAGCGAAAAGCCCTTGAGGGCCGGCAGGTCCGGGCGACCCGGATAGGCGAAGGTGACGTTCTCCAGCGCCACCTCGCCGCGCGGCGGGTTGGCCAACGCGATGGGATGGCTGGGCGCGGCGATGCCGGGCTTGGCGGCGAGAAGCTCCGAGACCCGCTCCATGGCCCCGGCCGCCTTCTGCACGTCGCCCCAGCTTTCGCCAAGCGCGCCGACGGAACTGGCGGTGACCACGGCCAAGAGGGCGAACTGCACGAAGGTCCCCCAGGTGAGCTCGCCCTTGAAGACGAAGTTCACCCCAAGCCACAGGATCCAGACGATGCCCCCGAAGATCAGCGTGATCACCGCGGCGGTCATCACCGCACGCGCGCTCATCCGGCGCAGGGACGTGCGAAAGGAATTTTCCACCGCCTCGCCGAACCGCGCCGCGCCCGCCGCCTCGCGTCCGAAGGCCTGGACAATTTCCAGCGCATCCAGGGTCTCGCCGGCGTGGCCGACGGCGCGGGCGAACTGGTCCTGGGTCGAGGCGGTGAGCGTGCGCACGCGGCGGCCGAACAGGAAGAGCGGCGCGATCACCACCGGGAAGGTCAAGAGGATCAGGCCGGTGAGCTTGGGGCTGACGATCAGCATGTAGCCCATGCCGCCGATCAGCATCAGGATGTTGCGCAGCGAAACCGAGATCGAGGTGGTCAGCAGGTTCTCGACGATCTGGATGTCGGTGGTCAGGCGCGACAGCACCTCGCCGGTCCGGGTCATGAGGAAAAAGGCCGGGTCCAGCGACAGGATGTGGGCGTAGACGGCCTTGCGCAGGTCCGCGACGATCCGCTCGCCCAGCTTGGTGACGAAGAAGTAGCGCAGCGCCGAGGACAGCGCCAAGGCGATGGCGACGCCGCCCAGGCCCCAGAACCAGGGCGCGACGCTGGCCGCCGGCGCGTGCGCCGTGCGCGCGGCGTTCAGCTCGTCCACCAGGAAGCGCACCGCGCCGGTCATGCCGAGCGTCGCGATGGAGGCGGTGATCAGGAAGAAGCCGGCGGCCAGCGCGTCGCTGCGGTGCCCCGCCGCATAGGGGATCAGGTGGCCGAGCGCGCGGATATTGCGGCTCTTGCCACGGCGCGCCGCCGCCTCATCGATCGACTGGGCGAGCGCCTGGCCGGCGGTCGGCCGGCCGGCGACGTTGGCCTCGCCTCCCAGCTCGACCCCCAACTCAGCAACCGGGGGCTCACTCATGGGACGCTCGCACCTTGCATTTGGGCCGGCGTTTCTCTATACGCCCGGCTTCCTCGAACGGCCCCCTCGCGGGCGGACGTTCAAATCTCATTCGACGCTCCTTTAGAGCAGGCGCCCATCCGATGAAACAAGACACCCATCCGGACTATCACTTCATCACCGTGGTGATGACGGACGGCACGAGCTACCAGACCCGTTCCACCTACGGGAAGGAAGGCGCGACGCTGAACCTCGACATCGATCCCAAGACCCACCCGGCCTGGACCGGCGGCGGCCACCAGATGCTCGACCGCGGCGGCCGCGTGTCGCGCTTCAACGCCAAGTTCGGCGGCTTTACGCGGAAGTGACCGCGTAGCGAGTCATCCCCGCGAAAGCGGGGATCCAGCGAACGCACTATCCCAAAACAGCAACGCCGCGGGTCGTCCCCGCGGCGTTCTGCATTTCAAGATCGATGGGTCGCGGGCGCTAGAGCCCGAACGCGCTCTTCAGGCGGTCCTGCTGCGACAGCACCGGGTGCGGCGCCTCGTCGGCCTCGTGTTCCACATACATCCGCCGGTCAAGGTGGCGGACGCGTTCGTAGAGGCGCTCCGAGCGGTCCAGCAGGGTCACCAGTTCGCCGGGCAGCCCCTCGTTGTCCCCGGCTGAGCGGCAGACGTCCTGCGCGGCCAGCCGGTAGCGTTCCTCGCAGGCCGCGTCCGGCGGCATGTCGCCTTCGCGCACGGCGCGCTGCACGAGCAGCCAGGACGCCACCTGCATCAGGCGCGTGGTCAGCCGCATGCTCTCGGCGGCATAGGCCAGCGCTGCGTTGCGGGAGAGCAGCTTGGAGGCCTGGCGGCCGGCGCCGTCGAGATAGCCGGCGGTCTCCTCCACGAGGTCCATGCCCTCCTGGAAGGTGCGCTGGAACAGTTCCGAGCGCGCGAAATCCTGGATCACCTCGGCCCGCCAGGGGCCCGCGGCTTTGGACGTCGAAGAGGCGTTCAGATCACTCATGGGATGCTCAACCTACACGAAAGCCCGCCAAACGGTCGCGGAAAACCGTCTGTGCAACCCGCATGCCAGCCAGATTGGACCAAAAAACCCGTGAAAGGCGATCTGGCCAACCGATCTGGGCGAATTGGCGGCGGCGAGGGTGCGGCAGATCAGCCCGCAATCAACTTGGCCCCGCGCCGAACAGGGCGTCGGCGGCCGCGCGGCCGGCCCGCTTGCGGTCGATCTGCGCCTGGCAGCGGGCGATTTCCGACTGCAGCACCTCGATCCGCTCTTCCAGTTCGGCGACCCCGAACAGCTCCAGATCCTCACGAACCGCCTCGATGAGGCGCTGGCCGCGGCCAACTCGGACTTCCGCAGGTTCTTCCATGACGGGCTTTACCTTTCCGGTTCCCCGATGGGGCGCTATCTGACCGCGCACGCGCGGCGAGTGCAAGTTTCTGCAACCGCGGCGCTAACAGCTTTGCCGGAGCCGTCCACATGACTGAGATGATGACCGTGATCGCCATCGAGGGCGGCAAAGGTCCCGCCGAGGCCCTCAAGGCCGTGCAGATCCCCCGGCCGGAGCCCAAGGAGGGCCAGATCCTGATCCGCGTCCACGCCGCCGGGATCAATCGGCCGGACATCATCCAGCGCCTGGGCTTCTATCCGCCGCCGCCGGGCTCCCCGGAGACCATGGGCCTTGAGGTGGCCGGCGAAGTGGTGGCCATTGGACCCGGGGCCGCGGGCCGCTGGAAGGCCGGCGACAGGGTCTGCGCGCTGCTCGGCGGCGGCGGCTATGCGGAATACGCCGTCTGCGACGCGCGCCACGCCCTGCCGATTCCCAAGGGCCTGGACTTCATCCAGGCCGCGGCCCTGCCCGAGACGGTGTTCACGGTCTTCGCCAACGTCTTCGAACACGGCCGGCTGCGGAGCGGCGAGACCCTGATGGTGCACGGCGCCACGTCCGGCATCGGCACCACGGCGATCCAAATGGCCAAGGCCCACGGCGCCAAGGTGATCGCCACCGCCCGCGGCGCCGACAAGGCTCAGACGGCCCGCAAGCTGGGCGCGGACGTGGCCGTGGACGCCAAGACCGAGGATTTCGCCGAGGTCGCCAAAAAGGAAGGCGGCGCCGATGTCGTTCTCGACATGGTCGGCGGCGACTACTTCGCCAAGGACCTCGACGCGCTAAAAATCGATGGCCGCATTGTGTTCATCGCCAGCCTGGGCGGCGGCGAAGTCAGCCTGCCCATCGGACGGCTGATGCAGAAGCGCGGCGTCGTCACCGGCTCGACGCTGCGGCCCCGCAACCCCGACGAGAAGGCCCGGCTGGCCGCCGCCGTCGAGGCCTTGGTCTGGCCGTGGATCGAGGCCGGCGAGGTCCTCCCCCAGGTGGACGCGACCTTTCCCCTGGCGCAGGCGGCCAAGGCGCACGCCCACCTCGAGGACGGCGCCCACGTCGGCAAGATCGTGCTGACCATGCCGGAGCAACCCTGAGGTTGCATTCGGTATCAACGGGCGAACGTTGTTACACACCGCTTTTTTGAATGACCTGCAAAAAAGCCTCGAAACTGTCATTTTTCGGCAAACCGTGTTTTCGAAAAGTGGTTGTATTTTTGCCTCAGGGGAGTTGACGCCTCGGTACGGCTGAGCCAGTGGAACAAAAAAAAATCCGCTGGTTTCATTCCTGGCCCGCTGGGCTACTGGGGAGGTACAATTGAATAACAAAGTTCGCCTTTTGGCGTCTGGCGCCGCGCTGTTCGCGATCGCGCTCAGCTCATCGGTCCACGCTCAGACCAAGCCCGCCGCGGTCGCCGCCGCGAGCAACACCATCGAGGAATTGGTCGTCACCGCCGAAAAGCGGTCGCAGAGCCTGCAGGACGTCCCCGTCGCCATCTCGGCCTTCACGTCGGAGAAGCGCGACCTCCTGGGCATCACGTCCATCCAGGACATGACCAACTTCACGCCGGGCCTGAACTACACCAGCGCCAATGACCGGGCGTCCATCCGCGGCATCGGCCGCCTGACCAACGCCCACCCGGTCGCCGTGCCCGTCGCGGTCTACGACGACGGCATCTACACCACCTCGACGGTGACCGCCGGCAAGTCGCCGATCTTCACCGACCGGGTGGAAGTGCTGCGCGGGCCGCAGGGCACGCTCTACGGCCGCAACTCGCTGGGCGGCGCGATCAACGTCATCTCCAAGCGCCCGACCGAGGACCCCTACGGCGAAGTCCGCGCGACCATCGGCAACTACGGCCACACCCTGCTGGAAGCCGCCGTCTCCGGCCCGCTGGCGCCCGACCTGCAGTACCGCATCGCCGGCAACTGGGAAAAGCAGGCCGACGGCTACTTCAAGAACATCGTCCCGGGCATGCCGTCGGAAGGCAATGTCATCGACCAGTACTACCTGGAAGGCCAACTCCAGGCGAAGTTCGGCGAGCACGCCGACGGCTGGGTGAAGGCCTATATCACCGGCTGGAACAACGGCGGCGGCGGACCGGGCGCGCGCTCGGGCTACACCAACGGCCAGATCGGCTTTGGCGAATACGGCGCTCAGAACATCAACGCGGGCTACGCCTGCGCGCCCGGTTCGGGCGTCCTGAACGTCGTGAACACCAGCCCGCAGGGCTGCGTGAACCCCGCGAACAGCGGCGATCACCGCAGCTTCGCCAACAACATCGCCCAGTCCGTGTCGCTCGATGACGCCTATGGGATCGCGGCCACCTACACCTATCACTTCGACAATTTCGACGTGAAGTACATCGGCGGCGGGATCAACTACCACTACACCCTGTTCCAGGATAACTCGAACGACGGCTCGATCAGCTCGTTCCAGATCCCGGTGGCGGCGTTCAATCCGGCTCTGCCCGTCGCGGCGCAGGGTTGCCCGGCGACCAACGCGGGCGGCGGCTCCTGCCTGCCGCTGTCGATCTTCCCGCTGCAGTCCTCGACCTACGCCGAGGACTATCACAACATCAGCCACGAAATTAACGTCGCCTCGACGGGCAACGGCGCGCTGCAGTGGCTGGGCGGCCTCTACTACTACAAGGAAGGCTACAAGCAGCCGGTCTTCACGACCATGCCCAACCAGCCGCAACTGTCCGGCCCGATCACCCCGGCCGCCGCGGCGCTGACCGGCCCGGTGGGGCTGGACTTCCAGAACCGCCTCTACGACGACCGCACCCAGTTCGAGTCGGAATCCTACGCGGCCTACGGCCAGCTGGACTGGAAGTTCACCGACACCCTGAAGGCCACCCTTGGCCTGCGCTACAGCCACGACAAGCTGACCGGCACCGAAGCCGTGCGGGTCATCTGCTTCGGACCGAGCGCCTGCCTCAGCGGGTCCTCGCCGCAGCTGCTCGGCCAGACCTTCACCCCGCCGGTGGACGTGACGGCCGGCGTCGTCAACCTGGGCAGCCTGCCGACCGGCGTCGTGCCGGGCGGCGTGTTCGGCAGCGGCGTGACCTTCACGCCCGACGGCTTCGCGCACCGCGCCTACGACCACAGCTGGTCGGCGACCACCGGCACCGCCGGCCTCCAGTGGGATCCGAGCGCCGGCACCATGCTCTACGCCCGCTACAGCCGCGGCTATCTGATGGGCGGCTTCAACTCCGGCGTCACCAGCGTGCTCGGCGCCTTCCCGTTCACCGACGCCGAACACGAGAACGACTACGAAGCCGGCATCAAGAAGGACTTCTTCAACAAGACGCTGCAGGTGAACCTGGCGCTCTTCTGGGAAGACCTGGACGGCTTCCAGGCCCCGCTCAACGTGCCGTCGAACACGGGCAACCTGGCCGTGAGCCAGAGCCAGTACGTCAACATCCCGAAAGCGGTCAGCCGCGGCTTCGAGCTGGAAACCGTCTGGGCGCCCGTCGACCACCTGAACGTGCTGTTCAACTACTCCTTCAACGACGCCTACATTAAGTCGCTGAAGAACGTCATCGACCCCAATGACCCGGAAGCCCTGGCGCCCGGCGCCAAGCCGCTGACCGCGCTGGCGACCTGCACGGGCACCTCGGCGACCTCGCCGAACCCGAACCCGAATCCGAACGGGCTCTGCGACGTCTTCACCGGCATGGTGCAGCGCCCGCAGGACCTGAGCGGCAACAGCCTGCCGCAGATCCCCCGCAACAAGATTTCGCTGGCCGTGACCTACGCCTTCGAATTCGAAGCGGGCACGCTGACCCCGGAAGTCAGCTACATCTGGCGGGACAAGCAGTACGGCACCCTGTTCCAGCGCTCCTACAACGAAGCGCCGTCCTGGGATCAGACGGACCTGCGCCTGACCTGGAAGGACAAGGACAACCGCTACACGGTCATCGCGTTCGCCAAGAACGTCTTCGATCAGCTGGGCTATGACGGCGGCGCCTCCGGCTCCCGCCTCACCGGCGTCTACTCGGCGGCCACCATCGCGGCGGCCGGCCTGACGCCGGGCCTCGCGGCGACCCTGCCGGGCGGCGGTTTCAACGCCGTGCAGCGCAACGCGACCTTCAACGGGATCGACACCACCTACAATCTGACCCCGCCGCGCACCTTCGGCGTCGAGGTCCAATACCGCTTCTAACCAACGCAGTTTCCGGGGACTTCCCCGGCCTGCCGAGACTTGGAGGGGCGCGTCCGCGAGGGCGCGCCCCTTGTTTTTGCGCTTGGCGCCGCCTTGTTTCTTTGGGGCGAATCTGTGGCGGCCATGCCGACTTTTTGAATATTGCGAGGCCGAAATGGCCAAAAGGCGTTGACGCTGCGCTAGCCCTACCGCAGGTTCGGCGAACAATAGGATCGGACGGCTGCGGATTCCACCGCAGAAACGCCCGACGCAAGCCGCCAAAAGCGCGGCAGGGAGAACGTTATGGGGGCAGGGGGCGGCCTTCAGGCTGAGCTCGCGGGCGTGAGAACGCTTCGCGGCGCTGTGGCTTGCGCGTCCTTCACCCGACCGAACCAATTGAAATCAAAGACGTCCATGGCGGCGCCGCCAGCCAGGCCCGCAGCCCCAAAGGCTGCGCGCCCGGTCGCCGAACATGGATCAACGCACAGGAAACATTGAGTTTAATCAAGGGCCTAGTCGGCCACTGGGGAGGTTACGTTGCAACACAAGGTTCGCCTTTTGGCGTCAAGCGCGCTGCTGATCGCCGCCGCTCTCGGATCATCCGCCCACGCCCAGTCGAAGTCCTCGACCACGGCGGCGGCCTCCAACACCATCGAGGAACTGGTGGTCACCGCCGAAAAGCGGAGCCAGAATCTGCAAGACGTGCCGGTGGCGATCACCGCGTTCACCTCCGCCAACCGTGACCTGATCGGCATCAACACCATCCAGGACATGACCAACTTCACGCCGGGTCTGGCCTACACCAGCGCCAATGACCGCGCCTCGCTCCGCGGCATCGGCCGTTTGTCGAACCAGCAGGCCCTGGCCACGTCCGTCGCGGTCTATGACGACGGCATCTTCACCAAATCCACGGTGACCGCCGGCAAGTCGCCGATCTTCACCGACCGGGTCGAGGTGCTGGCGGGCCCGCAAGGCACGCTGTACGGCCGCAACTCGATCGGCGGCGCGATCAACGTGATCTCCAAGCACCCGACCGAAGATCCCTACGCGGAAATCCGCGCCCGCTTCGAGAACTACCGCCACTTCCTGGTGGAAGCCGCGGTTTCCGGTCCGCTCGCGCCCGACCTGCAGTACCGCCTGGCGGGGAACTGGGAAAAGCAGAGCCAGGGCTATTTCACCAACATCGTTCCCGGCATGCCCACTGAAGGCAACGTGATCGACACCTACTTCATCGAAGGCCAACTGCAGGCGAAGTTCGGCGAGCACGCCGACGGCTGGATCAAGGCGGACATCGCCGGCTGGAACAACGGCGGCGGCGGACCGGGCGCGCGCGCCGGCTATTCGCCGGGGCCGTTCAACTTCGCCGAATTCGGCGGTCTGCTGGGGAACGCCGGGTTTGCCTGCTCCCCCGGCGGCGTGGTGACCCAGGTGGTCAACACCTCGCCGCTCGGCTGCGTCAACCCGGCCTCGAAGAATCCCCGCGATTTCGCGTCCAACATCCCGCAGAGCGTCTCGCTGGATGACACCTATATCATCAGCGCCAACTTCACCTGGCACGCCGACGGCTTCGACACGAAGTACATCGTCGGCGGCAACAACTACCACTACACGCTGATTTCGGACAACGGATCGGGGTCCATCTCCTCCTACGTCATTCCGATCAGCGGCACGGGCACCTGCTCGACGCTGTTCGTGACTCTGGGGGTCTGTACGCCTCTGAAGATCTTCCCGCGTTACGACCAGACCTATCAGGAGAACTTCCACAATATCAGCCACGAGATCGACTTCTCGTCGACCGGCAATGGCGCGCTGCAGTGGCTGGGCGGCCTCTACTACTACCGCGAGGGCATCCGGCAGCCGGAATATACGACCCTGCAGCAGCAGCCGCAGCTCTCCAACGGCTCGGCCGTGGTCGCCGCGGTGCCGTCGCTCATTCCCGGCGGGGCCGTCCCCCTGCCCTTCGCCAGCCGGCTGTTCGACGACCGCTCGTCGTTCCAGAACGAATCCTATGCGGTGTTCGGCCAACTCGACTGGAAGTTCACTGACAGCTGGAAGGCGACGCTCGGCCTGCGCTGGACCCACGACCACCTGTTCGGGCAGGAAGACAACCGCACCCTGTGCTTCGCCACCACGCCTTGCGGCACCACGCCGGAATCGCTGGGCAGCTTCACCCCGGTCGTCGACATCACCGCCTCGCTCGCCTACGGGCCGCTGCAGAGCCTGCTGGCCGGCGGTGCGCCGATTGCGCCGCCCAAGGGCGTGGTCGGTGGGGCTCACGCCACCACCGCCGGCGTCTGGTTCACGCCGGACGGCTACGGCCACCGCAAGTACGACCTTGAATCTCAGGCGACCACCGGCACCGCCGGCCTGCAGTGGGAGCCGACCAAGGACACCATGGTCTACGCCCGCTACAACCGCGGCTATAATGAAGGCGGCTGCGCCGTCGGCGTGACCACCACCCTCGGCTCGAACGCCTGCGTCGACCCCGAGCACGTCAACGACTACGAAGCCGGCATCAAGATGACGATCGGCCACAACCTGCAGGTCGACCTGGCGGGCTTCTACTACGACTTCCAGAACTACCAGGCCCCGCTGACCGTGGTGAACAACACCGGCGCCCTGGCGACCAGCGCCAGCGGCTATATCGACATCCCCAAGGCGGTGTCCGAGGGTATCGAGCTGGAGACCACCTGGACTCCGATCGACAACCTACGGATCCTGTTTACCTACGGCTACAACCCAACCCGCGTCACCGGCCTGACCAACGTGGTCGATCCGGCCGACCCGTTGGCCGTGCAGCCCGGCGCCAAGCCGGTGACGCCCGGCGCGCTGGTGAAGTGCACCGGCACCGGAAGCACGGTCACCGCGGCTAACCCGCTGCCGAACCCGCTCTGCGACAACAACACGGGCTTCGTGCAACGGCCGCAGAACCTCAGCGGCAATGAGCTGCCGCAGGCGGCGAAGAACAAGGTGGCGGTCAACTTCCTCTACACCTGGAACTTCGAGAAGGGTTCGCTGAGCCCGTCGGTCAGCTACGTCTGGCGCGACAAGCAGTACCCCAGCTTCTTCACGCGGGCCTACGACGCCTCGCCGTCGTGGGATCAGGTGGATGCGCGGATTACCTGGAAGGACAAGGACAACAAGTACACGGTGATCGCCTACGTCAAAAACATCGGCAACACCCTCGGCTACGACGGCGGCGCGGGTGGCGGGCGGAACAGCGGCCTCTACGCCAACAACGTCATCGCGGCGAGCCAGGGCACGAGCAACCCGATTGTCGCGGGCAATCCGGCCACGGCCACCACCACCAACGGCCTGCTCACCGGCACGGGCATCGGGCCGGGTTCGATCACCCAGTCCTACGTGATCACCCCGCCCCGGACCTACGGCATCGAACTGCAGTACCGCTTCTAGACCTTCTTAGAACTTCCGGTTCAGGGGGCGCGTCCGCAAGGACGCGCCCTTTGTATTTGTGGAGGAATTTAGCCTCATCGCGCTCGGCGAAGAGACCTGTCTACGATGTAAGATCAAAACCGTTGACGCCTCCCAGAGCCTACCCCACGGTCCCCGGACAAGGATCGGGCAGGCGCCGCGACCACGGCTCCAGGAAGTCCGACGACAAGTCGCGGGCGCGCGCGACGGGAGGACAGTATGGCGTCAAGCGTCAGGGCCGCAGCCTTCGGGCTTCATAGAGCCCAACGACCGTGAGCCTGTCGGTCGCACCGCCGCCGCTTCCAACGTCCATCAAGATCACCTACGGCGTCGGCTCGGTGGCCATGGGCGTGGTCCTGGCGGTCCTCTCCGCCTCGGTCGTGCAGCTCTACTTCAGCCGCGTGCTGGGCGTGCCAGCCATCTGGGTGGGGTCGGCGTTCCTGATCTCCATGGTGGCCGACGCGGTGATCGACCCCTTGATCGGGCAATGGACCGACAATCACCGGTCCAGGCTCGGACGGCGCCATCCCTTCATGTACGCCGCCGCCCTGCCGGCGGGCCTGTTCTTCTACATCCTGTGGCATGTGCCGGGCAGCCTCGGCGCCGGCGCGGTCTTCGCCTTCTCCATCGCCCTGATGCTGGGCGTGCGGCTTTCGCTGTCGCTCTACGAAGTGCCCTCCAACGCGCTCGCCCCGGAACTCGCGCCCGACTACGACCAGCGGACGTCGCTCTTCGCCTGGCGCTGGTTCTTCCTGGTCTTCGCCACCGCGGCGATGGAGTTCATCCTCTACGACGTGTTCCTGGCGAAGGGGCCGGCCAACCCCACCGGCGTCATGAACCGGGCGCGCTACGCCGAGTTCGGGACCCTGGGCGCGGCGGTGATGATCGTCTGCATCCTGGTGTCCTCGGCGGCGACCCACAACCGCATCCCCTACCTGCATCAGCCGCCGAAACGGCAGGTGACCTTCGCGGTGACGACGAAAGAGATCTTCGGCGCGGTCCTCAATCCGGCGCTGCTGTCGGTGATCATCGCCAACATCCTGGGCGGCGCCTCCTTCGGCATGCAGACGGGGCTCTCGACCTACTTCTATTTCGACCTTTGGCGGCTTTCGCCGCAGAACGTCGCCTATCTGGCGCCAGGCGGCCTGATCGCCTCAATGCTGGGTGTCTTCGCCGCGCCCGCCCTCTCCCGCAGATTCGGCAAGAAGACGACGATGATGTTCCTCTTCACCGTCACCCTGCTGGTGCAGCTGACGCCGATCTCGCTCAGGCTCCTGGGCCTGATGCCGCCCGACGGGACGCCGGCGCTGTTCGCCGCCCTCTTCGCCAGCGTGCTGCTCACCTACCTGCTGGCCCTGATGGGTCTGGTGGTCCTGTCTTCCATGGTCGCCGACGTGGTCGAAGACCAGGCGGTGAAATCCGGCACGCGGTCGGAAGGCGTGGTGTTCGCGACCAACGGGCTGGTGCCGAAGATCACCGCCGGGCTGGGCGCCTTCCTGGCGGGCGTCATGCTGACCCTTGTCCACTATCCGCTGGGCGCCGCGCCCGGGACGGTCCCCTGGGAGGACGTCCGGCGCCTGGCGATGCTCTATCTGCCGCTGCTGGCGCTGCTCACCGGCTCGTCGATCTGGGCGCTGAGCTTCTACAAGATCGACCGCGCGACCCACGAGGCGAACCTGGATCGCCTGCGCGAGGTCGCCGCGCTCGCGACGATCCAGGAGCCGCCGCTCTAAGGCCTAGCGCGAGAACAGGCCCATCATCAGCGGCCGCGCGAAGACCGCGGGCGCCGCCTTCTGGCCGACGTCCGGCACCCAGAAGGTGAGCTCGGCGCAGGCGTTGACCATGGCGTTCAGCATCTGGGCGGCCAGGAACGGGTCGACGGGCCGCACCGACCCCTCGGCGATGCCGTCGGAGATCATCGAGGCGAAGCGGTCGGAGACCTTGTCGCAGTGCTGCACCATCTGTCGGCGGATCTCCTCCGGCAGGGCGGCGAGCGCGGAGCTGCGCAACAAAGGTCCGTGTTCGGAGAGCTGGTATTCGGCCAAGGCGGCCGCGGCGCTGGAGAGCTTCGTCCACTGATCGCCCGGCAGGGTGAGCGACAGCCGCTGGACCCGGGTCATCACCTCGAAGGTGCGCTCGAAGCAGGCCACCACCAGGTCGTCCTTGGCGTCGTTGTGATGGTAGAAGCTGCCCTTGGTGACATTGAGCTCGGCCGAGATCTTGTCCACCGAGGCCCCGCGGTACCCCCGCGCGTTGATCAGCCGGGTGGCCGCCAGCAGGAAGGTCTCCCGGGCCATCTCCTGCCGGCCGCGCGGCGTGACCTCGGCCACCGGGACCGGCTGCGGCGCCCAGACCGAGCCGGCCGCGGCGAGCCCGCCGGTCAGGATGTCGTACATCCGCTCGCAGACCCGGCCGTAGTCCTCCGGATCGTATTTCGGCAGCCAGGCCGCGGCCCAGAACAGCTGGGCGAGCAGGAGTTGGGTCCTGGCCGTGCGCCGGCCCCGCGTCAGGCCATCGAACTCCGGCGCCTCGAACAGCTGCCGCAGCCGGCGGAACATCTTCATGTAGGCGGCGGAGACCTCGCCCCGTTGAGGCTGGGCGAGCGCGCGGATCTCGGAGAGCAGCGGCAGCGGCGCGACCTCGCCAAGCGCCGCGCGGCGCATCCGCTGCAGGTAGAGGTCGAGCAGGCAATGCAGGCGCTCGGCCGGCGTCGCCTTGGCCATGGCGACGTTGACGATCTCGCTCAGGCAGGCGACGCCGCGCATCATCACCGCGGCGGCCAGATCGTCCTTGCGCCGGAAATAGTAGGTGACGCTGGTGGTGGAGAGGCCGACCGCGGCGGCGGCGATCCCGAGCGTCAAACCCTTCACCCCGCGACTGTTCAACAGCTCGGTCGAGGTATCGAGAATCGACTCGCGCTTACGCTCGAACCGGTCCGTGGACTGGACCGCAACCTGAGCCATGTTTCGTTCCCAGCGTTTCTGTCGGGAACGTGTTTCATTCCCGTTATTTTGCGGAATTAGCGCATGGAATTCGCCGTCGCGCCAGCGACTTACGCATGCCCGACTTGAAGCAATCGACAGCGACGGCGCCGCTTGTTCGGCGATTGCGTTCTCTCAAATTCAGGTCTCGGAAAAGCCGAACGGCAGGCTGGTGCGGCGGATATCGTCGGGCAGGATCTGGCGGCCGATCGGGGGCTCCGAGCGCGCCGTGCATTCGGTCCGCTGGCAGAGCCGGCAGGTGACGCCGATGGGGGTCGCAGGCGCGTCTCCGGTAAGACCTCCAGCCGGCGCGCCCGCGGTGTAGATCAGCTTGCCGGCGTGCTCGGCCGCACAGCCGAGCGCGATGGCCCGCTCCACCCTGGGCGCCCCAAACGCGCCGCCGCCGGCGGTCACCGTGCGGGCGATGGAGAAGAACCGCTGGCCGTCGGGCAGCTCCAGCCACTGGGTGACAACCTCGCGGGGCGTGCGGAAGACGTGGTGGATCGACCACAGCGGGCAGCCGCCGCCGTGCCGCGCGAAGGGAAAGCCGGCCCCGTCCAGCCGCTTGGACACATTGCCGGCCGGGTCGACCCGGATGAAGAAGAACGGCACCCGCTCCTGGCCGGGCTTCTGCAGGGTGGTGAGCCGGTGCGCGGTCTGTTCGAAGGAGCAGCCGAACTGGCGGGCGAGCGCTTCCACGTCGTAGCGGCGGGCCTCTACCGCGCGCGCGAAGGCCGAATAGGGCATCAGGACCGCGGCGGCGGCGTAGCTGGCCAGCGCGCGCCGCGTCAGGCGCTCACCGCTTTCGCTGGCGAAACTGCCGCCCTCCAGCACCGCGTCGATCTCCGGCGCGAGCTCAAGATAGCAGAGCTGCAGCGCCAGCTGGAACGCCTGGCTGGCGGCGTCCAGGCTGTCGTCGAGCAGCACCTCCTGGCGGTGGCGGTCGAGACGGCGTGTCGAGCCGACCATGAAGCTCGCCGGAACGCGCCGCACCCGCAGCCCGTGGCGGGTCTGGAAATAGCTGGTGACGTTCTCGCGCGCGCCCACCTGCTGGGCCAGGCGTTCGGCCGCGTCGTCGAGCGTGGGGAAGCTGTTGCGCCGCGCCGCCAGGAACCGCCGCGACTCGGCCACGGGGTCCGACGCATCGTCGGCGTCTGCGCCGGCGGCGGCTGCGCCCCGGTCGGCGAAGGCGAGCTGGCCCTCCTGATAGGTGGTGTAGAGCCGCAAGAGCGCCTCGGTGACGCCCGGATAGTTGGTGGCCATGTCGGTGAGCTCGCCCGCCGCCCCATCGATGCCGGCGAACATCGGGTCCTTCAGCACCGCCTGCAGCCGCGCGGTGTCGTCCGCCGCGCCGCCGCCGAGGCTCCCCAGGTCGACGTCGTAGGTCTGGGCGAGCTTCAGCAGCAGGCCCGCGGTCAGCGGCCGGTTGTTGCGCTCAAGCAGCGCGATGTAGGAGGCCGAGACCTCTAGCGCCGCGGCCATGTCGGCCTGGGTCAGGCCAAGGTCGCGCCGCATCCGCCGAAGCCTGGGCCCCACATAGAGCCCGCGTTCCGTCGCCATAGGTCCGCCCACTGAGAACTTTACAGCCTTACAGCATAGTTCTGTAAAGTTTTACAGCTCAACCTTGCGCGGACTCGCCGCGGGGTGGCCTCGCGCGTTAGGGCCGAGGTCAAGTTCGAGGGTCTCCCCGCCTTCGACAGCATGGAAAACGCGTCATGGCCTATCAAGACCACATCATCGAGATGAGCCAGCTCATCAAGGGCAAGTCCGGCGCCTGGGACGGCATCAACGCCGAGGGCGTGGCCCGCATGCGGCTGCAGAACCGGTTCAAGACCGGCCTGGAGATCGCCAAATACACCGCCGGGATCATGCGCGAGGACATGGCCGCCTATGACGCCGACCCCGCCAACTACACCCAGAGCCTCGGCTGCTGGCACGGCTTCGTCGCCCAGCAGAAGATGATCTCGATCAAGAAGCACTTCGGCTCGACCAAGGGGAAGTACATCTACCTCTCGGGCTGGATGGTCGCCGCCCTGCGCTCCGACTTCGGGCCGCTCCCCGACCAGTCGATGCACGAGAAGACCTCGGTGCCGGCGCTGATCGAAGAAATCTACACCTTCCTCAAGCAAGCCGACGCGCGTGAGCTCTCCCTGCTGTTCCGCGACCTCGACGCGGCCCGCGCCGCCGGCGACGCCAAGAAGGAACAGAAGCTGATCGACGCCATCGACGGCTTCGAGACCCACGTGGTCCCGATCATCGCCGACATCGACGCCGGCTTCGGCAACGCGGAAGCGACCTATCTGCTGGCCAAGAAGATGATCGAGGCGGGCGCCTGCGCCCTGCAGATCGAAAACCAGGTCTCCGACGAAAAACAATGCGGCCACCAGGACGGCAAGGTCACCGTCCCGCACGAGGACTTCCTGGCCAAGGTGCGCGCCTGCCGCTACGCCTTCCTGGAGTTGGGCGTCGACAACGGCGTCATCGTCACCCGCACCGACAGCCTGGGCGCAGGCCTGACCAAGCAGATCGCCGTCAGCCACCAGCCGGGCGACCTGGGCGACCAGTACAACGCCTTCCTCGACTGCGAGGAGATCTCGCCGGCCGACATGAAGAACGGCGACGTGGTGCTGAACCGTGGCGGCAAGCTGCTGCGGCCCAAGCGCCTGCCGTCCAACCTCTTCCAGTTCCGCGCCGGCACCGGCGAGGACCGCTGCGTGCTCGACTCGATCACCTCGCTGCAGAACGGCGCGGACCTGCTGTGGATCGAGACCGAGAAGCCGCATATCGAGCAGATCGCCGGCATGATGGACCGCATCCGCGCCGTCATCCCCAACGCCAAGCTCGCCTACAACAACAGCCCCTCCTTCAACTGGACGCTGAACTTCCGCCAGCAGGTCTATGACGCCTGGGCCAAGGCTGGGAAGGACGTGTCCGCCTACGACCGCGAAAAGCTGATGAGCGTCGACTATGACTCGACCGCGCTCGCCATCGAGGCCGACGAGAAGATCCGCACCTTCCAGGCGGACGCCGCCAAGCGGGCCGGCATCTTCCACCACCTGATCACGCTGCCGACCTACCACACGGCCGCGCTCAGCACCGACAACCTGGCCAAGGAGTACTTCGGCGACCAGGGCATGCTGGGCTACGTCAAGAAGGTCCAGCGCGAGGAGATCCGCCAGGGCATCTCCTGCGTGAAGCATCAGAACATGTCGGGCTCCGACATCGGCGACGACCACAAGGAATATTTCGCGGGCGAGGCGGCGCTCAAGGCCGGCGGCGCGCACAATACCATGAACCAGTTCGCCTAAGACGGCGGAACTCGGTCGACCAGACTTGGCTCCCGCCGCAAGGCGGGGGCCTTTCTTTTCTTCAGCGCGGCTGCTTTCTGAGCGCAACGCCCCCTTGAACGCCTGCGGTCATCCCATGGACATCTCTCCCAAGCTTTCGGTCGACGACATCCTGGCCCGTTTCGTCGAGGACGAACTGTTGCCCGGGACCGAGGTTGGCGCCGCGACCTTCTGGTCGGCGCTGGAATCGATCCTCGCCGACTTCACGCCGCGCAACGCCGCCCTGCTAGCGCGCCGCGATGAGCTGCAGGCCCAGATCGACGCCTGGTGGCGCGCGCGCGAGGGCCAGGCCTTCGACGTCGCCGAGGAGACCGCCTTCCTGCGCGAGATCGGCTATCTGCAGCCCGAACCCGCGCCGTTCGAGATTTTGACGACCGGTGTCGATCCGGAGATCGCCAGGCTCGCCGGGCCGCAGCTGGTGGTGCCGGTCTCCAACGGCCGCTTCGCGCTGAACGCCGCCAACGCCCGCTGGGGCAGCCTCTACGACGCCCTCTACGGCACCGATGCGCTCAGCCCCCCGACCGGCAAGGGCGGCTATGACCGGCAGCGCGGCGGCCAGGTGATCGCCTACGCCAAGGCCTTCCTCGACCGCGCCGCGCCGCTCTCGACCGGCAGTCACGCGGACGCGGTCGGCTATATCGTCGGCCACGGCGGCCTGATCGTCCAGCTGGCCGGGGGCCAGGAGACGGCGCTGGCCGATCCGATCCAGTTCGTCGGCTGGCGAGGCGAGACCACCGCGCCGCAGGCGGTGCTGCTGGTTCACAACAGCCTGCACCTGGAAATCCAGATCGACCGCAGCCATTCGATCGGCAAGGACGATGCGGCGGGCGTCGCCGACGTGCTGGTCGAGGCCGCGCTCACCACCATCCAGGACTGCGAGGACTCCGTCGCCGCCGTGGACGCTGAGGACAAGGTCGGCGTCTACCGCAACTGGCTGGGCCTGATGCGCGGCGACCTCACCGCGACCTTCTCCAAGGGCGGCAAGACCGAGAGCCGCGCGCTCGCCGAGGACCGGGTCTATTCGACCCTTCGCGGCAGCCTGACGCTTCCTGGCCGTTCCCTGATGCTGGTGCGCAATGTCGGCCACCACATGACCAACGACGCCGCGCGCTATGCGGGCGAGCCGGCCTTCGAGACCGTGGTCGACGCGCTGGTCACCGTCACCGCCGCCCTGCATGACCTGAAGAGCGATGGCCGCAACTCCACCGCCGGCTCGGTCTATGTGGTGAAGCCGAAAATGCATGGGCCCGACGAGGTCGCGCTGGCGGTGCGGCTGTTCGGCCTTGTGGAGGAGGCGCTCGGCCTCGCGCCCAACACCGTTAAGCTCGGCGTCATGGACGAGGAGCGCCGCACCAGCGCCAACCTGGCGGCCTGCATCCACGCCGCGCGCGAGCGGATCGTGTTCATCAACACCGGCTTCCTCGACCGCACGGGCGACGAGATCCACACGGCGATGGAGGCCGGCCCGGTGGTGCGCAAGGACGCCATCAAGGCCGAACCCTGGCTGCCCGCCTACGAGAAGCGAAATGTCGAGATCGGCCTGGCCACGGGCTTCCCGGGCCGCGCCCAGATCGGCAAGGGCATGTGGGCCGCGCCCGACATGATGGCCGCCATGCTGGCCGCCAAGATCGGCCACCCCAAGGCCGGCGCCAACACCGCCTGGGTGCCCTCGCCGACCGCGGCGGTGCTGCACGCCCTGCACTATCACGAGGTCGACGTGCCGGCGCTGCAGGCGCGGATGGCCAAGGCCGGCGCGAAGACGGGCACGGACGAACTGCTCACTCCGCCGCTGGCGAAGTCCAACTGGAACGCCGCCGACGTTCAGGAGGAGCTCGACAACAACGCCCAAGGGATCCTCGGCTATGTGGTCCGCTGGATCGACCAGGGCGTCGGCTGCTCCAAGGTGCCGGACATCCACGACGTCGGCCTGATGGAGGATCGCGCGACCCTGCGCATCTCCAGCCAGCACATCGCCAACTGGCTGCATCACGGCGTCTGCAGCGAGGCCCAGGTGCGCGAGACCCTGACCCGGATGGCCAAGGTCGTGGACGCCCAGAACGCGGGTGATCCGGCCTACACGCCGATGAGCCCGGACCCGGCGAGGAGCGTCGCCTTCCAGGCCGCGCTCGACCTGGTCTTCCAGGGCCGCGCCCAGCCCAACGGCTACACCGAGCACATCCTCAGCGCGCGGCGCCGTGAGCGGAAAGCCCAAATCGCCGGCTGAGGCGTTGGCGGCCTAGAGCCCGCCGGCGAGCGCCAGCGCCACGCCGCCATCCACTGCGATGGTGTCGCCCACCACATAGTCGCCGGCCGGGCTCGCCAGATAGATCGCCGCGCAGGCCATGTCCTCGTCCTTGCCGATGCGGCGCGAGGGGATTCGCTTGGCCACGGCCTCGCCTTCGTCGCGGGCCACGCGGTTCATCTCCGACGCGAAGGCGCCGGGCGCGATCGCGGTGACGCAGATGTGGTCGGCGATCAGCGTCGCGGCCATCCGGCGGGTCAGGTAGATGAGCCCGGCCTTGGAGGCATGGTAGCTGTAGGTCTCCTGCGGATTGAGCCGGATGCCGTCGATCGAGGCGATGTTGATCACCTTCGCCGGCCGCTCATGCGTACCGGCCTTCTTCAGCGCGCTGTGCAGGGCCTGCGTGAGGAAGAACGGCGACTTCAGGTTCAGATTCAACACCTTGTCCCAGCCGCTCTCCGGGAACTCATCGAACGCTGCGCCCCAGGCCGCGCCGGCGTTGTTGACCAGGATGTCGAGCTTGTCCTCGTGGTCCAGATAGCGGCCGACGAACGACTTGATCCCCTCCATCGTCGACAGGTCCTGCGGGAGCGAGATGCAGTTCTCGCCGAGCTCCGCGGCGGTCTCATCGCATTGGCCGGCCTTGCGCGAGGTGATGTAGACCTTCGCGCAGCCCGCCTCGAGGAAGCCGCGGGCGATCATCTTGCCGATGCCCCGCGAGCCGCCGGTGACGATGGCGGTGCGGCCCTTCAGAGAGAACATGTCGAGCATCATGAGCGCTTCCCCGTTTGGTTGACGCGGCGAGCGCCGCTGTAGGCTTCCCAGACCCCTCGCACATTTGACTTGGAAGGGTCCAGCGGGGTCTGTAACAAGCGTTTGAATTTCGGGGCCGCCACCCCATTTTAGCGAGCGGTCCGCCAGCCATAGGGATGCTTCAGGCCATGACCGAGATCAATGCGGTGACCACGCTGACGCGCGACGGCGACATCGCCGTCATCACGCTGAACTCCCCGCCGGTGAACGCGCTCTCGGCCAAGGTCCGCGAAGGCCTGTTCGAGGGCTTCAAGGCCGCCGGCGCGTCCGACGCCAAGGCGATCGTGCTGATCTGCGAAGGCCGCACCTTCATCGCCGGCGCCGACATCAGCGAGTTCGGCGGCGCCATGGCGGGCCCGAGCCTCTTCGATGTGCAGGACATGATGGAGGGCTCGCCCATCCCCGTCGTCGCCGCGATCCATGGCACGGCGCTGGGCGGCGGCCTGGAGGTCGCGCTCTGCGCCCACTACCGCGTCGCTGTCCCGTCCGCCCGCGTCGGCCTGCCGGAGGTGGCGCTCGGTCTCCTGCCCGGCGCCGGCGGCACGCAACGCCTGCCGCGCATCGTCGGCGTCGAAGCCGCGCTCGACATGGTCACCTCCGGCCGCCATGTGCCGGCCAAGCAGGCGCTGGCCATGGGCCTGGTCGACGAGCTGGTGGAAGAGGGCAAGCTGCTGGAAGGCGCGCTGGCCTTCGCCAGCAAGGCGGTCGCCGAGAACAAGCCGCTGGTGAAGGTGCGCGACAACAACGCCAAGCTCGAGGCCGCCAAGGGCCATCCGGAAATCTTCGCCGATTTCCGCAAGGCCAATGCGCGCAAGTTCCGCGGCTTCATGGCCCCGGAAAACAACATCAAGGCGGTCGAGGCGGCGGTGAATTCGGCCAGCTTCGACGAGGGCCTGAAGGCCGAGCGCAAGCTCTTCACCGAGCTGATGATGGGCGCCCAGTCGGCGGCCCAGCGCTACTATTTCTTCGCCGAACGGCAGGCGAACAAGATCCCCGACGTGCCGGACGACACGCCGATCCGCCCGATCAAGAAGGTCGGCATCCTGGGCGCCGGCACCATGGGCGGCGGCATCGCCATGAACTTCCTCAACACCGGCATCCCGGTGACCATCGTCGAGGTGCAGGAAGCCGCTTTGGAACGCGGCCTCGCCACGATCCGCAAGAACTACGAGCGCTCGCGCACCGCCAAGCCAGAGGAGACCGAGGCGCGGATGGCGCTGCTCTCCGGCTCGCTGGACTTCGAGAAGCTCGCCGACTGCGACCTGATCATCGAGGCCGTCTTCGAGCGGATGGACATCAAGAAGGACATCTTCGCCCGCCTGGACAAGGTGGCCAAGCCCGGCGCCATCCTGGCGTCGAACACCAGCTACCTCGACATCGACGAGATCGCTTCGGTGACCAGCCGGCCTGGGGACGTGATCGGCCTGCACTTCTTCTCGCCGGCCAATGTCATGAAGCTGCTGGAGATCGTGCGCGGCGAGAAGACCGCCAAGGACGTCATCGCCACCTCGATGAAGCTCGCCAAGCAGATCGGCAAGATCGCGGTCCTGGCCGGCGTGTGCCCAGGCTTCATTGGCAACCGGATGCTCTCCCAGCGACAGCGTGAGGCCCAAAAGCTGGTCATGGAAGGCGCCATGCCCTGGGACATCGACCGGGTGCTCTACGACTTCGGCTTCCCCATGGGCCCGTTTGCGATGAGCGATCTGGCCGGCCTCGACATCGGCTGGGTGAAGGAGAACTCCAAGGGCGAGACCATCCGCGACGTGCTCTGCGAGATGGACCGCCGCGGCCAGAAGACCGGCGCGGGCTACTACGACTACGACGAAAAGGGCGCCGCCAAGCCCAGCCCCGTCACCGAGAAGATCATCAACGACTTCATCGTCAAATCGGGCGCCAACCCGCGCAAGATCGGCGACGAGGAGATCCTCGAACGCTGCGTCTATCCGATGATCAACGAGGGCGCGAAGATCCTCGAAGAGGGCAAGGCGATCCGCCCCTCCGACATCGATGTGGTCTGGATCAACGGCTACGGCTGGCCGGTCTACCGCGGCGGCCCGATGCACTACGGCGACCAGGTCGGCGCGGACAAGGTGCTGGCCAAGATGAAGGAATTCCAGGCGACCATGGGCGAGGCGTTCAAGCCCTCGGCGCTGCTCGAGAAGCTGGTCGCCGAGGGCAAGAAGTTCTCCGACCTCAAGGCCTAACTCCTCCCCGAAAGCAGGACACTCCCCATGCGTGAAGCCGTCATCGTCGCCGCCCGCCGGACCCCCATCGGCAAGGCCTACCGCGGCGCGTTCAACAACACCTATGGCGCGACGCTGGGCGGTCACGCCATCGCCGCGGCGATCGAGCAGGCCGGCATCGACCCGGGCGAGGTCGATGACATCGCCATGGGCTGCGCCCTGCAGCAGGGCACGACGGGCAACAACATCGCCCGCCAGGCGGCGCTGCGGGCGGGCCTTCCCAACACCGTCGCCGGCATGACCATCGACCGCCAGTGCAGCTCCGGCCTGATGGGTGTCGCCACCGCCGCCAAGTACATCATCAACGACGGCGCCCCGATCGCCATCGGCGCCGGCATCGAGTCGATCAGCCTGGTTCAGAACGGCCACATCAACGGCTTCATGGCCGTCGATCCGTGGCTGAAGGAGAACGTGCCCGAACTCGGCACCTCGATGATCGAGACCGCCGAGATCGTCGCCGAGCGCTACGGCGTCAGCCGCGAGGCGCAGGACGAATACGCCCTCCAGTCGCAGCAGCGCACCGCCCAGGCCCAGTCGGAAGGCCGCTTCGACCGGGAGATCGCGCCCATGACCACGGTCATGAAGGTGCTGGTCAACAAGGAGACCGGCGAGACGGCGGATAAGGAAATCACCATCGGCGCCGACGAGGGCAACCGCCCGCAGACGACGCTCGCCGACCTGCAGAAGCTTACACCCGTGTTCAAGGGCGGCCGCTACGTCCAGGAGGGCAAGTACGTCACCGCCGGCAACGCCAGCCAGCTCTCCGACGGCGCCGCAGCGGTGGTGCTGATGGAGCGCAAGGAAGCCGAGAAGCGTGGCCTGGAGGCGCTGGGCGCCTATCGCGGCATGGCCGTCGCCGGCTGCGGCCCGGAGGAGATGGGCATCGGCCCGGTGTTCGCGATCCCGAAACTGCTCGAGCGCAACGGCCTGACCATCGACGACATCGACATCTGGGAGCTGAACGAGGCCTTCGCGAGCCAGGTTCTCTATTGCCGCGACAAGCTCGGCATCGACCCGGCGAAGTACAACGTCTCCGGCGGCTCGATCTCCATCGGCCATCCCTACGGCATGACCGGCGCCCGCTGTACCGCCCACCTGATGTATGAGGGCAAGCGCCGCAAGGCCAAGTACGGCGTCGTCACCATGTGCGTCGGCGGCGGCATGGGGGCTGCGGGGCTGTTCGAGATTTTCTAATCTGGATCCTCCCCATTGGGGGAGGTGGCTCGGTGCGTAGCGCCGAGACGGAGGGGGTTTCATCCGCGGCGGATGGACCGTGGGTGCAACCCCCTCAGTCAGTCTTCGCTGACAGCTCCCCCTCAATCGCGCTCCGCGCTGGGGGAGCATCTCTGGGGCAGCATCTTAAGTTGGACGCGCCCTCCTGGGCGCTCTCCGCCTTAAATCTCACGGCAGATGCGAGCCTTCCGGTCTCGGCAAGTCAAGGACGCGCTCTTCGGCGCGCCGCGTCGCGGCCGGGCAAAGCCCGATCCTTGAGTTGCCGAGACCGGAAGGCAAACTGGCCGCCAGGAGATCTATGGCTCGGTCCGTCCGATGGACTAGACTCGGACAAATGGACGGTGCGCCAACATACAAGATCGAAGAGTTAGCCGGATCACGCTGGTGGTGGCTGCTGTTTGCACCTTCCATCGCGCTCTGCCTAAGCGCGCTCGTAGTTGTCCGCGAAGGTCTGCATGACGTCACCATTGGCGATCGAGAACTAGTGGCATCAGCCCGCGTCACTTCCTATGACCCCGAGAACCACCTCTACAGCTACGTCTTCACATATGGAGAGGGGCAGTACGCGGGTAACGGCCATCCATTGGACGGAACCCTTAGGGTCGGCCAGCAGACACCAACCTACTTTGACCCCATCGCACCGCAGGACAACGCTCTGATCGATTTCAGGAGCAGCGGGCGAAGCACCCTGTTCGGGCCGACGTGGCTCCTGGGCGTCTGCGCGATTGCTCTTGTGGTTTTCCCGCTGAAACTCAGGCAGCGCGCGCTGGCGGCCACCTCGCCCCTAGCTCACCCCTCCGCGTCGATCTGAGCGAACGTCAGCCCCTTGGTCTCCTTCGCGAGCAGCACCGCCACGAAGCTGACCGCGCACGACCCCGCCAGGTAGATCGAGATCGGCAGGGACGAGTGGTAGTGCTTGAACAGCGCCAGCGAGATCAGGGGCGCCCAGGACCCGCCGACGATCGAGGTCACCTGGTAGCAGAGCGAGGCGCCGGAATAGCGGATCCGGGTCGGGAAGAGCTCGGCGATGAAGGCGCCCTGCGGACCGTTCATGGCGGAGTGCACGGTGACGCCGACGGCCATCGCCAGGATGATCAGGGCCGGGCTTCGGGTCTCCAATAGCGGGTAGAAGGCGAAGGCCCAGACGATCAGGCCCGCGGCGCCGAAGCCATAGACCGGCCGCCGGCCGATCCTGTCCGAGAGCCAGCCCCAGAGCGGCATGGTCAGCGCCCCCAGCGCCGCGCCGACGAGCACCCCGTTCAGGGCCACGCTGCGCGACAGGTGCAGCATCTCGGTGATGTAGGTGATGCCGAAGGCGGTCATCAGGTAGAAGCTGATATTCTCCCCGAACTTCAGCCCGCCGCCCAGCACTACCTGCCAGGGCCGGCGCTTCAGGGTCTCCAGCACCGGCGCGCTGTGCGCCTGCGCCGCCTCCAGCGCCGCCTCGAACACCGGCGTCTCCTCCAGCGAGGCGCGCACCCACAGGCCAATGACGATCAGCACGACCGACAGCAGGAACGGGATGCGCCAGCCCCAGGCCAGGAAGTCCTCGGGCTTCAGCGTCGCCGCCAGGATCGCCAGCACCAGCGTCGCCAGGAAGTTTCCGAACCCGCCGCCGGCCTGGGTGAAGCCGGTCCACAGGCCGCGGCGCTTGGCGTCGCCGAATTCCGCCGACATCAGGATCGCGCCGCCCCACTGGCCGCCCAGGCCAAAGCCCTGCGCGAGCCGCAGGATCACCAGCATGATCGGCGCGGCGATCCCGGCCTGGCTGTAGGTCGGCAGGACGCCGATCAGGAAGGTCGCCACCCCCATGATCAGCATGCTGATGGTCAGGATCGTCTTGCGGCCCACCCGGTCGCCGTAGTGGCCGAAGATCACCCCGCCGAACGGCCGCGCCAGGAAGCCGACGCCATAGGTCGCAAACGCCAGCATCGTCCCGGTGAGCGGGGTGGAGCTGGTGAAGAACACCTTGCCGAACACCAGGGCGGCGGCCGAGCCATAGAGCAGGAAGTCATACCACTCGACCGTCGTGCCGATGGCGCTGGCGAAGATCACCTTGCCGCCCAGGCGCGGCTTAGTGGGCGCAGCGTCCGCTGTGACCGCGCTCATTTTAACGCGTCGATTTCGGCGAAGGTCAGGCCCTTGGTCTCCCGGGCCTTGAGGGCGGAAAACGCGCTGATCGCGCCGGCGATGGCCAGGTAGATCGCGATCGGGACCCAGGACTTGAAGCGGTCCAGCAGCGCCAGTGCGATGATCGGGGCGAGCGAGCCGGCGAAGATCGAGGTGCCCTGGTAGGCGAGCGAGGCGCCGGAATAGCGCATCCGCGTCGGGAACAGCTCGGCGATGAACGCCGCCTGCGGGGCGTACATCAGCGCGTGGCAGACCAGGCCGCCGATCATGGCCAGCACGATGAGCGGCGTCTGGCCGGTGTCGATCAGGCGGAAAAAGACAAAGCCCCAGCCGGCGATGCCGACCGCCCCCAGGACATAGAGCGGACGTCTGCCCACCTTATCGGAAAGCGCCGCGAAGATTGGGATCAGCACCACCTCAACCGCCGTGCCGATCAGCATGGCGTTCAGCGCCTGGGACCGCGTCAGGTGCGCGTGGTCGACGATGTAGGTCAGGCCGAAGGTGGTGACGACATAGAAGCTGATGTTCTCGGCGACCCGCAGGCCCGCCCCGATGGCGATGCCGCCCGGCCGTTCGCGGATGGCGTCCATCATCGGCGCCTTGGGCGGCGCGCCGGCGTCGTCCAGCGCCTGCTGGAAAAGCGGGCTCTCGGCCAGGCTGATCCGCACCCAATAGCCGATCAGCACCAAGACGCCCGACAGCAGGAACGGCACGCGCCAACCCCAGGCCAGGAAGTCGGCGTTGGACTGGATCGCCGACATGATCGCCAGGACCGCGGCGGCCAGCAGGTTGCCGGCTGGAACCCCCGCCTGCGGCCAGCCGGCCCAGAAGCCGCGCCGGCGCGCGTCGCCGTATTCGGTGACCATCAGCACCGCGCCGCCCCACTCGCCGCCGACCGCGAAGCCCTGCACCAGCCGCAACAACACGAGCCCCAGCGGCGCGAGCAGCCCCACCTGGGCGAAGGTCGGCAGGACGCCGATCAGCATGGAGGATCCGCCCATCAGGAGCAGGCTCAGCATCAACAGCTGCTTGCGCCCGATCCGGTCGCCGAAGTGGCCGAAGATCAGCCCGCCCAGCGGCCGCGCCGCGAAGCCGAGCGCATAGGTCGCGAAGGACAGCATGATGCCCGTGGCGTGCTCGGCCTTGGGGAAGAACAGCTTGCCGAACACCAGCGCCGAGGCCGAGCCGTAGAGGAAGAAGTCGTACCACTCGATGGTGGTGCCGATCATCGAGGCGGCCACCACCTTGCGCAGACTGGCGATGGGCGCGGGCGTCCCGGCGGATGCGGTGGTCAACGAAATTCCCTCCCGAAGGCCCGCTCTGGCGGCGGGCTTGGAGGGTGCAGATGACCGCGAACGGTCGGCGCTTACAAGAGCGGGGCGCCGCTAGGCGAAATCCCTCGCCAGTTCGGCGCGTGTCGCGGGCGTCAGGCCGGCCAGGTGGCTGTACTGCTCGTGGTCGCAGCCGATCAGGATCTGGGTCGCCGGATCGCGGAACCGGGCGATCTGATCGGGGGTCAGGACGAAGCGCAGGAAGTGGACCGACGAGGTCTTGCCGTCCTCGCGGGTGCGCTCGACGTCGCCCTCCGGCTCGCCCGTCGCGCGGGTCTCGCCGACCTGGATGAAGAAGCGGTCCTCGACGCCGCCCAGACGGCTGAGCGCGGCCTCGCGCCGGACCTCGTCGTCGATCTCGAACATCACCGTCGCCACGAGTTCCGACCCTTGCGGGATCAGCGGATTGTAGGCGGCGAGCTCGTCGGGGACCTGCTCGGCGCCGCCGCGCTCGGTGAGCAGCATCTCCTGCACCTGGAAGAGCATGGTGTCGTAGTTCTCGAAGATGAAGGTGCAGATCGGTCCAAGCGGCACGCGGCGCAGGCGCTTGACCGGCAACAGCGCCGCGCGGCGCTCCCGCCGCTCCTTGGCGTAGTCGGCGTCGGGGATCAGGTCGGCGGGGGTTATCTGGCGGGCGGCGGCGGGCATGCTGTTTCTCAGAGCGCGTAAGCGCGGGCGAAAATTTCGATCGGGTGCGCCTGGCGCGGCGCAGCATGGGCCTCGGCGGAGGTCTCGGCGACCATCAGCTGGCCCAGGTGCTTGCAGGCCAGCGGGCAGTCCGAGCAGAGATTGTCCGTCGCCTTCTGCGCGGCCTGGCGCGCGGCCGGGCGGCCCACCTTGTTGGCGACCGCGTGCGTGGCCTTCATCACCCCGAAGGTGCCGCCGTGGCCGGAGCAGCGCTCCACCAGCTCGACCCGGGTGTCAGGGATCAGGCGCAGCATCTCGGCGGACTTGGCGCCCATGTTCTGCGCCCGGGCGTGGCAGGCGTGGTGCAGGGTGACGCCGCCCTCGACGGGGGTCAGGCCGGGCGCCAGGCCGAAGCTCTTCTGCAGGTCCACGACATATTCGCAGATGTCCTTGGTCGCCGCGGAGAGCGTCACGACCGCCTTGTCAGCCGGCTCGATCAGCGGCCACTCGAACTTCATCATCAGGCCGCAAGAGGCGGTGAGCGCGACCACGTCATAGCCGTCGGCGATATAGGGCGCGAAGACTGCCGCCACGCGGCCCGCGCGGCCGGCGACGTCGGCCAGGTCCCCGGCTTCCAGCTGCGGCATGCCGCAGCATTCCGGATAGACCAGCTTCACCTCGACGCCCTGCAGGGCCAGGACCTTGGCCGCGGCGACCGCCGTGTCGGGTTCGTTGTAGTCGACGAAGCAGGTCGCATAGAGCGCAACCTTGCGCTGGCCGAACGCAGGGCCCGCGGGGTTGGGCGCCAGTGGGTTCTTCAGCCGGTCGGTCGCCGTGCGCGAATGGTACTTGGGCAGCTCCGCCTCGGCGTCGATCTGGGCGATCGCCTCCAGCAGTTTGCGCAGCGGCGTGTTCGCCCGCGCGCTCATGGCGTTGACGACGCCGGCGAAGGGCTTGGCGAGCTTGCCGTTGCGGTCGGTCTTGCCCAGCTGTTCGCGCACGAACTCCCGGTGGCCGGCTTTCCGCTTGGCGGCGCGGTAGCGCAGGATCAGGTGGGGGATGTCGATGTCGAAGGGGTGCGGCGGGACGTATGGGCACTTGGTCAGGAAGCACATGTCGCAGAGCGTGCAGGCCTCATCGACCTTGGCGTAGTCGCTCTTCGGCACGCTATCGAGCTCGCCGGTCTTGCTCTCGTCGATCAGGTCGAAGAGCCGGGGAAAGCTGTCGCACAGGTTGAAGCAGCGGCGGCAGGTGTGACAGACGTCGAACTGACGCTCCATCTCCGCCTCGACCGCGGCGAGGTCGTAATAGGCCTCGTCCTGCCAGGCGATGGGATGGCGGAACGGCGCGTCGAGGCTGCCCTCGCGCGGGGGACCGGCGATCGATGATTTGCCGTCTTCGCTCATGCGTCCCGTCCCAAGCGAGCTGTCATCCCGGTTTGGCGGCACGCCAAGACCGGGACCCATAAACGCTTACTTCGAAGGCTTCGCTCGGCGCCGCCGCGGACCGCCTGCGACGCCGAGTCTATGGGTCCCGGTCTTCGGCTGCGCCGAAACCGGGATGACACCGATGGTTAGTCCAGCGTATCGAGCGCGCGCTGGAAGCGGCCGGCGTGGGACTTCTCGGCCTTGGCCAGCGTCTCGAACCAGTCGGCGATCTCGTCGAAGTTCTCGTCGCGGGCGGTGCGCGCCATGCCCGGGTACATGTCGGTGTATTCGTGGGTCTCGCCGGCGATGGCGGCCTTCAGGTTGAGCGCAGTGCCGCCGATCGGGAGGCCCGTGGCGGGGTCGCCGACGGCTTCCATGAACTCCAGGTGGCCGTGCGCGTGGCCGGTCTCGCCCTCAGCCGTCGAGCGGAACACGGCGGCCACGTCGTTGTAGCCTTCCACGTCGGCCTTCTGCGCGAAGTAGAGGTAGCGCCGGTTCGCCTGGCTCTCGCCCGCGAAAGCGGCCTTGAGGTTGTCGAGGGTTTTGCTGGTGGCCAGGCTCATCGTCGTCTCCTTTGGCGGTCCGCCGGCCGGCGCCGGCGCTAAGTCATCTCAATGCCTGACTATGGCGGCCCAGGGACAATAGAGATAATCGTTTTATTCTATCGAGAGCATCGAGCTGATCTGTCCGGAACCGAGCCCTTGCGGCCGGGTTAGCCCTGGAGCAACCGGAGGCCCAGCCATGACCGACAAATCCAAGATTCAGGGCGAGGGCGACTACGCCGCCGCCCGCAAGTTCGACGCCGAGGAACGCGCCTTCGTTGAGAAGGGCGGCATCGAGGAGAAGGCTCGGGCGGCCGAGGCCGCGCTGGACGGGCCGGAGGGCGAAGAGCTGGAACGCGCGCGCAAGGAAACCGGCGAGCGCGGCGCGTCGCCGAAGGCCTGATCGAGATTCAAATTCAACCATCTGGTTGACAATTGGCGGGGGCCGTCTAACTATCAACCACATGGTTGAATTACACACAGCCCCGGCCGCCCAGCTCGACGCCGTCTTCCACGCCCTGGGGGACGCGACGCGCCGGCGGATGCTGCGCGACTTGTCGGACGGCGAGCGCAGCGTCGGCGAACTGGCCGCGCCCTTCGACATGTCGCTGGCCGCAGCCTCGAAGCACATCAAGGCGCTGGAGAAGGCCGGCCTCGTCCGCCGCCAGGTCCGGGGGCGCACCCACCTCTGCCGACTGGAGCCGCGCGCGCTGGAGGACGCCCACGAATGGATCGCCTTCTACGAACGCTTCTGGACCGCGCGCCTGGACGTCCTCGAAGGCCTGCTGCGCCAAGGCGGGGCCCAGAACCCGTTCAACCAGACCCCGCCCAAAACGCCTGAAGGAGACAATTCATGACCGACACCGTCACCCGCGGCGCCTTCGGCGAGCGGATCGACCCGGCCGCGGTGCGGCTGGAGCGGATGCTGCCCGGCCCCATCGAGCGCGTCTGGGCCTATCTCACGCAGAGCGATCTGCGCGGCCAATGGCTGGCGGTCGGCGACATGGACCTGCAGGTCGGCGGCAAGGTCGACCTGACCTGGCGCAACGACGAGCTGACCGGCCACAAGGAGGAACGCCCGGCCGGCGTCGAAGCCCTGCACCGCCAGGAGAGCCAGGTGATCCGCGTCGAGCCGCCGCGCCTCCTGAGCTTCGGCTGGGCCGGCGGCAGCGACGTCACCTTCGAGCTGGAGCCCCGGGGCGAGGAGGTGAAGCTCACCGTCACGCACCGCCGCGCCCGCGACCGCAGCCAGCTGCTGGGCGTCTCCGCCGGCTGGCACGCCCATCTGGACGTGCTGGCGGCCCGCCTGGAGGGCCACGACCCGCAGCCCTTCTGGCAAACCTGGACAGAGCTTCGCGCGGCCTACGACCAGCGCCTGGCCTAGCCGCCCGCCAAACACCCAACACCGCCGTGACCACCAGCAACAGAGAGGTTCGCTATGCAGACTCATGTCGTATCGCCGGAGGCCTGGGCCGCCGCGCGCGAGGAGATGCTCGTCAAGGAAAAGGCCTTCATACAGGCGAAGGACGCGCTCTCCGCCGAACGCCGTCGAATGCCCTGGCAGGCCGTTGAGGCCGACTACCTGTTCGATGGCCCCGACGGCAAGGTGAGCCTGCTCGACCTCTTCGAAGGCCGCCGCCAGCTGGTCGTCTACCGCGCCTTCTTCGAGCCCGGGGTCTACGGCTGGCCCGATCACGCCTGCGTCGGCTGCTCCCTGGGCGCCGACCAGGTGGGCAACCTCGAGCATCTCAATGCCCGCGACACCACGCTCGCCTACGTCTCCCGTGCCCCACAGGCTGCCATCGCCGGCCTCAAGGCGCGGATGGGCTGGACCATGCCCTGGTACACGATCACCGACAGCTTCGACGCCGATTTCGGCGTGGACCAGTGGCACGGCCACAACGCCTTCATCCGCGAAGGCGACAAGATCTATCGCACCTACTTCATCAAGAGCCGCGGCGACGAAGCCATGGGAACGGTCTGGAGCTACCTCGACATGACCGCGCTCGGCCGCCAGGAGACCTGGGAGGATTCGCCCGAGGGCTATCCTCAGGAGCCGCCCTACAAGTGGTGGAAATGGCACGACGCCTACGCGGGCGAGCCCGGCCACGACCCCAAATTCGGCGCGGTGGTGGACGCCGCGATCGCCTCGACGGGCACAGGCCGGACCCCGTGAGCGCCGAGAGTCCCGGCGGACCTGACGCCCCCGCCCTCCGCCGGACCGCCCCAGGCGCAGCCGATTGGCTGCGCCTGGCGGCGACGCCCGCCTTCGCGGTTATGGCTGTCGCGACCGGGATGGACGCGCCCGCGGACATGGTCTGCGGGGCCGCCCACGCCTCGCCGCTGAGCGGCATGGCGCCGATGTACCTGCTGATGAGCGCCGTCCACGCCAGCCCCTGGCTCGCGCTCGTGAGTCACCGATTCAAGATCGGGCTTGCCGCGTAGACCCCGCCGACGGAGGCTGGTTCCAACGAGAGAGGAACCGCCATGTCCATCGACTTCGAGATCCCGCCGGAAGCCAAGGCCGTCCGCGAGCGCGTGCGCCAGTGGGTGAAGGACGAATGCATCCCGGCCGAGAGCCGGATCAAGGACAAGGAAAGCTACAAGGAGGTCCTCGGCGAGCTCCGCGCCAAGGCCCGCGCCCAGGGCCTGTGGCTGCCCTTCGTGCCCAAGGAATATGGCGGCATGGGCCTTGGCCCGCTGGCCAACGCCCTGGTGCAGATGGAGCTCGGCCAAAGCCACCTGGGGGCTCTCTCCATGAACAGCCAGGGGCCGGATGACGCGACCATCCTGACCCTGCTGGCGCACGGCACCGACTATCAGAAGGAGAAGTTCCTCAAGCCGCTGCTGAACGGTGAAAAGCGCGTCTGCTATTCGATGACCGAGAAGGCGTCGGGCGCCGACGCCACCGGCATGCGGACGAGTGCTGTCAAGGACGGCAACGAGAACTACGTCCTGAACGGCGAGAAGTGGTTCTCCTCCGCCGCCAGCGCCGCGGACCTCGCGTTGGTCATGGCGCGCACCGATCCGGACGCGCCGCGCCATCAGCAGTTCTCGACCTTCATCGTCGAGCTGCCGAACCCCGGCTACCGCATCAAGCGCGACATCCCAACCATGGCCGTCCACGGCCCGCTCGCCGAAGTCATGGGCGGCGGCCACGCCGAGATCGAGATCAAGGACCTGGTGGTCCCGGCCGAGAACCTGTTGGGCGGCGAGGGGCGCGGCTTCGACATGGGCCAGCACCGCTTGGCCTACGGGCGGCTGCGCCACGGCATGCACAACATCGCCATGGCCCAGCGCGCGCTCGACATGGCCACCGCGCGGGTCACCGACCGCGAGACCTTCGGTCGCAAACTCAGCGACCGCCAGGCCGTTCAGTTCATGCTCGCCGAGTGCGCGACGCAGCTCTACATCTCGCGCCTGATGCTGCTGCACATCGCCTACAAGGCGGAGAAGGGCATGGACATGCGGCAGGAGAACTCCATCGCCAAGGTCTACCTGGCCCACATGGTCCACCACGTGGTCGACACTGCCATCCAACTGCACGGCGCGCTGGGCTACAGCCTCGATACCCCGCTGGCGTCCTGGTACACCCACATCCGCAGCCAGCGCCTGGTGGACGGGCCGGACGAGGTGCACCGCTGGACCGTGGGCCGCAACGTCATCAAGGCGTTCCAGAAAGAGGGGACGACCGCCATGGCGGCGGGCGGGGACCTGCTCTAGGCGCAACCATCATGCCGGTCGCGCGAATGTGTAAGGCCGCTCGACCCTGGCGACCCTAGAGTCCGGCGGCTCCAGTAGCGTTGCGCATCCAAACCGGCGGCGGCGGGCGTCAGCACGACCGCCAAGCCGCCCTCATGACGAGGTGGTGGAATGGCTTCCGAAACTCTCGACCGCGCCCCTGCGGCGGTCGATCCCGACAAGCTGAACGCCTTCATGGGCAAGATGGTGGGCGAAATGGGCGCGGCGATGTCCGCCTCGCTGGTGGTCCTGGGCGAGCGCCTGGGACTCTACCAGGCGCTGGCCGCGCACGGCCCGGCGAACTCCTTCGAGCTGGCCGACGCGACCAGGCTCAACGAGCGGCTGATCCGCGAGTGGCTGGCCGCTCAGGCCGCCGCCGAATACATCACCTTCGACGCCGCCACCGGCAGCTTCTCGCTCTCGCCCGAGCAGGTGATGGTCTTCGCCGACGAGGAGAGCCCGGTGTTCCTGGCCGGCGGCTTCGAACTGCTGTCGGCCGTCTTCAAGGACGAGCCCAAGGTCGCCAAGGCTTTCCAGTCGGGCCTAGGCCTGGGTTGGCACGAGCATGACGTCTGCCTCTTCCGCGGCACCGAGCGGTTCTTCCGCCCGGGCTACAACGCCAACCTGGTCGCCAACTGGATTCCAGCGCTCGAAGGCGTCGAAGCCAAGCTCAAGGCCGGCGCCCAGGTGGCCGACGTCGGTTGCGGCCATGGCGCTTCGACCATCCTGATGGCCCAGGCCTATCCGAGCTCGCACTTCACCGGTTTCGACTACCACCCGCCCTCGATCGAGCGCGCGCGTCAGGCCGCCGCCGCCGCCGGTGTCGCCAGCCGCACCGACTTCCAGGTCGCCTCCGCTCAGGACTACCCGGGCGATGGCTATGACCTGGTCTGCATCTTCGACGCCCTGCACGACATGGGCGACCCGGTCGGCGCCGCCGCCCATATCCGCAAGAGCCTTAAACCCGATGGGACCTGGCTGCTGGTCGAGCCGTTCGCCCACGACAATCTCGCCGACAATCTCAATCCGGTCGGACGCATGTTCTATTCGGCCTCGACGATGGTCTGCACGCCGGCCTCGCAGAGCCAGGAGGTTGGCCTGGCGCTCGGCGCCCAGGCCGGTGAGGGACGCCTGCGCAAGGTCGTCGAAGACGGCGGCTTCACGCGCTTTCGCCGCGCCACGGAAACGCCGTTCAACCTGGTCCTGGAAGTCCGGCCCTAGGGAAGCCCCGCCCAGCAGAAAGGGCCGCCCCGGGGGGAGAGGCGGCCCTTTCGCTCTATCGAGGCCCCAATTCTTGGGGGGAAAGATTGGGGGAAGCGCTCTTAGGCGGCGGGCGCCGCCTTGAACTCGGCCTCGATGGTGAGGGTGACCTTGTCGCTGATCGCCGGGACATAGGACTTTATACCGAAGTCCGAGCGCACGATTTCGGCCGTGCCCGCGAAGCCCAGCGAATACTTCTTGTCGAGCGGATTGACGCCGCCCTGATTGAACACCGCGTGGACCACCACCGGCTTGGTGACCCCGTGCAGGGTCAGTTCGCCGGCGATGTCGGCGGTCTTCTCGCCGGTCTGGGTGACCTTGCCGGCCTTGAAGGTCGCGGTCGGGAAGGCGGCGACGTCGAGGAAGTCCTTGGACTTCAGGTGGGTGTCGAGCGCCGGGTTGAGCGTACCCAGCGAATTGGCGTCGACGGTGACGTCCAGCGCCGAGGCGCCGACCGCCTTGGGATCGACTTTCAGGGTCGCGTCCACATGGCTGAACTGGCCGATGTAGGTGGAGAAGCCGAAGTGGGTCACCGACCAGGTGATCTTGCTGTGGTTGGGATCGATCTTGTAGGTCCCGGCCTGCACGGCGGCGGGCGAGGTGGTGATCTGCGCCTGGGCGGCGCCGGCCGCGGAGAGCGCGAGCACGGCGGCGAAGGCGGCGGTTTTGAGGAAATTCACGGGGGCGGACCTTCCGTCTGATGGTGTGACGCTAAGGTAGCCCGGCCGCGCCGAATGTTAATCGCCCGGCTTGGCCGTAAACTCATTCCAGATTGGAAATTATGACTCCAGCTCTTCCCCCTAACTCTTCGGTTCAGGGGAGGAGCGCTAGTGCATCCTGGCGATGTAGTCGCGCACCACGGCCAGGCCTTCGTCGTGGACGATGGAGCGGCCTAGCTCCGGCATCATCACGCCCGGCTCGGTCGAGGCCATGCGGAAGGCGATGATCGAGGCGTCGGGACGGCCGGGGACGAGGTCGGTCTCCAGGTCGCCGGAGCCTTTGCCGGCGGCCACCGGGCGCTTGCCGATGCCGTACCGGGCCGGCCGCGCTTCTTCGAGATTGAGGAACAGGCCGGTATTGGACGCCGTGCCCTTGGGGTTGTGGCAATGGCCGCAGTTGCCGTCGAGATAGGCCCGGCCCCGCGCGGCCAGCGGCTCGGCCGGATCGTCCCAGACGGCTGTCCGCGGCCACTTGTCGGGCGTCGGCGCGCCCATCAGCATCCCGGTCCGCGTCCAGTGGGCGAGCTGGTTCTCCGGCCCCTCGGCATAGGCGAAGACGCCGTTCAGGTTGCGCGCCTTGACCCCGATCGGCGCGATGCGGCCCGACAGCGAGTGGCACTCCTTGCACTGGTTCTGGTTGGGCACGTGGTAGTCGACCTGGCGGGCCTGGCCGTGGGCGTCGGTGAAGCTGACGTCGAGCCGCTTGCCGGCCCGCTTCAGCACCGCCTGCGTCTGCTCGTCGTTCCAGACATAGGTCAGCGCGACCCAGCCGCTGCGGCGATGGATCAGCAGCCGCGTTTCGATTCTGCGCACGGCCTCGGCCGGCCGGCGCAGGTCGGCGGGGTAGGCGAAGGTCTTGATCAGCGTCGCGCCCACCGGCAGCTCGACCGCGCCCTCCGGCCTGTAGGCGGCGTGCTTTCCCGGCGGCAGGTAGAGGAAGCGGCTCTTCTCGGCATAGTCGCTGAACAGTGGCGTGTTGAGCGCATAGGGTGTCACGCCGGTGTTGGCGTGCTGCGCGACATCGTCCGTGAACAGACGATAGGCCGCGAGCGTCGGCGCGGGCGTGCTCGACAGCAGCGCCTTCAGCGCCACGCCGCCCGTGTCCTGTGCGGGCGCAGGCGCCGCGCCCAGCAGCGCCAGCGCCGCCAGCGCGGCGAAGGCGCGTCTCATAGGCCGGCTTGCGCCTTGGGCAGGACGACGGGCTTGGGCTCGGCGATGGGCCCGTCATCCAGAGTCGGCTTCACGTCCGGCTTGGCGCTGAACACATTGCCGGGGGCTGCGAAGTGCAGGTTGGCCACCGGCCCGTCGGTGAAATGGACGTGCACGGCAATCGGCGCGGTCATGCCCTTCGGCGTGAAGTTGGTCACCCCGTCCCAGACCACCGGCGGGATGGTCCCGCCCATCGCCTTGGCGATCACGTCGCCGCCGGGGAACTGCGGCGCCCAGCCGTTTTTGCCGATCCGGTTGTCGTGCACGGCGATGTCGCGCGGCAGCGGGTTGTAGGTCAGGTCGTCGTAGTTCTGGGTGTAGCTGACCACCATGACCGCGGCCGTCTGGTTCTGGTCGATGTCGTTGTCGAAGACGTGGATGTCGCGGTTGGCCATCACCATGACGCCGGTCCCGGTCGGCACGTCGCCGACGATCGCGCCCTTCTTGGCGAAGTTCTTGGTGTCGTTCTGCACGACCTTGTTGTGGAAAACCCGTGTGGAATGACCGCCCATCTGCGGCAGGTTCGGCAGGTCGAAGACCAGGATGCCGCCGGCGTTGTGGGTCGACAGATTGTCGTGCACGTCGGCGTTCATCGAGTTCTCGATCTCGATGCCGGCGACGTTGAACTCGGCGGTGGAGTTCCTGACCACGATGTTCTTCGACTGGCCGACGTAGATGCCGGCGTCCGACGCCCCGTTCACCGTCACCTTGTCGATCAGGACGTTCGTCGACGACACCGGATAGACCCCATAGGCGCCGTTGGTCGACTTGGGCCCGCCGGTCCAGACGACCTTGAGGTTCACGAAGCTGATCTGGTCGACGCCCTTGGACTTGATCCCGTCGCCCTTGGAGTCCTCCATCGAGAGGTCGCGGACCGTCACCTTGTTGGAGGTGATCAGGAAGCCCTCGCCGGAGCTCTTCTGGCCCTTGAACGACAGGACCGTCGCGTCCGGCCCCGCGCCCTTCACGGTGACATTGGCGACGTCCAGCGAGAGGCCGTCGGTCAGCTCATAGCGGCCGGCGGCGATCATCACCGTGTCGCCGGGCTTGGCGTCCAGGAGCGCGGTCTGCAGCTTTTCCTGCACGTCGCCGCCGGGCGTGACGGTGAGCGTCTTGGCCTGCGCCTGGCCGGCGAGCAGGGCCGCGACGGCGGCGGTGATCAGCAAACCCTTCATGCGGGCCTCCTCCAGAACCTTCGGCATCGTGACGCGCCGTTCAACTTTGTATGCCGCGCTCCCGTTGCGGCACGCAATGGGCGTTTCAGGTCCTGAAGTTGCGCAAGGTGATGGAGTAGCGGTGGGCCGCCACCGGCGGGATCGAGTGCTCCCAGGCCGCGCGCGCTTCGCCCGTGAGGCGGTAGATCGAGCGCGGGCCAAGCTCCAGGGCCGCCCGCTGGAAGCCGTCGCCAACCCGGCGGCGCAGGCGGAAGGTCGCCGGCGCCAGCAGTGAGATCCCCACCACCGTCTCGAAGATCGGCCGGTCGCGGTGCCAACCGATAGGCGCGCCGGGCAGGTATTCGTTGATCAGGCACTGCTGCAGGTCTTCGGGCGCGAGGTCTGCGAAGGCCGCCGCGCGGCCGCGCACCGCCGAGAGCTCCGCCGGCATGTCGTCCGCCTTCTCCAGGTTGCTGCGGGTGAAGTCATACCGCCAGCCGAAGGAGATCACCCGGCGTTTGCCCTCATAGCCACGGAACTGGAAGGGCTCGAACGGCTGGGTCGCGAGCCAGGCCGCAAGCCCCGCCTCCTCGTTCGCCGACAGGAACTCCGGCTGGTAGACGAACCCGTCGGGCAGGCCGGCCGGCGCCGCCGGCGCCATGGCCTCTTCGAACAGCGACGGTTGACGGGCGAGCGGCATCCCCTGCCATGTAGTGCGCCGTCCGCTCACCGAAAGCGCCACATGCAGCTCGAGTGCTTCCCGACCCTCCCCAATCCACCGCGGATGGTCCCCGGCCGGCCCGACCGGCCCTGGATGGACGCGTTTGGCGGGCGCACGCCCTACCGTTGCCTGCCGCTGACCATGGCCAACACCACCGGCTGGGAGATTCTCTGCCCCTTCGGCTTCACAGCCGAGTGGACCGGCGGCCCAGCGGTCGCCGATCTGACCGTCATCCCGGACACGCCGACCGACGACCTCGGCCGGTTCGTAAGCTCGCACTTCGCCTATGGCACGCTGACCTTCCACACCGGCTATCTGTTCCGCACGCCGCCCGGCTGGGCGACCCAGGTCACCGGCGCGCCGAACCAGATCAAGCACGGCATCCGCGCGCTCGACGGCCTGGTGGAGACCGACTGGCTGCCGTTCCCCTTCACGATGAACTGGCTGTTCACCGGGCCCGGCCGGGTGCGCTTCGAGAAGGACGAGCCCTTCTGCTTCGTCAATGTCATCCCGCACGGCGAGGTCGACCGAATCGAGCCGGTGATCAAAAGCCTGGAGTCCGAGCCGCAGCTGAAGGACCAGTACGAGGTCTGGTCGCGGTCCCGCTCCGAGTTCAACCAGAAGCTCGCCGAGCGCGATCCGGCGGCGCTGAAGGAGTCCTGGCAGCGGTTCTACTTCAAGGGCGCGCCGCCGGAACGCGGCGGCCCTGCGCCCACGGACCACATTAACAAGCGTCGGCTGAAGACGCCCAAGACCAGCTAGTTCGGCTCAGCCCAGGCCAGAAACCGCCTCCGCGACCGCCGCGGACTTCTCGAGAATCAGCATGTGGCCAGCCTCAGGGATCGAGACCAGCTGCGCGCCCGCAATGCCCTTCTTGAAGGCGTGGGCGTAGGTCGGCGAGATCAGCCGGTCCGAATCCCCCCAGACGATCACGGTCTTGGCCTTGATGCGGTAGAGCCGCTGCTGGAGGCCGCGCTCCGGAATCGGGAACAGGATGCGGCCGGCCATGCCGAGCTGGCGGGCGTTGGTCACCAGATAGGCCTGCAGGAAGCCTGGGTCCTCGACATTGCGCCCGGCGGTCAGGATCGCCGCGCCCGCCACCGCGTCGTGGAACAGGAGCTGCGGCATCTCGAAGGGGAGCGTCGCGAACATGTCGACCACCGGATGGTCGTCGTCCCACAGGCCCGCCGGCGCGATCAGGGCGAGCCGACTGACGTCGTTTGGCGCGACGGCGGCCATCTCGGCGGCGATCATCCCGCCCATGGAGTGGCCGACCAGGATCGGATCCTTCAGCCCCAGCGCCTCGACCACGTCCCAGGTATGGAGCGTGAAATCCAGCATGTCGCGGATCTCAGGGCATTCCTCGCTGTCGCCGTAGCCCGGGATCAGCGGGGCGTAGACATGATGCTTCGCCGCCAGGGCGTTGAGGAACGGATCCTCCGCCGTCACGCCGCCTGCGCCATGCAGGAAGACGAGGTCGGGACCGGAGCCACCCTCGAAATAGCGGACGGGGACGTGAGGGGTCTGGACGGTCTTGAGCTGCATCATTCCCCGGCCTCCAGCGCATAGGTCTTGGCCAGGTCCGCGGACGTCGGGGCCTCTTTCGGCAGCCGGCCGGAGGTCACGCGCTTCTCCAGCGGCGTGGTCCAGAAGCGGTTGTCGCTCTCCCAGTCGGGGAACATGCCGCGCAGCTTGGGCATCACCTTCTCGGCGAACAGCTTGGTGGAATACATGCACTTGTCGGCCGGCATGTTCCCCACGTGCATCAGGCAGAAGATGTTGCCGACGTTCAGGCCCTTGCAGAGGTCCTCCATCCGCTGGCGGACGGTCTCGGGGCTGCCTGCGATCACGTGGCCCTGCTCGACGAGGTCTTTCCAGGTGAGCTCGGTGAAGCCCTGCGGGCGGCCATATTGCGACAGCGCGCCGGTCTGGATCGTCTTGATGGTGCGGTAGCCCGGCGCGTCGGCGAAGCCCGGATAGACGTGCAGGCACCGGTTATAGAAATAGCTGACGTGCTCGGAATAGAGCCGCTCGGCCTCTTCGTCCGTGTCGGCCACAAGGATCGTCTGGGCGAAGCCCGCGCGATAGGGGCTCTTGTCGACGCCGCGCTCCTCCACGCGCTTCCAGTAGCCGTTCATCAGGGCCTGGGCGCGCAGGTAGCCGGAGAAGCTGAGGTAGGAGTAGCTGTAGGTGTTGTCGATGCAGAAGTCGTAGGTCTCCACCGACCCGCCGCCGGGGATATGCACCGGCGGATGCGGCTGCTGGATCGGACGCGGCCAGATGTTCACGTGCCGCAGCTTGTTGTAGCGGCCGTTGAAGGCGAAGGGCTCGCGCGTCGTCCAGGCCTTGATGATCAGGTCGTGGGCTTCCTGGTACTTCTCGCGCGTGAGGCTCGGAATCTGGCCGTAGCAGTAGTTGGTGTCCATCGACGTTCCCACCGGGAACCCCGCCACCAGCCGCCCGCCGGAAATGCAGTCCAGCATGGCGAACTCTTCCGCCACCCGGACCGGGGGATTGTACAGCGCGATGGAGTTGCCCAGCACCACGATGGCCGCGTCCTTGGTCCGGCGCGCGAGGCCGGCTGCGATGATGTTGGGGCTGGGCATGATGCCGTAGCCGTTCTGGTGATGCTCGTTCACGCCCACGCCGTCGAAGCCGAGCGTGTCGGCGTATTCGAGCAGGTCCATGTAGGTGTTGTAGACTTCGTGGCTCTTGGCCGGATCGAACAGCTTCTGGTCGATATCCACCCAGACCGAGCGGTTCTTCTCCCGGAAATCGTCCGGCAGATAGGGCCACGGCATCAGGTTGAACCAGGTGAACTTCATGGGCTCGTCCTCCGGGGCCGGCTCTGCAGGCCAGTCTCCTGAACGACGATAACCTTTGTAGGGCGGGCGCCAACCGTGGAATCACGGGTTCGGCACAGAGGAGAGCCATGGCCGACCCAACCCACTTCTATGCCGGCTGGCTGGTCGACCCGGTGGCGCGCGAGGCCCTGCTGGCGCAGTTCCCGCCGCGCTATGAACGCGTGGTCGCCCATCACGTGACGCTGAAGTTCGGCGACGAAACAGCGGCGCCGCCGGCCGAGACGCTGGGCGAGATCGTGGGCGGGGCCGACGATGGCGCGGGCGTCCAGGCCCTGGTGGTGGCGATCGGCGGCCGTCCCGCGCGGCCGGACGGCGGGGTCTTCCACATCACCTGGTCGCTCGGCGAGGGGCGCGAGGCGCGGGAGAGCAACGACGTCATCGCCCGCGGCTGGACGCCCCTGGCCGAGCCGGTGACGGTGCGCCTGATCCCGAAGGCGTAAGCAGCAGTCACGCTTGCTGAGTGCTAAGGCACTGAATTTCCGGAACCTTATCCAAGAATCATGCCTACCCTTGATGCGTACAGAGAGCGTTGGGTATTGGCATGCAGGCGTCGCCCGAATTTGCGAAGCAGATGGCCGGATATGGCCTGACCACCGCCGAAATCCTCTACCGCATGCCCGACCATCCGGCCCTGCTGCAGAGCTACATCTGGCAGGACTACGACCTGTTTCCCGAATTCCCGGCCCTAAAGGGCTTCCTCGAGTTCTGGACGCGCACGCTCGACGGCCCCCTGTTCAAGGTGACCGTCGGCCATTGCAAGCTGATCAAGCCCATCGACTGGAAGGCGCTGGGCGGCGAGTTCCGCCTCCAATAGCGCCTAGCGGTATTCCCAATGGCAAACGCGGTGGGTGTCGTTGTGCTTGGCGATCTGGTGGCCGATGACGCCGCCGGCCACGGCGCCCAGGATGGTGCCGCCGGTCTTGCCGCCGCCGTGGCTGAGCGCATTGCCGGCCAGCGCGCCGCCGACCGCGCCGACCGCGGTGCCGGTGTTGCGGGCCCCGCGGCTCGACACATCGCGGCAGACACGGACGCGGTGGCGCTCGGGCTGGGCCTGGCTGAAGCTGGGAATAGCGGTGGCCACGGCCAGGGCCGAGCACAGCAGGGTCGCACTGGCGATGAACTTGTTGCGCACGAGGAAATCTCCTTGGAAGGCAGCGGACACGCTTCGGACCTAAACGCCGCCCCATGGCGAAGGTTGCGTGGCTCAACTCCTATTCGTCGGCACGGAACCGATGGACGCATGACGCCTTGTTGCTGCAAGCCGCCGGGCGACGTTTGTTTCGCGCCGGCCATTCGGAGAAACGCTCATGTCCCTTCTCGCCTGGCTCGTTCTGGGTCTGGTCGCCGGCTTCATCGCCAGCAAGCTCGTCAACCGCACCGGCAGCGGCATCATCATGGATCTGTTCCTGGGCGTGGTCGGCGCCTTTGTCGGCGGCTTCCTGTTCACCCGCTTCGGCCACGCCGGCGTGACCGGCCTGAACCTCTATTCGTTTATGGTCGCAACGCTCGGCGCCGTCGTGGTGCTGGTGATCTTCCACGCCCTGGAGGGCCGCCGCAGGTTGTTCTAGCCGCGCCGTCCCTCGCCGACTCCTGAGAAGCCTCGCTCCAAGCCGGAGCGGGGCTTTTCGCTGCGTGGGGCCTCAGTCCCCCAAGGCGGCGCCGGTCTCGGCGCGGGCGACGATCAGCTTCTCGGCGTCGACCTTTCGGCCGCGCTCGGCGATCTCGAGATGGATGTGGTCGGTGATGCCGAGCGGATAGCGCCGCTGCAGGCTGTGGGCCTGGCCGATCGGCTGGCCGACGGCGACCGTGTCGCCCACCGCCACGGCGGGGTCCACGTAGAACACCCGCGCCGTGAGGTGCAGCGCCGGATTGTCGATCTCCACGAAGCGCAGGGTCTGGTCGTCGGGATAGGCGTAGCCGATCTTGGAGACATAGCCCGAGATCGGCGCCGACACCGCTTGGCCGGCGGTGGCCACATAGTCCACGCCCTCGTGGTCGCGGGCGCCGCCGTCGCGGGACGCGTGGAAGCGGCCCTCGCCATAGGCGTCGGTCCCGCGCGGCGCCTGGCCGGTGGGGTTGGCGATATCGGGCTGGCCGTCGCCGTCCAGGTCGGCGCCTTCCCAGACGGTGCGGGTCTCCAGCGTCAGCGCCTTGGGCGCAGCGCCGGAGGTGAAGACCGCGAGTTCGGGAACCGCGCGCAGGCCTGAGAGCTTTCCCGCATGCACGGCGGCCTCGGCCATGCCCAGAGAGGCCGCCGCGACGCCGAGCGCCAGAGCGGCCACGGCAGAGGTTCGCGGGGTGAAGGCGGCGTGGCTGAAAAGCTGCGCGAGCCGGGTCCGGAGGAACTGTTTGACGCCCATCGGCGCGCACTTAGGCGGCGATCTGGGCGAAAAAATGCGTGAGCTTCAGCGTATAGCCGCATCCGGACGAAGGGTCGCAGCGTGGCCGCAGGCCGGCTAGGGCTCCCTCAGCATCCGCTCAACCCGCGGATCGGGCGTGAACCAGATCGCGGCCACCACCACATAGAGCGCGACCGACGCCATCGGCTGGACGAAGGCGAGCGCGACGCCGACGGCGTAGATCGCCAGCGAGACCTTGCCCTTGATATCGCGGCCCATGGCCCGGGCCAGTTCCGAGTCCGCGCCTTCGTGGCGGATCAGCAGGGTCATCAGGATCGTGAAGGCGACGGCGTTCATGATCAGCACCCCGCCATAGAGCGCGACGGGCGCGGTGGAGAGCTGGTTCTCCCCCATCCAGGCGGTGGCGAACGGCACCGTCGAGAGCCAGAACAGCAGGTGCATATTGGCCCACAGGATCGGCCCGGTGACCGAGGTCGCCAGCGTCAGCAGGTGGTGGTGATTGTTCCAGTAGATGCCGACGTAGATGAAGCTCAGCACGTAGGCGAGGAACACCGGCAGGACCGGCAGGAGATCCCGCAGGGCGGTGCCGTGCGGGACCTTCAGCTCGAGCACCATGATGGTGATGATGATCGCCACCACCCCATCGCTGAACGCCGTCAGCCGTTCCTTGCCCATGGCCGGACTCCCCGCGACGCGGACGCCCGCGCCACGGGAGCTTAGGACGTCTGGCGTCCCATCGTCAGCAGGCGGGTGAGCGGCGACGGATGGGGTGCGCCAAGCGCCACGCAGCTCAACAACAGCGTGGCGCTGCCCTGAACCGACGGCGCCGCTAGGGGCGCAGCAGCAGCTTGTCCTTCACCCGCGCCTCCAGCTCCCCGAACGGGAAGGGGCCGTCGGCGAGGACGGCCTTGTGGAACGCCGGCCAGCGCCCCCGGTCGGCCGGACGCCAGGTGGCCAGCGACAGCGCGCCCAGGCCCTCGGCGGCGCACTTGCCGGGCTGGGCCGCGATGCGCGCGACGTCCGCCTCGATGGTGATGAAGGCGGCGCCGAATCCCTGCAGATCGCGCAGCGCCGCGACAGCCTGGTCGCGGCTCCAGCCCATGGCGTGCAGGCCCGTGTCGGCGACGATGCGGCCGAGGCGGAACAGCCGCCATTGCAGGTAACCGATCTCGCCTAACGGATCGCCGGCATAGGCGCCGAGGTCGCAGCAGAGCTGTTCGGCATAGATCGCCCAGGCCTCGACGTAGGCGCCCGAGGCCTTGATCCGCGCCTCCGGCGGGCAGGCTGCGCCTTGGAGCGGAAGCTGCAAGAGGTGGCCCGGCGTCACCTCATGGAAGCCGACGCTGGGGAGCGTCCAGGACGGCCGCGCCCGGATGTCCCTCAGGTCGATGTAGTAGGCGCCCGGCTTGCCGTCCGCCGGCGCCTCGCGGTAGCCGCCCTTCCCGGCGGCGACGTCGGCGGCCGACATGCGCCGCACCGCCGCGGGCGCGATCGGCAGGTCGCCCAGGGCGCGGCGCAGGTTCGGGCGGAAGGCGCTAAGCCGCGTGTTCATCTCGCGCACCGCATGGTCGCGGCCCGCTTCGCTGTCCGGATAGAGCCAGCGCGGATCCTTGGCTAGCGTGCGCAGGCGCGCGCCCGGACCGCCGGCGGTCAGGCCCTGGCCGCGCAACAACGCGTCCAGCCGCGCCTGCGCCGCGGCGGCGGCGGCCTGGGCGCTCTGGTGGGCGCCCGCCGGGTCGACCGGCCCGCCATAGGCCGCAGCCAGGGCGCTGCGATAGGCGCCGGCAGGCGCCGCCATGGCCGGCGCCGCCAACGCGCCGAGGCCGGACGCCAGCAAGGTTCTGCGGGTCTGCATCGCGCTCACGCTAGCGAGCCGAAACGCTGAATACCACCCAGGCGCCAGCCCATGATCTTCGACAATTCGACCCGCCCCGTCGACGACCCGCGCGGGGCCGAGCGGCGGCTCTTCGCCAAGGTCCCGTTCATCCAGGCGGGAACCTAGGACGCGGCGGCCGGCGCAGCGGGACCGGGCAGCCGCCACCGCGCCGTGAGCCGGCGCGCCAGCCGGTTCGCCGGCGTCTCGATGAAGCGTTGGGTGACGGCGGCGGCGAGCAGGGAGGCGATGGCGGCCAGCGCGATCGCGACGCCCAGGGGCGCGTGCTTCAGGACCGCGAACAGCACCAGCGATCCGACCAGGCCATGCAGCAGATAGACCGAATAGCTGGTGTCGGCGAGGAACCGGATTGCGCGGCGCTGCGGCAACCGAAGCCGCATGACCGCCAGGAACAGCAGCACCGCATAGGCGACCGAGATCAGGTAGGAGTTGGTTGCCGGCAGATAGCTCGGCTGGATCAGCCGCACGCCCCAGAGGAACACCGCGAAGGCCGCCGTCAGATACGCAAGCCCCCAGGCCGCCGACAGCCGCGACCTCGCCAGCCACCAGTAGATCGTCTGACCCATCACCAGCACCGGCATGTAGGCCACGAAGGCCGCGAACGGGGTGAAGATCCCGCCGAGCACCCCGCGCTTCCAGACGACCAGGGCGGTGAAGATCAGGTTGATCGCGATGCGGTGCGGGCTGTTGCGGGCGAACTGCGTCACCGCCGTCAGGCCGTAGAAGATCATCTCGATGAACAGCGTCCAGGCCACCCCGACCAGGGCTGTCAGGGGTACGAAGAAGTAGTTGGCGAGCGTCAGGTTGAGCAGCAGGCTCTTGGCGTTCACCTGATCGCGCGCGTCGACGAAAGCGGCCGCGAACAGCACCGCGAAGATGAACATCGGATAGATCCGCAAGAGCCGCTTGACCGCGAACTCGCGGAAGCTCTCGACGCTCGCCCGGTCGCTGATGATGAAGCCGCTGATCAGGAAAAACACCGCCACCCCGAACCAGCCGAAGTCCTGGATGATCCCGAGCGGGCCGGTGACGTGGTCGCGGACCCACTGGGCCGGGACGAACACCAGATGCACCCAGCCCGGCAGGATGGTTCCCAGATGGTCCCAGACCACCAGCCAGGCCGCGAGTGCGCGAAGATAGTCGAGGAAGACATACCTCGCAGCGCTGTCTGCTCCCGGGGGACTGTCTGCGGCCGACGGCATTGACGAATCCACCCCAAGGTCTGCGACCCGCGACAATCGATGTCCTGCGCCCCAGGTCAACGCATGTTCGAAAAGGCCGCGCGCACAGGCGGGGAGCTAGGCGCGGGCCGGCCGATATGCCAGCCTCGGTCCGGGCGGGGAGCGGGCGATGGACGAGCGGGATGCACTGCCGGCGCAGACCGGCCTCGACCGCCGCGCGCTGCTGCAACTGACTTCGGGGGCCGCCGCGAGCGCGGCGGTAGGGGCCATGGCGACGGACAGTTCTGCGGCGGCTGCGGCCTCCGCGAAGACATCTGACATCGTGATGATGGACGCACGCGCGCTGGCGGCCGCGATCCGCACGCGGAAGCTCTCGGCCGTGGAGGTGATGGGCGCCTACCTCGACCACATCGAGGCGATCAATCCGAAGGTCAACGCCATCGTCGGCCTGCAGCCGCGGGAGGCCTCACTCGCGGAGGCCCGCAAGCGCGACGAGCAACTGGCCCGCGGCGGACCCGTGGGCCTGCTGCACGGCCTGCCGCACGCGGTGAAGGACCTGCAGCCGGCGAAGGGCCTGCGCTTCACCCAGGGCTCGCCGATCTTCCGCGACACGGTCGCGACCACCGACAGCATCATGGTCGAGCGGCTGCGCGCGGCTGGCGCGGTCATCGTCGGCAAGACCAACACCCCGGAATTCGGCCTGGGCTCGCACACCTACAACCCGGTCTACGGGATCACCCGCAACGCCTACGACCAGAGTAAGTCGGCGGGCGGGTCGAGCGGCGGGGCGGCGGTGGCGCTGGCCACGCGCATGCTGCCGCTGGCCGACGGCAGCGACTATGGCGGCAGCCTGCGCAATCCGGCGGGCTGGAACAACGTCTTCGGCTTCCGCACCAGCGCCGGCCGTGTGCCCGTCCACGGCAAGGAGGACTGGCTGCCGTCCATGGGCGTCACCGGGCCGATGGCGCGCAATGTCGGCGACCTGGCGCTCCTCCTCTCGGTGCAGGCCGGGTTCGACCCCCGCGCGCCGCTCGCCATGGAGAGCGGCGGCGAACAGTTCCGCGCCATCCCCAAGGCCGGGGTCAAGGGCAAGCGCATCGGCTTCCTGGGTGATTTCGGCGGCGAGACGCCCTGCGAGCCGGGCGTGCTGGAGGTGTGCCGAGCGGCGCTGAAGACCTTCGAGACCCTGGGCTGCGAGGTCGCCGACGCCCGCGTCGACTATCCGGTGGAGAAGGTCTGGCAAGCCTTCATCCGCCTGCGCGGCTGGCAGCAGGGCGGTAGCCTCCTGGAGGGCTACAACGATCCGGCCAAGCGGCCTCTTCTGAAGCCCGAGGCCATCTTCGAGATCGAGACCGGGGCGAAGCTCTCGGCCTTCGACGCCACCGCCGCCTCGGTGGTCCGCACCGACTGGAGCCAGGCGGTGCGCCGGCTGTTCGACCGCTTCGACTACCTGATCGCGCCCACCGCCCAGGTCTTCCCGTTCCAGGCCGAACTGCACTGGCCGCAGGAGATTGCCGGAAGGAAGATGGCGACCTACCACGAGTGGATGAAGGGGGTCTGCCTCATCACCATGTCCGGCTGCCCCTCGCTCGCCTGCCCGGCCGGCCTGGGCCCCAGCGGCCTTCCCATGGGCTTCCAGATCATCGCGCCCGTGCACCATGAGATGGACTGCCTGCGACTGGCTGCGGCCTACGAGACAGCCGCCCCGCTCTCGGCGAACCGCCTGCCGCCGATGCTCGGCCGCGCCTAGCGCCCGCCGGCCGCGCGAAGCTGCGCCCTATCTATTCGGCCCCAAAGGGCCCATATGGGGAACAGCGCCGTCGCGCGGTCGCCGCCACTCAAGCGGTCTAGCCTTCGCGACGCGGCGCCTGTTTCGAGACAATCCATGCCGATGCTGTTCGTGGCCGCCGCGCTCTGTGCGCTGGCCGCCGGCGTTTCGCCGTTCGTCTACGCCCTGGCCAAGAGCGGACGCCGGTCGTGAGCGATCCGCATAAGGCCCCACCCGAATTCCCGCCGACGCCGTTCTTCTCGCTGCGCAACGTACCCTTCTGGTTTTGCCTGGCCCTGATCGCCGCGTTCGCCGGCCTGATCTGGTGGGCGCCATAGATGTCCGCCCGCGCGTCCGACCCCAGCGAGGTGCTGATCGTCGACGACTTCGACGCCCTGCCCGACCGTCAGGCGATGATCTCCGCGGAGCTGCACCATCGGGTGCAGAACACGCTCGCCATCGTCCTGGCGCTGGCCCGGCTGACCGCGCGCTCGGTCACCACCATTGAGGAGTTCCAGGTGGCCTTCGCCGACCGGGTGCAGGCGATGGCGCGCACCAACACGCTTCTGCTGCGCGGCCAGGCCCAGGCGATCGACGTCCGCGCCGCGCTGGAGACCGAGCTTGAGCCCTATTGGGGCCGTGGCGACGAGATCATCCTGGAGTGCGAGCCGCTCAGCATCGTCTCCGACGGCGCGCTTTCGCTCAGCCTGCTGATCCACGAACTGGCGACCAACGCGGCCAAGTACGGCGCGCTCTCCTCGCCGGGCGGCCGGCTGACCGTGGACTGCGTGCGCGGTCCGGGCGGCGGCGTGCTCACCTGGAACGAAACCTCCTTGACCCCAGTCAAGCGGCCCAAGCGCAAGGGCGCTGGCTCGCTCTTGATCGAACGCCTGGCCCGCGACCTGGGCGGCACGGCCGAACTCACCTTCCGTCGCCGCGGCCTGCTGGCGGTCATTTCTTTCAGCCTCGACCCGGCCGCGCTGGCCCGCCGCACCGCCGCGGCCGCCGCCCGGCTGGGCGTGACGGTCTCGCGGCCACCGTTGATCTAGATGTCGGCGCCTAGCTGGCGGGCTACGGAAAGTTCCACCTGAGGAATTGATCTGCGACCGCCGGATTCACTGCCGTCGCCGCCTTCATGTCAGCCTCTGCCTCGGCTTTTCGGTCGAGACGCAATTCCGACAGAGCCCGCCCGAAAAGAGCGGACGGCAACGCATGGTTCTGTCGATAGGCCGTGTCGAAGTCCGCATAGGCCTTGTCGAATTCGCCCTTGCGGTACCAGACAAGCGCCCGGCTGAATTCGGCTGCGACGCTTCGGCGATCGATCGCGAGCGCCTGGGTGCAATCGGCAAGCGCGAGATCGAGGTCGCGGTTGGCCACTGCCCGGAAAAGCGCCCGCCCGCTAAGCGCCACGGGCTCCCGCGGCTTCAGAGCGATCAGCGCGTCATAGTCGCTGAGCGCCCCGTTGTACTCGCCTTCCTGAAATCGCACTTGGGCCCGTGACTGGAGCGCCTCGGCGAAATCAGGCTTCAGTCTGAGCGCCTCATCCAGGTCGGCCATCACCGGATCGGACCTTACACCGGTCTTGGCGTCGACGCTGATCGACAGGCCCCGCTGCGCTCGCAGCATCGCTCGCCGCTGCAATCCCATGGCCTTCGCTGCGGGTGTGTCGGCAGTCATCTGGATCAGGATGGTGCAGCCAGCGATCTGAACGTCGTAGGCGATATTCGGTCCACCGGCGCAGACCGCCGCAGCGTCCATAGTCCCTGCGGCGGGCGGGGCTTCCTTGGCCTCTGCGGACAGCGCGCAAGCGGCCATCAGGCCAAGCACCAGTGCAGCACGGCAAGCCGCCTTAAGCCTCACGCTGGCGATCCTTCATGCTGCCTGGGGTCGGAAGCCGAGCGTGGCAGGCTTGCCAGCGGAACGCCACAGCAAAGCCGAAGCTCAGCGCGCCAGCCAGCCGCCGTCCACGGCCACCACCGCGCCGTGCATGTAGTCCGAGGCCCGGCTCGCCAGGAATACGGCCACGCCGGCCAGGTCGTCGGGCGTCCCCCAGCGGCCGGCGGGGATGCGCTCCAGAATCTGGCGGCTGCGGGTCTCGTCGGCGCGCAGGGCCTCGGTGTTGTTGGTGACGAAGTAGCCGGGCGCGATGGCGTTGACGTTGATCCCCAGGTGCGCCCACTCGTTGGCCAGCGCCTTGGTGAGGCCGGCGAGCCCGCTCTTGGACGCGGTGTAGGAAGGGACCCGCAGACCGCCCTGAAACGACAGCATCGAGGCGACCTGGATGATCTTCCCGCCGCGTCCCTGCGCGATCCAGCCCTTGGCGACCGCCTGACTGAGGAAGAAGGCCACCTTCAGGTTGGTGTCCATCACCGCGTCCCAGTCGGCCTCGCTGAACTCGGCGCTGTCGGCGCGGCGGATGATGCCGGCGTTGTTGACCAGGATGTCGATGGGGCCGGCGTCGGCCATGATGCGGTCGATCGGCTCGGTCGAGCCCAGGTCGGCGGCGATGGCGGTGAGCTTGCGCCCGGCCGCGGCGACCTTGGCCCGTGTCTCGTTGGGCGCGCTTCGCCCCACCGCGACAATGTCGGCGCCGGCCTGGGCGAGGCCAACCGCGATGGCCTGGCCAAGACCTGTGTTGGCGCCGGTGACGAGCGCGACCCTGTCGGTCAGATCGAAGGGGTTGGCCATCTACTTCAGCTGGCAGATGTCGAGGACGTGCATGTCGGTGTAGTCGAGGTTCTCCCCGCCCATGGCCCAGATGAAGGCGTAGTTCGAGGTCCCAGAGCCCATGTGGATCGACCAGGGTGGGCTCATGACCGCCTCTTCGTTGGCCATGACGATGTGGCGCTGGGCGTCCGGCTCGCCCATGAAGTGGTAGACCCGCTCGGCCTCTTTAAGGCCGAAGTAGAAATAGACCTCGCTGCGCCGGTCGTGCAGGTGCGGCGGCATGGTGTTCCAGACGCTGCCGGTGTTGAGGATGGTAAGCCCCAGCAGCAGCTGCGCCGACTTGCAGGTGGCGGGCACGACCAGCTGGTAGATGGTCCGCTCGTTGGACTGTTCGAGCGAACCGCGCGCCAGCGGCACGGCCTCGGCGATCGAGATCTGCTTCACCTCGAACCGCGCATGCGCCGGCGTCGAGACCAGGTAGAACCGCGCGCCCTCGCCCTCGAACACCACGTCCTTCGAGCCCATCGGCACATAGAGGCAGTCGCGGGAAGCCAGGGTGTAGGCGGTCCCGTCGACGGTGACCTTGCCGGGCCCGTCGGAAACGTTGACGATTCCCAGCTCGCGCCGCTCCAGGAACGGATGGCCGGCGGCCGACGCCGGCTCGGTCTGATCCGGCAGTTTCAGCGGGGTCTTGCCGGGCGCCGCGCCCCCGACCACGAAGCGCTCGTTGTGCGAATAGTTCAGCACCACCTCGCCCGCCTGGAACAGGCCGCCGATCAGGTGACGATCGCGCAACTGGTCGTTGGTGGCGCCGTCCATCATGTCGGGATGGGTGGCGTGATAGGTCTTCTTGAACACGAGCGTCTCCTCAGGCGTCCAATTTGTAGGCCCGCTTGGGCAGGTTGTAGGCAAGGTCCTTGGCCACCTCGGCGGCCTCGTCCTCGGTCAGGCGATGCTCGGCGACCAGGCGGCCCAGGAAACCGCAGTCCACGCGCCGGGCCACGTCGTGCCGCGCCGGGATCGACAGGAAAGCGCGGGTGTCATCGTTGAAGCCGACGGTGTTGTAGAAGCCCGCCGTCTCCGTGGTCTGCTCGCGGAACCGGCGCATGCCTTCGGGGCTGTCGTGGAACCACCACGCGGGCCCGAGCTTCAGCGCCGGATAGTGGCCGGCCAGCGGCGCGAGCTCGCGGCTGTAGGCGGTCTCATCAAGGGTGAAGACGATGACGCTCAGGCCCGGCTCCCCGCCGTAACGGTCGAGCAGGGGCTTCAGCGCCCGGACATAGTCGGTCGGCTGCGGGATGTCGGCGCCCCTGTCGCGTCCGAAGGCCCGGAACAACTGGGCGTTATGGTTGCGGAACGAGCCCGGGTGGATCTGCATCACCAGCCCGTCGTCCAGGCTCATCCTGGCCATTTCGGTCAGCATCTGGGCGCGGAACAGCTCGGCGTCCTCTCTCGACCGCACGCCGTCGAGGATGCGGTGATAGAGCGCCTCGGCGTCGGCGGGCGCCAGATCGGCGGTCGCCGCGCTCGGGTGGCCGTGGTCGCTGCTGGTGGCGCCCGCGGCGATGAAGGCGCGGCGGCGAATTCGGTGCGCCTCAAGGTAGCCTGCCCAGTAGGAGACGTCCTGTCCGCTCAGCCGAGCGAACGCCTCCAGTGAGACCCAGAAGTCCTCGTGCTCCGGATCGACCACCGGGTCGGGCCGGTAGGCGGTGACCACCCGGCCCCTGGAGGTCTTGGCCCAGCCGCTCTCGCGGATCGCCTTGTGGTAGGCGAGCTCGTCGGTCGGCGATTCCGTGGTGGCGAGCAGCTCGATATTGAACCGGTCGAACAGGGCGCGGGGCCGAAAGGCGGGCGTCGCCAGCCGTTCGCCGATCCGGTCGAAATAGAGGTCGGCGGTCGCCGCCTCCAGCGCCACGTCGAAGCCGAACACCTCGGCGAACACATGGTCGAGCCAGATGGCCGACGGCGTACCGCGGAAGAGATGCATGTGGTTGGCGAACAGCCGCCAGGCTTCGCGAGGATCGGCCGCGCTCACCCCCCTGCGGCTCGGCACGCCCAGCGCCTCCATCGGCACGCCCTGGCTGTAGAGCATCCGGTAGAGATAGTGGTCGGGCGCGAGCAACAGGCTCGTGGCGTCGGTGAAGGCGTCGTCGGTCGCGAACCAGGCCGGATCGGTGTGACCGTGCGGGCTGATGATCGGCAGGCCCGCCACCTCGCCATACAGCCGGCGCGCCACGGCCCGCACCGACGGCTCCGCCGGAAACAGCCGATCTTCGTTAAGCGTCAGCGGTCGGGTCGGCGGCGTGGGCATGGGCTTGGCGGCGCTCTCTCGGGCTGGCGGCAGGTAACCGGTGTCATCATCGGCTGGCAAGCCCTGTCGGCAAGCCTGACCGGCAAATTGACACCGGTTACCTAATCGCCCAATGTCGCCTCATCGTGACCCTCAAATCGCCTCCAACCAAGACTGAAACGACGGCGCGCGCGCTTTGCGGGGCGGGCGCTCGGTGAACGACTCGCTGGCGAAATCGGCGGCGGCGCTGGCGCCGCTGGAGGTGGCGCGGCGTTTCGTGGACGCCCGCCGCGCGGCGCGGTCGCTGGCCGATTTCCCGGGCGCGATCCCCGCCGACATGGCCGCCGGCTACCAGATCCAGGAAGCCGCCATCGGCCTGTGGCCAGACGCGATCGCCGGCTGGAAGGTCGGCCGCATCCCCACCGAGCTGCAGGCGGAACTCTCCGCCGAGCGGGTGATGGGCCCGGTGTTCGCCGCCAACGTCACCCAGGCCGGCAAGGACCCGACAGCCGTCTTCGCCATCCCCGGCGGGTTCGCCGCGGTGGAGGCGGAATACATCTACCGCATGGGCCAGGACGCCCCGGCCGGCAAGACCGACTGGACACCCAAGGCTGCGGTGGCCCTGGTCGAGGACGAACTGGTCGGCGTCGAGTTCGCCGGCAGCCCGCTGGCCAGCATCAACATCCTGGGCCCCCGCGTCGTGGCCGCCGATTTCGGCAACAACGCCGGCCTGATCCTGGGCCGCACCATTCCCGACTGGCGCACCCGCACCGACGACTGGCCTCCTTGCGAAGCCTGGGTCGACGGAAAGCGGGTGGGCAGAGGCGCTCCCTCCTCGCTGCCGGGCGGCCCCGCGGCCTCCCTCGCCTTCCTTATGAACGCGGCAGCCGCGCGCGGCCGGCCGCTGAAGCGCGGCCAGCTGGTGACCACCGGCGCGGCCAGCGGTATCCACGACATAGAGGCCGGACAGACGGCCCGCATCGCCTTCGGCGACCTGGACGAGATCGTCTGCATTGCGCAGGCCGCCTCTCCCGCCGAGGGTCAGGGAGGATCAGATGGCCACGGCGACACGTCCGGCTAGGTCCGGCCCGGCCGCCGCGGTTGGCCGCTACCGCTGGGTTATCGTGGCGCTCTTGTTCACCGCCATGGTGATCAACTACGTCGACCGCCAGACCATCAGCTTCCTGAAGGGCGACCTCTCCAAGGAGTACGGCTGGGACGAGACAAACTATGCCGACTTGGTCTTCTGGTTCCAGGCGACCTACGCGCTCTCGTACCTCGCCTTCGGGCGTATCGTCGACCGGATCGGCGCGCGTTGGGGTTTTGGCCTGGCCTTCCTGATCTGGCAGGCCGCCCACATGTCGCATGCGCTGGCCAAGTCGCTTGGCGGCTTCATCGGCGGGCGTCTCTTGCTGGGCGTCGGCGAGGGCGGCGCCTTCCCGGGCGGCATCAAGGCCATGGCCGAGTGGTTCCCCAAGAAGGAGCGCGCCTTCGCCACCGGCCTGTTCAACGCCGGCACCAACATCGGCGCCATCGTCACCCCGCTCCTGATCCCCGCCGTGGTGCTGGCCTTCGGCTGGCGCGCGGCCTTCGTGGTGACCGGCTTGGGCGGGCTGCTGTGGCTGCCGATCTGGCTCTTGGTCTACCGCACGCCGCGCCAGCAGAAATCGCTGTCGGCGGCCGAGCTCGCGCACATCGAGAGCGATCCCGCCGACCCGCCGGGCAAGGTTCTCTGGTCGGTCCTACTGCGACAGCGCGAGACCTGGGCCTACGCCATCGGCAAATTCCTGATCGATCCGGTCTGGTGGATGTGGCTGTTCTGGCTGCCGGACTTCTTCGGCAAACGCTACCACCTGGACCTGAAGACCTTCGGCCCGCCGGTGGTGGCGGTCTATCTGTTGAGCGATGTCGGCAGCATCGGCGGCGGCTGGCTCTCCAGCCGGTTCATCAAGGCGGGCTGGAGCATCAACCGCGCCCGCAAGACCACCATGCTGATCTGCGCGGTCCTGGCCCTGCCCGTCGCCTTCGCCGCCCAGGCGTCCAGCCTGTGGCTGGCGGTCGGCATCATCGGCATCGCCACCGCCGCCCACCAGGGTTTCTCAGCCAACCTCTACACCCTGCCTGGCGACGTCTTTCCGCGCTCGGCGGTGGGGTCGGTGGTCGGCATCGGCGGGATGATCGGCGCGATCGGCGGCATGGTCATGGCCAAGTACGCGGGCTTCGTGCTCGACAGGATCGGCGTCTACACGCCCATCTTCGTGGTGGCGGCCAGCGTCTATCTGCTGGCGCTGCTCGCCATCCACCTGCTGTCGCCGAAGCTGGAGCCGGTTGAGATCTAGCCCGGCTCAGCCGGCTTTGAGGGGCCCCGAGGATTCCCGCACCACCAGCACCGGCAGCCGGTCCTTCTCGGCGCGGTTTTCGTCGTCGCGGCCCATCAGCCGCTGCACGGCCAGGCGGCCGATCTCGCGGGTGGGCGTGCGGATCGTCGTCAGGCTCGGCCACAGGCGCCTGGCGATCTCGAAGTCGTCGAAGCCCACCACCGACAGGTCGCCCGGCGCCGCGACGCCCATCTGCCGCGCCGCCTGCAGGACGCCGGCGGCCATCTCGTCATTGCCGGCGAAGATCGCCGTCGGCCGGGGCGACAGCTTCAACAGCTCCGCCGCGCAGGCGATGCCGGATTCGAAGGTGTAGGCGCCTTCGCGGGCGTACTGCGGCTCCAGCTTCAGCCCCCGCGCCGCCAGCCCCGCCTCGAACCCCTCGCGCCGCTCGCGCGACGAGCGGAAGCTGGGCGGACCGGAGATGTGGGCGATGCGCCTGTGCCCGAGATCGGCCAGGTGCCCCGCCGCGGCTTCCCCGCCCAGGCGGTCGCGGGTCTCGATCATGTGCTGCGGCGCATCCACCGAAACCGAGGCCACGCGGACATATTCGCAGCCGATGGCGCCCATCAGGGCGGCCACCCGCTCGTCCTCGGAGACCGAGGGGGTGAGCACCACGCCGAACAGCTTCTGCCGCTCGATGAAGCCCCTGAGGTCCGTCAGGAAGGTGTCGCTCGCCCGGTTGCAGGGGTGCACCACCAGCTCGAAGCCCGAGCCCTTCATGCCGTCCAAGAGGCCCAGCTGCATGTTCACGACGTACTGCGGATTGGGGTTGTCGTAGACCAGCCCGATCAGGAACGAGCGGCGGAACGCCAACCCCCGCGCCTGCGGGTCGGGCGCATAGCCGTGCTCGGCGATCACCGCCTCGATGCGCTCGCGGGTTTCCTTCTGGACGTAGGGGCTGGCGTTGATGACCCGGCTGACGGTCTTCTTGGAGACCCCGGCCAGGCGGGCGATGTCGTTGATCGTGGGCCGGCGGCGCGGGCCGGCGCCCGTTCCCTGGTCCTCGATCTGCGGCGCCTCGCCCTTCGCCATTCCGGTCGCGTTCCCTTTGCCTTACGGCTTCATAGCCGCAGCCACGGCGCAGGGTATAGGCCGAAAGCATGACACCGGTTACCATGGCAAGATGTCTTCGCTCCTGAAGATCGACCCGCGCGATGACAGCGGCGAACGCGAGATCGCCCTTTGAGCCCGCGCCTCAGCGAGACAACCCTGCCGCAGGCCAGGGCCGAGGCGATCCGCCCGGCCTATGACCGCGCCGAGAGCCGGATCGGCGTCGTCCACTTCGGTCCCGGCGCCTTTCACCGGGCGCACCAGGCCTTCTTCTTCGACCGGATGCTGACCCGCGATCCGGGCCTGGCGATCAGCGTGGTGTCGCTGCGCAGCGACGCGGTGCGCGCGGCCCTCGAACCGCAGGACGGGCTCTACAGCCTGCTCGAGCGGGAGGCGGAGCCCAGTCTGCGCGTCATCGGCGCGATCCGGGAGGTCCTGACCGCGCCCGGCGATCCGGAGGCTGTCTTCGCCCGCCTCACCGACCCCATGGTGCGGCTGGTCAGCGCCACGGTGACCGAGAAGGGCTATTGCCTGACACCCGCCGGCGACCTGGACACCAGCCATCCGGACATCCGCCGCGACCTCGCCGATCCCGCCCGGCCGAGCACCCTGGTCGGCTGGCTGGTGGAGGGCCTGCGCCGGCGCCGCACCGCGGGTCTGCCCGGCCTGACCGCGCTCTCCTGCGATAATCTTTCGAGGAACGGTGACGCGTGGCGGCGGACGGCGCTGCAGTTCGCCCGGGCCCGCGGCGAGGCGGACCTGGCGCGCTGGATCGAGGGCGAGGTCGCCTTCCCCGGCAGCATGGTCGATTCCATCACACCCGCCACCGACGAAGCCCTGCGCACGGAGGCGGAGCAGGCGCTGGGCCTGACCGACGCCTGGCCGGTCCAGCGGGAGCGGTTCGCGCAATGGGTGATCGGCGGGGATCTGGGCGCCGACGCCGCCACCTTCGCCGAAGCCGGCGTCATCCTCACCGGCGACGTGGCGGGCTTCGAGCGGGCGAAGCTTCGCCTGCTCAACGGCGCCCATTCCACGCTCGCCTACGTCGGCCTGGCGCTGGGCGTCGCGACCGTCGCGCAGGCCATGGCCGAGCCCAGGCTCGCCGCCTTCGTCGAGGCCCTGATGCGCCGCGAGATCGCGCCCACCGTCGCGGCGCCGGCCGGCCTCGACCTCGACGGCTATATCGGCGAAGTGCTCACCCGCTTCCGCAATCCGGCCATCGTCCACAAGCTGTCGCAGATCGCCTGGGACGGCTCTCAGAAGCTGCCGGTGCGGCTGCTGGCCACCCTCGATGACGCGCTCACCCAGAACCTGCCGATCGACCGTCTGGCGACCGGGGTCGCGGCCTGGATGCTGTTCGTCCGCCGCCAGGCCGGGGCCGGCGAGGCCCTGGTCGACCCGCTGGCGCGGGACCTGGTGGCGGTCGCGCGGACCTGCACGGGCGAGCCCGCCGCCGACGTCGCCCGGTTCCTGGCCTTGGACGCGGTGTTCCCGCGCCGGCTGGCGCAAAGCCCGCGCCTGCGCGCCGCCCTGGAGGCCGGCTACGCCAGCCTCTCCAGCCCCAACGCCCGCGCCGAGTTCGCCGCCTAGCCCCGCGCCGCCACGCCCGCCGACGCGCCTGCGATCCGCCCGAACACCGCGCCCGCCATCAGGCCCGTACCGCCGGGATAGTTCTCGTAGAACAGGCCGCCGACCATCTCGCCGGCCGCATAGAGCCCGGCGATCGGCGCCAGATCGACGTCCAGCACAGCAGCCGACGGATCGATCCTCACCCCGCCGAAGGTGAAGGTGACGCCGCAGGTCACCGCATAGGCTTCATAGGGCGGCGTATCGAGGCGGTTGGCCCAGTTGGACTTGGGGATCGCGAGACCAGTGGTTCCGCGGCCGTCCTTCACGTTCGGATCGAAGGCGATGTCGGTGCGCACCGCGGCGTTGAAGGCGTGGATGGTTTCCAGCGCGCGGGCGGCGTCCACGTCCTCCAGCTTCGCCGTCAGCGCCTCCAGGCTGTCGGCGCTGACCCTGGTCACCTGGCGGATGCGGTACTCGTCGCGCAGCAGGTGGCGGACCTTGGCGTCGAAGACCTGCCAGGCGAACTGGCGCGGCTGTTTCAGCACCTCGCGGCCGTACTTGGCGTAGGTGTAGTTGCGGAAGTCGGCGCCCTCGTCGAGGAACCGCTCGCCTCGGGCGTTGATCAGGATGCCGAACGGATAGCTGTGCTTCTGGAAACCGTCGCCGACCGCCAGGTCGCCGAATTCCGGGGCGTTGCGCTCCCATTGCACCGCGTGGCTGCCCGACCACTGGCCGGTCGGCATGGCGCCGATCTCCAGCGCCATTCTGAGGCCATCGCCGGTGTTGAAGCGGCTGCCGCGCACCTTGGCCAGGTCCCAGCCGGGGCCGAGGTAGCGGGTGCGCCACTCGGTGTTGGCCTGGAAGCCGCCGGCGGCCAGCACCACGGCCTTGGCGGGCAGGTCGTGGGTGACGCCGCCCTGCTTGACGCGGACGCCGCGGACGCCGCCGTCGTCGGCGATCAGCGACACCGCGCGGGCCCCATAGAGCACCTCGATTCCGGCCCGCGCCGCGATCGCCGTCCAGGCCTCCAGCAGCCCCGGCCCGCCGCCGGCCGCCTCGACGGTGAGCCCGCCCCAGAACTTGAACCTGCCGTCGACCTTGAAGGCCTGGCGCCCCCAGATCGGGGCGAAGCGGACGCCCTTGTCGCGCATCCAGAACATGGTCGGGCGGCTCTGGGTCACCAATGCCTCGCAGAGCTCGGGATCGGTGCGGTAGTCGGTGACCCGGCCCATGTCCTCGAAGAACTGCGCCTCCGGGTAGGCGCCGAAGTCGGTGACGGCGGCCTCCGCGTCGGTGAGGTCGGGCATCAGGCGGCGCAGGTCGTCGACGCCGTCGTAGGCGAACCGCATGGCGCCGGCGGTGAAGGCGGTGTTGCCGCCGGCCAGCGCCCGCGGCGCCCGCTCCAGGACGGTGACCGAGGCGCCCTGCTCGGCGGCCGAGACCGCCGCGGCGAACGCCGCATTGCCCGCGCCCACCACGATCACATCGGCCATACGTCTGACGCCCTCGCCCGCGTGGAGGAGAAGCTTAGGGCCTGGCGGCCGGCGATGCGAAGGGTGAAACGGCGGCGGGGCTCAGGACCGGCGATCGAGCGGAACCGGCTCGGCCGACGACGTCCCGGACTCGGGAAACTGCGCAGCGTATTTGGCCAGCCTCAGATAGCCCGCCGCGATGCTCAGGTAGCTCTCGCGCTCCTCGGGGGTGCGCGCGGCGCCGGAGAGCTGCGAGAAGCGGCTGGCCCGCTCGGCATAGGTTCGTGCGTCGAACATGCTCAGAGTCTAGCGAGACCGAGGTTATCGGAGCAGACGCCATCGCGTCGCAGCCGGTGCGGCCTTTTGGCCGCCCGCCGGCGAAAGCCGCCGACCCGCGCCTGTTGACGTGTGGCCCCCTCTTCACCCCAAGATGGCGGCCATGAGCATCCCAGCGGAACTGGCCGACGTGGTCGGCGAGATCGATTTCGATCCCGACGCCCTGCACGCGAAGTATCTGGCGGAACGCGACAAGCGTCTGCGCGAGGACGGGGCGGCGCAGTACGTCGAGGTGAAGGCCGAGTTCTCCCACTACGTCGACGACCCCTACGTCGACCCGGGCTTCACCCGCGCGCCGGTGACCGATGAGGTGGAGTTCGCGATCATCGGCGGCGGCTTCGGCGGCCTCCTGATGGGCGCCCGCCTGCGCGAGGCCGGTTTCGACAGCATCCGCATGGTGGAGAACGCCGGCGACTTCGGCGGCACCTGGTACTGGAACCGCTATCCCGGCGCCATGTGCGACGTGGAGAGCTACGTCTACCTGCCGCTGCTGGAAGAGCTTGGGTACATGCCCAAGCACAAATATTCCTTCGCGCCCGAGATCCTCGAGCACAGCCGCAACATCGCCCGCCACTACCGGCTCTACGACGACGCCCTCTTGCAGACCTCGATCACCGGGATGGCGTGGGACGAGGCGGCCGCGCGCTGGATCGTCTCGACCAACCGCGGCGACCGCTTCAAGGCGCGCTATGTGGCCATGGCCAACGGCCCGCTCAGCCGCCCGAAACTGCCCGGCATTCCCGGCATCAACGACTTCAAGGGCCACACCTTCCACACCAGCCGCTGGGACTACCGCTACACCGGCGGCGACTCGTCGGGCGGCCTCACCGGCCTGGCGGACAAGCGGGTCGGCATCATCGGCACCGGCGCCACGGCGATCCAGTGCGTCCCGCACCTGGGCGAAAGCGCCAAGGAGCTCTACGTCTTCCAGCGCACGCCGTCGTCGGTCGACGTCCGCAACAATGCGCCCACCGACCCGGCCTGGGCCGCCTCGCTGACGCCGGGCTGGCAGACCCGCCGGCGCGAGAACTTCAACATCCTGGTCAGCGGCGGCGACGCGGACGAGGACCTGGTCCACGACGGCTGGACCGACATCTTCCGCAACCTCACCGGCGCCGCCGCCAAGCAGGCCTCGCAGAAGCTGGGCCGGCGGCTGACCAGCCAGGAGCGCGGCGAGCTGATGGCGCTCGCCGACTATCGCAAGATGAACCAGGTCCGCGCCCGGGTGGACGCCATCGTCAAGGATCCGGTCACCGCCGCGGCGCTGAAGCCCTGGTACCGCCAGTTCTGCAAGCGCCCGTGCTTCCACGACGAATATCTGCAGACCTACAACCGCGAAAACGTCCATCTGGTGGACACCCACGGCAAGGGCGTCGAGCGGCTGACCGAAACGGGCGTCGTCGCCAATGGGGTCGAATACCCGCTCGACTGCCTGATCTTCGCCACCGGCTTCGAGGTCGGCACCGCCTACACGCGCCGCGCCGGCTACGACATCACCGGCCGCGGCGGCGTGACGCTCTCGGAGCACTGGGCCGATGGCCTGCGCACCCTGCATGGGCTGACCGCGCATGGCTTTCCCAACTGCTTCTTCCTGGGCTTCACCCAGACGGCGATCACCATCAGCGTGCCCCAGGCGCTGAACGAACAGGCCAACCACGTGGCCCATGTGGTGAGCGAAGCGAAGGCGCGCGGCCGCCAGGTGCTGGAACCGACCGCGGAAGCGGAGGCCGCCTATGTGGAGGAGATCCGCAGCCTGATGCGGGTGGGCCAGCGGTTCTACATGGAATGCACGCCGGGCTACTACAACTCGGAAGGCCAGGCCGGGAACCGTAACGGCTTCTTCTCCGAGATGTATGGCGCGGGCCCGCTGAAGTTCTTCGACAAGCTCAAGGCCTGGCGCGCCGACGGGCGGCTGGAGGGGCTTTCGCTTCGGTAGCGACGCCCTAGTTGAAGGCGGCCGCCACGCTGTTGAACAGCGCGCCGATCTGGGTGGCCATCGCCCCGACCGCGGTGACGATGACGACGGCGATGAGGCTGGCGATCAGGGCGTATTCGATCGCCGTGGCGCCCGCGCGGTCCTTGCCGAACCGCCGCACAAAGCCGGACATCAACGCCTCCCGCGCCGAGGGCCCTGCAACTGAGCCCACGGGGACTATGCGCGATCGCGGTGAATCCACCGTGTACCGGCGGAATTTTTGTGGGTCTGGGGTCGGCCGCGGGCGGGGCCTCTGGATCAGGACGTGTTGGGCGCGTGGACGGCGGGGCCGTTGCGGGTGCGGCTCGCCCCCTCCACCAGCCGCTCTTCGGCGGCCGGTCCCCCTCCCGCCGTCGCTGCCGCGACGGGGGAGGTGAGCGGCGGCGCGAAGCCGAGGTCGCGGCAGAGGCGCGCGATCAGGTCGTCGACGGGGACGTCGAGGAAGTCGTCCTCGCCCTCCAGCTCGTCCAGCCGGGCGTTGAGGTCGTCGCGGAACAGCTCCGCCTCCTCGTCGTCCTCCAGCTCGTTCCAGACATGGCGGGTGATCGCGGTGCGCAGGCGCACGCGCTTGATATGGCGGGGGACGAGTTCGGGATGCAGCTCAGGCCCGCGCGCGGCCGCCTCGCCCGCCAGACGCTCAGCCTCGAGCCGCTCGGCCTCGAGCCGCTCGGCCTCCAGCTTGCGGTGGATCAGGATCGACTGGCGCACGCCCCGCGCCAGCTTGGCCATCGAGCCGGTCAGCTTGACGAAGTCGTCCGTGGTCTCCGCCGCCAGCAACCGCCGCTGCGCCTCGCGCGCCGCGGCATGCATCCACTCGGCCAGCTCGCCCAGGATTTCTTCCCTGCGTTCAGCGGTGGCGGTGGGGTCGGACATGAACAAAACGAGAACATGAGAGTGGGGGGAAGTCAAGAAAAATGAGAGGGGGCGCTGTGCGACCGCAGCGCCCCCTCCACCACTTCGTGGTCCCCCTCCCCCGCGTTGCGGGTGAGGTATTTTGGCTAGCCGGCAGGTGGTGGCTTAAATCTCATGACGGCCAGTTTGCCGTCGGGCCTGGGCAACTCAAGGACGCGCCAAAGGCGCGCCGCCGTGCGGCCGGCCAGGGGCCGGTCCTTGACTTGCCCTGGCCCGAAGGCTCGCATCATCCATGAGGTTTAAGGCCGGGTGGCATCTCTGGGAGATGCGCGACAACCTGATTCCTATTGGAACTTGCGCCGCTCGAACGCCGGGACATCAGAAGGGCTTGGCAGGAATGGGAGGCAAGGCCTTGAACACCGGCCAACAGCTTCTCGAACACGGCCAGGACGGCATGTCCGTCCTTGCAGACATAGCTGACGTTTGAAGTGACGCTCCGCCTCGTGAGGCCTGAGCAGGCTCATTGCCCCTGACCTTGATCGCAACAACGGCCAAAGCGAAAAATCGACCGGCAACACGACGCGTCGAAACCGCAAGAAGCGGATTGGCTAGATCAGCTACCGATGACGAGTCCGCTCCGGTCAGCTCGATTGCCGGTCTGCGGAGGAAATGGCGACTCGGGCTACAAGGTGGCGCTCGATCCGAGAGTACGCCATGGCCAAAGCGTTGCCGGAACCACCGATCCGCCGCTATCGGGGCCTGACTGTCGCCGAATGGCTGACTGCGGGGGTTGGGCTGGGGTCGGTGGTGATCGGCATCGGCTCGCTGGCCGTCGCCTGGCTCACTTACGAGAACGGCAAGGACACGCGGGACATTAAGCGCGCCATTGCCAGCCTGACGACGCTGGCAGAGCAAACCAAACGCCAGGCCGATAACAGCGCTGGCCAGCTGGCTGTCCTTCGAGATCAGGTCGGAGAAACCAGAAGGCAGACTACAGCTATCGAGGCCAGTGCGACTGCGAATGCGAAGTCTGCGGAAGCTCAGAGAAAGGCGGCTGACATTGACGTGAGCACGACCAGGGCGGCGCTTACGCTGAGTGATCCGAATATCTTTCTATACTCGGGGGAAATAGATGAGAATGCAACGATTCTCGTAAAAATAAGACCAGAGTTTTCAAATATAGGTTCGACGTCAATATATCTCGGAGCTGGAGAATATCATATATTTATTGGGGGAGGACTTCCGGCGGTGCCGCCCAATACCCCGACAAATAGATTCGGTGGCGCAAACGATCTAGTTTCTCAGCCCCACTCGACCTTTGGGCCGACAGATCCAATTGAATTCAGGATAACCAAAGCGGAGTCTAACGAAATAGAGGCGGGACGGGATAACGTCTATATATATGGATTCATCAATTTTACGGATTTTCTTCAGAAGCGTGGAAAGTATTGCTTTGCCTATAGGGTGAGCTTTCAAAAACAGCATATCCTGACGCAATCAACGGGTGGGCCGGCCTACCACTGCGCCGGGTATGCGGTTCACTAGTCAGCAGACAAACACCCAACCGCTCCGAAACTCGTTATCTAGCGCTTCAAGGCGAGACCACCACGTCTTGAGGGTTGGCCACACTCCACGCATTTTCTTCTCGGTGTCAGGGCCTGACGCGTGAACGGCGCGGCGAAGGCGGACAATGAGTTCCGAATAGGCGACCGTCGCTGAATCGACGCCGAACGCCTGAACATTCTTGAGAAGGATTACGAGCACTCTGAGGTGACGTATCGCAATTTCATGGACTAGTGGATCTAGCCTTGCCGCCCCCAGCTTGGCGATCATGGCCTCAACTTCAACGACCAAATCTAACGCTTCTTTAGGAGGGTCACTTGGGCGCGCTTGGCTACCGGCGAACGTCGCAAACAGAGCAATAGAACTGACCAGCGTTGGCAGTGGACCGCCAATAGACCCGTTGATCCCAGCAGGTGAAAATGCCGTCCTCAATCCGCCTGTTGTCTGACAAAGACCTTCTGCCGATTCGGCCGGCACACCTGATCCTCGAATGACTGCCTCGGCACCTTCTGCATTCTCTAGGACATAGGCGCACATCCTAGCCGCTAGCGCCTCGCTGAATGGCTCTCCAACCCAACGGTGCAAGTGCTGGAAACCCGTGTGATTGGGCTCGGGCTTGAGAAGCCTCAGGATGTTCAGGACGTTGGTGATGTAGTCGGCCATCTTCCAAAGCTACGCCATGGAAGGGTCATCCAGCCATACATACATGCAGGCGCGAGGTCAGTGCAGAGGACTCCAAGCCCAGCACCCCCCAATCACTAAATTCAACCGGATCACCCTTCACGCCGTTCCCCATTTCATCGCCATCACAATTGCGGTGTCGATTGAGGACTCACTCTAGGATCAAGCACCATAATTTCCTCAAAATATTGAAATTGTGAGGATTATCCTCAAGGCTCTGCCGGAGAGGGTGGGATTCGAACCCCGGCGCCCTTCAAGGTACGCCGCATTTCAAGTGCGGGGCTTTCGACCCCTCAGCCATCCGCCGCTCGCCCAGCCCCGCCTACCGGCTGGGCGCCAGCGGTTCCACCCCCGCCGTTAGCGCGATCCGCACGGCGGCGGAGAGGCTTCGGGCGTCGAGCTTGTCCATCACATTGGCGCGGTAGATCTCGACCGTCCGCACGCTGATATCGAGCTCATAGGCGATCAGCTTGTTGGGCAGGCCCGCCAGCAGGCCGCGCAGGACCTCGCTCTCGCGGCCGGTCAGCTTGGCGACCAGGGCCTTGGATTGGGCGGTCACCGCGCGGTCTTCGGTGGTGGCCTCCAGCTTGACGAAGGCCTCGCGGACCGCCTCCAGCAACTGCTCGTTCAGATAGGGCTTTTCGAGGAATTCGAAGGCGCCGTGCTTCATGGCCTGGACGGCGATGGAGATGTCGCCCTGGCCGGTGAACACGATGACCGGAAAGGCGATCTGACGCTCGGCCATGTGGCGCTGGACCTCCAGGCCGTCCATCTGCGGCATGTGGATGTCGAGCAGGACGCAGGCGGGGACCGAGGCGTCCGCCTTCGCCAGGAACTCGACGCCGGAGGCGAAGGTGGTGACCCGATAGCCGGCGCTTTCCAGCAGCAGGGCGGCCGATTCCCGGACGTCTTCGTCATCGTCCACGATGTGCAGGGTCCTTCGGCTAGGCATGCTGCAGGTCCTTCGTGGCGAGCGGGATCGTGAAGCGGAAATCGGCGCCGGCGCGCTTCGGGTCCGACGGCTCCAGCCACATCCGGCCGCCGTGCGCCTCGACGATGCGGCGGCAGATCGACAGGCCGACGCCCATGCCGTCGTTCTTGGTCGAGACGAACGGCGAAAAGAGCCGGGCGGCGAGGTCCGGCGCCACGCCCGGCCCGCTGTCGCGGACCGACACCTCCACCATGCCGCGCCGGGCCATCGTGCCGATGGTCAGGATGCGAGGCGCCGGCAGGTCGCGCATGGCCTCGCCCGCGTTGCGCACCAGATTGACCAGGATCTGCTGGATCTGGATGCCGTCGGCCAGCACGCGGCCGGCCTTGGGCGAAAACTCCAGGCGCACCTCGGTGCCGTCGGACTTGGCGTTCGGCGCGGCCAGGGCCACGGCGTCGACGATCAGCTGGTCGAGCCGCTCGATGCGCGCGTCGGCCTCGCCGCGGGCGATGAAGTCGCGCAGGCGGCGCACGATCTCGCCGGCACGCACGGCCTGGCCCTCGGCGTGGTTGGCGGCGCGCACGATGCGGGCGCGGGCGGTGTCGTCGAGCGTGCGGCCGCCGTCGCTCAGCATCATCTTCAAGGCGCCCACGGAGTTGCCGATGGCGGTCAGCGGCTGGTTGAGCTCGTGCGCCAGGGCCGCGGCCATCTCGCCCATGGCGCTGAGCCGCGAGACGTGGGCGAGTTCGGCGCGCAGCTGTGACAGGTGATCGCCGCGGACCGCCAGTTCGGCCTGGGCGCGGCGCTCTTCGGTGACATCGCGGTAGATGCCGATGGTGCGGATGTGGGCGCCCTGCGGCGAATAGAAGAACCGCCGCACGCCGTGGAAGTCGCGGATTTCGCCGTCGGCGCGGCGCATCCGAAGGTCGTCGATCTGCTGGGACTTGCCCGCGGCGATGTCATCGTCGCGGTGCGGGTCCCGGGCCACGATCATGCCGTTCAGGAGGTTCAGGGCGTCGGGGTCATCCTGCAGCCTGCCAGGCTCCAGCCCCAGCAGGCGCTCGAACCCGTCGTCGCAGACCACGGTGCGGGAGGGCACGTCGAGGTCGGCGATGCCGAGGTCATAGGCGTCCACCGCCAGCCGCACGCGCTCCTGGCTCTCCCGCAGGGAAGCCTCGGCGGCCTTCAGATCGGTGATGTCGGCGATGGTGCCGACGACGCGATCCTCGCCGTCCTCCGCGCCTTTCTGGAGCACCCACTGCAGCGCGACCCAACGGATCTCGCCGCTCTTGGTCCAATGCTGGATCTCCCCGCGCCATTCCCCGTGCTCGCGGATGGCGGCTCGGGTCGCCTGGCGGACCGACGCGCCCTCGACGTTGAGGAACTCGCCCGGCCGGCGGCCCAGCACTTCCGCCGCCGTCCAGCCGTAGAGCGCCTCGCAGGCCGGCGGCCAATGCTGCAGCCGGCCATGGCCGTCGACGATCATCACCGTCGAGCGCGCAAGGGCGGTGGCCAGGCTGTCGCGCCGGCCGCGCTCGCGGCCCAGGGTCTGGGCGGCCCAGAAGGCCAGGACCAGCAGGGTCACCGCGCTCAAGACGATGATCAGCAGCATCCGCACGTCGGGCCCGTAGAAGCCGGCGCGCACGCCGGCGTTGGCGAGCATCCCGAAGGCGACCGGGATCAGCGCCACCGGCGCCAGGAGCCGCGCGATGCGTCCCGGCTCGCCGCCGCCGGCCACCAGCCGCACCCAGCCGGCGTCGCGCTTGAGGATCAGCACGCCGGCGCAGAGCGCGCCCACCGCCACCGAGGTGTTGAGCGCGATCCGCAGGCTCTGGTTCAGGATCGAGAGCTGCGAGGGGTCCTGCAGCAGGAAGGGCAGGATCGACAGGCTGGCGATCAGGGCGCCCAGGCTGGCGGCGCTCAAGGCCAGGAGCTTCAGCCGGGGCTGACGCACGCCCACGCCCAGCAGCGAGGCGGCATAGAGCGCGATCACCACGCAGGTGATGATGCTGGGCCGTCCGGGCCACAGCGGCAGCGGCCGCTGGGCGAGCACCTCGCGGCGGTAGAGCATCAGGTCGGTCGGGACGGCGTGGGGCGAGGCGTAGGCAGAGAGCCAGACCGCGCAGGCCGCCAGCAGCCCCAGGCCCACGAGGCGGGAGATCCAGCGGTGGCCGGCCGCCCCGGCCGAGAGGCCGGCCGCGCCGACGATGAGCGCAACGGCGGTGGCCGGCTGCAGGGCGACGGCGCCGGGGATCACCGAGGTCAGTGGGACGCTGCCGGTCCGCCAGCCGATCAGGGCGGCGAGCGCGATGGCCACGACGGCGAGCGCGATGGCGACCGCGCCCCGTTCCGGCCGCCGCAACCGTTCCGCGAACCTCAAGTTCATGCCTGCCCCGAACACCGTTCGCGAAGAGCAAGCTGGCCACATCGCAGCGGCCTATGCCAGGGGCATTCTTGTCGCACCGGTTGTATCGGAAGGCATGCAGCCCATGAATGCTCCCGGCCATTTCGATATCCGCGTCGTTTCGGACTGAAGTCTTGCCGATCACTGATCGAGTTCAGCCAAATCCGTCCTTCGCACATACCCCTGTAATTTCCCTAGGTTGGGGCCGCCCGGCGCGATCCCTAGGCTCTGCGCGTCGCCGCGCTCCGCATCCCGCGGGCGGGCGAGAGGGCTTTGGTTCGCGTGCCGGCGGCGTCGACTCATCAGGCCAGCGCCATCGTCGTCGTGCGGGACCCGGTCCTGGCGTCGTCGCTGGAACTCGCCCTGCTGGCGGGCGGGATGAACGCCCTCCTCTATGACCCGGCGCAGGGCCTGGACGGCCTGCCGCTCGAAATCGCCATGACCCTGATCGTCGACGGGCAGGTCCTGAAGCCGGACCCCGCGGCCTTCGTCGCCGGCCTGCGGGCGCGGCCGTGGGACGGGCTGGTCATCCTGGTGACCGGCGATGGCGAGGCGCTGCAGACGATCTTTTCGCGGTCGCATCGGATCGCGGTCCTGGAGATGCCGTTCGGCGGCGCCGACCTGATCGCCGCCATCCGCGCCGTCTGGCCTGACGAGGCCTAGGTCATTTGGCCTGCCACCCGAAGCCCGTCAGGGCGAAGGGTGGCGGAGAGGGTGGGATTCGAACCCACGGTACCCTTCCAGGTACGCCGCATTTCGAGTGCGGTGCTTTCGACCACTCAGCCACCTCTCCAGAGCCGGCGATCGGACCCAAGGAAAGGGGTCCGCTGAGCGAGGCGCGGAACCTACTCATCCGACCCTGGCTGTGCAAGTGCGGGAATCCCTCAGATCCTCCCCCAGCGCGGAGCGCGATTGAGGGGGAGGTGGATCGCGGCGCAGCCGCGAGACGGAGGGGGTTGCAGCCCACTCCGGCGCGACGTTGGGAAAGACTGCGGAACATGGCGGCGGCCCTCGGAGTGGGCTCGAACCCCCTCCGTCCTGTCGCTGCGCGCAGGACACCTCCCCCTCAATCGGGCTGCGCCCTGGGGGAGGATCTAGAGGTCATTTCGGCCAGAGCACCATCTGGGTGCAGCGGAACAGCGCCATGGTCTTGCCGGTGGTCCGGTTGACCGCCTCGGCGTCCCAGACCTGGGTCATGCGGCCGCCGTGGACCAGGCGGGCCGTGCAGGCGACGGTCTCGCCTTCCTTGGCGGTGCCCAGGTAGTTGGCCTTGAGCTCGATGGTGGTGAAGCCGGTGGCGCCGTCGGGCAGGCTGGCCACGCAGGCGTAGCCGCAGGCGCTGTCGACCAGCGCGATCACCGAGGCCGCATGCAGGAAGCCGTTGGGCGCCATGTGACCCCTCGTGGTCGTGAACCAGCCCGAGGCGCGACCCTGGGCCACCTCGTCCCACTGGATGCCGAGCTCGCCGGGCAGATGGCCCTTCTGGCGTTCCTGAAAGCTCGCCGCCTGATTGCCGTCCATCTTCGACCCCGTCGCCTGTGGAAGACTGAGCTAGGGACTGGGCGGCCTGAAACCAAGCCCTGCCGATTGTCGCCGCACCGGCGGCGCGCTAACCCAGAGCCATATTCGCGGGCGATATTTCGAGGAGGATCATGAGTATCAAGGGCAAGGCCTATCTCATGGGCGCGTTCGAGCATCCGCTGCGCGACGCGCCGGACACCTCGACCCCGCAGCTCCACGCCGAGTGCGCCAGGGGCGCCCTGATCGACGCGGGCCTGACCAAGGACGACGTGGACGGCTACTTCTGCGCCGGCGATGCGCCAGGCTTCGGCGGGCTTTCCATGGTCGACTACATGGGGCTGAAGAACGTCCGCCACCTGGACAGCACCGAGACCGGCGGCTCGTCCTACATCGTCCATGTGGGCCACGCGGCGCAGGCGATCGCGGCGGGGAAGTGCTCGGTGGCCCTGATCACGCTCGCCGGCCGGCCTCGGCATGGCGGACGGCGGCCGGGCGCCGGGATGGCGCCGGGCGGCGGCGGCGGCCTCACCGACGGGCCGCCGGAGGCCGGGTTCGAGAACATCTACGGCGGCTCGACCCACAACACCTACGGCATGTGCGCCATGCGCCACATGTACGAGTACGGCACCACGTCCGAGCAGCTGGCCTGGATCAAGGTCGCCGCCAGCCATCACGCGCAATGGAACGAGCACGCCTTCCTGAAGGACGTGGTGACCGTCGAGGACGTGGTCAATTCGCGGATGATCAGCGACCCGCTGCACCTCTTGGACTGCTGCGTGGTCACCGACGGAGGCGGCGCGTTGATCGTCACGTCGCCGGAGATCGCCAAGTCGCTGAAGCGGCCGAAGGTGCGGGTGCTGGGCGCGGGCGAGGCGCCGAAGACCCCGCTGGGCGGCCAGGGCCTCGACCTCACCCACTCCGGCGCGGTCTGGTCGGGGCCTCGGGCCTTCGAGGAGGCCGGGGTGACGCCCGCCGACATCAAGTACGCCTCGATCTACGACAGCTTCACCATCACCGTGCTGATGCAGCTGGAAGACCTGGGCTTCTGCAAGAAGGGCGAGGGCGGCCAGTTCGTCGCCGACGGCAACCTGATCAGCGGCGTCGGCAAGCTGCCGTTCAACACCGACGGCGGGGGCCTCTGCAACAACCACCCGACCAACCGGGGCGGCATCACCAAGGTGATCGAGGCGGTGCGCCAGCTGCGCGGCGAGGCGCACCCGAAGGTGCAGGTGGCGAACTGCGACCTGGCCATCGCGCACGGCACCGGCGGGTCGCTGGGCACCCGGCACGCCTCGGCCACCGTGATCATGGAAAGGGAGGGCTGAGCATGTCCGAAGTTGCTGGCAACATGAGCCGCCCGATCCCGGCCCCGATGGTCTCGGTGGAGACCAAACCCTTCTGGGACGCCGCCGCCGAAGGCCGCTTCCTGATCAAGCGCTGCACGGAGTGCAAGAAGGCCTTCTGGTACCCGCGGGCCATGTGCCCGTTCTGCATGTCGGCCGAGACGGTCTGGGAGGAGAGCCCGGGCGAAGGGGTGATCTACACCTATTCAGTGATGCACCGCTCGCCCACCGGCCCCTACGCCATCGGCTATGTGACGCTCAACGAAGGGCCGGCGGTGCTGACCAACTTCGTCGACGTGGCGCCGGACGGGCTTGCCATCGGCATGAAGGTCAGGGTCAAGTTCCAGCCGACCGAAGGGGGGCCGCCGGCGCCGGTGTTCACACCGGCTTAGAGGCGCCGCGGATCGGCCCCCGGTACGAAGAAGAATGGGGGCTCCTCACATGGCCGTCGCCGACACGTCCGACCTGCCGCCGCCGCCCGCGGTGACCGCCCACCACGGCAAGGTGGGGCTGTTCGGCGCCGTCGCGCTGGTGGCCGGCAGCATGGTGGGCTCCGGCATCTTCCTGTTGCCGGTCAGCCTGGGGGCGGTCGGCTCGATCTCCATCCTCGGCTGGATCGCGGCCACGGCGGCGGCCCTGGCGGTCGCCGGCATGTTCGCCTGGCTGGGCGGGGCTGCGCCTCAGGCCAGAGGCCTGCCGGGCTACGTGGAAGCGGGCCTGGGCCCCTTCTTCGGGGTGCAGACCGCAGGCTGCTACTGGGTGGGCTGCTGGACCGGGATGGTGCCGATCGCCATGGCCGTGGCCGGCGCGCTGGGCTTCCTCGTCCCGGCGCTTGCCGGCGCCGTCCCACGGCTGCTGCTGACGCTCGCCGCGATCTGGCTGAGCATCGCCGCCGCCTGGATCGGACCCCGGGCCGTGGCGCGGGTGGAAGGCGCGACGCTGGCGGTGGGGCTGGCGCCGGTGGCGATCGCCGCGACCCTGGGCTGGCTGGCCTTTCATCCGAGCCTGTTCCTGGCCTCCTGGAATCCGCAGGGGCTGAGCCTGCCCGCCGCGGTGGGCCCATCCGCGCTCACCGCCTTCTTCGCCTTCCTGGGCGTGGAGAGCGCGGCGGCGACGGCCGGCGTGGTGCGCGATCCCGCGCGCAACGTGGGCCGCGCCAGCCTGATCGGCGTCGTCGTGGTGGCCGCGCTCTACATCGGCGCCTGCAGCGTGCTGATGGGGATCCTGCCGGCGCAGGCGCTCGCCCATTCCAGCGCCCCATTCGCGCAGGCCGGTCAGGCGGTGCTGGGCGTGGGCCTGGCCGGCGTGATCGCGGTCTGCGCCCTGTTGCGCGCCCAGGGTTGCCTCACCGGCTGGGTGCTGGTGACCAGCGAAACCAGCCGCAGCGGCGCCGACGCCGGGGTCTTTCCCCGCGTCTTCCGCACCCGACGGGGCGAGCGGGTCTCCGCGGTCAGCCTGCTCACCGTCGGTGGCCTGATGAGCGTGCTCGCCGTCGGCACGGCCTCGCCCAGCCTTGGCCAGCAGTTCGCGACGCTCGCCGACATCTCGGTGCTGCTCAGCCTCTACAGCTACACCCTGGCCGGCGGGTCGTTGATCCGGCTGTCGAAGGGCCTGCCGCCCGCCCGGCGGTGGCCCGCCAGGATCACCGCGCTCGCCGCCATGGCCGCCAGCCTGACCCTCATCGCCTCGGGAAAGCCGATCGAGCTGGCCGCCTGGCTGGGCGCCATCGCCGCGGCCGGGCTCCTGTATCTCTGGCTCCGGCGGCGCTAGGGTCGCGCGATGCTGAGTGTCGATCTCTATCGCGGCGAGGCCGCCCTGCGGGCCGACCAGGCGCGCGTGCTGCGCCGGTCCTGGCAGTTCGTCGGCCACGAAACCATGGCCCCCGATCCCGGCGACTACATCGCCGAGGAGGTCGGCGGCGCGCCGGTGGTGGTGGTGCGCAACGGCGAGGGCGCGCTCGCGGCCTTCCACAACGTCTGCCGCCATCGCGCCGGCGCGCTGGTCGCCGACGGGGCCGGCCATTGCGGCGAGGCCTTGGTCTGCCGCTATCACGGCTGGCGCTACAGCCTGGACGGACGGCTGCGCAGCGCCACCGACTTCGGCGCGCTGCCGGGCTTCGATCCGCGCGAGTTCGGCCTCTTCCCGGCGCGGGTGGAGACCTGGCGCGGGCTGGTGTTCGTGAACCTCGACCTGGACGCCGCGCCGCTGAGCGAGGCGCTGGCGCCCCTGGCCGGCGAGGCGGATTTCCCGGCCTTCCCGCTCACCGAGCGCCGCAGCCATCTACTGGCCTGCAACTGGAAGGCCTATGTGGAGAACTACCTGGAGGGCTACCACCTGCCGATGGTGCATCCCGAGTTCGACGCCGACGTGGTGGTGGCCGACTACGAGGTGCGGATCGAGGGGCAGGTCATCTTCCAGGCCGCGCCGCCGCGCGACGCGAGCGTCTACGCCGGGACCTGGGCGTGGCTGTGGCCCAACCTGGCGATCAACACCTACCGCCATGGCTATATGATCGAGCGGATGACCGCGGTGGGCGCGGAGGAGACGCGGCTGGACTACTTCTACTTCTTCGATCCCGCGCGGATGGCCGAGCTGGCGGAGATGTTCGTCGCGTCAGATCGGGTCACCGCGCAGGACAAGCAGGTCTGCGAGGAGGTGCAGCGCAACCTGCGCGCCGGCGTCTATCGGGGCGGGGTGCTATCGCCCAAGCACGAGCAGGGCGTCGCCTGGTTCCAGGCGCGCATCGCGCAGGCGCACAGCGAGCCGGTCCCGGCGAAGCTGACAGCGGTATCTTAAGGGGCTACTCGCCGCCGGGCTTGGCCGCGCCGGCCTTGCCTGCCGAGTTCTGGGCGCTCTTCTCCTCGGCCCGGGCGCCGGCCAGCATGCCGGTGAGCGCATAGTTGCCCTCGTGGCAGGCGTATTCGTAGACCTGCCCCTTGGTCTGGCGCATCTGCACCTCGCCGCTGTAGGGCGCGCTCAGCGAGGGGTCCTCGACGGTGAACTGGTAGGAGAGCGAATCCGGGCTGATCCGCCGGAACCGCTCGGTTACCTTCTGGGTCGAGGCGCCGCCGCGCAGCCCCTGTTCGGGCCGCATGTTGGTGGTCTCGACCACCAGGGTGTCGCCGTCCCAATGGCCGACCGAGTCGCCCATCCAGAGCTTCATGCTGGCCGGGATGTGCTGGGCGTTCAGGTGGATGTGGCGCACGTCGTGGACCATCTCCACGTCGATGGCGACCTCGTCCTTGGTCTGCACGATCTGGTAGGTGTTGTTGTACATCAAGGGCAGCATCGGCGGGCCGGCGGACGAGCCGAACGAGAGCAGGCAGCGCTCGCCGAGGCTGAAGCCTTCGGGATTGTCGGTGCGGCCGGCCATGCGGGCGCGTTGCGCGCGCGGGTCCGGCGCGCCGGCGGCGCGGGGCGGGAACTGGCCATTGGCCGGCGAGGTGATGATCGAGGCGCGCTTCTCGCCGTTGATGGTGATCAGCGTGGTGCCCGGATCCTTCCAGCCCTGGTTGTAGCCGCAGTTGAAGCCGGAAATGCCGTCCGGCCCGCAGTCGGCGTTCTTGAGGTCCTTGACCGTGGCTTCCGGCGGCGTCGGCGCGTCGGCGCGGGCGATCTGGTCCTGCGTCGCCTTCTCGATTCTGGCCGCCTCTTCCTTGGTGAGCACGTTGCGGTCGCCAAGCTTCGGGTCGCGGGTCAGCGGCGTGATGGTCGCGGTGGTCCAGTTGCCCTGCAGGTCCGGATGGCCGTCGGCGGCCAAGGGCGCCTTGTAGGGCGCGGCGGCGGCGCAGGTCCCCATGAGGGCTGCGGAAAGGGCGGCTACGGAAACGGCCGCCAGCTGTTGAATGCGCATGATCAAATCCTCGCCCGAAAATCTTGCGGCCGACTCTTGGTGGTCGGCGCTGACCGCAGAATAAACCCCCGTCCTCAGATGCGAAAGGCCTCGGCGACCAGCCGGTCCATCGGGGGCGCGGCCTTTAGGCCTCTTCGCCCTGCGGGGCTGTCTCGCCGATCTCGGCCAGGACCTCGTCGGTGTGTTCGCCCAGCCTGGGCGGGTGGCGGCGGATGTTGGCCGGGCTCTTGGAGAATTTCACCGGCGGCCGCATCTGCTTGTAGGCGCCGACTTCCGGATGGTCGTAGCGCTCGAAGAGGCCGACGGCCTCCAGGTGCGGATCGGTCTCGAGGTCGTCCAGCCGGTTGGTCTTCACCACCGGGATCGACATGGGCTTCAGGATATCCAGCCACTCCTGGGTGGTCTTGGTGAGCGCCGCCTCGGCGACCAGGCCGTAGAGCTCGTTGATGTGCTTCATCCGCACGAAATAGTCGGAGAACCGCGGGTCCTTGGCGATGGTCTCGCCGAAGCCGGCGGCCTCGAAGAACTGGTCCCACTGCTTGTCGGTGTAGGGGAGGAGGCCGATGTAGCCGTCCTTGGTCTGGAAGGGCTTGCGGTTGGGGTTGACCACGCGGCTGTAGCCGAGCTGGCCGGTCGGCGGCTCGAAGGTGTGGCCGAACAGGTGCTCGACCATCAGGAAGCTGGTGATGCACTCGAACATCGGCACCTCGACGAACTGGCCCTCGCCGGTGCGCGCCTTGTGCAGCAGGGCCGCGGTCACCGCCTGGGCCAGGAACAGGCCCGAGACCTTGTCGGCCACCAGGGTCGGCAGGATGCGCGGCGTCGGGTTGCCGTCGGTGCGCGGCAGGACGTCGGCGAGGCCGGACGCCGACTGGATCAGGTCGTCGTAGGCGGGCTCCCCCGCATAGGGCCCGTCCGAGCCATAGCCCGCGGCATGCGCGTAGATGATGTCCGGCTTGATCGCGGCCACGTCCTCATAGGCGAAGCCCAGGCGCTTGAGGCCCTCGTAGCGCACGGAGCTCGCGAACACGTCGCAGCTCAGGATCAGCTTGCGCACCAGCTTGCGGGCGCTCTCCTTCTTCAGGTCCAGCACCATGGAGCGCTTGTTGCGGTTGATGGCCAGGAACACCGGGCCGAGGTCGCGCGGCGCGCCGTCGGGCACGTGGCCCGCCCAGCGCATGATGTCGCCGCCTGAGCCACGGTTGCCGCCGGGGTCTTCCAGCTTGATCACGTCGGCGCCCTGGTCGGCGAGGATCTGGGTGCCATAGGCGCCGTTGACCACGCTGGTCAGGTCCAGGATGCGGATTCCCGTGAGCGGCCCGGTCGCCTTGCCCTCCAGTTCTTTCTTCTTGGCCACGTTCGCACTCCCCTCGCCGCTTCCGGTCGTTATGATCACCCTTACAAGATCGCGGCCAGGACTGCGACGAGAGAGGGCGCCAGATGGATTTCGAAATCGCCGAAGAGCACCGGATGCTCAAGGACCTGGTGGCCAATTTCGTCCGCGACGAATTGATGCCGCTGGAGGCCGGGGTGCTGGCCCGCGAGGCGGACGGCAAGGGCCTGGGCGTCGGCGCCGACGAACACGCGCGCCTCGACAAGGTCGCCCACGAGCTCGGCCTCTTCGGCCTGGACGCCCCGGAGGACGTCGGCGGCTCGGACCTGCCGATGGTGGCCATGGTCGGCGTCGAGGAGGAGATGGGCCGCTGCGTGACGCCCTACACCCTGCCGCCCGACAGCCCGAACCTGCGCATGCTGATGCAGACGGTCGATGACCGCCAGCGGGCGGCCTATCTGGCGCCCTACGTCGCCGGCGAGACCATCTCGGCGATCGGCATCTCCGAACCGGGCGCGGGTTCGGACCCGGCCGGCATGACCACCCGGGCGGTCCGGGACGGCGACGATTGGGTCATCAACGGCCGAAAAATCTGGATTTCGCGCGCCGCGGACGCCGATTTCACCATCCTGATGGCGGTGACCGACCAGGAGAAGCGGGCGCGGGGCGGCATCTCGGCCTTCCTGGTGGACAAGGGGACCAAGGGCTTCAACGTGCTGCGCCGCATCCCGATGATCGGCGGCGCCTACACCTACGAGATCGCGCTGGAGGACTGCCGGGTCGAGGGCTGGAAGCTGCTTGGGACCGAGGGCCAGGGATTCGCGCCGATGCAGACCCGGCTTGGGACGCGGCGCATCCAGATGGCGGCGTGGTCGGTGGGGATGGCGCAGCGGGCGATGGACATGGTCGTGGAATATGCGCCGCAGCGGAAGACCTTTGGCCTCCCCTTGAGCGAGCGCCAGGCGATCCAGTTCTGGGTGGCGGAGGCGGCGACCAAGATCCACGCCACGCGGCTGATGACCTACGACTGCGCCTGGAAGCTCGACCAGGGCCGCGATGTGCGCAACGAGATCAGCATGATCAAGTGGTTCGCCACGGAGATGGCCTATGAGACCGTCGACCGGGCCATGCAGGCCTTCGGCGCCATGGGCATGACCAAGGAACTGCCGCTGGCGCAGATGCAGGCCAAGCTTCGCACCATGCGCATCTATGACGGGCCGACCGAGGTCCATAAGTGGGTCGTGGCCCGCAACCTGTTGGGGACGAGACGATGAGCCTAGGTTCTGGGAAGAACGCTTTCGGCGACCATGTGACGGTTCAGGCCAACGGCCATGTGGCGGTGATCACCATCGACAAGCCGCCGCACAACCACGTCTCAGTGGACCTGATGCGGGACCTGGCCGACGCGCTGGACGCCATCGACGGCGAGGTCGAGCTGCGCTGTTCGGTGCTGCAGAGCGCGGGCAAGAACTTCTGCGCCGGCGCCGACCTGGTGAGCCGCGAGAGCGCGGGCGGCCTGGGCGCGGTCAATCCGCTCTACGACCAGGCGGTTCGCCTGTTCTCGGCCAAGAAGCCGGTGGTGGCCGCCGTCCAGGGCGCCGCGGTCGGCGCGGGCCTGGGCCTGGCGGTGATGGCGGACTTTAGGATCGCCTCGCCCGACGCCCGCTTCGCGGCCAATTTCGTCAAGCTGGGCTTCCATCCGGGCTTTGGCCTGACCCATACCCTTCCGCGCCTGATCGGGCGCACCAAGGCCGAGCTGATGTGTCTGACCGGCCGGCGCGTGAAGGCCGAGGAGGGCCTGCCCTGGGGCCTGGTGGACGAGGTCGTTCCGCTGGAGGACCTGCGGGCCGCGGCGCTGCGGCTCGCGACCGAGATCGCCGAGAACGCGCCGCTCGCCATCGTCTCGACGCGCAAGACTTTGCGCGGCGACCTCGCCGCCGCCGTCCGCGCCCAGACCGACATCGAGGCCGCCGAACAGGGCTGGCTGCGCGACACCGAGGACTACAAGGAAGGCGTCCGCTCGGTCACCGAGCGGCGGGCGGGGAATTTCGTGGGCCGCTGACCTGAGCCGCGGCGCAGCCTCACTGGCCGCCGTTTGCGGAGAAGGCCTGGCGGAGCGTCGCCAGATAGGTGGCGCGGATCGGGCCGAGGTCCATGGCCGGGTCGATCAGCACCTGGATCGAGAGCCCGAGCAATTGGCTGCCGACCATCAGGGCGGCGGCGCTGGCGTCCAGGTCCAGCCGGATCTGCCCCTCCGCCTGGCCCTGCCGGATCCAGCCTTCGAAGCGCGCCCCGATACGCTGGTGCTCGGCGGCGAAGACCGAGCGGAACGCCGAGATGTCCGCCACCGCCCAGGCCAGCAGGCGGAAGTAGGCCTGGACCTCGCCCATGTGGGAGAGCCGCTGAACGTAGTGGTCGGCATAGGTGAGGAGCGCGTCCAGACCGGACAGTTCATTGAGCTTGCCGGCCTCGGCGAAGCTCTCCCGCCCGCCGTGCAGATAGTCGATGACCGCCTCGATCAGGCCCAGCTTCGAGCCGAACCGCTGGCCGACCAGGCCGCGGCTGTAGCCGCTGCGGCGCGCGATCGCCTCGAAGGTGCTGGCGCTGACGCCCTCCTCGGAGACCACCGCGATCGCAGCCTTCACCAGGCCCCGCTCGGACTCCTCGCGCCGCTCCGCCTGGGTCCGGCGTGGCCGATTCGTTTTCTGCGCTGTGTCTTCCATCGGGGTGGAAAGCTACCCTCTGCGACCCTGCCCGCCAAACCGGCCGCAGTGAGCAAGCCAATTTCCTTGCGCCGGCTGTCCTAAAATGCGTTATTGTTGGCCGTCCAGCCAGTAAGTTGTGCGTCGCTGGAGAACTCAGGACTGACAACAGCCCTTCGAGAGGGCAAGGGAGAGGCGCCATGAGGACTTCATACAAGGCGATTGCGGGACTGGGCCTGCTGGCGGCGACGGCCAGCGCGATCGCCCTGATGGCCTCTCCGCACGGCGTGTCGAGCGCCAAGGCCGAGGCGCCGAAGGCCGCGGGCCCGGCGCGGGTCGACGACTTCCTGCTGGCCGACCAGAACCTGTTCGGCCGACAGCTCTACTGGATGGGCAAGGACAAGGCGGTTGTCCTGGTGAGCTACGCCTCGGGCGACAAGCAGCTGCACGCCGACGCGCCGGCGCTGATGGCGCTGAAGGCCGCCTATGACGGCAAGGGCGTCGAGATGCTGGCCGTCGACAGCCGGCTTGGCGACCGGCGCCCCGCGGTGGTCGCCGACGCCAAGGCCGCCGGGATCGATATGCCGATCCTGTTCGACTACGAGCAGCTGGTCGGCGAGGAGCTGGGCGTGACCCGCGCCGCCGAGGTGATCGTCATCGACCCGCGCAGCTGGACCATCGCCTATCGCGGGCCAGTGGACGGCGCGAAGGCGGCGGTTGACGCCCTGGTCGCCGGCCAGAAGGTGGCGCTCAGCAGCGCCGAGGCCAAGGGCCAGCTGATCGCCTTCCCGGAGCGGGCCAAGGCCGCGACCTTCGCCCAGATCTCCTACGCCAAGACCATCGCCCCGATGGTGGAGGCCAAGTGCACCACCTGCCACCAGCCGGGCGGGATCGGCCCGATGCCGCTCACCAGCTACGAGCAGGTCAAGGGCTTCTCGCCGATGATCCGCGAGGTGATCCGCACCCACCGCATGCCGCCCTTCGAGCCCGACGAGACCGTAGGCCAGTGGAAGGACGACGGGCGCCTCGCGCCTGAGCAGATCAAGACCCTGGTCCACTGGATCGACGCTGGCGCGCCGCGCGGGAGCGGCGAGGACCCGCTGAAGAAGGTCAGCTTCCAGGCGCCGGAATGGCCCTGGGGCAAGCCCGACAAGATCGTCGACATTCCCACCTTCAAGGTCCCGGCCAGCGGGGTCATCGACTACCAGTATCCCTCGGTGAAGAACGTCATGACCGAAGGGCGCTGGCTGAAGGGCTCGGCCTTCGTGGTCAACGACCGCCAGGCGGTGCACCACATCCTGTCGGGCGTCGCGCCCAGCGACGCCCCGGCCGGCGCGACGGTCGCCAGCTCGCCGTTCACGACCCTGTTGCAGGGCTATGTCCCGGGCGTCGGCTACCAGAAGATGGCGCAGGACAGCGGCCTGTGGATTCCCTCCGGCAGCGGTCTGGCCTTCCAGGCCCACTACACGACCTACGGCAAGGAGACGACCGAGAACACCAAGCTCGGCCTCTACTTCTATCCCAAGGGCGAGGAGCCGAAGTACCCGCGCCGCACCTTCGGCATCTTCGACTTCTCCATCGAGATCCCGGCGGGCGACGGCGACCACAAGGAGGTCGCCTACATCGAGTTCCCCAAGGACGCGGTGGTCTACGCCTTCACCCCGCACTCCCATAAGCGCGGCGTCTCGGCCAACGTCTCGATCCGCTATCCGGACGGCCGTGAAGAGACCCTGCTGGCCATGCCGCGCTACGACTTCAACTGGCAGTGGGACTATGTGCTGGCCAAGCCGCTCAACGTGCCGGCCGGCTCGAAGATCATCACCCACTGGGTCTACGACAACTCGGCCCGCAACCCGGGCAACCCGGACCCGACCAAGACAGTCTACTGGGGCGAGCAGTCCTTCGAGGAGATGCTGGCGGTCTACATCCACTACCACTGGGCCGGCGAGACCGCGAAGAACCCCCGGGACGACTATGAGAAGCTGATGCAGGCCAACCTCATGCTGGACGTCATGGACGACAACATGGACGGCAAGCTTGAGTACTCCGAGTTGAAGGGCGGTCCGCAGAGCCCCGGCACGATGCTGAAGAAATACTTCAACCTGATCGACACCGACCATGACGGCTCCATCGACGCCCAGGAACTGGCGGCGGCGATGAAGATGTTGCCGCAGCGCGGCCGCGGCGGCGGCAAGCCGGCGACGGCGCCCGCGGCTCCGGCCGCAACGCCGGCGGTGGTGTCGGAGGCGGCAAAGGCGACGCCGGCGGGCGGCGGGCGCTAGCCCCGCTCGAACCGGGCGCCGGCGACGCGCTCGCACTCGGCGGCGAGCTCCTTGAAGAGCAGGCTGAGGATGATCAGCGCCCGGCCCTCGACGTCGGGGGCTTCCGCGCCCGGGTGCCAGTCGACCAGCATGTCGAAGGCCATCTCGGGCACCATGGCGTTCTGGCCCACCACGCTGACGACCGCCGAGCCGGTCTCGCCTGGCCGGGCGCTGGCGGCGACGGTCCAGCGGAGCTGTTCGTTGGTTGCGCGCTCGCTCACGCTCAGCTCCTGAGCGCGGCGGCCTGACGCGCCAGTTCGGTGATCCGGCCCCAGTCGCCGGCCTTGACCGCATCGGCGGGCGCGACCCAGCTGCCGCCGACGCAGATCACGTTGGGAAGCGCCAGGTAGTCCGGGGCGTTGGCGGCGCTGACCCCGCCGGTGGGGCAGAACCTGGCCTGCTGGAAGGGGCTGGCGAAGGCCTTCAGCGCATCGACGCCGCCGACCACATTGGCCGGGAACAGCTTGAACCGCGTGAAGCCGGCGGCGAGGCCGGCGATCAGCTCGCTGGCCGTGGCGACGCCGGGCAGCAGGGGGGCCGGGCCGCCCGCGGTCTCGCCGGCCACCAGGCCCGGGCTGACGCAGAACTTCGCCCCGGCGGCGGCGGCGGCGCGGCGCATCTCGCCGTTCAGCACCGTGCCGGCGCCGACCACCGCGCCCTCGATCTCGCCGGCCATCCGCTCGATGCAGTCCATGGCGACCGGGGTCCGCAGCGTGATCTCCAGCACCGGCAGGCCGCCGGCCACCAGGGCTCGGCCGAGCGGCACGGCGTGGGCGATGTCGTCGATCACCAGCACCGGGATCACCGGGCTGAGCCGCATGATCTCGTCGATCGAAAGGGCGGCGGTCACAGGCGCTCCATCATGCCGAGACCCCGCGCGGCGCCGATGATCGCCGGATAGGGATGGATGACGAGCGAGGTGGGAATCTGCTGCATGTAGGTCTTCAGGCGGCCCTTGTCCTCGAAGCGGGCGCGGAAGTCGCCGGTCGCCAGGCGGTCGGCCAGGCGGGGCGCGATGCCGCCGGACACGAACACACCGCCCCGCGCGCCGAAGCTCAAGGCCAGGTCGCCGCAGACCGAGCCCAGGATGCCGCAGAAGCGGTCGAGGGTCTCGCCGGCGAGCGCGTCGCCCTTGCCCGCCGCCTCATGCACCTGTTTCTCGTCCTGCAGCGTCGGCGTCTGCTGGCGCATCGCGGCCAGGAAGCCGTAGAGCTCGAACAGGCCGCGGCCCGACAGGATCCGCTCGATGGAGACGCGGCCGTAGCGTTTGCGGAACTGGCCCCAGATCTCCACCTCCACGTCGTCGGAAGGGGCGAAGGCGGCATGCCCGCCCTCCGTGGAGACCTCCACGTCGCCGCGTTCGCTGCGGGCCAGGCCCGCGACCCCAAAGCCGGTGCCGGCGCCCAGCACCAGCATCGGGCAGTCGGACGGTCCGCGCAGCTGCGGCCCCAGGGGTCTAAGGGCGTCGGGGCCCAGCATCGGGCAGGCCAGGGCCTGGGCCGCGAAGTCGTTGATCAGGCGCACCGCCTCGAACTCGAACTGCACCAAGAGCTCGCCCTCGGAGACCACCCAGTCGAGGTTGGTGAACTCGATCTCGCCGTCGAGCACCGGGCCCGCGACCGCGATCACCGCGCGCGGCGGGCGGCGGCCCTTGCCCAGGGTGCGCTCCAGATAGTCGGCGATGATGTCGCTCAGCGTCGCGTAGCCGGCGGCCGGGTAGATGTGCAGGTTGCGGACGCGGCCTTCGCTGTCGATCAGGGCGAAGCGGGCGTTGGTGCCGCCGACGTCGCCGACCAGGCCGGAATATTGCGGCTTCATATTCAGGCGGCCTCGAACAGGGCGCACGCGCCGGCGTCGGCGGGGCCGGCGGCGCGCCGCATCCAGCCGAACAGCTCGCGGCCATAGCCGGCGGCGGACGGCGGCGCATAGGCGCGCTCGCGGGCCATCAGTTCGTTGCGGTCCACCTTGATCTCCAAAGTCCCTTTCAGGGCGTCCACGCGGATCACGTCGCCGTTCCGCACATAGGCCAGGGGTCCGCCATCCGCCGCCTCCGGAGTCAAGTGGATCGCGGCCGGAACCTTGCCGGACGCGCCCGACATCCGCCCGTCGGTGACCAGCGCCACCTTGAAGCCCTTGTCCAGCAGGACGCCGAGCGAGGGCGTCAGATTGTGCAGCTCCGGCATGCCGTTGGCCTTGGGCCCCTGGAAGCGGACGACGGCGATGAAGTCCTTGTTCAGCTCGCCGCGGTGGAAGGCGTCGTGCAGGGCGTCCTGATCCTCGAACACGACCGCGGGCCCCTCGACGACCATGCGCCCGGCCTCGACCGCCGAGGTCTTCATCACCGCGCGGCCGAGCGGGCCGGTGAGCAGGCGCAAGCCTCCCTCGGCGTGGAACGGGTTGTCGACGGGGCGCAGGATGTCCTCGTTCAGCGATTTCGCCGTCCCCTCGCGCCAGACCAGCTTGCCGCCGTCCAGGAAGGGCTCGGTCTGGAAGCGGCGCAGACCGGGGCCGGCGACGGTCATGACGTCGTCATGGGCCAGGCCCGCGTCCAGCAGCTGGCGGATCACATAGGCCATGCCGCCCGCCGCCTGGAAGGCGTTCACGTCCTCCGAGCCGTTCGGATAGACCCGCGCGATCAGCGGCGTGACGCGGGAAAGGTCGTCGAAATCCTCCCAGGTCAGCTGCACGCCCGCCGCGCGGCCCATGGCGATCAGATGCAGGGTGTGGTTGGTCGAGCCGCCGGTGGCGAGCAGGCCCGCGAGCGCATTCACCAAGCTCTTTTCATCCACCACCTGGGCCATGGGCGTATAGGCGTTGGTCCCGTCGCGGATCTCGACCGCGCGCTTGGGCGCCGCGGCCACCAGGGCGTCCCGCAGGGGCGTGTTGGGATGGACGAAGGCCGAGCCCGGCAGGTGCAGGCCGGTCATCTCCATCATCATCTGATTGGAGTTGGCGGTGCCGTAGAAGGTGCAGGTGCCGGGGCCGTGGTAGGAGGCCATCTCGCTTTCCAGCAGCTCCTCGCGCGTCGCCTGGCCCTGGGCGTAGAGGGCGCGCACGCGGGCCTTCTCCTTATTGGAAACGCCGGAGGTCATCGGCCCGCCCGGCACGAAGATCACCGGCAGGTGGCCGAAGCTGAGCGCGCCCATGGTCAGGCCCGGCACGATCTTGTCGCAGATCCCCAGCATCAGGGCCGCGTCGAAGGCGTCGTGGGTCAGCGCCACCGCGGTCGCCATGGCGATGACGTCGCGGGAAAACAGCGAGAGCTCCATGCCGGGCCGGCCTTGGGTCACCCCGTCGCACATGGCCGGCACGCCGCCGGCGAACTGGGCCGCGGCCCCGACCTCGCGGGCGGCCTGTTTGATGATCGCCGGGAAGCGTTCCAGCGGCTGGTGCGCCGAGAGCATGTCGTTGTAGGCGGAAACGATGGCGACGTTCGGCGCGGTCGGGTCGCGCATCGAAGCCTTCACCCCATCGCTCTCGGCGGCGAAGGCGTGGGCCCAGTTGGCGCAGGAGAGCTTCGCCCGGCCGGTCCCTGCCGAGCGCGCGGCCTCCATGCGGGCCAGGTAGTCGGCGCGGGTCTCGCGGCTGCGCTCGACGATCCGTTCGGTGACTTCCGCCGTGACCGGATGCATGTGGCTGTCCTTAGCTAGCTCGGCGCCCAGAGGACCCGCACCGGGACGCGGGTCTGGTCCAGGATCGCGCGCACCGGATAGTCGGCTCCGGCCTGCGCCTGGGCGATCACCTGCCGCTTAGCCTCCCCGGCGATCAAGAGGAAGATAGCGCGGCTTTGTAACAACGCCGACAAGGTGAGCGTGATCCGCGGCACAGGCGGCGAGCCGAAGCCCTGCGGCGACTCCGCGGTCAGGGCCTCGCCGTCAGGGTCCATGCCCTGCGCCAGCACCGGACTGCCGGGGATCAGGGAGGCGATGTGGCCGTCCTCGCCCATGCCCAGCATCACCGCGTCGAACGGCAACAGCTTGCGCAGCACCCCCTCGGCGTAGTCGCTGAGCGGCAGGAACTGGGCGGCGGCGGCGCGGTTCACGAACAGCCGCTCGCGCAGCAGCCGCGCGTTGGAATTGGGCGAGTTCACGTCCACGTGCCGTTCGTCCGAGAGGGTGACCGCCACATGCGCCCAATCCAGGTCGGCCTGGCTCAGGCGGTCGTAGACCGGCCCGGGCGATCGCCCGCCGGTGGCCACCAGGCTCGCGTGGCCGCGCGCGTCGAGGCCGGCGCTCAGCCAGGTCTCGATGGCCGAGGCGGCGGCGTCGGCCAGGGCGGGGGCAGTGTCATAGGTCTCCAGCATCGTGGGCCTTCTAACGCACCGCGCGGTGAACCGCTCGGACTCGTGGGCCGAAGGTGTGGGGCGTCAGGCCGCCTTCGGGACGAGGATCACACCCGGCAGGCCGTCGAAGTGCGCGTCGCAGGTGAGGAGCTCGGCGCCGAACTGGCGGGCCGTGGCGTAGACGACGGCGTCGGCTGTCGCCAGCCTGTGGGTGCGGCAGGCCTCGGCTGCGGCCAGGGCGATTTCGGTGTCGAGCGGTGCGATGACGCAAAGCTGGCTGAACGCGATGACCTGGTCGGCGCGATCTTCACCGGCCTCGCGGGTCAGCCATTTGGCCAGTTCCAGCTGCACGATGGTGGGCGTAAGCCAGTCGATCTGATCCGGCAGGGCCGCCGCGACCCGCTCGCCCGTGGACGAGCCAACCAGCCATTCGATCCAGGCCGAGGTGTCCACCAGACGCATCAGAACCGATCCGAACGGTCCCGGTAGCCGTTCGGATTCGCCCCCGCTGCGATACCTTTCAGATCAGCGGCGCGCGGAACCGGCACCAGCAGGACCCCCGTTCCCTTCGGAATGAAGGCGAACGCCTGGCCCGCCGCCCAGCGGTGACTCGTCCGGACGGCCTTGGGAATCGAGATCTGGAATTTGCTGGAAAGCGTCGCGGTGTCCGCCATCTTCTTACAATCTCACATCGATATGAATTTTGTAAGAATAGATGATTTCCATCTCGGGTGGAAGTTCTTGGCGCCGATCGGACCGGTCGTGACAGAAATAGCGCTGCGATCCGGGAACCAAAGCCGCCTTCGAACATAAGACATCTCGGCGGGGCGTGACGGCGCTCGCGCCGATATCCACGGCAGTCCCGAGTTTCTCACCATGCGTATCGCCCAGGTCACCCCGCTCTACGAAGCCGTGCCGCCGCGCCTCTACGGTGGGACGGAGCGGGTGGTGGCGCATCTGACCGACGCGCTCGTCGAACTCGGCCATGACGTCACCCTGTTCGCCAGCGCCGACGCCGAGACCAAGGCGCGGCTGGTTCCCGTCCGCGACCAGGCGATCCGGTTGGATCCCGCGCCGCTGAAGTCGGACCTGGCCGCACACCTTTCGATGCTGGCCGAAGTGCGCCGGCGGCAGGATCAGTTCGACGTGATCCACTTCCACACCGACATGATCCACTTCCCGTTCTTCGAGGGCCGCGCCGACCGCACCGTCACCACCCTGCACGGCCGGCTCGACCTGAAGGACCTGCCGGGCGTCTATAAGCGCTGGCCGCGTTTCCCGCTGGTCTCGATCAGCGACGATCAGCGCCGCCCGCTGCCCTTCGCCAACTGGGCGGCGACCGTGCAGCACGGCGTGGCCGCGCACCTCTATGACTTCAGTTCCAAGCCCGGCGGCTACCTCGCCTTCCTCGGCCGCATCTCACCGGAGAAGCGCCCCGACCGGGCGATCGCCATCGCCAAGGCGACCGGGCGGCGCTTGAAGATAGCCGCCAAGGTGGACGCCGCCGACCGGGTCTATTTCGAGGAACAGATCGAGCCCCTGCTGCATCACCCGCTGATCGAGTTCATCGGCGAGATCGGCGACGACCAGAAGTCGGCCTTCCTGGGCGGGGCGGACGCGCTCCTGTTCCCCATCGACTGGCCCGAGCCCTTCGGCCTGGTGATGATCGAGGCCATGGCCTGCGGGACGCCGGTGATCGCCTACGACTGCGGCTCGGTGCGCGAGGTGATCGAGGACGGCCTGACCGGTTTCATCGTTCGGAGCGGCGTCGAGGCCATTGGCGCGGTCAGCCGGTTGCCCACGCTCAGCCGCGCCGCCGTCCGGCAGCGGTTCGAGGCGCGCTTCTCGGCCACGGCCATGGCGCACCGCTACGTCGATCTCTATGGCCGGCTGGCCACCCCTGAGACGAGGCGTGAGGCGAGTCTGGGTCTCGCCGCCGCCGAATGAGGTAGCCTAGATGGACGACCTCGGGCCGCCCCCTGTTCCGACGACGGCGCCGATTGGCCCGCAGGAGACGCCGCACGCCCCCGAGGCCCTGGGCGAAACCGGCGAACCGCGAACGCCGCACCGGCTCTATGCGCTGAAGGACCGCAACACCTTCCTGGTGGCCGACGCGTTCGGCGACGTGCGCGGGGCGGGCGACGGCCTGTTCCACAACGACACCCGGATCCTGTCGCGGTTCGAGCTGTCGCTGGGCGCCGAGGCGCCGGCGCTGCTGTCGGCGGCCATCGGCACGGACAATGTGTTCTTCACCTCGCACACCGCCAACCAGCAGCTGCCGTTCCCCGGCGGGCCGGTGGCGCCGCCCGGCGTGCTGCACATCGTGCGCAAGCGCTTCCTCTGGGAGGATCGCCTGTTCGAGCGGGTGAGCATGGTCAACTACAGCCGCGACGCGGTGATCATCCCGTTGGTCATCCAATATGACGCCGATTTCCGCGACATGTTCGAGGTGCGCGGCCTGCGGCGCGAGAAGCGTGGCGTCAAACATCCGCCGGAGATGGACGGCCGCTCGGTGGCGCTGCGCTACACCGGGCTCGACGGCGTGGTCCGCTCCAGCGTCATCAGCTTCTCCGACCCGCCGTTCCGGATGAGCGAGCACAAGGCGGAGTTCATGTATCCGCTGGGCCCCGAGAGCCATCTGGAACTCTACATCGAGGTCAGCGGCGAGGCGGGGCCGCCGACGCCCACCCGCGAGCGGTTCCGCAGCCACGCGGCCCGGGCGCGCTTCACCATGCGGGGGCAGCGGCGGCACGGGGCGCGGGTGCGCACCTCCGGGCGGCTGTTCTCGGAGTGGATCGAGAAGTCCAAGGCCGACCTCGCCCTGCTGACCACCGAGATGCCGACCGGGCCCTATCCCTACGCGGGCATCCCCTGGTTCTCGACCACCTTCGGGCGCGACGCGATCATCACCGCCTATCAGGTCCTGTGGCTCGACCCGTCATTGGCCAAGGGCGTCCTGTCCTTCCTGGCGGAACATCAGGCGACGGAGGTCTCGGCCTTCCGCGATTCCGCGCCCGGCAAGATCATGCACGAGGCCCGTCTGGGCGAGATGGCCGCCTTGGGCGAGGTGCCGTTCGGCCGCTACTACGGCGGCGTCGACACGACGCCCCTGTTCGTGGCGCTGGCCGGCGCCTATGCCGAGCGCACCGGCGACATGGCCCTGATCGAGGCCTTGTGGCCCAATCTCTGCGCCGCCCTGGGCTGGATCGAAAACTACGGCGACACCGACAAGGACGGCCTTATCGACTACGCCCGCGGCGCCGCCAGCGGCCTGGCCAACCAGGGCTGGAAGGATAGCCAGGACAGCGTCTTCCACTCCGACGGCCGGTTCGCCACCGGTCCCATCGCGCTGGTCGAGGTGCAGGGCTACGCCTTCGCCGCCTACCGGGCCATGTCGATGCTCGCCCACCAGCGCGGCGAGGAGGAACAGAGCGAGGCCTGGCGCGCCAAGTCGGAGCAGATCCGCCAGGCCGTCGAGCAGCGGTTCTGGATGGAGGAGAAGGGCTTCTACGCCATCGCCATCGACGGCCAGGGCGAGCTTTGCAAGGTCCGCGCGTCGAACCCCGGCCACCTGCTGTTCACCCGGCTGGTCGCGCCCCAGCGGGCGCGCAAGGTGGGCGAGCAACTGCTGGCGCGCGGCTTCGCGACGGGCTGGGGCGTGCGGACCTTGCCGCTCGGCGAGGCCAGGTTCAATCCGATGAGCTATCACAACGGCTCGGTCTGGCCGCACGACACCGCGCTCTGCGCGTTCGGCATGTCGCACTACGGCGAACGCAAGGGCGTGGTCGAGCTGACCGCGGCCCTGTTCGAGACCGCCGCCAGTTTCGAGATGCGGCTGCCGGAGCTGTTTTGCGGCTTCCCGCGCATGGCCGGCGAACCGCCGGTCGCCTATCCGGTCGCCTGCCTGCCGCAGGCCTGGGCGGCGGGCTCGGTGTTCATGATGCTGCAGGCCTGTCTGGGCGTGACGATCGATGCGTTGAAGGAAACCGTGACCATCGTCGACCCGCACCTGCCGATCGGCATCGACCGGCTTTGGATCGACGGCCTGAAGGTCGGCGCCGAGGTCGTCAACCTGGCCTTCGAACGGCACGGAGAGCGGATCGCGGTGACGACCGAGGCGCGCCAGGGGCTGGTGACCGTTCACGGCGCCGGCCGCTAGGGTGCTTAAGTCGGGATCGCGACTTAAGGCGCGGAGCCAAGCGCGCGCCGGCGCGTTAATGGCCAAGCTGGATCGGATAAGGGGGCTTTGCGCATGACGAAGCTATCGATGGTGGGCGGACCCGTTTGATCCAGACCCTTGAGCTCTTCCCCATCGGCAACTGCGCGGCCAGCGCCCTGATCGACGACCAGGGCCGCTATGTCTGGGCCTGTGCGCCACGGGTCGACGGCGACCCGTTCTTCTCCGCCCTGCTGGGCGGCGGCGATCCGGCCCATGAGGACTGTTTCGGCCTCTGGTCCGTGGAGGTGGAAGACCAGGCCGGGATCACCCAGTCCTACCGCCGCAACACCCCGATCCTGACCACCGAGATCACCGACGCCAACGGCGCGCGCCTGGAGATCGTCGACTTCTGCCCGCGCTACCGCCAGTTCGGCCGGCTCTACCGGCCGCTGGCCTTCATCCGCCTGATCCGGCCGCTGGAGGGGACGCCGCGCATCCGCATTCGCCTGCGTCCGATGGTCGACTACGGCGCCGCGCCGACAGGCACCACCGTAGGCTCGAACCACATCCGCTATGTGGGCGGCGAGACGACGCTGCGTCTCACCACCGATGGGCCGGTGAGCCACGTGGCCGACGAGCGGATGTTTCGGCTGGAGGAGCCGATCGCCATGTTCCTGGGCCCCGACGAGGGCTTCGAGAACGACATCACCACCACCACCCTGCGCATGCTGCGCGAGACCACCGACTATTGGCGCCACTGGGTCCGGACGCTGTCGGTGCCGCTGCAGTGGCAGGAGGCGGTGATCCGGGCGGCGATCACGCTGAAGCTCTGCACGCACGAGGACACCGGCGCGATCGTCGCCGCGCTCACCACCTCAATCCCCGAGCATGCGGTCGAGCCGGGCGAGGTCGCCCGCAACTGGGACTACCGGTACTGCTGGCTGCGCGACGCCTATTACGTGGTCCAGGCCCTGAACCGGCTGGGCGCCGCCGACATCCTGGAGAACTACCTGACCTACCTGCGCAACCTGGTCGATCAGGTGGTCAGGCTGGGCCGGGTGCAGCCGGTCTATGGGGTGGGCCTGGAGCCGGTGCTGACCGAGCGGGTGGCGCCGGACCTGCCGGGCTACCGCGGCATGGGGCCGGTTCGGGTCGGCAACCAGGCGCACGAGCACATGCAGTACGACGTCTTCGGCCAGATCGTGCTGTCGACCGTGCAGGCCTTCTTCGACGAGCGGCTGATCCGGCCGGCCTCGGTGGAGGATTTCCGCGCGCTCGAATGGGTGGGCGACCGGGCCTATGAGCTGCACGACCAGCCGGACGCCAGCCTCTGGGAATTCCGTGGCCACGAGGCGGTGCACACCTATTCCTCGGTGATGTGCTGGGCGGCCTGCGACCGGCTGGGCAACGCCGCCCAGAGCCTGGGCCTGGCCGACCGGGCCGAGCACTGGAACGGCCGCGCCGCCGAGATCCGCGCCACCATCGAGCAAAAGGCCTGGAACGAGGAGCTTGGCCGCTACGCCTCGACGTTCGGCGGCGACCAGCTCGACGCCAGCCTCTTGCAGCTGGTCGACGTCCGCTATTGCGCGCCGGACGATCCGCGGATGCTCGCCACCATCGCGGCGGTGGAAAAGGGCCTGCGGCGCGGGCCCTTCATGCTGCGCTACGCGCTCCCCGACGACTTCGGCGAGCCGAAGACCGCCTTCAACTTCTGCACCTTCTGGCTGATCGAGGCCCTGCACCTGACCGGCCGCACCGAGGAGGCCCGGAAGATGTTCGAGGAGATGCTGAGCCGGCGGACCAAGGCCGGGCTGCTCTCGGAGGACATCAGTTTCGACGGCAAGGAGTTGTGGGGGAACTACCCGCAGACCTACTCGCTGGTCGGGCTGATCAACTGCGCGACCCTGCTCTCGCGGCCGTGGTCGAGCGTGCGGTAGGGCTTAAATCGACTACTCGGCCGGGGCCCCGGGCTCGGGCGACAGGCCTTCGTAGAAGTACCGGACATCGACGCCCAGGACCGTCGCGAACTTCCAGACCATCGCCGCCGACATGGGGTTGGCGGCGCTCTCGTACTTCTGGATCCGCTGAAAGGCGATCCCGCAGGTCCGCGCCACATCGGTCTGGGTCAGCTCCATGCTCCGACGCCGGTTTCGCAGGCGGCGGCCCAGGTGCTCATTGACGGGGTCGGACATGTTTCGGGTTCCCTCCCGACCTCAACAGGAGACGACGGCAAAGGTTGCGTGCGTTTTCCCGCCAGCCGCGCTTTTCGGCGATCGACCATGCGAAGGGGTGGCGGATGGGGGCAAATGCGTGTCCTTAGGGGAACGTTATGAGGAACTGGGGTCTTTGGGACCCTATGGCCAAGGGAACCGCCCATTTGACCGCCGAGGAGTGCCACGAGCGGGCTGGCGTCTGCGCGGCGAACGCTCGCCTGGCGGCGAGCGAGCCGCTGGCGCTGGAGTTCCTGCGGCTGGCCGCGCAGTGGCGGGCCATGGCGGAGCGTTCGATCTTTCTGGGCTCGATCGAGGCTGCCGATGGGCCGCCGGTCATCGCGGGCGTGAAGCTGCGCCTGGTCTGACCGCGATCAACAGGCCACGGCCGTTCAGGCGATAGTCATCGGCCTTGAGCTATAACGTGATATACTAACGTTTGAGAGTCCGCCGCCGAAGATGGCCGGACTTGGCCGCACGACACTATCGCCGGGAATGGCTTTCGCTTCGCGAGTCTCCGGCGGGCGCTTGGGGCCACTATGGCCAACGACCTACCCGTTTCACCCGTCGTCACGCACAGTCTTGCGCTGGCGTTGGTCGCGACGTCCGACCCGCCGATCCTGCTGCTCGACGGGACCTCGACGGTGATCGCCGCCAGCGCCTCCTTCGCCCGCGCCTTCGACATTGAACCGGAGCATCTCGAAGGCCTGTCGCTGTTTGCCCTGGGATCGGGCGAATGGGACGTGCCGCAACTGCGGTCTCTGCTGAAGGCGACGCTCTCCGGGGCCGCCAATATCGACGCCTACGAGATGGACCTGCGCCCGCCGGGGCAGGCTGAACGCCGGCTGGTGATCACCGCCCACATCCTCGAATACGGCGACCCGGCGAACGTCCGGCTGCTGCTGGCGGTCTCCGACGTCACCGACGCCCGCCTGGCGGAGCGGCTCAAGGACGACCTGCTGCGCGAAAAGGCGATCCTGTTTCAGGAACTGCAGCACCGGGTCGCCAACAGCCTGCAGATCATCGCCAGCGTGCTGATGCAGAGCGCGCGCCGGGTGTCCTCGGAAGAGACCCGGGGCCATCTTCACGACGCCCACAGCCGGGTCATGTCGGTGGCGGCGCTGCAGCACCAGCTGGCCGCCTCCGCCGTCGGCGAGGTCGAGCTTCGCGCCTATCTGACCGAGCTGTGCGAGAGCATCGCCGCCTCGATGATCCACGACCGCAAGAAATTGACCCTCGAAGTCGTGGCCGACGAGGCCTCTGCCCCCGCCGAGGTCTCGGTGAGCCTGGGGCTGGTGGTGACCGAACTGGTGATCAATGCGCTGAAGCACGCCTTTCCGGGCGATCGCGGCGGCCACATCCTGGTCGCCTACAAGGTGTCCGGCGCCGACTGGGCGCTGTCGGTGAGCGACGACGGGGTCGGCATGCCCACGGGCGCACAACCCGCGAAGGCCGGGCTCGGCACCAGCATCGTCCAGGCGCTGGCCAAGCAACTCGGCGCCGCGGTCGCGGTGATCGACAGCCATCCGGGGACCAGCGTCTGCGTCGCGCGCACCTCGCTCTCCGCAACGGCCGCCCCCGCCGACCCCTTGCCGGCCGCCGTCTGATGAGCCTTTTTTCCTGGCTTCCGACCGGCCCAAGCGAGGCCGACGTCCGCTCAGAGGTCTGGAAGCTGGGCGTCCGCCACTTGGGCGAACCCCTGGACGGGGCGCTTGCGGAACTGAAGGCCGGCGATCTCAGCGCCGAGCGCGCGCAGCTGCTGCACGCCTGCGTCCGCCAGATGAAGAAGAGCCGCCCGACCTAGGCCGCGGTCAGTCGAGCCAGGCCCGCTCCGAGCGTTCGATGAGCGCAAACGCGCCTGAGGGACCCCAGCTGCCCGCCGCGTAGGGCTTGGGCTTGACGCCCGCCTCGGTCCAGGCGTCGGCGACACCGTCGACCCAGCGCCAGGCTTCCTCCACCTCGTCGCGGCGGACAAACAGCGTGTTGTCGCCGTGCAGCACGTCGATCAGCAGCCGCTCGTAGGCGATCCGGCGGCGCGCGCCCGGTCCTTCATAGGTCGACAGCAGCGACAGCGACAGCGGCATAGACTGCAGCCGCATGCCGCCCTTGGAGACGCCCGGCAGCTTGTTCATCAGGGTGAGCGCGATGTCTTCCTGCGGCTGCAGGTCGATCACCAGCCGGTTGGCCACCAGGTCGTCATCGGCCGCCTGGCCGAAGATCGAATGCGGCACCGGCTTGAACTGGATGGCGATCTGGGTGCGCTTTTCCGGCATCCGCTTACCGGTGCGCAGGAAGAAGGGCACGCCCGCCCAGCGCCAGTTGTCGATGTCGGCCCGCAGCGCCACGAAGGTCTCGGTCGCCGTGGCCTGGCCGCGCTCGCTCTCGTAGCTGGGGGCCTCTTTGCCGGCGACCACGCCCTTAGTGTACTGGCCGCGCACCGAGGCGTTCTGGGCGTCGGCGCGGGTGAAGCGCCGAAGCGAGCGCAGCACCTTGACCTTCTCGTTGCGCACCGAGCGCGGGTCCATGTCGGCCGGCGGCTCCATGGCCACGAAACAGAGCAGCTGCAGCATATGGTTCTGCAGCATGTCGCGCAGCGCGCCGTACTCGTCGTAGTAGGGCCAGCGGTCCCCGACCCCTTCCGTTTCGGCCACGGTGATCTGCACGTGGTCGATGGTCAGGCTGTTCCACAGGGGCTCGAAGAGGGTGTTGGCGAACCTGAGCGCGATCAGGTTCTGCACCGTCTCCTTGCCCAGATAGTGGTCGATGCGGAAGATCCGGTCCTCGTCGAACACCGCGCCCACCGCCCGGTTGACCTCGCGCGAGGTCTCCAGGTCGCGGCCGATCGGCTTTTCCAGGACGATGCGGCTTTCCGGCGTCGCCAGGCCCGAGGCGGCCAGCGCCGCGCAGACCTTGGCGTAAAGGCTGGGTGAGATGGCCAGGAAGAACATCGGCCGCTTGGCGCCCTTCAGGTGCGTCTTCAGCTCGGCCGCGCCTTCCTTCTTGGTGGCGTCGCAGGCGACGTAGTCCAGCCGCTGGGAGAAGCGGTTCCAGACGCCTTCGTCGATCGGCTCGGGCCGGGCGTCCAGGATCTGGCGCACGTCGTCCACGAACCCCTCGCGGGTCTGCGGCGCGCGCGCGGTGCCGAGGATGCGGTAGTCGGCGGGCAGGTGACCGTCGACGTCGAGGAAATAGAGCGACGGGATCACCATGCGCCGCGACAGGTCGCCGGTCGCCCCGAACAGGACCATCGCATCGGCGAGCGCTGTCTCGGCCTTTGGCGTCTGGGCCATCGGGCGACATCTCCTGTGGGGTTCAAGCGATCCGTCGCATAGCGCGGATTGCATGGGAAACGTCAAGCTCGCCCATCTTTTCCCGCGCGCGGGCCGGCGTTTCCCGCAGCTTGAGTCGGATCGAAGCTTCGGTTTGCGCGTTCGGGATACAGCTGGGGCGTGCGTGCCGAATGCCGATCCAAGACGTCATCGCAGGACTGCCAAGACCCAAGCCGTTGCGGCTCGGGGAGACGGCGCTGTTCCTCGACCTGGACGGGACGCTGGCGCCGATCGCGGCCCGCCCGCAGGACGTGCGGCCGGACCCCAGGCGGACCAGCCTGCTCGAACGCCTGGCGGTCAGGCTAGACGGGCGCCTGGCGGTGATCAGCGGCCGCACGCTCACCGACATCGACCGCATCCTGGAGACCTGCGTCACCAGCGTCGCGGCGGTGCACGGCCTGGTGCGGCGCGGACCCGACGGGCGGGTCGTCAGGACGCCGCCGCATCCCGCCATCGCCCGCGCCGCACAGGGCTTCCACGCTTTCGCCGCGCGGGATTCCGGGCTGATCGTCGAGGAAAAAGCCGGCCTCTCGGTCGCCCTGCACTATCGCCTGGCACCGCGCTGCGCCGAACCGGCGCGGGCCTGCGCCCAGGCGCTGGCCGTCGAGACCGGCCTTGGCCTGCAGGAAGGCGACATGGTCGAGGAGCTGCGCGCGCCGGGCGCCAGCAAGGGCGACAGTGTCCGCGCTTTCATGGCCGAGCCGCCGTTCGCGGGCGCCTGGCCGGTGTTCGTCGGCGACGACGCCACCGACGAGGACGGCTTCGCCGCAGCCCAGGCCCTGGGCGGCGTCGGCGTGGTGGTCGGCGCGGCGCGGGCGACCTCCGCGCGGTTTCGCCTGGCCGATGTCGAGGCGGCGCTGGCCTGGCTGGAGGCGGCGTCGTGACCCTCCTACGCCAAGGCTTCGGAGGGCTGTCGGCCCGGGACTCGTCCTGCGAAGCTCCTGCAAGGAGCGAAGCAGGATGAGCCGCCTGATCGTCGTCTCCAACCGGGTCAATCCGCCGACCGCCGCCGGCGAGGAAACCGTCGGCGGCCTGGCCATGGCGCTGGCCGCGGCGCTGCGGGAATATTCCGGCCTGTGGTTCGGCTGGAGCGGCCGCACCACGGCAAAGTTCGACGGCAAGCTCGCCATGCAGACGCAGGACGGCGTCACCAGCGCCGTGGTCGACCTGGAGGAGGCCGACCTCGAGGAATATTACAACGGCTACGCCAACAAGACACTGTGGCCGCTGTTCCACTACCGCACCGACCTCGTCGCCTACGACCGGGTCTATGGCGAAGGCTACTCCCGGGTGAACCGCCGGTTCGCCGAGACGCTGGCGCCGCTGATCGAGCCCGACGACCTGATCTGGGTGCACGACTACCACCTGATCCCGCTGGCGCGTGAGCTGCGCATGCTGGGGGTCAAGAACCGGATCGGCTTCTTCCTGCACGTGCCCTGGCCGGCGCATCAGGTGTTCACGACGCTGCCGGGCCACGCGCGGCTCGCCAAGGCGATGTTCGACTACGACCTGGTCGGCTTCCAGACCGCGGAATACCTGCAGGCCTTTGAGGACTACGTCCTGGTCGAGGCCGGCGGCGCCCAGGTCAACCCCGACACGGTCAAGGCCTTCGACCGCACCCTGAAGGTCGGCGCCTTTCCGATCGGTCTCGACGCCGCCGAGTTCGCCCGCATGCTCCGGAGCCCGAAGGCGCGGCGCATGCGCGACCTGATGACGGCCACGACGGTCTTCCGCCATCTGGTGGTGGGCGTCGACCGGCTGGACTATTCCAAGGGCCTGGAAGAGCGGTTCATCGGCTACGAGCGGTTCCTGGCCGACAATCCCGACATGCGCCGCGAGGTCTTGATGCTGCAGATCGCGCCGGTCAGCCGCGAGAGCGTCGACGCCTATCAGGAGATCCGCGGGCGGCTGGACGCGCTCTCCGGCCGGATCAACGGCGAGTTCGCCGATGTCGACTGGAACCCGTTCCGCTATGTGAACAAGAACTACCGCCGCGACGAGCTGGCCGGCATCTATGGCGCGGCCCGGGTCGGCCTAGTGACCCCGCTGCGCGACGGCATGAACCTGGTCTCCAAGGAGTTCGTCGCCGCCCAGAACCCGGAGGATCCGGGCGTCCTGATCCTGTCGCGCTTCGCCGGCGCCGCACGCCAGCTCACCGACGCCCTGCTGGTCAACCCCAACAGCCCCGAAGAGATCGCCGACGCGCTCAAGCGTGCGCTCAGCATGGACAAGGCCGAGCGCATCCGCCGCTGGCGCGCGCTGTTCGACAACGTCGAGCGCGAGGACGTCACCGCCTGGCGCGACGCCTTCGTGACCGCCCTGGCCGGCGTGCGGGTCAGGCGCGCGGCGCTCGCCAGCTAGGAGCTTTTTTTTGGCTGCGAGCAAAGCCACGATCGCCGACAAGGCGCTGGCCCGCTACCGCTCGATGCGCGACTTCGAGAAGACGCAGGAGCCGTCGGGGCGAGAGGTGGTGAAGGCCGCCAACCGCCTGCGCTTCGTGATCCAGAAGCATGCGGCCACGCGCCTGCACTACGACTTCCGGCTCGAGCTCGACGGGACCTTCAAGTCCTGGGCGGTGACGCGGGGCCCGTCGATGGACCCGGCGGACAAGCGTCTCGCCGTCGAGGTCGAGGACCATCCGCTGGACTACGGGGACTTCGAGGGCACGATTCCCAAGGGCCAGTACGGCGGCGGCACCGTCATGCTGTGGGACCGCGGCTATTGGGAGCCTGAGCCCGGGACCGATCCGCACGAGGGCCTGAAGAAGGGCGACCTGAAGATCGTGCTCGACGGCGCGCGGCTGAAGGGCGGCTTCGTGCTGGTGCGGATGAAGCGGCGCGAGCGCGAGAAAAAGAACAACTGGCTCTTGATCAAACACCACGACGGCTGGGTGCTGGAGGGCCACGGCGACGCCCTGGTGGAGGGCGAGACGACCTCGGTCGCGTCGGGGCGGCCGATGGAGGCGATCGCGCAGGGCAAGGGCAAGGGCCCGACCCGCTTCATGACCGGCAAGGCGCGGGCGGGCGCCAAGCGGGTCTGGGACTCCAACAAGGGCGAGGCGGCGGAGAAGCGCGCCGCCGCCAAACCGCTGCAGGCGCCGCCCGCCCCGAAACTGCAGGCCGCGGCCCTGCCAGGCTTCGTGGCGCCGCAGCTCGCGAAGTCGGTCGACCGGCCGCCGCAGGGGCCGGGATGGGGTCACGAGATCAAGTTCGACGGCTACCGGCTGCAACTGCGCGTGGAAGGCGGCAAGGCGACGCTGAAGACCCGCACCGGCCTCGACTGGACCGCGAAGTTCAAGGAAATCGGCAAGGACGGCGAGGCCCTGCCCGATTGCCTGATCGACGGCGAGGCCTGCGCGCTGGATCACAACGGCTCGCCCGACTTCGCGGCCCTGCAGGCGGCGCTGTCGGACGGCAAGACCGGTGACCTGATCTTGTTCGCCTTCGACCTTCTGTTCGCGGACGGCGCGGACCTGCGCCAGCTTCCGCTCGCCGAGCGCAAGGCGCGGCTGAAGGCGCTGCTCGCCGCGGCGCCGAGGACCGGGCCGAATAGGCAAGGGGGGCGCATCCGCTACGTCGAGCATTTCGAGATCGCGGGCGACGCGGTGCTGCAGTCGGCCTGCCGCATGTCGCTGGAGGGGATCGTGTCGAAGCGCCTCGACGCGCCCTATCGGTCGGACCGCAGCGAGACCTGGCTGAAATCCAAGTGCCGCGCGGGCCACGAGGTGGTGATCGGCGGCTGGACCGGCGAGGCGGGTCAGCTCCGGTCCCTGCTGGTCGGCGTCAACAAGGGCGGCAAGCTCATCTACCTCGGCCGGGTCGGCACGGGGTTCGGGCGCGAGACGGTCGCCCGAGTCCTGCCGCACCTGGTTGAGCTTGAGGCCCAGACCAGCCCGTTCTCCGGCCCGGGCGCGCCGCGCAAGGAAGCAGGCGTCCATTGGGCGCGGCCCGACCTCGTGGCCGAGATCGAGTTCGCGGGCTTCACCGGCGAGGGCAAGGTGCGCCAGGCGGCGTTCAAGGGCCTGCGCGAGGACAAGCCGGCCGCGGAGGTCGTGGCCGAGGCGCCCGCGCCGGCCGCGAAGACGCAGCTTGCCGAACCGGAACCCCCTCTTGCCAAGGGAAAGAAGGGGGCCAACGCTCCGCCTGTGAAGAAAGCCGGCCCTCCCATCGTCATGGGCGTGACCCAGTCGCATCCCGACAAGGCGCTGTGGCCGGACGGCGGCGACGGACAGCCGGTGACCAAGCTCGAGCTCGCGCAATATCTCGAAGCCGTCGGCCCCTGGATGATGCCGCACATCAAGGGCCGGCCCTGCTCGATCATCCGCACCCCCGACGGCATCGAGGGCGGCCAGCGCTTCTTCCAGCGCCACCTGGGCAAGGGCGCCTCGGCCCTGATCTCCGAAGTGAAGGTCGCCGGCGACCACCAGCCCTATCTGCAGATCGACCGCATCGAGGCCCTGATCGCGCTGGCTCAGAGCGGGGCGACGGAATTCCACCCCTGGAACTGCCAGCCCGGCCAGCCGGAGACGCCGGGGCGGCTGGTCTTCGACCTCGACCCCGACGAGGACATCGCTTTCGACCGCGTGGTCGAGGCCGCGCTGGAGGTGAAGGCGCGGCTGGAGGCGCTGGGCCTCGTCGCCTTCTGCAAGACCACCGGCGGCAAGGGGCTGCACGTGGTCACGCCGCTGAAGGACGGGAAGGGCAAGACCGACTGGCCGATGGCCAAGACCTTCGCCCAGGACGTCTGCCTGGCCATGGCCGCCGACCAGCCCGACCGCTATGTGGTCAACATGGCCAAGGCCAAGCGGGTCGGACGCATCTTCCTCGACTACCTGCGTAACGACCGGCTCTCGACGGCGGTGGCGCCGCTCTCGCCCCGCGCGCGGCCCGGCGCGCCGGTCTCCTTCCCGCTGACCTGGAGCCAGGTGAAGCGCGGCCTGAACCCCAAGGCCTACAGCCTGCGCACCGCGCCGGCCCTGTTGAGGAAGACCAAGGCCTGGGCCGACTACTGCGACGCCGAGCGACCACTGGCGCCGGCGATCGCCAAACTGCACGGGCGATAGGCGACGATTCCCAAATCGCCCCGCCCATTCCCAGAATTTAGAGAACAGTAATAGGTCGCCGTTAAGGACGTCCCGACGGCCGATCGCCGATCCAAAGCTCTAGGGACGAACAGCATGAATCTCTCCATCAAGGCGCGCCTGGTCGGCTCGCTCGCCGCGCTCGCCGTCGGCATGATCGCCATCGGCGCCAGCGGGTGGGTCTCCACGACGGTCGGCAACGCGCGGCTGCAGTCGGTCATCAGCGACCGGGTCGAGCCCATGCAGCAGCTGAAGGCGGTCAGCGACAGCTACGCCGACAGCATCGTCGACGCCGCCCACAAGGTGCGCGGCGGGTCCTACACCCCGGCCAAGGCCCTGGAGCAGATCGCCAAGGCGCGCGAGACCGTCAAGGCTCAGTGGAAGGGCTACACCGACACCAAGATGGCCGGCGACGAAGCGGCGCTCGCCAAGAAGGTCGAGGACGCCATGCCCGCCGCCAACGCGGCGACCGACAAGCTGGTCACCATCCTCACCAGCGGCGACATGGCCGCGCTCGCCGACTTCAACGACCACAGCATGTATCCGGCGATCGACCCGGTGACCGGGGTGATCAGCGACCTGGTCGACCTGCAGATGAAGGTCGCCCGCGAGGACGGCGAAGCCGCCGCCAAGGCCGCAAAGCTGTCCCTGACCGTCATGGGCGTCATCGCCGCCATCGCCGCGGCCATGCTCGCCTTCGCGGGCCACGTGGTCATCAACCAGGTGTCCAAGCCGCTGCTGCGGATCGCCGATGCGATGCGCAAGCTGGCCGGCGGCGACAACTCCGTCGAGATCCCCGGCGCCGACCGCCACGACGAGCTCGGCCAGATGGCCGGCACCGTGCAGGTCTTCAAGGAGGCCGCGATCGCCAAGATCAAGGCTGACGCCGAGGCCGTCGAGGCCAAGGAACGCGCCGAGCAGGAGCGCCGCGCCGCCGCCGAGGCCGCGATCGCCCGCGAGCAGGCCTCCGTCGTCGAGGTGTTCGGCGCGGCGATGGAAAAGCTCTCCGCCGGCGACCTGACCTACCGGGTCCGCGACAATCTCTCGCCGGCCTACGAGAAGCTGCGCGAGGACTTCAACGGCTCCATGGCCAAGCTGGAGAAGACCATGGGCGTGATCGTCGGCAACGCCGGCGGCATCCACTCCGGCAGCCAGGAAATCAGCGTGGCCTCCGACGACCTGTCGCGCCGCACCGAGCAGCAGGCCGCCAGCCTGGAGGAGACCGCCGCCGCGCTCGAGCAGATCACCGCCACGGTGCGCAAGACCGCCGAAGGGGCCAAGGAAACCCGCGAGGTCGTGGTGTCCGCCAAGGGCGGCGCCGAGACCGGCGGCCAGGTGGTCGCCCAGGCGATGGCCGCCATGAGCGAGATCGAGGGCTCCGCCCAGCAGATCAGCCAGATCATCAGCGTCATCGACGAGATCGCCTTCCAGACCAACCTGCTGGCCCTGAACGCCGGGGTCGAGGCCGCCCGCGCCGGCGACGCCGGCAAGGGCTTCGCGGTCGTCGCCTCCGAAGTGCGGGCGCTCGCCCAACGCTCGGCGGACGCGGCCAAGGAGATCAAGACGCTGATCTCCGACTCCACGGCCAAGGTCGGCCAGGGCGTCAAGCTGGTCGGCGAGACCGGCGAAGCCCTGGAGCGCATCGTGGCCGAGGTCGGGCGGATCAACACCCTGGTCGAAGAGATCGCCTCCGCCGCGCAGGAGCAGGCCACCGGCCTCGCCCAGGTCAATGTGGCGGTCAACCAGATGGACCAGGTCACCCAGCAGAACGCCGCCATGGTCGAGGAATCGACCGCCGCCAGCCACGCGCTGTCGCAGGAGGCCACCAACCTTTCCGACCTGATGGGCCAGTTCCGCCTCGGCGCCGAACACGCTCAGGCCGGCCGCGGCCGCCCCGCGCCCGCCCAGACGCCGCGCCATCCGGTGCACGCCGTGCAGAACCGCGTCGCCCAGATGATCACCACCGACCCGATCCAGTCGGCCGCCTGGTCGGAATTCTGAGGATGACCGACCCGCTCAACGTCAACGCCGGCCATGAGCTGATCATCGTCGAGATCAGCGGCCAGCGGTTCGCCATCGACATCATGTCGGTGCGCGAAATCCGCGGCTGGTCCGCCTCGACCCGGCTGCCGCAGTCGCCGGCCCACGTGCTGGGGATGATCAACCTGCGCGGCTCGGTGCTGCCGGTGATTGATTTCTCCTCGCGCCTGGGTCTCGGCGACAGCGAGCCGAACACCGCCTCGGTGGTGATCGTCGCCGAGATCGGCGACCGTCTGGTGGGCCTGCTGGTCGACGCGGTCTGCGACATCCTCACGCTCGGCGAGGGGATGCTGCAGCCGGCGCCGGAGGTGGGCGCACCCAGGGTGCACGAGTTTGTGCGCGGCGTGATCACCGCCCAGGACGGGATCATCACCCTGCTGTCGCTGGAGGCGGTTATCCCGGCGGACGAGGCCCTGGCGGCCTGAGGGGAGGCCTCAATCCAGCGCCACTCCGGCGGCCTTCAGGTTGCGGTAGAGGCGCTTGAGGTTGATCAGATTCTGCTCGAGCACCTCAGCCCGGCGCGGGTCGTCCACCGCCGCGGTCGGCGCGATCACGCCGCCCTTGACCCGCAGGCACTGACCGGTCGCGACCATCTTCGCCACGTGGCGGCGCGTGGTCTCGTAGGGCAGGCCCAGGCTCGCCGACAGCGACAGCACGCTCACCGGCCGGCGCACCTCGTCCGGCGGGATGCTTTCCAGGCTGTTGAAGCCGCTTTCCATGCGGTCCAGGTGGCCGACGTTGGCCTGCACCAGGGCAAGATTGACCAGGCCGGTGAGCAGCTCGCCCTGCGCCAGCTCGCCGATCAATTTCAGCGAGCGGAGCATGTAGTCGGCCGACAGGCGGGCCACGAGCCGGATCTTGTCCTCGTCCTCCACGCTCCCGGCTCCGTCCTGGTCGCCCGCCATCACCAGATCCGCACGCGCTGATCGGGCGCGATGTAGAGCTTGTCGCCGGGCGTCACCCCGAAGGCGGCGTACCAGGCGTCGATGTTCCGGACCGGGCCGTTGACCCGGTATTGCCTGGGCGAGTGGGGATCGCTGACCACCTGGCGGCGGACCGCGTCGTCGCGCACCTTGCCGCGCCAGGCCTGGGCCCAGCCCAGGAACACCCGCTGGTCGCCGGTCAGGCCATCGATCACCGGCGCCGCCTTGCCGTGCAGGCTGGCGTGATAGGCGTCGAGGCCCAGCGTCAGCCCGCCCAGGTCGGCGATGTTCTCGCCCATGGTGAGCGCGCCGTTCACGTGGGCGCCGGGCAAGGGCTCATAGGCGGAATACTGCGCGCCAAAGGCCTTGGCGCGGGCCTCGAAGGTCTTGGCGTCGGCGGGCGCCCACCAGTCGCGCAGCGTCCCCTTGGAGTCGTACTTGCGGCCCTGGTCGTCGAAGCCGTGGGTGAGCTCGTGGCCGATCACGCCGCCCACCGCGCCGTAGTTGATCGCCGGGTCGGCGGAGGGGTCGAAGATCGGCGGCTGCAGGATCACGGCCGGGAAGACGATGTCGATCAGGTTGCCGTTGTAGGCGTCGTTGGTCTGCGGGGTCATGCCCCAGTCGTTGCGGTCGACCGGGCCGTTTCGGCGGTTCGCGTAGTAGGCCCAGTCGGCCTCGGCCGCGCGGCGCACGTCGCCGACTAGGTCGTCGTCGCGGATCACCACCTTGGAATAGTCGCGCGGCCTGTCCGGATAGCCGACCTTGACGTTGTAGGCGGCGAGCTTCTTCAGCGCCTCGGCCTTGGTCGCCGGGCTCATCCAGTCGAGCTTCCTGATCCGCGCGGCGTAGGCGGTCTTCAGGTCGGCGACGAGCGCCTGGACCTTGGCCTTGGCGGCGGGCGGGAAGTAGCGGGCGGTGTAGAGCTGGCCGACCGCCCAGCCGAGGTTCCCGAAGCTGTCGTAGCGGCCGCCGGCGGCGTAGTCGCCGCCGCTGACCGCGTGCACGCCGCGCTTCCAGCGCGCCTCCTGCTCGGCCTGACCCGAAAGCGTCTTCTGATGCATCTCGAACCAGGCGTCGGCGAAGGGCTTGGAGAGATAGGACGCAGCGTTGTCGGCCACGCCGAACGCCAGCCAGGCCTGCAGCACATCGACAGGCGCGGCGGCATAGATCGCGGCGATCTTCGGGAAGGCGGTCTTTTCGATCACCACCACCTTGGCCGGGACGCCCAGGCCGGCGCCCTCCAGGAAGGCGCGCCAGGGGAAGCCCGGCGCGGCCTTTTCCAGCTCGGGGACCGTATAGGGATTGTAGGTGGCGTCCGGATTGCGCTCTTCGGCCTTGGTCCAGCTGACTTCGGCGATCTTCGTCTCCAGCGCCACGATGGCGGCGGCCTTGCCGGCCGGATCGGGCCAGCCCTCAAGCGTCAGCAGCTTTTCCACATAGGCCTGGTAGGCGGCCTTCTGCTTGGCGAAGGAGTCCTTGAGATAGTAGTCGCGGTCGGGCAGGCCCAGGCCCCCCTGGCTCATGTAGACCGCGTAGTGGGCGACGTCCTTGGCGTCCACGTCGGGGCCGACGTTGAAGGCGGACGTCTCGAAATCCTTCACCGTGCGACCCATCAGGCCGCCGATCGCCTCGCGCGTGGCGGCCGCGCGGATGGCGTCGAGTTCGGGTGCGATGGCCTTGACGCCCAGGGCCTCGATCCGGTCCTCGTCCATGAAGGCCTTGTAGAAGGCGCCGACCTTGCCCTCGACCGTGGTCGGCTCATGCGAAGCCTTGGCGGCGGCGTCTTCCATGATCGCGTGCAGGCGCGCCTCGGCCAGGTCGCTTTCCAGCAAGCGCAGGCTGATACCGGGCTTGTCGGCAGGGATGGCGGTGCGGTCGAGCCAGGCGCCGTTGGCGTAGCGGAAGAAGTCGTTCCCGGGCTTGGTCTTCAGGTCGAGCGCGGAAAGGTCGAAGCCCCAGGCGCCGTACTTCAGCGCCGCCGGCTCGGCGCCCAGCGTGGGGCCGGCGGCCAGCGCCAGGATCACGGCCAGGGCCGTCGCGGTCTTCAACAAGGCGCGCCTCTTTCGGTGTCATGCGTGAGGCGAGGTCAACACCGGCGGCAAGGCCGGTCAAGGCGCTGGCCCATACCGGATTTCCGAGACACAATCGCGCAACAGCCGCGCCTTAGAGACCGGCGAAATCATAAGGGGGAACTGTAAGATGACCGTTCGTCGCCACCTCACCGCCGTCGCGCTCTCGCTGGCCGCCCTCTCGCTGGGCGCCATGGCCCTCCCGGCGACCGCGCTCGCGCAAGGCGCGCCCGAAGCCAAGATCAAGCAGGGCGCGCTGACCGGCGCTGTGGTCGAGGGCGTCGAGGAATTCTGGGGCATCCCCTACGCCGCCCCGCCGGTGGGCGACCTGCGCTGGAAGCCGCCGGCCGCCGCCCAACCCTGGACCGGCGCGCGCGACGCCAGCAAGGCCGGCGCCTCCTGCCAGCCGGCGCGCGACGGCAGCCAGATCGAGGACTGCCTGTTCGCCAATGTGACCCGGCCCGCGGGCGCGAAGCCCGGCGCCAAGCTGCCGGTCTATGTCTGGATCCACGGCGGCGGCTTCACCATCGGCTCGTCAACCGGCGCCTTCGGGGCGCAGACCGACGGCATCCAGTTCGCCAAGGAAGGCATCATCACCGTCTCGGTCAGCTATCGCCTGGGCCGCGCCGGCTGGTTCGCCCACCCGGCGCTCTGCAAGGAAGGCCCCTGCGGCAACTACGGCCTGATGGACCAGATCGCGGCTTTGAAGTGGGTGAAGGCCAATATCGCCAACTTCGGGGGCGACCCGACCAACGTCACCATCGGCGGCGAGAGCGCCGGCGGCATCTCGGTGCTGGAGCTGATGCTGGCGCCCGACGCGCGAGGCCTGTTCCAGAAGGCGATCGGCGAATCCAGCTTCGGGCGGCTTGAGCCGACGTCGATGGCCGACGCGCAGGCCTCGGGGCTGAAGGCGGCCCAGACCGCAGGCGTCAGCGGCGAGGACGCCGCCGCCGCCGCGGCGCTGCGCAAGCTGCCGCTCTCGGCCATGCCCTACACCGGCCCCTTCACCAGCCGGGCCGGCCCGATCCTCGATGGCCGCTACGTGCAGGGCGGCATCGCCGAGGGTTTCGCCGCCGGTAAGCAGGCCAAGGTCCCGCTGCTGATCGGCGGCAATTCCAACGAAGCGAGCCTGTTCCGCCCGGCCGCCGCGGCGGTCGACGCCATCCCCGCCGCGCGCAAGGCCGCCGCCATGGCCGCCTTCGATCCGGGCAATGGCGGCAACAAGGCCCAGATGGCCAACGACATGGCCACCCGCGTCTACATCACCGAGCCGGACCGCGCGATCAGCCGCGCCCAGGCCAAGGCCGGCGTGCCGGTCTACACCTACTACTTCTCCTATGTGACGCCGGCGGCGAAGGCGCAGACGCCATTCGGCGCGCCGCACACCGCCGAGATCAAGTACGCCTTCGCCGGGCCCAAGCAGCAGTTCGCCGACGTCGACCTGCCGCTGGCCAAGGCGGTCAACGCCTACTGGGCGGCCTTTATCAAGACCGGCAATCCCGATTCAGCCGGCGGCCCGGCCTGGCCGAAGTTCGCGCCCAACGAGACCTATATGGAGTTCAGCGCCGCCGGCCCGCAGCCGCACGAGCACTTCTTGAAGGCCCAGCTGGACTGGCAGGAAGAGGCGGTGAAGGCCGGCGCCAGCGCCTCGCCGACCGCGTCGAAGTAGGCTCGGTCAGGCGGGCGCGTAGCCGTCCACCACATAGACCCGCGACGTCGAGCTGGCGTCGCGGATCGGCAGGATGGCGCTGTATTCGGGAGATGAGCGCCAGGCCAGCGCAGCCGCGCGGTCGGGGAACTCCAGGATCACGATCCGGCCCGGCGGCTCGCCGTGGACCGCCTCGGTGGCGCCGCTGCGGACCACGTAGCGGCCGCCGTACTTGGCCAGGATCGCCGGAACCTGCGCGACGTAGGTCTGGAAGGTCTGGGGGTCGCTCACCCAGATCTCGTTGACCACATAGGCCGCCATGCGCGCGCTCCTTCGAACCGAGCCGCGAGCCTAGCGGGCGCGGGCGAAGGCGTCAGGCCCGCTTCTTGGCCGGGGCTTTCTTGTGGGCGGCGGCTTTGCGGTCCGAGGCAGACTTGGCCGGCTTGCGCCGATCGCCGCCGGACTGGCCCAGGCTGCGCTTGAGCGCGTCCATCAGGTCGATCACCTCGGCTTCGCGGGGCTCCTCGGGCGCCTCGACGGTATGGCCCTTCTGCTTTTCCTTGATGAGCGCCCTGAGCGCATCCTCGTAGCGGTCGTTGAACTGGGTGGGGTCGAAGGGGCCTTCCAGCTGGTCGATGATCTTGGCGGCGATCTCGATCATCTGGGCCGGCGGCTTCACCGCCTTGATGGCGCCGAAGATGTCGTCCGCCTCGCGGACCTCGCTGCGGTTGCGCAGGGTGTAGGCGACGATCCCCTTGTCGTGCGCCTCCAGCGCCATCAGCCGCTCGCGCTGGTGCATGACCAGGCGCCCCAGCGCCACCTTGCCCGCCTTCTTCATGGCCTCGCGGATCACCGCGAAGGCCTCGGCGGCGATGTCGCCGTCGGGGCTGAGGAAATAGGGGTCGTTCCAGTAGAGGCGGTCGATGTCGGCGTCGTCGACGAAGCGTTCGATGTCCAGCGTGCGCGTGGTCTCCAACCGCACGTTTTCCAGCTCCTCGCCGGTGACCACGACGTAGCGCCCCTTCTCGATCTCGTAGCCCTTGACGATCTCGGAGCGCTCGACGGGTCCGGACTCGGGATCCGTCGGGATCATACGGATACGGTTGTGGGTCTTCTTCGACAGCATGTTGAAGTGCACCTCGCCGCCGCGCGAGGTCGCCGTGTAGAGCGCCACCGGGCAGCTCACGAGGCTGAGGCGCAGGTAGCCCTGCCAGGTCGGACGGGTGGCCATGATGGTGCGATCCCCTTGATGCGACTTGAGGAAACGCGGCTGGCCCAACTCAGTTCGCGAACGGCGCGACAGGTTCACCGCGAGACTGCGGCTTAAATCTCATGGCGGCCAGTTTGCTTGGCGGACCGGGCAACTCAAGGACGCGCGGAACGCGCGCCGCTTCGCGGGCGGCCATGGGCCGCTCCTTGACTTGCCCGGTCCGCCAAGCTCGCATCATCCATGAGAAATAAGGCGGGGTGGCATCTGACGATGCGCTCCCGACGCGCGGGAGAAGGCGATGCCACGGCCTCAGATGATCGCCTTCCTCGCGTTGGGGCTTGTCGCCCTGTTCGCGGCGTTCACGATCTACACGCGGCTGCAGGCCGGCTGCCATTTCCACGGCGGCCGCCGCAGCGGAGGGTGGAGCTGCGCCTCGTCCGCGCCGTGGTCGCGACGCTGACGGGGACCGGCTATTTCCCGCCGAGTTGCAGCGCCGGCAGGCTGACGCGTTCCTGCAGATCGAGCTGTGTCTTGCGGAAATGCGTCCGCACGCCGCTTGCGGCGCCGAACTCCATCAGCTGATCGGTCTCCGGCCGATAGGCCGGCCAGGCCTCGGAGCCGCACTTGGGCGCGCCGGTCTTGGCGAAACTGACCCAGCAGGCGTGCATCAGGGTCGCGACCTCCTGGTCCTTGGCGCTGACCATGCTCATCGGCGTGCGGCGGCCCCAGTATTCCCAGACGTACTGGATCTCATCGGCGTGGCTGGCGCGGGTCTTGGAGGGCGGAAAGCGCGATCCGACGTAGGAGAAATAGTAGAGCCACGCGGGCTGGCCGCCCGAGGCCTTGCCGGCGATCCAGCGGGCCGGGCCGCCCATCACCCGGTCGGTGAAGATGGCGCGGGCCACCGCCTCGTCGCTGACCGCCGCCTCGTCCTGGTAGACGGCCTTGGCGATGGGCGGGATCGCCGCCAGCATCTGCGGCGCCACGCGGGGGCCCATCAGCGAGTCCTCACCGGAGTTGGAGCCGATGATCAGCGGCACGTCGGCGAAGTGGCCGTCGGCGGCGGCCTGCGAGGCGGTCTCGGTCATCAGCTTGCCGTCGACGAAGGGCTGGTAGTCGTCATTGACGGCGACCAGCTTTTCCACCGGCAGGGCGCGCAGGTCGGCGATCGTCGCCGCGGCGATCCCGGCCTTTTCCAGCGCCTTGACGCCCTCGGCTTCCCTGACGGTGAGCGTCTTGGGCGTGACCCAGCCCAGGCCGCTCTCGACGATGGCCTTCTGGTAGAGCCCTTTGGCCGAAGGGGTGGCGAGCAGCGCCAACGTGCTCTGGCCCCCGGCGCTCTCGCCAAAGACGGTGACGTTCTTCGGGTCGCCGCCGAACCTGGCGATGTTCCGCTGCACCCATTTCAGGGCGGCGATCTGGTCCATCAGGCCGTAGTTGCCGACCGGGTCGCCGGGCCTGGCGGCCGCGTCGATGGCCGGATGGGCGAAGTAGCCCAGCGCGCCCAAGCGATAGTTGATCGTCACCGCCACGACGCCGTCGCGGGCGAAGTTCTGGCCGCCATAGACCCAGCCCGCGCCGGTGCGGTGGCCGCCGCCATGAATCCAGACCATGACCGGCGCGCCTTTCGCACCCTTGGGCGCAAAGACGTTGAGCTGCAGGCAATCCTCCGAGGTGGGACCGTTGGCGCCGCCGGAGTTGGGCGAGCCGTCGGCGTTCATCGGCTGCGGGCAGGAGGGGCCGGCCTCGGCGGCGGGCCGGGGCGCGCTCCAGGCCTTGGCCGGCTGCGGCGGCGCCCAGCGCAGGTCTCCCACCGGGGCAGCGGCATAGGGGATGTCGCGGAAGACGTTGGCCGGACCCTCGGTCACCCCGACCAGCGGGCCGGTGTCGATTCTGACGGTGGGCGCCTGGGCTTGGGCCGCCCCGGTTGCGAGGAAGGGAGCGGCGAGCAAGGTTGCGGCGAGAACGGCGGCGATCCGAGACATGGACATCCCTCCCTCGGCTAAGCGCCGACGGCGCGGAGCATTGGGTGGCGCTCGGCCCCGGTCAAGCCGGACCCGCGTCAGCCCAGGCCGTGCGGGTGGAAGAGCCTGGGGAAGAGCTGCAGGTAGCGCGGCTGGAAGAGGGCGACGATCGCGGCGAAATAGGCGGTCTGCCCCACGAGCGCGACCAGGAAGGTTGCAAGGTCCGCGCCGGCCTTGCGCGAGGTCTGGACGATGCGGACCAGGCCGGCGGCGATCATCAGCAGGTGGAAGACCACCGCGGCGACCGCGATGAGCTGGTCGGGATGGGTGAGCTGGCCGGTCGCGGCCAGGCGCCTCAGCGTCGCAAGCCCGCTTTCGAAGAAATTGGTGACGAAGAGGTTGGTGTAGTTCCAGAAGGCGGCGATCGCCAGGGCCAGGAAATAGCCCCAGCGGTTGCGCCGCGACACCAGCGCGATCACCGCCAGGTACATGAGCGCCTGGAAGGCGTGCAGCGCGATGATCGTGTGGTCGAAGACCGCCGACAGCGCCAGGATCGCGATGAACCCGATCGCGCCCGTGACCACCGTCCCGTCGAGGAATTTCCGCATGGCCAGCCCCGCCAGATTGCCAACCCATGGTCAAGCCGCCATGCGGCCGCGCCCAGTTAAATCGCGGTAAGGGCGCGGGCGGCTCAATGGAAATCGCGGCTGCGGACCAGGCGGTTGTCGAGGCGGGCGTGCGGCGGCGGCGGGGCTGCGCCGGGCCCCTCTTCGTGGTCGCGCATCTCGCCCAGCCTGGCCGAGAGGTCGGTGAAGCGTTCGGCGACCACGTGGATGACGCCTTCGGCGGCCTGCACCCGGCCGTGGACCACCAGGAAGGCCGACCCCATCACCACGCGGCGGTTGGCGGCGAAGACGTCCTTCCAGCAGACGATGTTGGCGATGCCGGTCTCGTCCTCCAGGGTCAGGAACACCACGCCCTGGGCGGTTCCCGGCCGCTGGCGCACCAGGACGAGGCCGCCCACCGAGGTCCGCGCGCCGTTCCGCAGGCCTGAAAGGCGTTGGCACTGGACGACCCGCACGGCGGCCAGCTCGTCGCGGTAGAAACTGACGGGATGCTTCTTCAGCGACAGGCTGGTGGTCCGGTAGTCCTCGGCCACCTCCTTGGGCAGGCTCATGAAGGGCAGCTGGACCTGGGCCTCCTTGACGCTCTGGGTCGCCAGGATCGGCGCCGAGCGATTTGAGCCGACTTCATCGGCCAACCCTTTCACCGCCCACAGCGCCTCGCGACGCGACATGCCGAAAGAGCGGAAGGCGTCGGCCTCAGCCAGCAGCTCCAGGCTGCGGCGCGAGAGGCCGGCCCCCAGGGCGTAGTCCTCGAAAGATTTCGCCCCCCAGAAACGGGAGGCCATGATCTTCCTGGCTTCGATGTCCTTGAGCCCCTTGATCTGACGTAAGCCCAGGCGAACGGCGGCGTGCTTGGCTTGGGGATCGCTCGGCGCCTCCAGGGTGCAGTCCCAGTCGCTGAAGCGCACGTCGGGCGGCCGCACCTCGACGCCGTGCTGCTTCGCGTCCCGGACAAGTTGGGCCGGCTGATAGAAGCCCATGGGCTGGCTGTTCAGCAGGGCGGCGCAGAACACCTCCGGGTGGTGGTGTTTCATCCAGGCCGAGACATAGACCAGGATCGCGAAGCTGATCGCGTGGCTCTCCGGAAAGCCATAGGAGCCGAAGCCCTCGATCTGCTTGAAGCAACGCTCGGCGAACGCGCGCTCATAGCCGCGCCGGACCATGCCTTCGATGAACTTGGTCCTGTATTCGCCCAGCCGCCCATTGGAGCGGAAAGTGGCCATGGCCTTGCGCAGGCCATCGGCCTCGTCGTCGGTGAACTTCGCGGCCTCGATGGCCAGACGCATGGCCTGTTCCTGAAACAGGGGCACGCCGAGGGTCTTGCCAAGCACCTGTTCAAGTTCATTTTTCGGACCTTGTCCCGGCGCGGGCGATGGAAAATCGGGCTTTTCGAGTCCATTCCGCCGGCGCAGGTAGGGATGCACCATGTCGCCCTGGATGGGACCGGGCCGGACGATCGCGACTTCGATCACCAGGTCATAGAAGGTCTCCGGTTTCAGCCGCGGCAGCATGGACATCTGCGCCCGGCTCTCGACCTGGAAGACGCCCACGGAATCGGCCCGCGACAGCATGCCGTAGACCGCCTCGTCCCCCTGCGGGATGTCGGCGTGGTCAGCGATCCCCAGCCAGTTCATGCCCTTCTTCAGGGCCGAGAGCATGCCGAGCGCCAGCACATCGACCTTCATCAGCCCCACCGCGTCGATGTCGTCCTTGTCCCATTCGATGAAGGTGCGGTCCGCCATGGCGGCGTTGCCGATCGGCACGGTCTCGTCCAGCCGCCGCTTGGTCAGGACATAGCCGCCCACATGTTGCGACAGGTGCCGGGGGAAGCCGATCAACTGCTCGGCGATGGTGGTGGCGCGGCGGATTTCTGGATTGTGCGGATCGAGCCCCACCTGCCGTATGTGGTCTTCGGCGATATCGCCGCCCCAGCTTCCCCAGACGGTGTTGGCGAGCGACGCGGTGATATCCTCGGTGAGCCCCAGCGCCTTGCCCACCTGCCGGATCGCCATGCGCGGGCGGTAGTGGATCACAGTGGCGACGATGGCCGCGCGGTCGCGCGAATAGCGCTCATAGACATACTGCATCACCTCCTCGCGCCGCTCGTGCTCGAAGTCGACGTCGATGTCCGGCGGTTCGCCGCGGGTCTCCGAGAGGAAGCGGGAGAACAGCAGGTCCTGGTGCTTTTTGGTGGGATCGACGGCTGTCACCCCAAGACAGAAGCAGACGCAGGAATTGGCCGCGGACCCCCGGCCTTGGCAGAGGATGTCCTGCTTACGCGCCCAGTCGACGATGTCATGGACGGTCAGGAAGTAGTTCGGCACATCGAGCTTCTCGATGAGATCCAGTTCGCGCTTGATCGTCTGACGTTCCTTCCAGCGCAGCCCCTTCTCGAAGCGGGTTTGGGCGCCCTGCCAGGTCAAGCGGCGCAGGTGATGGATGGCGGTGTCGCCCGGCGGCACCGGCTCGTCGGGATATTCGTAGCGGAGCTGGCCCAGGTCGAAGGCGATGCGGTCGGCGATCTCGACGCTGCGTTCCACGGCGCCGGGGAACCTGGCGAACAGGCGGGCCATCTCAGCCGGGGATTTCAGGTGCCGCTCGGCGTTGGCCTGCAGCCTGAGGCCGGCCTCCTGGAGGGTGCAGCCCTCGCGGATACAGGTCAGCACGTCCTGCAGGGGCCGCCGCTCGGGACCGTGGTAGAGGATGTCGTTGGTGGCGACCATCGGCGCGCGGGCGGTCTGGGCGAGGGCGGAAAGCTGCGACAGCCGGCGGAGGTCGCGCGGGCCGTAGCGCCTCGCGGCCGCCAGCCAGACGTCTCCGCGCAGTTCGCCGGCGATGCGCTTCAGGTCGCTCTCGAAGGCTTCGTCCAGCCGCTCAGGCGGGACCACCAGGGTGAGCTGCCCCTCCGCGTGGTCGAGGAAGTCGCGCCATTGCAGATGGCATTCGGCCTTCTTCGCCCGCCGCTGGCCGACGGTGAGCAGGCGGGTGAGCCGCCCGTAGGCCTCGCGGTCGGCGGGATAGACGATCACACTCGGCGCGCCGTCGATGAAGTCGAGCCGGCAGCCGGTGAAGACGCGCGGGGGCCGCGCCGTGTCCGCCGCCTGCGCGCCGCCCTTCAACGCAGGTTTCTGGGCGATCAGGTCCTTGCGCGCCGACCAGGCCCGCACCACGCCGGCGAGCGAGTTGCGGTCGCAGATCCCGATGGCCTCCAGGCCCAGGGCCGCCGCGCCGATCACCAGTTCCTCGGCGTGGGATGCGCCGCGCAGGAAGGAGAAGTTGGTGGTCGTCTGCAGTTCGGCGTATCCCCGCCCGAGCGGGGATGAGCGGTCCTCACTCATCCGAACACCCCGTGCAGCCACCATTTCGGCGGCGTGGCGGCGTCGCCGTATAAGCCGGCGCGGAACAGCCAGAAGCGGCCGCCGTCGGCGTCCTCCACCCGGTAGTAGTCGCGCACATGGCTCACATCGACGTCCTCGATGACGCCCTTCCACCATTCCTCGCCGATCCGTTCCGGCCCTTCGGCGCGGCGCACGCGGTGGATCTGGCCACGCCAGCGGAACTGGGTCGGCGGATCGTCGGGGGTGAGCGCCATGACCGCCTCAAGCGGCTCGGGACGGCGGAACAGGCGCGTGGGTCTTGGCGTCTCGCGCTCCCAGGGCCGCGCGTCCGAAGCCTTGCCGAGCGGCCGGGCGCGGCCCACGGCCAGTTCCGGCACATGGCTTTCCACCGGCTGGGCGCGCCAGACGCGGTCCTCGCCCAGGCGGTTCACCAACCGGTCGATGAGCGGGCTAAGGCCCTCCTCCACCGTCGCCTCGCGCCCGGCGTCGAGCCGCGCCTGGCGGCCGGAGATCGGCTCCACACTCTCGGCGGTGATCGTCGCCACCTCGACCCCGAAGCCAGGGTCGACAGCCTCCAGCTTCGGGGCGAACAGCTTGGCGATGCGCGCCGCATCGCGGCCGGGCAGCGCCAGGCCGACCTCCACGGGCGCGGCCTGGCCATCCACCCGATGGAACAGGATCTCGAAGCGCCGCGCGCCCAGGCCCTTGGCGTCCAGGCGCGCGCAGAGCTGGGCGGTCACGTCATGGGCGACGCGGGCCAGGTCCTCCGGGGCGCTGATCGGCTCGGCGAAGGCCAGGCGCGCGAACCAGGGGCTCGGCGGGCGGCGGAAGGTGAGCGCCTCGGTCTCGCGGCCGAGCGCCTGGTCCAGGCGGATCATGGCCGCGCGCCCGAACCGCCGCGCGAAGGGCCCGCGCGGGATGGACATCAGCTGACCCACCTGGCGCATCCCCAGCCGCTCGATCTGGGCCCAGGTCGCCGGATCGAAGCGCAGGGCGGCGGGGCGCAGCGGCTTCAGCAGTTCCGCCTGGCCGCCGGGCGGGGCGATGGCGCCATCTTCGCCATAGTGGGCCAGCGCCCAGGCCGCGCCCGGCGTGTCGGCGATGGCGCAGCGGAACGGCAGGCCGTTGGCCGCCAGCCGTTTCCGAAAATCGGCCAGCAGCCCGGCCTCGCCGCTCCACAGGTGGTCGACCCCGGTCACGTCGAGGAACAGGCCGTCCGGCGCGTCGATCGCCACGGCTGGGGAAAAGCGCACGCACCAGTCGGCGAGCGCGGCCAGCGCCGCCGCGTCAGCCTCCGGTTGGGCCTCGGCCGTGACCAGGTCCGGGGCCAGCGCCATGGCGTCGGTGGCCTTCTGGCCGACATGCAGACCCAGGCGATGGGCCCTCTCGCTGACCGCCGACAGCCTGCGCACCGCGCGGACCGTCTCGATCAGGGCGAAGGGTTCAGCCGGCGAGTCGCCTGAGGTCTTGGGTGGATTGCGCCGGCGCCAGTTGGCGATCGCCCAGGTCGGCGACCAGGCGCAGAGGATGCGCGACATCGGTCATCTCCAGATCATAGGCGCTGGACTCGTAGGCCTGGGCCGCCTCCAGCAGCCACGCGCCCGTGCGCCCGCCCCGGCAGCGTTCCAGCTCCGCCCGGAAGCGGGGCGCGCCCAGGCCGAACTCCCCGGCCGGCGGCTCCGAGGGCGCGGACGCGATGCGCCAGCGCGTGGCCGCCGCCGAACCCGTCGCCTCGCGCCGGGCCTGGCCGCCATAGGGCCGGCGGCGGATCAGGAAGCCGGTGGCGCGGCGCTTCTCGCAGGCGAGCTGCAGCCGGCGCCCGGCGGTGAGGTCGGCCGTCTCGACCTCGCCCACCACGGCGGAAACGCCCACGGTCGCCAGCGCGTCCTCCATCACCGACAGCGCCTCCGCCTCGTCGCGGGCGCAGACCTGGATCAGCCGCTCAACCGGAAACCCCAGGCCGGCGAGCCCCGGCGCCCAGAGGTCGTCGCGGCGCAGCACCCAGACCACCTCGCCGCGGCGGGCCAGCGGCGCGGCCATGAGCGCGGTGAAGGCGGCCGGCGCCGCGGCCGTCTCGACCTCCATCGCCGCGCCGCCGATCTCATGCCAGCGCCCGAGCGGCAGGCCGCCGCCCGGCAGGCAGGCGTCGATCTCGGCGGCGCCGAACGGCAGCACGCCGAAATCCGCCCGTCCGCCGGCCTCCAGCGCGGCGATCTGCGCCCTGACCGTGGCGAGCCCCCGTTCGCGCGGGACGATCTGCCCGCGAAAATCGGACATGGCTTTCCGGACTCCTTTCGTTCCACTTTTGTTCTAGAACTCGGAGCCGGAGAGTCAAGACGCCTCTGGACGCCAGTTGGCGGCGGGGCTTGGCGACGGGGCTTTGGGCCGCCATGGTTGCGCCATGACCCCTGCTCCAACCAGGATGGCGGCGAAAAAGTCCCGGGTCCCGCGCGGGCCCAACGCGGAGCGCAGAGCCGCGACCCGGGCCAAGATCATGGAGGCGGCGGTGCGCTGCCTGGCCGAGTTCGGCTATGCCGCCACCTCGACGCCGCTGGTGGCCAAGATGGCCAAGGTGAGCCGCGGCTCCCTGCTGCACCAGTTCCCGACCAAGGTCGACCTGATCCTGGGCGTGGCGCAGTACGCGTCCAACGCGCGCGGCCTGAAGGTGCGTGAGCACCTGGCGCCCTATCCCGATGGGCCGAACCGCTTCCTGCACGGCGTCGATGCGGTCTGGGCCTCGTTGCACGATCCCGCCGCCATCGCGCTCATGGAGGTCACCATCGCCGCGCGCAGCGACCCGGAGCTCGCCCAGCGCTACCCGCAGTTCGCCGGCGATCTGGACGCGAGCCTGCACCGCGCCCGCGTGCGCATGGCCGAGAACCTGGGCGTGCCGGAACGGCTGGAGGAGATCGAGGCGGTCGCCCACCTGACGCGGGTGGCGCTGAACGGCCTGGCGATGGATTCGGTGTTCATCGGCCGCACCTCGCCCGACGCCGCGCGCGTGCTCGCCCTGCTCAAATCCATCCGCCAGCGGCTGGTCGACAGCCTGCAATCTCCGGACTCGCCGGCCCAGGAGTCGTCTGTAGGCAAGATTGACCATAAATAGGCTTTGCGCCTAAGCTTGCGACGCCAAAACAGCGGGGGCGCTGAAGGCCAGATCGCGCACCCCGGATAATCAAAAGCTGGCTGGGAGAGCGCGCATGACCCAGGGTGTCGGGGACTCTAATCGCAGGACCGTGCTGATCGCCGGCGCGGCGTTCGCCGCCACGGCCGCGGTCGCCGGCAAGGCCGCCGCCCAGGCGCCCACGCCGCCCGCCGCCGCGCCCGCCGGCCTCGCCGCCGGCGGCGGGTCTTCGAAGATCTTCCAGGTCACCGACACGGCGACCGGCAAGGTGCAGGGCATCGCCAACGGGCCGGTCTGGGAGTTCCGCGGCATTCCCTACGGCGCGCCGACCGGCGGCAAGAACCGCTGGATGCCGCCGCAGAAGGCCGCGCCCTGGAAGGGCGTGCGCGAATGCTTCGCCTACACCTCGGTCTGCCCGCAGACCCAGGCCGACATCCGCGGCGAGTACGGCCAGTTCATCATGTGGGACCGGCAGGTCGGCGGCATGGGCGAAGACTGCCTGTCGCTGAACGTCTGGACCACCAACGTCGACCGCGCGCCGAAGAAGGCGGTGATGGTCTCCTTCCACGGCGGCGGCTTCGCCACCGGTTCGGGCAACGCGCCGGGCTTCGACGGCAAGAACCTCGCCTACTACGGCGACGTGGTGGTGGTGACGGTGAACCATCGCCTGGCGAGCTTCGGCTACACCGACCTGGTGGGCGCGGGCGCGCCCGACGCCTTCAAATACGCCGGGGTCTGCGGGGTGATGGACCTGGTGGCTTCGCTGCAGTGGGTCAGGGACAATATCGAGAACTTCGGCGGCGACCCCAACCGGGTGATGATCTTCGGCCAGTCCGGCGGCGGGGCGAAGACCTCGACGGTGCTGGCCATGCCGCCCGGCAAGGGGCTGTTCCACCGCGCGGCGGTGCAGTCGGGCTCGGCGCTGCGGCTGACGACGCCGGAAGCCGGCGCGGCCACGGCCGAGAAGTTCCTGAAGCAGCTCGGCATCGGGAAGGCCAACATGGGCGACCTGCAGAAGATCGGCTGGCAGCAGATCCTGGAGGCGCAGACCGCGGCCGGTGGCAATTTCTCGCCGGTGATCGGCACCGACGCCCTGCCGCACCATCCTTTCGATCCGGCGGCGCCGCCGGAATCGGCCAATGTGCCGATCATCGTCTCCACCTGCCTGGAGGACGCGGCGCTGGGCCTGACCAACTTCACCCTGACGGAGACCGAGCTCACCGCCCTCTTCGACCGGCGCTGGCCGGGCAAGGGGAAGGAGCTGGTCAGCCTCTACCGCCGCTACGACCCGATCGCGACGCCCTTCCTGATCCAGGCCCAGGCCTTCACCGATTCCGGCGCGCGCCGCGCCTGCTACACGCAAGCCGCGCGCAAGGCCGCGGCGGGCGGGGCGCCGGCCTATGTCTACCAGTGGAACTGGCGCACCCCCGGCTACGACGGCCAGTTCGGCGCCGTGCACGGGATCGACGTCTCGGCCTCGTTCCACTCCGTGCGCGACGGCTTCTTCGACGGCTCGACGGCCGGCAAGAAGATGGCCGACCGGCTGGCCTCGTCCTTCGCGGCCTTCGCCAAGACCGGCGATCCGAACAACCCGCACATCCCGCCCTGGAAGCCCTACAGCGAGGCCCAGCGCAACGTGATGCTGTTCGACAACGACACCCGCCAGGAGGTCGATCCGCGCGCCGGGATCCGCGCCTGGTGGGACGCCAATCCGCCGCCGCCGACGGCGCGCGGCTAAGGGGAGGACGAGACCATGACCGCGAACAAGACGCCGGGCCTGAGCCGCCGCGACCTGATCCAGGCCGCTTCCATCGCCACCGCCGCCGTCGGCGCCGCGACAACCGCCAAACCCGCGCAGGCCCAGACCCCGGCGGCCTCGCCGCCGCCGGCCCGCATCCTGGGCGGCGGCGGCGCGCCGGGCGGCATCTTCTGGACCGTGGAGACCAGCTCCGGGAAGGTGCAGGGCATCGCCAACGGCCGGGTGAAGGAGTTCAAGGGCATCCCCTACGGCGCCTCGACCGGCGGCAAGAACCGCTACATGGCGCCGAAGAAGCCGACGCCCTGGGCCGGCGTCAGGAACTGCATCGGCTACGGCCCGATCTCGCCGCAGACCCCCGCCGCGCTCGACAGCGACTATTCGATGATGATCGCCTGGGACCGCCACGTGGGTCCCGGCGGCATGGGCGAGGACTGCCTGAACCTCAACGTCTGGACGCCGAGCGTGAACGACAACGCTAGGCGCCCGGTGCTGGTGAGCTTCCACGGCGGCGGCTGGGCCACCGGCTCGGGCAATGGGCCGATGTACGACGGCTCGCAGATGGCCAGGCTCGGCGACGTGGTGGTGGTGACGGTCAACCACCGGCTGGCGGCCAACGGCTACCTGAACCTGGCGGGCGTCGGCGCGCCGGCGGAATTCGCCAACGCCGGCAACTGCGGCGTCATGGACATGGTGGCGTCGCTGCGCTGGGTGCGGGACAACATCGGCCGCTTCGGCGGCGATCCCTCCCGGGTGATGATCTTCGGCCAGTCCGGCGGCGGCTCGAAGACCTCGACCCTGCTGGCGGTCCCCTCGGCCAAGGGCCTGTTCCACCGCGCCGCGGTGCAGTCCGGCTCGACGCTGCGCCAGGGGACGCAGGAGGAGACCGCGGCGGAGGCCGAGAAGCTCCTGAAGGCGCTGGGCATCGCCAAGGGCAATGCCGCGGCGATCCAGAAGGTCAGCTGGCAACAGCTGCTGGACGCCCAGGTGAAGTCGAACGGCAACTTCCGCCCGACGGTCGGCGACAAGGTGCTGCCGCACCATCCGTTCGATCCGGCGGCGCCGGAGGAATCGGCCGACGTGCCGGTGATCATCTCGACGACGCTGCACGACGCGGCGCTTCGGCTCACCAACTTCGACCTGAACGAAAACGGCTGCGCGGCGCTGTTCAGCCAGCGGTTCGGCGCCAAGGGCCCGGCCATCCTGGCCGCCTACCGGCAGGCGAACAGCCGGCAATCCTGGTACCTCACCCAGGCCGAAGCCTTCACCGACGCCACGCGCGGCAACTCGCAGATCCAGGCGCTGCGCAAGGCCAGGCTCGGCCGCGCCGCGACCTACATGTACGTCTGGGACTGGGAGACCCCGGCCTTCGACGGCAAGTTCGGCGCGGTGCACGGCCACGACGTCGAGGCGAGCTTCCACCTGTCGCGTAACCCGATCGGCGGCGCCGGCATGAAGCCCGGCCGGCAGATGAGCGACCGGCTGGCGGCGACCTGGGTGGCGTTTGCGACCTCAGGCGACCCGAACAACAGCCTGATCCCGCACTGGCCGGCCTACGAGGCGGGCAAGCGCGCGACCATGGTGTTCAACAACGACATGAAGGTCGTCGACGACTACCGCGGCGACATGGTGCGGATGATCGCCGACGCGGTTCCGACCACGCCGGACCCGCGCAAGGCCTGATCGACTCCCGACGGCCTCCCGGGATGTCGGATCGAGGTGCTATGGTGCGTCCTATGGGGTGGGAGGACGCACCATGAGCGACAGTGTCCGTTTGCTCGTCGGCACCCGCAAGGGCGCCTGGATCCTGCAGGGCGACGCGGCCCGCGCCGATTGGCGCGTGCAGGGGCCGCTGTTCCTGGGCCAGATCGTCAACCACCTGGTCTGTGACCCGCGCGACCCGCAGACGCTGATGGCCGCGGTCTCGACCGGCCATCTCGGCCCCACGATCCTTAGGTCCACGGACGGCGGGGAGACCTGGGCCGAAGCGCGCCAGCCGCCCGCCTTCCGCAAGGGCGAACCCGCCGGCCGCTCGGTCAACCACACCTTCTGGCTGGAGCCCGGCCACGCCAGCGAGCCCGGGGTCTGGTGGGCCGCCACCTCGCCGCCCGGGCTGTTCGTCAGCCACGACGCCGGCGAGACCTGGGAAAGCGTCGAGGGGCTGAACGCGCACCCGAAGGCGCTGGACTGGATGCCGCCGGACGGCGGCACCCCCGACGGGGCGATCATCGCCGGCGTGACCATCGACCCGCGCGACGCGGCCCACATGTACCTGGCGACCTGTTCGGCCGGCGTGCTGGAGACCACCGACCGCGGCGCGACCTGGCGGCCGCTGAATGAGAACGTGCGCTGCGATTTCCTGCCCGACCCCTATCCGGAGTACGGCCAGGACGCGCACCAGATCGCGCTCGCGCCGACCAATCCCGACCGCCTCTGGCAGCAGAACCATTGCGGCATCTATCGGCTCGACCGGCCGGGCGAGCGCTGGGAGCGGATCGGCGACAACATGCCCCGCGAGGTGGGCGACATCGGCTTCTCCATCATCCCGCATGTCCGCGACGACCAGACCGCCTGGGTGTTCCCGATGGACGGCACGGAGGTCTGGCCGCGGGTCTCGCCCGGCGGGCGGCCCGCCGCTTACCGCACCCGCGACGGCGGTGCGAGCTGGGAGCGGCAGGACCGCGGATTCCCCGCCGAGCAGGGCTGGTTCACGGTCAAGCGGCAGGCCTTCTGCGGCGACGGGGCCAAGCCCATGGGCCTCTACCTCGGCACCACAGGCGGCGAGATCTGGGCGAGCACGGACGAGGGCGAGAGCTGGCGTCAGATCGCCGCCCACCTGCCGGAGATCTATTCCGTCGCCGTCGCGCCGCTCTAGGGGTCCGCGGCGATGGTGCAGGTGATGATCCCCTCGCAGCTCACCGCCTACACCGACGGGGCGACCCGCGTGCCGGCGGCCGGCGCCACGGTCGGCGCGGTGCTGGAGGACCTCGACCGCCGCTTTCCGGGGCTGAAGTTCCGGGTGGTCGACGAACAGGACCGGGTGCGCAGGCACATGCGCCTGTTCATCGGGCGGGATGAGACCCGCGATGTGGGCCGGGCGATGGGACCGGGCGAGGAGTTGCTGATCTTCGGGGCGCTGAGCGGGGGTTAGGCCGCCTTCGGTCGAACCCCGAAATACACGAAATACACGAACGCGCCCCCAGCGCCGCTCGTCCCGGCGAAAGCCGGGATCCATAGGGCGTCCGGGTGAAATTCCCGAAGTTGGCGGCGTTTCGAGTCAGCTCGCGTCCCGGCTTTCGCCGGGATGAGCGGTGATTTTAGCCCGTGTCGGCTAGAGGCGACGCGGGCGTGTTCGCAGGCACGATGGTCTGTGCGGTGGTGACCACCAGTTCGCCGGTGAGCCGCATATCGGCGGCCAGCTTCTGGGCCAGGACCTCGATGGGCAGGTCGGCGAAGCCCGGGGCGTCTTCGGCCTCGCAGAGGCGGGCGTCGAGGTCTTCGAGGAGGACTTCGTACTCTTCCTCGTCGCCTTCGGATTCGTTCCAGAGGAGGCGGTTGAGCACGCCCTTCACGCGGCGTTTCTGGTTTTCCTCGGGCGAGGGATCGCGCAGGTCGCCAAGCGCCTGCTCGGCGGCTTTCATGATGCGGCTTTCGCGCAGGGCGGCGTCAGCCGCCTGGGCCTGGGCGTCCTTGGCCGCCTCGCGCGCGTCTCGGGCGGCCTGCCGGTCGAGTTGGGCGTCCAGGGCGAGCGTCAGGCGGGTGGTCCGCGCGGTCTTCTGGAAGGCGGTGACCAGGGCCACCTTCTCTTCGGCGTCCTCACAGGCGCGGGCCTGGACCGCCAAGTCGCGGGCGAGCATCAGGGAAAGCTCCGCGAGCTCGCCGAGGATCTGCTCCACCCGGTCACGTTTGGTCGTCGCGTCGGACATGAACAAAAGGAGAACATACGAGAAGGTGGGAGTCAAGGATTTTCGTGGTGGAACGACCGGAGCTCCACACAAATCTCTGGACTCATAGTTTTATGTTTGGCAAATTATCAAATATGAACCGGGTCTTCAAAGCCCTCTCCGATCCGACCCGCCGCCGGGTCCTCCAGCTGCTACGGGAGCGGCCGATGACGGCCGGCGAACTCGCGGCGCACTTCCCGATGCACAAGGCCACCATGTCGGCCCATTTCAGCGTGCTGCGCGAGGCCGACCTGATCGCCGCCGACAAGCACGGTAAGTCGATCACCTACCGCCTGCGCTTATCAGTCCTAGAGGACGCCCTGCTGGCGTTCTCGGAGATGGTCGGCATCGGCTTTTCGCTTTCCCCCAACACAGACCGGGCCATCGAGGAGGGCGCCGAATGAACCGGACCGTAAAGATGATCGTCATCGCAGCGTTCGCAGAGACGGCCTTGGCCGGGGCCGCGGCCTTGGCCTGGGTGGCGTACAGGGCGGGCGGCCTCGACCTGGCGCACCTGCAGCGCCCGATCCCGCCGCTCCTATGGATGAGCCCCCTCTGCCTGGCGGGCGCCGGCCTCATCTTCTGGCGACGATTGGCGTCAAATGACCCACCGCGCTCCGACAGGAACCGCGCCTATCTGACCAGCGCCCTGCTGACCGGCGCAATCGTCTCGGCCCTGACGCAGAATCTTTTCGCCTATGGCTTTGTCGCCGGCTGGCAGCCGGACCGCGAGGTCTACGTTCGCCTCGTGATCGCGGGGTTCGGCCTGTGGATGATCATCCTCGGCAATGGCTTGGCCAAGCTTGATCCGCCGATCGGCGAGAGAGCCGCGCTGACGGGGGCATGGACCCGTTCCTTCTTGCGGACGGGCTGGGCCACCGTCGCCTGCGGGGTCGGCGCTGTGGCCGTGGCGCTCGTCGCACCACTGGAATGGATGCGGCCGTTCGTGGGGGTCCTGGTGCTGGCTATCTTGAGCTTCGAGTTCCTCCACCGGCGTGCGACGAGAACAAGCCAGGACGCCTGAACACCTGAACGCGCCGAGCTAAGACGGCAGGCGCCAACCACCGGCTCTCCACGCCGCCGACTTCGCCTCAACCTCCCGCCTTCGGAGACAGAGAAACCATGCCTATTCGCTTGCGATCTACGAGCCACGCTGTTGTCGCCGCGGCTTTGGCATGTATTGCCGGACCTGTCCTCGCGACCGAGGCCGCGCCGCATGTGGAGGGGTTGGACGGCGATTGGCAGGGGACGATGGCGGTCGGCGCCGCCGGGCACCTGCGCCTGATCTTCCACGTCCGCACCGGGTTGGACGGCGCAACCACGGCCACTTTCGACAGTCCTGACCAAGGCATGGCTGGCGCACCTCTCTCAGCCGTCCGGCGCCACGGCCGCGACGTGGAGTTCGAGTCCAGCACCAAACACATCCTGGTGGCGGGCGAACTGTCCGACGACAAATCAGCAATCCAGGGCGAATGGGAGCAGGGCGAGTTGATCGTGCCCCTGGTCCTCAAGCGCGGCGGCGATCTCCCCATGGTGGTCAGCCCGAAGTCTTCCGCCGAAGCGCCCAAGACTTGGCGGCTGCCGGACAACTCGGAAGTGCGCCAAATCCTAGCCCGACGCATCGACACCGAACGACGTGGCGTCGGCATCGTGGTCGGCATGATCTCGCCTTCCGGTCGCCGCGTGGTGGCCTATGGCGCGCCCGATGTCGGCGACCCGCGCCGGGTGGACGGTGGAACGGTCTTCGAGATCGGGTCGATCAGCAAGACCTTCACCGCCTTGCTGCTTCAGGACATGGCGTTGAAGGGCGAGGTTGGTCTCGACGACCCGGTGAGCAAATACCTGCCGCCCGGGACCAAAGTCCCCAGCCATGGCGGCAAGGCGATCACCCTTCGTCAACTCGCCACCCACACCTCGGGCCTACCCCGCGACCTGCCCAATCCGAAGGCCAAGCGGCTCGAGGATGCCTTCGACAATGCGACCGAGGCCGGACTCTACGACTTCCTCGCGAAGTATCAGCTCACCCGCGATCCCGGTACGGAATGGGATTATTCCAACCTGGGCGTGGGGTTGCTGGGGGTCGCGCTCAGCCATCGCACCGGAATCGACCTCGATACGCTGATCCGTCAGCGGGTCACCGGTCCCCTCAAGATGAATTCAACGGCCCTGTCGATTACGCCTGATATGCACCTTCGCATGGCGGTCGGCCACGACGCCTTCCTGCGCCCGGAGCCGCCCTACCAGATGGGTCCGGCAGAGCAAGCCGCCGGTCAGATACGGTCCTCCGCGGACGACATGCTGAAGTACCTGGCTGCCGAGATGGGCTACGCCTCGACCCCGTTGAAACCCGCCATGGACGCCATGTTGAGTCGGGAGCAGCCCGGCATGCTCGGCGGCTTCAAACAGGCGCTTGGCTGGATGATCCTCGATGAGCCCAGCGGACGCATCGTCACCCACTCGGGCGGAACCTTCGGCCAGCGCGCTTTCGCGGCCTTCAATCCGAAGACTCGTGAAGGGGTGATCGTTCTCTCCAACGCCGAGAGCGCCACCGGGGCCGACGACATCGGCTTGCACATCATTTCCGGAATCCCGATCAATCCCCTGGCGCCGGCGCCGCCCGCGCCGATGAAGGGCGTCGCTCGCCCCGAACAATCCCTCAGTGCCGAGGCGGCCAAGCCATTTGTCGGTAGCTACCGCCTCAGCCGAAGCATCACGGTGACTGTAGGCTACGACGCCGGCCACCTAGCCAGCACGACCCAGGTCGGCGACCGCAAGGGCCCTTCCGTTCCCGTCGCCTGGCACGGTGGATCCGATTTCTCGATCACGTCTGGCGCCGACACCGTCGAGCTTGCCTTCCAGCCAACCTCTGCGGGCCGAAGCTCCGTTCTCATCTGGCGCGGCGCAACCACCGAGTACCGACTGGATCGCATAGCCGACGCGGGGTCGTAGAGCGCACTTTCTCGACGGCCTGACAGTCCGCAAGCCCGAACTCTGAAGCGGAAAGCAGCCGTATAGGTTATGCTGCCCTTCGGGAATTCACTTTGACCGTCGGGATGCAAGCCCGGCGCCCAGTCTTCCAGACTGCCGGAGAGGCTTTCATCTCATGGATGAGGCGAGCCTTGGGGCCTCGGCTTGTCAAGGAGCGGCCCCTGGCCGCCCGCGTCGCGGCGCGCCTTTGGCGCGTCTTTGAGAAGCCGAGGCCCCAAGGCAGAATGGCTGCCATGGGATCAATGCCACGGTGGGTCCGCGCGGGGCGGACCTGGCTTTGACGCCCTGCGCCGAGAGGGTGTCGGCGCCCTCCCTCTTCTGACGGTCTCGGCGGGGTGGGCACGACCGCGGAGAGGCGCCGCCGCGGACCGGAACTACTTCGCCGCGTTGAAGCGCGCGACCGCGTCGGCGCCGGCGGGGAGGCGCATGGGGCAGGCGGGGTCGGTGGCGGCGCGCCAGACGGCCTCGGAGACATCGCGCGAGGTGGTGATGTCGCCGCCGGCCTGGAGGCGCCCCATCATCTGGGCCGCCAGCGCCTGGTAGGCTTCCGGGATGTTCAGGCCCATGCGGGCGCGGGCGTTGTCGCCGAAAGGCGTCTCGGGCGCGCGGCCGGGGATGACGATACGGATGCGCACGCCGATCGCCTCCAGCTCCAGGGCCACGGACTCGGTGAAGGCGTTCACCGCCGCCTTGCTGGCCGTGTAGATCGACATCAGCGGCAGGGGCTGGAAGGTCACGCCGGAGGTGACGTTGACGATCACGCCTGAGCCCCGCTCGCGGAACTGCGGCAGGACGGCCTGGGTCATGGCGATGGTCCCCAGGGTATTGGTCTCGAAGAGCTCGCGGATCTTGTCCATCGAGACGCCTTCCAGCGGGCTCATCTGGCCGACGCCGGCGTTGTTGACCAGGACGTCGAAGGGGCCGGCGGCGGCGATGGCCTCAGCGATGCTGGCGGGGTCGGTGACATCGAGCGGCAGGACCCGCATCCGGTCGGACGCCGGCAGGATGTCGGCCTTCGGGGTGCGCATGGTGGCGATGACCGACCAGCCGCGGTCATGGAAGAACCTGGCGGTGTCCAGGCCGAAGCCGGACGAGCAGCCGGTGATGAGGACGGTGTTCATGGGGAGTCCTTTCGCGCAGCGGCAGCCTAGGCGCCGAGCCACGGGCGCCAGCAACAGAAAAAGCCTGGGTCCCCGCTTGCGCGGGGATGAGCGGAGGTGGGTGGGCGGCTGGCGCCGCCCCTAGAACACCAGCGCCCGCGCCTCCTTCACGTGCGGCAGGGCCTGGATCTTGGCGAGCAGGGCTTCGCTGGGGGCCTGGTCGACGCCGACCAGGGCGATGGCGTCGTCGCCCGCGGAGACGCGGCCCAGGTTGAAGGTGGCGATATTGACGCCGGCCTCGCCCAGCAGGTTGCCGAGGTTGCCGATGAAGCCCGGCTTATCGAGGTTGTTGACGTAGAGCATGGTCGGGCTGAACGGGCTGTCCAGGTCCATGCCCTTGACCTCGATCACCCGCGGCGTGCCGGCCAGCACCGAGCCCGCGAAGGAGCGCTTGCCCTTTTCGGTGGTGACGGTGATGCGGATCAGGCTCTCGTAGATTGGGCTGTCGTCCTGGCGGCTCTCGGAGACGGTGATGCCGCGCTCCTTGGCCACCGCGGGCGCCGAGACCATGTTGATCTCCGCCAGCATGGGCCGCATGATTCCGGCCAGAGCGGCGGCGGTCATCGGCTTGGCGTTGAGCTGGGCGACGTCGCCCTCGTAGGCGATGTCGATGGCCTTGATGCCGAAGTCGACCATCTGGCCGGCGAAGGCGCCGAGCTTTTCGGCCAGCGCGATGAAGGGCTTGAGCCTGGGCGCCTCTTCGGCGGTGACCGACGGGCTGTTCAGCGCATTGGTGACGGCGCCGGTCAGGAGGTAGTCGCTGATCTGTTCGGCGACCTGCAGGGCGACGTTCTCCTGCGCCTCGTTGGTGGAGGCGCCCAGGTGCGGGGTGGCGACGAAGTTCGGTGCGCCGAACAGCACGTTTTCCTTGGCCGGTTCGGTGACGAAGACGTCGAAGCCCGCGCCGCCGATATGGCCGCTTTCGAGGCCCGCGCGCAGGGCCGCCTCGTCCACCAGGCCGCCCCGGGCGCAGTTGACGATCATCACGCCCTTCTTGGTCTTGGCGAGGTTCTCGGCCGACAGGATGTTGCGGGTCTTGTCGGTGAGCGGGGTGTGCAGGGTGATGAAGTCGGCGCGGGGGAGCAGGTCCTCCAGCTCGACCTTCTCGACACCCATTTCCACGGCGCGTTCGGGCGACAGGAATGGGTCGTAGGCGACGACCTTCATCTTCAGGCCCAGCGCCCGGTCGGCGACGATGGAGCCGATGTTGCCCGCGCCGATCAGGCCCAGCGTCTTGCCGTAGAGTTCGACGCCCATGAAGCGGCTCTTCTCCCACTTGCCGGCCTGGGTGGAGGCGTCGGCGGCGGGCATCTGGCGGGCGAGCGCGAACATCATGGCGACCGCATGCTCGGCGGTGGTGATCGAGTTGCCGAAGGGGGTGTTCATCACCACGATCCCGGCGGCGGTGGCGGCGGGGATGTCGATGTTGTCGACGCCGATGCCGGCGCGGCCGATGACCTTGAGGTTCCGGGCGGCGGCGATGACGTCCTTGTTGGGCTTGGTGTCGGACCGGACGACCAGGCCGTCGTAGTCGCCGATGACGGCGATCAGGTCTTCCTTGGAGAGGCCGGTCTTGATGTCGGCGTCGACGCCGCGCTGCTTGAAGATTTCGATGGCGGCGGGGCTGAGGCTGTCGGCGATGAGCACGCGGGGCATGGGATGGTTTCCTTTGATTTCGCCGCTCATCCCGGCGGAAGCCGGGACCCAAGCTGATTGGGTGGGTGACCCTGGAGAGGCTGGGCTCTCCGCGGTCGCCGCTTGGGTCCCGGCTTTCGCCGGGATGAGCGGATTTATGGGAGGGTTCAGGCGGCCTGGAGTTCGGCCGAGACGGACGCGAAGGCCCAGTCGAGCCAGGGGGTGAGCGCGTCGAGGTCGGAGGTTTCGACCGTGGCGCCGCACCAGATCCGCAGGCCCGGGGGCGCGTCGCGGTAACCGCCGACGTCCAGCGCGACGCCTTCCTTTTCGAGGACCGCGGCCAGCTTCTTGGCGAAGTCGGCCTGGGCGTCGTCGGAGAGTGACGTCACCGCCGGATCGATGACCTTGAGGCACACCGAGGTATTGGACCGGATCGCCGGATCGGCGGCGAGAAACGCCACCCAGCCGGTCTTCTGCGCCCAGGCCTCAAGCACGCCGAGGTTGGCGTCGGCGCGGCGCTTCATTTCCGCGAGCCCTCCGATGGAGGCCGCCCACTTCAGCGCGTCGACCGCGTCTTCCACCGCCAGCATCGACGGCGTGTTGATGGTGGCGCCTTCGAAGATGTCGAGGGTGACCTTGTTCACGCCGTCCTTCTTCGACGTCATGCGGAAGAGCTTCGGCATCGGCCAGGCCGGCGTGTGGCTTTCCAGGCGGGCCACGGCGCGGGGCGAGAGGATCAAGACGCCGTGCGCGGCCTCGCCGCCCAGCGCCTTCTGCCAGGAGAAGGTCACCACATCGAGCTTGTCCCAGGCGAGGTCCTGGGCGAAGGCCGCCGAGGTGGCGTCACAGATGACGATGCCCTTGCGGTCGGCGGCGATGAAGTCGCCGTTCGGCACGCGCACGCCGGACGTGGTGCCGTTCCAGGTGAACACCAGGTCGGCGTCGCGGCGCACCTTGGCAAGGTCGGGGAGTTCGCCGTAGGGGGCGTCGAGGACCTGCGCGTCGATCTTCAGCTGCTTGGTGACGTCGGTCACCCAGTCCTTGCCGAAGCTTTCGAAGGCCAGCAGCTGGACGGGACGCGGCCCCAGCATCGACCACATGGCCATCTCGACCGCGCCGGTGTCGGAGCCCGGCACGATGCCGATCAGGAAGTCGTCGGGAACCTCCAGCACCTGGCGGGTCCGGTCGATCGCCTCCTTGAGGCGCGCCTTGCCGAGCTTGGACCGGTGCGAGCGTCCAAGGACCGCATTCTGGAGATTTTGGGGGGTCCAGCCGGGGCGCTTGGCGCAGGGTCCGGAGGAAAATTCCGGACGCGCAGGGCGCATCGCGGGCCTCGCGAGGGTCGTCATATCGATGTCTCCCATCCTTACAGATGGACTGCGCCCCGTTGGGAGGGCGTGGCCCGCGCGCCAAGAGCCCGGGTTTGCGGCCCGGATCAAGCGGAAGTTTTCTGCAAGGCCCGATAGGCGACGCTATGGCGCAGCCTGGATCCCGGGACGGTCAGGGCGCGGCGGGGACTTCGTCACGCCTCGCCAGACGGCCGCGCCAGGCCATGATGGTGCCGGCGGTCAGGCAGACCAGGATGGCCGCGAAATTGAGGTCGCTGATGACGATGTGCAGCGGCGTGTCGCTGGAGCGGCCGGTCACCAGGTAGAACGAGTGCAGGGTGAACTGGGCCGCGTAGAGCAGCATGACCCCGCCCAGCCAGAAGCTGGCGTAACGGATCGCGACAAACAGCAGGCCAAGGGCGGTGAGCGCGTCGCCGCAGAGGCTGATGATCGGCCACCAGCCCTGGGGGAGCGCATGGGCCAGACGTTCGGCGACCACCAGCACGATGATCACGCCGGCGCCCGTCCGCTCAGCCGGCCCGCCCTTCCACAGGGCGAACACGCACACGGCGACCAGGACGAGCGACAGAAGGATGTAAGTTTGCAGTGATGATGACATGGCTTCGCGCCCCTAACGTACATTAGGGACGCGAAACCAGTTAAACTATCGCAACCAAGGGTCGGTTAGCCGACCTTGCGGATGCCCGTGGTCTCTTCGGTCTTCGCCAGGCTGGTGGGCTTTTGGAAGTCCATCCGGGTGCGGACGCCGAGACGAAGCTGGGCTTCGTTGAGCTCGTTGTGCACGCCGACCATGGCGGTGCGGGCTTCGCTGAGCGCCTTCATGGCGTCCATCAGCTTCACTTGCACGTCGTCGGCGAACACCAGCGAGGTGTTCACTTCCTTGCGGGCGGTGAGAAGTTCACTCATCAGTTCAGCGGCTTCGCTGAGCGCGCCGTCGACGGCGGCTTCAGTCACGAACAGCTTCTTGGCCACGCGCTGAGCCACAAACGCCTTTTCCATCAGAAATCCCCTAACTTGGTGAACAACCACAATTTACGGTAAATAGAAGATTAAGGTTCGCGCAACTGATTCATGGGTTGTTAACCATAATTTCCTCCCCGGAGGGTTGTACCTGTGGCGCCTGGGGCACAGTTTTGGCCGCCGCTACGTAGAACTACGGAGGCTTCATTGGGGGCGCGCCCCGCGAATCCCGGGCGCCGAAGCGAAACGTTAGGATTGTTGACCTACAGCGGGTGTTCCATGCGGCCTTACTGAGCGCCATGACCCCGACGCCATGAATACGACGACTGGCACATCCGGCCCCGCGCCCACCGCCACCTTCCACGCCCGCGTGGCCGGGGTCGGTCTCGTCACCACGCTCGTCGTGCTGATCGCCGCCTGCCTGACGTTCATGCTGCAGCAGTGGGCGGTGGCCCGCACCCAGTCGCACCAGATGTACCAGGGCCTGGCCCAGATCACCGCCACCACCGAAGGCGCGGCGATCGCCAGCGGCGACACGGCTTCCGTCCAGGCGGCCCTGCAGGCGCTGGCCGGCAGCAAGAACGTCGAGGCCGCCCAACTCGTCGACCTGAAGGGCGCGCCGCTGGCGAGCTTCCAGCGTCCGCCGAACCCCGCCATTCCCGCCTCCGGTCCGGCCGCGCCGGGCCCGATCGAGGTGATCCGCAGCGACGTGACCACCGGTGGGCAGGCGGGGGGCCGCAAGGTCGCCAGCCTGTCGCTGAGCGTGCACCGCCCGGCGCTGGGCGCGCTGTTGCCGCAGTTCATCGCGCTGACCGCCGCCCTGCTGTTCGGCGGCATCGGCGTGGCGCTGTTCCTGGCGCGCGGCATGGCGCACCGGGTGATCGCGCCGGTGCAGAGCCTGTCGGAGGCCATGCACCAGGTGGCCGGCGGCGGCAGCTTCGAGCCCATCGAGGTCAAGGCGCAGGACGAACTGTTCCGTGGCCTGACCACCAGCTTCAACCACCTGCTGGGCAAACTCGGCGAGCGCGAGGAGGACCTGAAGGCCGCCATGCGCGACCTGGAGAGCGCCCGCGATGCGGCCAACGCCGCCAATGTGCTGAAGACCCAGTTCCTGGCCAACATGAGCCACGAGATCCGTACCCCGCTGAACGGCGTGCTGGCCATGGCCGAGGTGATGTCCATGGGCGACCTGGCCGAGGTGCAGCGCGAGCGCCTGGGCATCATCCGGCAATCGGGCGCCCTGCTGCTCGCCGTGCTGAACGACGTGCTGGACCTCTCGAAGATCGAGGCCGGCAAGCTCAGCCTGGTGAAGGAAGACTTCGACCTGGCGCCGACGCTCAACTCCACCGCCGGAACCTTCCAGGTGCTGGCGCAGGGCAAGGGGCTCGATTTCCGCTTCCAGGTCAGCGACGAGGCCAAGGGCTGGTGGCGCGGCGACGCCGACCGCCTGCGCCAGATCGTCGGCAACCTCTTGTCCAACGCCGTCAAGTTCACCCCGCAGGGTTCGGTCGAGGCGCTGGTCGAGGTCAATGCGGCGAACGGCGCCCTGCGCCTGGTGGTCCGCGACAGCGGCGTCGGCATCGCGCCCGAGAAGCTGCCGGCGCTGTTCGAGAAGTTCACCCAGGCCGACAACTCCGCCACCCGCCGGTTCGGCGGCACGGGCCTGGGCCTGGCGATCTGCCGCGAGCTGACCCAGATGATGGGCGGCTCCATCGACGTGGAAAGCCGCGAGGGCCACGGCTCGACCTTCACCGTCGAACTGCCGCTCAGCCGCGGCCAGGCGGCGGGCGCCGATGAGGCGCAGGCCGCCCAGGACACCGGCGAGCGCAACATCCGGCTGCTGGCCGCCGAGGACAACCCGACCAACCAGCAGGTGCTGGCGGCGGTCATGGAATCGCTCGGCATCGACATCGACATCGTGGGCGACGGCCGCCAGGCGGTCGACGCCTGGCGGGTCGGCGGCTACGACCTGGTCTTGATGGACATCCAGATGCCGGTGATGGACGGCATCGACGCGGCCCGCGAGATCCGCGCGGTCGAGATCGCCGAGCAACGCAAGCGCACGCCGATCGTGGCGCTGACCGCCAACGCGCTCACCCACCAGGTGGACGAGTACCTGGCCGCCGGCATGGACGGCCACGTGGCCAAGCCCATCGAGATCGCCAAGCTCTACGAGGCGATCAGCGCCGCGCTCACCGCCGCCGCCACCGGCGCCTCGGGCCGCACCCCGGCCGCCGCGACCACCGAGACGTCCCAGGTCGCCTAGGGCGCTCGCCCACACTCAAGCTATTGATTTGAAAGCTGAACGCCGGACAACGGACCCCTCAGGTCCGGGTCAGGCTTCGCGTGGTCATATCGGGACCGTGGCGACTGGAGCGCCATGCCCGGACCTTCCGCTGCGACTGGCGCCCGCGTCGCGACAGCCGAACGGACCTCCGGAGTGCGGGAGCGCCCCGGGACCTCACGGTTCCGGGGCGTTTTCGTTGGGCAGGCCTTTCAAATGCAATTTCGGCTATCGCTCGGAGGCGATATGTTCTTGTTTTGTTCTTGACCTGAGACCGATATCATGGCAGTCTCAGCGCCAATTGGCGGGATGCCTTGGTGAGACATCCTCGCCGAATGACCGCCTCTGATGGAGAGACGGGCATGGCCGGGGCTTGGTCGACGCAACCGGACGTCGACGATCTGGACGATATCGAAGGCTGGATGGCGCAGCGAAGCGCTGATGTGGGGCTGCGGCCGCAGGCCGACGCCTTCGCCCGCGACCTCTGGAATCAAGCGACGCGTAGCGGCGAGGATCTCGCTGCCCCGCAGTCGAGCGACCTGACTTCAATTGGATTGGCGGCGCTCGGCAGCGGCGTTACGCCCGACGGAGCGTCGTCCGACCTGGAAGGTTTAAACGTTAGCGCTCCGGCTGCGCCCGGAGCGACGCCGCAGGCGTCGAGTAGTGACACCACTACACCGGTCGGCCAGCCCGACGCGGGGCCACCTGGCTATCAGATCGTCACGGCGCAGCCGGGCGACAGCATCTCCCGACTGCTCGGCACGAGCCGCCCCGCCGCGATTGGCCGGTTCGCCAGTCTGAACGGGCTCAACGGCTCGGCGCTGAAGGCCGGCTCCAACTATTACGTCCCGACATCCTATGACGGCGCGACGCCTGATGAGATCGCGGTTGGGAACCATCTGCTGCGATCGGACAACGCCCGGCTCGCGGCGGCCCACGCTGCCGCGGCGAATGATGTCCAGGCCGATCTGTTCGCGCAGCGCCTGAACTCTGGTCTGAACATTTGGACGGGCGAAGCGCCGGACTATGGCGCGCCGCCGCTCGCGCCCGCGCCGCCCGAGCAGCCGCATTGGTGGGGTGGGCCCATCAAGGCCGCCGCCGGAACTGCGGCGTTTGTAGCGGGATTGCCAGTGGGCTTTGCGCGTGGCGCCATCCACCTCGGCCAGGATATCGGAAACGATTTGGACTTCGGTGCGCGGCTTCTGGATCCGCATGACGCTGAAAATCATCTGCCTGGCGAATCTGCCTGGGACCAGGCGGTGGACAAGGGACGAGCCGTCGTGAGCTATGGCCAGCAGCGTCTCACTGACCCTGGAAAGCTTGTGCATGACGTCGGCGATTGGGGCCACGAAGCTCGGGTCAATCTCGACCCCTTTCCGATTGCTCCGACGCTAGGCGACCAACTCCGTCGCAGCTTTTCGGTCGGCCAAAACTGGGGCGAAGGAGGCTTTGATCTTGGCGCCCTCGCGAAGGCCAGCGAGATCGTCAAAGGCGCCAAGGGCGCTGAAATTACATCCGACGTTGCGAGAACTCCCGAATACGTCCGACCAGATGCTCCTCCTGAGCTTAAGGCCTATCTTGCCGAGCCTTACGACGGGGGCGGAGCCCATTTCGTGCCGCGGCGCGCGAAGTTCAATGAGACGATGATGGGTATACCGGTTCCAAACGGCCTCGTTGGCAAACCGATCTTGCCACAGTGGTATATGGAGAGCCCTTTTAACTTGTGGAAGCCAGACGACATCAGCCGAGGTGATTTCTATGCGGAGCATTTCCGCACGGACGACCGAATGTACGGGGCGTCACTGCCGCGCAAGCTCGATGGCGGCCGAGGGTGGAGCGGAAACAGGCTTGGGCTTGAGAGATATAGTCCGGCAGGCCGCATCTGGCGTGGCGCGCCCTTGCCTCTCAAAGCCGCAGTTGGAGGAGGCTCAGCGGCGGCGGGGCTGGGACTCTACGACTATCTAAACCCGGGCGTTCCTCAATGATCGACACGCCATGGGCCGGGTTTATCGCGGACTTCCCAGACGACGTCGTCTGGGGCGGTCCCGGCCAGATGGAGATCGCCGGCGGCCGGAACGTCGCGGTGGCGCTTATTGAAATACTGGCCGGATTGGGATGCCAAGCCTCGGCGCCGGAGTATGTTGGGGTGAAGGGTTGGGAGTTTGAGATCTACTACAAGGAACACCGGTTCTGGTGCCAGGTGACCTCGTTTCACCCGGCGTTTTATCTCCTCTTCGAGGACCCGGCGATCACGCGCGGAACGCGGGCCAAGAACGCTGCGGCCTATGCCGAGATCTGGCAGAAGCTCGCCGATGCACTCGACAAGGATCCTCGATTCCAAGGCATTGAGTGGCGATCGAAGGCAGACGGTCCGCCGGAGCCGGAGGAGATCGGCGATGCGAGGGTGCGGGACAAGATCGTCGCCGCCCATCCAGAGCCGCTTGAGCCATCGCTGAGACCTGAACTCCGCCCCAAGGGAGCCACTGGCTTCCTGGCTCTTTTGTTCCTTGCGGCGATTTTCGGCTGCGTGTTTGGAATCGCAACGACGATCGCCGGGGTGATCCGCCTCGTCGTTAAGGGGATGGATGACGGCGGCAGTGGGATAGCCACGAGCGTCGGCATCTTCTGTCTAAGCGCCTTGGTTCTGTGGGCGCTATACCGTGAACCCAAGCGGGGGCCGAAGGCGTAGTCGACGACGTCCCGATCACCGCATCATTTTGCGACGCGATTTCTAATCGATCACCGTCAGCTCCGGCCACCGCGCGACCGCGGCCGCGGCGGTGCGGGCGAAGCCTTGGGTCTGGCGCGTGGGGTTGGGGCGTAGGCGGAGCGCGAAGAGGTCGTCGAGGCCGAAGGGGGCGACGACGGTCAGGCGGTCGTCGGGCTCCAGGCGGACGCCCACGGAGAAGGTGGCGCTGGTGAAGCGTTCCAGCGCCTGGGCGCTGCAGGTGAGCGGCGCATAGGGTTCGCCGAACTTGCCCTCGAACCACAGGTGCACGCGGGCCTGGTTGCGGACCTCGACCAGCGCGTCCAGCGGCGGCGGATAGGCGGCGGCGACGCGCTTGATCACCGCGTCCTCGGCCTCGTAGGAGATGTCCGACGCGTCGTGGTAGCCCAGGTCATAGTCCTTGATCCCGTAGTCCAGATCGCGGCCGGTGAGCTGGTTCAGCACCCGCTGGTAGACGGCGCCCGAGAAGATCAGCCAGTCGGGGAGATCGAGGTCGCGGGCGATGGTCAGCACGCGCATCAGGGTGGGGCCGGTGCGGACGATCGCCTCCAGCCGGTCTTCCAGCGTCATCGGCGGCCCCTCAACGGCCAGCCGTGATCCAGCGGCCCATGGCCGGCGCCGAAGCCCGGCGCCTGCAGGATCGCCTGGTGGACGTAGTCCCACGCCCGCGCCGCCGCGGCCTCCAGCGACAGGCCCTGCGCCAGGCCCACGGCGCAGGCCGAGGCGAGCGTGCAGCCGGTGCCGTGGGTGTGGCGGCTTTCGATCCGCTCGCCCTCGAACACCGTCTCTCCGTAGGGGGTCATCAGGACGTCGGTGACGCGCCCCTCTTGACCGTCGCGCCCTTCTATATGGCCGCCCTTCATCAGGACGGCGCCGGCGCCCATGGTCAGCAGTTCCTCGCCGGCCCGGCGCAGGTCGTCCGTGGTCTCCACCACCAGGCCGGTGAGCGCCTCCGCCTCCGGAGCGTTGGGGGTCAAGAGGGCCGTGCGCGGAACCAGGAGCTCTCGGACCATCGCCAAGGCGACCCCGTCCAGCAGTTGCGCGCCGCCCTTGGCGACCATTACCGGGTCGACCACCGCCGGAACCCCGGCGTGCGTGAGCAACCTGGCCACCGTGCGCACCATCTCGGCGTCGCCGAGCATGCCGGTCTTGATGATGTCGGCGCCGATGTCGTCCAGGACCGCGCGGGCCTGCGCCTCCACGACGGCGGGGTCCACCGGATGGATGGCGCTGACGCCCAGCGTGTTCTGGACGGTGATGGCGGTGATGGCGGTCGCGGCATAGCCACCCAAGGCCGTGACGGTCTTGATGTCGGCCTGGATCCCCGCGCCGCCGCCGGAGTCCGAGCCGGCGATGATCAGGACGCGGCCGAGGGAGGTCATGGCCCCGGATAGCGCGGACGGCTGCGATTTGCACGGGCGCCAATGAAATTCCTTGTCAGTTATATTTCTATATGGCTATGTATATTCATGAGCCCGTTCGAAGCCATCGCCGAACCCAACCGCCGCCAGATCCTCGACATCCTGCGGTGTGGAGAGCGGCCGGCGGGGGACCTCGTCGAGGCGACGGGCCTGAGCCAGCCCGGGGTCTCAAAGCACCTGAAACTGCTGCGGGAGGCCGGCCTGGTCAGCGTCCGCCCGGATGGCCAGCGGCGGCTCTACCGGCTGGAGGCCGGCGAACTGGCCGAGCTCGACGCCTGGCTGAAACCCTTCCGCGTCTTCTGGGCCGGACGTCTCGACGCCCTGGAAGCGCATCTGGAGAAAGAACAATGAGCACCGTGACCCAACCCCTGCTGAGCGACGCCCCGGTGGGCGAGGTGACCACGACCGGCGACAGCCGCCAGCTCGTCTTCCATCGCCGCTACCGCCAGCCCATCGAGAAGGTCTGGGCGGCGCTGACCGTCCCGGAACGGCTGGCCGACTGGTTCGCGACGGCCGAGGTCGACCTGCGGGTGGGCGGCGTCATCAAGCTGGGCTGGAACGGCGTCCACAAGACCGATGTGACCATCACGGTCTGCGAGCCGCCCCGGGCGCTCGCCTGGCGCTGGACGATCGGCGAGCGCGACACCCTGGTGCGCTTCGACCTGGCGCCCGACGGAGACGGCTGCGCGCTCACCCTCACCCATTCGGGCCTGAGCCTCGACGGCGCCCGCGACGGCGGCGTGCGCGCCGGCTGGCATGCCCATCTGGAAGCCCTGCCCGACGCCATGGAAGGCCGCGCCACGTCCTGGGAGACCAAGTGCGCCCGGGAGGAGGCGCTGGCGCCGCGCTATCCGGCGCTTTCCGCCTGACCGATCGTCGGCCGCTTGGCGGCGGGCGGGAACCGTAGTTCAGTGACCCCGAGCGCGCGGCCCATCAGAGCCGCTGCTTGGGGGAATGCCCAGTGTCAGTGCTTCGGCTAGACGGCGTCACCAAGCGCTTCGAAAACTTCACCGCGGTCGATGACCTGAGTTTCGAGGTCCCGGAAGGCGGCATCTTCGGCTTCCTGGGGGCCAATGGCGCGGGCAAGACGACGACGCTGCGCATGGCGCTCGACATCCTGCGGCCCACCCACGGGACGATCGAGGTGCTGGGCGCGCCGCCGGGTCGGCGCGGCGACGGGCAGATCGGCTTCCTGCCGGAGGAGCGCGGCCTCTACCGCCAGATGACCGCGCTCGAGACGGTGATCTATTTCGGCCGGCTGAAGGGCATGACCCGCGGCGACGCCGAGCGCGCGGCGCGGGGCCTGCTCGACCGCTTCGGCCTCGCGGCCTTCACCGACCGGAAGGTCGAGCAGCTGTCCAAGGGCATGGCCCAGAAGGTGCAGCTGGCCGCCGCCCTGGTGACCGACCCGCGCCTGATCATCCTGGACGAGCCCTTCTCCGGCCTCGACCCGGTGAACCAGGCGGTCTTGGAAGAGGTGGTGCTGGCGCGCGCCAAGGCCGGCGCGACAGTGGTCTTCTCCACCCACGTCATGCAGCACGCCGAGCGGCTCTGCGACCGGCTGCTGCTGCTGGCCCGGGGCAAGAAGGTCTTCCAGGGCGACCAGGAGGCGGCGCGCGCGCAGCTTCCGACCCGGCTCACGCTCACCGCCCGCGACGACCCGGGGAAGCTGCCCGGCGTGAAGAGCGCGCAGGCGCTGGGGGCGGCGCGCGACGACTGGACGGACTGGACGATCGCGCTGGCGCCCGGCGGCGACGCGGGGGCCGTGCTCGAGGCCTGCACCGGGCGCGGCTTTGCGCTGCGGCGCTTCGAGATCCACCGCGCCAGCCTGCACGAGGTCTTCCTGCACCTGGTCGGCGACGCTGAAGCCGTCCCCAAAGCCGAGGCTCCTAAGCTGGAGGTTGGGGCATGAACGCCAAGCTGCTCGTCGCCCTGCGCGAATTCCGCCAGATCACCTCCACGCGCAGCTTCTGGCTGACGCTGCTGCTGGTGCCCGCGGCCATCGCCATCAGCCAGCTCTCCGTGCGCCTGCTGCAGCCGCCGCCGGGCGTGGCGGTGGTGGTCGTCGACCAGACCGGCCGCTACCAGGGCGCCATCCAGCAACGCTTCACCTACGACCGCGACCAGGAGGTGCTGGCCGACCTCGGATCCTACGCATCGAAGTGGAAGGTGGCGGCCCCCAAGCCTGAAAAGTGGGGGCCGGGCGATGTGTGGGCGCAGGGGCCCAGGCTGTTCACGCCCGCCGACGTCGCGGCCTTCGAGGCCGCCGGCGGCCTGAAGACCGCGCAGGCGGAACTGGCCCGTGCCAAGCCCTCCGGGGCGCCGGACTTCGACCCGCCGAAGCCCGGGACGATGCTGGTCGCGCCGCCCGCGGGCCTGGTCACCGACAAGGACGCTGCGGCCTTCGGCGCCTCGCTCAGCCCGCAGATGAAGCGCAACGTCGCCACCCCGGCCGGCCCCCGCAAGATCGGGCTCGGCGTCTTCATCCCCGCCGACTACGGCGCGCCGGGCGTGACGGCGCGCTTCTATCCGGACGGGACGCCCCGGCCGATGCTGGTGGACTCCGTGCGCCAGGAGCTGACCGCGATCCAGCGGGCCGATGCGCTGAAGGCCTCGGGCATCGACATGGCGGCGCTGGCCAGGATCCAGGGCGTGCGCGCGCCCATCGACATCATGCCGGCGCCCGAAGGCGGCAACCGCGAGAAGATGATGCTGCACTCGGCGCTGCCGCTGGCGCTGGCCTATCTGCTGCTGCTGTCGATCATGATGTCGGGTTCCTGGATGCTGCAGGGGCTGATCGAGGAGCGGTCCAACAAGCTCTTGGAATCGGTGCTGGCCTGCGTCACCCCCGACGACCTGTTGTTCGGCAAGATGATCGGCATCCTCGGCGTCGCGGTCCTGATGATGGGCGCCTGGGTCGGCGTCGCGGTGGGCGCGGCCTTCTCCGTCCAGGGCGTGGTCGCCGACTTCCTGCGCCCGGCGCTCAGTTCGCTGAGTTCGCCGGCCATCGTGATCGCGCTGGTCTACTACTTCCTGGCCGGATACCTGGCGATCTCGGTGCTGTTCCTGGCGGTCGGCGTGGTCAGCGATTCCATGCGCGACGCCCAGGCCTATCTGACGCCGCTGATCCTGGGCATCACCATCCCCTTCGTGCTGATCCTGCAATCGGTCCTGCTGAACCCGGATGGGCCGTTGCCGCGCGTGCTGTCGTGGGTGCCGATCTATGCGCCCTTCGCCATGATGGCGCGGCTGGGGAGCGGGGTGCCGACCTGGGAACTGGCAGGCTCCGGCGCCCTGCTGGCCGCCTTCATCGGCGTGGAGTTCGTGCTGATCAGCCGCCTCTTCCGCTCCAGCCTGCTGCAGAGCGGCCAGAGCGGGGGTCTGCTGCTGCTGTTTCGGCGGCGGGCGGCGTAGGGGCGATCTCCGTTGTCCCGAAAAGAAGCCCGTCATCCCGGCCGTAGCGTAGCGGAGAGCCGGGACCCAGGGGTTCAGGCTGTGCGGTTCTCCTGGGTCCCGGGTCGGCTCTGCGGCCGCCCGGGATGACGACGCTTTTGAGCATTTGAACTTCCGTCACCCTCCGAAACGCCCAATGCGGTCGGGGCGCCCCTAGCGGGCCGCCTCGATCGCTTCCCAGACGCGCAAGGCCTGCACCGTCTCGCGCACATCGTGGACGCGGACGGCCGCGACGCCGGCCTGCGCGCCCCACAGCGCACCGGCGATGGAGCCGCCGACCCTTTGATCGGCCGGAAGATCGCCCCGATCCAGGGCTCCGATGAAGCGCTTGCGGCTGACGCCCAGGAGGACTGGAAAGCCCAGGGCCACGATGCGGTCGAGGCCGGCCAGCAGCGGCAGGTTGTGGCGGATCGGGTGCTTGCCGAACCCTATGCCGGGATCGAGCCAGATGCGCTCGCGCGCCACGCCCGCCGCCATGGCCGCCTGCGCCCGCTGCGCCAGGAACGCCGCCACCTCGCCGACCACGTCGCCGTAGCGGGGCTCATCCTGCATCGACCGCGGCTCGCCCTGCATGTGCATCAGCACCACCTCGCAGCCGAGCTCGGCGGCGACGGCCAGGCTGTCGGGCGCGTGGTTGAGCGCGGTCACGTCGTTCCACGTCGCCGCCCCGGCCGCGACCGCCGCGCGGGCGACGCCGGGCTTCATGGTGTCGACGGAGATCGGGATGGCGCTCTCGGCGCGGATCGCCGCGATCAGCGGGACCACGCGCTCGATCTCGGCGGCCTCACTCACGGGCTGCGCCCCCGGCCGCGTGGACTCGCCGCCGATGTCGAGGATGTCGGCCCCGTCGGCGATCAGCCGGCGCGCCTGGGCGAGCGCCGCCGCAAGGTCGCCGAACCGGCCGCCGTCGGAGAAGCTGTCGGGCGTCGCATTGATGACGCCCATGACCTGCACGGCCATGACCTTCACGGTTGGGGAAGCGGAGCTCATGGTCCCGCTAGATAATGAAAAAGGGCGGCCCCGTCGCCGGAGACCGCCCTTGATCGGGTCGATTGTGGAGCAGGCTTACGCCGGTTCCGGCTTGGGCGAGATCGGCACCGCGACGGCGGGGCCGCTCGGGCGCTTGGCGTCGACGTCCTCGCGGTTGGGGGCGACGCCCTTCAGGGCGCCCACGATCTCGTCGCCGCTCAGGGTCTCATATTCCAGCAGCGCCTTGGCCAGCGTGTGCAGGTCGTCGAGCTTTTCCGTCAGGATCCGCTTGGCTTCCTTGTAGCCGTCGTCGACCAGGCGCTTGACCTCAGCGTCGATGATGTTGGCGGTGGCTTCCGAGACGTTCTGGGTGCGCGACACCGAGTGGCCGAGGAAGACCTCTTCCTGATTGTCGCCGTAGGAGACCAGGCCCAGCTTATCGGAATAGCCCCAGCGCGTGACCATGCTGCGGGCCAGACCCGTGGCCGCCTGAATGTCGCTGGAGGCGCCGGACGTGATCTTGTCCTTGCCGAAGATCAGCTCTTCGGCGACGCGGCCGCCCATCATGATCGCCAGGCGCGAGGTCATCTGCTCGAAATTCATCGAGTAGCGGTCGCCTTCCGGCAGCTGCATCACCATGCCGAGCGCGCGGCCGCGCGGGATGATGGTCGCCTTGTGCACCGGGTCCGAGGAGGGGACGGTCAGGGCCACCAGGGCGTGGCCGCCCTCGTGATAGGCGGTGTTGCGCTTTTCCTCCTCGGTCATGACCATGGAGCGGCGCTCGGCGCCCATCATGACCTTGTCCTTGGCCTCTTCGAAGTCGCGCATGGTGACCATGCGGCGGTTCTTGCGCGCCGCCATCAGGGCGGCCTCGTTGACCAGGTTGGAGAGGTCGGCGCCGGAGAAGCCAGGCGTCCCGCGGGCGATGACCTTGGTCTCGACGTCGGCGGCCAGCGGCACGTTCTTCATGTGCACGCGCAGGATGCGCTCGCGGCCGTTCACGTCGGGGTTCGGCACCACCACCTGACGGTCGAAGCGGCCGGGCCGCAGCAGCGCCGGGTCCAGCACGTCCGGGCGGTTGGTGGCGGCGATCAGGATGATGCCTTCGTTGGCCTCGAAGCCGTCCATCTCGACCAGCAGCTGGTTCAGCGTCTGCTCGCGCTCGTCGTTGCCGCCGCCCAGGCCCGCGCCACGGTGGCGGCCGACGGCGTCGATTTCGTCGATGAAGATGATGCAGGGGGCGTTCTTCTTGGCCTGCTCGAACATGTCGCGCACCCGGCTCGCGCCGACGCCGACGAACATTTCCACGAAGTCGGAGCCCGAGATGGTGAAGAACGGCACGCCGGCCTCGCCGGCGATGGCGCGGGCGAGCAGGGTCTTGCCGGTGCCCGGAGGGCCGATCAGCAGGGCGCCCTTGGGGATCTTGCCGCCCAGGCGCTGGAACTTCTGCGGGTCCTTCAGGAAGTCGACGATCTCGACGACCTCTTCCTTGGCCTCTTCCACGCCGGCCACGTCGTCGAAGGTGACGCGGTTCTTGTTTTCGGTCAGCAGGCGGGCCTTGGACTTGCCAAAGCCCATGGCGCCGCGGGCGCCGCCCTGCATCTGGCGCATGAAGAAGATCCAGACGCCGACCAGCAGCAGCACCGGCAGGCTCTGCAGCAGCAGGCCCACGAGGCCGCCGCCGGCGGATTTCACCGAGATATTGGCGCCCTGGGCTTCCAGGCGGCGCACCAGCTCGTCCTGGTTGTTCGGCGTGGTGGCGGAGAACGACTTGTTGGCGCCGTCGGTGACGATCACCTGCGCGCCGCGGATCTCGGCGCTCTTCACCTGGCCCGAGTTCACCTTGCTGAGCAGCTGTGAATAGGTGATGTCGCCGGCGCTGACGGCCTTGGAGCCGCCTCCGGTGATCATCGAATAGAGACCGATCAGGACGACGATTATGACGCCCCAAATGGCGAGCATGCGCAGATTCATCGGTTGGACCGCCTCAGGACAGGACTTGGGCCTAAACTCCCAAGATAGGAGCCTCGACGCCGTTTAACCAGTTGGCCGGGCGCCGCGCGACGTATGACCGCGCTCGACACCCCGGCAAAGCAACGCTTACGACCCAAATACGAAGGGCCGCGTCGGTGAGACGCGGCCCCTAGATAGGCATGAATTTACTGAATTAAGCGCTACCGCTGACCTTACCGGGGCGCCGGCTTCTTCGGCGCGGCGATCAGGCCTTCGCGCTGGGCGCGCTTGCGGGCCAGCTTGCGCGCCCGGCGCACGGCTTCCGCCTTCTGGCGGGCGCGCTTTTCCGAGGGCTTTTCGTAGTGGACGTGCCGCTTCATTTCGCGGAACGAGCCTTCGCGCTGCATCTTCTTCTTCAGCGCCTTCAAGGCTTGGTCGACGTTGTTGTCGCGGACGAAAATCTGAACCAGGGGTCTCTCTCCTATTGGTCGTTCGGCGCCCGGCCCCCTTACGTCCCTGGTCAAGGGGCGGCGGCGAGCGAACAAAAAGAAACTTTTACGTACTTGGGGGTCCCGCAGGCGAGAGCCTACCGGATTGAGCGCGGCGAAATATCAGAAGAGCCCTGCGATGTCCACGCTGCACGAGAGGCTTTTCGTCTCGGCGGCAAGGTGCGGTAAGAGAGTGACATGGTCAAAGCCGCTTCCAAGACCCCCGAGTCCGGCCCCTCAGCCAAGGACTGGGCGTCCGCCACCGAGCAGCAGGTGCTGGACGCCGCGCTGAAGATCGCGCCGACCGAAGGCTGGAGCGCGCGGATGGCGACGCTGGCCGGCCAGGCCTGCGGCCTTTCCGCCGGCGAGACGGAGTTGCTGCTGCCGCAGGGCCCGGCCGACCTCGCCGCCCTGCTCTCGCGCCGCCATGACACGAACGCGCTGGAGGCGCTCGCCGCCCTCGATCCAGCGACCTTGAAGATCCGCGAACGCATCGCCCGCGCCGTAGAGGCCCGGCTGAACGCCGCGGCGGCGGACGAGGCGGCGGTGCGCCGCTGCGCGGGCTTCCTGACGCTCCCGTCGCATGCGGCGCTGGGCGCGCGCCTCGCCTGGGAAAGCGCCGACGTCCTCTGGCGCTGGGCCGGGGACACCGCCACGGACGAAAACCACTACACCAAGCGCCTGCTGCTGGCCGGCATCCTGACCGGCGCGATGGCGATCCGCCTGTCGTCGGGCCCGGCGGCGGCGCTCGCCTTCACCGACCGCCGCATCGCCAACGTCATGGCGTTTGAGACCTGGAAGCGGACGACGAAGCTGAAGCCATCGAAGTTCATGGACGAGATGGCCGGGGCGCTCAGCCGAGCGAGATATCGCTGAGATCATCCCTCCTCTTTAGGGGAGGGCGGCGAGGCGAAGCCGAGACGGGTGGGGGTTTGTGGGCCAGGACTCCGGCGTCGGCGCTTGAGCGCGAGTCCCCCACCCTGGCCGCCCACCGGGTCGCTCCGCGACCCGGCGCCCCCCTCGCTTCGCGAGCCGCCCCCAGCGGGGGCGGATTGCGGCCTGTCCCTCCCCTAAAGAGGAGGGATGAGGTTCAGAGCGGCCTCACTCTATTGAGATGCCCCATCTTCCGTCCCGGCCGCGCGCCGCGCTTGCCGTAGAGGTGGAGGCGGGTCTCGGGTTCGGCGGCGAATTTGGCCCAGGCGTCGGCCTCCTCGCCCAGCAGATTGATCATCTCGACCTGGGCGATGGCGCGTGCGGGCCCAAGCGGCCAGCCGGCGACGGCGCGGATGTGCTGCTCGAACTGGTCGACCTCGCAGCCGTCCTGCGTCCAGTGGCCGGTGTTGTGCACCCGGGGCGCGAACTCGTTCACCAGCAGGCGGCCATCGGCCATCTCGAAGAGCTCGATGCCGATCACGCCCACGTAGTCGAGGCCGGCCAGCACGCGGGCGGCGATCCGTTCGGCCTGGTCGGTCAGCGCCTGTGAGGCCCGGGCCGGCGCGATAGAGCGGCGCAGGATGCCGTGTTCGTGGTGGTTCTCGGCAAGGGGGTAGATCGCGGTTGCGCCGTCGCGGCCGCGGGCGGCGATGACCGACAGCTCGCGCACGAAGTCGGCGGCGGCCTCGACGATCACCGGCGCGCCGCCGAGCTCCGCGAAGGCGGCGGCGGCGTCCGGGGCGTGCTCGATCCAGCGCTGGCCCTTGCCGTCATAGCCCTCGCGCCGGGTCTTCATCAGGGCCGGCGCGCCAAGGGCGGTCACCGCGGCGACGGCTTCGTCGGGCGTGCTGGCCGGCGCGAAGGCGACGGTGGGCGCGCCGTGGGCGTTGAGGAAGCTCTTCTCCTCGAAGCGGTCCTGGGCGACGGCGAGCGCGCGGGCGCCCGGCGCCACCTCGACGCCGTGCGCCGCCAGCCAATCCACCGAGGCCGAGGGCACGTTCTCGAACTCGTAGGTGACGAGGCTGGTGAGGCTCGCCAGTTCCGCCAGCGCCGCCTCGTCGCGGTAGTCGGCGACGATCAGCTTCGCGGCCGTGCGGCCCGCCGGGCTGTCGGCCTCGCGTTCCAGCACGACCACGTCGAAGCCCAGGCGCGCCGCGGCGAGCGCCAGCATCCGGCCGAGCTGGCCACCGCCCAGGATGCCGATCGACGAGCCCGGCGCGAGCGGCAACTGGACGCTCACCGGTCCTCCACGGTCTCGGGAATGCTGTCGGTCTGGTTGGCGGTGAAGGCCGCCAGGCGCGCCGCGATCGCCTCGTCCGACAGCGCCAGGATCTTGGCCGCCATCAGGCCGGCGTTCTTGGCCCCCGCCTCGCCGATCGCCAGCGTCCCCACCGGGATGCCGGCCGGCATCTGGACGATGGAAAGCAGGCTATCCATGCCCTTGAGCGCCTTCGACTCGATCGGCACGCCCAGCACCGGCAGTTCGGTGAGCGAGGCGGTCATGCCGGGCAGGTGCGCCGCGCCGCCGGCCGCGGCGATGATCACCTTGAACCCGGCCGCCTTGGCGCCCTTGGCGAAGCTGTACATGCGCTCCGGCGTGCGGTGGGCGGAGACCACCTTGGCCTCGTAGGCGACGCCCAGGGCTTCCAGCATGTCGGCGGCATGCTTCAGAATGGGCCAGTCCGAGCGGCTGCCCATGATAATGGCGACGGGCGCTGACTTCGCGCTCATGTCCTGACGGGCCCCTACCTCGAAGGGCGCGGAGTATAGGCGCCGACTTTGCAGGGGCAACCAAGGACGGCTAGATTCGGCAAACTGTTGTCGCGTCTTTGATTCTAAGGCCCAGCTTGGGCCAGCTTCGGGAACGGACCCATGAAAGTCACCGGCGCGCGCAACGAGCCCTTCTCCGCCATGCGACGACGCGCGCTCGCCCAGGCCGGGGCCCAGGTGCGCGGCGGATCGCCCGTGGACTCGGTGGAAATCCTCGGCATCAGCGAGGCGGAGATGACCCCGGCGGTCGGCGCCGCGGTGCAGGGCCTGTTGGGCGAGATCGACGATCTGCGCGGCGAGGTGAGCCGCCTGAAGGGCCGCCTGGCCGAGGTCGAGGACCTGGCCGACCGCGATGCGTTGACCCCTCTGCTCAACCGCCGGGCCTTCCTGCGCGAGCTCGGCCGCATCCGCACCTTCGCCCAGCGCTATGGCTCGCCCGCCAGCCTGGTCTATTTCGACCTGGACGACCTGAAGGGCGTCAACGACCGGCTGGGCCACGCGGCGGGCGACGCGGCGCTGAAGGCGGTGGCCGAGCGCCTGCAGCAGCATGTGCGCGAAAGCGACATCGTCGGGCGCATGGGCGGCGACGAGTTCGCGGTGATCCTGGCCCAGGCCGACCGCGCCACCGCCGAGGCCAAGGCCGCGAGCCTGGCCCGCGCCATCGAGGCCGAGCCGCTGAAGTTCGGCGAATGGTCGGCGCCGCTGCACATCTCCTGGGGCGTGCGCGAAATCACCCAGGACGCCGAGCCCGAGGCGCTGGTCACCGACGCCGACCAAGCCATGTACGCGCAGAAGCGGCAGCGGAAGAGCGCCTAGCGTCAGGCGATAATATCCGGGTTCAGCTGGTCCTCGATGCGGGCGATCTCGTCCTTCAGGGCCAGTTTCTTGCGCTTCAGCCGGGCGATCAGCAGCATGTCGGGCATCGGCGTGGCGGAGATCGCCGCCACCGCGGCGTCCAGGTCGGCGTGATCCTGCCGCAGCTCGCTGAGCCTGGCTTCCAGCACCGCATCTGAGATGTCGTCGTTCATCGGTCGCCGATCCTAGCTCAGCGCCGCGGCGAGCGCAGCCAGGGCGTTGGCCGGTGCGGGTTCGCCCCAGGCCGCCGAGGCCGCCTCCAGGGCCGCCAGCGCGTGCGCGCCGCCCTTTCCGCCGAGGGGTTCGAGGCTTTCCATCAGAACGCGCTCGCAGCGAAGCTCCACCGCCTTCACATCTTCGCGCAGATCCTCGCGCGCGGCGTCGGCGACGCCCTCGAACGCCGGCTTCAGCGCCCGACGCACGGCGCGGACGGGCGTAAGCGCCAGGGCCTCCCAGCGGCGGGCGATGTCGGCGGCGCGGGCCAGCACGGCGGGATCCTCAGTCTCGGCCCAGACCGCCCAGAGCAGGAGCGAGGTGTTCTGGCCAAACTCGTCCTGCAGCGTGAGGCAGGCCTGCGGCACGCCGGCCTGGCCATAGGCCTTCAGCGTCCAGTCCCAGAGCCCCACTCAGACCTCCGTCCGGCTCGGATCGGCGGCCACGGGACCGACATCCTCGCCCCAGCGCTTAACCGGCGTCCATGACAGTCCGAAGAGATCGAGCGCGCGGCCCACCGACTGATCGACCATGGCCTCCAGGTTCGCCGGCTGGGCGTAGAAGGCCGGCAGCGGCGGCGCGATGACGGCGCCCATCTCGGCGAGCTTTACGAGCGTGCGCAGGTGGCCCAGGTGCAGCGGGGTCTCGCGCACCATCAAGACCAGGGGCCGGCGCTCCTTCAGCGCCACATCGGCGGCGCGGCTGAGCAGGGACGAGGTCACGCCCGTGGCGATCTCGCTCATGGTGCGGACCGAACAGGGCGCGACGATCATGCCGAGCGTCCGGAACGAGCCGGAGGCGATGGAGGCCCCGATGTCGGAGACCTTGTGGACCACGCTCGCCTTGGCGTTGACCTGCGCGACCGAAAGCTTGGTCTCCTGCGCCAGCGTAAGCGCGGCGGCCTTGCTCATCACCAGATGGGATTCGACGCCCAGATCGCGGCAGGCGTCCAGCACCCGCAAGCCATAGACGACCCCGGAGGCTCCGGAGACGCCGACGACCAGCCTCGCCCCCTCAAGCCTGGCCTGCTCACTCTGCGACATAAGCGGTCCCTAACGCGCGAACGGCGGACAAAGCCCCAGCTTCGCCATTTGCAAACATATGTGATCTGACAGCCGCGCATAGCGGGTGTTCACTGGGGTCTCCAACAGCAAGGAGGCCACTCGTCATGGCGTTGGAAGCCCGGATCCGTGAACTCGGATCCCGCCACCAGTCCCTCGAAGATGCGAT